>Ga0067045_1002415_pt1 | contig 141738 bp, 106 predicted proteins | sample TerdegcTABiofilm_FD_59184 | JGI IMG/M metagenome (GOLD analysis project Ga0067045, IMG submission 59184) | Combined Assembly of (Gp0054472, Gp0054536) Wastewater bioreactor microbial communities from Singapore -Terephthalate degrading...
AATCTGCGAAATGAGCACAAAGAACATGGGGATAAAAACGAGATCGATGAAGGTGGCCGACAGCATCCCGCCCGTGACCGCCGTGCCGATGGCGTTCATAGCCCCGGCCCCGGCTCCGGTGGCCACAGCAAGCGGAAGTGTGCCGAAAAAGAAAGCCAGCGACGTCATAACCACCGGGCGAAAACGAATCCTCGTGGCAGCCAGCGTGGCCTCGATGAGTGGTTGTCCGTGATGCAACTGGTCCTTAATGAACTGAACAATCAGGATCGCGTTCTTCGTGGAAAGTCCCATCGTGGTGAGAAAGCCGATCTGAAAATACACGTCGTTGGGCAGACCCCGCAAATAGGTCGCGGTCAAGGCGCCGAAAACCCCTAGAGGCAACATCAACATATTGACGAAGGGGATCGTCCAGCTTTCGTAGAGTGCCGCCACACAGAGGAAGATCACCAGGATCGAAAAGGCATAAAGGATGGGCGCCTGCGTCGTGGCCATCCGTTCCTGATAAGAAATTCCCGTCCAATCGAAGCCAACGCCCGGCGGAAGCTTTGTCATCAACTCTTCCATGGCCTTCATGGCCTCACCAGAACTGTGGCCAGGGGCTGGTTCTCCCCAGATGTTCATGGCCGGAAAGCCATTGAATCGCTCCAACCGAGGTGAACCACTTGTCCATCGCGTACTGGCAAATGAATCGAAGGGGACCATTTTGCCCTCTTGATTGCGAACATATAACGTTTGCAAGTCTTCCGGGAGCATCCGATAGGGGGCATCAGCCTGCACATAAACCCGCTTAACACGTCCCCCCTGGATGAAGTCATTGACATAGGAGCCACCAAACGCCGCCGAGATGGTTGTGTGGATGGAGTCGATGGGCACACCCAAGACGCCGGCCCGTTCCCAGTCGATATCGACACGGTACTCAGGAACATCTTCCATGCCGTTAGGTCGGACCCGTTGCAGAGCCGGATGTTGTGCCGCCATTTCGAGCAACTGATTGCGGGCAGCCATCAGGGCCTCATGTCCGATTCCCCCCATGTCGATCAGTTGAAAATCAAAGCCCGTCGCGTTACCCAGCTCACGAATGGCCGGCGGTGGAAAGACGGTGATATTGGCCTCGCGAACCCGTGAAAGAGCGGCCATGGCACGGTCCGCAATCGCCTTCGCCCGCAGGTCCTTGCGTTCGCGCTCGTGCCAGTCTTTGAGCATGACATAGACCATGCTGTTATTCTGGGCACGCCCCGAAAAACCACTACCCACGATCGTCATGCAGGAGGTCACCGCCTCCGCCTCTTTTTCCAGAAAATACTGCTGGACTTTGTCCGCCACGGCCTGAGTCTGTTCCAATGTCGCACCGGTGGGCAGCGTGATCTGGGCCATCAGAACACCCTGGTCTTCCTGCGGAATAAAGCCCGTGGGAAGCCGAAAGAAAAGGTCCGCAATGAGGATCAGAATCAACACATACCCCACCAGATAAGGAAGCTTCTTTCGAATGGAATGATGAACGACCTTCACATACAGATCGCGAATTGAAAAGAAGACTCGATCGAACCTGACGAAGAACCATCGCAGAAACCAGATCGCGTTCTCGCCCGGCTCATGTCCCTTGGAAACGGGCTTGAGAAGGGACGCACAAAGGACCGGCGTCAGGACCAGGGCGACGACTACGGAAAGCAACATGGCGGAAATGATTGTGACTGAAAACTGCCGGTAAATGATGCCCGTCGATCCCGGAAAGAAGGCCATGGGACCAAAAACAGCGGACAGGACCAAACCGATCCCGATCAGGGCACTCGTGATTTGCCCCATGGATTTAATAGTGGCCTCGCGCGGAGGAAGGCCTTCCTCGCTCATGATTCGTTCCACGTTCTCAACAACGACGATGGCGTCATCCACAAGAAGCCCAATCGCCAGGACCATGGCGAACATCGTCAGCATATTGATCGAATAGCCCGCAGCTCCTAAGACTGCAAATGTTCCCAAGAGGACCACCGGTACGGCGATGGTCGGAATGAGTGTCGCCCGCAGATTACCCATGAACAAAAACATGACCAGAAACACCAGGCCAACGGCTTCGAAAAGTGTCTTAACGACTTCATAAATGGCAACTCGAATGAATGGAGTTGTGTCGTAGGAATAAACCACTTTGACGCCCGGGGGGAAGTACTGACTCAATTCAGCCAGACGTTTTTTGACGCGGTCGGCGGTGTCCAGCGCATTGGCGCCCGGTTCAAGTCGTACGGCCAACCCCGCTGATGGCATGCCGTTAAACTGGATGTTGGTCGTGTAGGAATCGGTGCCCAGCTCAACCCGCGCAACATCACGGACGCGAACGATAGCCCCATCGGGCTGAACAAGGATGGGAATGTTCGCGAATTCATCGGGCTTTTGCAGCAGATTCTGAACAACGATGTTCACATTAAGCCGCTGACCGGGAAGGGCAGGCGCACCCCCAAACTGTCCGGCAGAGACTTCGACATTGTAGGCCCGGACAGCCCGAATCACATCCTCGACGGTCAACTGGTAGGCGGTTAATTTCTGCGGATTCACCCATATCCGCATGGCATACTGACTGCCGAAAACATCGACTTCTCCCACACCGGGGACCCGCGCCAGGACCTTTTCCAAATTTGACTGAGCATAATCACGAAGGTCGATATTCCCCAGTCGCCCATCCTCGCTGACCAGGTTAGCAATCAGGAGGTAATTTCGCGTTGCCTTGCGGACCGTGATCCCCATGCGTTGAACCACCTCCGGCAGGCTGGCCATGGCCAGTTGCAGCTTATTCTGGACCTTGGCCCAGGCCAGATCGGGATCGGTCCCAGGTGCAAATGTTAACTCGATACCGCAGGAACCTGCCGAGTCGCTCGTCGCGGAAAAATAGATCATGTCGTCGAGACCGGTCAGTTTCTGCTCGATGATCTGCGTGACGCTGTTTTCCACTGTCTCCGCGGAACCACCGGGATAGAACGCGGTGATACGGATCGTTGGTGGTGCGATGTCCGGATACTGCGAAATGGGAAGATGGTAAATCGCCAGCCCGCCCAGGACCATGATCATGATGGCGATCACGCAGGCAAAGACGGGCCGATCGAGAAAGAATCGGGATAACACAGCTACCTCCCGTTAGCAGACTCAGACGTTTTTGACGATTCCTGTGCAGGGGTCGAAGATGCTTCGGACCAGGGCACGACGTTGACAACCATGTCGGGTTTGAGCCGCTGCATGCCCTCCATCACGATTCGCTCTCCAGCCGCCAATCCGTCCAGCACCAGCCAGCGATTTCCGAAAGCCCGATCTGTGACAAGAGAGCGGACATGGACCTTGTTCTGTTTATCCACAACCCACACAAAAGGTTCGCCTCGGGTGTCCCGCTGAATTGCTTGCTGGGACACCAGAATGGCATCCTGTTGTTCGCCAAGCTCAATGACGGCGCGAACAAACATTCCCGGAAGCAATTCGCCTTCCGGGTTGGGAACGACGACGCGGACAATCACCGACTCCGTCCCGGGATCCACGCTCACATCGCGGAACTTCAGCGTGGCTTCGTGCCGATAGACCGTTCCATCCTCGAGGATGATCTTGACCTTGTCGGTTCCCTCCGCTTTGAAACGTCCCTGCTCCAGCGCCCGACGGAGACGATACAATTGACTGGTCGATTGAGGAATATCCACATAAATGGGATCAAACTGCTGAATGGTGGCAAGCGGTGTGGCCTGGTACGCTGTGACAATGGCGCCTTCCGTGACGCGGGATCGACCAATGCGGCCAGAAATCGGTGCTGTCACCTTCGTATAGTCGAGATTGATCTTGGCTGCTTCGAGGGATGCCTCGGCCTCACGGACGGCGGCTTCCGCAGCGGCCAGGGCCTTGCGATCGGTTTCGACCCGGGCTTTGGCGGCAAGCAAGGCAGCCTCAGCAACTTCGGCATTTGTCACCGCCTGATCCCGTTCCATGGCCGTGGTCGCTGACGCCTCGTACATCCGCTCATATCGTTCGCGATTCGTGCGGGCAAGATGAAAAAGGGCTTCCTGCTCTTTCTGTGCTGCGAGGCTACCCTCCAATGCCGCTTTGGCTTTTTCCACCGCCTGCTGCGCCGTACCCAGATTGGCCAGTGCAACATCGTAAGCCGCCTGATATGGCGCCGGATCGATCTGATACAACACCTGCCCGGCCTTCACCTCAGCTCCTTCTTCAAAAAGTCGTTTCAGAATGACCCCGTTGACCTGGGGGCGAATCTCTGAGACCAGATACGAGGCCGTTCGCCCCGGCAGCTCTGTCGTGATTCGAACCTTCGTCGTTTCCACCGTATAGACAGCAACCTCAGGAGGGGGTGGAGGGGGTGCCGCCGAGGGCGCCGTTTCGCAACCGGAGATTAAGAAAACACCGTTGACAAGAAACGAAAAAACAAACAATCTCTGCGGAATACCCATGAAAACACTCCACGGCAAGGCGACCGCGATCATCTTCCGGAGGTGCTTCGCAAGACTCTTCAATAGCACAAAACCGAACACCGACGCCGCCCTATTGCTCCGGAAAGACTCAAACCACCTTCGTGCACGTGATCTCTGGCAGGACGATAGCTCAATCAGGCAGGATCAGCTTTCAGTATACCCAGGACAAAATCAAAAAGGCACCCTTTCCAGCCGACTGAGAAGCAAAACTTAAGTCGCCGATGATTACCAAAAAAACAGTCATTTTTGTCCGTCAATGACATGGCATCCTTTTTGTAAATGGAATCGGTCAACGAGATGGGCCTGCAATTCCACCCTGAGAATCCACAACGAATAGCCAAGATACACGCGAGACAACAATCTGATCCCCACCAAGGGGGCGCAAAAAGTGGCTGCTAAATTGCGAAAAACGCCCATATTGCATATCAAAAACAGAATAAAGCGATTTTTCGATAAACCCGGAACATTTTCACAAAATTGATCCCGCCTGTCGGTCCGATAACAAAAGGGCAGGCATTGGATCATTTGTTGAACCTTATTGGGTTCTGTCACATTCGGGGAGCGTTTTCGGCGCACATGGCTGGTTGGCACCGTTCCGTGTGTTCTCCTGCTGTCGCGCCCCGTAATCCAGTTACTAAAAGACGAGGATTGTTCCGATGCGTAGCGTCGGCCGTTGTCTGATGGTGGTCGGTTCTCTGCTTCTAATCTTCCAGGCATCGGTTGGGGTGTGCCAGGGAGTTCCTTCGATCTGGTACGAGGACCTGGGCACAGCCCGCCGGGTGGCCATGGAGACGAACCGGCTGCTTCTTGTCCACTTCTGGGCCGAGTGGTGTCGTCCCTGTCGGCAGATGGAGTCCGAGGTCTTCTCCCGTCCGGATGTCCTTTCCGCCCTGGCAACAAACTACGTGGCTGTGAAAGTCAATTACGACCGCGCACCAAACCTTGTGCGGGACTTCCGAATCGAGTCCATCCCGGCTGACGTGATTCTTACTCCTAATGGAGAAGTGCTCCAGAAGTTTGTCGGAGGTTCCTCGCCCGAACGGTACATCGACCGAATTAATCAGGTGGCCTACAGCTACCAGCAGCGTCGAACCATGTTGGCCAGGACGACCAATCCACCAGTTGCACCGTCCGCGAGTGGTTATGCGGGCGCGCCGTTTGCTTCGATGTCGCAAACACCCAGTCCCGTTCCCGCCGCACCAAGCTATCAGCCCCCCGCGGTGGCCATGAATTCCGGTTCGACCCCGGCGCCATTTGGATTGCCGGAAGCGACCCCCAACTACCAAGGGGCCTATTCCAACCCTCAAGCTCCGACGGCCCCACCGCCCGGACCATTACCGTACAACCAACTTGCCATCTCGCCGCCTGTTTCTGCACCGCCGCAGAACCAGGTTGTGACTCCGCCTCCTGCGGTGAGCGATCCGTCATGGGGCTACGGAACGAGTCCAGCGACTGCTCCAGAATCACCTGCCTTGATCGCTGGATCGCCACTTCAGGCACCCCAAAACCAAAGCCAAGCACCGGGCGGCAGTTCCCCGAGTTTCCAGCCACCTGCTGAAAACCCTGGGACTTACGTAAAACCCTGGGACTCACCCGCAGTTGCCGATTCGAGATCAGCAGCTCCCTCTATGCTGGGAATGACGCCTTCGTCTCCCGCATCTTCCGTAGCCAGTTCGACTCCGGGGCGGCCAACCTCCAAGCCGAAGGTGGAAATTCCGCCTGGCAATCCACCGCTGGCCCTTGAGGGATATTGCCCCGTGAGCCTTACCGACAAACAACGCTGGGTCCTGGGGAACCCACGCTGGGGCGCTCGACATGAAGGCCGCACCTATCTCTTCGCTGGCCCTGAGGAGCAGCAGAAGTTCCTCGCCAATCCCGATCGTTACGCCCCGGTGCTTTCGGGCCTGGATGTCGTCCAACTTGTGGAGGCAACCCAAATGACGGATGGCCGTCGCGAATTTGGGGCATGGTTTGGCGGCCGCGTCTATCTCTTTAGCAGTGAGGAATCTTACCAAAAATTCAGTGCTGATCCCTACAGGTACATCAACGGATTGCCGCAAGCCGTGGCTCGCCTGTCGCAACAGGTCCAGGGCGACGCCTCGCTGGCGTCCCCGCCGCGCAACGTGGCCGCTTCAAATCCCGCCGGCCAGGCGCCCATGGGTGCAAACATGGCTCCCGTCGGGTCTGCCCCCGGAGAACCGGCTGTCTCAAGCCCAGTTATGCCGCCAGAGAATGTCCCTCCGAGTCCACCCGTCGATGCTGTGGGAAAAACCCAGGCGACAACATCAGCGGCCTGGACTCCGCCGCCAACCGTCAACATTCAGCTTCCGCCGTCTGTTCAGGCCGTGGCCAACGGAACAGCAGCCCCGGAACAATCCCGCTGGCCCATGGCCCAACGGCCCCGCTGGTGATTTCAATAGGCGTCCGAAGAGTCTCACTCGGTCAGTTACAGCTCTTCCATGAGACTCTCGCGCCCTGAAAGAAACATGCGGCGGCTGAGTTTAGCGAACGGCGAAACTCTATCCTCCGACCACCAGTAGGGGCAATTCATGAATTGCTCCCAATGGCTCGACGAGAGCCGATCCAGCTCAGCCGCGCGTGAATGTGTGAATCTCCGTAGCCGCAATGCCAACTATTGGGCGGCAAGGTCCGAGCTTTTTCCGGGACGTTTGCCTTTTCCCATTTCCGTTCGGCATTTCTGCAGAGATAAAAGGCTGAACGCCGTTCCGTACTGCTGATGATAGTCATAGAACGGATAGTCCCACCAGGAACCATCCTTCTCCTGTAAGGCAACAAGGATTGCGGCCAAGTGATCGTAATAAGCAGCGCGCTCCTTTTGGGGCAATAGCTCGATACAAAGCGAGGTGTAGTAATGCCCGTAGTAAAAGAAGTAACCCGCAATGGCGAAAAACGACTCATGGGGAATCGGACGTTTCCGACCGAGATCCAGCCAGCCGTCGCGGGCGAAGAAACGATCCAACCACGCTCGGATAACCTCATCCGTAACGGTCTTATCCCCCCACAACCGCATGGCAAGATTGCAAGCTTGCGACCGCCCGAGGCTTCCCGCGGGACGATTGACCGGGTGCATGGGCACCATCTTTAGATATTCGCCGTAGCAATAGCTAAAATCCGGTTTGCGCTGTCTGAGAATGGACTCCTTCGCCCGATCGATGAGTTTCGGCGGGACTTCCAGCCCAACCTGTTTGGCTTCATGAAAAGCGACGAGCACCGTCGCGGTAACGAAACTGATTGTCGAACTGCCGGGTTTCTGTGTTCCGTAATCGAAATCATAGTAAGCCCAGCCGCCATCCACGCACTCGTACCGCGTCAGGCGATCGAGCTGGCCAGCCATCAATTCCCGCAATTGGGCCTGACGCTCTGGCTGACCCTTGTGTCGTTGAATCAATCGCGCGAGTGCCTGCAGGGAATACGCATGGGCCCAATTGTTGTAAATGGCATCCGGAGTCGCGCGCCGCACATGCCCAAGGTTTTCCAGTAACCAGTTTTCGCCCCGATCAATAGCCTCCTGAACCTCGGATCGTGGATCATTCACATCAATCAGGGCTGACACGCATAGCGACGTGACGGCCGCGCGAAAGGCTTGGTGAGCACCCGGGACAGGTGCGTAGATGTTGAGGCCCTTTGTGTTTTGCGCCGATCCCCAGGACCCATCACGATTCTGACGCAACAGCAAGAAATCGACCCCACGACGAATGGCACGATCCACGGCCTCCGGCGATGGGGCTTCAACGGGGGCAGGCTTCGGACCGGTTGTGGCCAGCGAAGTCGGCGCCGACTGCACAGGCGCCGACTCCTCAGCCAATATCTGCGGGACAGAGGATAGGCACCAACTCACCACCAACAAGCAGCTGAGGCCAGGAGCCATAGATCGCGTGGTCATTCGTTGGTCTCACCCATTCAGCAAAGATTCCGAAAAAACGAGGATCGAACCGCTCCCGAACGCTCCTAGGTTCCCGATGTTTGCTGTGGCTTCTCTAGGAGGATTTCCTCGCCGTCGCGCAATCCGCCGAGAATCTCGATCTTATCGCGGACCTGCTCACCCACTTTCACGGGGCGTTTCTCATACTTGTCGCCCTTAACAACGTACACGTATCGCTCATCCGGGTTAAGCTCCTCCGCGAAGACGGCCTTTGTTGGAACGACCATCGCATCTTCTTTGACATAAACATTGAAGCGAATTGTGCCCGTCATTGCAGGAACCAGCGGCAGCGGCTTTTTCGGCAGTGTTACCTCAGCCACCACATCAAAACGATCGGCCGCCACAGGAATCGCTTTGACGTCCGTCACACAGGCCGGAAGACTGATCTGGGGAAGACCTTTGGCCTTAACGCTGCCTTCCAGGCCGGGTGTCATCCAGCGGAGATCGGCTTCACCCACGGAAAATCGCACCGTTCGTGGCGGCACCTGCACGACCGTCATGATAACATCGCCCTTCATCGGCGAACCCCCAGGACGTAACTTGCTCATCAGCGTGGTTGCCCCGCCCCATTCTCCACGGTTGAATTCGCCGTAATAAACAATGCCATCACAGGGAGCCTTGATTTCCATGAAGGCCTGATCTGCCCGCAACTTGTTGAGCCGGTCCTTTGCCCGTTCCAGATCACTTCGCAATTGTTCCACACTGATGCGCTGCTGGGCAAGGAGTGAGGGCAAGTTAATTCGGGAACGCTCGGTCAAATAGGCCGTCCGCTCCAGATCTCGTCGCATCGACTCATCGAATCGGGCAAGACCTTTTTCATGAAACTCATCGTAACGGTCCTTCTCCAATTCAAAAATGAACCGGGCACGCTCGACCGCGTACTGCTGCCGCTTGAGGATGAACTCTTCCGTTTCCTCCACGAGGTCGTCGGCCTTGTACATCTTTTCCAACTGACGGAGTTCCTCTTCGGCGGATTCGAGGGACATTTTGGCCGACCGCAGATTCATCTCATACGACCGAATGTTCAGATCACGCTCTTTGGCAAAATAGCGCTCCGTGTCTTCCTTTGTCATCTGAAGGTTTCGCTCTGCCGTCGTTAAATCGAATGGCACCGTCTTTTCCATGAGCGCCAGTAATCGTTCACCATCTTGAAGGGCCATCTCTGCCGTGCGGACCGATCGTTCCTGATCCGCCAGTGCGCGGTCGAACTCTTCCCGATCAAAGCGAACGAGGATGTCACCTTTTCGAACCTCTCGCCCGTGTTCCACGGCATCCAACACCCGAAAGGTGGACCACGTCTTGGTATCCAGTCGGATTTCGGCCGCTTCTCTCGGCTGGAACGTCACTTGATAGGTCTTTTCAATTTTGATCAACTCACGCCCGACCTTGTGCTTGGCGGGCTGGGCCGGGGCTGTTGGGGCGGGTACGGGACCCTTTTCCTCAGCTTTTTGCTCAGGCTTTTTTTCCTCGCCAGGCTTAGCTTCCACCTTCGGCTTCTCAATCTCGCTTGGCTTTCTTTCCTCCGCGTTTTTCTCAGAAGGCTTGGCCTCGTCGGCAGCTTTTTCCTCTTTAGGCGTTTCTTTTTCTTCCGCCTGCTCCCCTTCCTCTTGGCCTTCCTCTGACATTGCCAGAACAGGGGACTGATCGGCCAACACACGGTGGGAATCCACAAGTGTTTCCACAAGGAAACCCACGGCGAAACACAACCCGATAGCGAAGCTCAACAAGAGGACAGAATCCGTTGCACCGTTGCGGTTTTTCATGCAGCCCATGGAAGAAGCTCCTATCACACTCAAAAAGAAGGACTCTCGGAACATGCTACCGTTGCCAAGAAGATTACGGAAACCCCTATTCGTCGGCGGAAAGGCCAACGTAACGGCGGCGACCAATTAACCATAGGTCATACCTGCAGAGTAACCATCCAAACGACGTGGCTTGTTCGGACGAAGCACGAACCCCCACACTCTTACGGACTGGCTTACAACAATCGGCTTATCATAATCCGTTTGTTTCCACTTGTCAGCATATCTTGCCTATTTTTTCGCATCGTTACAACCGAAGTGGCTGAATCACGCCTCGGAGGTGTTTTGACCAACTCGCTGCCCGACCTAAGCAGGATTGGACAATCTGATCAGAACCTTCCCGTGGTTTCGTGTCCGTTCCGTGACCCATAGGCACGATAGACTGCAATTTCCAGGGTCTCGGAAAGAAACCGTACAGAGCCATCGACAAACCCGAACATTGCCCCGCCCGGGTGATAGCTGCCACATGACAGCTCCACCACGACGCCAGGCAGGCTCGTGTCTTTCCAAGCATTGATGGGCGGATAAGTCGAAGCGATGGCCTCGGAATACTCCGTTCCGCCTGTGCCCCCCGGAACCCAGTTCCCGGTATGCGGCAATCCAATGTGCCAGTAATCCATGGACTGGCCGTCCTTTTGAAGATCGGGGTTCGTGTGCATCTCGCCGAATAGCACGGTCTGGCTAGTACCGTCAACAACGTCGGCAAAGCGGATGGCACTGTTGCCGAATAGCATCCCGTCCAGGTCAATTTGCTCCAGGGCCACCCGCGGGTAACCTGTCGGAACGGTGCTCAAGTCGTCCGACACCGCTTGCGAGGAAGCGATCCCGTTGTAACTGCTCGGCACACGCTGGGGGATATCATGATCCACATGGAGCGGCAGCGGCAAACTCGGACATCGAAACACGGGAATCACTGTCTGGCATGCCGCTGTGTTAGCCGATCCCGAATCCCAATTTCCAGGCCCGGTCTCTTGAAAAATGAGCGTTCGGTAAAGCGGCTCCTGTTCAATGTACGGCAGGAGCATGGCATGCCATGACTGTTCCAGAGTACTGAACCCAAAAGGGAAGGCACCCACGGCGTCGTGATACTCGTGCATGGCGAGGGTGATTTGCTTCAAATGACTTGTGCACTGAGCACGTCGGGCAGCCTCTCGCGCCGCCTGCACTGCCGGAAGAAGGATCGCCATCAAAAGCCCGATAATGGCGATAACAACGAGAAGCTCCACCAAAGTGAAGGCCGCCCTCATTCCACAGCCCTTTTCGCAAGTCGCCGTCGTCCCGTTCACAAAGTGGAACCATCTTAAAGAACGACCATCTCTCCCGCAACCGTGCGCATCCCTCTTCTGGGTGGCCAGTTGAAAGGCGGGTCCGATCGCTGTCGTTTAGGGATTGGGCTATGGCAGCGGTTTTGGCCGGGACTCTTTTCTCGGCAGAGGTAGAAAAAAGGCCGCCGGAAACACCGAGTGGGGAGGGCGCCAACGGGTAGGGACGATTCATGAATTGCCCCTACGGTTTCCCGAGAAGGGATGCGCCAGTTCCATCATAAAACTGTTTGACACGCAACCGTACTCTCGCACTTTTTGCGATGCAAATCTATTGACGGTATAAGCCCCGCACATTAGATTGTCGATGGGTGAGTGGTTTTGTCTGGTCTTTCCTTGTCATGTGAGGAGGTGTGTTATGAAACGGCTGAGGTTTCGGGCTGCTTTTACTCTGGTCGAGCTTCTCGTTGTGATTGCCATTATTGGCATCCTTATCGCGTTACTGCTGCCTGCTGTTCAGGCAGCGCGTGAGGCGGCTCGCAGAAGCCAGTGCACCAACAACCTGAAGCAAATCGGGCTGGGTTTGCACAATCACCACGATGTTTACAATCGTCTTCCCCCGGGTGGCGCTACATACATTCCACCCTGGGGCCAGTATGTCAGCACCAGCGAGGCCGGGTGGGGGGCCTCCTGGATGGTGTTCATCCTGCCCTACGTTGAGCAGCAGAGCATGTATAGCCAATTGGATTTCACAGTCTCGAGTCCCGGTTGGGGCCATGATCCCACGAACGTTGTGATCGCTAATAAGGTGATTCCGCCGTACCGCTGCCCTTCATCCCCCTTTGATAAGCAAACTTGGGGCAATCTTTCCAGTCAGGGGAAGACAATGCTTGTCACCTATCCGGGAATTGCTGGAGCCGTCAATGGGCTAATCCCCAATTACACGGAGACTCGACAGAGCCAAGGTAGCAACACTGCCGGATGCTGCAGCGGTGGCATCGCCGGCGGCGGAGGTGTTCTATTTCCCTTTAGTCAACTCACTTTTGCCAATATCAGCGACGGAACATCCAACGTCATGGCGGTCAGCGAACAGGGGGATTTCCTCATCACCCTGAACGGGACGAAGCAACCATGGGGGAGTGGCACGATTCACGGTTGGTTCATCGGGGCACACGGTGGTAGTACAACGGTCGATCGTCGGCCGCCCAATTATTTCAATAACGCCGATGCCCGGCATTTCAATATGGCAACCGTTCGCTACAACATTAACCAGAAAAAGGGCTGGCCCGATGATCCCGGAAATTGCGGCTCTCTGGGCGTGTGCAATAACGTGGGGAACAATATTCCTTTGAATTCTGCCCATCCTGGCGGCGTTAATGCCCTGCTGTGCGATGGTTCGGTCAGGTTCCTGAGCGATACGACCGATCTGGCAATCGTCGCTCGACTGGCCACTCGCGACGATGGACAGACGGTCCAGTTCTGATCGCGGGGAGGATTTGTCCGAGAGATGATGTCCAAGAGATATTGTGGAGACGGCGTCGGGACGCGGGGACGCTGTCTCCGGTCGGACTACGGTGAAGGAACATGGTTTCTTGTGAAAGAAGGAGGTGCGGTGATGGCTGGGATCACGGCCCGTGGGTGGTTATTGGTCCTCGCAGTTGCAGTGTTCCTGAGCGGTTGCTTCGGCTCTTCGTCTCGACGCGAGGAGAAAACGTATCCTGTCCAGGGGACGGTCTTGCTGGACGATAAGCCATTGCCCGAAGGCGAGATTTACTTCAAGAACCCCGCCACGGGAAGCGTGCATATCGCCCAGATCCGCGATGGAAAGTTCCAGGGCCAGGCCAGTGCCGGAGACAAACGGGTTGAAATCCTCGCTTATAAAATCGAATACGACCCCGTTGCCAAGGAGATGTACGGCGATCAGGCTGAACCAACGAAAATCAACATCATACCGCCCCAATACAACGTCAACAGCACACTGACGGCCAAAGTGACGGCCGCCGATAGCCCAGACCAAAATACCTTTGAATTCAAGGTGACCAGCAAGTAAAAATAGGGCTTGTAGCGGTCATAAAGCGAAGTCGTGTGCCGTACATCCGACGTGTGATAGGAAATGCCGATGGGGTTACTGTTCATCCAACACCGGCTGTGCCTGAGGTGCTTGAGATGTGCGCGGCCGGTTTCGGTGGCCATACTATACCTCGGCCTTCAGTTGGTCCTTTTGGGAAATCTGTCCGCCGGTGAAGCCGCTTTCGGGGGTTTCATCTACGCGGATCGTCCCTACACGGTGACATTTCCCGCGACCACCGCGCGCTTTGTGCGGATCTTGATCGAACGTTCTTATAATGGCCAGCCGTGTATCGATGAACTTGAAGTCTATGGTCCCGACGGAAAGACCAATTTCGCACTGGCCGGAGAAGCTGCGACCGCGACAGCCTCGTCGTGTTTACCTGGTTACGATATTCACAAAATCAGTCATTTGAACGACGGTCTCTATGGCAATAGTCATAGCTGGATTGCTGCGGGCGACACGAACGAGTGGGCACAAATTGAGCTTCCTCGGCCTGTCGAAATCACCAGGGTCGTTATCTCAAGGGACCGTGACGGCCGGTATCATGACCGCCTGCCGATCGCTTTTCAAATCCTGGTTTCTCTCGATGGCCAGCAGTGGGACGTCGTTGCCCGCGTCGTGGCACAGCCAGCGTCGCCACCTCCGACGCTTCCGGTTTACCCTGGTCCAATCAAGCGGCCCGATGAGGCGACCTGGTCAAAGCTCCTGGAGTACGCGTTTGAGTGTGAGCGTTACACCTGGCAAAAGATGTCGGCAGAGGATCACCTTTCGCCCCTGAAGACCGACCGCCCTGCCTATCCCGGTGGGCCTGGGTACTGGTCGCGGATCGCCAGACTCGATCCCCTCCAGAGAACGCTCGTCCAAATGGAAGAAATGATCGATCGGCTCGCTGTCAAAGGAGTCGATGTCGCCCAAGAACGTGAGGAACTGGCCGAGCTAAGAGAGCGTGCGAAGGCACTTTCCGCCAACCCGCCGGATTCGCGTTTGGCTGACAACCTTTACCACGATGCCCGGCTGGCCAAACGGCGTCTCATGTTCCGCGATCCTGAATTGGACCCGATCCAACAAATCCTATTTGTCAAGCGATATCCCTATCTGTCTTCGCACAATTACAGCGACATCCTGGATTCTCAGTTCAAGCCGGGTGGGGGTGTGTTCGTCCTGCAAATCCCCCGGGTGGATGGGCGTCTCGATCCGACATCTGCGAAGCTGGAGATGCTTTTTGATGCCCGAAATGGGATTGCCCGCGATCCAATTGCAGATTTCGATGCCCAGTGGATCTTTTTCGCCTATCGGCCAAATGAGAGCACGGTTCCTGGATGGCTTCCTTACTGGCACATCATGGTCATGAACAGGGATGGCAGCGGCCTGAGACAACTCACGGACGGTCCTTATCACGATTATTACCCCTGCCCTTTACCCGATGGTGGACTGGCCTTCATTTCGACGCGGGCGGAGGCCCGCTTCCTGTGCTGGCGTCCCCAGGCCTTTGTCCTGTTTCGCATGGATTCCGATGGGAACCACATTCGGCCCCTTTCTTATGCCAATTTGAGCGAGTGGACGCCAAGTCTCATGCGGGATGGCCGGATCCTTTGGACCCGCTCCGAATATCTGGATAAAGGCGCCGATTTCGGTCACACGCTCTGGGCCATCCGTCCTGATGGAACCCATCCTGAGCTAGTCTTCGGGAACAACACTCCTAACTGTTACATCAACGGTCACGAAGTGCCCGACAGCCCCGAGATTGTCTGCACGTTGTTCTCTCATGGCGGGGATCACAATGGCCCGATCGGCCTTATCCAGCGGACGCTTTCTCCTTTCGACTCGCAGGCTGTGACAAACATCACGCCTGATGTCACGCCCCATTACAACATGAACTGGCCGCGTTTCGAGTGCTTTCGCGATCCGGTACCGATTTCCCGAGACTACTTCCTTGTCAGTCATGCCCCGACCGATCGTTTCGGGATTTATGTGATTGATCGCTACGGGAATCGAGAACTCCTTTATTTCGATCTGGAGATCGACTCGATGTCTCCCTCGCCGCTGGCGCCGCGACCCAAACCACCGGTCCTGGCTTCGTCCCCAGACGAGGAACTAGCTGCCCGTGGCAAGGCACGACTGACACTGGTGAACGTTTATCAGGGGTTAAGTCCGTGGGTTAAGCCGGGCCAGGTGGCGTATCTTCGGATTTGTGAAGAAGTTCGCTCGAAGCTTGAGCGTTTGCCCGATGGACAGTGCCGCTGGGACCATGAGCCTTTCCAGGATTTCTACGCCTCGCCCACCCACAAGGTGACCGGCCCATATGGCTGGCCCACTTACGTGGCAAAGGGAACGCACGGGCTGGTTCCGATCTCCCCGGACGGTTCCGCCACCTTTGAAGCCCCGGCAGGAAAGGTCCTCTACTTTCAGGTCCTTGATGCCGATTTCAACGAACTCCAGCGGATGAGAAGTGTCCTTCAGCTTCAGCCGGGCGAAGAGCGGAGCTGCATCGGCTGCCACGAGGACCGCAAGGCATCCCCACCAATACAAAACCACTTGGCAGGGACCCTCGAGACCCTGACACCTCAGGCACCGCCCTGGGGAGCCGGTCCCTTCTCGTATGAACGGGTCGTCCAACCAATCTGGAACAAACGCTGTGTATCGTGTCACAACGCTGCCGACTCGCAAGGCTTCGACCTCAGTGATCATTACGACGCGGACAAGATCCCGGCGTCGTATCGCACGCTCATCACCGGTGGTTGGGTCCACTATTTCGATTACACGTGGAGTCTTCGCCACCACAAGGCCGAACCTCTTTCCTTTGGAACCCTAAAGAGCCGGTTGTGGCAAGTCCTGAACGCCGGACATTACGGGGTCCATCTCACGCCGGACGAGACGCAGGCCATCAAATGCTGGATTGACTTGAATTGCCCGCTCTGGCCGGATTATCAATTCCGCCCGGAAAGGGTCGTGCCGTCACAAACCCTGGTCGAAGCCAATCGTTAAACGGCGACCGTTTTCTGGCAGGGAAGCTAGCGACTATCAACTTTGAACGAGCGAGAGGGCTTTCTGCATGGCCTCTGCCGTGAGACGCAAAGCCTCCTCGGGCGGCAACTGCCGCAGCTCTTTCTTGAACGGCTCGATATAGGCTGGGCCATCGAAACCGATTTCCACGAGGGCCCCCAGAAATCCCTTCAAGTCGATGACGCCCGTAGCGCAAGGAAGGTCGCGAACCGAGTCAACCTGTTCCTCAACCGGGATACCCGCCGGGGCATCGTTCAAATGAACGATAACAACATGATCACCCGGCAACTTGCGGAGGTCCTCGACCGTTTCGCCTGCGGTGTACCAGTGCCACGAATCCAGGGTCAGACCGACACAGGGATGATCGATCTCCGCGATCAGTTCTCTCATTTCCCGCATCGTGTGAATGAAGGGATAGCGCCCCGCAGACCAGGATTTCTTGGGGCCAACGTATTCCAAACCCAGCCGCAGGCCGAAGCCCCCGGCGATATTCGCCACTGCCCGGAGTCGTTTGGCATGGAGACGGAAGTTTTCCAGGTAGGTCCGCTGGTTGTGGGTCGGTGAAATCCACGTACCCAGGCGGTCCACCCCGGCCCGCCGAAGCGTCTCACAAAACCGTGCGAATCGCCGCAGCGATTGCGTGAAGGCGTCAATATCGCCGCGAAAATCGACCGGAAAACCCGCCGCCGACCACGTCAGCCCTTTCTCCTGCATTTCCTGTTTGAGTGCCGCCAGCTCATCATCGGAAAGTTGTCCAAGGAACTCAGGCTGAGGTTCGACGGCCTCAAAACCGAATTGGCTTGCGTACTCGATTGCCTGTCGTTGATCTGCCCGCACCCCGATCGCCGAGCAAACGAGCGCCGCGCGGAAACGCCGCGCCGGCCTTGGCGACTCTTTCCCGCTGACCCATCCTTTTCCGTTTAAGGTGCTGATGACCCCAAACGCCGCACCCAGGGCCGTTGTGTTCAACCAATCACGCCGTGTGACCTTGTTCATGATGGACCTCCCCGTGCTGTCGCAAGCAAGTGCTGAGTTGTGGAACAACGCAATTATATCAGTCCATACGGCGATCGGAGCGTCCTCCGGCAGGACAGACCATCATCTGTGCGAATCATCCGCCCGCGGATAGAGGCAATTCAGGAATTGCCCTCGCGTTCTCCCGACAGTGGGGGCTACCGTGTTCTCGCGGAGTCACCTAACACGGCTGATCATCAAGTGCCACGGCCACCAGGTCGTAGCCGTTGGCAGTGACGACTTCGCAGGTCACAAATTGACCCGGCTTCAGGTTTTTTCCCGACACATACACAACACCGTCGATCTCCGGGGCATCGGCATAAGTCCTACCGACAAGAACGCGCTTCTGTTCGGGGTACGGTTGGTCCAAAAGGACAATAACATTCCGTCCGACCTGGGCCTCGGCAAACTCAAAAGCAATTTTCTGCTGCACAGCCATAAGTCGTTCCCGCCTTACCCGAATCACCCGCCGTGGCAAATGATCCTTGAGTCTGACCGCTGGCGTCCCCGGCTCACGAGAATACTCAAAAACTCCCAGCCTTTCAAACCGCTGGGTTTGCACAAATGATACCAGTTCCTCGAATTCCTCCTCTGTCTCGCCCGGAAAACCCACGATCATCGTCGTCCTGAGAACCAGGCCGGGGATCGACTCCCGCAATCTGGCCAGCAGGGTCTCGATCTCACGACGGTTGACCCGCCGTTTCATCCGCTTGAGGATCCGATCATTGATGTGCTGAAGAGGCAGGTCGAGATATGGGATGATCGGTTCGCCCTCGCGGAGGACTGCGATCAGGTCATCTGTGATGTGCATCGGATAAAGATACATCAGACGAATCCATCGCACTCCGGGCACTTCCCGCAGGCGACGCAGAAGCTCCGCCAGCATGGGACGCCCCGTCAGGTCCAGACCATAGTAAGTCAAGTCCTGAGCGACGAGAACAAGTTCCCGAACCCCGTCAGCAACCAGCTCGCGCGCTTCCTCAACGATAACCTCAACTGGCTTACTCACATGTCGTCCCCGGATATGGGGAATCACACAAAAGGTGCATAGACGGTCGCAACCTTCCGAGATTTTCAAATACGCCAGGTGCCGAGGCGTTACCCGCAACCGACGCCGATCATCCAGCGGAACCACCGATGCCGGCTGGAAAATTGTTCGCTGCTCCTGAATGCCATTTTGAATTCGGGCGGCTGCCTCGGTGATTTCGTCCCGCGCAAAGACATTAACCAGTTGATCGACCTCCGGAAAACGGTCCAGGAGGGCTTGCCGATCTCTTTCCACCAGACAACCGGCCACGATGACCCCACGAATCTTTCCCTTTCGCTTCAGCTTCAGCATCTCCTCAATAACGGCGAATGACTCTTCCCTTGCCGAGCGGAGGAAACCACAGGTGTTAATGACGACAATATCGGCCTCCTCTGGATCCACGGTCATTTCCCAGCCAGCATCCCGAAGCAAACCGAGAATACGCTCGCCATCGACAAGGTTTTTGGGACACCCCAGGGCAATCAGACTGCACCTTCCCAGTGCTTTTTCCCGATCCGCGGAGGATGACATTTCTGCTGTTAAATCACGGGAGACAATTGGTAGTTCTTTGGGACGATTCTTCATGCACGCACTTTTAACTGACTGATGCGATCAGCAAGGTTAAGAACACGACCCAAGCGGCTGCTCGGCAATATTGGGGACGAATGACTCGAACGCGAATGGAACCAACCCGGGTCGGCGGGCTAAACCGTGAGCCTTGGATACTTTTATCCTATCCTAGAACAGATTGTGCGGTAACCCATCGCTGGATTTGTTTGACAAGAGAAACGACAAGATCGATCCAGATTTATCAGCGTGTCCAGTGCTTGAAATGGTCCAGATACATCCGGCGGGAATCACCCAAACGCTTTGCAAACCGCTCACTCAATGGCTCGGGCACGCCATATTGCGACAGGGTTCGCAAGTATTCCACCAGCTCTGCCCGCGCGGACGGTGGGCCATGGAGCATGAAATGGACCCACGCCCAGGCCCAGCGGTATTTGCTGCCGTCCATGGCGTCCATGTGAGGAATCGCCTCAAGCTTGGAAAGCGACGGAACGTAGCCCAGATTCGCCCAAAGACGCACCGTTTTCAAATAGGGATGACCAAAGGCGCGTTGGTCGCGGGCAACCTCGAAGTACTCTGCCAGGCCTTCATCCAACCACAGCGGAACCACCGGCAGGGCTGAATGGAGCAAGGCGTGTGTGCACTCGTGGCGGAGGTCAACGGCCAGCTCATTGCTCCGATACGCCAAAACCATCGCTTGGCCTGATCGCTCGACATACAGCGCCCGCCGGTAGGGCACCTCAGGAAACTCTCGTTTCACAAAGGCGTCGTACTCGCGTCGCCCAACAAAGATGAGGACGGTCACAGGCCGCTCGCCGACCTGGAATCCCAAGGCGGTTTCGATGTCCTCGGTCAGATACTCCAGATCCCGCTGAATGTCGGCAACTTCACCGAGGGGGAATTGAGAGTAAATGGTCAGCCCACGAACCGAACGGGCTTCAATCCAGGGGGATTGCGTAATTCCCACAAGGATCGGTGAGATACAGATGGCGGCTAATAGAACGACGGGACACACGATCGCGGCTCCCCGTTCTTGCTATCCTGCTAGGCGTCGCCATGTCCGACTCCAGAAGGAGCGGAGGGAGCGTACCGGTTCCAATCGCTGCGGAGACAGGCCCAGGACGATCCTCGCGGGATTCCGACGGCAGAGGATATCGGCGCTTTCCCGACCAAGGAGCCGCGCAATCTGGCGATGGGCGTCACCCAGGTTGGGCGGGCGACCGTGACATCCATGGGCATCGGTGGCAACCACGTGGACCTTTCCCGAGAGGAGCAATTCTTCACTGAAACGCCGCACCACAGCCCCAAAGGACCCCGTGATACTTCCGGCTGTGATCTGAACCAAGGCCCCGGCGCGAATCACGTCCTCAAGCAAATCTGGTCGGCGGATGATCGCATGATTTCGCTCTGGATGCGTCAGAATTCCCGTAATCCCAAGGTGTCGCAGGTCTCTCAAAAGTCCATCCAGTGGGAAATAGACATCGTGGGGCAATTCAAGGAGCAAGTATCGCCCGTCGGCAATGGTCTGGACTTCGCCGTTCCGAAAACCATCGACCAGTGTCTCATCAATTCGGACATCAGCTCCCGGAAAAAGCCGCAGCGGGACCTGGCGATCTTCCAGGTGTCGCTGGGTCTGGTCCAGAATCGCACGAATTAGTTCGGGCGTGTTTTCGGCATGGCGTCCCCGCTGATGAGGTGTGGCAACGACCCACTCAAGGCCGTTCTCCACCGCCGCCTGGGCCATGGCCAAAGTCTGCTCCCAATTCGATGGTCCATCGTCCAGACCGGGCAAAAGATGGCAGTGAATATCAACGAATCCCGGGGGCAGGTGTTCTTCTTGAGTCATCCTCCTTATCCTCTCGTGGAGTACGTCACTAAATCGGTCCCCTTCGCAATCGGACCACGATATTGCGGGGTTCCGATTGCCAACACAAATGACTCGCGCAAGAGTGGGGACAATTCATGAATCGCCCCCACCGTTTTCACACAACAGGTGTTCCGATTTCCTTGTTGAGATATTTCGCCTAAATCCTCATTTTCTTCGTTTGTGTTCTTATTTCTTTTGGGTTCTTTCACCGTTCTTGTTGCAGCCACCGACGCGGATCATAGGGAAGCCCTTACCTGAGGGTCAAGGTCATTCTTTTCCCGCCTTATCAATGATCAACACGCGAAGTTCTACGGCGATCTTGACCCTCCCGGCAGTTTGGTTGTACGATTCCCCCTCCATCAGTGATCCAGCCAGCATTAGGAGAACCACTGACTCTGGAGTTCTCGCCTCATGGAGCGATCTGATTCTGTTTTGCGCAGGATGCACCCGAGGTTACTGCGGCACCTCGCAGTACTCCTGTTGAGCACACTGATGGGCGCCGTGATCGCTTACTTGCTGCTCCCCTCGTTGTTTCGGGCAATGCCCAATGATCTCTCCAGGCTCGGAAAGATTCTTGTCGTTTTACGTTCCCCCCCGCTCTCAGCCCAAGATCTGTTTTTTCGGCAACAGTGTCGTCATGAATGGCATTGACGGCCGGAGATTGTCCCAGTTGCTTCCCGGAAGACCCGAGGTCTGGAATCTTGGCGGCACGGGCCAACAGCTATGGGAAAGTGTCCTCCTGCAGCAGGAGTTGCCCGGCTCTGTGGAGGTGGTCGTCCAGGGAGTCTTTGCCGACACGTTGGAACAACCCCCTTCCATCCCGAAAAACAAGTACAACGCCCTGGTCATGTATGGTTTTCAACCAAGTCAGCAAACCCTGGAATGGGCAGACCGGTTTCTGACGGATGATGCTCGGCGATATATCCACACGCAGCCTTTTCGGTACCGCTTCGATGCCCGCTGGGCCATTCGCAGTTGGTTTGATACGTGTCTGCGAGGCCTGGTACGACGTGACCTAACAATCGCGCGTGCCGAACAGGACCTTTACTACCCGCGGGCTTACACCCGAAAGGTCAATGAAAAGACACTGCGGGCACAACTCCAGGGATTCATATCGCTCCATCCACGGGCAGAGTTTCACCCCGACCCGCGAACCGAAGCCTTGATCGGCGAACTGGCCAGGAATTATCGCCGTCGGGGAATTCGCTATGTCCTCTGGATACTCCCTCGCCATCCCGAATACCAACGCCGTGCCCTGGGTAAAACATTCACCCAGAGACTCACCGAGTACTTAACCCGTCTAGAGCAGACATACGGAGTCTCGGTCGTCAACAGTTTGAATGCCCTCCCGGCAGAGAGATTCGTTGATGGTTCCCATCCTGATGAACAGGGGGCAGACCTGCTTTGCCAATCGATGGTCGCAAAATTCAAGGAAACCCAGATATGCTTTTCTACACGTTCGAATTCCTCATCTTTTCGGTAATCCTCTTTGCCACGCTCACCATCTTCCGGCAAAGACGCCCCCAGAAGCTGGTGCTCCTGGCGGCAAGTTACATTTTCTATATGTGGTGGAACCCGGCGTTCATCGTCCTGATCATTTTCTCCACTGCAATCGATTATCTCGTCAGCTATCGACTCGAAAGCGAAACCCGACCCGCTCGACGAAAGCTGTTGCTGCTCACCAGTCTGACGGCCAACCTGGGATTGCTTGCTTTCTTTAAGTACACGAACTTTCTCGCCTCAAACATGTACGCACTCTTGCGGGTGTTCGGTTTCGATGTGGGCTGGACCGACCTGAACATCATTTTGCCTGTGGGGATTTCCTTTTACACCTTTCAAACACTCAGCTACACGATTGATGTCTATCGCGGCGAGCTGAAAGCGTGCCGTGATCCCCTCGACTTCGCCCTTTTTGTGGCATTCTTCCCCCAGTTGGTTGCCGGTCCGATTGTGCGTGCCAGTGACTTTTTGCCCCAACTGGATCGCTTTCGTCCTTTTTGTTTCGACCGGTATGCGTTCTTTCTCTTCGCCCGGGGACTGGTGAAGAAGGTCCTCATTGCCGATAACGTTGCCCGGCTCGCTGATTCGGTTTTCGCTTCTCCCGAGTCATGGTCCAGTTTGGTCATCTGGCTGGCAACGGCGTGCTTTTACGTCCAGATTTACTGCGATTTTTCCGGTTACAGTGATATGGCCATCGCCCTTGCCCGAATGTTGGGCTTCTGGCTTCCGGACAATTTCCGCCGCCCTTACTTCTCGACGTCTCCCAGTGAATTCTGGCGTCGGTGGCACATCAGCCTGTCCACATGGTTACGCGACTACTTGTACATTCCTCTGGGGGGAAACCGGCACGGAACCGCAAGAACCTACCGCAATCTGATGCTGACGATGCTTCTCGGCGGGTTGTGGCACGGGGCAAGTTGGAACTTCGTTCTCTGGGGATTTCTCCATGGTTTGGCCCTGATTGTTCATCGACAGTGGCGAGAGTCTGTGCGCCCGCGTCTTGATCCCTACCTCAATAATCGCATGCTCAATACCCTTTATCACTTCGCCAGTTGGGCCGCTTTGCAGTACTGGGTCTTGATGACATGGCTCGTCTTTCGCGTGTCCAATACCACAGCCATGCTCACAGCGCTGCGAAAATTCGTTCTCTTCGATGCCAATATCAACGTTGCGTCGTTGGGACTGGGAAAGCTTTCCGTTTTCTCGACCCTCCTGTTTCTCCTGTCTTTCCTGGTCCTCCATGTTTGGTCAGAGCAAACGGGCGGCCTCGATCGACGCCTCAGCCATGCCCCCCTGTGGTTGGCCGCGCCGGTATGTCTTCTGTTAGGAGCGGCGCTCTTCCTGTTCTGGCCCCTGGACGAGGCCCCGTTCATTTACTTCCAATTCTGATGGCTGGATTTTTCACACTGCTGATTCCAAATACGTTTCTTCGACCACAATCGAAGGCGCTCTCAACTCTATGCAAGGACAGCACTTTGGTAGGGGCAATTCATGAATTGCCCCTACTCGTGGTGAAGGATTCACTTTGGTCGTGAGAGTCCTTTCAGATCGCACTCTGATGGCAATATAAACCTATGGAAGAGGCTCATCCTTTTCAAAACAGACCAACAAAGTGATACAGACAATTCTGAAAAACCAGAATAAGATAAGCGCAACTGTCAGGAAAATGTTACGGAGACTTTCCCATGGATTGGAAGATAAAAGCGGCAATCCAAAATCTGATCGCGCTCTTGCCGGATGCCATCTCTTATGAGGCGTATTACTGGGTTCAGCGGCGTTTCGGGGCGCTCCGCCGGGGGCAAGGATTCAGACTCCCAATGGGCAACGACTCTTTTCTTGACTTAGGTTTCAGAATCGCAGGGCCTGGGGAAGGGCCTGTCGAACCCGGTCCAGCAGGCCTGCGGATCGATCCGGCGGCTTATCCGGAGACTTGGCTGGGCGTTTTGTTTCCTGAGGCTCGCGGGGCTGGTCGCTTGCCGTGGTACTGATTTCGCTCCGCGGAACGTACCGAACCAGGTATTCGGGCCAGAAACCTTCCAATAACCGGAGACAATCAGCGATGTCGCGGTTTTCCAATTTGGCCTGGGCCGGTGCAATGAGTTTGAACAATTCCACCCGTTCCGCTTTGCTGAACGCCAGATGACACAATTGAACGTCGTCAATCCACACCTCGCCACTCCCCGCAAGATCAAACCGCAACTGCAGAGGCGAAAGGCCACTCATCGGCAGATCGATGACCTCCACAAGAATGGGCGTCCACTCGGAGGAAACTGTGGGCGCCGTTCGGCCCGGCGAGGCTACACCGATTTCGGCCACACGGGTTAACGGTTGTCCGCGGTGTGTCCCCGTGACAAGACATCGCAACGGCGGTTGAACACTCCGATCGGACGTTTTCAACCAGATGGCGACGGTCAGACGTCCTGTCGAGGGAGCCGGAAACGGTGGGCTGATGAGTGACGCCGTTGGACCCTGGCTCATCATGTAAACCGATTGCTGACCACTGTGTTTGTCAGCAGAATCAAGTCGAACGGTTGTTCCCGAAGGAGCAACGGCTGTCCAAAGCGGGATGGTTTGCGACTCACCGGCCGATTGCTCGAAATCCGCATTTTGCAGAACGGCATAGATTGGAGGAACACTCAGTGTGGCCGCGCGTTCGCTCAAATCAGCAATCTCTGTTTTCAATCGTTGATCAACCTTGGGTGACCAGCCCACGCTGGCAGAAACAAATGTGACATTGGAAGACGTTAACTTCACGGCCACAAGGTCGTACGGTTCAAACGTCATTTTCCAGCGGCACTGTCCACCGGAGTCTGTTTCCACAGGCGGTAGTGACCGGAATCCGCTGAGTTCGATGAGGCGACACCCCGGCGGGGACTGAAACGTCATCTCCATCGAAACGGGAAAGCCGGCCTGATTGGCGATGTAAAGATACGTTTCCTGCTGACGCGCCAGGCTGCGGATCACAAGGGGTTGCAAGGACCCTGCCTGATTCTGAAAACGAACATCCTGGAACTGTCCACCGGGCAATCGCCGGAAGGCTGAAAACCAGGGCCGAAGTGTATCTTCTCCGCCCCAGGGAACCCTCCAGCCACCGTCGCAGATGAGCGTGACGTCACCATCGGCCAGTGCCTGCGCAAAACGCCGTCGATTTTCGCCCCCCCAGGCTATCGGTTGATGAATAACTGCCGTTAAGGTCGGCTGAATTGGCGAACGCGCGTCAAAACTCGGCAGTCGGATCTCTTGCGGAGGATGATAGAACAAAACGCCGGGCAACTGCCCCTGATTGTTGACCGACACGGCCCGATACATCTGGTCGATCTCGAACTCCGTCGTGCGGACGCCGAAATCGGCATACTCCACCATACGTTTCACACGCAACAGCCCGATGGCAGAATCGCTGGATGCCAACTCGGGGGTCACTCCCGTTTCAGTAAACAGGGCCAGGGGATCACGACGCTCTGTGAGAGTGGGTCGCAATCGCTGTTCCCATCGCTCTCCCACGAACATGGTCGGGGTAAGGAGGAGTAATTTTGTGTCAGGTCGAACAGCCACCAGCTCCTGCGTCACGCGCGAGTAGAAACTCTGAAGCCGCAGGGATCGCCATCTCAACCACTCACGGTAATACGGCCCCAGAAGCAATCGTGCCCGTTCCTGGTAACGATTACCCTCACTGACCTGGACCTGGATTCCCGTTTCTTCAGAGAAACGCGCGATCGTTTCGTCATCCATTCCCCATTCCGGTCCTGGCAACTGGGCGTAGCCATAGGCCGAGACTTGAATCCCCAATCCGTAGAACGATGCATGCCGCGCATAACGTGTGGCAAGTTCCCGAATGACACCCAGCAACTCTTCCTGGACTTCTCGATGCAGGATGTTGTAATATGGGGCCATTCCCCGGTAGGGCATCTGGACCTCCGTGAGTGCCCGACCGTCCGGGCCAATCCATCGCAGGTTGCGACCTCGCTCGCCCCGATTCCGAATGGCTTCTTCCAGAGAAGGAAGTGGAACCGAAAAATCAATCGCAGGGATGACAACAAACCCTTCACGATCGGCAAGACGAAGGATCAGTTCCAGGACATCTTTGCGGAGAGGATCGGCCCCCACAAGGGAAAAGCCGCCACTGTCGTAACGTGGGGTGGGCTTCCAGCGGTCACTGGGATAGAGTGTTGAACCATCCGCCGCCACAGAAAGAACAACTGCGTTGTAACCGGCAAACGAAACGTACTCCGCCAACCGTGTTGCCGCCTGATAGAACGTAACCCAATCATCTAGTCCTTGCTGCTGGAAGGGACCCGGGACATCCGTGGCTCCAAGAGCCGTTGTGAGAATCGGTCGGTGAAAATAGGCCGCTATCAAGCGCTCGCTGGGAAACGCCGATGGCGGAAAGATTTCCGGCAGACGTTCCCAACCGGCGTAAACACGAATCCTCTTATACAAGGCCGGTTCACCACCTGGATTGGCCACCAGGAGAAGCGGTTGACGGCTCCGCGGCCAAAACACCACCCGATGAACCTGCCATCCCAGGGACTGCTCCCAGCGCTGGAATTCTCCCGACGAGAACACGCCAAAATCGACCATCGGTGGGGCGATGGCCCCCATGGCATTGGGTTCCACGACGGTGAAGAGGAGTCTCTGCCGGCGGTCGGCTGGCCATTCGATTTCAAGGACATGGGGACGCCCCGGTTCCTGAACGGGCAGAGAATACAGCGCCCAGGTGGGATCTTCTCCCGGACCTGCAGGCTCAAGCTCACTGGCTGCCTCCTGTCCTTCCCCGCCAATGTTTCGCCAACCACGTCCCAGAAAACCCAATCGTGGCAAATGAGGCGTCACCCGGGAAAGCCGTTCCCAGAAGTTCTGGTTACTGGCATCAACGGCCTCACCAAGCAGGGTCAGTTCCCCGGAAGAAGCCCCACCGGTGCGCCGGACCGGATCGAGGACGACGATCTGCACATGCCGCTCGATGACCGAGTTATTCCATCCGAAGGGCTTTGCCACCGATTCTGCCAAGCGAAACGCGGGAATTGACGCGGCAGTTATCACAATGTCGTAGCATCCTTCTTCCTCGGGAAGGACAATTTCCACAGGAATTGATGATTCCTTTCCAACCGTAACCTCGTAATGAACGACGGGCGATTCGGTGCTTCCATTTCGTCCCAGGTTTGTCAGTGAATCGATCAGAGGGCGTCGCGGTTCTCGATCCCGCGTCCGGCTCCGCGCAATCTGAATCCGCACGTCCAGGCGGGTCCCTGCGCTAAAAGGCAAACCACGCGGCGTCAGGTTGAATTTCCACGTTTCCCCAGGTGAGAAAATGAGATGGGCGCGCTCTGTGGTCACCGCCAATTCGTCGCCCGGCAATCGCTCAATGAAAAGCTGACCACCACCTTCGAGTGCGATTTGCCGTGGCTGGCGTTCGATCTCGTTCACCGGCACAGACCACTGTTTTGAGACGCCGCCTTCAGCGGCCAACTCGATTTCAACCGCCGTGTTGCTCCGGCGATCGAGCACCAGGTCCACCCCCTGAAAGACCCGAAGCCCAAATGGCACGATATCGATCCCCTGATTCTGAAAGACCAGTGAAGCGAGTTCATCGACCTCCGATCCAATCGGTTGCCAGCGAAGGATTTCGCCATCGGCAACGGAGATTCTCCCAGCCCAGCGTTTGGGAGCCCCCCCACCCCAGGAAACCCGAAGACCAATCTCGTCGGCAAACACACCGACGGCAAAGGACATGGTGAGAACAACAACGACGTGCAGCACGCAAGAAAGACAAAGCCCCTTCAATATTGGCCATCGCTGGAAATGGCAAACGCGGCCAGAAGTTGTAACAGTTCCCCCGCCCGCGGGCCGTGGCGCTTCGGTTCCGCGCGGCGAACCATCCTTCGTCTTCCAAGGTTGCCCGGTCAGAAGGCTGGAAAATGAAGAGCGATCTCCCGCTGACGAACCGGGCGCACCATTACCGCACCCGCGGAAGGTTTGTTCTCCTCGCCAGGTTCGTGAAAATCTTCGACGGTTCGGACATCCCTCTCCGCGCATCACACGCTCATTACCAAGTGATTGCGCATGGGCCAGTTTCTAAGACCATTACGCATCGAATCGGGGTCGTCCTCTTTTATGAAGATGTCTTTGTCTGTCCCAGGGGCCACCACTTGCGCGGTTTCCCGGGATTCCCGGAAGCCTCGTCATTTCCTCCGGTCGGAGTCGGACTAAGTTGGTCACTGGTCGCCGCTGAACCATCCGGATCTACCACAGGAATGTCCTCCGACGCCGGGGTTGACACAAGATTGCTTTCCGGCGGGAGATCCTCATACTGATGGGCCAGGGGAGCCGTCTCTTCCGGCTTGGATTCGTCCTCCGCCGGTCCACGGTACTTTCGCCCTGTTTCCGGGACCGCCTCCACTTCGAATCGCGCCTCAAGGACCCCGGCCGCCTTGGCTTCCTGCAGCATCTGGACGACATCGGGGTAGGTGCCTCCCAGTTCCGCCACCGCCCGGATGATCTCATCGAGCCTGTTGCTTACAAATCGTTTTTGGTCTGCTTCACCCACTGCAAACTTGGCCACCGTCACCTTGCCAGGTTCCTGCGATGTGACGACGATTCGGTGACCGGCGTCAATCGCAAACGGCGACCTGAGCGTAATATCAGATCCAAAGAGCACGACTTCGGCACGCCGATTCCGCGTGACATGGACCATCGGGGGTCCACCAGCCCGAATGACGTGGTACCAGAACTGGTTGTTGAGTCTTTCGCCCGCAACGGCCGAATCGTTGGGATTCAACTCAATAAGGGCACGGAAGGCTCCATAGCGCGTTTCTGCACTTGACGATGTGAGTAACTCACGGAGGATCTCAACGGTCTCCAGATCGTTGAGCGTACTCAGGGCGGCCAGGGTGTACACGCGGAAGGCCGGTTCGTTTCGGGCAATCTCTCCGAGGACCGGAGCGGCATCCGCGCAGTCGAGATAGGCGAGCGCCTCTGCCGCGTAGAATCGCACAGCCGGGTCGGAATGGGTCAACCCCTTCTTGAGTGTTTCCACAGCGGGTTGGCCAATGGCCTCCAATTGCAGCGAGGCCTGCTCACTGGTTGCCGGATTGAGAAGCTCTGTTTCCAAATCGCGAAGCCGCTGGATCCGCTCACGCTCCGTGTCGCGAAGAGGAATTGATCGAATCACCGCCATATAACGCGCGATGTTGTTCTTATACCGTGGATGAAGCCGCACCTCGACATATTCGTTGGTCTTCGCCTTGGCCACTCCCTCCTGCACACCTTGGCGAATGATATAGAAACGGCGATTGATGGCACTTTCGATGCGGGCACTGTTCATCACCGACTGATGGTCAGGCTTGAGAACAAGCCCCAGCGTCCTGGACCGGTCGGCGACACCACCACCCAGAATTCGTCCCCGCGTGGCGTAAATGGAGTCCTTTTCTGGATCGGCCGAGGGATCCACAAGAACCGGGCCAGCAGCCCTGGCAAGGACATGCCCCTCTCGAACAGCCCCGCGAAGGACCATCATTTCGCGCAATGGGACTTCCAGCAGTGTACCGCCACGTAAACTGGTTGTCTCACTCCGTGAGGGGACGCGGACTTCCACGTCGAAGTTTTCACCTTTCTGAATCCCCGGGCGAAGGTACCCACGGACCAGGACCAAGGCTGTGTTCTTGGAAGCGAGAACGCGATTCGGGTTTTGAACACCCCGACGCTGCATCTCCGCCATCAGGAATTGCCGTTCCGGCGAGGGGAGAGGATCACTCCCTGTGCCGTTAAGGCCCGTGACCAGACCAATGGCCTCCACGACAATAGGATGAAGTCCGTAAGAGACAGCCAGATCACCGACAATGGTCGGCGATTTTGTATCCACCGGTTCAAGCAGCGACTGACTTTTCTTGCTGTTGAACCAGAGGGAACAGCCAGCCGTTAGAAGAAGCACTCCTGCGAAGATAACGACTCTGCGCGTCATGTAGGCATCCGTGCCGAAAATGGGATGGTTCTGTAAACCGGTCAGGCAAACTCGTCCATAGCCCGCCACAAGGGATTGGCCACTATCTTATCCATTTTCCCCACGCTTGTTCAATGCCAATCTGCGGTCGAAGAACACAGGTCAACCCTCAACACCTCCCCAGAGTCGAAGACTATGCCCTTCGGTGTTACAATCAAACCCAAAACCAGCAGATGGCAAATAGATGTGTGGGGGATCCCGTATTTATTGCGAGGTATTTGACAGTGCACACTTTTGATTCCTTTTTCACTAGGCTTTTCTGTCACAAATCATTGCGACCGTTTGTCGTCGTCTGTGCGGTGGCTACACTTCTGGGTTATTCATCCTGCCAACGGAAAGGGGAACGCCCTGCGCCAGGAGCCACGAACGCCGTTCGGACGGATTCAACAAGGGGATCGGTTACGTCGCAGGCCGAGCCACCGAGCGCTCCACCTGCCGCAGCTTCCTCCCAGCAAGGGCCAACCGAGTTTGACCTCGTCCAGACGATCATTCATGGAACCAGCGACGAGCAGGCCAAAGTGCCTGCCGAAACGGCCGAGATCATTCGCGGATTACTGGCTGCCCGCGCGCGTCTGGAGTTCGACCTGGATGGAAGGCTGATCGGTGTCGATTTGGCCGGTGAACGCCGAAGTGGGAGCGACCAGGAGATCGCACTGGCTGTTCGTCTCCCCCACTTGAAACGATTGCGAATCGCGGGATTCGGCGTCACCCCGGAAGGGATTAAGCAATTAACAACAGCCAAAAACCTCGAAGAATTGGCCCTCGAAAACACTCAGATTGACGACGCGGGATTGGAGACTCTGAAGGACCTCCCTCGTCTTTGGTCCCTCAATCTGCGTCGATCAGTCAAGTTGACAGACCACGCCATTGAGGTCCTGGCTGGTTTTCCGCGATTGACGCACCTTTATCTATTGGAGAATCAGTTTTCCTCTGAAGCCCTTACGAAGCTCGTCCAGATCAATGGTTTGCGGCTTCTCGACCTGCGTGGTTGTGGAGCAGTGAATGCCGAGCTTCTCGGTCGGCTTAGTTCCATGGAGCACCTGGTGGCCTTGCGCCTTCGCGGATACAACGTCGATGACAATTGTGTCCAGGCGGTCAGCCGATTCTCACATTTGACAAGTTTCACGCTGGAAGAGTCGCCGGCGGGAAATGTGGGACTGGCAGCCCTGGCTCAATTGCCGCTTGAATCCTTGACGCTATTCCGGTGCAACGCGATCAATGACGAAGGGCTGAAGATTGTTTCCCGGTGGAAGAAGCTCCGCTCGCTGAGCCTTCGGGATATGGCCATTCGCGGGGATTTTTTCACAGAACTCGCCGGATTACCTAGTTTACGAACCCTTTCAGCGGTCCAGACTATGGTTGCCGACGCCGCGTTGCAACACCTGGTCGACTGCCCGCAGCTTGAAGAACTGGCCCTCGCACAAACACTGGTCACGGACAACGGCCTGGAGGCCATTAGCCGTTTGACGAACCTGAAACGGCTTGACCTGGCACAAACGCCGATCAGTGACCAGGGGCTTACCCAGCTTGCAAATCTGAAACAATTGGAGTGGCTCAATGTCAGCGGCAATCCAGGCGTTACCGACCAGTCAATCACGGTTCTCCTCAATCTGCCTGAACTCAAGGAAGTTTATCTCGATGGAACGTCGATGACCCAAGACGGGCTGGCCAAGTTAGGGTCCCGCGCCCGCACCGTATTGGCATTGGAGGAGTAGCAACATTCAAGCCTGAAGAAACCAAAGTGAGGAGTATTTCAGTGCCGGGTCCGCGAGGCGGTTGACAGCGGTCTTTGACAAGGTTGAGAATAAGCTTAGAAAAAGATGATCAGAGTTCTCAGGCTTATTCTTTGTGTGGTTGAGAAGCCGTAATGGAGTGGCGAGAGCATAGGCAAGGTCCAGTGCGACTTTTCACGGGGGATTGTCGGGTTATTCTGCCCGGTCTTCCTGCCGGTTGTGTTCAATGTTGTGTCACATCGCCGCCCTATTGGGGACTACGGGACTATGATCATCCATCCCAACTGGGTGACGAGGAATCGCCGGAGGCTTACGTCAATGCGCTTGTTGCTGTCTTTCGGGAAGTTCGACGCGTATTACGCGATGATGGCACACTTTGGCTCAACATAGGCGATGCTTATGCGAGGAACGGCGGTACCGGCAGTTGCGGTCCCAATGCAAAAGTGGGCAACACGAAGAAACTGATTCAGCGTCGAAATTGTCGAGTCCCCGATTGCTGGGGTTTGAAGGACCGGGACCTAATGGGCCTGCCCTGGCGTGTGGCATTCGCTCTTCAGGCTGATGGTTGGATTTTGAGGTCGCATATCACCTGGGTCAAGAAAACACCTATGCCAGAGAGCGTCAAAAATCGGCCGACCCGCGCTACAGAGGATATTTTTCTCTTTGCCAAGAATGCCAGCTATTATTACAACAATCAAGCTGTGCGCGAGAGATCGGGCGCGAATCTTCGTAACTTTTGGGTTCTGGGACCAGAGCCCAGCGAAATACCACATCCTGCGGCTTTCCCTGTTGAACTAGCACGTCGGTGCATTCTGCTCGGAAGCCAAGAAGGGGATTTGATTCTCGATCCTTTTTCTGGTTCAGGAACGACAGGCGTGGCAGCAGCCGAATTGCGACGCCAAGCTGTGTTGATCGAACTAAACGAACAATTTGTTCAGCAGTCGATCGAACGGCTCCGTCGCGGTGTTCAACCATCATTACTGGTGTGAGTGTTGTGACTTCTGGGCCTTCAGAACTCGAGAGAATCCGTCGCGAGTATCACCGCAAGCTCGGCGAATCGATCGTCCGGTGGACGAGACGGGAAAATCGCTCTTTTCCTAGTTTTGCAGACGGAACCAGCAACTCGAGTGTGGCCATCGCAGTCGCACTTTCCGAGGCTCTGAACTTTACCCAAACCGAAGGACAAATCGGAGGTCAAACAGCCGGCAGGTTGTTCGAGCAACTGACATGTGAATTCATCCAGCAGGCTGTGGCGCTTTTGGAACATCTACACCCAGGGAGATGGGTGTATCGTGTGGAACAAACGACACTTTCCGATTACGTGCAGTACCGACACCTTGCGCGGCTCAAGTCCCTTGTTGAACGTGATATTGATTTGAAGGGCTTGGTTGGCCTCGAATATATTGTGACACCTGATATCGTAATCGGGCGACATCCTGTCTCTGACGGGGAGATAAATGAGCGTACGATCGTTGTGACTGGTCGGGGTATCAATTGCGCTGGTTTAACTCCTTTCCGCGAAGTCAATCAGAAAGACATCGTATTGCCATTGTTGCATGCTGTTGTTTCCTGCAAATGGACGATCAGGAGTGACCGTTCACAGAACATTCGTACCGAAGCACTAAGTCTCATCCGACTTCGCAAGGGTTCGACTCCCCGTATCGTCGCTGTAACAGCTGAACCACTGCCTACGCGCCTGGCATCGCTCGCCCTTGGAACAGGGGATCTCGACTGTGTGTACCACATTGCTTTGGGCGAATTAAGACATGCATGCTTACAGTTGGACTTGGAAGATCAGACCGAAATGCTGGAAACTCTGATCAAAGGTGATCGGCTGCGAGACATCGGTGATCTTCCTTTCGATCTTGTGGCTTGACCACTGTAATAGATGAGGATTGTCTCGATGTCATAGTAAAGTTGTACAGAGTCGCAAAACCAACGATCTTCGTCGCCTTATTCTCTAGCACTTTCCCATCCCAGCCTGACCCTTGTCTGCAGCAGGATCCCACGGATAGAATAAATTTGCGCGATCGGTGACGTTCGGGTATCTTTCGAAGGAGGGCGATTCTTCCGGTGGAATAAAATCCAGGCGCAAACTATCTATATGACTTGGCGATAACAACGGCCAGATTACATTAAGGGTGCATAACGTCCGTACTGCTATAAACTTGTTACCCCTCTGCCGGGGCGGCATTAGGTTCTTTTGACATTGAAGGTTTTGGGCGAGAACCTTCTTAGCGTTCTAGGTGTCTAAACGTGCAAGTCCACCTGCGGCGATCTCCGCATTTTGGAATGCCTTTGGGAGCCACCGGCAAGACTGCGTCACATTTTGTTCCCGATGTGCGAACGCATCCAGTAATGGGGTATTTCGACGCGTTCGTTAGATGACACCGGTCTTAAACGTACTCTTAGGAGGCGACTCCGTTATCTAGCTATTGGCGCGTCCCAGAGTCCTATCAATTCATTCGGGAGGTATCGCCGTGCCCGTCGCTCGACCGGCACATATTGGTTGCTCTGAATGCCCTGTGGTAGCCACATCAGTACCAAACCATACACTGCCGTTAGACTGCGGCCAGCACTGCCGCGCTTAATCGCTGTGCTACGTGCCTTCTTAAACGACACCACAGAGAATAAACCCTGTCTCTTGCGATTCGGGGGGACCTTGTCCGTCGCTTTGGGTGAAAACCGAAAACTCATGGCCATCCGAGGTACATCACATGAAAAAACGAAGTTCACGGCGCACCACCTTTGAGAATCTACTTGGCGAGACCAAGCAGCCCTGTCGTGTTTGGTGGAATGCTCAAGAGTCCGCCCTCTACTGCACTCAGTCCGGCTCGCCGGTCCGCATTAAGTCACCGGATCATCTTCAGATGATCGTGGAGCACGAGCCGGTGGTTTATGTCTCCAACTGGTTTGACCAGTTCCCGGCCCGCTTCGTCCTTTTCGAGGTCGCGCCCGAGGCGAAAATCGAGCTGATCACGGGCATCTACCGCACGAAGGCGTCCGGGGGGAGGCCTGTCCGTCTCACCTCTGGAAAAAACAAGTTCCGCGTTTACAAGCGAGCCTTCCACCGCCCATATGATGTTCCCCTGGCGCGTCTCCAAATGGCGGTCTCGCAACCAGACCGGATCGATCCCGTGGCGGCGTTCGCCGAGACACTGATCGGCCAGTTCCACGAGGCCTGGTCGCTTCCCTATTCTTTGGAGGCGGCCCAGCTCTGGGCCCAGATTGGCGACGTATTCAACTGGGTTGGCCCGAAAAATTTGATCCCCCTTGATCTGTCGCAGCCTCACAAAGTGTTTAATGCTTTGGGGTCAGATAACGGCAAGAAGGCCAAAAGGAGCGGCGCCTTCTTCGAGATGTTCGTGCTCTTTTTGTGTAGTAAACAACAATCACCGTGTCTTCCGGCCCATAGCTGGCCACTTGGCAGCCGTGTCCTGACGCTTGCGCGGCGGCGAACACTGCGTGATTTGATTCCCCTGGCCTGGTCCGGAACTCCAGATCCCAAGGGACACTTGGATGCCCTGGTCCAGCGGCAACTTGCCCAGGATTTCCTGAGTGACCCGCGTCGCTGGTTGTGGCGGGCAGTGTTACGGCAGGATGTCACCGCGGCCAACGTCGCCTATCTTGAGGCCGCGTTCGCCTGGGTCCTGTCGCGACTCTATCACCCGGAGTTGTTTCCACCGGCCAACCCGCTCTTCGATGAGCCGGCGGTCGTTCACTTCCGGCAAAACATCTGTCGTTCGGCCGTGGCTTAATCGAGAATCCACGCGTCGGCTTCGTGGGTGGTTGTTACTGGGAATCGCTGCGTTTGGAAGCCTCTGGAAGGCGGTGTTGAGCTCGGCCTTTCGTTCGGGATCTGAACGGGAGAAACCCCAGGGTTCGGATGAGAAGCCCAGGGGCTTATCCCAAGAGCAACGTGCTAGGCAAACCCCATGACAATCGCGCGGGATGCCCCTGTGCCCACCCGTCACCCACCGTGCGGCAACCTCGGCGTTGACGCAGCAACCGTAGCGGGTCCCCCCCGGCTCCAATGTATCAGGTTGACAATCTAACAAATGGGTAGGGGCAATTCGTGAATTGCCCCTACCTTTGGAGCACGTTCTTGGCACCATTTCGCCAAGCAGCGATCTATCGCCGTGAATTGATCTCCTTCCCGACTATGGGAAAGGGTCAGGGCGTCGTTGCATTCCATCTCCCGGGGAAAGAGGGACAGGGCGAGGGCGAGACGCCCTCTCCCTCTGGGAGAGGGTTGGGGTGAGGGACGCTCAAGAAACCTGAACAACCCTCACCCGGCCGGGCGATGCCCGGCCGGCCTCTCCCATTGGGAGAGGCAATCGGCTACGGCTTCTCCCACTCTGAGGGCGATTCATGCATTGCCCCTACCGGGGGAAGAATCCCACACATTGGCAACTGGGATCCGTTCAGATTGCATTCCCATCGAGATTGCATTCTGATTGCGGTGTGGATGTCCGTACACTTGCTAGATTAGCCTGCTTCAATGCGGGGAGAAAGTTCACTGATTGCTGTCAAAAAGAAGAGATCAAGAAACACGACACAGGTCAGAAAAGCGTGAGACGAAGGAGCGTGGGGAAATGAAAATACCCATTGGGCGGCACTGGATTCGAACCAGTGACCTCGACCGTGTGAGGATCGCGCTCTAACCAACTGAGCTAGCCGCCCGAGTGTTACAATTCTTTTACTCGCATCGGTTGGGTCATTTGCGACCCAACTCAACACATTTTATCGCCTGGAAGGGCCGGTGTGCAAGGTCCCAGCAAGCGACTCGCGGGCAAAACGCCGTCGTCACGGTGCAAGCTGGATATCAAAGGTATTCGATTTGGCCTCAACCTTGAAACTCAAACCGGAAGTCTGCTCGTTGGCATATTTTTCCGGCAAGAGATTCTTCGGAGCTGGCGGCGGAGGAGCACCTTCTTGCGGCGGAACATACTCCTCTTCACTGCCACCCGATCCGCCCGTCGTTGGAGGCGGCGTTGGATACTTGAATACCTTGACAAGGTACTCGCCAGGAATGGCGCCGTCACCTTTCGCGAACGTGCCCAGGGCATACTTTCCGGCGGCATCGGTAGTGGCCGTCGCTGCCTGCGGGCCTTGCGTCCCCGGCTGGGCGGGTGTTTTCGGGACGAAGATCACGGTGGCTCCATCCACCGGCGTCCCACCGAGAGTTACGGTTCCGGTAACCGAATAGGTTTTCGGTCTTCCATCGCCCTTAGAGCAACCGCTCGTCATCAGCATCGCGAGCATGACGAAAAGCAGTCCACACGAACAGTAATACAGCATACGAGTCATTGTCGAACGCCCTCCACAACAGTACGCAAGACTGGCCAACGCAAGGACTAACGGCATCCTGATTAGGATAGCAGCAAGCGCCCTCCCATCACAACTCCCCTGAATCCCCTAACACCCCAAGATCCGAAAAGGGAAAATCGTCCTCTTGCATCCACGCGTGATTACCAAAAGTCTTGTTCAATTCGTAAAACGTAAACGAAAATGCGCAGCCAGCAGTTTACGTTCTCCGCAATCTGCTGGCTGCCGGTCAGAAGCCCAGCAAACCTGCAACTATTCCGTTACGGTGTTTGGAGCGATTCGGTACCGTCTTTCGACCCCAGGGCGCCCCAGACGCCGTAAACACTGGGACCCGTTGCTGGTTGATAGGCCGCCAGGTTTCCCGTATTAATCGTGTTCGAAATGAATCGCACGGAACCATCCGCGAACAGGCAGTTCACCCCACCGGGATGTCGGCTCGAAGGTGGCAAAACAAGGCTCACCTGGTCCGCCCAATCCTGACTGTGTGTGCTATCACTGCAGGAAGGCGCATTAGGCGGCAAGACTGTGGTAAAACCGGTTCGTGCCGGTTGGCCATCGGTCCAGCGACCACCCCAGTACGTGTGGACGATTTCGCCGGCTATATAGTAGCGGCCATCTGTCCTCTGGAGACAGGCAGCGGGCGTGTTGATGACGGGGACGTTTTTGGCAATAGCCAGGACGTGTTCCACACTTTGAGCCGGTACAGCCGTACCATATTGGTTTTGATATGTGGAAAGCTTGGCAGCACACAATCGCTCACTCATGGCGATGGTGTTGCTGGTCCCGTCGATGATGTCGGCTGTCGAGTACGTTGTATTCTGGGCAAACAGGCCGCGAACCTGGGTGGCATCGCGAATGCTGTCCACCCTGTCACCAATGCAGAAGGCGTAAGAGTTGTATGAACCTGTACGGTTAGGAACACCGTTGTCGGAGGGGCAGAGGAGTAAGTCAGGCGAATCGTCCCAGACTGGCCAGCCTTCCCACCCGGCAGGGCCGTCCGGCTGAATCCCATTCGCGATTTCCCCGGCACGAATTCGTTCTGCCATGGCCGTTTGTTCGATGTACGCCAGTAAGGGAATAAACCCGCTCTTGCGAGTGCAATTCCCATCCCGACGGCTGCCGTAAGTTGTGTTGATGGTATTGCAGCTTGCCGAGCCACCTTTTCGATACGGGAAAACTTTTTGAACATCATGGTAGTTGTGCAATCCCAGCCCCAGTTGTTTGAGGTTGTTCGTACACTGCGACCGCCGGGCAGCCTCGCGGGCAGCCTGTACAGCCGGCAAGAGCAACGCGATCAGGATGCCGATAATGGCAATCACCACTAGCAGTTCGACGAGCGTGAACCCGCGGGGGTTACCTCGCCGAGGAAGATAAGAGAGGATACGAGCCATAGAGTCACCTCCACAATGAAAAAGAGACGCAACGAGCAGAGGAACACTCGATTCTTCACATCACAACCGGAGGAACCCCACGAAAACATTTCCGACAAATATTTTACGATAGCATTCCTCTCTGTCAATAATCTTGCACGAGACAAAATGACAATTTAAATCCGTCTCTACACCCCCCTATGATGCTTCCGTTTCCGGGATTTTTTCTGCAAGGCCAACTGCGAAAAGGAAAGACGTCCCGAAGCGCGTTCGGGAACTTTTCGGTGTTCCACTACCACCGCACCAATTATGCAAGATGCATGTCCCGCATGCTTCCCCAGGATTTCAGTCGGTGATTAGCATCACGGAACCATGGTCGATTCACTGCCGTCTTTGGAACCCAGGGCGCCCCAGACCCCATAGAGGCTCGGACCGGTCGTGGGCTGGATCAAGCCCGGGGCCAGGTTACCAGTATCGATTGTGTTCGAAATGAAACGGACGGACCCGTCGGCCAGGAGGCAATTGACACCACCAGGATGGCGACTCGTCGGCGGCAGAATCAACGAGTACTGGTCTCCGTTGGTGTTAACGTCATCCGAACACGATGGGGCATTCGGTGGAAGCACAGTGTTGAAGCCAACGTAGATCGGCTGACCGTCGGTCCAGCGAACACCCGTTCGTGCCTGAACACCTGTTGATGCCACAAAGTATCGTCCATCACTGACGTTCCGGCAAAGGACGGGGTTGGTCATAGAACCACTGACGCCGATAGCAACGGCAAGCACATGCTCCACCTGGCCGGCAGCGACTGGAATGGCGTTTGTTCCCCGATAGCTACTCAGTTTGTAGTGACACAGACGTTCACTCATAGCGACGGTGTTACTTGTCCCATCGGTAATATCCGACATTGAGTAGGTAGTATTAGTCGCAAATAGACCACGAACCTGGCTCGTATCACGGATGTTCTGAATCTGATCACCGATGGAAAAAGAATACGAGTTAACTGGGTCAGTGCGAGTCGTATAACCATTATCTGAAGGGCAGATCAACAAATCGGGCGAGTCGTTCCAGACGGACCATCCCTGCCAACCGGCGGGACCATCCGGCGGAACAATTGTCCCGCCGGTCGTGGTGCCCGTGGGGTCTCCAGCCCGAATCTGATCATAAAGGCTTCTCTGCTCTACATAGGGCAACAAGGGAACAAACCCGCTCTTTCGACCTCGATTTGAGCAATAGCTGTCTGTACTACATCCGCTCGTACCACCTTTCCGGTACGGGAACACCCGATTGACATCGTGATAGTTATGCAGCCCCAGCCCCAGTTGTTTAAGGTTGTTCGTACACTGCGACCGCCGAGCAGCCTCACGAGCCGCTTGCACGGCTGGCAAAAGCAACGCGATCAGGATGCCGATGATGGCAATCACTACCAGAAGTTCGACGAGCGTAAACCCACGCGGGTTGCCTCGTCGAGAAATCAATGAAAACCGGGCAGCCATAAGCGCACCTCCCCATGGATAAGAGAACACAACAAGGCAAACACGACTCGTCCTACGATTTTCGACTGAAAGAACAACCCATCACTTCGCGCGCTCATTTTAGCATGCCAATTGTTCCTGTCAATAATTTTGCGTATCGGATGTGGTTCATGAAAACCTGTTCCGGAGTATGACTTCCGATGGATCAGTCTAGGGATTCGCCCCCGGGAGATAAAGAAAAAAGGCCCCGAACGTTGGTTCGGGACCTTTGCAAATGCTGACTTGAGGGACTTTTTCCGCCTCGACAAGCGTCCCCCGTTGGTCTGTCTCGTTCTAGAAATCGGGTATCGTCACGGGGCTGCGGTCGATTCACCGCCGTCTTTGGACCCCAGGGCGCCCCAGACGCCGTACAGGCTTGGACCAGCCGTGGGCTGCACCACACCAGCTCCCAAGTTGCCCGTATCGATTGTACTGGAAATAAACCGCACGGACCCGTCGGCCAGGAGGCAATTGACACCGCCAGGGTGCCGGCTTGTCGGGGGCAGGATCAAAGACACTTGATCACCGTTGGTGTTAACGTCATCCGAACACGATGGAGCATTCGGTGGAAGCACGGTGTTAAATCCAACGTAAATGGGCTGACCATCGGTCCAGCGAACACCCGTCCGTGCCTGAACACCTGTTGATGCCACGAAATATCGTCCATCACTGACATTTCGGCACAAGACTGGGTTGCTCATCGAACCACTGACGCCGACGGCCACAGCCATGACGTGCTCCACCTGAGCGGCACTCACTGTGACCGCATTGGTGCTGCGATAACTGCTCATCTTATCCTGGCATAGCCGTTCACTCATGGCGACCGTGTTACTTGTGCCGTCGGTAATATCAGCCATCGAATATGTGGTATTCGAAGCAAAGAGTCCCCGAACCTGAGTGGCATCGCGAATGTTCTGGACCTGGTCGCCGATGCTGAAAGAATAAGAGTTGACCGGATTGGTCCGAGCGACGTACCCGTTGTCCGAGGGGCAAAGCAAGAGGTCGGGCGAGTCGTTCCAAACGGACCATCCCTGCCAACCTGCAGGACCATCTGGCGGAACAATCGTCCCGCCGCTTGTGGCGCCGGTGGGATCTCCAGCCCGAATCTGATCATAGAGGGCTGTCTGTTCCAAATAGGGTAACAAGGGAACGAACCCGCTCTTCCGACCCCGATTGGAGCACCACGAGTCTGTGCTGCATCCACTGGAACCACCCTTTCGGTATGGGAACACACGATTCACATCGTGGTAGTTGTGAAGCCCCAGCCCCAGTTGTTTAAGGTTGTTCGTACACTGCGACCGCCGAGCGGCTTCCCGCGCGGCCTGAACGGCAGGCAGCAGCAAGGCAATGAGGATGCCGATAATAGCAATGACCACCAATAGCTCAACAAGCGTAAAACCGGCGAGCCTGCGCAGCGAGACTCCATTAGACCGAGAAGACATGACAGAACCTCCCAACATTCGACAAAAGAAGCGAGAAACAGAAACAACAATTACCCAAAGACCTTCGCAAGCAGATGCACCACGACGAACCGATGAGGTGGAAACGCGGGACATCAATGGAAGGCAACAACGTACGATATACTTATGTTATCACAAAGGGCGAGGTTGTCAACCGAATGACGTGTGGACGCTGAACAAGAGATCACCATTCAGTCTTGGACATTAAACCATCAAAGTCGTTGACAGTCGCGGATGTCGAGTGTTCTTATACCCAGTTAGTGTAAAGCCATCATCGAAAGCGAAAACATTTCTCGCCCGCGGTTGTTACTATCAAGACTTTCTGTCAATAAAGTTGCCTCGCGGTCTGATCATTCGTCGTGGGTCAAGAATCTCGGCAAGCTGCTCTGAGGGTAGAATCTCTTGTTCCAGGCAGACCTCGCGGATGGTCTTACCGGTCTTGAATGCTTCCTTCGCGATCGCGGCGGCCTTTTGGTAGCCGATGATGGGATTTAGGCTTGTCACCAGGGCGAGGCTTTTTTCCACGGCTGACTCGCAGGCCTGACGATTGGCCTGCATTCCCCGCAACGTCTTTTCAGTAAACACAAACACGCCCCGGGAGAGGAGTCGCACAGATTCCAGGGCCACGTGGGCCATGACAGGCATCATAATGTTCAACTGAAACTGTCCGCCGCTGGCCCCCGCGAAGACCATCGTTTGATCGTTGCCGATGACACGGGCGGCGATCTGCATCAGGCTTTCGCAAAGGACCGGGTTGACCTTTCCGGGCATGATGGAACTGCCGGGTTGAAGCTCAGGCAGAATGATCTCGTAAAATCCACATCGCGGCCCGGACGACAGCCAGCGGATATTGTTGGCGACATTGAAGACACTAACGGCAACGGCACGCAGTTCCCCATGGCACTCTACGAGGGCGTCGCGCTGGGCGTTTGCTTCGAAGTGATTGGTCGCCTCACGAAATGGTAACCCCGTTTTCTCGGCCAGGAACGCAGCGACTCGTCGTCCGAAATCCGGGTGAGTGTTGATCCCCGGTGCCTACGGCTGTGCCACCGGCGGGCAATTCCATGAGGGCGTCCATTCCCCGTCGTGCCCGTTCAGCGGCAAGTTCCATCATGCGGGCGAGGCCGCTGATTTCCTGCCCAAGTGTGAGCGGTGTGGCGTCCGCCAGGTGAGTGCGACCAATCTTGATGACATCGGCCCATTCCCGGGCCTTTTCTTCCAGAACCCGTTGAGCTTCCTTGAGGGCCGGGATCAAATCGCGGTTCACAGCCACCGCTACGGCAACATGAATGGCCGTGGGAAACATGTCGTTGGTGCTTTGCCCCATGTTGACATGATCATTGGGATGAATAGGCTTTTCACCCTGAAAGCGATCACCGCCGGAAAGCTCAATCGCCCTGTTGGCGATGACTTCATTGGTGTTCATGTTGCTCGAAGTTCCCGAGCCTGTCTGATAGATGTCCACAGGAAACTCGCCATCAAAGCGTCCCTCGGCCACTTCCTGACAGGCCTGCAGCAGGGCCTCAACCTGTTTTTGATTGAGAGCGCGGGGTCCTTTCGTGAGAAGCCCCAAATCAGCGTTGGCCTGAGCTGCCGCCCATTTGACCAAACCCAGGGCGTGGATCAACTCACGGGGGATGGTCTGACCAGAGACGGGAAAGTTTTCCACGGCCCGTTGGGTTTGTGCCCCGTAATAAGCCGCGAGAGGCAGTTGAACTTCCCCCATGGAATCCGTTTCGATGCGATAGGCGTTTGACATATAGCTTTGACTCCCTGATCCCTTGCACAGGACTTATGCACGCACATCTCTTCCAGTATAGGCGGAAACACGACAAGCTGTGGGCAGGGATCAGGGCGACTCGACCGGCGGCAATCGGATGGGACATGGTACGGCCATGTCTGAATGTACTGGTCCGACGCCGAAGAAGGAATCCTCCTGGCGAAGGGCTGCCAGGTGTTCCAGCAGGATTCTTTTCACTTCCAGAATTGTCAGGGGATGGGATTGAACCATAGTATGCTCGGCGGGAACCGAGATCTCCGAACTGGCCTTGTCAGAATGCGCACTTTCCCAGGAAATAACGCCGTCACTTGTGCCGGTAATACGTCCCCAGAGATGGTCTTCGAGAGAAGAACCAACAATGTTGTGATGGGTGATCCAGCTTGCCCGCGGGGCCGTATTCATGACGCTAAAAATGGGGCAATCGGGGTCTAGAGCGTCCACACTATCGGTGATCTGGAGGAGATTGTTGGGAAGCAAGAGGTCCTGATTCTCCCGAAAGAATTGCGTTTGCGACTGGAGGAGTTCCTTAGGAACGGCAATCAATCGGGAGGCCAATCGCTGCGTCATTTGATTGGAGAAATGCGAACCCCAGTGAGGGGTGGCGATTGTGATGATCCGCCGTATTGAAGGATTCGGCTGGAAGAAGAAGATCTCGCGAAGCTCTTCGCGGGAGACCGGGTCTGTTCGGACTTCCTCAAAAGGATGTTCGCTCACAAGTTTCCAAAAATCCTGGCCGCTTTCGATTGTTTGCAGCTCGGCAATCAGTCCTCCCATACTGTGGCCGATGAGAACGATTTGATCGAGAGCCGGCTGATGGTGATCAGGGTCCAAAGTTTGTCGAAGCTCCCGAAGATCACGACGAAACTGGGCGGCAGAGATCCAGAAGGGCTGCCCCGTGGGGTAGAGGTAGAACCAGAACTGATAGCGTCGCCGGATTTCAGGATCGCTCCGCAAATCGTTGAACATTTGGATCCAGGTCATCGGGCTGGACCACCAACCATGAATCATGATGACGGGAATCTTGTCAGGTTCGTAGGGTTGGACCATGTAGAGTCCTGTCAGCGGTTTATTAAGCCCCGGTTGCAACGTGAGGAGTTTCTCCGGTCGCAGAAGTCCCACGGTGGCCAGGGACGATCCCAACGCCGGATTGGAGAGAAACGTTGCGAGGGGTGTTGTCAGGTCGGCTTGGAGGGGAACAGCGAATTCCCCAACCTGGATGTTCATGGTTGCGACAGGGTCATAAAGCTCCAGACGGCCTTCGTAATGACGATCTTCACCTTCGCCTTCCGTGGCATCCGTGGGGATCTCGGGTCTTAGGAAGACCGTGACGGGGAAGCTCAAATCGGGCGGATAATAGCGGGCAGCGGGGGGTTCGCCTGGGTAGTTCTTCCGCACAGCGATCATCGGGACTCCCAATCCGTAATGGACGTGATGATTTCGAAGCCCGGTGATGCGGTAATCGGAAACGAACTCGAAGGCCCCAAAGTCCTCGGCCCGCCATCGCCTGTCGCAAATCGTGCACGTGAGCGTCCAGTATCCATCGGCAGTCCGAACGGAAAAGGCACTCCCCGGTTGGAGCGATTCATTCGCACGGACAATCCGCAGGGCGGCTTCCAGCGCGTCGTTATACAGGTCGCAGGCCCCCCGAAATCGCGGATCGTAAGGATTTCTCGTGTCGGCGAATTTCGGGTCAAAAAGGTACTGGTAGGCCTTCAGCACAGTCCCACTGTAGAAATCGAGTGCCAGGCGGGGTTGGGAACGCTCCGCTCGTTTGGCCAATACATAACTGATTTCCGCATAGGCATAAACGTTATCGGCCTGAGCTTCCTTCTGAATGACGGCCTGGACCTGCTGTAGCAAAGTCCGAGGGTCCTCATCCAGCGACGGATTGAGGTTGTGTTGCCGGAGGAACTGCACAGTCCGTGGAGTCAGTGATGTGGGAGACTGATGGAAGAACTGCGGTCTCAGGAACAATCCTGGTTTTGCCCAGGGGCGGACGTGCCCTGCATGTCGGAGCGCGCAACCGGATGATGTCGCCAAAGCGGCGATTAGCAGCACACTCCAATACCGGCGGAGTACGCACCGGTCCATCCAGAACCACCTTCCTGATTGCCCAAGTGGTCTTCCCAAGCTGGCCATTCCCTCTGGGCAAGCGCGCAGAAAGTCCGTCCTCAGAGGCAAGCCTGGGAGACCATATACTGTAAGGCAGGGCAAAGCGTCAATGGCAAATCAACAAACTGGGCAATCCGGGAGAGATAGCGTTGATCCAAAATGACTTTGATCCTGGAGAATCCGTCTTGATCGAAAGAGCCGGTGTCCCTAATCTACGCCATATTCTCACCTGCGGTGGGTGGGTATCAGTACGTCCATATGTCGGCTCTCGGAAATGGCGGTCATTCGACGCAAGAGGCGAGTTGAGAAGCAATCTTGAGTTGCTCACGGCCTAACGCAGTGGGTTGCCCAGGAGGGATGGAGGATCGGCTTCATGGCTTCGCGATCACGGAGGATCCAACTGGCAATCAAACGTGGCATTGACATTTTTGGCGCGATCTTTGGGTTAATCGTTTTATCACCCCTGCTGACGGCCACGGCCTTAGCGGTCTGGGTCACAATGGGCCGCCCCATCGTTTTCCGGCAGGTAAGACCGGGCTACCGTGGTAAGCTGTTCACTCTGTACAAGTTTCGGACAATGCGGAACGCCCTCGGACCTGATGGTCGGCTGCTTCCCGACGCTGAGCGTTTGACATCACTTGGCCGATGGCTAAGGCGTTTCAGCCTGGATGAACTCCCGGAATTGTGGAACGTTTTGAAGGGTGAAATGAGCCTGGTTGGGCCGCGACCATTGCTCGTCGAGTATCTTCCCCGCTACACCCCTGAGCAGGCTCGACGGCACGAAATGCGCCCTGGCATTACGGGTCTGGCCCAAATCATGGGACGTAACGCCCTCAAGTTCAGTCAGCGTTTGGCCTACGACGTGTACTACGTTGATCATTTCAGTCTGTTACTAGATTTCAAAATCATTTTGTTGACATTGTGGAAGGTTCCAACGGGCATCCTGTTTGATGGGGCCGGTCAGGATGTGAAAGTTGTCGATGACCTTGGGCTTCATCCAGGCGAAGAAACACTCACCTGGATGCTCTCCTCAGCCCCCGGTCAAGTTACTCAACTACCCGATCAAACGGCGAACCAAGCAAAGCGGTCGGCTGCATGAGTTTCCAGCTATGAAACGATCACGACGGAATATTCTCGTAACATGCGGCGGTAAATGGGTGGGTCACATTCTTCAACTTCGGGAGGCCGCCCAGGCCGTTGACGCCCTGCGCGAAGCAAAGGTCTTTGTGGCCGATCGTGAGCCGATCACCCCCGCTGGCCAGTTCGCCGATGGCAATTTTCAGGTCCCCGCCATTGCCGATCCATTCTATCCGCAGGAATTGGTGCGGATTTGTCGGGATCACGATGTCGGTGTTCTTGTGCCCCTGATGGATATTGACGTTCAGCGATTGACGGCCAGCCGAGAGCTTTTCGCCGCCGAAGGTGTGACGCTGATCGGGCCGCCGTTCCATATTGCCGAACTCTGTTTTGACAAGCGATGTTTTTCTCGGTGGGCGGTAACCAAGGCAATCCCTGTGCCCAAAGTCATTGACGAAGAACACCTCGAAACGGCAGCGTATCCGCTTTTTGCCAAACCTGCCCGGGGATTCGGCTCGATTGGGGCACGGGTCTGTCGCACGGTGGACGAAGCACGGCAGGCCGTGGCCGAACGAGGCGACCTCGTTTTTGAGGAGTACCTCTCGGGCACGGAATACAGTGCCGACGGATACGTCAATCGGGAAGGGGCTTGCACTGTGTGCGTCGTCAGGGTTCGGGACAAGGTGGTTGGCGGGGAAGCCTACCGTTCGCGAACGGTCAGTGAACCGGAGGTCTTCCAGGTTGCCCGGCAAACAATCGAGACCCTCGCAACCGAGGGACATCGTGGGCCGGTCAATGTGCAAATCATTCGCGGTCAAACGCTGGGGGTGATCGACGTCAACCCGCGGCTGGGTTCGGCATCGTTGCTTTCCAATCAGGCAACAGGGGGAAGGCTTTTTGAGGGGCTTCTGCGGGAAGCCACAGGCGAAACAGTCTGGGGCGATCCTGCGGATTACCGCGTCGGGCTGCAACTGTGGCGATTCCTGGGCGAAGTCTTTTTTCAAGATGGCCAAGTCCTGGGGGTGTATCCACCCGTCACTCGCATGGGGGCCAACAAGCGAAGTCTCGATTCAACCAAATCCTTCCCGGACATGGACTCCCACCCCGCGCGGCCACATTTTGATAACACTGGGAGACTTAGTCAGGGGAAAACGTCGAAACTTTTTGACGCGAACGAATCATGATCGAAGCCATTCTCTTTGATCTGGATGACACGCTCTATCCGGAAATCGAATATGTGCGGAGTGGCTTTCGGGCCGTCGCGAGATTCCTTTCGGACCGGGGATATGGGACTCCCCGTGATACGGCCGCCATCATGGAACACATTCACTGGCACGTGGACCGGGATCACGTGTTCCAGCATGCGGCCAAAATCCTTGGCTACCCCGAGAACTGGATTCCGGAACTCATCCAAATCTATCGTCGCCACGAACCGGCCATCACTTTGCCGGAAGAAACCCGATGGGTCCTTCGCGCACTGTGCCAGCGTTATCGTCTGGGGATTGTCACGGACGGACACCGCGAGGTTCAATGGCGCAAAATGCGGGCACTAGGAGTCCACACACTTGTGGATGTCATCGTGACATCCGATGATTTTGGCCGTCGGTACTGGAAGCCAGATTCCCTGCCTTTTCTAACCGCGTGCCGAGCTTTGAAGACCCGGCCAGAGACGGTCCTCTTTGTTGGCGACCATCCGGTCCGTGATATTCGCGGGGCCGCCCAACTCGGGATGACAACGGTTCGCATTATTCGAGACGAAGGTTACTTTTGCCGGCGTCCTCACGTCCCAGAACATCCCCCGAACTATGAAATACACCAGTTGACCGAACTGGTACCCTGGCTCGCTGCGGAGGACCTTTACGGAACGCCTGCTTGTGAGGCCGTCCTATGAGCCTTCTCGGATGGATCTATCGCTGGTTCGAGCTGCCCCATCGCTTTCACGCGGTCAAACACATCCTTTCCCAGCCGGGGGCAAGAGTCCTGGATGTGGGATGCGGCAACCACAGCCCCAGCCTCACGAAACACTACTATCCCCACTGCCATTACACGGGTCTGGATCGAAAGCGGTGGAATTGCGATCAAGACGACGACCGGGCGTTGGACGAATTCTACGCCATCGACCTGGAAAAACCCCACGAATTGATTCGCATTCCCGATGATAACTATGATGTCATCTTTTGTTCCCATGTGCTGGAGCATGTCAGCCAGCCCCACAAGGTTCTGGAAAAGCTGGTGCCAAAACTGCGACCCGGTGGTGCGATCTATGTCGAAGTCCCTTCATCGCGTAGCCTGCGTTTGCCCCGGGCAAGACTTGGACGGTGGGTCCACGGTTGCTTGAACTTCTATGATGACCCCACACACAAAGCGTTGGTCCCCGTCGAGGGTATCATCGCCACCTTGACCAAAATGGGGCTGGAAGTTCACCGCATGGGCCGACGGTTCCTCTGGCGACGCATCGTCCTGTTGCCGGTTTATATGCTGGCGGGGTTGATTCTTCGGGGTTATGTGCCGGCCAGTGTCCTGTGGGATATCCTGGGGTTTGCCGATGTCGTGGTAGCAATCCGACCGGTCGTCCATCGGCTTCATCCCGCGCATTCGCCTCGGTTCCTAACTCGAACCACACGAAGCATCGCAAATCCAGATCGCAGCTAGAGCGCGACCTGATGGAATCTAATCCGATCGGTAATCCGAATGGTCCGCCACTTGGACGGTCAATGCGTGAGTTGCCCCACCGGTTACCGGCAAAAATATTTCGAATACCTTTCGCCACCGTTCCAATAATCCCTCGCTGGCCACTCGGCGATACAATCTGGATAGGGGTGAGGATTGTCAGAGGATGCGGCGGGCGAAAAACCGATCGGGAGGGGTGATTTGTCAATGAGTCCCCGTGGTTTTCCTGGCAAACGGCATTTCTGGAATGGCATGGGCCAGTCTTGCATCATAAGTCTCAGCCATTAGGAAACGACGGACCACTCAGAGAGAACGTCTGCATGCGTCGAGTTTTGGTTGCCATGTCGGGCGGCGTGGATAGCAGCGTCTCGGCCTACCTCCTCAAGGAACAAGGCCATGACGTCATCGGCGTCTTTATGCGCCACGGCATCCGTTCTCCAGTTGACTCGCGGGAGAGTAAGACGCTCCAGGTGCTTCACACCCAAAAACAGGGGTGTTGCAGTGTGGCCGACGCGGAGGATGCTCGACGTGTTGCCGATCGGTTGGGGATTCCACTTTATGTTTTGAACTTCGAGGAGGAGTTTCGGCAAATTGTGGAGTATTTTGTTGATGAGTACATCAACGGTCGAACCCCGAATCCCTGCATTGTTTGCAACAATCAACTCAAGTTCGGTAAGCTGTTCGAGTATGCCCATTCGGTAGGGGCGAACTTCGTTGCCACGGGCCATTATGCCCGTATCCTTCCCACCGATGATGGCACTCACGGCTTATTTTGCGGGCGTGATCCAGGGAAGGATCAGTCATACGTCCTTTTCGGGATTCGTCGGGAGAATCTATCACGTCTGCTCTTTCCGGTTGGTGAATACACCAAGGCAGAAATTCGCGGCATGGCAGCGCAGCTCGGCCTTCGCGTGGCCGACAAGCCTGACAGTCAGGAAATCTGCTTCGTCGCCGACCGCGACCATCCCCGATTCGTCAAACAGTATCGCCGGGGCGTGGACACATCGGGCGAAATCGTTACCACGAAAGGCGAAATTGTGGGGCGTCACTCCGGGCTGGAACAGTTTACTATCGGCCAGAGAAAAGGATTGGGCATCGCATTCGGGGAACCTCGCTATGTCGTTCGAATCGAGCCCGACACGCGACGTGTGATCGTAGGAACGCGGGAAGAACTTGCCCGATGGGAACTGACCGCCTCTGGGGCAAACTGGCTAATCGATCCGCCAACCGGACCATTTTCGTGTCAGGCAAAGATCCGCTACCGGACCTCCGCCGTTCCTGCCACGGTCACGATTTTGGAGAACAATCGTTTTCACGTGAAGTTCGATCAACCCTGTTACGGTGTCGCCCCTGGACAGGCGGTGGTTTGCTACCAGGGCGACCGCGTTCTCGGCGGGGGATGGATCGACTCACCTTCGACCAACGAGCACTGCCGGTGAAAAGCAGCTTTTTGCCTTTGCGGCTAATCCATATGAGGGGGGAATATAGTTAGGACGGGCTGCACATAATCAATTACTCTTGACAAAAATACACAAAATCCGCTATTTGGCGGGCGCCTCTTCGACTGACAGCATTGGCGACTCCCTTCTTACCAACGTCCAAATCGAAGAAAGTCACGGTCCTCGGGCAATTGCCAGAAAAGGATGGCAAATATGGGCGACAACAGGGGCGACCGCCTCGCCACTGCAATAAACGGTGGCGTTGAAACTCGTGTGTTGATTCTGTGCGCCGGCGACGGGGAACGATGGGGTGAATACCTGGGGGGGCCAAAACAACTGGCTCCCATTGGTGGGCGCCCACTCCTCGTGCGGACGGTGGACCAGGTCGAAAAGCAATTCGGGGTGCTCCCCGTGATTGTCACACAAGATCCACGTCTGCACGTCACCCGTTGCCAATCATTCTATCCCGAACGGCGTCGCTGGGTTGTGGAAACGTTTCTCAGCACGCGCCGTCTGTGGTCGCTGCGGACGGTCGTCTTGCTGGGAGATGTCTTGTACACCGACGGCGCCATGGCTACCTTTCTCCAAAACGCGGTGGGACTGGTGATCTTTGGACGGCGGGGGGCCAGCGCTTTTTCCGGGAAGCGCTATGGCGAATTGTTCGGGGTGTCTTTCACCCGGCAATACCATGAATTCGTCGTCGATTGTCTCGACCATGTTATCGCAGACGCCGAAGGAGGAGCCCGCGGCAAATTATGGGATTTTTGCTTTTTCGCAGAAGCTCATCAACTGCCTCGGCTTCAACCGGCAACATTCTGCGAGATCCACGATTACACCGAAGACTTTGATTCCCCACAAGAATACCGGTACCTGAAGCGGCTTTATGAATGGGCGATTTCACCTTCGCCCGTGCTTCGGACTTTGGCCTTGATGTGGTCGGTCTTCTTCTGTGCACCGTGTGCCACCTGGCACCGCTGGAAACAGTGGCGCCACGATCGATGGGAATCCAGACGGCGAAGAAGGGGGATGACATTATTTCCGGACGAGATCCCGCCATACCGTCGCGCGGCATGACCAAACGGCGCGCTCTTTCTAGGTGTCTATACTTCTATCGGAATGCAACCTCACAAGACGGCAACTATTGCGCAAGTCCTTCGCACACTGGTAGGGGCAATTCATGAATTGCCCCTACCGTTTTAGGACAGCAGGCAATCCAACCTCGTTATGTAGCGATTGAGCCTCGTCTATTTTGAAAACCTTTTGTCGGGCAGTGGCCCATGGGGGTTTGATTCTCGCCATCTCCGTTGGTAAAACGTAAGCACACCTCAACGGCAGGAAGCCACATAACACCGACCCGTTCTTCGATCGTCACTCGAAGACGGCGTAACCCGGGACACCTCGTTAAGGGAACGTGTAATCTCAAAAGAAGAGTTGACGATCATCTCAGTTGTAAGGCTTTCTGTTTAGGGAGGAGACTTCCACATGAATCAGAATGCTACGCCCCGTGATGCCACTCGTCGTGATTTTCTCCAAACAGCGGCTGTTAGCGGCGCCGCTTTGGCCTGGCCGTGGACACGCTTCGTACATGCCGCAGGAAGTGACGAGATCAAAATAGCACTTTCCGGTTGCGGCGGTCGGGGAACCGGCGCCGTCAGCGACGCAATGGTCAACAAAGTCGGGGCCAAGCTCAAGCTGGTCGCCATTCACGATGCCTTCAAAGAACGTGTGGATGCCAGTTTGCAGGCCCTTAAGGGGCGGTTCGGCGAGCAGGCTGATGTTCCCGCAGAACGGCAGTTTACCGGTCTGGACGGCTATTTGAAGTTGATGGAGACGGACGCCGATATTGTTCTTTTGTGCAGCCCGCCAGGCTTCCGTCCTATGCACTATGAGGCCGCCGTGAAGGCGGGAAAGCACGTTTTCATGGAAAAACCGCTGGCCGTGGATGCCCCCGGTGTGCGACGCATCATGGCTACGAACGAGAAAGCTAAGAAGAAGGGGCTCCGGGTGGCCGTCGGACACCATCTCAGGCATGAAGTTAAGCACAAAGAGATGATCAAGCGGATCTGGGATGGCGAAATCGGACAGATCATGTATCTGCGGGCCTATTTCAATTCGAGCGGTGTTTGGGTCCGGCCCCGCAAGCCCGAACAAACGGAGATGCAGTACCAGGTCAACAACTGGTATTATTTCACCTGGTTGAGCGGCGATCACATCGTGGAACAACATGTCCATGATTTGGATGTTCTAAACTGGATGATGGGCGACAAACACCCTGTCTCCGCCCAGGGAACAGGGGGCCGCCAGTTCCGCATCGGCAAAGATTATGGGGAGATTTACGACCACCATGCCGTAGAATTCACTTACGAAGATGGTACGCGGGCCTACAGCTATTGCCGCCATATCCCCGGTTGCTGGGATAGCTTTTCCGAACATGCCCATGGAACCAAGGGCTATGTCAGCATTGAAGGCCATGGCCACGCCATCATTCACGTGCAGGGAAAAGAGCCAGTTCGAGTCGAGCGAGGGCCTGATGGGCATCAATTGGAGTGGAATGACTTCTTGCAGGCCTATATGGCGGGACAGACCTATAATGAGGTCGATGCTACCATCCTGGGGACAATGACGGCGATCCTCGGCCGAATGGCAACCTATTCAGGACAGATCGTCACCTGGGATGAAGCAATGAAGTCCCAATTGGACCTTTCGCCCTCCGGCTACACATGGGACAGCGTACCCCAACCAAAACCCGGACCGGACGGGATTTATCCCTGCGCCATCCCCGGGCAAACCAAGGCGTATTGACCTAGTTGAGCCACACTGGTGGCATCCTGGAACAACCCCAGGTAGGGGCAATTCATGAATTGCCCCTACCGATTTATGAATTGTCCCACTTCCTTCCAAAGGCCCGAGGGGAAAGACGGAAGGTTGCTCGGGACGAGACTGTCTTCACGAAAACTGCTGCCGCTCCTGTGACGTGCCGGAGGGTGACTGACCGGGGCAATTTTGTGGAACAAATGTACCAAACAATTGGCTGTAGAGCCGGTCCCAGTCGGTTTGTCCTACAACTAAACCAGCCGCGACCAAAACAGGATTGATCTTGTTCTGCCAGAGTGCAGGGTCCACAAACACCTGGGCACGGGGTCGGATTTTCTCTTGGGACGTCCATCTCCAAAGAAACAAAATGTCCTTATATCTGAATCGATGAATCCAGCTAAGCTCCAAGAACAATAGTGTGTGGCTGAAATAGGGCCGACGTTGCCGAAAACGGTTGACAATCCAGGACACAACCGCCAAGACGACAAGGAAGGCAACGAAAGCGGCCAGGATCCAGCCCAAGGTGGTGTTATCAGTGCCGCTGCCGGTTGCCCGCCGCTGGAACTCATGGCGCAGCATCTCCAGTGCTCGCCGCTGCTGAGCATAAACGGCAGATCCCGACGCGAAGAATAAGAACACCGCCATGCCGAGAACGATCGCTTTTCTCATGAAGGACTGTACGTTCCGGCAGGTCAGGGAGCCAGAATTTGTGATCAGGTGTCGCTTCACGTTGCGGTTCCTCGCGATCATTGAGTGGGCGTGAATATCGAAGATGTGCCTTGATAAGGCTCTTGCTTATTCCCTTCCTCCGAAAGGAATGGCGATGGTGACGGAACCGGACTTTGCGTCCGTTCGGGCGTCGCCTGCTGCTGGCCGTGGTTTCTTGATTCCATCCGGCGATGTCGCTCTTCGAGGATCCGGGAGACGACATTCCGCACCGTCGTATTCACATCATCAGCGGCCTCCAAGAGGGCCTGATAACTCTCTACTGAATCACTTTGTGCTAAAGCTTCAGCGGCCTCGGCACGGACCGCGGGGTCCTCGTCCTGAAGCAGACTGATAATGGACGATTCTAGTCGTGGAACAAGCTCGAGTTCCTGAGCAACTTCCAAGGCCCGCAGGCGCCGCAATCGGAAAGATGACAGCAGCTCAGCACGCAGGAGGAGTGTAGCGCGGGGATCAACTCGCTTGACGAGCATCCCGGTGTTCTTTCGAACGTCGGGGGGGAGCAGGTCCCAAACCTGGAGGAACCGTGTAAAGCTGAATTCCCGTAGGCTCTTGCGAGCTGCCCGACGCACCACAGGATGTGGACTATCCAGTTTGCTCACGATGTAAGGCAATGCCCCGAAAATGCCGCGCTGACGTAGCTGAGGAATAATGGCCGCCTGAACGGACGGGTCCGGATCCTGCATGGCTCGAATTGTCAGGGCATTGGCCTCCGCACCGTGGAAATCAGCCAGGACCTCCGCGGCGGCGCGACGTCCTGCCGGTTTTCCTTCCAGAAGAATACAGCCAATCGCGTTCAGGGCCTCATCTCGGGGAACGCGCGAATGGGTCACAACAGGTGGAATGGCCTGTTGTTCCATTTCGTCCAACTGGGGCAGGAGTCGGGGAACATCTTTCAACCAACGAAACTGGTGAAAGCGCTTCAGATTCCGCTTAACCACAGGATCAGGTTGGGCGCCCACTGTGCTGAAAAAGTGGCGGATGAACAGCAGGTCGGAACGACGGCTGATAATCGACAGAATGTCCTCAGGAGGATCGCTCTGGTAAAGAAAATGACAGACGACCGCCATTGCGTGAGTTCCTGTTTCGCGGGACAGGATATCGAGAAGGGGTCGTCGTGCCGGATGCCCGCGATTATTAATAATCGCCGTAACCAATCCTGCGTTGCCCTCGGATAACATCAACAGGGCATCGAGGATTTCCCGACATTCATGCTTTGGGAATCGATCAGCCGCCAGCAACAAAGCTCGACGGAGCTGTTCCGCAACCCGTCCGTAATGATGGGCGCGAGGCCCATTATCGCTTTCCTCAAGATGGTGCTGCAAGCGGCGGCACAACTCCACAAGCGTGTCAATAATCACGATCCGAGGTTCACATTGGCGATTTTCGAGCACGTTCGCCAGAAATGGGACAAATTCAAACTGCTCTGTATGCAACAAGAAATGACAGGCCTTTGAACGCAAATGAGGTTCACCGCGAACCAGAACCGTTCGCATGTACTCCAGGAATGGCGAAGGCAGGCTGTTGAGGCGGCCGCGCCATTCCTCGGACTCTGGATCGATTCGGTCGAGGATCAGCTGGTGCCCCGATGCTTCCTTCCGTGCCATGAGGACGAAAACTGCGGCCCTGCGAAGTTCCGGAAAAGGTGACTCCGTTGCGCGAACGAGGACCTCACCCGCCGCGCGGTTGCCGGTCGTCTTGAGCCAGTGAAATGTCTTATCCCAGGCGGGCATACCTCCCTGCCTTGGTGGTTAACCGAAAACCATTCATGGCAAAACAGCACCATCCTAAAGACTGTAGCTCACCGGCCCCTATGGTGGCTCCACTTTGGTGCGCCTCGCGCTCTGCCGATAAGACCCATTCTGGGGGATGCGACACTAAATCAGTTACGACTGTTACTTTTGGATCTCTCGAAAAGGGTTTTTCTTTCGTTTTTCGCCAACCCGGTCGCACAACTGATTTGATCCTTAACCATATGCAGGTTCACATGTCAATCGAAGGGCGCATCGATGGAACGGCGAATCATTTGCCTGTCGGTGGGGAAAATCATAAACGGCCCCACCGGCGAAGACTGAAGTCCTCGCGGGAAAGAACGACAACTCGCTGTACTCCAAAGCGCTAGCGGCCCCTTTCTCGAAACCGTTTCCTACTCAGAAACGAGTATCCCGCGGACAGCGATCCCAATAGGTGTCACACCATCGTCATTACGAATACACGGTGAACAATGCCCACCGTCCGCGTACGGGGATTCACATTGATCATTTCGCCTTCAGCACCCCCAACTTCGACTCTGACCAGCCGAGACGTCGTGCGGCATCCGCCACAGGTTGCCAGATCTCAGGCGAATCGGTGGTCAATCGAAGCGAGTTGTCGTGGGCTGCCAGAAGCACAGCCTGGGGAACATCCATCACCTTGGAGATGTTCAAAATGTACGGCCCATCGCGATGCGTAGCTGGAATCTGCGACAATTCCAGGTCAAGACCGGTCTCAAACATCGCAGCGTAACAAGCAAGTGCACCCATCGCACCGCTGGCACGAAGCCTGATGGATTTCCCCTGGAGATCGCTTGTTGCCCGAACAGCCTGCAATCCCCGCAGAGTGTCCAACACCCGCATGCCATCGCTTGTCTGGCCAATCAGCATGAAGCGACGTTCGATCTGAGTATGTTTTTTCGCTTCCGGATTCCAAAGAGTCGGCCCCACACCCCGCGGCATCAACAGGACAAGCACGGTTCCCCGTTCTCCCTCCAGAATCTCCTTGATACTCTTCCATGCGGTTGCGTCGCCGGCAAGGGACTTGTCTTCCTCCGTTACGAGATCCTCCGCCAGATCATCGGCAAAAACCGTCTTCAATCCCTTCAGTCGCTCCTGCCAGCCTGCCTGATCGAGGACCTCGACAATGGCCCGTTGGGCGGAACTGGTGGCCAACTCCACGCGATAGACGGGCAAAGTGATCTTGTCCTGAACATCGACTTTAGCCCGCGTCAGACGGACGCCATCACGGACCACACTCACGGCATCGCGCAATGTGGCGGGCGGAAGGTCCTTGGGCCAGCCGCGGAAACACTTCTCGCGGAGAGCGTTGAGCCAGTTTGTCCGCATCGTCTCCCACTCGTCCTTACTCTGCGGCAAGACAACTTGCGCAGCCGGGACGAAATGCTCATGAATCGTCGTGTTGAGCTGGTCTTCCGGTAGTTTGTCAAAGACCTTGAGTTCCTGTGGCGTCAGGACCTTTTCCACAGGATCATAGGTATCGCGCTCCTTGCCCATCAGGTGACGATCAAGCCATCGGAACGCGGCCTCCTGAATGGGTTGAATATCGTCGTGCGCCGCCTTGGTGATGAAGATACTGATTTTGTCTTCAACCCCGTAAAGCCTATAAATCTTGCGAGCTGTTTCATAAACCCGACGGACGCCATCTTCGGGAAAGATGGGGTCGTGATCGCCATTGTCTATGAGCAAAGCCCGCGGAGCGACCAGGGCCGCGACCATGGGGTAATCCCATCGGTAGGTGTTGACAATGTACATGCAGTCGCAATGGCCTTCCACGCAACCATCGATGACGTGATTCTGAAGGTCTGTGATCCCCGCCACCGGGACGGCGGCCTTGATACGTGGGTCGATCGCCGCAATCCACCAACTGTACGCCCCGCCACCGCTCCGGCCGGTTACGCCAATCCGCTCGCCGTCAATCTCAGGTCGAGACTGGAGATAATCCACCGCCCGCATGCAGTTCCAGGCTTCCACACCGGCTGGCGTGTATCCACGATTATTCCACCACCACATCCCATAGCGATACGTACCGTGATGAATTCCCTCAATTTCCCCCAGTTGAAGGCTGTCCAGCACCAGGCAGGCGTAACCGTGCCGCGCAAACCACACGGCGTGAAAATGATAGTGAGTCTTGTTCCCGTAGCTGATGTTGTCAATCTTGACCAAGGAGTGTCCGCAAAGATACAGCACAGCCGGGACCCGCGCGGTCGCATTCTTGGGCAAATAAAGATTGGCCGTCACATAAAGCCCGGGCATCGACTGAAAATGGAGCTTCTCCACGCGAAAATCGTCACGCTCCAGGGTGCCCGTGATTGTAACTTTCAAGTCTGTCCTTTGGGGCAAGGGATCAATCCCCAGCATTTCCCGCAACTGACGCCGATACTCTTCGCAACGACTTTGCCAGTCCTCAAGCGTGTTGATGTCGGCCAGACAAGCCGACTGGAGTTTGCCGACTTCGACCTGAAAGTAATCCGCCAGCATGGCATCGCCGGGCAAGGGACCAAGCGGTTTCCATTCCGGACGTGGCTGCGCAAAAACCACTCCCGTCAGGATGACCCAAACCAAAATGACCGAACCAAGAAAGGAAGGTACTTTCTTTGCAGCGGTGAAACACATGGCCGTCACCTCCCAGTTAACTGGCGTCAACACCGTCAGCACGTTCTGTACGAATCATTCAAGCCACGAATATTGAAACAGTTTCGCCGGGGGTTAACAAGCCTTTCGGGGTAACTTTTCGACTAAAGCGATCACTGCAATTATCTTTCTGCTTGAATTTCCCAGAAAAATCAATTATTTTGACGTTGCCTTCGTATCGGGATCCTTACTTGCATACACCTTGTAGCATGGCTTTGAGTGGAGGTCGATCAGATGAAGATTTTGAATCTGGGAAAGACATTTTCAGGTTGCGGGTGCTGTGTTTCGCGGCGGCGGTTCTTGGCCGGTTGCGCGGCCTGCGCAGCAGGGGCAACGGTTGTTCAACCCATGGGTCGGCGAATCCTGGGCGGGGAAGCGAAGCCCATGCGGATTCGTATTCTTTATGCTCTTCACAGCCCCGTGCAGGAGGTGCCCGACTGGCCCAACAAGGGTTTTGATTTTCGCCCCGTGATGCAGCGGATCGAAAGCACCCTCAAACAGGCCTGCCCCAATATGGAGTTCGTTTCGGCCATGGCCAACGGCCCGGAAGCCGCAGCCAAGGTTGTGGAGGAAGACAAGGCCAACCCGCCTGACGGTTACATCGTCTATCAGATGAATTGCTGGAATCGCGTCGTTCAGACGGCGGCTGATACCGGCAAACCGGTCCTTTACGTGGACTTCCAGTTTGCGGGAAGCGGCGGATTCCTGGTTTACACGGCGGCATTCCTGCGGCAAAACAAGCCCAACGTCGCATTCGTGGGATCGTCGAACATGGAAGATCACGTAGCCGCCGTGAAATGCTTCGAGATCATCAAGAACGGTGGATCCGTCGCGGACTTTGTGGCTGCAGTCAGCAAGACTCGGAAGGAGAGAACACCCGCTCCGGGCGACATGACGTGCCAGGCCGACCCACTCAAGCCCCTGTCGGCAGAGGAAACGCTGAAGGTCATCAAAGAGGCAAAAATCCTGGCGGTCGGTGGAGGGTGGCCAGGAATCTCGGAAGCCATCCAGAAAGAACTGGGTGTTGCCGTCGTTTCGGTGCCTTTTGAAGAACTGAATCAGGCCTGGGAAAAGGCAGATAAAGATCAGTCACGTGAAATCGCCGCCAGGTGGCAGAAGACAGCGGCCCTCGTCGAGGACGTCTCCCAAGAAACGCTGGAGATATCTGCCGCCATGTATCTGGCGGAAAAGGCTGTCCTGGAAAAGCACGGGGCCAATGCGATCACGATCAACTGCTTGGGGGGATTCTATGGTGGTCACATCCATGCTTATCCTTGCCTTGGTTTCCATGAGTTGAACAACGGTGGCCTGATTGGGGCCTGCGAATGCGACCTCCGCTCCACGGTCACCATGGCAGTGATGACGGCTATGACGCAGGGACGACCCGGGTTTATCTCCGACCCTGTGCTCGACACCGCCAAACGCCAGATCATTTATGCCCATTGCGTGGCATCGAATAAGGTTTTCGGTCCGAATGGCCCGACAAATCCTTTCCAAATCCTGACGCATTCGGAAGATCGTCAGGGAGCGGCTGTCCGCTCGCTGATGCCCGAGGGGTACATGACCACCACGCTGGAACTGGCCCCGGAACGCAAGCAGATTCTCTTCCACCAGGCCAAGAGCGTGGGCAATTCCCTGGAGGATCGGGCCTGCCGAAGTAAGCTTTGTGGTGAACCGGTCGGCGACATTGAAAAGCTCTTCACCCAGTGGGATGCCTGGGGCTGGCACCGCGTCACCTACTATGGTGACTTGAAAGAGAGCGTTTTCGCGTTGGCCGATAAACTCGGCTGGACAATCATCGAAGAGGCGTAATCATTTCCGCGGCTGATGAAATAGCGCACACGGTCCCCGGCCCCCAAGCCATGGCTTGGGGGCCGGTGAGCGGTGAAATTGCAATGGTAGCAATGGTAGGGGCAATTCATGAATTGCCCCTACCGCTTTTATTTCACTAGATGCTTCACGATGGATACGAACCCGTTTTTGAAGACCATTCGGCACAATAAGGAAGAGCTTCTTGTAGCCTTTTGTCTTCGTCTTGCTGAACAGGAAGAACAGAATACTTTTGCGTGAACATAAGACAACTCCCCAGCGACGTTGGACCGCTTGTTGTGAAATACCGGGGGGCAATTCATGAATTGCCCCTACCGCTATGTGTGTTATTGGTGTTAGCAATCGGAGTTTTCTTAGGTCGCGCGACGATTGTAATAGGGGCGAAGGTAATCCCGCGATCTGCTGGCAAAGCCGGACAAGAACGCCCTTTTCCAAATGTTCTGGTCTCCGTAAATTGAGGATATGCTGGCGTGGAAAAACGGGTCGTAACAAGGGTTTCGTTCCTGATCGCCTTTTTTCCCGCTGGTTGACCTGATAAGACGCTCGCGAAAACATCCTGCCAAACAGTAACGACAAGTAGAAATAACGGATTCACAATGGCCAAGAGAAAGCAAGCTGACTCCGCGGAAGGTACAGCCGCACCCGTCGTCCTCGATGAACGAGACCAGCGGACCTTGGAACGGATTCAGGGGCTGGCCGACCATGTCATCGAGGCCGCTCGAGCGCGGAAAGACCCATATCTCGATATCCCGGCACGGACCCTTTCCAACGTCTATTTCAACAAGAAAAAACGTTTCATCGAAATGGGTAAGGCCAAAAACCGGAGGCACCTCTTCAACCTTGCCCAGGCGAAGAGTTACATGCAGACGATGCTCGTCGCAAGTGGCTGCAAACGGCTCATCGAACAGGGGAAAACAACCAGCATCCGTGGTTTGTTTTACCTTCTCAAACACACAATCGAAGGAACGCGCGAAGAGACGTTCGCGGACCAGGGCGAATGTGATCCCATCATCGAAGACATCGAAGTGACCCTTAATGCTCTGCGCGAAGAGCTTCATGTGTATGCAACCAACCGCGGGGCAATGGTTGGCGAGATTACCATCCGCGACAGCGGCGACGAAATCGACTGCACGCGAATGGGCTCAGGCGGCTACGCGATTCCCTCGATTGTGGAACCGAATGTCATTCAGTTCGTGAAGTGCAATGCCAAGTTCGTGCTCCACGTCGAAAAGGACACTGTCTGGCGGCGATTCAACGAAGATAAGTTCTGGCGGAAACATAAGTGCATTCTGACGCACGGGATGGGTCAACCCCCGCGGGGTGTCCGCCGTCTGTTGCATCGCCTTCATTACGAATTGGGACTGCCTATCTACTGTCTCCTCGATAATGACCCCTGGGGGTATTACATTTACAGCGTGATTAAACAGGGATCGATCAATCTGGCTTATGAATCGCAGCGGATGGCCATCCCCGAGGCACGGTTTCTCGGCCTGCGATCCTTTGATTTCGAACGCTGCGGCCTGTCCGACAGTGTGACAATCGCCTTGACCGAGGCCGATCGCAAACGGGCCAAGCAGATCATGGAGTATCCGTGGTTCAAACAGAAAAAGGCCTGGCAGGCAGAAATTCAAAAGCTCCTCGATAATGGATTCAAACTCGAGGTCGAGGCCCTGATCTCCAAAGACATCAGCTACGTCACAGAAGTCTATACGCCCCAGCGACTCCAAGACGGTGATTGGCTTGATTGAGGAAGACAGTGTTGCAGAGCTCTGACGTTCTGCGCCCGTTCTTCGGCTCAGGCTGGGGGCGCCACCCGCCGGGAGGTTGCCATGTCTGCAGGGATTGGTTTGCAATCTTGCGCGAATTCCAACAACGACACGAGCAAGACCACTGGGTCAGACTGGGCAAGCGAGGCAGTCTTCTGCAATGGCGACTGTCACTGTGGCAGCCGGTTTCCCGCTGGGATGTGAAAACGAACGGGGCGTCTCGGCTCGTGCCTGTGGCTTTCTACCCGCCCACAGCCAGTCAACCACAAGAATTATAACACCACAGAGTAGGATAGGTCCACCTTCTGGCGGGAACATTCGCCTTGGCGCAGAAGTTGCTAGAAACTAAGATTGGATGTCGCGTGGAGACAAAAGCATGCAGGTGTTCCATCCCTGGCTTTTGATTGCCGATGATGATCACCAGTTTCGGGAGACGGTCCGAACCGTCCTCGAGGCGGAGGGTTATAACACCGTCACAGCCGCCGATGGGGAGGAAGCCGTTCGGATCGTCGAATCCCGCGAGGTTCATATTGTCCTTTTGGATTTCCATATGCCGCGAATGACAGGCCTGGATGCCATCAAACTGGTGAGGCAGATTCGCGGGCTGCTTCCGTGCATCCTCATGTCCGCAGCGTTTGATCCCAACCTGATCGAACAAGCCCGGCAACAGGCGGTGTTCGAGATTCTCCGTAAGCCGTTTTCCGCGCGGCAGCTTTCTTCAGTCGTGCGTAATGCCCTGGAACAGTCTTATCGATTCCTGCCAAGACAACTCTAACGTTCTTTCCCGTCGCTGCCGGTATTTGGAAGACTTGCTCCCTTCATAGTTCGGGGATACCGGGCGACCCGATTGTGGTTTGGAGTCAGTCAGTGGAGCGTTACATAGGTCCACGTCCAATCGCAGGGCGTTCCGACTCATCCCCAATGACCAATGCAAATCCCTCGCCCACCGGTCGGGACTATTCGTAAATCCCGCCAACAATGACGGGTGGTCTGATTGGCGCGTCGAGTCACCTAAAATAGGGCTGGAGCTGGAAGGTCCCATCGCTTGCTTGAAGCTCGCGCAAAACGAGGTGACTCATGTCTATCATCGCACTCGCCAGCCGAACAGCTTCTTGGATAGCGTCTTCGTGTCCTTGTCTTTCTGCCATTCTCGGGATCATCCTCACATCGAGTTTGACCCTGGCAGACGATGGAGCATCCACCCATCCCTTTGCAGCGCCTCGCCTCACGAGCCTGACCAACTCGCAGGTCCGCTGGAGCCCCAGTCCCAATCACTGGGTTGTTCTTCGACGTGGGGGGCGGCAGGCCGTCATTGTGGACAATGAGGCTGTGGACGGCCCGCCCCTTCCTGGACATCGACGGGGGTACAACGGAGTTGGCGGCCTATTTGTGACGCAAAATACGGAGGGTACGGTATCCTTCGTGCCAGAAGATAATCTTTTCGTACCGGCGTACGCCGGCCTAAACTTCGAGCATATCCACGATGGGACGACATCAGGGCTGCAGGAAAAGTTTGAGCCGCGGGTATCCCCCATGGAATTGCGAGTCATCGATGAGTTCACGGTCGAGCTTTATCAACCGCCCACTCCCCATTGGAAGCTAGAGAGCTGCGGCCGCTATCATCTTCGTGAGGACGGAGTGCTTGAGTACACGTTTGAGTGTATCCCGCGGGCGGCTACGTTCAGTCGAGGGTTCATTGGCCTTTTCTGGGCGTCTTACGTTCAAAAGCCGGAAGACCTCGCCATCCACTTTGTTGGACGGTTGCAGGGCACTCAGGAAGACCCACGCTGGATACGGGCCGAGTCACCTGAACACGGAAAAGAAGCGGCCCATCGACCATCTGGTGTGACGTTCTTACCGGTTATCGACGACGATTTTCCGTTGGGTCTGGTGAAGGGCTGGTCACGTTGGGAACATACCCAGTCTTGGTTCTTTGGGGTACGCAAGGGCTTGGCTTTTGTGCAAGTGTTCAGACCCCAGGATCATGTTTGGATCACGCAATCACCCAGTGGAGGTGGAGCGGGAAATCCGGCCTGGGATTTTCAATGGTTCATCCCGAATTACCGGGTGGGTGAAGCGTACGGGTTTATCATGAGGGCCGCCCTTGTCAAAACGCAGGATCCAGCCGAGGTCGCCCGGCAGACAGAACATATCCGACGATGGCCATGAAAAGAACCGTCGCAGGAATTGTCGCAGCAGAAAAACGACCAACTGACACCGCAAGTGCTCCACACCCGGGGTAGTTGATTTAATGTCAGTGGACTCTGACACGACCGTGGGGATTCACCCCAGTTGATCCACGGATGGCAATCCTTGTGCCAACGGCGTTGACTGCTTTTTCTTTTTGCGTCCCTTAGCGTGTTCCTTTCGAATTTCCTGGTGGTACGCAAAAATCGATTCTTCCTTTGCTTCCTTTGATTTGCCCTTTGGCTCTTTATCTGAACCCGCATGGGCACGGGGATAATCGAAGCGAGAGCGTCCCCTGTACTGGTGCACGGCCAGCCAGGGAATAAGGGTCTCCTTGACCCACGTGTTTATGTTGGTCGAAAGCGACTTTATGAGATGGTCGAAGAAACACTCGACCAACTTTTCTGTGTCGAAAGGTGTCAGGTCAAAGTGGCCCAAATCTTCAGAAACACGCTGGAGACACTCGGACTGGTCCACATGGATCATCACACTACCCAACCCCAACGGTCGGCCGTGGCCTAGCTTATGGGCAAAGAGTGGTTCATTGTTCGGTGGTAAACTGGAACACTTGTCAAGAAACGCTTTCAGACTATTTTGGGCAGGACCGGTGAGCTTGTTCAGAAGTTTCTGAAGCCGGTCAACGGTGGGATTAAGAACAAACAGGATTGCACCCAATTCCCACGCCCGCAGATTGAAGAAACGAAGGGTAAATCCGAAACTCCTTCCGGGGCGCGACACAAATCGGGCCAGTGGCGCCTGGTTACCAAGGAGGTGAAACGTATTGCCACTTTTCCAGTCTGGCTGATCATTAGCAATCAGTTCGTAACATTTAGGGTCTTGAGCAGCATCCGGCTGGTGCAGATAGAACTTTCTTCCCCGCAATTGTCCCGCCGAGTTATCGTCTGGCGTATCACCGTAAGTGCACAGTATGCCGCCGTCGCTTCGTTGTCCAAGGCGATCCTGTGTCAGATAATGCTCCACCGCGCTTGGTTTGGGGGCACCCAATGGTCGAAGCGGTACAAGACATTCATGTTCTGCATTCAAGAAGCGGTCTTCTAGGTTGGCCTCGCTATCTTGCTCAATCGCGTGATTGATGGCAATCCGGCCAGTCAATTGCGCGTAATCAGTCCGAACTCTCTCTTTACCAGCGCTCACCTTATGGCCAACACCAAAAACGAGTGGTTGATCTGCCTGATATTTCCCACCCGAGGTCGTTACAAAGCCGAATAGCAACCTTGCAGCCGATAACGCACCGGGACGTCCTGTGTCATCACATTCCATTTCTTGAGGGTGAGGGGCCAGAATATTTCGCAAGCTGCCCGCGTTGACCCAATCGGGTAACCTGGCCTGATCTTGGGGCGTCTTCGTGCTGTAGATCGAATCCCGGTAGGCCACCCGGTAATAGTAATGATGTCCTAGGGTTCGGACACCTTGTTTCGAGGAGCCAGGCAAGTATTCCTCAAAGAAGATCAGATCGCCTGGCTGAAGCTTGCGCTTCCTAAATCGCTCAATCTCCTGGCTGATTGTCTGGTGTTCTTCTTTGCTATCCACAAGCGGATGATCGCGAAGGTGACCGTGGGCAAAGTCGGTAAGGACCTCTAACGTGTCATAAAACCCTTTCAGTGCCGGGTCTGAAGTGTCGATAGTAATGCTGGCTTTCGGCTCGATGGGCACAAAGACGATGTCATAGCCTTTCGGAGACTTGGTCCGCAGCTGGTTGGCCAAATCCGGATTCTTTTCGTGAAACCGTCGGTTCAGCTCGCCAAGCATGTCGAGGCCATTAAAACAAACTACAGGAACATACGAGGTGTTGGTCGGAAAAACAGGACGAGACTGAGGTTGCATAACGCTCTTCCTGCGATTGTCAGCCAGCTTCAAGATGTTACCTGACGAACGGCGGACATAGGGGCTTATTTTCTTCAGCTTTTCATTTGTGACAGCATTCGCTGCCAAAGCTGACGGATTCACGTAACGGCGGCTATACGTCGCATGATTCGTCCGTTTTTCCTCGACCAAACGCTTAATGTCTTTGGGAAACTCCGGGTGTTCGACGACATCAGGATGGACGTAAACGATGTCGGTAAGCTCGTACACATAGACTGTGATTCTCCCCGGACTATTCTGATCAGCCTGACCGTCACCGACGACCAATCCCACAACCGATCTCACAAGCGGTCCGTCTTCTTTCTTGCTTACGATTTGCAAGTTAGGCCGATAGGAGAATCGCCGATCCCAAACCCGTTCCATCGGCGCACACAGCAGGGCAGCGAGGCTCTGCCGCACCATTCCTTTGAGTTGAGAGCCTGGAATAAGCACCGGTCCCGGCTGAGAAAAATGCTCTTCTTTTTGGCGAGGCACAATCAACGGCTCAATCACCTTCTTGTCGGACGACAATTGTTGAGGAACTTTGCCTTGAAAACGTTTCTCAACCAGTTTTCTGGCAGCTTCACGAACCTCTTCACTCGCAACTATCCCCCGCTCAGAATTCGCTCCCGGATCCTCAGGTCCGCCTAAATCGAACTGATAATTTCCTGCCAGGAGCGGAGTCAGCGCCCGCAGGGTGCAACGAAGCTCACCTGTGTAATGATCCCCAAGCTCCAAGCGGTCGTGATACACCGGTTTGTCGAGCAACGTAACAGGCGGCTTAATCGGCACAAAGTGGTAAGGCGCCAGTCTCGAGGACCCACAATCTGTGGCCTCCCCCTGGGTTCCATGTTGCACACCAATCTCGCGGTTTCCTTTTTGTTTTCGTCCCTTGACCAAGCTAACTAACTTGGCGGCATCGTCGCTCGTTCTCATTCTTACGATGACTTGATGCGACGCAATTTCAATTCCATCAATCGCATTGACCAAACCTAATGCAAACTTACCTATGATCTCCTGTCGCACGTAGCCTTCCGAATAGTCATTCAGATTCGTGAAGACCACTTCCCGCGATTGGGATGAATCGCCCGAAAGGTTCTTCTCTTGCTTTTGTTGATACCGCCCTGACTGTTGCTTTTTGGCCATGACTAAGACTCCAGATGCCAATGAACCAACCGTGTCCCCTTCCAGAATTCCGCGACTCGAAGCGTGTGCTTCGCGAGATCGGCGAACGAGGCAAGCCCATACCGGTGCCAGTCTTTTTGAATCAGCACATCCCGAAAACGCACTGTAAGCCCGACTAAGTCAGTCGAATCAACATCCATACGAAGATGCTGCTGGCACCACTCAATAATGGGCTGGTTTGACTGCGATCTACGATCAGCCCGAACAATCCAGGCCACCAGGGTACGTTCTCCGCGGGCAAGAAGGACCATTGTTCCCGCATCAAAAAAACATCGCACTTCTTCGAGAGCAGGTGGGTTGTTCTGAAGACGTGCTGCCAGGGATCTGATATCTGCCGGTGGTTGCCACTGTTTGGCCCAAATGCCGGGAAAGTCGCCAATCCTCTTATCCTGCGGCGTAGGTTCGGCAAGAACCCACTCTGGTTCAAAACCGAGGATATGGCATAACACTTCACTAATGGGTTGGCCCAGCAGACCAACACGGGATTCAAGGTTGATTTCGCTCATGCTCATTATCCCCTTTTCCGGTTTGGGACTGGAAATCAAGACCAAGAGCTTTCAATGCGTCAGCGACAGAGGCGAAGCCTGTCACGTCTCCCTCGTCTGGCTTACCCGCCACAGCATGGCGCGCCCGCGTGAATTTCCAGCGGAGATGGCCATGCCCACGGCGGCGCCCACCGCCCACCGGCACATAACCGAATTCCGCGAGCCGAAGAGCAGGAAGCAGCGTCTTTACAAAACTTACGAGGTCGTCCCAATTGGCGGCTTCAATGACCATCTGCCCACCAAAAGCGCCTGAGAGCACACTTGTCCGGTCAAATTTACTGGTTCCGTATACTCCCCCGGCAAATTCGTCTTCAGCATGATGTTGAAACCATGCCAGGGTATAGCCATCCTGGTCGGCCAGGTAACTGTCACGAATGAGAATCCGACCGGAGTTTTGAGCAATACCGAACAGTTCGGCGACCCGATCGCCCGCCAGCTCCTCGCAAAGAACATCCTGTGCGGTTCCCACATCCTCTGTTTCACCCAGGGCACCTTGCAAGCGAGGATCGTTGGGATCATTCACGGGAAGCCCCTGTCCCCGCCAAAAAGCAGACACGACATGCCGCAAAGCCCCCCGCAACCCGCTCCCCGGTGCGTAAGGTTGCTGATTCTCTTCAGTCTGCCCCCAATGGGTAGTCACCACAGGGTGATCGGGAAGATACGCGTTTTGGAAGGTCTCCCGATCAACGCCTGAGGGTGATAACAAATTCCTCTGCAAAGGACGGAGAATCTCCGAGATGTGGCCACCCACCGAGATGTCATCCCAGCCATAGCCGTCAGATCGTGGGCCGGCCTGAAGTTCGAAATCGAGAACGAGATAATGAAACCGCCCTTCATCCGTTGGAATCGCAGCCTCAGCCCACGTGACTAATTCTTCGACCCCGCCAGCAACGGCCTGTGGAACTGAGCTTAACCTTTTGAAAAGGTCAAGAGGCGACGCAGCCGCGATCGTGCTGTCCGGCCAGGCCTCGACAGCCTCACTGGACATCGGCAATCGCAATATGCGCAACGAATCGGCCTCGAGATGCATCCAGCCCGTGCCTCTGGCAGCAGCGGCTCCCAGCCAGCAGCGTCCCTGCACCCATTCATGCAAGGCATGGAAGACCAGCGTCTCCACAAATGATCCCCCGCGACGGGTGTCCAAATCGAGCACAAAGCTCCAACGACACCCGCCCGGAATAGCCTCCATGTCGTAGAGGGCATTTTTCTCAATCGCACTTGCTCCGGTGGTTTGACGCAATCCAACCCCCTGTCGCAACTCGGTATCAATTCGCTCCCCATTTTCGGACTGAGTGGTTGCGTCATGAGCGTCGAGCAGGTGTGCAGGGAAAAAATGCAGGACCGACTGGAGGAATGCCATTTCGTCCGACTCTGACGCACGTGGGACTGTCCAACTCTTGGCAGTGATCTTGCGATATCTTTGAGATGCAGCGTCACTGGAGCTTGCCGCAGAGAAAATCTCCGGGGTTATGCGGCCGATTGTCTCGACAAGGGCGCCTGCCAGGCCCGTTCCGGGGATAATCAGACGGCCCTGCCCGTCACGACAGCATTGAAGATCAGGTCCCCCTGGCTCGCTGGATGTTCCGCCGATGACCAGCGACGAATCCTGCACCAGATGGCCGAAAAAAAGGGTACGATACCAGGTCGTCATGATTCCCCTCCACTCAACATTGAGCGTTTCCGGGTATGGCGAATCTCACCAATTTTGCGGAGGCACAAATCGGAAATTGTCGTCCTTAAAATATTGACTTTCTCCACCTCTGGCCGGCTCATTTGCTTAACCTTGGAAAAGCACTCTTTCAGGATTGGCTGGACAGCTTTCCAACCTCTTCCAGAAAGCCGCTTGCCGTGCTCAGGAATCTCCTGTTGAATGAGATCCTCCAGCCCCTTAAGGTCGGAAACAACCTCCACCTTGTGCCGCAGCCATTGCCATTGCGACACGCTCAGCTTTTCACCGATTCTTTCCCAGAACTCCTCCGCCAGGGCCAGGGCTTCTTCTCGAATGTTGTGCGGGGCCACCACACCGTCCTTTACCGCCAACTTATCGGCTAATTCTTGATTCCACTGCTTCCAGCATTCCGACCGGTGAACATCTAGGTCCAGTACGAACCGTCCACATCCGTCCTCGACGCGCTCACCCAATCCCGGGTGACTCTGGAGAACACGTTGGAAAAACTGTCGCAATTGCTGCAACTGTGACAGACCGTCCGGGCCTTTACTTCGAAAAACAAACACCGATCCCCGTTTGATGCCCACCGCCGGAGCACGCGGAAGCCCGCTGGCCGCATTGAAGCCAAGAATCGAAACACTCTCCCAAACTGAGGATTCTTCATCGAGGATGACCGAGTCGAATGAAGGCACGCTCTCCAAGCCGAGCGACAGTGCGATCCATTCAGCCCAGTCCGATAACTCAGGACGTACGATAAACGCACCATGAGGGGCACGCAGGATTAGGTCACTTGTCAGTGTGACAGTCAGTCGGTCATCCTTTCGAGGTGTGAAGGAAAGCGACTCACCACGTTGAATGGACACGACCTGCAAAGGCATCCCACCCCGTCCCGCTCGCAACCATGGTGTCGGGCCATTCTCGGCCAATAGACCAGCGCAGCACTCGCTGAACGCCAGAGCATCCTCTTTCGAACCGAAGAATAGTTCTGCAACAAAATACTGCTTTTCCGCGATCCATTCTTGGCTGAAGAGGGCATCATCCTGATAGCCCGGATGAGAAGGACCATTCGGGCTTGCCTTTCCCCGCAGATCGGGGTCGATTCGCCCCGTCGCTACACGATTGCGGAGAACAACAATCGTCTCTGGACGCGTTCTGAGCCATGGTCCATCCTGCCCGTTGCGGACCAGGTATTCTTCCGTCTTGAGACGTTTTTGGTCTATGAGGTCCCCTTCCGCTACAACATCGGCTTCTCCGCGAGATCCCAAGAATCGCGCGCCTATTTCCGATCGCGACCACCAAGGCGAAGCCACGCTCTCGACTCGCGTACCGGGCTTGAGGCCGGACTTATACTCCCGGACGGTGAGAGGGGCTGGAAGTGCATGAAAGTTTCCCCATTTGCTGCCGGAAGCTTGCACGAACTGCTCCGGCACATGGTATGCATTCCCCACTGACATCCGCTGAGGCTCGGCCAGACGTCTCGCCAACTCGGGATCAATCCGCTGGATGAACGTCAGCAAAGCTCCGCGGAGCGAAGTGCCAGGGATAAAATTGAGCGTGCCTGTCAGTTGTGACACCCGCCGGGTAGCGGCAAAAAGAAGTGGTTCAGGATTATGTAGGAGCACCTTCAAGACAACACTGCCATCAGAGCCTGCGCCATCCTGGCCCGGCAAGAAGTTAGCGCCTCTGCTCAAGGAAATCTCTTGCCACTTGACGTCACTGATCTCGATTCTTCCCCAGCCTCGCGTACGTCGGCCCCCTAAAGCTGTGACGCGCTTCAAGCATCGTTCGACAATTCGGCGATAACGGTCCGGATCGATATCCGCGTCGGACCTCATCAGAGAGATACGCAACTCCCCCTGGAACTCTAGACCTGCCTTCGCAAATTCAACTGTCCTCAGTGTCTCCTCAAGGGGGCTTCGGGAATGGGCTTTCCGCGAGGTTGAGGTCCACGTGTGGAAGAATTCCTCAGCGGGTCTTTCCTCATCGTCATCCAAATAGAGTGAACAAACCAGGCAAGCACCTTGCCCCCGCTGTTTATTCTCATGGGCCTTGTTGATCGGCCTTCCAAAAAGTCGGTAAAGGGCATCACGGTCAGCCTCAATTTCTTTTGAATCTTCACCTGCGGCTTCTCTGGCGAGCAGCCAGTCTTCACCCGCTTCCCGCAAGAGTCCCCGAATCGTGGACCATCTGATCACAGGACGGCCATTTCTATCCCGGGCATGAAGATCGTCAACAAGTCCCAATTGCCCAAGGCCGCTTCCGGCATGGGCATCTTCCAATAACTTAACCCGAAATGTCAGTTGTAAGTCTTTTAGGAAGTCCATAAGTTGCCCATCCCTATCGAGATTCGGAATTGGAGTTCTTACGTCGATGTCTCAGCAACCGCCCAAGTTCATAAGATTCCATCAGGTCGAGCCAGTATGTGAGATACCGGTTTTGGCCCAACTCTTGCCACGGTGTGGACATCGCGTGGTTGCCTTTATTGCCGTTAGCCTCATGCAATTCCGTGAGAAGTTTGTTGAGCTTCTCATCGCCTGTTCTTTTTACGAGCCATTCGGCACCTCGTCGGCCACGCGGAAGTACCTCTGCTAACGCCTTCATCAACGACCGTGCTGGCAACGGCCTTTCTGAAGAGATGTCTTCGATAGAGTAACCGGAAAGTTCCAGCAGCCTTTCAAACGATAGGTTTTCCGCGCCACGGTCCTCGTCGAGAATGACGTAGGGTTTTCCGGAGAGAATAATCGTATCGATCTCGCTCGGTCCATCACCATACCGATAGGTTCGCACAGACTGCCGCCGCCGTGTGGTTTCTACATCATCGTGCCACGCTTCCGGTACGAGCAGCCAATCCACACAGGAGCAGGCAGGTTCACCACGATTCTCCCGTTCACGATAAATCCGCTTAGCCGACGCTGTCAGTTGCTCGACCAGCGCGTGCGCACGATGAAAAGGAAATTTTGCCTTAACGATCGCCATACCAGCGCCGATGGTCAAATTGCTCTTTAAGTTCTTCAGTGCTCGGGCATACTCAAACAAGAACCGCGGCCCGAAGATCGCATCGCAGGCCAAGAGAAGATCATCACCTCCAAGCATCAGGAAACGAAAAGGAATCCGCGTCCTTTCATCGTTATCCGAAAAGAACGTTGTTTGCGTGGCTTTGACAACTGCTTCCCGGACGACTTTGCGGTTTCCGTAAAAAAAGGCCTCCATCGCTGCTTCACGGTGGAAAAAATCCCCGCTTGAGCATTTATCTCGCAGGCTCCGGGCTTGTTTTCCTACTGCATTACCGTCGGCTGCGATTACGGCAAGGTACCCACTCTGAGCAATTCGCCCAAAATCACTGGGTGGTTCGCGCCGTTTCCCAGTTTCCATTTCACCCAGCATTTGCCCTCGCAACATCCCGAGGACGTCATACGACTCTCCCCGGTTGAACCGGTCGGTCGCCTCTTCTTTGATTCTGACTTCCCTCGAAATCCGTCTGATCTCACCGTGCTGACTCATTTCAAAACTCGCCACATGCTGCGGCGAGACCTCGCAAAGATGGAATGGGGGCCAATCCAGAGGAAGCACCGTGCGTGGGAACAACCCCTGCGTGGTGGTCGAGACCGTGGTTTCCCCACCTGCACCATTAGCTCGATCCGGGTTCTCTCGCCACCCTTCATCTGCCCTCACAAGTTGAAGGAGACGAGAGTTGACAAGTATCCCCGGCAATTCTCTGGCAATAAGCGAGTGAGCAGAGACAATGAATTGTGTTGCTTTGTCCGCATCAGCAAAAGCTGCCGAAAAATGCCCCCCATCACGAGCCAGAACACCACAGCGGTAAGAAGATTGTGGGTCATCCCAGTCCTCATCATTGCGATTGTTGATTCCAACTCGGTTCCCCTCCGGTAACCCCAGCGAACGAACGTCCACATCATTAGGAATCGCTGCACCATGTTTCATCGCCAGCGCCGGCAAGTTATCGACCTTGGAAGAACTGGAGGGATCAGCAAGACAGGCGAGGAACGTCCTTTGTCCTGGCTGATGGCCGCTGAGGCAACCTCGGAGAACCTCACCCAGTTTCGTGTTCGCCCCGAGCATTGACTTAAGCTCATTGACCGCAAACAGATAGGTTTGCACCCGTTCGAACTCAAGTTGGACAACGTACCACTTTTGATTGCTCATTCGCTTTCTCCCCTCCAAGCCGCGATGTCGCGCTCATTCAGCCAACTTTTCAGATGCTTTTCGTAGAATTCCACGCGACGCCGATCTGAGGTGTTTCCGCGTTCAAACCCCGATTTTTGAATCAGTTTGCCCGCACGAGACCACACATCCTCCGCCGCCCTCAGTGCTCGACCGAAAACAAGCGGCTCCCAGAAGTCCTTGATTAGGCTTCGCTCAGCGCCACATGTCTCGGAAATCGGCCAGCTCGCTGGGGTCTGAAATCGCCGGATTGTCTCATCCACCAGTGCCCCCGCCAGCTGAAAAAGCTCATATTCTGAAAGCAGACTCAAGGGTTTTTCACGCGGTTGACTGGGCCGTTCGAGACACATTTCCACAACATCTCGCTCAATCACATCACCCAATGAAAGAATAGCCGCCCGCTTGACCACCACCTGAAGCTCGCGGACATTCCCTGGCCAGTGATGTTGTCGGAGGCGGGCCAAAGCGGCCTCGCTCCACTCTTTCCGGCATCCATATTCGTGGTTGTATTCCCTCAGCAGCCGCTCGGCGAGCAGCCGGAGATCATTTCCGCGTTCTCGCAATGGCGGAATCGTAATCGTGAAGCCGTTGAGGCGAAAAAGAAGATCGTGACGAAACAGCCCCTGGCGAACCATCTCCTGCAAGTCACGATGGGTGGCAGCGATGACCCGGACGTTGACATCCCGCTCTTCCGTCGATCCCACAGGCGTGAACTTTTGCTCCTGAAGGACGCGCAGCAATTTTGCCTGCATGGGCATCGGCATATCGCCAATTTCATCAAGAAAAAGTGTTCCCCCGTCAGCTTTTTCAAGAAATCCTTCCCTGTTGGATATGGCACCAGTAAACGCCCCTTTCACATAGCCGAAAAGCTCACTTTCCAGAAGTGATTCGGGCAATCCGGCGCAATTGATCGCAACAAACTCATGATCCTTTCGATCGCTGCTGTCGTGAATTGCCCTGGCAAACAGTTCCTTGCCTGTTCCACTCTCGCCCCAAAGCAGCAAGTTCAGATCAGAGTTCGCAAATCGTCGGGCAAGTTGCTTTGCGATCACGATGGCCCGACTCTCACCCAAAATCCTATCAAAGGCCTCACCGGGCGGCTCAAAATAGTCTTCTGCCCACCGTCTCAACACGCTGGGAACCACGTCCATAGACAAAGAAAAGGCGTCCAGGTCCACTTTCTCGACCCCTGCATCGTGTGGATCCCTGGCAGGGTAGGTGTTATACGCAGCGACCTGGCCTCGGTCAAAGAACATACTGGCGGCAACCAGCATTGCCACTTGAGCGGCCGGATAACCTGAACTTAAAGCGAAAGCAAAGGGCGACCCGGGGTACTGCTTTCGGAGAAAAGCGATTCGGTCCCGTGTAAACTCATAAGCCCTCGCAAAATCGTTTTTCAGATTTTCGCCAGACGAAAAAAGCTCAACTTCTAGACCCAACAGGCCGCTCACCGCCTTTGCGAACGCTTCAGCAGTCACCTCATCCTGGAGAACTTGGTTGGGCAAGATGTCATTGAGCAGGTAAATCTTGAAAAGCCGTGGTTTGAGGTACTGGGCTAACCGCACTACAGGGCCAGGTTCATCTGCCCACTGCTGTCGGTAACCTGCCCGCAGGTCGCTGCGACCCAGCCAACTTACGAGAATTGTTTCCCCTCGCCCCATGAAACAAACCCTTTCAACAGCCGCAAAATTTCAAAACATGGCGTGAATGTTAACACACCGTCCCATGTGAAAAAATACCCCCTTCTGGATAGGTCCATTCACAATTGGAGGACCCTCTGAAAGACCCCCCCGATTACCAATGCGGATCCTTCACCTGCGGTTAGCAGCATTTCATGAAGTGTGCCTGCTAACAACAAACAATCCGAAGCTCCCCGTGAAGCCGTTCAGGGTGACACAAAGGATGTATTTCTCGGCCCATTCAGGTGTCAGTATACTCACCCGGCAACTGCCCATTTCGGCCCAGGGCAAACCGTATCATGTCACAGACCAAAGAGTCAATCAGCAACTCGTATTCTTGAACGGGATCGGCAATACCGAATTCCCCGAGGATCTGCTTCACCATGTCTCCTCCCAGAAAATGCGGTGGTTCTTGTCGCCAAATACCTTTGCGAAAAGCATCCTGTTTCGCATCCTCGACATGCACGGCGTTATACGTCCCATGCATGGAAAGATTTCTCAATGTGCGGAACGGTCCGCTCAGTTTGTCCACGAAGTCTTTAACCACTCCTAGTTCGGCACTGAATGCGCTGGCCAATTCGCGTATGACTGTTGTTCTGGCGTTTGGTCTCAGTTTTTCAGTCAACGTGATTGGTTCCTCCCGTCCCTGGAGTTCAGCAGGGAGCCGACTTGCCAAGGAGGCGGCGACTCTTTTCGGCTTTAACACGTGGTAACCATTCTCACACTCGATGCACGGCGACGAAGGATCGGCCGAGAGCAATCGATTCAACTTCATCATCTGCGTTTGTTCAGAGAATGAAGAAGTATTGCGGACTGCAGGCACCCACTCTCGTGACCGCAGATCATTCTCGGTTGAAAAGGCAGCCCGCAACAGCCAGTTGTTTTCGCCCGTGAGATGGCCTTGCAGCCAACCTATGGCGCTGGACCTTTCGCAGACTTCCTTTTTTATCGGCGGTTCGGATTCCGAACCATTCAGCCACGCCACGATGGCTCCCAGAATATCCCGCCATGGCTCCCTTTTTCGAACTTCTCTGTCGCACAGTTTGGCCAGGGCGTGTGCCGCGTGGAAAGCCCCATGCTCCACAAGGTCGAGGCACTTCGCCTGGATCGCGAGTGTATCTTCCGGGTAAATGACCGCCTTCTTTCGGCTTCGCTTCTCTTCTCTATCCTCCGGGGTCCGCAAGAAAACGACCCGGTCACGAAATTGATAACGTGCTGACGTGGCCAGAATCAGTTTAACTTCCGGAAGTCCAGCAACATCATTGATCAGAGCTTTGGCGCCCGGGTACTGTCGCGAATACGTGTAGGTGACATCGTCGATCCGGCGGGCGGCAACCTCGAGAATCACGGCACGCCCTCGACTGTCGTATTCATAAAGGTTCTCGTCATCTTTCAAAAAAATGCACTCTTCGACCTGGTCTTCTTGCAGAGAGAATTCGTTCACAAAGTAACCACGAAGAATTTCTGCGGCGGCGATCGGCTCACCCAACGCATGTTTGTGAGTCTCATTACGCCGAGTGGTAAGGATGACGACGCGCACGATTTGGGAATCCGGCTCCCTTTGCACCGTTTCCTTCCATACCTTTTCGAGATCGCAAAGAAGAGGGGCACAAAGTGTCACGCCTGCCGTACAGTCGTAAGGCTCGTCTCTTTCTTCCAGACGCAACTTCAGTGATAACGTTTGTTCATCGAAGGTCACCGTTCGCCCACCACGGCGAAGCCCTCGTGTTTGCTCCAGGGGTAATAACCGATAGGGAAATCGTTCCTCCATGAGAGCTTTGTGGAACGTCCGGACGCTTTCCTTGGCAATCTCATACCGGCACGCCGGATCAGCCCCATCTGACGGAAACACGACCTGCAAATCGTGCTGCCCGACTGTCATGATTATCACGTACTGTGTCATCACCATTCCTTTCTTCCGGGTACTAGCTGAGCTTGATCGCCACCAATGCAATCTGTACGTTACAACTCGTTCTGCGTTTTTCCCACCGCTTTAACAACGATCCTTTCTCGCAAACATCCGGTGGAACTCCTCATTTGATATCCTAGTACGTCTTCAAGGCGTCTATGAACATCTTCGGCATCAACGATAGCAAAGCTAATACCAGAAGAACACTTATTAAATCCCCAACCGTTCCAAAGCACCAGTGGAGAATTGTGGAGACAACCCAAACGCCCAGAAACGTCCCCGCAAGCGTAGAGAGAAACGCACACAAGAAATCGACAAAATCTTTTTCCTGCCTTTTCATACCTGTGGGTCTCACAAAGTCTTCAACTGGGCACTCCGATCAAACGACACACAACCACTAAGTTCGTAACGTCACCTCTGCGGTGAGGCAGCCCTAATAGCTGCGCACATGCGGTCCGTCATGCGAGAGCCATTCCTCGGGCCTGCTCCGTTGTTATTCGCGGGCATCCGTCGCTTCGGAATCCCTCTACATGCACAAGGCGTGCCATACATTCAGGAATTTTTTGAGGTGTTCGTAAATGATTGTCACATCGTGAGATACGACATGTTCTGGGCGACCGGCATCGGCCATCGGTGTGTGGAACCACGTCTGGTTTCCCCAATTGGTGAAGGGAAAACTTCCAGCCAACACCGACCAGAGAAGGTTATCAGACAAGCTGCCTGTCGCGGGCTTCTGTATGACTTCTCCCCAACACGGGCCATCACCGGTTCTGCTCTGAATGTCCAATAACGATTACACGGCCCCTTGACATCAGCCCTATCGCAATCAGAGTCGGTTCTGACAAGTTCTCAATCGATAATGCGACCATCCCATCGGGCGGCCGGGGCCATTCATGAATTCCCCCTGCCATCCTCGCACGACGGGTGAGCTGATCTCATCGTGAAGGTATTTCCGTTTAGAGGCATCGATTAGATCTTTGGAGCAGAAAGACGCACGGGCGCTTTCTTGGTGGAAAGCTCCACCCTCGCCAGTTGGGGTCATTCATGAATGGCCCCAACCCGTGACTTGCTTTTACCGCCGAACGCATTCCTCGGAGGAAGAACCCCTTACCGTTGCCCCAGCGGTTTCAACGGCCCTTCTCGGCCAAGCCCCAATCAAACTGGTCGCCGACTGGCCCGGCGACCTCGTCCAGACGGCCATCGTTTCAACGGCCCTTCTCGGCCAAGCCCCAATCAAACATGGTCGCCGACTGGCCCGGCGACATTCTCCAGGAGGCCACGTTTCAACGGCCCTTCTCGGCCAAGCCCCAATCAAACATAGGCTATCATTGTAGGTGATAGCCACCCCCACGTCCCAGTTTCAACGGCCCTTCTCGGCCAAGCCCCAATCAAACGCCGGAGCTTCTGGTGGTTTTGCAGCCTCGACGAAGTTTCAACGGCCCTTCTCGGCCAAGCCCCAATCAAACTTTTCTCTTTCTCTGTTAATTTCAGTAAACCATTAAAGTTTCAACGGCCCTTCTCGGCCAAGCCCCAATCAAACAAGGACTAAAATATTCAATAAAATGAGGCATTAATTGTTTCAACGGCCCTTCTCGGCCAAGCCCCAATCAAACAGGAGGAGTTATGTCTAAAGTGAAGTTAATGGCGAGTTTCAACGGCCCTTCTCGGCCAAGCCCCAATCAAACCTTCAATCAGTTCAAGCCAATATGAAGCTGTTGGAGTGGAAGTTTCAACGGCCCTTCTCGGCCAAGCCCCAATCAAACTTATAATGATGCTCATAGACAGACCGTTACAGAAAGGTGGGTTTCAACGGCCCTTCTCGGCCAAGCCCCAATCAAACGTAACCCTTATACGATTTTGAAGAATCTGGGTGGTCCCCGTTTCAACGGCCCTTCTCGGCCAAGCCCCAATCAAACTCCTGCCCTCCTAAGTTGTTTTCTGACCGTAACTTATTTCGATTTTTGCCCAGACCCCTCCCAAAAGTGGGGTGTTTTTGCATTCTTGCGTCATTGTGCAAGTATGCGTTTTTTGCCATAACTTTAATCCCTGCCTTCACTTACGGTTTTGCCCAGACCCCCGCCCTTTTCGCCCCCCATCCGGCCTATGGGCAACTCGTAACTACCACCCACAAGTGGTGGTTTGCCCACCACACGCCCCCATTTTAACCCTGGCCGTCGCCATGTCAAGAGACCGAACTGAAAATCCTGAAACGCGACCAAGTCTTCCGATTCCTTATTGTCCTCGCAATCAAAACCCGCTCGAACAGGACCTGCGTTCCCAGCGCGAACCATTCCGTCATCGACAGGAGTGATTGATGAGGGGTTTACCGGTTCCTCGGACAGCGATCGTCGCCATTTCGCTCTGTAACCCTTTAAGGAGAGCACCGAGATATTGAAAGACCCGCACTGGACGAAGCATTCACTTTCTAGAGAGCGGCTTCGATGCTCTGGTCTTCTTGGGGCCTTGCGTCATCAATGGGAAGAGGGATTTTGTTCAAAGCGTGGATATAATCTCGAATTGTCTTCAAGACTTTCTCCTCGTGGCCGCCACGGCTCCACCATTCTTGCCAGTCGGCCAGAAGGCTCGCAAATCGCTCCTTCTTAAGCGTGACACCTTCAGCGGATTTGACAAAATCTTCTGGTGTCACCCGTTTCTGGTTGCAGATCCTGACAACCCAACGGTCAACTGCCGTGACACGATGAGGCTCCATCAAATCACACGCGAGAGACGGTCTGCCCGGGCGATAATCATGGAGGGTGCCAAACGTTAACTCGAGTCCGGTTGCCTGGATGCGGGCTTCCGTCTGACGCAGCAACCATGTGTAGCCCAAGCTGAGAAGGGCATTGATCGGATCTGGCGGTGGACGTCTTTGCCGACTTAAGAATTGCCACGGGGCTTCCAACTGCTTGGCGAGGAAACGATACCATGTCGCCGAGGATGCACCCTCGAGTCCCCGAATACTCTCGACATGGGTGGGCTTGTCCAATTTTTTGCGGAATCTTTTCAATTGATCGAGCAACTGATTCGTCTCTGGCATGGTGTGACGTTGGTAGTGCCGTGCCGTATCAAGCATGCGACTGATCTTTTGAATGACAAGTATGCGAGCCTGTTCACTGCACCATTGAGGGTTGTTCAGCACGTGGTACTGTCGCAGCCGAAGAAGAGACGAATCGGCAGCCACAGAAGCGATGCGTCCGAGACAACGAAATCCGCCGGGCGTCAACCAGGCAAGCTCGATCCGCCTGTGAAACAGGTCTGCCAGCGCTTCACCCGTGACAGTGACATCTCCGTAGCAAAAAACATACTTGAGTCCTTCGGAGCGGAGGCGAATGGCGCCCGATTGATCCTGGCCATATGCCAACTGGCCATTCACAATGCGCAGTTTTCCTGGCCCTACTAGGTGTGCGATCGGCGAAGATATTTGTGTCACACGCATCACAGCACCTCGTGTTGGGTATTAGGTATTGATGAGAACATCAGACGCATCTTTATCGATAGAGGAACTGCGTGGAGAAAGCCATGCGGGTTTGTACACGAGTATGCCAGGACGTTGAGGCGGCATGGCGGATAGGGTGACAAGTTGTGTTCCCTCCACCTCGAATGTCCAATGGCCGTAAGGCAAACGCCGCATAAATTGTGCCTGAACTTCCCGCGAACTGAGTTTCAGAAGGTGCCTGATAAGACGTCTGACACGATCTCTGACGAAATCATCCACCACCTGAAAGACGGCGTAAGCGTTGTCAGCGTACATATAAGCCTGCCGCCACTGCTGGAGTTGCCGATTAAGGGATCGGATCCACCCGGAAAGGGCGAATGTTCCGGCTTCGAGGCGTTTATCCGGCAATTCCGTCATTTCTTCCACAGCGGCCAAAATTTCAGCGATTTTGAGATCGGGTACGCAATACCCGAAAACGACACGTCCCTGCGGTAACGCGCAACGGGGGCGAATCCTTACTCCCAGCCATGAGACACCTTCTGCAATGACTGAGGAGGGGCGCGGAGCACTTCGGAGGTGAAGGCCACAAGCGCGCAGGGAGTGATTGAGCTGCCTGACCGAGGTCATCAAACTCGCGCGACTTTCAGCCAGGAAAAGGATGTCGTCCGCATATCGGAAATAACGCCCCCGGTAGGGTCGAGTTGCTTGGTACCTCACGATTGTTTGGTCAACGGAGTGCAGGTAAAGATTGCACAGGAGGGGGGAAAGGGGACTTCCCTGAAGCACACCGACGCGACGCGGATGCCATATCCCTGTTCGCTGACTCCCCGCCGCTAAAATACGCTCCACTTGGTTAAGGAAGTCTTCGTCCTGAACGTAGTCCTTGAGGCGCGACATAAGAATGTCCACGTCGAGATGATCAAAGCAGGCAGCGATATCAAGGCTCGTGCCATACGCAAGGGCGCTTCCCGCCTCTGAGAGAGCGTGGACAACAGCACCAAGAGCTCCGGCTACGGAGCGGCCTGGGCGAAATCCGTAACTGACGCTTAAGAATGTCGGCTCAATCAGCGGTTCCAAGACCTGTTTGATTGCTGTGTGAACGATACGGTCCCGCAGATTGAGCAGGCTTAACGTTCGGGTACCAGTCTTATTAGGTCCTTTAGGCACGTGAATCTGTCGAACCGCGGAAGGGACAAATTGACCCTTGATAATCTGCTCGGCAAGCTCTGACAGAAGTCGTTCAGGGTTTTTCACCTGCCGCGGCGTCATGCCATCTGGACCCGGGGAATCCGCGCCGGGAGAGACCTTCACATGATGCCACGCTCCAGCCAGGTTCCGCCGATCGACGAGCCAGGACATCAGATGAGGTATCGGCCCGGATTGCTTCTTGCCTTCCAGATAGAGTTGGTGCTGAAATGATGTGAGGTCTTGCTTGACTTTACTCATAAGGCACCTTTTGAAATCGTGAAAAAACAACTACAACGGAGATCCACCGGAACGCTGGATATACCCAATAATCCGCATCGTATTGAACGGATTACTGTCTTAAACCTACGAGTGACAACACTTCCAGAGTCAGCTACGCGACGCTGCGAGAACGCTCCAATTGTGGCTTCGCCATCCTACAAAGTCGTTTCAACATCGTGCGGTCAAAAGCTGGGAAAGCGGACCTTTAAGCCACACCCGTGACACACAGCAATTGCCCAGCCAAATGGTTTCCCTTAGCACGACAGCAGCCTTAAATGTCACTTAGGCCTCCGGGTTTTGACTTCTGTGTGTCTCAGTTGCTCGGCCTTCGCAACAAACTGTGGCACGCCCGCCCCAAGAATAGCAGCCGTAGGTTGCACCGGCATAGCCATTCCGCGCACTTGTCCTCGGGCAGTCTCCCGGCCGTGTAACCTCCACGCCTGGATACAGTCCACTTCGGAGTCGATGACCTCGGCTGCGCAATCCAACACTTTGCCGACTTCCTCAAATGAACAATCAATCCAAAACACAGACTTTTGCAGCCTGAGGGCATCCTTCTCTAACCGACGTGCGACGCGCGACAATCGCCTGGGATCGCAAATGTCATACGCAATGATAAATTGCATAAACACGCTACCTTTCCTGGCTGGTAAGCGAGCTTGTCACGGATACATACGTTTCTCCCCCGCTCGACGTAACACACATCCTCCGCGTATCTGTTCCTTTGTTCACTTCCCCGATACGAAGCAAAAATACGGGAGTGCGACGAGGACACATTTGGGAGCTTGAATCCAAGTGGAAATCCAGTCCGCTGTGGATCGTCCCAGAGGTTTTTTATACCTATTCCGACATACATTCATCTCTCCTCAAAAAACGACCGTCACAACCGCATAGTGCGGTTTCAACGATCTGACATTCATTTGATCTCTGACAAAGTTTTAATTGCTGCAGCGACTACAACAAATATTCCTATCAATAGTATCCAGTCTCCCCATAGACGTGAAAAAATCCAAAACACCGCTAAATGTGCTAAGGCTCCTGTACAAATATTATCAATGTCATCTAAATTAGGTCGCATAACTGATACTCCTTTCTCTAGTCTTTACAACAAGTACAGTTTCACCGGCCCTTCTCGGTCAAGTCCCAATCAAACCTATTATTCAGGATTCAAATAGACAGGAGAACAACCAGATCAGCACTAAATGCGCAAGTGCCATAGCTTTAATAAACTTTAAATCATCTAAACTGGGCCTCATAACTCTTACTCCTTGCACTATGAAACGCAGTCATGCGAACACCAACCTGTCGTTTGCCAAGTCTTTGTCTAGGTGATGCATGTTGAGCTTCTGACTACACGGAAAACAACACTGCCGTCTTCAAGAAAGAACTTTCCGTCTTCATTCATCCGCAACACCCGATCTTTGAACCGGGCGGACAATGGCAACACCTCCTTTCATCACAATGGACGCTCTTCTTGCGAGGCCTTTTCATTGACGTAGGAGTTCTACGACAAGCCTTCGTAGTTGATAACGTCCAGTAATGGGGCTTCCACGTCTTCCTAGGTCTTTATCCCTCCGGGATTGTTGTTTACGCACAAGGCGTGCCATACATTCAGGAATTTTTTGACATGTTCGTAAATGATTGTCATATCGTGAGATACGACGGGTTCCGGGCAACTGGCGTCGGCCATCGGTGTGTGCAACCACGTCTGGTTTCCCCAATTGGTGAAGGGAAAACTTCCAGCCAACACCGACCAGAGAAGGTCATCAGACAAGCTGCCTCTCGTGCACTTCTGTATGGCTTCCCCACAACACGGGCCATCATCGGTTCCACTCTGAATGTTCAATAACGAACACATGGCCCGTGGACATCGGCCCTGTCGCAATCAGAGTCGGCTCTGACAAGCTCTCAATCGATAATGCGACCATCCCATCGGGTGGATGGGACCATTCTTGAATTCCCCCTACCATCCTCGCACGATGGGTGAGCCGGTCTCATTGTGAAGGTATCCACCACGTGGCGAAGAACGTCTTGAAACACATTTGCCAAGGAGATGTTGGAGAGCGAAGCCCCTTAGTCGCGCATCGCGACTAATACAGCATTGGGATGTGCTCGCCGATTTCGCTTTCAGCATAATTAACGAGATCAGCGCACACAGGAATGCGGCACCGCCTCAGCTTGCGCCACACTGAACGGCGCTTCTTGTATTGTTCGTAATACGCCAGGACCACCCGAAAGATCTTTTCATCCCTGAATTGCCGCGGATGAATACCAAATGCCGTCAGGTGTTCCCTGAAAGGTACACAACCTTCTCTCGCCATCGCAAGCAAATGGTTGAAGAAATCCTTTGTCTGGAGGAGGAAGTCGCCAGAAAAACGACTATTCTCGGCGCTGTGCACTCGAACCGTAAACCTTCCTGCATCGGTAATGACCTTCACCGTATGCTCATATCCGCTCTCAACACCTTCCTCGAAATCGAGGTCGGCATTGATATCATCACCGTACCCCTTGTCGATCAGTTTTCTGAAGAGGAAAGCAAAAATAGGATTGATCACATCTTTAAGCCTGACATCGACATACCTTACGTCCAGCACATACGCCTTTAGATAAGCTGGGAAGTAAATTAGAGGATGCTCGTTGGCTCTGTAGATACCGTCCGCTGCCCTGATCAGAGACTGCCGCCGACGTTTTCTCCGACTCATGTCAATTCTCAACCCCACAAAAGGAATCAAAACGATGAACGAATCGCTGCTCCATCCCGCATGTAAACCATAGCATCTTGCCTTTCAGCGGGAAAGATGGCGTGCCAGCCGGGCGTTCGTCCCTTTGATCACTTTCTCACGGTGTTGTCACGAACTGGCGTTGTTGCGAGTCCATCCTGTTTTCGGAGAGAGTGTTACGCCGTGACTGTTGCTGTCGTATATGAGTCATTGGTTAGCGGCTCAACAACAGCCCAGGAGACGATGACGTGATGTCGTTTGTGCAGTGGTCTGGTTCGCGGCACGGTGTGGGACCTTCGTGGTACAGATCGTCTCTGGTCTTGAATTTTAAAAAAGTTGCAAACGGTTTTTGTCCGCATTATGATAAGGCCAGATCATTCGTTCACGCCGGGACTTGCTACTGGGGCAGGTCTCTCACGGTGGGCGAGCTTGTACGTGATTGTCTCATGCAGTTCTACAAGGAGCGAAGGGATGGGGTATCTTGTTTATGAACTGGATGCTGTGAAGGATCTGCCGCGCGAAGACCGTAGAAAGGTGGAGGCTGTTAAGCGGCGAATGGAAGAGACGCCCGTGCAGCACTACACAGGATTCGTTCCCCACTTTGAGGCCTTAGGGCGTGGCTTTTTCAAGAAACGCTTGGACAAATCCCGGCTAATAGCCGCTGCCATCCCCGTCGAATACGAGAACGAATCGCATCTCGTCGTTGTGTTTCTCGACATTCTGGCCAGAGAGGATCCCCGTTATGCCGACGGTGCCCTGGAAGTTCTGGCCAACCGCTATCGCCCTCTGCTGGAACTCCACCGTCCAGCCATTGAAGAATGGGCCAGACGTGAACTTGCGCAGCGCAACATTCCGGTGCCCCCGCCTCCTTATCCACCCGACGATTTGCTGGAGCTGCTTCAACCTCTCCGTCCTCAGGAGAAGGTGTCGGTGATCTATGAATCCGGCCTGTGGCGGCATGGGATGCAGCGATTGGAGACGGCTACAGAGCAGGCCACTGTTTTCCGGATTCTCCAAGAAATTGGTGAACCACAAGGTGAACCCTGGATCCCCTTGGTGCACAAGACAGACGATTGCACCGTTCGCTACGCCATCTTTGAGGACCCCGACACTCGGCAGCGACAATTGTTTCTGATTGGCGTTGTTGGTGAGCGGTGGGACAGTCTTGAAAGGAGGGATTATGAGGATCGCTGTCAAACGCTCTTTCGTCGCCTCAAACAGGACATCATAGACCCGGCCCGAGATCGAATGATCAGCGGTACGGAGTTTTCAGACCGGCTGGGACGTCATGCCGAAAGGGCCTACCCGTATTATGTCCTGGCCGACGAACGTCTTTGGAGGAAGGTGGACAACTCGCGAGAAATCTTCCTGCCGCTTTCAGCAGAGGAAGTCCAGGTTCTGGAGGACCTTTTGGCGGGGAAAAATCTTCCCACCGTGATCGAAGGCCGGGCAGGCAGTGGTAAAACAACGCTTTTGACGTACTACATTCCCGAACGTCTCTTGGGCATTGACGGAGAAGGAGAAAAGGCTTCGTCATCCCGGCGTTTGCTGTTCTTGACGCAGAGTGACCGCTTGCGGGAGCTGGCGGAAGGCACCATTCGGCAGCTCCTTGATCGGCTCCGAGACGAGCGGGGCTGCGAAGAGACATCCCTTCGACCGGAGTATCTCACGTTCCATCGTTTCGCACTCAATCAGCTTCCGGTCAATCGGAGACAGCGTTTTGCCGAACGGTCGAGTCGGAGCGGATGGATTAGTTTCTTCAAGTTTCGCGCTCTCCTCACAGACCCGGTTCGGGGGATTCGGACCCGACTGACTCGTGAGGCCGCCAATCCAGAGATCGCTTGGTTTGTTATTCGCAGTTACATCAAGGGATTTAAGATTCACGAGAGTGGGGAGGATCGCTGGTTAACTCCCGACGAGTACGAGGACAACGAGTTCATCAACCGGAGAGACCGGCAGATTTCCGCCGATTTATATCGCGAAGTGTGGGAAAGAATCTGGCCCTGGTATAAAGCGCTTACGGTGCCTTGCCCGGAAAATGGTTTTGAGCCTCGTTGCTGGGACGACCTGGATCTAGCGTGGGAAGTTGTCTTGCATCGTTCACCGGAAGCGCCAACCTACGCCGTTCTGGTTTGTGACGAGGTCCAGGATTTCACACGCATTGAGTTCGCGGCGGCGTTTGGGGCACTGGACTGGACGCGCTACGATCTGTCCGGGATATCCCTGGACCGGATTCCAGTCCTCCTCGCAGGTGATGCCCATCAGACTGTCAATCCATCCTGCTTCCGCTGGGCCCGTGTTAAGGTTGATTGTGCCCGTGCGCTCGTCCAGCACCTGCCTAAATGTGATCTGCCTCGTGTAACACCCTTTGAGTTGCGTTACAACTATCGAAATGCGCGCAGCATTGCGCGCTTGTGCAATACCCTGCAGGCCTTTCGTCAATCGACCCTTGGGGCGCAGGCCGAACTCCAGAAGATCTGGCAAACTCCTGAAGAGGTCCCCAATCAGACGGTTCGTCGGTTGATCATTCAACCCAGCGACTACCTTTTGCGGGACTTGCTTCAACAAGGGGTGCTGGCCGTCGGACCGGAACCATACACCGATGAGGAGCGCGTGGCAGCAACCTTTTGGAGATCGCTCGGCATTTCGAACTGCCAGACAGAACTACCCAGCTATGTGACGCCAGCCGACATCAAAGGTTTGGAACATGACTTTGTGGCCGTGGTGGGCTTTGGCACGCTCTTCAAGCAACTGGGTTTGGACGAAGTGTTCAAATGGAGGAACGCGATCGAAGACGCTGGGATCCCCGAACATCGACGACTGACGGCTGAATATTTCTTGAATCGGCTGTATGTCGCCCTGAGCCGTCCCCGACAGGGGCTTTGGATCGTGGAGACGCCCGAAGGATGGGAAGCGTTTTGGGCCAAACTGGGTGAATGGGATAGTCAAAGGTTGTCCGACCTGGGGGCCGATGCCGACAGCGAAACCGGCTTTTCTTGGGTGGATGGAGATACGCGGCAGCTTCTCGGAGAGTTCAGTAAGAGCTTTGGAGAACTGGCAAGCGAGTTCGAGAAACTGGCCCTCGAACAGATGAACCCGCAGCACGCAGAACGCGCAGCATTCTACTATCGGCTGGTTGGGAACACTGTCGCCGAGCGTCGTATGCTGGCCCACAAAGCCTATTTTGAGGATCGTGTGGTCGAGGCTGCCGATACGTTATGGGAGCTTGGAGAGTACGAGCGGGCGAGCGACTGGTACTGGGAGGCAGCGGCTTGGGACCGTCTTGACCAGGAAGGTATTATGCCTTCCTACCGTCGGGAGCTAGCACGCCGCATGTTGGAACCGCGCGAACGGCGGCAACAAACCTGGGTCGGTGAGATTTACGGATTCCTCCGCGAGCAGACCAGCCTTATCAAGATAGCCTTCTTGGAGCGGCCAAGAGAGTGGCCCACATGGACAAGTGTCGTGGTCGAACTGCTGGAGGGAAGTCTTGCAGATACTATCCCGGGCGAACGGAAACGAGAAGTGCTGGACCTTCTCTCCGGATACGAGGTCACCGAACGCAACTGGAATCGGCATCTCGGACGCCTGGCTTTCCAGTTGGGAGACTACGAGGATGCGGCAAAGTACTGGGAGAAGGTGGGAGAGACCCAAACAGCCGATTACTTCCGGGCCAAGGCACGCACCACGGAGTATCCGGAGTGCCTTCGTTGGTGGGAAAGCGCCATGGAACCGGGCGAAGTCGTGTATCAGTACGAAACGCATCCAACCGTACGGCTTCCTGACGAGGAACGGCGTCGCGTGGCTCGTGCGGCAAGCGGCCTAGGGCGGTTTGAACTGGCGCTCCGACTTCTGGCTGGTTTGGACGCTCGCCAGGCTGCTGAAACCTGGAAGAAACTCGTTACGAGTTCGGCTTTGGATCGAACGACCTGGGAGAGCTTCGTTCGGATCATGGTAAACACCGTCCAACAGGAAGCCGATGTTATTTCGCCATTGGAAAAAAGCGACCTGGAGGGACTGGACACATTGGAAGCCCCGGCATGGGTTCGGCGATGGACCGTCTTCCTGTTTGATATGATTGTGTCTTTGGCAGAGGATCCCCAGATGAGCGAAAACGAGGAGCTTTTCTGGGAACCCATGGTGTTCGGATTAAGATTAGGTGTTCTGCCTGGACTCTTGCGGAATCGATTCCGTCGTGTCTGGGAAGGAAGAGAAGCTCCACACACGCGATGGCCTATATACTTGAACCTCTTGCGCCGCTTGCTTAAACAGGTGGCGAAAGAATGCCAGCTTTGTTACAAAGGGGGCCATCATGAAGGTGCTGTTAATCTGGGACTGTTGGCTCTTGACCTTCTTTTCCGGTGGCAGCACAATCGCGACCGGCGAGAAGATAATCAGGGACAACCGCGACTTCAGGCCATCCCTGTCTTTGTTGATCCCTCGGCGACAGGCGGCGCCGGATTCTTCTTGCTGGAGCCGGAATTTCGGTCCATGCTCAGAGACGCTCTTCGCTGCATTGCGGATGCGCCACCTCAGTGGGGACCTTCATTGACAGAGGTGCTGGACGTCACCCTCGCGCGTGCATGGCAAGATCGGATCCAAGCTGTTTCTTACGCATTGAGCCAGGAGGTCTTCCGAATGCTGACAACATCGGCGGACTCCGCCCCACCAGCTAGCTTCGAAGAACTCCTCTTGGCGGGCAAGTTCATCGAGCAAAGCCCCTTTTTCCGGGCGGCGGTGGACTATTATCGGCAATTGATAGATCTCTTCGAACAAAGGGGTGCGCCTCAGGAGGCAGTTCGGCTGGCAAAAGAACGCCTCTGGAATGCCGAACAGCGTCACCAGCAATTTGTCGAAACGCGACATATCCAGATCGTCCGGCCAGGAGATGAAAGAGAAACGCAACTGGTTCGTGTCCGCAGCCTGGAAGATCGCCCCGAGGTCATCATTGAAATCCTGCCCGATTTGTATCGGCTCCGTTTTCGTTACTTGCTGGACGAATCGCGGGGAACTCTCACGTGGGATCCAGAACTGAGGGTCAGGGGACCGCTCATTCGGGATGGAGCACGTGTGTGGGAGGTGACCTGGCGAGGTGACAAATTCGAAATCGCCTCGGAAGGACGAGAAGAACTCATCATTCAAGCCGACCGACTCGTCCGGGCAATCTTGGCCAATCGCCCCACGGCGTGAACATCCGAGAGACCGTGATGAGATAGATATCCATGCTAGACCTACGGTATTAACCCGTTTCCTGTAGGCCCATGAGAAAATCTGGGTTTGGTGTTTGTTGGACCAATCGCCGAGCGTAATGAAATACAGGTGGGACCAGCACGGCAGTGCGATCTCTGCAACCAAGTGATTAGTTTAGCCGGACTTGTGCGTGTTGGGTGATTTCAAGGGGAAATACATCAAATCTCTCTGTCGATATTCTTCAACTAGGGCAAATGCCCGCCGAGCATGATCTAACAATGAGGTATCTGGAGAAGGGTTATGGGACAGACGCGATTCTTTGTGCAAACAGTTCTCATCGCTATGGTGGTTCTGGCATCGCCGGTCTCATCTGTAGAGGCCGCCTCTCTCAAGAGTGTTCTCCGGCAGGTTGCAGAGATGGCTGCCAAAGAGGCAAAGCATGGAGATGACGCTGTACGTGGCGTATTGAAGCGACTCGCGGAGAATGAGGATGAAATCCTTGCTCAAATCGCTAAAGAGTTAAATCCTCGCCCAGTAACCTCAGCCGAACTCATGGCGGCTTTGGCCAAGGTGGGGATGAAATCGACTGATGAGGTGCAAGATTTCATAAAAAACCTCGATGAGACGTCCCGTAGTGCGTTGGCTGCTTTGATCCGTGAGTCGGACGACCTTCTGACACGTGCAGCAAAGACTGGATTAGCCGGGAATGAGGTTCTCGAGGCTATAGACAAGGCAGGACCAAATGCCCTTTTGGCGTGCCGGCAAATGCAATCAGAGGATGGTCTCAAAGCCGTTGTGCGTGGGACACGGGAGTTCGGGTCCGATTTCGTCGCTTTTGCAAGAAGGGCAGATGAACCTGCCGTCCGTACGCTCATGAAAGACGAAAACCTTGAAATGATTCGGCGAGCATGGAATGACCCAAAATTGAAAGCCGATGTGGAAGATGTGTTTAAGAATCCCACAAAGTATTTCGACAAGGTTGGTAAACCAACGAAGGCCTGGGATGAGTTGATCGAACGGTTGCGTCGGCCGGGGGGCATTGGCCAAAAAGCCTATGATGGGATGCGCGCGGTTTCAAGAACACGAGCATGGCAAGTCCTGGCGGCAGTCGTTGCAACAGCATTATCGACGATCAAATGGGCGATTCCCGTTGCCTTAGAAGGGGCGGTGGCGTTTGCAACTACGGTGTTCGTTACAACACTGCTGGTCCTTTTGTTGATTGTGGCAATTGTCAGCACTCTGGCTCCACTAGTCATCAATTTTCTTTTGGGTGTGATTGCCCGCAGTAACCGACGGATTGGCCAATGGGCCAGAGATAAATTGGAGGATCGCAAGGCACGATCACAGACCCGTGATTCTCTGGGCAAAGTCCGCGACCCTGACGTCTTACGCATCGGCCTACTGGGGGTTCAGCGCGTTGGCAAAACGACGTTCACCGTCATGCTTTGGAAACATCTTTCCAAAGCTGTTCCAGGCGCCAGCGTCTCTCCATATCGGGATGCCCCCGACGCCCTGACGCTGAAGGAAATGGCATCCGAAATCAGCAGCTGCGCAAAAACAAAGCAAGAGCGAAGGGTGGCCCTCAATTTGACTTGGCCTTTTAACTGGAGCGAGGATCATACAGGCGCCGCGGGGGTGGGAGCGGAACTGGCATCGGGAAAGCTCAACAAGAGACTGGAGTTGGTCGATTACCCCGGGGAATGGGCGACAACAGCGGAGGATCGGGCAAGACTCAAGGATCGATTGCGCGAGGTGGATGGGCTCTTCGTGGTCATTGATCCCAGTGATCTGGAGACTGAGGGTCCGGAAGAACGCCTGAAGCTGCAGCGTGAGGTCTTGCAGAATATGTTTGCGGCTGACCGCCTTGACCTGGGACGAAGTTTTAGTCGATCACTCTGTATTCTTATTACCAAGCGCGATGCCCTGACGCCCGCGGTGCTGCAAAGTTTGGCGCAGCAAAACGGTGTCGAAGCCGATGAGGCCTCCAACGAGATGGTGACGCTGAGCCAGAAGCCCGCGCTGACGGTGGACGAATCACGCCGGTTGGGTGAATGGCTGCTGCGGCTGCTTTTCCCTGGCCTTCTCGAAGAAGTCAAACTCAAGCTGACCGAAACGTTCGCCCCTCGTCGTCCGTGGTGGCAAAGATGGATACCGTTTTTTGGCGTGAAAACACGGCCACAGGCGACGGTCTATGCGGTGTCCCTGCTGGGTCAGGAACTCGGGCGTGAGGTGGTGGCGCACCGTCGCCGGGTTCAGGAATGGGAAAGGGCCGGCAAGTTGGGTCCTCAGCCAACGATTTCCCTGAACTTGGAACACGTAAAGCCGGAAGGCTTCGAGTTGCAGCATCCCTTCCGCTGGATGTTCAACAGCATCCCGCATGGATGGTTGCATCAGGTCAAACAGGTTCCCGCGGATTTTCGGTATAGGCTCCCCGCGCTGTGGCGATGGTTCTCTTTAAAGGGAAGAATGCTCCGCCACACCCTGCGACGCTTTGCGGGCGCGCCTCTCATCGAGCAGGAGCGAAAAGCTTTGCGGTGGCGAGCCGGAGTGGGCTACTCTCTGACGCTGGTCATTCTAGTTATTGTCGCTATTCTGATGACGTTTAATCAATCGCAGCTCGAATTGGCTGAATATGGAGAATTGCTGAAACAAGCAACCTCGGCCATAGAGCAAGCCAAAAGTCCTACGGATGTGGAAAGGGGCAACCATGAGTTGGAACAATTCGGCCAGGAAACGAAAGTCAGAGACTTTACCCAGGAGATCACACTTGCGTTGCAGTATCTCGCGGTGGGAAAGAAAAATGTCGAGGTTGGTGCACAGCTCCAGCGGACTGGTGATGTCACGGAGCTTTTAGGGTCAATATCGGATCTCACCCAGTCGTTGGTACGGCTGCCAACGGTACCGGCAGGGTATCATCCCCAAATGGAAAAACTGCGTGAGGCAGTGAAACGCCAGGCCAATGATTTATTCCTGGCATTTCTCCAAAAGGTGCGACAGATCGCTTCGGAGCACGTGGGAAAGGGAGACTATACCGCTGCTTACAAGCTTGTCGATACGGTCGAGCCAATTTTTTCACACTCCACTGATTTCATCCAGTTGACAGGTGAATTGAGCAGGATTCGTGAGGCCATCGGAGATAAGGATGCCGAGTTCTGGGTCAATGACGCGCGGTCCCGCGCAGAAGGCCAGGCCAAGGAAGAAAAGTACGGCGATGCAATTGCAACCCTTAAGACAATTTCCTGGCCGATGCAGATGACCCGTGAAAAACAGCGGGAATTACAAGACATAATTGACAGCCAGAAAAACACCTATGCCGAGCTGTTCTGGAATCAAGTGAGGGCGGCGGTGAATAACGCACTGTCTGAAGCCAATCTGGATAGCGCTCGGCAGATTTTGAACAATGCACGCAAGACGCTGGATTGGGATATCTGGCCAGACCGAATCAGGCAACTGGATATGCAGCTCGCTGATCAACTGGTACGGGGCACATTGGAAAAAGTTCCAGCTCTTCTAGAAAAAACTCCAGACCAAGCCAGAGACGAACTACGAAAAATTCGTCCGTATGTCAGCGCCGCTCAGCCAGAAACGCAGAAACAGTTTACAAGCACCTATGTACGCGTACTGCTGGTGCTAAAAAGCTGGCTGGAGGCGGCGAGCGAGCTGGATCGGCTGCCTGGTCCGGAACGTCCTGACGACTGGGACGATTTGCGGATTCGTACCTGGCAAGGCTGGCAGAAGGATTTCAACGATCGCCTGGCGGCCACAAGTCCAGACGTCAGGCAGCTGGAGCAGGAACTCCGCATGGCAGAGCAATACGGCGGCCGGTTGCCCGAAGAGACTAAGAAGAAACTTCCCGAATTCCGAAGCGGCCTCAACCGGCGCTATGTGGCAGCACGATTGGACGAGGCGGCCTCTCGGTTGGCAGAAAACAAGACCACAGAGGCTGAGGAGATCCTCCGTGATATCGAGCCGCGGTTGCAATCGCTCCAGGAAGACTGGCAGAAGGTTGAACTGAATCGCTGGATCGATCTGAACGTCCAGGTCTTTGAAAGGACCAAACGTGCCAAAGAAGGTGCGCTGTGGCTGGAGAAGTTATCCTATGCATTCAAACAGGCATTTCCTGAATGGCCATTGCAGCGGGATCGGCTGGTTAAAATTGCCTACACTGATTTCACCACGCAATGGACAGAAGACCGCAAAGGCAATCCTAAGCAAGCATTTGATGACCTCTACTCCGAAGCGCACAATCAGGCATCACCAGAGGGGTACTTGGCGATGATTGGTCCGTTTGCCCAGGAGCAGGTCAGACAGTATCTGGGGCAATTAGGAGTCAACATTGAGCAATGCCTCCAAGGGAAACAGTATCAAGCTGCGAAAGCAACGATCGAGAGCGCGAAGCGAACGCTCGGTCGCTGGTGCGCCTACCCTGAATATGGTAACACAATTGCGGAACTCACAAAGCGAGTCGCCGCGGCCGGGATTGACTCTGAGCTTGTTGACGTTAGCAGAGAGATTACCAATCCATCCGCAAATTATGAGCAAATCCACCAACGTTTAACCGAGATTCTTCGATTTCCTGAGATCACCGACGCGCAACGGGGCCGTGCTAACAACCTCATCGACGATGTTCTCGCTCGCTGGGAAAACCGGGATTGGGAAGGCCTGAAAAAAGCCCGCGTTGCCCATGATTTTGAGCAACTTGCTGTCCTCTTGCAAAAATACACCGACGACGGGACCGCGTACTCCAAGAAAATAAGTAATCAGCGTCGACAGCAAGCCGAGAACCTTCATAACTGGTTAAGACGCTTCGACAAATTGAATTCCTACCAAATCGTGAAAATTGAATATTTTGGAGTTCCGGCATCGCCTATCCCCATTAACCCGCGATTTGATCTCACATTTAAAGTCACCATTGCCAAGCAAAGCAATGTGATCACGCCGAAGGGAAATTCCGTATATGGAAAAGGTGCGATAGGGCTTGATGAGGCAGTCAAATTGAGCTGGGGCAAGGGCCAACCAGTAATGATTGAAGTATGGGATGACGAGCCGGGGAAAAAGGACCATTTCATCGGCAAGGTGGATTTGACTACTGATGACTATGGTTTGGTGCGGATCCTCAGCACTCCCGTTAAGGTGGATTGGAGTGATGGAAATTACAAAGACTACAATTGGGACAATTTTCAGATCCGGCTGCAAGCCGCCGACTGGGTCGATCCGCCAACGCTCAATGCGCGGTAAAAGGTCCGGTGGAGAAACGACGGCGAGTGAGAAGGGAGCAAAAGCGATGAAAAACCGACTAAAGTGCGTGCTCCTTCTATTGCTGCTTTTGCCGATTTGGTGTGGCTTGACAGGATTTCAACCGGGTTTACCAATGGAGGATGACCAAAGTCCGCCTTCCAGGGTCACTTGGGTTGATAATCAGCCAGCCAAGGTGGAAGACAGAAATAGTCTCACCCCATCGCAGGATTCTCCACCAATTAATCCGGCGGAGGCTGAGCTTGTAAAGCTTCTTCCTTCCATGAACAGAAAGAAAACCCGCTGGTTGGCCGACGAGTATGGCTGGACGGCTGTGAATATTGTGGAACAACATGGTCAAAAAGGAGCCGATGTCATCCTGGCTCTGGGGGCTGAAGGCGTCGCTGTCCTGCGGGAACAGCCGGATACATTCCGTAAGCTCTCCAAAAGCTTTTCTGCAGAAGCGTCTGCCCGATTTCTGGTAGCCATGCAAAAGCACTTAAGAGAGTTGGCCGCCCAGGGCCGTTTGCCCGACTTTCTGGAACGTTTGGCTGACCTTTCTGGCCAATCGCGGCAATTGGCTGAATGCTATCCCGCTATGGCGCCGTTTCTTGTCCTTGCGCCCGAGGCCGTCACTCCCGCTTTGGGTAGATACCCGGCGCTGTGCTTAAAGTGTTTTCCCGTTTTGGACTTATCTCAAGGACCAAGAGGCTTGGTCGAAATGGCCGAAGACATCATGCAGGTCGGAGAGAGAGCTAAGGGGTGGATTGAATGCCGCGGGCTGGATGGCTTGCTGTTAGCCAAACAGTTTCCCCAGTTTGTGAACCGACACCCACCTTTTGAACTGGAGCTTTTCCTGGCGTCTCTTTCCAGCAACCAGGAAGATATAAAGATGCTGATCGAGCTGGGCCGAGAGGAAGATGTCCGGCGGGCGTATGAGCGGCTGGCTGACAAGGCGCGAAGCACGCCAGAATTTCCCGCGAACCCTGATGCACCTTCCAGAGACGGTTGGTATTCTCTGGCAATCGCCGATCCGCACTTTGTGCGTTTCATTGTGGAGCAGGACCCCACTTTGGCACTAACCGAGCAATGCCTGCCTTTCATGTTTGACGGACCACCGGTACCCAGTCTTATCTATGATGGTTATCGGGCAGAGCAGTCGCCACAAACCGCTAGAAATGCCGCCAATGCGCTTCTTCGGGCGGCACGGGCTGGTGAGACGGAGCTGCGCCTGGTGTACCAGTTCCTGGCAAGAATGGCGCGTTTTCCGGACACGCCAGCGTATTACCATCCGATGTCCCATCGCGTGCATGACCTGCTGGAGCGACTCGACCACAGAGTTGTCTTCTACCTGCTCCCTAATCTCCAAATCTCTGATGATGCTTTGAACAACGCCATCTTCAAGCTTGAAGACCGCGGATTCGATGAGCTTGCGGAATTTAATGATCCCCCTTCGTTGGCCGTTCAGGTGTTGCCCGGTTACGATTTCTGTCGACTCGTCTGGGTGCTCTCGAAAGGCTATCAACCGACCTTCGGCGAAGTCGTCTTTGCTGGCGTTGACGTAGCCTTTACGGCTTGGGATATCGCGGGCCTGGGGAAGAGCCTCGCCAAGGCCGCCGGGAAGGGAATGTTAAAGGAGGGACTCAAAAACCTAGCCAAGGAGGGAGCCGAAACTTTTGGCGAAAAAGCGGCTCGTGCTATCGAAAAAGGTGGCAAAGAGTTGGTAGCCCTTTCGCCGAAGGCGATTCGTGCCGCCGAGAAAGACGCGGTTTCTTGGTTGACCTACTGGGCAGAAAGGTCCGCACGGCATCGCGGGATTGCACTGACAGCGATCAAGACAGGTGCCAAAGCCTATGCCCGCGAATGGACTTTGGGCTACGCGATAGGTATGAGCCTGCAGGAACTGGCCGATGTGGCTATGCGGACTGATAATACCTTCTGGGCAGAGAAAACACTGGAGGTTTTAAGATACCTAGAAAAACCGGTCAACTAACCTGTGCGCTCGGCCAGAGGCATCTTTTTAAGTCTCGACATTCTTCTCTTTTTTCGAACGAGGGGAAGCACACAAGATACTTACTCTGTGCAGGAAAAGATTCTTCATCACCCACGTTTTTCGTCTGCTTCATGCGAAGGCCCATCCGCGCCAGCGAGTTGGATCCGCAGGGACCGCCGAAACTGCGCCGCTGTTTCACCCAATTGGCGGCAATGATCCAGCAATTCTGTGATGGTATCGCAGGCCGAAATGAGCGGGCCAAGAACGGGAAAGTCCGTGATCTGCTTCAAAACCAACTCGGTATCCACACGACGACTGAAACGGGCAACCCGGTGCGAGAGCATCACACAACCCGGCACGATGCTCGCTGCCATCATCACGGCTGCAAGGAGGTAGAAGCCCGACGGGGGAAACACCAGCTCATTGTCGAAATACGGTGCTGAGCGCCACCAGAATTGGGCCAGACGAAAGATGAAGTCAAAAGTTATCAAGAGAGGAAGAGCATTGACAAGGAACTGGACCCACCACGAACCCGCCTTTCTAGCAGCAAGGTGTCCTGTCCTTTCAAGCTCGTTTCGTAGTGTGGCTACGGAACCGAATGGGTCACGTCTTTCAAGAAATCGCTGGAACGGGCGGAGCCATGCGGGGATAGTTGACGGGTCAGCTGTTTGAGAATTGTCAGGAGGAGAGCCGTCTGAAATTGTCTCAGCCCACTCGGTCAACCCGTGGTCTTCCAAAACCCGTCGGATGTGGCGTTTGAGAGACTCTAACCGCGGGCCACAGTGTGTCTCCAACACCTGGCTGACCTGCCAGGCAGGTAGGTAGTTACTCAGGAAGAGAGCTAGCGTGCTCATCGCAGCTCTGACTAAACCGTAAAGTGATCCCTTGGAAGTCCCGATCCTCATGAGAGAATAGGCCAGTCTCAGGCGACTCCACCGCCAACGGACCCATGAGATCAAGGCCGAGAATCCCCATGACCTGTCAACGAGATGCTGCCAGGTCGCCTCAGTGACCATGCGCTGGAAAACCCCGGCCACCATGGGTTCCTGCAAACTCTCGCGATAGATTTCACGCACTTCTTCCTGCAACTGTGTTTTGGATTGCAAAAGCTGCTCTGCTATCGACTTTATTGGCTGCATTTGTTCGGAGCTAACGACATACTGGAGTGTCCCAAGAAAGGCGTCATACTTGATGCTCCTTGCGATCTCTTTCGGTTCAACGGAAAATAAGGCCTTTCTTAAACGCAAGAGTTCAGGATCGTCGGGTTTGTTGGCCGAGATCAGGAAAACCGAATTCTCATCAGGATGAAACCCCAGTTCCCGAAGACGACGGTAAAAATCCTCACGAACAGCCTTTCTGTCCCGGACCTCGTCCATCCGATTGAGTACAAAAAGCCACCGTTTCCGCACCGCCCAGCGGCGAATTTCCTCGGCAACGTCGAAGTCAGCCCGTCTTTCCGGCATCGTCACATAGATAAGAACATCGGATTCCTCGATTAGCCTCCGGGCGACGTGACGGTTTTCTGTTAGCACACCGCTGATGTCCGGAGTATCACAAAGAGCCAGTCCTCGCACCGAGAAATCGATATAAGTCGGCTCCAATTCCTCGGGAAAATACAGAAAACGGCGATCCGCCGGATGCACGGCCACATAGGGTCGCTTGGTAAAACAGCGGACATCATGCGAGACGGGACTGGCCTCGGGTCTTTCGATCAGCGCGTTGAATAACGTGGACTTGCCCACCCCGCTTGCACCAAGAAAAGTGATCGAAAGAACAGTGCGAGATTGAGCGGCATGAAATCGCTGGAGGGCCTGATCCAAGCCAACACAGAGGTCGGCAACCCCAGGAACCGACAAGAGGTCCTGCGCTTGACGTTGAATCTCGGTGATTTTCTTGATGAATTGTTCGATCCAGACCGGATGGGAATCTTGACCGACCATCGAGTCGCTGAAAGGCATCCTTTAACCCCCTGTTTTAGGAAACAACTTCACTCCCGTTCGTCAAATACGGCGTATAGAACATGTGATTGTTTTTCGGAATCGATCACCGTAAAATCCGATCCCGACTAGGCAATTCTCGAGCGGCGGGCCAGTCCCTCCAGTTCGTCACATGCCTTGAGAGCTTCGGCGAACTCGATGCTCGAGAGTCGCTCGTACTCTTTCAGCCAGGGCTCAAACAAAATTCGATAAAACACCTTTTCCAGATGCCCCTGAAGTTCGTCTGACCGTTGCTTTACCCACACACGATAAGCCTTAAGACCAACTTTATGAAGCTTCAACGGACCGAATATTGCCATCATTATCCCTCCGGCAATGGCTCCGCCGGCCGCTTCCGAGAGAACCGTGGTTCCAATACCGCCCGTCGTCACGAGATCCACCACTAGCAGAGTTCCACCCGCAACAACATATCCAGGAGAGAGCGCTACCAAAATGTACGCCAAGGATTTGTTATCAGCGAGCCATGATTCGGTTTCCGATCGAACTGCGGTTCTCCACTCGCGGGATGGTAATGGCCATTGCGACCTCAGGGCATTTCGGATAGCCATATGGCATCGCTCGGAAGAAAAGAGAAAGGAGTCACCCGTACCTTCGGGAACGAAACGATCTCGTAATTCCTCCACCAATTGTTGAAGCGCTTTATCAGCTATCTCTTTTTCTGTCGCTTCCAGAGGCTTTACGGGTTGACTATGCAGGGATTGGTGCGTCTCCTTAACTTTTTCAATGCCATCTTTCAAGCTCCCCGGTAACAAAGAATAGGCAACACGACCAGCGCTCCGTCCAACGCCTTTTAGCACAGACCCAACAGCTCTCGCCAGAGACGCAGCACCTTTTGCGCCCCCTATAACGGTCTTTCCCGCGAGACGGACCGGCAAGGGCGATTTCTCCACAAATTGCTCTATAACCACAACTATTTCGCTGAAAATATCTTTTGGATTCGGGCACGTACTTGCAGCGATTTCTTTGATTTTCACACAAAAACGTGCATGACACTCGAACAGAGCCAATTGCAATCTCTGCAATTTCTCTTGCCCCCTTTTCAACGCCTCCCGACACGTTGGCACAGCAACGCACGCCGATTGGGCCAGCGCCCCAACAACGAGCCTTTCTGCAAGCTGGCCGCGAATGAATTCGACAAAAGGGGGGGAACCTTCTTCCAGAGCTTCAATCGTTAACGATTCTTCTCCACCATCCTCTGTGATACGTGGGCTGTAATAACACACACTCCGGGCGAGGAACTCTGCGAGCGTGTGACCATCACTTCGAACCTCCTGAAAATCCTTTCGGTCCCGGACAATCTCAAGCAGGTGCTGCCACTTCGCCTGGGCAGCTTCGCGTCCCGTCTTTGTGAAAACGTAAACCAAGAGTTGACTCAGCCGACAACACTTCGCAAGCATCTCGACGGTTCTGTTGTCGGAGTAACTCTCCGGATAAACCAGGAAGATCGTCAATTCCGCCCGAGAAAGCATCTGTTCCGCCCGCTTCCAGTTCTCGGATTCCACGGTGTTAAAGTCCGGAACGTCGGCCAATATGAGCGGCGGCAACTCGCCGTTTCCCGATGGTTCCGACGACATGGGTGCATAAAACAGCCACGAATCACTTCGAGACGGTTGCCTGATCTCTTCCGGACTACGAAGCCGTATCAACTCTTGATGCGGAAAAATCGACTCCAGCACCTCTTGTTGACAGAGAGCCGACGGTACGGCAACGACGCAATGACGAGTCGTAGGGCGAATCTCTTCGCCAGCAGGGACCTGTAGCCCTGTAAGGTAGCGAAACACGGTGCTCTTTCCTGCGCCACTCGGGCCGAACATGGTGACAACGAGCGGCGGATTCATCCCACGATCGCGACATCCCAGATAAGCACGAAATCGCGCCTCCATGGCTTGCCAACCAGACGTGTCAAACCGCTCCTTAAGAATCGCCCCGAGCTGGGGAATGTCCTTAAGAAGCCGAGTCACCGCCTGCTCATAGGCCTGGAGTCCTTGAGAGAATAACGGACCGACTGAAGAACATGGACTCTCGATTTGTTCTATCATTGCTTCCCTCGTGGCCAGAACTGCCCAATCTCGGAGCCTACCAGAATGACCAGCCATTTTTTCGTAATACCATTGCCAGAGAAAGCCATTGCAAGCTGTGACCTATTGTACATAGCGCAAGAAACGCGACTCAAGCGAAACAGCCGCCACGCATTAATGTCACGAGTCCGGCAATGCTGCCCTAAGAGAAAAGCACGTGTTCCCGATCCGAAACGACTATCAGAAAATGCGCTATTAGTCTCACCAGATTCTGTAAGGATGTCAGGGCGTCCTGTTAAAATGCTCTCGTATTTCATCTCAAGGATGCCTTGAATCCCCGTTGGTTAGCGCACTGTGACTTTGCTGACTCGCACCGAGTATTTCCGGTTTCGGGCAGTACATGAAAATTCACCGCATTTTCTGAGTTCACCCAAACTCCGGCGCTGAAGTACCCAATAACCGCAAAACAAAGGGTAACTGAGATTCCAAAAAGCCCTTGCGCAATTTTCACCCAGAGAGATCCTCGTTGTAAGCAAGACGAAAGCATCGGGCATCCTTTTTGAGACCGAGATTTATCCGGAGTTGTTCTTATGGAACTGTGAAAGGGCCATCAACCCGAAGACACAGATGAGTTGCTAGAACCCGCTGTTGCTCCAAGGTCTTCTCCGACTTGCGTGTCGCGGAAGTCAACTGTGGTAACTCGGCATGCGCAGGGTCGAAACCATCCGGCGTTTCCGGACGTGCGATGACTTGAATCCCATGCTTTCTCAGATCACCCACCCGCAAGACCGCAACATAATACGTCTTGCCCGAACGTCCACGCATGGCTTCGTTGTAAGAGGATCCCCGGTACTTTGCGCGCGTAACCGAAAGACCAGTCCGATCGTGTTCCTTGTGGGGCGCAAAAGCCTCCGGATTAACCGTTCCGGTTCGCGGATCATACCAGCCCGTGGATTCTGGAATTCGCCGATATAGCAGTTCGTCGTCGGTTACTGGATCATCGTCACCGGCGGTCAACGTAGCCTCGTTGATCACAGCCCCCTCTTTTTTAGTGGCCTATGGACATACCTAACACTCGGCGCTCAACCAACCTCGTACCCATGAAGCACTGATACTCAAACACACCATCGTCCCAGATTCGAAATACCTCCAAAACATCGCCCTGACATCGCTCGAAAACGATGCCCCCGTTTGGGTCGGGGACCACGTTGGTGGGTGGTGGTAACCCATCTATCATCATTTGAGTTGCCAACGCAATTGCCAACGTGATGATCTCATTGCTCGGCGGATCGACCCACTCGTCTGCCAATTGGCTTGGATCTCGTCCCCATTCAATGAGCTTCTGGTCAATAACGGTTTGCCACACTCGACGGTGCTGCTCAAGTTCCTGAGGGTTCACGCGAAAAGTCAATGGCGTAGCTTGGTCGTCAACGGTTCTAACGGCCTCACTAATGGGTGGACACACGAACGCACGTAAGTCAGCTGTTGACATATTTCAATCCCCAGTATTCATTAGCGTCCTCATTCATTAGTCTCGCGAAGCTTTCAACGATGGTCTTTCGGCCAAGGTCTAACCCTTCAAGAATCAGATTCGCGTCATCAATCGCGTTTTCGAGCGGGCCCCGAGCCGTAAACGTTAAGACCACCACCTCATTTGGCTCTGTCTCCGACTTTATTCCATGTTCCCACTTGATATGAAGCCGTCCGCGATTCTCCGGAATTACAAAGTGCCATTCCCCAGCAAAACTCTCGCCTTCTACCAAGCCGGGTATGCTTGGAACGGCACCAAGCGGTGAAAAAAATCCCCAATCACGTGGCGTGTTCCAAATTGTCCCCTTCGGAATATGGTTCAAGTAAGTAACCTCCCATTGATTTGCACAAAAAGGCCCGAGCCCTTCGGCTCGGACAAATTCCATAAACCGCCGCAAAACACTAGCGAACTCTTCCCTCACTTTCTCATACCGCGGGTAATCTGCTCCGGTTTGGCCTAACCAATTGAAATGCAACCTATCCCTTTGAACTTGAATCATCCGATCGTTGTCCCGGTTTCGAATTTGCAATCGTGAGGACGGATCCTGGGAGAAGTGAATCTGTAATCCTTTAACCCACTGAACCTCTCGAATAAAGCGCTCGAACTGGGGTGGAAGCGGCGGGGCATCCGTGGCGGACGGCCATTCCCTTGCGTCGAGCGTCTTCCAGAAGGCGCCAAGATGTCCGTTGCAGAAGCCTCTGAGTCGGTCAAACTGAACTCCTAAGACAGTCTCCACGATCGGTGCGCGATCATAGTGTACGAACGAACGACCCACATGAGCCTGTGCCATATCATCAGCCAATTCTTTGGAAAGCCGACTTGCTGACGCGAAAAAATGCTAACCCAGTTCGATTCTACTAACAAGAAACGATGTTTTCGAGTTTGCCGCCAACTGTCTCACAGCCGGGATCCTTACACCTCTCAACGAGGGGAAATGACAGGCACAAGAGAGATATCTCATACGATCTATCGTAATTCATGACGCACCATCTTGTCGCACGCTATTTGGCTTTGTAATTTTCCACGCGATCTCACATCCCGCAAAAGGACTTTTGTGAGCAAAAGGTGGCGATTTTTTTGACGACACGTAAGGGTTTCTGTCGTGCAGGCGACCCACCGCTTCAGACATACATTGGTTCACGTTTCAGATGTAATACATCTGTGACTCGTACTGGCGGGCACGGTCGAGCAGCTCGGCAAAGGTGATCGAAGAGAGCATTTCTTTTTCTTTGTCCTGGACCTCTTGCCAGGTTTGAACAAGGGCTTTGACCGCGGGTGAATCCGGCGAGGCGGCCACGGAAAGGGTTGTCTCAGATTGCTGGTTCCCTTCGATAATGTCCATCACCTGACCAAGGGTGATTTCCTCGGGGGGAACGGCGAGTCGATACCCTCCCGCGGCCCCGCGGGTACTGGCGACGAGGCCCGCCGCTTTCAACTGGAGCATAATCTGGACCAGAAACCGCGAGGGGACGGCATGCCGCTCCGCGATTTTGCGGACCTGAACCGGTCCGCCCGTGTCATAACATGAGGCCAGTTCCAGCATGGCCACACATGCATATTCGGTCTTGGCAGAAATCTTCATATTCTTGCCGGCCTTTTCTTCAAAGACGCAATCGAATGTCCGCAATAAACTCCTGCCCTGCTCAAATCTGGCCATATGTGATTGGCGGAGGGGGAGGGGGCTGATCGTCCGCAAGGTGAAGGCCACACTCCGTCTTTCCCGTTCCGCTCCAGCGACCTGCCCGTTCGTCTTCTCCCATAAGGACGGGCCGCGTGCAGGGCCAGCAGCCGATGCTGGGATACCCCTGGTCGTGGAGTGGATTATAAGGGATCTCCTCGTCCATGATTTTTTTCCACACCTGGTTCTTGGTCCAACGCGCGAGGGGGTTTATTTTCACCAGGCCAAATTTCTTGTCCCAGCCGACGATCGGGGCGTTCGCCCGGTGGGGGCTTTGGTCACGTCGAATACCGCTGATCCATGCTCGATAACCAACCACCTCCCGTTTCAACACCTGAACCTTGCGATCAAAGCAGCAGCGATCCGGATTCGACTTATATACGGGTCCCCCATGTTGTTTTTCATAATCCTCTACCGAAGTGTCCGGCCGGGCGAGGACGACCTCGATCCCATATTTCTTGGCGATCCGGTCCCGAAGCTCCAGGGTTTCGCGAAACTGGTAGCCCGTATCCAGGTTGAAGACCCTCACCTTTGGCTGCAACGCGGCGAGCATGGAAAGGATCACGCATCCTTCGGGGCCAAAAGCCGTCGCCATGGTCAATTCTGGAAAGAACGTATCAATGGCCCAGGCGAGGATCTCTTCGGCTGGGGCGTCTTCAAGGATGTCGCTCACCTGCTTGAGCCGGTCCAGTTGCTCCGGCGTAGGCGTGTAAAGGGTGCCGTCTGCGATCACCGGGGGGAAGTCGCTCAAGTCGATCTCGCTAGCAGCGCACCTCCAACGTAACCCGCCGGATTGTTTACTAATATTATCGCTCATAGGTCTGATTTGGGTAGGGTCAATCGCTAGGCTAAGCATAAACTCATTTCCCAGCTTGGAGGACTCTTGGCGAATTGAGGCTTTCCTGATTTATAAGTATGTTTGTCATCTAAGTCAAGTATATTTCTTGGGTTGGTATCGGCATTTGCGACTGTCATATTTCACCTTTGTCGCTTTGAGTTCTGGTGTGGCAGGTCTTGGTCGTCCCCTCCGTGGGGCTATATCCCAGCCACCGGTGTGACCAACAGATTAGAGTCCGTCAGTCCCTGGAGCCCGGGGCGGGGACAATCGGCGCAGGAGAATGACGATATTGCCGTTCGGGTGAAAGAATTTGGCGTGTCCGAGAAACGTCAGGTCACGGCTTTAAACATTCCACCGGGCAATAGCGATTCTAAGATCGAGGGAACGTGGAGGAATCTGAAACCGGGCAAGAAGAGCTTTTGTAGCGGGATTGGCTTTGGAGGTCCAAACCCACAAAGCCGTTCAGCGCAATCGCATCTGGAAGTCGCAGGGGTGATTCGTGAATGACCGTCAAGCCGGGTAGTTGTTCTTCTTTCGGTTTCGGACGTTTTCAATCGGCACTCTGGTTGTCATTTGCGACAATGTCGCTCTTTGGTCATGCCTCAAAAGAATTGGCTCGGATTCAGGAACGAAGCCCTCAAGTTCCGGGCCAGAGAATGGACTGAACTTTACGCACATCGACCCGTCGGGGGTCACAACCGGACTTAACAGCCACAGCGGCAGCAGCTCCGGCAGCTGCTCCAACGGCCATGGCAATTTGCTGAATCCGGTACGAGGCATGGGCATCATGACTTCCGCTAATGCACCGCCCCGCCAGGAGGAGATGTTCGGTCTTTTTTGGAATGAGGCAACGATAGGGGATGTCGTAGGGCTTTACCTTTTGAACGAAGCGTTCAGCCTGTCCCGGTCCTGTTGGATTGTGAATATCGATGACAAAATTCGCACTCCTGACCACGGCATCGGGGTGTTTTCGGCCGGTGAGCAGATCATCACGGGTGAGGTAGTATTCGCCCAGGAATCGGCGCGTTTCGCGGACGCCGATCACTGCGGGCATCGCGGCAATGTAGGATTCCTTGTAACCCGGTGCAAATTGCCGGAGGACTTCAAAAACCTGGAGGGCCTGGCGTCGGCCTTCGAGTTCAGCCTTTGTCAGGTCCGCCACGTTGGTGCCGTCCACTTGATTGACCTGCGTGGCATTGACAACGACATAGCCCGGCCGATGCCCGCGATACGTGCGGATAACTCCCACATTACCCGGCAGCATACCTGCCTTCTGGGCATTGTGAACGACCTGTTCCCACGTCAAATCACCGACCTTAATTCTGATTGCTTCTTCTTCGCTTCCGCAGAAGAGGGCGTCATCCCAATTGACGCCACCAAGAGTGAACATGATGCTCATGGGTTGGAGGAGTCCGTCGGTAGGACGGCCTTTTTCGAACTCAGCACCAGCCGCACAAGCCACATCGCCATCCCCCGTAGCGTCGATGATGACTTTGGCTTCGACAGTGAAGATTCCTTCCTTACTCAGGACTCTTACACCGTGGACACAGTTGCCCTCCACTAAGACGTCAAAGACCCAAGAGTGGAGGAGAATCTCTCCGCCGGCTTCTTCCACGAGTGAGGCGTACTGCAAGTCAAGGACTTCCGGATCACATCGTGGGCCGCCGATCCGCTTCAGAACCTCACGGACGAAGGGACTGTCAGAAGAACCCATGAGAGGCCCCACCCGGGCATGCACAGCCATGCCGCCGAGACGGCCGTAGCGCTCAAGAAGGAGTGTTTTGACACCTTGTCGGGCAGCCATCACAGCTGCCGCCATCCCTGCCGGACCACCGCCACAAACAAGGACATCTGTGGAAAGCGCACCGATGGGGGCCGCCTCGCCAGCCTGCAATTGAGCCTCCAGGATTTCCGACGGGAAGGAAAGCCCAACGGCAGCGGTACTCGAGCCAAGAAAATGCCTACGACTGAAGATGTGTCTCGGCATGGCCAGCACCTCATCTCACGAACTTATTCAGTGGGATTTAGAACCGCTCGGATCGTTCCTATTTATAGCCGTTGGTCACGGCCCTTCATACGGCTGGCGTGGTGTGGACGGTGGAAGGACCCAGTCGTCGGGGACCACGAAGTTTTGTTCACTGGGGCAGGTGGGCAAATCAGCCGAGGTTTCGTAGTCGGGGAACAGGAGCGTCCCTTGGGGAAAGAACTCATCACCCGAGTCTTTCCCCGTTAAACCCGTAATGCGGACCTTATGCGGTCCACCGATGTGGCCAACGCCGCTCGCACGGGAATCGTACCGCCCGTTCTCGAATTGAATCGTCACCGCCGGACCGGAATTTCCTTTGGACGCATCGGGAATAAAAGTGATCGAACCTGCTGGAACAGGCTGTCCGCGATAGGTGATCGTTCCCGAGATTGGATTCTTGGCGGGGATCACTTTTCCCACATCCCTGCAACAGAACGAAACAGCCAATGGCGGCACAGATCCACAAGGTTCGTGATTGCCGAATGCTGGTCATCATCTCGTATCCTTTGTCGTCACAAGGCCAGGGCATCCATGAAAAGGCGCGAAGACGTCCGCTCGTCACTGGGACTGGAGCGACTCTCCCCCGTCTTTGCTGCCCAGGGCAAGGTAAATGCCGAAATCGATCGTCTCGGAGATGAAGCGTGCGGAGCCATCGGCATTGACAAACTGGCATCCTCCGGGATGGAAGCTACCAAAAGCGATTCCATTCCAGATTGACTCGTTCTTGGAGTTGATAGGAAAACGAAGATACTTAGAGAGCAAGTAAAGCGTGCCGCGACTGTCTTGGAATTTCCCCCGCGTCCACGCGCGGTACTTGGTCATCTGCGACCACGAGATCTCGCCGAGTAACAGTGTATTTGAAGTGCCGTCGGTGATATCCGCCATACGACTGGAGTACTGCCACATAATGCCCTGATCACATTCGCCACCAAAAGCCTCGGTCGTGTTACGACATTTGTACGTCTGATTAGTCGTTGGATTGGTACCATAAGGGCCGAGAATCCCGTAGTAGTGAACAGTGAAGACCTTCTGGCCGCCGGGGTTGGGCCAAATCTCAGAAGCATATTCTGTTCGGTCCTGGTTTGCTGAAGGGCACATGTACGGCGGGATGCGATTGGCTGCGTGCTTGATCTTTCCCGCATCCATGTAATTGCCCGCATTCCAGTCCATTTGGTCATAAATCGGCTTTTGTTCGATGAATGCCAGGACGGAGGCCGTCCAGCCTAACTGGTTAGCAATCATCCCTGGCAAAGGAAACTGTCCCCATACGTCATGGTAGTTCTGAAACCCAAGGCCGAGTTGCCGGAGATTATTGACGCACTGAGACCGCCGGGCTGCTTCCCGAGCCGCCTGGACCGCGGGCAACAAAAGGGCAATCAAAATACCAATAATGGCAATAACGACGAGTAATTCAACCAGTGTGAACGCCTTACGTTTCATCAGGGGCCTCCTCGCTCGCTTTGAGCCAACGCGTGAAAAACACAAAACAAAAAACCGTGTCCTTGGGCTAGCAACGTTTTCAAAAAAGGAACACGTATACCGCGCAACAACCTCACGTGGGGGATGAAGGACGTGCCTTCTCGACTGAGCCGAGACCGCCCCTTGACCTAGGCTAGTGTTTTCTGGCTGGACCTTCGCTGGTGGGAAACGTGAACTCTGCGTCTTCCCTTCGCAACGTCGTTTTCTCCAGAATAAAAGAACGTCATTGGCACGTCAACGAAACCTTTTACATCGGCCAGTCAAGTTTTTTCGCGAAAAATATACCCACAACCACTTTCTCTGCCAGCTCGTTTGCCGAACAGACTGCCGTGAGAAGTGACCGCGCCCGGGCGACCCTCGGAATTGTCCCCCGTCTTCTTGTACATTAAATCCGTTCAGTGAAGATGGAATGGCAACCCAAAAACACATGGCAATAACCTGCGTATGTACAATGAAGGAAAGCCACGGCAATTGTCTGGTCCATCGTTTAGGGGGGTCACATCCGATTGATTCTGGCGGAGTGGAAGGGTATGAAACGCTCTCTTTGGGCCATTGTCGTCCTTGTCCCCGTCGTTCTGGGGGTTGTCGTGGGTGTCACGCTGGGATGGTGGGGTGTGAAACGGCAGCCCTGGCCCGGCTACCCGGTTCTGGCCGAGGCCCAACCAGCCCAGTCCGGACTCACCCGCGCGCCAGAGCAAGAGTCTTCCGAACCCCAGCCCAGGATTGAGGTTGCGGAAGACAGTTACGACTTCGGTCGGATCGAGTCGAACTCCGTGGTCCGGCACGAATTCACGGTAAAGAATGTCGGCCAGGCACCACTGCGGGTTTCCGTTGGGGACAGCTCTTGCCGCTGCACCGTCTTGAACCTCGATTCGGCCGATATCCCCCCTGGCGAGTCGAAGGCCGTGACCCTTGAGTTTAACGGGAAGGACTACTTTGGCCCGGTGACCCAGCGCGCCACCATTTTGACCAATGACCCAAAGCGTCCGCAGGTCACGTTCACCGTTAAAGCAGACGTTGTGAAATCGATTCGGGTCGTTCCGAGTGAAATCGTCTTCAGTCGGGTGGTCAAGATGCAGCCTGCAGTGGGGGAGGCGAAGATTTATGTTTTCCGCGACCAGCCTATTAAGGTGACCGGCGTCGAATTGGCCCACAAGGATGACAACGCTCAGTTCATCGAGCTGGATGTTCAACCGCTCAATTCCGGCGAGCTGACGGTGGAACCGGGGGCCAAAGCCGGGTATCGGGTAACGGTCCGACTAAAACCAGGCTTGCCTTTAGGGCCGATTCAGCAGAAAATCCGCGTGTTGACCGACCAAAAGGACATGCCAGAAATTGAAATCCCGCTGGCTGGTCGTGTCGAAAGCGACGTGAATATCGTGGGCGTCGGCTGGGACGCCGCCCGCGGGGTCTTGCACCTTGGACGTATCAACCGGAGTTCTGGCGCCGAACGGCGTGTCATGCTCCGCCTGACACCCTTGGTTGGAGAAAGCCTGAAGGTCGAAGTGGAACGCACGGTCCCTGATTTCCTCCAGGTGACGGTCGAGGAACCCCGCAATGTTGAGGCATCCTTGAGTTTGTTCGTTCCGATCTCGGTTCGTGTGCCACCTGGAGTCGGACCGGCCAACTATTTCGGAATGGATGAAGCACAATTGGGAAAGGTGATTTTGAAGACGAACCACCCGGATGCGCCTGAAGTGAAAATCCTCGTCCGGTTCGCTGTGGACTAACTGTCCAGCGGACTGTGGACTTCGAGTCTTGATTCCTGTCAGGACGGATCCGCCGAAACGGAGATTTAACGGATGTTGCATTTTCATGGATCGGCTCTGCGGACTGCGATTCTCTTTTCGGTCTTAGTGGGGTTAGCAGTTCTCGGTTGTCGGCCAGCCAGTGAATACGCGGACCGCGGTGCGCAAACGGGGGGCAAAGAAACCGTTCCCTCTTCGTCCGGTTCCTCAACGGGTGAGACACCAAAACAGTCAGGTGAGGGCGATGCTCCCGCTCGGTCTGGTTCAGCGTCGGGGCAATCGGCGACGCCCGGCGGAAGCGGTTGGGTAACGGAGACGCAACCTAATCCCGGTGTGTCTGGTGGTCAGGCCGCGCAAAGTGGCTGGATCATTCCCGATCAGCCCCCGTTTTCAGCGGCTCCACAGGTTGAGCAGCGACCCCAGCCTCTGGATTCCCCGAAGTCGGCGATACCGCTGTCGGCATCTCAGGTGGCAGAAGCTCCCGCCGAACGCGCCCCAGGGCAGGGGCCTCTGCCCAATCCTTTGCGGGGAAATGAGATTCCTTCAGGGGGGCAAGCAGTATCACCCCCGCAAGTTTCAGACTCGCCTGGCGGCCTGTCCGCGATCCCCGATCGAAACGAACAAGGGACTCCGTCTCGTCCGAGCGTGTCCCCAGCTTCCAACCGCCGTGTCGAACGACCACCATTTGACCCAATCAAGGAGAATGGCCAATTCTTCGTGGGCTGGACGCAACCCCAGCTGGCCCTTGTTTTCACAGGCAATCAGGACGGCTATTTTGAGCCATGCGGGTGTGCTGGGAAGGAGCGGATGAAAGGTGGCTTGAGTCGGCGACACACAATGATCCAGCAACTTCGGGACCAGGGTTGGCCCGTCGTTGTGATGGACCTGGGTGGTCTGATCAAGGGATTTGGCAAGCAAACCGAGGTCAAATTTCAGATTACTGTCGATGCCCTGCGGCAGATCGGGTATGACGCGATCAATCTGGGGCGGAATGATCTGCGATTGCCGGCACCTCTCCTGCTCTCCGTGATTGCACCGACAACAGGCGATCGGAGCGAGTTCGTTTCGGCCAACGTGGCTCTGTTCGATTTCGATGCCGACCAGTGGACGAGCCGTTTTCGTGTCGTCGAGGCCGGTGGAAAGCGCGTCGGCGTGACCTCCGTTCTGGGAAAGAGCTACCAGGGCGAAATCCACAATCCCGACCTTTCTTTCCGAGATCCTGCGGAAGCCCTGGCCAAAGTTGTACCGCAGCTAAAGGAACAAGCCGACATTCTGGTCCTGCTGGCCTATGCCACGAGAGACGAAGCCTTCGCCCTGGTCAAACAGTTTCCGGATTTCGCCGTGCTGGCCGTTTCGGACGGCCCAGCAGAACCCCCGGCAGCACCACAATTCGTTCCCGACACCAACACGATGCTTGTCTTTGTGGGTGAGAAAGGGATGGCTGCGGTGGTTCTTGGGATTTATGATCGTCCTGAGCAACCCATCGCCTACCAGCGGGTCATCCTGGATTCGCGTTACCCCGATTCGCCCGTCATGAAGGAGATGATGGTGACGTACCAGGCGCAACTTCAGGCCCTGGGACTCGATGGTCTTGAAATCCGCACGGCACCGCATCCCCGGCGCGACGTGCAGGGGGAATTCGTGGGATCCGAGAAATGCGCCTCATGCCATGAAGAATCCTATCGGGTGTGGAAACGATCCGGCCATTCCAAGGCATGGGAGACCCTGGTCAACCTGGACCCACCACGGAATTTCGATCCCGAATGCATCAGTTGCCACGTGACAGGATGGCACCCCACGCGGTATTTTCCATATCTTTCCGGTTTCCTTTCCGAGGATAAAACACCGCAACTCATCGACGTGGGCTGCGAATCCTGTCACGGGCCGGGGGGAGAGCATGTGGCAGCGGAAATGGGCAGCGACCTTGAGCGGCAACGGCGGGCCGCAGAGGCCCTTATTGTGACTAAGGAACAGGCGGAAAACTCTGAGACCCACACCTGCCGAAATTGCCACGACCTCGACAATAGCCCCGACTTCGATTTCTCCACCTACTGGCCTCTGGTTGAACACTACGAAAAGTAGTGAGAGGGTATCTACACTAGTTGTGCGACTCGTCGCAACGAAGGACGGCTAAGTTAGCGGCCTTTTTTGGCAACTCCATGAGAAAATTGAAGCACGTGTTGCCCGCAGATTGCAGGCACAATCCGTGAATCGTCCCCACCGTCAGGCAAGAATTCCCATGGTCAATCGGCGTTCTGCCAGAACGCAGTGGGATTGCGTATCCAACTGTTCACATGTACAGATCACCTACGCTATCCAGCTTCCCAAAGATTGGTATTCTTGGCATGGGATATGGGGGCCAATGGGCGATCAAACGCGGACGTCTTTCCAGCCGCCGTGCCAGAATCGCCAAGTCGTCAAAACCGCTCGAACGTAGAGATCCGTCACCATGGCGTACCACGCCCCAATGACGCCCAGGCCTAACCCGGGCAAGGCTTCACCCAGCCATGGGATGGGTACACTGGAAAGAGCGAGCCAGTGAGCCGCGGGAATGCGAACACCAAGGAAGCCGATGAGTGTGAACACGAGGGGCCAGCGGGTATCGCCCGCACCACGCAGCGCCCCGGTGAGAATCATGACCAGAGCCAGAGGCGGAATGCCCATGGCGATTGTCCGCAGCAGTGGTGCCGCCAGGTATGCGATGTCGCGTTGATGGGCGCCAAGTATCAAGCTGGCCAGGGGGAAGGCCCCGACGAAAAAGACGACGCCGCCCGAGCCCATCACCAGCCCACCTAGCAAACAAGCGACCAGGACACTCCGGGTGGCTTTGGCAGGTTGTTTTGCCCCCAGATACTGACCCGCCATCGTGGCAGCTGCCACCTGAAAGGCGGTTCCCGGCAGGAAGGCGAGCGATTCAATCCGGAGGGCCACCCCATGAGCCGCCGCTGCGCGATCTCCCAAGGTATTGACGACGGAGACGAACCATAACTGACAAAGGATCAAGGCGAACGAATCGAGACCTCCCGGAATTCCCACCCGCAGGAGCCGATAGATCAAATGTCCGCTGGGACGAAGCATCCGCCAGTGGAGATGCAACCCAATCATGCCGCTGCCGAGGATGGCAAGTGTTGCAACAGCTCCGACAAAATAGCCACAGGCCGTACCAAAGGCGATTCCATCCCAGCCCCAACGGGGAAAAGGTCCCCATCCCAAACAACATGCCCAACTGACGATGATGTTCACAATGTTGACTACGGTCATAATACATAAGCCGTAGATCATAGCCCCCGCCCCGCGCAAGGAAGCGATTCCTATAGCACTGACCATGATGCAGGGCGTCGTTGGCGCGATGATGTTCCAGTAACGGACCGCCGCTGCCGCCGATTCACCCCGCAGCTTGAGGAGGGCTACGATTTCTGGTCCGAGGGCCAGCGCCGCCACGGCCCCTGGGACCGAGATGAGTAAACCAATAACCAGCGACTGGTGAAGAAAGCGCTCGGCCATGGTAAACCGTCGGGCGCCAACGTAACGGGCGACCAGGGCCGAGGTCCCAATAGCCACCACACTGAACAAGCCGTACAGCAACCACAACATGTAGGCCATCAGGTTAACAGCCGCCAGATGGGATTCACCGAGGAAGTGCCCCGTTAGAATCGTGTCCGAAAAGCCGACGGCCATCGCCAGGGCCTGCTCGCCCAGAACAGGCCAGGCCAGCCTTAGAAGCGGGCGATAAACCCCAGGTTCGTCGATCCAATCGTTGATAGGCGTTACCATATGAGGGAGGGCAATCCCGAAGCAATCACTGTTGAAGTGCAGGACTCTTCCCGCACCCGAATAGGGCTTAATTGACGCACGCTGACGCGTAACGGGCGCGGAAAATTTCAGTATAGCCGGAATCCCCCCAGCAAGGAATTCCGGTCGATCGACGCCGAGTACCTCCACAAGGAGATCGGAGCACCCATCGTCCGAACACCGTAGAGACAATTCGTGAATTGCCTTTACTCGCTAACGAACAACTCGGGCAGGCAATCCGTCTCCTGCGGGAGTGCACGCTCATCGAGATATGGACCTGCACGGATTTTGTTGGAGACGCACCACCTCTAAATGGAACCAGGTAACGCCGGGGAGACTCAGCCGTTTGGCTCGATAGGCACAACAAGACCTGTGCTTTTCTGTCTCATTCATACTCCCTTAATCAGGGCCAATTGTTGCTCCGCGCCCTGATTGAGCCTGGGTAGGCAAAGGGCTATTCCGAAGACTTGCAAAATGCTTGTGTGCCTTCTCAAACGAAACTATAATTCCACTGACCTAATGCCGAAAGGCTAACCCATTCCGGCAAAGGGCCATGGGGGAGCGAGTAGGAAAATGTGAGTCATTTTGGTAGTCTCTCATCCAAAAGAGGAGGTGTCTCATGAGGTGGCTTTGCTCAAAGAAACGGGGGTTCACTTTGGTTGAACTTCTCGTGGTGATTGCGATCATTGGTATCTTGATCGCCTTATTGTTGCCCGCAGTGCAGGCAGCCCGGGAAGCTGCCCGGCGTTCGCAGTGCACCAACAACTTGAAACAGCTTGGTCTCGCACTCCAGAACTATCACGATGTCAACAGGAGTTTTCCGCCTGCTGGTATCTTAACCGGTGATATGCGGGTGCCACCTGTGCCAAGCACGCCGTCAGCGCTTCCTTATCATCACACGTGGTTAGTGATGATTCTCCCTTACGTCGAACAGAAGCCGCTCTACGATCAAATCGATAAGACCCGGCCAATTTACAACACGCCACTTTTGGGTTCGACCGAGCTTGCCATGACGAAGCAGGTCCAGGCCTTTCTCTGCCCGAGTAATCCCCTGCTGGACTTAGGCAAGACACGCAATATGTCGTACACAAATTACGCGGCAAGCGAAGGCTATCACTGGTGGACCACGGCAACGATCGACACGAGCACGTCATGGTGGGCCGACGTTCAAAGCAGCAAGAGTCCGATCGATCTCAGTGGGATGTTCACCATTCTTCAAACGAGGACGATGTCTGATCTGATTGATGGTACGTCAAATACGGTTGCCGTTGCTGAGGTCAATAGCACGGGCTACAAGAATGGTGCTATCCGGACTAGCGGAACCGGTGTGCCGCGGCTGGATACCACGGAGCGCGTATTCCGCGTCGCGTTCGTCTTCACCGGCACCAATGGAGAATGCTGCGAAACAGGTCGGTGGCGCAATCCCGACGGTTCAGGACCGTCAACCGCGGCCCGGTGGTTTCCCGGCGCGTCGCCGCATGGCTTCTCGCCCACCTTCATTTCGGCGTATGGGCCGAACTGCAACTGGCCTGGTGCCAGCAGCATACATCCCGGCGGCTTGAACGCCGGTTATGCCGATGGATCGGTGCGGTATTTCTCACAGACGATCGCATGGCACATCTGGGCGAAACTGAACTCGATCGCAGACGGGAATACTATCCAAGAGTGAGTGGATCACTCTGATAACCGAAAGAGCTGCTCCTGCACTGAGGTGCCGAGTTGCCTGCCGTGCGGGGGAGTGGTATAGGTTGACCGCACATTGAGGAGACGTGATATGAAAAAGGGCCTTGCGTTACTGGTATGCATGGTACTTGTCTTCGGTGGTTTGTTGGTGGGTTGCAGTAAGAGTCAGCAAAGTGACGCGAAGGATCCCGCCCGGCCTGAGGCCATCGAGGACCTGAACCAGATTCTCCCTCCTCCCGATGCCAGCGGACGGGTTGGCGGCGGACAACCAGCACCGACGAAACCGTAGAGCTTATCGACGGTTCACCAGGCCTGCGAGGGATAACAGGAACGGCGCGTAACCACCACGTCAGCGGGGGGCATTTCCGCTGCCGGTGATTTGATTGGCGCCAAACGATGGCTTTTGCAGGTAGGGGCGATTCATGAATCGCCCCTACCCTCCGAATACAATCTCGCCTGTAAGATCGCGACTCCCTACTATTGGTTTGCACGATCTCAGTGCGGGCTGAAGCTTCCACGCCAAAGCGGGGATCAAGTTCCGCCCGCCATATGGATTGCCGCCGTTCTGGAGCGCGAGGATCATTGCTAAGCTCCAACGACGGCTTCATCGGTCGCCTAAACGATGGCTTATCTTGCCGGATTCCGCCTCGGTTTGAAGACGACAGCAGCCAGCGGTGGCAGAATGATCTTCATGGAGGCCGGCAGGCCATGCCAGGGAATCGGCTCAGAAACCGCCCGACCGCCGTTGCCCACATTACCGCCGCCATAGATCGATGCGTCGCTGTTGAAGATCTCGTCGAACTCACAAACTTCAGGGACGCCAATCCGGTGCTCCCATCGCGGCACGGGCGTGAAATTGCACACGATCACCAGGTAGTCGGACGGGTCTTTCGCCCGCCGGATATACGCCAGGGTGCTTTCTTCCCAGTTGTGGCAATCAATCCACTGGAAACCTTCCCAGTTGAAGTCCACCTGGTGCAGGGCCTTTTCTCGCCGCAAGAGATGGTTGAGGTCGGCGACGCATTTTTGCAAGCCGCGATGTGTTGGCCATTCCAGCAATTCCCATTGAAGTTGCCAATCGCAATTCCACTCGTGCCACTGGCCGAATTCGCTCCCCATGAACAAGAGTTTCTTTCCGGGGTGCGTCCACATGTAACTGTATAACAACCGGAGATTGGCGAACTTCTGCCACCAGTCGCCCGGCATCTGGTCGATCAATGATCCTTTTCCGTGCACAACTTCATCATGCGATAGGGGCAGGACAAAGTTCTCATGGAAGGCGTAAATCAGGCTGAAAGTGAGCTGGTCGTGATGGTACTTGCGGTAAATGGGGTCCTTCCGCATGTAAGTGCGGGTATCGTTCATCCAGCCCATATTCCATTTCATGCTGAACCCGAGTCCGCCCTGGTAAGTTGGGCGGGAAACACCGGGCCAGGCCGTGGATTCCTCGGCGATTGTCAAGGCCCCAGGAAATTGCAGGTGAACCTGCTCATTGAGCAGCTTCAGGAACGCGATGGCCTGAAGGTTTTCCCGCCCGCCAAATTCGTTCGGAATCCAGTCTCCCGGCGCTCGACTGTAGTCGAGATAAAGCATCGAAGCCACGGCATCGACGCGGATACCATCCACGTGGTACTTGTCGAACCAGAACAGGGCATTGGCGATGAGGAAGTTTCGCACCTCGTAGCGCCCATAGTTGAAAATGTGTGTTCCCCAATCGCGATGCTCGCCGAGCCGCGGATCCTCGTGTTCATACAGGGCCGTGCCATCAAAACGACGCAGCCCATGACCATCTTTGGGGAAATGGGCGGGCACCCAGTCGATGATAACGCCAATCCCGTGCTGGTGGCAGTAATCCACAAAGTACTGGAAGTCCTCGGGTGTGCCATATCGTGAGGTTGCCGCGTAGTAGCCGATGACCTGATAACCCCAACTGGTCGTGAGGGGGTGCTCTGCGACGGGCAAGAGTTCAATGTGGGTGTAACCCATCTTCTTGACGTAATCCACCAGGAGTGGGGCGATCTCCCGATAATTCATCCAGCCGTGGGATGATCCCTCTGACCGACGCCAGCTTCCCAGATGGACCTCGTAGATCGAAACGGGTTCTTCCAGCCAGTTCCGCTTGGGCCGCTGTTCCATCCACTGCTGGTCGTGCCATTGGTACCGATTGAGGTTGAAGACACGGGAGGCACTCCGTGGAGGGACCTCGGCGTAAAAGGCAAATGGATCCGCTTTCTCGAATACCTGGTCGTGATAGCGAATCTGAAACTTGTAGAGATCCCCTTCCTTCAAACCGGGAATGAACAATTCCCAGAAACCGCTGGGCATGTGTTTTCGCATGGGGTGGCAACGACCGTCCCAGCGATTAAAATCGCCCACGACGCTGACGCTTGTGGCGTTCGGCGCCCACACCGCAAAATTGACGCCTTCCACACCGTTCACAACACGAAATTGGGCGCCGAGTTTGTTATAGCACCGCCAATGTCGGCCTTCATTGAGCAGATACAGGTCATACTCGGTCAGCAAAGGGGGAAAGGCATACGGATCGTGCATAATGACCTGCTTGCCGTCTTGATCAGCGACCCTTAATACATACTCAGGACGTTGGCCGTTGAGTGGGCATACGGCTTCGTAAAGTCCCGCTGGGTGGATTCTCCGCATCGGGCGCGGAATCCCCTCGTGAGCGAGGTCGATGACCCAGGCCTGTTGCGAGTGAGGCAAAAACGCCCGAATCGCCAGGACCCGCCGGTCACCATCTTCCACCACATGCGGACCAAGGACTTCAAACGGATTTTCGTGTTGACCCTCCAAAAGTCGGCCAAGTTGCTCCAACGGAACGCTCGTCCGCACAGAAACCTCCTTGTCAATCACTAGACCACAGCCTAATAGTTTACCCAAGTTTCGTTGATTTCTCATACTACCGAATACCAAAAGACGCCCCTTTTTCTCTCATCGTCACTGTCACGGTTATTCCCGATACTTTGCCTCATCTGTCCCTACTATTCGTTGCTTCCGCTACGACAGGTTTGAACGTAGTCATCGGACCCGGTGTCATAAAAACTAAAGCTGCCACAGACCGTCCTGAAGAGCCAGCGACCGTTGGCCGTCAACGGGGCTTTTCGCCAATTCTCGATCGACGAGCAAGAAACGCCCCAAAAATCCATCCCCAGTAACCGCCCCGGCGAGGGACACTCCGAGCTTCTAGCGGGTTCTTTCTCGCGGTGTTCGCCGCAAAAAGCCCGTGGAGCAAACCGGGGGAATTGGGTGGGTTAACCTCGTGGACATGAGGCGGATCAAACCGCCATGTCCGACACTCGATCTCATGAAATTGCGCGGCACGTTCCATCCGCTGCCACAAATCCCGGTTTCTGACAGGGACACGTTGCCCAAATCTTTCCCAGCACCAATCGTGGGCAGGCCATTCCCGCAATCCGTAAAGTAATCCCTCTTTTAGGGCAGGACTCCTGGTCCAAATGATGATCCGCGAAGACTGGTTGAGAGACTCCAACGCCCGCAGGACGGTCAGCAGCTCAAGTCGTTCGCCGGACACGCCGGGTTCGATGTCCTCGGCGACCAGTTCGTCATGACCGTCGGTAGAGCGAAGGACGAATCGCCACCGGCAGGGGTTTTCCTCAATGCCTACCTCATACAGAAGGGTGAATGTTAAACGCCCGCTCCCATCCAGCCCGGTTGGGGCATCCGTGCAAAGACTTTCTTTATCGAATCGCAACGAACGACCGGCCACGGTGGTGCCTCACTTGGGGAAGCCTGAGGTTCGCAAAACGCAAAATCTCCCTTGCCCGGGATTCTTCGCTGTTTCGCGAGCTGTTCTCCTTGCGAAGATCAACAAACCATCTTGCCTGAAACCCTCTTTCAGTTGCATCGTCTCAAAGCCCCCAGAATGTGTAGTTTATCTAACAAGAAAACTCTACCAGCAAAGTGAACCTAATGTTGCTGGCAGAAGTAAAGAATCCGTGCGCTTTTCACCCTTGCTTCTGGAGATTATGCCACCAATCACAGCCATAATTGCCGACTTTGTATTGTTCGATCTGGCCTGAGGCGGCTGGGCCGGCGGCCTTTGCAAGGAGTTCTTTAACTTCATCTTCACTCAGCGGCTGAAAATCCCGCGCCATGGCCAGGTCTTGCCGCAGGTTCTCCCGCGATTGAATGCCGCAAATCAAGCTCGAAATCGGCAGCGAAAGGGCGAAGCGGCGAAGCAGCGGGGCAGGAATCCCCAATTCTCGGGGGATTCTCCCGTTCTGGGACCCCAGCGCCTTCATGCCAATGACCCCGATGTTGCGGTTAACGCACTCCGGCAGGACTTGTTTCTGGAAGCTCTCAAAGTGGGCATCAAGGACGTTGATGGGCATCTGGACCGAAGCCCAATCAAAAGGTTTCTTCAACATCGCCAGATGGAACCGGGGGTGTTTGTGCCCCGTGAATCCGATATATCGAACTTTTCCCTCTTTTTGGGCTTGAAGAGCGTAACTCAACGCGCCATTTTCTGAGAAAATCAGGTCGGGGTCATCGTCCCACTGAATGCCGTGGAATTGCCACAGATCGATGTGATCGGTCCTCATCCGGCGAAGGCTGTCCTCAAGGTTCTGCCTGGCCGTCTTGGCATCCCGGCCACAAACTTTCGTCATGAGAAAGACCTTGTCGCGGTATTTGCCTTGCGCCATGGCTTCGCCCATCCATTCTTCACTGCGGCCCGCGTGGTATTCCCAGCAGTTGTCGAAAAAGGTGAGGCCATTGTCCACGGCCTCGTGCATGATGGCGATGGCCTCTTTTTTCTCGCGCACAGCGCCGATGTCCCATCCCCCCAGGCCGATGATTGTCACCCGCTCTCCCGTTTTTCCCAGCGGACGTGTCGGCAATCCTCCGGGACCCTGTTCCTGGGCAAGAAGTGCTGTGCGACCAAGGGCCAAACCTGCCAGGACCGTCTGCAAAAACTCGCGGCGGGATGGTGCAAACATAGGAAAGATTCCTTTACGAGAAATGACCGTGGTAATTGGTTCTCCGCACAGGGCTGGGCAATTGTACGCATCACAAGCCGCCGCGGAAAGTCACAGAAACCAAGGTAGGCGTCTTGCTCAGGAAAGAGCTGTTGACCCCGGCGGCTTTTTCTTAGGCCATCACGACGCTTATCCGCCGCTTTTCGCGTCAAATCAGATAGCTCCACAAGCAGAGTGGATCGCCCGCTCCGCAAAAGGGGAAGGGACAATTCATGAATTGTCCCTGGCAAGGGGGCAGTTATTCACAATAGCGGCCAGGTTCGCCTCAGATTGGGGTGTGGCACTGGATAGCGGTCAACATCGACCACGGGCACTCAGAATATCCTCGCGGGCGAGTATCACTCCCCTTGCTCGCCGTGAGAATCTGGCATTTCGTGGCAACTGTGGCAGTTCATCTTGACCATCGCGTCGGCCCGCTGTTCCTTCCCGTGGCAGGAATTACATGCTTCGGCTTCGGGGGAAATGTCGATCAATGCCCGTTTCGATTGAGCATGGGCATCATTGAGCAGCTCTACCAATTTTTTTACGCCGTCCGCTGCCAGGCGTCGGCAGCGTTCTCCTCTTTCGTTAGAAAAGGCTGAGTAACCGGAGGCCTCGCACCATTCTCCCATTGACCGATGACAGAGGATCGACCGCGCTACGCTCCTCGGAATTGTCACGGACCGCGGGTTATCTTTGGGCTGATAAACGGGCAATTCCGTTGATTCATACCAACAGGCAAAGGCGCTGATCAGTTTTTCACGGGTCGCGCCATCGTCGGGATAAAACAGACCTACGACCGCCCCGGCGCCGTTCACAATACCGCAAAGGGACCCCCATCTGGCGAGTCCCCCCTGGCCATAACGCATCATGGCGCACGGGAACTGGCTGTATGGCTCGCCGTATCGCTCCGCCAACGTCGCTACTACCGATGCCACCACCGAGTACATGCAACCGCCGTCCGTATAAATCGCGTAGGCACGGTCCGCAAGCTCCTCGGGATCGAGCGGAACATATTTCCAGGCGATGGCCTTTTCGGAAGCCGGTTTGGAGTTGTTCGCCTCACTTCCCTGAGAGACCGTCTCAGCCGAAACCTGGGGCACAAGGCCCTTTGAGCAGCCAGAAGCCAAAAGACCACCCGAAATAAGTCCTAATGACGATAAAGCGACCCGCCGCGTGAGTTTCTTCTTCATGCCTACATCGCCTAAATGGGTAACGAATGTGCACTTTGTATTTTTGCAACTTCTCCACAAAAAGCGCAATTCGTGATTGCGTCACTGGCATATTTTGCCAAATAACCAAGGACAAGACAATCGCGTGCCATGCCCGCCTTCTTCGTGAGATTCGGCTTTCTGCTTGAGAAGAGTTAGCGATTGTGACGATTATTCACGGGACAAAAGGCCCCCGTGGCGTGCTAAGCCGAAACCCTTATGTCAATAACACTCTCGGATTTTTGATAAGCGCGCTGTTGTTTCGCCCCATTGCGGTGGAGCAACTGGAATTGACACAAACGCGTGACCGCAGGGACAATCACCAACCGGTTTTAACCTCGAAGAAAAGCCCAACGACGCCAATCGGGCAAGTGTTTTTTGACAAGAGCGGAAACGAGTACCCCCATGCCCAAACCGATCCCATCGGCACTCAATCGCGTGTTAACGTCCCCCTTTCTCTGGGGGTCCATGGCCTTCGTGGCTTTTCAGTTTTTGCTGAAATCCGATGTCCCCGGTGGGGACTTTCTCCGTCGTTACACGGCGGGGCACCCCATCGAATATATCGAGACATTTCTTTTTTTTCTCGGCCTGGCTACCCTTATCAACAAGGGCTTGATGGTCCTCCGGGAGTGGGCCTCCATCGACCACCCATGGTTGCCGGGGCAGCCTGATTTATCGCCGGATCGCCTCCTCAGTCATCTGGAGCAGATACCCGGTTCCTTCCGCACAACGGCCGTTTTTCGCCAACTAAGGACAGGCCTGAGCTACCTCTGTCGGGGAGGCACCACCGAAGAGCTGGACCAGCACCTGGTGTATGCCGCAGAGCAGGAGGCGGACGAGCGCCGCCGCCATTACGGCTTCGTGCGATTGGTCATCTGGGCCATTCCCATTCTAGGTTTCCTGGGCACGGTGGTTGGGATCACACTTTCTCTCGGTAATCTCTCGCCCCAGCAACTGGAGGGAACCCTGCCTGAGGTCATGTCCGGCCTCATGGTGGCGTTCGATACCACCGCCCTGGCCCTGGCCCTGTCAATGATCCTGATGCTCGTCCAGTATGTGGTGGAACGCTCCGAGCAACAACTCCTTTCGGCTGCCGGGGAGAAAGTTGAGGATCTTCTTCTTTCTCGATTTCCGGTGCAGTCCATTCCCGGAAACGAGTTAACGGCTGTGCGGGTCATGCTCGAGGAAGTGCTCACCACCTGTCAGCGTCTGGTCGAAACGCAGGTGACTGTCTGGAAAGAGAGTCTTGATCAGGCCCAGAAACACTGGCAGGGAACATGGTCAAACTGGCAGGAGCAATTGGGGAGGACTCTCGGCAGTGTCCTGAAAACCTCGCTGGACCAGCATGCCGAGCGACTTCGGGACGAAGAAACCAAGCACCTTGCACGGCTTCAACAAATCCAACAGCAATCTTCGCGAGAGCTTACCACACGATGGGAGACACTCATCCAAGAGGTCTCACGTCAACAGGAGCAATGGGCTGCCCTGCAACAGACCCTTCACGAACATGTGAGCACCTGGCGTGCCCTGACGGTGGAGGTCCAAACCATCGCCCGTATGGAAGAGCTGCTCCAGCAGAACCTTGCCGCCGTCAGTTCGGCAAAACACTTTGAAGAGGCTTTGGCGAGCCTCGCTGCGGCGGCGAATCTCTTGAGTGCCCATCTCCACCGTGTCCCAATAGAAACGTTACCCCGAACGGAACGACCGCGACGGGCGGAAGCGGCATGAACCTCCGACGACGTACCCACGGCAGCAGTGGCGAAAGCCCCATTTCGCTGTTTCCCTTCCTGGCCGTGCTCATTTGCACGATGGGGGTCCTCATTCTGTTGCTGGTCATTCTCGTCCGTCAGGCCCGATTGAAAGCCCTTGCTCAGGCCAGGGCGGAAGCAGGTTTCCCGACGCAGCAAGAGACAACGGCTCCCATTCCCGACGATAAAGAGCTCCGCCGGTTGGAGGAAGACCTGTCCTGGCAGGAACAGCAGCTCCGTGCTGCCCGCGAGAAAACGCAATCACAACTCACCGAAGCGCGGCTGATCCTCGGACACGTCGAAGACTCTATCCGCCGTCTGCGGGAAGAACTCCAAGCGTTGCAGGATCGGCTAAAACACCTGGATCGTGTCTCGGAAACCAAAGGGCCGTCGCTTGCCGAACTCGAGCAACGGGTCCGCGAATTGCAGGAAGCAGCGCTCAATCTTAAGACAGAGGTGGACACGAAGGAAAAGGAAAAACGCTCCAAGAGTTACGCCATCATTCCCTACCAAGGCAAATTTGGGACAACACGTCGCCCCATTTATCTGGAATGCCGCGGGGATGGGGTCTTTCTTCAACCGGAGGGGATTCGCTTTTCGGTCCAGGATTTCCTCGGACCGTTAGGTCCGGGTAATCCGCTGGACGCGGCACTCCGCGCGATCCGCGAAGAACTCCTCGCCAGAAAGGAATTCGATCCCCTGGCCGAAGGTGAACCCTATCCCCTGCTGATTGTTCGACCCGACGGCATCGAAGCCTATTATGCGGCGCGGGCAGCGATGACCTCATGGGGAACGGAGTTCGGCTACGAGCTGGTCGAGAGCGATTGGAATCTCACCTATCCCCCACGCGATCCCAAATTGGCCGAGGTTGTCCAGCAGGCGGTTGACCTCGCCCGACGCAGGCAAGAGTTTCTGGTTAAGGCGGCTCCAGGAAAATACGGACGATCGCCCCGCCAGTATCGCGCGGCGCCCTACATTGGCGGAGCCGTGGCGACCGGCCAAGCCGATGTCCCCAGCGAAGACCCCATGCTGGCCCAATGGCAGGCTCGGCAACAGTCAGGTCATACTTCATCCGAACCGCAAATGAGAGCCAGTGACTCGGGAGCCACGTCTTCGGGAAAGGCCATACTTGAGGACGCCACGAGGTTGCAGGGAGACACCGGCGGAGCGAACACCAGAACAGCAGGGTCACCCGGCGGACTGGTCTCGGCTGGAACTGCGGGAAACAGGACACCGTCTCAGCCGGCGGGCCAGGTAACCGCGTCGGATTATCAGCCGATGTCGCCGCAACAAGTTGTTGGAAGTCGGGTCCCGGCCAGCGGTTCGGCCTCAATGAACAATTCCGTCAGTGACGCCACAATCGGGGTAACGGTGCGTCCACTGGCGGAGCAACGGGGGCAAAATTGGGGACTGCCGGCCCATGAGCGTTCGGCGATCCCTGTGACCCGCCCCATCCGCATCGATTGTTTTTCCGACCGCCTGGTCCTCGTTCCCGAAAAAGGCCTGGATGGGATCCGTGTCTTTTACCTCGATCCCTCTCCCGAAAAGGCTGTAGAAGACTTGGTCAAGGCCATCGGCGACTACGTCGAAACCTGGGGGATTGCCGGACGAGGCATGTACTGGCGGCCCGTGCTTTCCGTGCATGTGGCCTCCGGCGCCCAACAACAGTTTCAAATGCTCCGAATACTTCTGGCAGATAGCGGCCTGGTGGTAGAGCACGCGAGATGACGTATGGAAGACCCCAAAGTGTGCACGTGAATGTGGTAGATCTGGCATGAAGATTCCATGAAAAAGACGGACGCAGAAGAACACATCAACCCTGGATACGATTCCTTTCTGGATACCGTCACCAACATTGTGGGGATTCTCATTATCCTGGTGATGGTCGTCGGGGTACGTGCTCAGCATGCCCCGGTGAAACTCGAGCCAGCCGCCATAAAGACAATTTCCCCAGAAGAGGAAGCACGACGTGTTCGGGCAGAAGAGCTAGCCCGGCGTTCGACGGCCCTCCTCTCCCTCCGCCGGGATGTGGTGCAACTTTCAATGACCGTCCAGACTGTGGAAGCCGAACGGGCCGCCCGGGAGCTTGAGCGCCAGCGGCTCGCCCTGGCCGCGTCCCTTCTCAAGAAAGAAATTGAGGAGAAGACCACGAGTCTCTCCCAGGAACAACTCCGTCGAGAACAGTTGGAGAATGCTATTGTGGAACTGCAACAGGAAATCGCCGCGTGGCAAGCGCGACTTAAGGAATCGGCTTCCACGACCGAGACTGTTCAGATCATCAATCACCCCACGCCGCTTAGCGTGCCGGCGGACTTCGAGGAAATCCACTTCGTCATTCGACGGGGAAAGATTAGCTACATTCCACTCAGTGCGCTGCTGGATGATCTGATGTCGGACGCCCGACGGAAAATCCCCCGCCTGTTCGAGGTTCCCGAAATCACGGGGACGGTAGGCCCCATTGGTGGTTTCAAACTGGAATACTCGATTGTGCGACGGACGATTGGCGAGGCGGAGGCGGCTGGCGTTCCCGGGGCCGGGGCCTACGCCCAGTTACGCCGGTGGGTTCTTATCCCTGAAGGCGACGTCGGTGAGCCGGCGGCCAAAGCCCTGGAAGAGACCTCAGAGTTTCGTCGGCGGATCGCGGGCTATCGTCCTGACAAAACGACCGTCACGATCTGGTGCTACCCAGACGGTTTCGCCGATTTTCGCCGCCTGAAAGATTTCTTACACGAGCGGGGCTATTCCGTCGCGGGCCGCCCCCTTCCCGAAGGTTTTCCGATCACCGGCTCACCCGGGGGTACAAAGTCCTCCGCACAATAGGTGGGATTGCCCCCTCCCTTATGCCGTTCCTAATCCTCACTATCCGACCTAGGCAGACATTGCGATCGGTATTTGGCGCGTCGTTTTCCTGCCTGTCAGACTTTGCGCTTGACGATAACGGCCCTTTCATTTTTCTTGGAGTGTGGTCTGTGTGACGATCCGTAACAATCATCAGTTTACTCCCTATGGGGGATGCTATGGCACCGGCTGTGAAACCGATTCCACTCAATCGTGCGATCGCCCCATTTTTCGTCGGCGTGGATTTGGGGGGGACCAGCACCAAGATCGGGCTGGTCGATGACCTCGGTCGTCCCGTTTGTCAGCCGCAGGAGTTTCCCACAAGTGTGGAAGACGGTCCGGAACAGCTCGTTTCCCGTGTGGCCGAAACGATCAGCCACATGATTCAAACCTCCGGGTTGGAATCCACGGAGATCGCCCGCGTCGGTCTTGGTTGTCCCGGGATTCTTGACCTCTACACGGGTGTCATGGTGAATCCCACCAATTTTCCAGGCTGGGGCGGGTTTCCCATTCGAGAGTGTCTTGCCGACCGTTCGGGCATGCCGGTCGTGATGGCCAACGATGCCTCCGCAGCAGCCTATGGCGAATTGTGGATTGGTTCGGGCCGCGGATTCCGCAGTCTCGTTTTGTTGACGCTGGGCACCGGCGTTGGCTGCGGCGCCATCATCGGGGATGTCATCATCGAGGGCGAACACGGCCATGGGACGGAGTGCGGCCATATTTTGATCGATCCCTCGGAAACGGCCCCCATGTGTTCCTGCGGCCAACGCGGGCATCTCGAGGCCTTTGCCAGTGCCACAGCCGTTGTTCGCCGAGCGCGGGAGAAGCTGGCCGCCGGGCAGGCCCCCCTCCTTGCTGAGAAAGTCTCAAACGGCGAGAAGCTGACGCCATTGCTTCTTGCAAAATTGGCCGAGGCCGGTGATCAGCCGTCGCTCCAACTGATCCTCGAAACGGCCTATTATCTCGGCCTGGGAATCGTAACGCTCCTTCACACATTCGATCCCTCGGGTCTCCTTCTGGGCGGTGCAATGACGTTTGGTGGCGAAAGATCGCCCGTGGGTCGAAGGTTCCTGGAACGGATTCGGGAGGAGGTCCGCCGACGTGCCTTCACCGCCCTGGCGAATAAGGTAGCTATCCGTTTCGCGGCCCTGGGGGGTGATGCAGGTTTCATTGGTGCTGCCGGGATCGCTCGCTTGCACCACCGGCGCTACCGGTAACCCGTCGGAGCAAGCGGGTTACTGCAATTCCACGCGGGGATCCAGAATGGCATAGGCCAGATCGACCAGGACATTCGCGCCGTACAACAGGAGGGTGAAAAGCAGAACCAATCCCATGGACAGCGTATAGTCCCGCTGTAGAGCGGCTTCGACAAAATGCATGCCCAGCCCGGGAATGGCAAAAATCTTTTCCACAACGGGCGACCCGGTGATGATTCCTGCCACAGCCGGACCGAGAAACGACACCACCGGTGCCATCGCTCCGGGGAGTGCGTGCTTGAAAATGATCGCGGCGCTGCTGAGGCCCTTTGCCCGCGCTGTCCGAATGAAGTCCTGGGTAAGCACTTCCAGCAAACCTGTTCGTGTCAACCGGGCAATCGAGGCCGCATACGGTAAGCCTAAACACACGGCGGGGAGGACCAGATGACCAGGCCGCCCCCAACCTGCGGCGGGAAAACATGGCACCACGAACACCAGGAGCATGATAAGCACGCCGGCCAGGATGAAATTCGGGATAGCCAGCCCCACCGTGGCCAGGCTCATAAGAACACGATCCAGCGCGCTGTTGCGGAAGGCTGCCGACGTCACGCCCGCTGCCAGTCCTAGCGTCAACGCCAGACCCATGGCCGCCAGCCCCAGCGCAGCCGAAATAGGCAACCCCTGAGCGATCACTTCATTGACCGTAAAATCTGCCATCCGGTAGCTGTATCCCAGATCGCATTGAACAACGTGGCCAAGCTCCCTCAGATACTGCTGCCAGACAGGCTCATCGAGATGGTAGCGGGCGGCCAGGTTTTTCTCGATCTGCGGATCGAGGCGGCGCTCCCGATCGAGCGGCCCCCCAGGTACCGCCCTCATCAAGAAAAAGCTGACGGTGAACACCACCCAAAGCGTGATGGCCAACCAGATCAGTCGATCGAGCAGAAATCGAAGTAACATCCCCAGTTTACCCCAAGGGTCGAGGTCTTACGGCTTTATCACTCTTGTGTGCCTTCGTCTATCTCCCATTGTCTTGGTCCATTGTTCCAGATCAACCACAAACCCGACACTGACAAAGGATTTCCTGCGGTGTTGCCTGATAACCCGTATAAAATGGCCCAAATTCGGCATAGCGGGCACTGGCCTCGTCAAACCGCATCCGGTACACGATTTCCTTGAGGAACTGCGGATTTCTCGCCCAGAGGGTCACGCCCCATTCCCAGTCGTCCAGGCCGATACCCACCGTCACGAGCTGGGTCACCCGGCCAGCGAACGCCAGCCCGGTTTCGCCGTGTTCCCTCATGAGCCGATCACGCTCTTCAAAACCAAGGAGAAACCAGTTCGCCTCGGGCAAGCGCCGCTTGTTCATGGGGTAAAAGCAATAGGCGGGCCAATTAGGCAAATCGGGCTGAAGCCGTTGCCGCCGCATGATCTCGTACCGTTTGGCGTATTGCTGGGTTCGCTGGATGTACTCTTGGGATTCCGGTTCAAGTCCTTCCTGACGCAGCCTTTCCCCGTAATCTTTCACGGTGGGAAGATACTCGGAAACATCTGTCATCGAGACAAACGACCACATGGGTTCAATCGTCGGACCGAGCAATCCTCCCAGGAGCCGCTGATGGACTCGATCCAGCTTCAGCGGGTCAGGGTCGAGCATCATGATCCCGAAATCAGCCTTGTGGCCCATGACGAGAAATGTCTGCAATCGGGCAGGGGCCTCCGGCGATTGGGCATCGAGCGTCTGACAGAAGTCTCGGCATCCATCGCTGTGTTCCGCCGGTCCCAGGGTGCGAAGGCGTGCTCGGTCGAAACGATAAAACCAGTGCTGGCAATGCCAGCCCTCCTCCGGCTCCAGAGAAATCCTTGGCCGTGGTGAAGAATCGTTTGAGGATTGCATGAACCAGCCTCACGAGCAGTTTCAATTCGAGGAATCTTTCAAAAGCTTCCCTAACAGGGTCCCCAGTCAGTTCTCTACGGGCAATTCATGAATTGCCCCTACCAATAAATGCTTCGCGATTCCTTTGCGACACGGAGTCATACCATGCGATTTGCCTCGAAACACCGAGCAGGCGCGATGATTGTCCGAACCAAGAATTTTTCTCCCCCGCCGGGTAAAAGACAAGGAGAAACCAAATCACAGCCAGACGCGCAAGGTTTAGAACCAGAAACAGAAACGCATCAGTGGCAAGCGACATCGGTCCCCATCGCAAGCTGGGTGTCCCGATGGCGCGGTAACTCGACAACCAGATCCGAAAAATTGTTGCCGAAGAAGGGCAGGGGCAATTCATGAATTGCCCCTACCAGTTTTCCGACAACGTCCGCACCGATCTCCTTGTGCACCATTCTAAGTACGAAGGAATCCCAAGGTCTCAATGGTGATTTGGTGGGACGCTCCCGTAAGACCAAGGCGTCGTTACCGGGGTGACCTTGGGTCGTTCCGGCACCGCACCGGGCGTCAATTCCTGGGCCAAGGCCAGGAGACCGTCCCGGATCTTGTCGCCTGCGGAAAACTCAAGATTGCTGTAGGCGGTCAACCGTGTTTCGTAACCACCGCCATTGGGGCCAAAAGCCTCCGCTGTCGGAACGTAGCCCACGCAGCCGTTCGCGAGTTCTACGGGCATGGTGAAGGGGAACTTCGAACCGGCCTTCAGTTCCAAACCGTACTGGCAAAAATACTCGGCGGGATTCGCGAGAATGGCCAAAGGGCCAATTTGAACCGCCTGAAGTTCGACGCGGGCTTCCGGCTCGACCTTAAGTTTCGCATCGAGGAGGACCGTTTGCACGGCGAAGATCCAGTCTGTGTGGCCTACGTCTTTGGGATCCTTCTTGGTCAGTTCCAGACATTCTTCCACCCGTTTGGGATCCGGTTTACGGCGCGGAATAACCAGTTCGGTCGTCCGCACGTCCACAGGGGACAGATCTCCACGAGGCATGGAAAGGAGGACCTTAACGGCCTCCGCACCGATGCGACCGCCGACCAGCTTGGCCCATTCCTCGCCTGCCGGATTCTGGTAAGGGCTGAGATTGTCCACCTGCGTGACATCCCCACAGCAACCGGCGAGAAAGACCACAACCACATCATCCCCGAAAAATCCCCGAATGGCCTTTTCCATATAACAGATCCAGTTTGCCGAAATCCCGCCCGGACTGGTGGTGGCATGACAGGCATAATTGACAACACAGCCCACCAGTTTTCCTTCCGGCGACCACGCCCCCAGGACCGTCACTTCGGGATCGGTGGGACCGGCCGCTTCGACAATCTCAGGGTTTAATTGCCCGGGATGGGTGAACGTCAGCCCATTCTTCATGCGAAAGCGACGATTAAACGCGACCTTGTCTTCCACACCGCGCCCGACGCCGCAGGCCGCCGGATGACGTTTCTCCCAGGCCTCGCAGATCGCCTCAACAGTCAGTTTTTCCACTCTTTCCAGATAAGTTGCGTCGGCAGCGGAAGCGACTTCATAAGCCAGGTGTTTGACCCAGTCATCGGCGTAATCAAATTCCCCCGGTAAGACCATCCCGGTTGGACCGCCAGAATGAGTGTGCGAGGCCCCGAGGAGAATCGCCGTGGGGGCGAGACCTGTGCGGCGGGCGGCCTCCTCCCGGATCTTCTTCACACTCGGTTCTCGGATGATAAGGACATCCAGGCCGACGACGGCAACCTGTTTCTTTCCATCGTCAAACACAGCCGCACGGGCCTTGCAGAGATCATGAAAGACCTTGTGGTATGACTTGCCGTACCCGCCAGGTTGTTCCATTCCAATATCGGGACTGATGTCCCGCTCGGCGAAACCCACTCGCAGCGTGGCTCCACTTTGCTCAGCCCCCCAGGCCCATTCCCCTAAATGCCCCAGACATCCAAACGCGAAACTGACCAGCAATACGCAAGCAAGGACGTTAGGCCCCTCAGAGAATTGTCTTGTCAGGTGCCGAAACAAGCACTCACCCATACCCGAGACAGGAAAAATCCGTAATAGCGTGTTTGCAAGCATCGGTCACACTCCTTCGATGAACACATGGTTGGAAACGCGGCCACCGCCCCCGTTTTGCAGAGGGTTTCGGTTAACCTTGAACACCCACCAATGTGACAAAAGGGAAAAGGCCGAACAAGTCCTGGCCCACGTATCGCCAACACCGTACCGATTCAACGCTGGAAAATCGAGAAATTGCAAACTGAGTGGCAGGGGCAACTCATGCATGGCTATCCACTGCGTTGGAGTGCCGTGCATCGCCCGTTCTTAAGCGAAAAGGTTAACCTCGGCAAAAATGTCATTCATCGTTGCTCTATTCGTTTGTGACCGCGTGTTGGATGTGCCCATCACGGCGGAGTAAAATCATCAGGTGTTTGGGTATCCTTTGATGGGTGTGTTACCTGGCGGCGATTCCGCGCAAGATTTTTCTGTCTCGAAGGGCCATCAGTTTGTGGCAATGTTTGCGCGCTAAGATAGGAGATTCACATAGCCATCGGACCGCCGAGCACAGACGCGATATTCGCGACTGATACATTCGCCCCTTGATGAGAAATCCATGAATTGTGTCAAACGTTTCCTATCAGGGGCGGCCAACTTGATTGTGGCGGTATTTCGCTGAGTTGAATATCTGGCGGACAAGACCTCAGACGTGCACATTTTGATGATAGGGAGGAGCCGACTGGACATGACGATAACAATCCGCAACTTTTTGCAGGGATTGCTCTTGCTTTCGGGAATCATCGGGTTTTTTCTGGTGGGATGTCAGCCCGCAACAGACCGGCCATCATCGCAGGTCAGCGAAGAAAAGCCCGCCACACCGGCGTCAAGCCCTGCCGCTTCCGACCAACAATCGATTCAACCAAGTCAGAAACAGGGCGCTGAGTCAGCGACTCCATCATCAGCAGCGCGCCTCCGCGACGTTGTGCCGGCAGACCTGACGGCAGCCATGCAGAAAGCCAATCCCACCTTTCGCGGCGAAGTCATGGTCGAAAACCAGGACGGGGCCATCGTCGTTGCCGTCAACGACCCGGAAGTGCGGGATGTATCGCCCCTGGCGGGACTCCGCATCCACAAACTTGACCTCTATCAGTGCTCCGTGAGTGACCTCACGCCGTTGCGGGGACTTCCCCTTACCGCCATGGCCCTGGACCGCACCAAGGTCACAGATCTGAAGCCCCTGGCCGGGATGCCCTTGGAGTACCTTTCCCTCAGCGAGACCGATGTCAGCGACCTTTCACCATTGGCCGGGTGTCCTTTAAAGCAGTTGAATCTCGTGCGGACCAAGGTGACCGATCTCGCGCCCCTGGCGCGATGCCCTCTGGAGACGCTCTGGCTTAATGACACGCCGGTATCCGATCTCTCACCGCTGCGGAGCGTCCCCCTCGTCAGCCTGACGATCGCCGGAACAAAGGTCCGCGACCTTAACCCCTTGAAAGGGATGCCGCTTAAGCGACTCCACATTGCACGGTCGGAGGTCACCGATTTGACGCCCCTTCGCTGGTTGCGACTGGAGCGTTTGATCTTCACACCGTCGAAGATTCAAACTGGGATGGACGTTGTCCGGGCAATGCCAACCCTCCGCGAGATTGGAACGGCCTTCGGGGAGTCGGATTGGGGAATCGCCGACCGCGTCATGCCGGCTGCTGAATTCTGGAGCCTTTTTGACGCTGGTCAACTCAAGGATGAATGACGCCCACCGCAAGGGACGCATCGTCCGCGATGCACGTTGCAATTGCATATCACACTCAAATTGCACAGTCTGAATGTTACAGGCCGTCGTCCTGTCAGGCTTAACACACCGGTAGGGGCAATTCATGAATTGCCCCTATCCTTCTACCCGTTGGTGATTGGGCCTTAACATGGGTGGCTGTTGCTCGCCTGTATTCCCCTCGGCTATGGAGTTGTCTGGCTCACTGCGCGGGGTCAGCAGCCGCTCGTACAGCCCGCAAAAGCTCCACGCCAAGGAGTGGCATCTGAAGGTCGTCGCTACGGGCAGCCGGGACATCCTCAAACGCGCGGTTCAGTTCATAACTCCACAGTCCCGCAGCGCCTCCTTGAAAAGGAGGCAAATCGGGCCGGGACACATGACGAAAGAATCGTGTTCTCTCGACGACCAGGGGGAGCGCTGAAGACATCAGATAAGATCACTTCTTGGCTTCCGAACAACTGTTGCCACCGCGCCGTCGGGTCAACCGCTGAATGCGACGTTCCCGCGGCGATGGCTCGGGAATGGTGTGCAAACCCCAGTGCAGGGCTTCATCCTGGCAATAGTTCTTCCCCAATTGCCTAGCGATGGACGCCTTGCACAATTCATAACCGAGGTAGAATGCCGTATCGGGATCAATCCGTCTGCCCTGCGATTCTGCGGCGGCCAGAATTTGATCGAACAGCTGGTAGGCATCCTCGGCCTGGAGGTCCTGACCGAAGGCCCATGCCCGAAGCTGATTGTTAGCAACGAACAATCGAGGCGAGGGATCGCGGAGCCGGGCGCGAAGCTCCTCCCAATACTTTTCATCACCATCGCCGATTTGATGGTCCCGCAACATGGCAAACGAGGAATCGACGCTTCGCAAGCTGACGCGAAACCGTTTCGCACAATGCGTCATCCGGCGAATGGCGTGGCATTCCCTGACTGACGTTCGGGCGGTATTGACTTCCTGAGTCGTGGTCACCCAGCGGACACCTATCTCATCTGCTAGCCCGAGTAGAACGAGGAGCATCGGACCGGCATCGGCGGGACAGTGATACAACACCGGACACAGATCCATAACGAGCGGCACTTCGGGCCAAAGTTCCCTCGCCTCGACACAGCGAAGAAGACTCTGCGTCAAGCCAAGCCCCACCGGGATCAACGGTTGTTTGAGAAACAAAGGGTGCTTTTTCCTCGCCGCCGTCGTGACTATTTCCTCGACACCCTGCCAGGTCCCGGGCAGGTCCGGCTCAACAACACCGCACGTCTTGGCCGACAGCGGCGCCCAATCCACCCGGACGGGTTCCAGAAAATCCACCCCGGCTTCCGATGCAACCTGATAGCTCGTCTTTTCCAGCGAGCGAACCCAAACACGGTGACCATGGGATTGCAGTTTCTTGATCAGCCGTCCCAAATTCGGGAAGGGTTCGCGATCCTCGTGCCAGAGCCCCACGGCATCGGCCCCCTCCGCCACGAGCCGGTCAGCCAGATCAAGCACGACCGATGTCTTGAGATTGGCCGCATCCTTGATAATCGAAACAATCTTGAGACTGTATTCGTCCTGGGGCAAACACGGACGGTGACGGCGCCGAAAGAATTCCGGCAGATCGTGCAAATCGTTGGGACCTCGTTCCGCCGGTATCCCCGTCCGCCGGGACAGTTCCTCCACGTCGCCCTGACACCGCCCGGGGAGCAAAATGCGAGTGACCTGTGATGGGACCTTCAATCGTTCAGCCACCCAGGGGATGCTCATCAGACCGGCAATGGTGATCGGCATCACGGCGACGGAGTATTGGAACTCAAAGGCCGTGGCGAGATCCGGCAGCATTCGGTTGAGAAGGGGTTCGGCAAGTTGGCCCGTGACAAAAAGAAAATGTTCATAAGAGGAAACAGCTTCTTGATCGCCGAAACTCATAACGAGTCGCCTCCGCAGCTTTGACGCTCTCCGGACTGTGATGACAAAAAATCGGCAAAATGACCGGATGCCGGACAATCAGAATTTATAACAACCGCGACTGGCAGTAAACACGATACAGGGCTTCGCATCCGTTGTAGGGATGTGTTGACCAGATCAAATCTATTCTACGCAATTCCCGAGGCAAAAAAGCAAATGGATAGGGATGCGTCGATCGGGCCTCCCAATGGCAATCGCATTGCCGTTTGGTGCAAAAGTGAATACCCATGCGAACACCTGTTCCACAGGTAGGGGGCAGCTCGATAAGGGCAATTCATGAATTGCCCCTACGCCCTTGCACAAAGCGTTCCCGCCTCCTCGGAACACCGTTTAGATTAGACTTCACGACCAATCCGGGCAAGATGAACTTTTAGGAGGTCGGGAAGCATGTGAGTGATACGGGCGGGCCTTCATCGCCAGTGGAACACGATACGAAAAGCGCGTTGTCCAGTGATGCTGCGTCCGTTCGGCGTTTCTTGAATGTTAGATGCACGATGCGGTAAGTGATAGTCACATTCGTACCGGGTGAGCTGTGGCGGCTTCGTGGGCGAAGGCTTCAACATTCGCTTTCCGACGGCAGTTCATCAATCGCACGTACCGTCTTCAGACAACGGGTGCTCCGATGTCCGTCTGAAGTCATTCAGATTCAGAGTGGAGAGCGAACAACGGTTTTATTGAGACGCAGTCCAAGGCCAAGAACACATTTGGTCGTATGGTATGAACACCCTAAACCGCGTTGATCTTGATAATTCTTTGTTATTGGCCCATCTGGGCAAACGTAACAGATAATAAGGGACATGAATGAGGCCTCATAAAACCACAGGCCTCAAAGGTTAGCAATATTTCGCAGCCCCCATCGCTCGAAGGTTTTGACTTGACAAGTGATAAAAGCGCAATTCACAATCGAGAAAGTTGATGGTCCAAAATCCTCAATTTACACGGAACAGGGCAAACGACTTCTCGCTTGGAACATCGTTAAGCCGGGTAGTTGCTATGTAGGAAGTCCTCGGAAAACACACCACCTGACAGACGTGGCGAAAAAGCGCCATAGACTGCATTGGCGGCGTACCGCCTCTTCTAGTTCTCCTAAGATATTTCGTCGTTATGACTGTCGAGCCAAGAGGCTTGCATGGTGTTAACTGTCGCAGAAATCAATGGGTAGCCCTTCTAACAGGGTCGTGTTGTTCTGTCGCTGTGGAGGTATTGCAATGAGTTCGTTCGATCCGCAAAAACAGGCTCAGAACATGGATCAGCATGATGTTGCGCATGTGCTCGCGAACGGCGATGCCATTCGCCGAAAGGCAGCCCGTGGACCACTGGCCCGATTTAGCGGCACAATCTCGACCTTGTTTTCCCTCGTGGTAGACTATATGTCCGGAAAATACCCTTATCTTCCCTGGAGCACCATAGCATGGATTTCTGCAACTTTGCTTTATGTCCTGTCGCCGCTTGACCTGGTCCCGGATGTTATTCCAGTGGCTGGACTGGCAGATGACGCCGCTTTTGTGGCGGGCTTGGCCGCCGCGATCTCTAAGGACCTGGACAACTACGCGCGTTGGAAGGCAAGCCAGAAGTCCGAGCAGAGCTGAACGTAGAGCCGCTGCGCGAGGTGACGGACCAGCCCCACCAGCCGGTTTCCGAGCCGCTTTCGATGCCGGTCACGTGATTGGTGGCCGAGCTGTTCACCGTACCGTCCCCTTGGTCCTGCCAGGTCTTGGTCCACTGGTACTGATAATTGTACTCGTCATAGGTGGCGTTCTCGTATGTCCCGCCGCTGGCCCGGGTCTCCGCATCCAGCCGCCAGTGGTCCTTCGACCCGGGATAGTAAAACAAGTGGGGCTACCCACTGGCCGAAGTGGAGCGGCTATCAGAGGTGTCGGACCGTCTGAAGCATCGAGTTACCTGCAGGCCTTCGGTCGGGCTGCCCAGCCCGAGATACCCCGCGTGCCCGTGCATCGCGGCCAGCGTTCTGCCAAAGTCCGCGCGACCGGGGCGAGGATATTCCACTTCTGGTTCAGCACCTTCTGAAAAAGAATGCGGACGAGAAACTGCTTTTCGCGGAGCCGGCGGCCCAGGATGTGATGCAGGAACACGATTGGCCGGGAAATGTCCGTGAACTCTCCAACACGCTGGAGCAGGTTTTCCTGATTGGCGGGGGGAAGATCACCGCGGGTTTGTTTCGATCCGAACTTGCCCAGTTTCCTGGGAGACCGGGGCGAATAGGGTCCGAGAGGCCAAACCTGGGCAACTTTCAGGAGGCCGTTAACCCAGCGGAGCAGGAATCGCTTGCGTGCCCTGCGCGAAGCCGGCGGCAACAAACCGGCCGCAGCGACTGCCCTCGGCATGAAGTCCTCAACCTTGCGCGAGAAGCCGGCCAAACATGGTTTGGGCTGAATGGAGGCCGTGGCCGAATTGCGGCCGCGTTGACATTCCACCTCGTCAGATGAGCTGTCGCATTATGATTTCCTCACTGTCCCACTATCCGATGCATCGCTTGGCGGTGGCGGCGGAGGGAGAGTATCCAGGAGCATGGCCAGGTGGGTGAGATCTGGGCAGTAGGCCGAGTATCGAAGCTGTTGACGAAGCACCTCATCAATCGAGCGACCACCGATCACAAAAAGGCAATCAAACCGCCGACAGAGAGTAAATAATTCCCGACAGGCGTCGATCACTTCCTGACGCGACGTCACATGAGAAATGCTCAGCCAGAAAAGCCGGGGACGCCAATCGGCGATGGCCTGACGAAGGGTCTCTCCGGGGAGATTGGATCCCAGGAATCTGGCCCGCCAGCCCTTCTCCCGTAACACAAGCTGCACAAGCTGCGAAGCCAGCACGTAATGATCCTGACTGAGCGTGGCGCCAATTGCCAGCGGCCGATCCAGGGTGTCCTCTGAGAAGCTCGCTGCCACTTCCGCAAGAATCTCCGAAAGGATGGAACAGGCCGCTCTCTCCCGGTAAATTTCCAGCTTGCCACACTCCCAGTCTTGTCCAATCTGCTCAAAGGCCGGGGCGATCACGTGATCACCAATTTCGTTGATGGAAAGACCAAGACAGCGAAGCTCATGAAGGATGATACGGCAGCGGTCGGCCTGGGCGTTTTCCAGCGCCTGGACCATTTCGTCTCTGGCCTTTTCCAAAACCCGTTGCCCCTGCCCTGAGAAGGCCGGCAAACCCAGGGCCTCGGGATGCCGCAGGGGAAGATTCAGCTCTTTGAGGACCCGCAGGGCCTCATTGAGCTGAATGCGGCGGTGTCCACCCGGCGTTCGGGCAGAGGGTAACAGGCCGCGGTCGCACCAGCGTTTCACCGTGGACTCGCTGACGCCAGTCGCCAAAGCAAGTTGTTTAGGGGTCAAGGAGGTGGCCATCTGCACGATTTGAACGATTTATGTGTTGTCAGAAAGCCAGTTCATTTTCTCTATTCTAGCCTGATCTCGGAGACTCTGAAAGAGATCGCGCATTTTCTTATGGTCTTTTCCAGGTTTTGGCCGCCTAAAAAAATTGTGGCGTTGACCCCTTGCCCGGACACGTTGCCCCGCATACACTACCTCTGAACGAAATGAACGAATCCAAGTCGTTCATAAGGCACGCACGGGGCGTGTCTCACAGGTCCGTAGGTTCCTTCGTTATAAGGAGGTTGTGTGATGCGTCGGTTCCCAGTTGCTGTCGTCGCGGTTGCCGTTCTTCTGGCGGGTTTCGGTCTGACTCAGGTCAACCGGGCACAAGAGGCCGCCAAGAAAGACATCGTGGATGTCGCCGTGGAGGCGGGTTCGTTCAAGACACTCGCCAAGGCCCTTCAGGCCGCTGGTCTTGTGGAGACTTTGAAGGGCAAAGGCCCCTTCACTGTGTTCGCGCCTACTGACGAGGCCTTCGCCAAGTTGCCCGCTGGTACCCTGGAAGCACTCTTGAAGGACAAGGCGAAGCTTACGGCGGTGTTAACCTACCATGTGGTGGCCGGTGAGCACCCGGCTTCCAAGGTGGTCGCCAGCAAGAGCCTGAAGACGGTGCAAGGTTCTCCGATCACGATCACGGTCAGTGATTCTGGTGTGAAGGTGAATCAGGCCAATGTGGTCAAGACGGACATCCAAGCGTCCAACGGGATCATCCACGTGATCGATGCCGTGATCCTGCCGCCGGAAAAGCCTGCGGGCCAAGCCTCGGCGTGCTGCAGTTGCGGCGGACACCAGGGTTGATCCTGAATGTGTCTGAAATGGAGCGACTCGTGTCCGCATCCCGTCAGAGCATCCGGAGTGGTCGAGTCTGCCAACCGCTCGACCCTCCGGATTGTTGTTTCATAAGACGACAGCTTGTCGATCGAGCGACAGAATCTCACCAACAAAGGAGAACAGTCATGAAAACCGTGCTTTTGGGACTCCTCGTTTCGATTTCGGTGATCACGTTCCTGGTTCTCAGCGGTAGAGCTGGACGTGGGGCCGAGTTTCCCGAACATCCCCTGGCGAGTAAGTATCAGCAAGCCGCTGAAGAGCTTGCAAAAGGCGTGAGGCAGGCCGACATGTCCGCCCTGGCGGAGGCGATTGACCGGGCGGTTGGCCATTTGCCCGCCAATTCATACATCGCGGCCCGACTGCGAGACATCAAAGAGAAGATCGCCGCTGAAGCCGATAGACGCGAGGTGCTGGCCACATTAAACAGTGTTGTTGAAGATTTGCGTTTCCGCCCAATTGCCGAGGCCAACCTCGCAGACGGCTTTCCGGCCTGCACTCCCGTGGGCGAGGTGGAGGTGAAGAAATACCCCGTCTATCGGGCCGCGGTCACGAGTGAAAACGGAATGGCGTTTTGGCGGCTTTTCGCTCACATCAAGAAACACAATGTAGCGATGACCGCTCCAGTGGAGATGACGTTGGCAGAAAACGGACAGCAGCCAGTCCTCATGGCGTTTCTGTACGAACGCCCCGACCAGGGTTCTGCAGGTCAGGATGGCGTTGTGGAGGTCCGCGATCAGCCAGAGGGGTGGTTTGTGAGTACGGGTGTTCGTGGCCCCAGGACGACGCAGGCCGTGCAGCAGGCTCGAGAGCGGATCGAGGAATGGCTCGCCCGTAATGGCAGCGGCTGGGAAATTGCCGGGCCGCCACGCCTGATGGGTTACAACAGTCCCTTTGTGGCCCGCAACCAGACCTACTGGGAGTACCAGATTCCCGTGCGGGAAAAGCCCTCGGCCAATTGAAGCCGATTTCCTGAATTTTTCGCGTGAAGTCACCGGCTCGTTCATAAAAAAACCTGGGGTCAGATGCCTGACCTCAGGTTTTTTAAGTCTGGTCTATGACGTCTGCCGAGAGAAAAGCTCCTGAACAATCCGGGGCCGTTTGCCACCGTTAGACCTGGTGAGGCGATTTCACCACCAAGTCACCCACCTGCGAAGTGGTGTAATGCATTTTGCCCGCGGCGTGGCTTTTCGTTTTTGTTCCGGTCACTCCCTCTCTGCAAAGTCTCTAATTCGGGCAAAAACCGAGGATCCGGAGGGTTGTTTGGAGATTCCAGTGGGCCTGTTCCGCTATACCTCGAAGAGGCAACGCTCGATTCGGGTCCGTGCTCTTAAACACCGTGTG
>Ga0067045_1002420_pt1:5000-141042 | contig 141042 bp, 105 predicted proteins | sample TerdegcTABiofilm_FD_59184 | JGI IMG/M metagenome (GOLD analysis project Ga0067045, IMG submission 59184) | Combined Assembly of (Gp0054472, Gp0054536) Wastewater bioreactor microbial communities from Singapore -Terephthalate degrading...
TGTAGCCTTATTATACAGAGAGAGAGCCTCACTCTTATGGGCAGAATCGCACTTGCCTACATACTCCTCTACTCCGAGCCAGAAGGGAAATCCGTTCACAAATATTTTTTTGTCTCTCCATTTCTTCATCTGAGAGAGTGCCTCCGCATCCCCTCCGTTCGAGTAGACCTCTTCGTGCGAAATCCCGTCCAGAAGAAGCGGATACCAGATTCCGTTGGTATATCCGTTGAGTGTAATATCCGATGTCGCATTCTGCATCACAATCAGTTTGTCAGGGAATTTCTCTCTCAGTTTATAGACAAGGTCGAGTCCTCCCTGAGAACATTTGCTGTCACAGGGACCATACTTTGCATCAGGGCCATGCTCTACAACTTCCATATTGTCGAGAAAGAATCCGTCTACACCTCTATCTGCAAGACGCTTTGCGACATAATTAATTATCAGATTTTGATAGTCTTTATTTGATAGGTCCGCCCACTTTTCATCAGGATATTCCGTAGAATATACTGTCGTGAGTGCACCGGTGCTAACACAGGACTTGAAACCCGGGGGATTGTTTTTATAGTAACTCCGCCAGTTTTCACAGGAGCCTACGTTCAGATAAGAAATCACTCTATTTTTACCACCATTTTTCAACAATTTTATCTGATCATCAGTAAAATTACCAATGTCCGGATCAACATCAATATTAATTATTCTAAAATACTGGGCAACTCTATTCAAGTCTATGTTCTCGGCAGAACCATAGAAACTTACCCAGGGAAAACCAGAGGGGAAACCTCTATTAGGAGAAATACTGCCTGTATCGCTTAAATCAGAGGTATCGCTTATGTCTGTATCTATATCAACTATAAAAACATCTGGATACAAAATCTCATCATCAATTCCGTAACCACTATCGCTGACTGAATCGACACTATAAATATCTGCCTCCGTTTCATTATCAGCCGTACCGGTTTCCGAAATATCATTGTAAAAATAATCATCAGTCAGATTCGTTATAGTATCAGATACGCCTTCATTACTGACGCCGCCCAAATCGATATTTTGGCTGGCTTCATCGGTGCAACAGAAAAACAGAAAACCGGATATAGAGAATACTATCAGCAAATAAATACTTTTGAATAACTGCATATTCTTTTCTCCTTTCTTACCCGATGTGAGGATTATAACCTAACTGGCAGATTCAAGTCAAATTGTGTATGATATAATTAAGTCCACAGTCGACTGTCCACAGACCACAGCCGCAGAGGAATTAGTGCTGATATGCTGAAAGCAAAATATGACAACAGTAATTTAAAGGTATATAAACCAAAATTATATTTATTGTTCAGCAGCAGTTCTCAGGTACTTCTACTTCCGGTCTCCCGAGAGACTTCAGGGTATCATTTATCACAGCATAGAAGTATTTTGTACAACAATTACCGGTAGGGTTTAAACGGTCACAATTGCAAACTATTTTCTTTCGGTATTTCAATACTATATCCCTAAAAGAAGTAAGATTATGTTTTTCCACCTGTTCTCTTATCATCTCCTCTGTAATTCTGTGACAATAACAGATTATCTTGGGTTCTGCACCACGCTTGAACCATATTGGTAACTTCAAATCCTCTGTCGTAAAATATACATTCTCTCTGTTTGAGAAATAAGAAATATTACAACCGGGATTTGAGCATAGAGAGAAATTTGCATTCTCCGCAATATCTTTACTCCATTCTTCTTTCAGAAATGTTTTCAGAACCTGACCTTTAACAGAAATCCCTGAAGACTTACAATAACGGCAAATTTCGCTTTCTGTTATCTCTGAACTGCAATTGCAGCCCGAGGAACAACAATTATTACTATTTTTACTTCGGATCTGCACAGCACCTAAATCCTGTCATTGGAGAAGCCGCTGTCTTGGCGACACGGGCCGCGCATCTGGAGGCATAGTCAGCCTTATCTGCCGACCCTCCCTTGACTGCGTTCTTTGTGATTTCAGCGGCGTTGCCTGACATATCATAGACTCCGTAACCGCTTACACAGCCCGAGAGTGAACCGGAGGCCTGAAGGCCACTCTTGTTTCCTTCGGCATCTGCGGTATTACACTTCCCCGGTACAAATGTGTTGCCATAGGCAAATTTTGCATTGCCGGGGCCCTTGCATGCTTTCTCCCATTCTTCCTCTGAACAGAGTCTCTTCCCTGCTTTCTGACAGAGAGATTCAGCCTCCTGCTGACCGACATTCGTCTTAGGAGTGACACCTCTCTTATTGGGGTATTCGAAGATATCGATGCAGTAAGCGGGTGTTGTAACCTGTGTATTATTCTTTTCGCCAAACCCCTTCATCGGGTCAGACGGGGACGAACCCATAGTGAATGTCCCCTCAGGAATCAATACCATACCTTTCGGGCACTGAGGCTTCTTCTCCTGAGGCGGAGGCGGGGTCTCTTCTGTGGCCTTCTCTTCCTTTGCAGGTTCCTCCTTCTTCTCCTCAACTTTGGGCTGCTCCTCGACAGGTCTCAGTTCCTCTTTCTTTGCCTCCTCAATTCTTGCAGGTTCGGCCTTCTTCTCCTCTGCCTTTACAACTTCTATCTTTTTGGGTGGCTCGGTCTCCTTTACCGGTCTCTCCTTCTTCTTTGGCGGTTCTTCCTGATATTTGGGTCTCTCCTCTTTCTTGACAGTCTTCTCCTTAACCTTAATTTCATCTCTCTTCTTATCAAGGTTCTCTTTTTCCTTCTGTAATTCGGAGAGTCTCGCCTCGAGTTCCATCAGTTTTTTCTTCTCTTCTTCTTCCTTTTTTATCTGTTCCGGAGTTTTAGGTTTATCTGTCTCCGGTTTTGGCTGTGCCATAGATTTTTTGGCTGCCTCGAGCTGGGCGAGCAGTTCCTGCTGATACTTTTCAAGAGCCATTCTCTGCTTTTCAATCTCCATCCTTTGCTGCTCAAGCATAATCCTGTCTCTCTCCCTCTGATTCTCCATAGCCTTGTAGAGCAGAAAGACTCCACCTCCCAGAACTGCAAGAATGATTACCAGAATCATCATCGGGATTACCATACTCTTCGAACCCTGATGACCCGAAGGCGGGGGCGGTGCAGATGGCTTTACGGGTTTCTCTACCTTTATCTCCTTCTGAGGAGGTGTCTTTACTTCTTCCTTTACAGGAGGAGGTAATGGTCTTCTCTTTACCACTATCTCCTCTCTTGATTCTTCTTCATCGGCTTCTTCAAACTGACTGACTTTCTTTTCCGGCCTCTTTGAAGAAGGTCTCACAGATTCTTCGCCGCCCTCCTCTTCTTTTAAGGATTCCGTCTCCTCCTCCTCTCCCTTCTTCTTCTTGAGTTCCTCTTCCACACTGAAGAAAATCCTGTCTTTGGGCAGCCTCTTGCGTGTCTTCTCCCTCTCCTGTGTCTCGATGAGTTCGAAATCATCAGTCGAAATCTCGATGAATTCCTCGTCCTCGGGACCTTCCTCGTATCCTGAAGAGGCCTCCTTATCGACAACCTTCTTGAATTCCTCGATGAACTCATTTAGCGAATCGTATCTTTTATCCTGTTCCTCGCTCAGTGCCTTATTGAGAAAACTGTCAATCGATTTCGGAACATTGGGATTCTTGAGGGATGCCGACACCGGAAGACTTTTGAACTTCTCTCCGGTTACCATCTCGTAAATGATTACTGCCATCGAATAGATATCTGCCCGCGAGTCAACGATATCCCAGTTGTATTTAATCTCGGGTGCAATATATATCTCATTTGCGCCGTTTATCTCATTGAATTTTTCGTTGCCCAGTGCCTTCGCAAGACAGAAATCACAGACCTTGAGGAGGTCCGGAAGAATCATAATATTTTCGGGTTTGAGGTTGCCGTGATAAGTAAAACTCTGGGCAGCACTCAGTGCATTGAAAATCTGTATAAATATCGGCTCGATTTCCTGTAACGAGAATACCTGCTTCTTATCCGTCCGGAGATTGATAATCTTCTTTAAGGTAAGACCTTCAAGAAGCTGCATTGTATAAAACGAATAACCATTATCCCTGTCGATATCGTAAACCCTGACGATATTCTGATGGGCGATCTTGCGGGCTATTCTCATCTCTGACTGGAACTTCTTGTTTTCAGCCTCATTTTCAATAACGCTCTTGTATATTACCTTCAGAGCAATATCTACGTCCATCTCAGTATCAAGCACACGGAAGACCACTCCCGATGGTCCTTCACCGATTCTCGCTTTTATTTTATATCTGCCTGCTACCAGATCACCGATATCGAACCCTATCTTCTCCTTTGCCTTCGGCTGTGGCTTTACCTTCGAATCCTGCTTCTTGCTGTCTTTTTCAAAACTATTGCCACAGGTAGGACAGGTCTTTGAACCATCCGGGACATGACTTCCGCATTTATAACATATCACGGCCTCTACTCCTTGAATAAAAACAAAAAGTTATATATCATATAACAATAGTCGGGTGCAACTTAAATCTTACCTTCTTTAATTGTTGTCTTATAGCTGAAAGAAGTAACTTCTGAATCAAAGAATACAGTTGCATCCAGTTTATAATCTACATTCCCTTCTTTAATTCCTTCGAAAAGTCCGTCCGCTGCATTATTAACCTCATCATAGGTTACCTTGACTGCTATGGAGAATGTCATACTCGACCCCGGGTCAACATCTCTCTTTGTAGTATTCTCGATGTCCCTTAAAACCGCCTTGTCATTAATAAGAAGGTCGAAGAGCATCCTGTCGAGTATAACCTTATACGAGTTCGGATTATCGACCCTGATATTCATATTTATAATGGCATAACTCTTGTAGAGATTAGAGTAATTCGGGTAAATATCTGCATTGACGGAAGTAAGTTCGAAGCTGCAGTTTTTTAGTCCGTATCTCCCCATAAATTCTTTCTGAAGAAGCTCACAACCGGAAGAGAACAAAAGAAATATAAAACAAAAAACAGTTAGTATCTTTTTCATAACTCCTCCTTAATGACAGTGTGAACAGTTGCCTGAAGAACAGCTCGAACAGGAAGAACCTCCACCCTTACTCTCTCCCCCTATCTGAACCGATGCCGACATCAGTTTTTCGACATCCGACTTATTACACTCAGGGCAGGTTATTACCTGTTCCTTGTTCCTCACAAGTTCCTCAAATATCTTCTTGCAGTTTTTGCATCTGTACTCAAAAATCGGCATATCTAATCCTCCTCACTGTTTATAGACTGAATAAGTGTCCTGATATTCTCGTTTTCGGGGTCTCTTTTGATAGCACTGTTCAGATACTCCAGAGAACGTTTGATGTGCTCTTCCCTCTTTTTCTTGTCCTTCGATACCCTTGCATATGCCTTTTCGGTAAGCCCCTTCCCGATAATTCCGAATATATTATCTGGTTCTTTACCGGCAATATAATCGAACTCCGATTTTGCCTCGCTGATTCTGCCGAGTTTTAACAGTGTCCGCCCGTAGATAAAGCGGCTTTTGTGGTCATCAGGACTGAGTTTCAGGTAAATCCTTAGGGCATCCGAAGCCTTTACATACTCCTTCTTTGCCAGATATAGCTCCGAAAGAATCCTGTATGCACTACCGAACAGAGGGTCATACTCCACTGCCCTCTCGAGCAGAAGAATACCCTTCTCCTCCTTCTGCACACCAAGATAGATAATACCTCCGGCATACTGGAAATAACTGCAGGATCCGGAGGCCATCTCAACCGAATTGAGTTCGTACAGAGCTGAAGAGTATTCACCTGTGAGTGCAAGAGATAGCGACTTGACGAGGTGGAGCGCCGGCACCCCGGGATATTTGACAATAAAATTCTCGATTGCATTCTTTGCCTGTGAGGGATTCTCCTCCATAAGAATCATATCGAATGTCTTTCTGAACTCCTCTCTTATATCATCGGGCACATCGAGGCAATGCGAGTTGATGATATCAAGAGATTCGTTTGCCCTTTTAAGGTCCTGAGGCGAAAAACCGAGTGAGAGCATCTGTTTTACCGACTTCCTCACTGTCTCCCTGTCACCGAGATGTGCCGAACAAAGGGCAATATATGAGTATAATGAAGGAGAATCATTTATCTTCCATGATAGTTTGCTGAATTCAGTATATGCTTCCTTATACATTTCGTATTCTGTCAGGACTACCGCATACCTCATTCTGACTTCGGTATTCTCCGGCGCCAGTCTGAGAGCCTCCTCAAAATCACCCAATACCTCTTTCTTATCCTTCAGGAAGCAGGAGATTCCCAGAAGTGCCCTTGCATAAAAGTAAATATGTCTCAGTTTTCCGTCTTCAAACCTTGATGAATTATAATACTTTGATGCTTCTTCACACCTGTGAATACGGGAGACAAATCTAATAAATTCCTTGTGCAGCTCAATATCTTCAGGATGGTCATCCAGTGCCCGTTCAAATTCATAATATGCCCTGTCTGTCTTACCTCTCTGAAGATAGCTCTCCGCATCGGCAACAATTTTCTTCCTGCTGTATTCTGTTGCACAACCCTGAAAAATATATAATATTGCAATGCAGATGATTGCCGTGAATCTTCTGTTCATAGCAGATTATCATAGGTGTATTTTGGAATATGTCAAGAATTAGAAGTGAAAAGAGAGTCGATGTAAAGGTAGGCTTCTCCTGCAATAACAGATGCCTCTTCTGTGTACAGGGGAGAAAGAGATATGATATAGGGGATTTCACCACGAAGGAAATACAGAAGAAACTGGAGGAGTCCAGAAAGATAGCCGATTCGATTGTATTCACAGGCGGCGAAATAACCATCAGAAAGGATTTTATCGAACTCGTCAGATTTGCAAAAGGTCTTGATTTCCGCATTATCCAGATTCAGACAAACGGCAGGATGTTTGCCTACAAAAAATTCTGTGAAGATGCAATCAGGGCCGGTGCAAACGAATTCTCTCCTGCACTTCACGGACACACAGCGGCCCTGCACGATTTTCTTACGCGCTCGAGAGGTTCGTTTGAACAAACAGTTGCCGCAATAAAAAACCTGAAGTCACTAAACCAGTATGTCCTGACTAATTCCGTAATTACGAAGAGCAATTTCAGGCATCTTCCGGAACTTGCCTCACTCCTTGTTCGGCTCGGGGTCGACCAGTATCAGTTTGCATTCGTCCATCCGGTCGGGACCGCACTCGAATATTTCGAACGGGTCGTCCCGAGGATGAAAATGATAGAGCCCTATGTAAAGAAAGGACTTGATATCGGAATCAAAGCCGGCAGACGGGTTATGACAGAAGCAATCCCTTACTGTATTATGAAGGGATATGAGGATTATATCGCCGAAAAGATTATACCTGTCACCACTATTTATGATGCAGACTTTGTAGTTGAAAACTATACCGAATTCAGACTGAAGGAAGGGAAATCAAAAGGACCAGAGTGCAGAAAGTGCAGATATTTCAGGGTCTGTGAAGGTCCGTGGAGGGAGTATCCGGAGAGATACGGATTCGGTGAATTTATTCCGGTGAGAAAATAAAATGGCAATCTTTGTCGTTCACGAACATCACGCCACAAATCTTCATTTTGATTTCAGACTCGAAACAGACGGAGTACTCAAATCATGGGCAATCCCCAAAGGTCCGTCAATGAACCCCAAAGATAAGAGACTCGCCATCCTTGTCGACGACCACTTGCTGGAATATGCCGATTATGAAGGAATTATTCCGGAAGGCCAGTACGGGGCTGGTCCGGTAGTAATATGGGATAAAGGTGACTTTGAGATTACAGATGGCGATTTTAGGAAACAGAAACTTACTATCTTTCTCCGGGGCAGTATTCTCAAAGGCGAATTCTCTCTCTTTGCCCTCAAGGGGAAGCCCAAACAATGGCTGCTCATAAAAAAACAGGATGAATTTGCCGACGAAAAGTTCGTATTGAAGACATTTTTATCTGAAAAGAAACTCGAGATAAAAGACCCTCCGTGCAAATCAGAATAAAAGACCGATAGGACTCAGTGCCGGTTATAAATCCTGAATGCTTTTATGCTGACCTCTGGTATTACGGGAATATTATTTATGACAACCGGACCATCAGACCGATAGCCAGCAGCAATGGTGTCAGAATATTTACTATTACATTCATCCCCTGCGCTGGTAATAATGACCTGACATCATCTGAATTTTTAATAGCTTTCAGAGATGCAGGGATTGCAAAAATAATAGTTATTAAGGCAAGCAGGGCAGATAGACCAAAGCGGTCCATAACAACACCGAGGACCACGGTTAGATAAGCAAAAACATTAAAGAGCAGATAAATAACGGCTGCCCTCTTCCGTCCTAAAATAATCACTACATTTTTTCTCCCGACACTCTCGTCAGGCTCCTTGTCGGGGAACTGATTAAGCAGTAAAAGATTATTTACCAGAAAAAAAGGGACAAGAGAGACAAGTACCTCCTTCAATCCTGCAGAGCCACCAAGTGCAATATGTGTCCCCAAAACCATCGCAGTTCCAAAACCAAGTCCCGGAGATATAAGCGATAATATAGAATTTTTTACAAATATAACCGGATAAAATAATACCATTATAAGTCCCAGTAGTCCAAACAGCAAAATCTTTTCGCCTCTCTGATTAATAAAGTAAATTCCAATCATTATAACGACAAAAGCTGATAGAAGACCGATAATAAGGGCATATCTGCCAAGATATGGTTTTGATACGAGGGTACCGCTTCCACCGGAAAAGGGTGTCTTTAATGTCTTGAAATCGAGACCGTTTCTGAAATCGAAATACTCATTAAGTGAATTGACCGAAATATGTGCCATAACACCACCTAGAAAAACCAGAAATAAATTAAACGGAGACAATTCGACACCCTGACTATACGCAGTGGCTACTCCAAGCAAAACACACATAGGTGCAAGAATAAGAAACGGTGCTCTAATAATCCCAAAAAAATCCTTTAAACTCATACTTTTTCTTCCTCCTTATCATTCAGTTTTGAAATAACATCTGATAAAGCATAAGCATCAAACGGCTTTTGGATAAAAGCGGTTATTTTTTCATTTAATCCTGACAGGTTTATTTTATTTCCTGTAAATCCACTTATGAAAACTACTTTTTGAAATGGATTGATCTTTCTAACCTCTCTTAACAATTCCACACCATCCATCGCAGGCATCAGAATATCCAGAAACATGAATTCAGGTTTTTTCTTCATCGAAATATATAATTTCAGTGCCTCCTCACCATCTTCTGCCACTAATACTTCAAACCCAAGCCTTTTGAGCATCGCTCCTACCGATAACCGCACTGCATCTTCATCATCTGCAAGAAGTACAGTTCCGGAAAATTTCCTGATATTCCCTGACAAATCTTCCCCATCCTTATCCGAAAATTCCGATTTGCTCACTGACGGCAGATATATTTCAAAAGTCGACCCTTCACCAACACGGCTTGTAACCCTGATTGCACCCTTATGTGACCTGATGATTCCGAGAACTTCGGCCATACCGAGACCACGGCCGGCAAACTTGGTGGAGAAGAACGGCTCGAATATATGTTTGAGAACCTCTTCGTCCATTCCGCAGCCGTTGTCCGTTATCCCTATCCTGATGTAATATCCTTCCTCACAATCAAATCCCCTCAAAAAGGACCTCTGAAACTCCTTATCTGCATAAATCCTGTCTATATCTATCCTTATCACACCTGTTTTATCTCCGATTGCCTCCGCGGAATTCAATACAAGATTCAGAATAATCTGTCTAAGCTGTGTCGGGTCACCTCTGATGAAAAGGTCACTGCTGCCGGCATTCAGCTGAATCTCGATCTTTCTGGAGACAGAGACTCTCAGAAGGTCAATGATATCCGTAACAATCTGTGAAGGATTTACCGGTTCGAAGACCACATTCGTCTTTCCGGCAAACCTGAGCATCTGCTGACTGAGTTCCGAACCCCGCAGGACGGCTTTTTTTATTTCGGTTATATGTTTTCTTATATTTTCACTCGTATTTGAGACATTAATCAGGTCGGCATAACCGAGAATTGCCATCAGAATATTATTGAAATCGTGCGCCACACCCGCGGCGAGAATCTCTATACTCTTGTTCTTTTCGCTCTCGGCCTTGTTCCTTTCGATAAGGAGTCTTTCTTCCTCCATTCTCTTTCTCTCAGTAATATCCCTGACCACCTCAACAGCACCTATTATGACACCTTCGGCATTATATAGCGGAGCCGCCCTCCCCCACAACCACGCACCCTCCTTCCTGTATCCCGGAAACGGCACATAGACCTCGGCAATCAGTACATTACCTTCCTGTTTGATAGTCGAGTAATTCTTTTCTATATCCTTTTCATCAATCAGCATTGCATAATGGGCAAGTACCGGTCTCTTATGGCCATAAAAAGGTACAGCAACCTCATAATCACCTTTACCAATAATATCCGAGGCCTTAACCCCTGTCATCTCTTCAACAGCCCTGTTCCACTTTATTACACGGCCTTCCCTGTCGATTGCGAACATAGCGTCAGGCAGAAAGTCCAGAATATATTCCAGAATCTCTCTGTCGAGCATCTCGATATTATTCATATAACCACTCATCACCCGTAACCGCTGAACAAATATTATCTGAACCGGTATTATATGGTTATACCTATAATACCAGAATTACATTAAAGTCAATCATAAGGTTAATGTCATTGCAAAAACATACCGGTTCAGACCGGAATCATCTTAAATATACAGAGATACATGTATCTGTGATCAGAATAATTCCAGTAACTTCTGAAAATCAAAAATTACTGATATGACCAGCTTTTATATAAACAACGATATATGGTTATTTTACTATCGTCTGGCTCTGCTCTCTCATAAACTGCTGCAGATAGTACAGCCCGCCGGCGCCCTTTGCCGTAGACGAACTTGCCTTCCAGCCACCGAAGGGCTGACCATTGACCATAGCACCTGTCGAACCGCCGACCGTCCTGTTGCAGTAGGTTACACCGGCCTCAATATTGTCGAAGAAGTAATCCCTCTCCTTTGTGCTCTCCGTAAAGATTCCGGCCGTGAGACCATATTCGGTGCTGTTGGCAACCTTTACAGCCTCTTCGAGATTTTTTACCGTTATCACAGCCATTATCGGGAGAAAGAGTTCGGTTCTGATAATCTCGTGGTCAGGCGGCAGATTATCTACAATTGTCGGCTCTACAAAGAATCCGTCCTTCAGTTCACCGGTCTCAAATCTGTTTCCGCCGAGAAGAACGTTCCCGTCCCTTTTTGCCATTTCGGAATAGTGTGCAAAATCATCATAGGCCTTCTGATTTATGACCGGGCCCATAAAAATTTCCTTTCTGGTCGGGTCTCCGACAGTCACTCTCTCCTTTGTCCATCTGAGAAGTCCTTCCATAAACTTCTCCTTGATATCCTCAGCAATAATCAGTCTCGAACAGGCCGAACACTTCTGACCGTCGAATCCGAATGCAGACCTTGCAACACCCTCGATCGCCTTATTCAGATTCGCCTTCGAAGTCACAATAATCGGATTTTTGCCGCCGAGCTCTGTGATGCAGGGTTTAACGACATCCGATGTCATCTTTGCATAGATTCTCTTCCCGACGGGCCTCGAACCTGTAAATACCACACCGGCAATATCCGGATTAGATATCAGTTCCTCTCCGACGGTTGAACCTGAACCTACAACCAGATTCATTACTCCGTCCGGCAGACCTGCCTCTTTCATTATCTCGTAAAACTTGAGCGCCATAAGTGGCGTATCACTCGCAGGTTTGAGGACAATGGTATTACCGGTAATCATTGCTCCGGTGCTCATCCCTGCTGTAATCGCGAGCGGGAAATTGAACGGAGATATGACAGCCCATACACCATATGGCTTCAGTACACTGGTGCAATCCTCGTTCGGGAAAGGCTTGCCCATTTTATTTACAAAACCCCTGTTCTTCAGCATAAGATACGAATAGAAATTCAGAAAGTCGATAGCCTCGTCCACATCCGCTATGGATTCATATCTGTTCTTTCCGTTATCGAAAGTCATAAGGGCGGCAAGTTCGAATTTCTTTGCTGACATAATCTTTGCCGCTTTCTGGAATATCTTAACTCTTTTCTGATACGGGGTCCGCGACCATTTGCCGAACATCTCCTTTGCTGCTGCAATTGCATTCCTCGTATCCTCTACGGTCCCCTTCTGGCAGTATCCGATTACCTGATTTTTGTTAATCGGTGTAATGACGGCATACTCACCATCCGAAGAAAAGACCTTCTTTCCTCCTACATAATTCGGGTAATGCGTATCGAATCCCTTCTTAACCTTTTCAACTGCCTCATCGTACTTTTTGTGAAACAACTCTGTCTTCTTTGCCTTACTCATCTCGAAAAATGTTCTCTCGTTCTTAAAAGTCATATTGGCCTCCTTTTAATCATTTAATCCTGTTAATATTGATAATGCTATTGAATTTATCTTCAGGTCGGCATCATCCGTCCTCGAATTTATTAGAACCGGAACCTTTGCCCCTTTTATTACGTGACCGATCTGCCGTTTCATATAAAAAACAAATACCTTTGCTACCATATTGGCGGCCTCAAAGGACGGCATCAGCATAATATCTACCTGACCTGCAATCTCGGACTCTATACCCTTCATCTCTGCACACCTCTTGAATGCAGCCACATCGAGTGCCATAGGACCTTCCACAATACAATCCTTTATCTCACCGTTTCTGTACATATCCACAAGAAGCTTTGCATCCCAGGTGGAGGGAATCTTCTCGTTGGGTTTCTCCGTGGCGCTCATTACCGCTACCTTTGGTCTGGTATATCCGAGTTTTCTGAATACATCGACGGCATTTTCGAGCATCTCCTTCTTCTGCTGAAGATTCGGCAGCGGAGTAATCCCGCCATCGGTAATTCCGACCAGTTTCCCTCCCCTGTCATCCCACAGAGGGTCTTCGAAGATAAAAACATCAGATAGAAGGCGGTCGGTTCTCAGACCTTCGTTCCTGTCGAGGACTGCCTTGAGAAGGAGTCCGGTATCCAGATGACCCTTCAGGAGCATATCAGCCTTCTTCTCCCTGCAAAGCCTTACGGCTATCCTTGCGGCCTCTGCATAATCAGTGCAGTGAATTATCTCGAAATCCGAATCAGAACCTCCGGCTGCCTCGAGCAGTCCGGATATCTTACCTCTGTCGCCGATAAGGATTGACTCTGCGATATTGTCTTTTCTGGCATCTATTGCCGCTTCAACAGAGACGTTATCATCGGCTGCCGGAATTGCGATAAAGAACTTTTTACTGTAACCCTTTACCTTTTCCCTGATTTCCCTAAAGGTTCTTATCATTCTAAACACTCCTTAAAAAACTATTGCCTCCTTACCTCTTCTGAATGCCTCCTTGTTTATATCCACAAACTTTGCCTTGACCTTCTTCTGGATAGCCTGAATCCATTCCTCATCTTTAAACGGAAGAAGTTTCGAGATGGCACCGAGCAGCACCACATTGACCACATTCGGGACCTTCAGTTCGAGGGCGATCTTCAGTGCATCTATTTCGTAGACCTTCGATGTAAATTTGCTGAGAATCTCATAGGGATTTTCCGGGTACGGAATCTTGCCGAAAATCGATGTAAGCGGGAAATTCCTTACTGTATTTGTGATTGCGTATCCGTCTTCCTTCAGAAAATCTATATATCTGATTGCCTCGAGCGGTTCGAACGAACACAGGATATCAGCAGATTTCTTCTCGACGATGGGTGAATAGACCTTCTCACCGAATTTTACATAACTGATGACAGAGCCTCCCCTCTGTGCCATCCCGTGGACCTCTGCCTTCTTGACATCAACCCCGTGTATGAGTGCAACTTCCGAGAGAAGGTCACTTGCAAGAATTACTCCCTGACCGCCGACACCCGTAAAGACCACAGACATATTCTTATGGCTCATAAATCCTCCTTTTCAACGAGGGCGGAAGCCCTGCATATCTGAGAGCAGATATCCGAACAGTATCCGATACTGACATTCTTGCACTTGTCGGCACCGCTCGACTTGCAGACCTGTATGCAGACACCGCAACCTATACAGAGAATCGGGTCTACAACTGCCTTTCCGCTCTTATCCTTTGTGATAGCCGGACACCCTATCCTGAAACAGGCACCGCAGGCAGCACACTTCTCGTTGATAACTATAAGCGGCTTCTTCCATACACTCCTGTCACGCACCACACAGGGAGACCTGAAAATGATTACCGACGGGCCGTCAAATGCGAGTTCCTCTTTCAGTACCTTCTCTGTCTCCTTCAGATTGTTGGGGTTGGCAACCCTTACGTGAGGGACCCCGATTGCCTTGCATAAGGCTTCCAAATCGAGTTTTGGTGCATCCTCACCCATAAGTGTCCTGCCGGTTCCGGGATGCTCCTGATGACCGGTCATTGCAGTTGTCTCGTTATCGAGAATACAGACGACCACATTTGCCTTGTTATAGACCGCATCAATGAGAGGTGTGATTCCGCTGTGAATGAATGTCGAATCGCCGATTGCAGCAACAATTCTGTTCTTCTTTGAGCCTTTGTAAGCCTTGGCAAACCCCACTGCCTGACTGACCGAAGCCCCCATACAGAGGCAGGTTTCGATAGCACTCAGCGGTTCATAGGCACCGAGGGTGTAGCAACCTATATCACCAAGGACCGTAAGACCCAGTTTCGACGTGATGGTGAAAAATCCTCTGTGAGGACATCCCGGACAAAGGATCGGAGGTCTCATAGGTATCTTAGGTATTTCATACGTCACTTTTTTGCCTAAAATGGCATTTCTCACAATATCAGGTGTCAGTTCACCTATACCGGGGATTACTTCCTTGCCCGTAACCTCAATCCCCATCATCCTTATCTGCTCTTCCATATAGGGCTCGAGTTCCTCTACTACATAGAGTTTCTTTACCTTTTTTGCAAACTCCCTTATCAGTTCATCAGGGAGAGGATTACTCATTCCGATCTTGAGTATCGACGCATCAGGGAATGCCTCCTTTGAATGCTGGTATGATATACCGCTGGTAATAATGCCGATTTCCGTATTGCTGAGTTCGATACGGTTGAGGGGTGATTTATTAGAGTACTCCCGCAATTTCGAAAGCCTCTTCTCGAGTTCCACTCTCCTTACCCTTGCTGAGGACGGAAGCATACAGTATTTTACAAAATCCTTTTTATATTCCCTGTATGCCGATTCCCTACGCTCTCCGAGTTCGACGACCGATTTCGAATGACAAACCCTCGTAGTAACCCTGAGCATAACCGGGGTATCGAACTGCTCCGATATCTCGAAGGCAAGCTTTAAGAAATCCTTTGCCTCCTGCGAATCTGACGGTTCGATACAGGGCATCTTCGCAAAATAGGCAAATCTGCGGTTGTCCTGTTCGTTCTGAGAGGAGTGCATACCGGGGTCATCCGCTGAAATCAGTACCATACCGGCATTAATACCGGTGTAAACGGATGTCATCAGGGGGTCAGCCGCCACATTGACACCTACGTGTTTCATCGCGGCAAGTGCCCTGCCGCCCGCCAGAGATGCCCCGAAAGCCACCTCATAGGCCACCTTCTCGTTGGGAGACCATTCGGAATATATCTCTTTGTATCTGGATATATTCTCGAGAATCTCTGTCGAAGGAGTCCCGGGATATGCCGACGCAAAGGCAATCCCTGCCTCGTAGGCTCCCCTTGCTATTGCTTCATTTCCTGATAAAATTTCCTTTGCCATACAATCTCCTGAAAATTATTGTTTTAATGTTCTAATAAATCATTACCTGCTCTTCGTTCTTTATGACCCTGTAAGCCCCCTCCGCAAGCGCCTGAAGCTCATCCTCTCCCGGAAAGACCTCTATATTCCCCAGAAAAGATATTCTCTCTGAAATGGCATCTGTCAGCCTCTTCTCATTTGCCATACCACCTGTCAGGATAATACAGTCTATACGCCCTTTCAGTACAGGTGCCATATAACCGATATAATTGGATATCTGATAGACCATTGCATCAAATATCATTCTGGCCTTCTGGTCACCTGAGTCGATCATTTCCATAACCTTCCTGAGGTCACGGGTGCCGAGATACGAATAAATCCCGCCTTCACCGAAAAGCCTCTTCTCGAGGGTCTTGTAGTCATATTTACCCGAAAAACAGAGCTTTGCGAGCTTCAATGCCGGAAGACCACCGGACCTGTCCGGAGAGAACGGCCCTTCATCCCGCGGATTCAGGACATCGACCATCCTGCCGCCTGTATGTGCAGAGATACTGATACCACTGCCAAGATGCGCAACTATAAGCCGTAACTCCTCGTATTTTCTGCCTGTATCTCTGGCATACCTTTTGGCAACTGCCTTGGTATTGAGGGCATGCAGAAGACTCTCCCTCTCGATTTCTGCAAAACCCGATATTCTGGCAATCTCATCCATCTCGTCAACGGCGACCGGGTCAACGATATACGACGGGATATTGTATTTCGAGGCAATTTCATAGGCAATAATTGCACCCAGATTCGAGGCATGTTCTCCCCTCTCCGCCTTTCTGAGGTCAGAAAGCATATTCTCATTTATTAAATAGGTACCGCTTTTGAGCGCCCTGAGAAGCCCTCCCCTGCCGACCACGCAGTTGAGTGTCCTCAGGTCGAATCTCTCCTTCTCGATTTCCGAGAGTATACACTCTGTCCTGTAATCCTTCTGCAACATAACAGAACTGAACTTTCTGAGCTCTTCATCGCCGTGCTGGATATTTCTGACAAATATGCACTTTGTATCCTCAAAAATCCCAATTTTTGTCGATGTATTTCCGGGATTTACTGCAAGTATAAAGACCGGTGGATTCACGGCAAAACCTCCAGAGAGCAGACCTTGCATAGCAACAGAGAAAAGAGTTGTCAACCTATTATGATACACAAAAATTAAATGAATAACCGAAGGGTAAACTCCAATCTTTATATTAGACAATTATATGCAAAACTGTTATAAGTAGTCGCGTTTTGCGGGGATTTTTATGCTCTTTAACACATTTATACATCTCGACGGTATCGGAGAAAAAAACGAAATCCTTCTCTACCAGAAAGGGATATACAGCTGGGATGACCTTCTCAGGGCAAGGGATATAGATATCTTCCCGGAGGAAAAACTAGAGAAACTCAAAAAGGAGATTCGCCTGTCCTACATAAAATTCACCGAGAAGGATATCAACTACTTTCTCCACAGACTGAGCAGCAGAAACTACTGGCGGATTTACAGGGAGTTCAGGAAATATGCGTGTTTCCTCGATATTGAGACAGACGGAAAATCGGGTATGGATTCTGACATTACCGTTATCGGTATTTATTCTGACAACGGATACAGGTGTTATATAAACGGGCAAAATCTCGAAAGATTCGAGGATGACATTCTGAAATATGACCTGATAATAACGTTCAACGGCAAACTTTTCGATTTTCCTGTCATAACCCGCTATTTCAGAACAAGGTATTTCTCGAACATAGCACACATAGATATGAAACCGGTCTGTGCTTCTATGGACAGTAAATTCAGGGGGGGGCTCAAGACACTCGAAAGAAAGATAGGCCTTTACAGGCCGCCTGAGATAAGAGAGCTCGACGGATATGATGCGGTCAAACTCTGGGACAGATACTGTGCGGGAGAAAAGGAGTGTCTGAATCTGCTCATAGAATACAACAAATACGATGTGCTCAATCTGGCAAAATTATCGGATTATATGTATCAGTACGGAGTAAACCTTATGAAGGATAAGGGACTTATATTAAATGAGGAGGGAAAAGATGAATGAATCGGAACTGCCCGGTGTGGGCACAAAGTACTGGAAGAAGCTCGAAAACGGGACCACACTGACCATTATCAGACACGACTCGGGACGATTCGAAATCGCCTATTCGGGACAGGAGAGCGAAATACCGGAATACTATTCCGAAGTAACCGAGGAGGAGGCAATAGAAATCGGCTCTGTACTCGCCCAGAAGGTTCACCAGAAGATAGTGGAGAAGATGGATATACTCGTCAAGAATCTGATAATAGAATGGTTCAAGGTCCCCTCAGGATACGAATCACGGACGATAGGGGACATACAGATAAGGAAAAAGACAGGTGTATCCGTAGTGGCAATACTGCGAGAGAAAGAGACAATCCCGGGTCCGGGTCCTCAGGACAATATACTCCCGCAGGACGTACTCCTGATTGTCGGCAAGAAGGAATCGATCGAGGCATTCAAGAGACTCTTCAGCAACTGATTATGGATTTTTTATATTCCCTTACTGTAGCAACTGCCCTTCTATTCGTTTTATCTCTTCTCTCCAATATTCTGAATTTCTTCTCTATACCCCTGTTTATAATCGGCGGTATTTTGCTTCAGCCGTTACTATCGGATACTCTCAATATAATTTCCATTCCCGCCCAGCTCGGCCTTCTCCTTCTGCTCTTTTACATCGGCTTCGAAATCTCCCCTATCAGGTATCTGAAGAATATCAGGAAAGTTCTCTACGACGGAAGTATCGATCTCATATTTGCATTCATACTCCCCCTTATAATTACCTTTGCTTTTGTAAGGGAGATAAAATTTGCCCTCTTCCTCTCTGCACTGCTCTATGTGTCAAGCAGTGCCATCAATCTGAAAATCATTGTAGATTCGAAATTTGCAATATACAGTTTTGCGGAAAAGGCTATCAATATTACGCTCTTTCAGGACCTTTTGGTCTCCTTCTTCATTATTATTCTGCCGCTCTTCTTTGTGGAATTCAAGAGCACCTCCCTCTTTCTCTCCCTCTCGAATGTCTTCATTTTCGGAGTCTTTCTGAATATCATCTATTTTCTTCTGAAATACACAAGGGATTTCATTAACCGCAGTTCGGACGAGACGATTATTCTGCTCTCATTTGCGGCAATGATATTTTCATCGTACATATCCAGCAAACTCATAAACTCCGAGGCAATGGGTGCCTTTATAGCGGGTTCCGTAATCAAGGCGACGGGATACCGTATCGACATAAAAAGGGCATTTGCACCGATAAAGGATATCTTTTCACCGTTCTTCTTTTTGTACTTCGGGCTCAATATAAAAATCGGTTTTGTCCTCGACCAGTGGCTCATCATAATACTGACGGTTCTTATCGCAGTCATCTCCAAATATCTGGTTTCATATCTGCTCTACCCTCAGAAAACATCATCACTGTTCAGGAATCTGCTCTTCGGACTCCTTACCATCAGAGGAGAATTTTCGATAGTGCTTGCAGCGATATCAATCAATTACCTCGACGAAAAGAGCTTCGCGCTTATATCGGTCATCTCCACAGCAATCATTTTCGTAAATATCATCATTGGTCTTTCACTCATAAGGGTATTCGAGAAAAAACTCAGATTGAAAAACTTATAATTGTTGCCATTAATTATCTGTTGTGTTATCTGAATAGCACTTTCGGGAGGTAAATATGAACAGAATTATAGAGTGTGTCCCAAATATCAGCGAAGGAAGGGACAAGAATAAAATCGAGTTGATTACTTCTGTACTGAAAGACATAAAGGGTATCAAACTGCTCAATGTGGAGCCGGATGCGGATTACAACAGAACAGTAATTACATTCGTGGGTGAACCGGAGGTGATAGTAGATGCAGGATTCAGATTCTTCAGAAAGGCCGTCGAACTCATCGACATGAGCGTACACAAAGGTGAACACCCCAGAATGGGAGCGGTCGATGTCTTCCCGTTCATCCCTGTCAGAGGTGTAACTATGGAAGACTGCGTCAGACTCTCGAAAGAGCTTGCATCAAGGGTAGGAAATGAACTGAAAATTCCCGTATATCTCTACGAATACTCGGCATCAACGCCCCAGAGGAAGAACCTCTCTGATATCAGGAAGGGTGAATATGAGGCACTGCCGGAAAAGATGAAGAATCCCGAATTCAAGCCCGATTTCGGTCCTTCTGAATTTATCCCCAAATCAGGGGCATCCGTAATAGGCGCAAGACAGTTTCTGATAGCCTACAACGTCAATATCTTCAGGGAGAACCTCGAGACGAGCGTAAAAGTCGCAGATTATATCGCGAAGAACATCAGGGAGAGCGGATACAAACTGCCTGACGGCACGAGGGTTGCGGGCAGACTGAAGGCCGTAAAGGGTATGGGCGTGGAGCTGAAGCAGTATAATATCGCACAGGTCTCGATGAATCTTGTGGATTACAATACAACCGGCATGCACACCGCATTCGAACTTATAAAGGAATATGCCGCAAAGGAAAGCGCCGAGGTGAGAGGTTCGGAGATAGTAGGACTAATCCCCTTTGATGCAATAAAAAAGTCTGCACTCTTCTATTCCGGCGGCAGGGAGATTACCGAAAAAGAGGCAATAAATCTCGTCATAGAAAGACTGGGACTGAACTATCTGTATCCTTTCGAACCGGAGAAGAAGGTTCTTGACCTTATGGTATAAGAAACGGAGGAGATTATGCTTAGCAAGAGCGTTATCGAATTTCTGAATGATGTCTCATCAGGTTCACCCGTTCCCGGAGGCGGTTCGGTATCGGCAATTACCGGAGCCCTTGGCACCTCACTCGTAAGTATGGTCCTCAATCTTACGGCCTCGAGCAAGAAATACGAGGAGTTTCACCGCTTTGCAAACGAGACACAGATAGAAGTATCACGTATCTCGGAGAGGTTAAAGAAGCTCGTCGTCGAAGATGCAGAGGCATTCGACAAAGTTATGGCAGCCTTCAAATTGCCCAAGAATACAGATGAAGAAAAATCAGAAAGAAAAAAGGCAATAGAAGAGGCAACGAAGCAGGCAATCGCGGTCCCGCTCGAGACAGGGAAGCAGTGCATCGAAGGGCTCTCGATAATAAACAGCGTAATCGACAGATCCAACAAAAATGCCATATCGGACCTCGGCGTTGCAAATCTGCTCTTAAAAGCCGCCTGCGAAGGGGCACTCTACAATGTCTATATCAATCTGGGTTCGCTCTCTGACACCTCATATACAGATGAAGTAAAAAAGGTTGTCGAGAAGATGACACAGAGAAAGGATGAACTTTTCTCGGAAAACAAAAGCCGTATCGAAAAGCTCCTCGGGGTATAATTTTTTTATCCTTCGGAAGAAAAATATTTTTTAGTATTTATCTATAGTCTAACACTGTAAACCATACTCGCCCTCGGGAACCTGAGGAGTCTTTCGGTTATCTCGTCGTGATGAACAACGCCCCTTTTGTTACCCGAGACATACGGCTCCACAAGTTGTTTAGCCGCCTCAACATCTCCGGTTGCCTTGATTTTGACCACCTTTGCCATCAGCTTCTCGATTGCAGCCGGCATCTTTTCGTAAACAATACTGAATTTCCCGAGCGGCTTGCCGGTCTTATCATCCGTTACCATCTTCCATTCGAGAGCACCTTCTTCCGTCAGAAAACCTATCTGAACCGCCGAGAGCTGACTGTAATTCTTCGGATTTCCCGAACTTGTAAACATCCCCTGTGATATATGCCCGAATGCCCAGACTATCGCGTGGGTATATATCTTTTTCGCATCTTCATCGGTGATAATACCCTTTTTTCTCAGAAGCTCGGTGTAATAGAGCGAACCTGTCTGAGCCTTCAGTTCCTCGAGAGTACTCCCGAGCCCTCCGCCGAATATCTCTGACGGACCCTTGCCGTTTATCTTGTAATCGGAGTGCGGGCCAAGGTTATGTGTTGCCTCGTGAAGCACAATATCGATGAGGGAGAGCAGTTTGTCATCGGTGTAGTATTTTAATGTATCATCAGTAAGTAGTGTGGAGGCCTTCTCCCTTGCCATCTTTTTACTCTGGGCATCCTGATAAAGGTTGGTCATAACCACCGTTCTGCCTCTCCCCTCTTCGGCAACTTTTCCCCAGTTCGGCAGAGACTGACCTATAGTTGCACCGAGAGGAGACCTCGCATCCCCGGCGTTCATAATTATCTCGATAAAATCAGGCATTGCAAAACTGACTTTCCGGGCTTTATAGGTATTTTCGGATATCTTTTCGAGCAAGGCCTCCATCTCATCCCTGATTGGTTCGAGTTTCTTCTGAAGTTCGACCGATGATTTATCGATCAGTGCAAATGACATATGGAATCCCGCCTTCTGCTGACACAAATCCCAGTAAACCTCATCTGGTGCGAGTCTCAGATACCACTTGCTGTTAAGTGCGTTCATCTTTGCCCATGCCTCATCTGCCTCCTCCCACTGACCTGTCTCGAAGGCCTTTGCATCTGCCTGAAGATAGGCAACGAGCGCAGGTTCCGTCTTCGGGTCCAGAAACATAGCTGCCTTTCTAATCTCAGCTGCAATCGCCTTCATCTCTTTGCCATAGGCAGTAATATAGGGAACTGCCACAAATTTATCCTTCTCCTTTCTGACAACAGTAAACGGATTTAAGAGATTCTTTGCATCCGGGTCTTTGGAAAGCCTTTCACAGAAATCCTTTTCCTTCTGCTCATCGGGAGGATATGTATCCCATACCTGTTTTGTAAAATCAGGGAAGGCATTGCAGAACGGGTCTTTCTCTGTCTTGGGAGCAAAACACCACGGTCCCTGATTTCTCACAAACAGCGTCCTGCTCGGGATATCGGTATTTTTGGTCTTATTCATCAGCTGAAACGAACCCCTCTGCTTCATATGGAGTTCTTCTATCATCTGCCCTATCTTTATCATCTGTTTTACAAACTCCTTCTCCTTTGCATCGGCTTTCGAGAGGTCTGTCTGGACCAGTGTAGGGATACCCTGATTCAGTTCACTTGCCACAACCTCCTGTCGCTTCATATTGATTATCTTTTTATATGCGGATTCGAATCCCATCGTGAATTTACCTTTTGATACCCATTTCTCAATCTTTTCACCCGTCCCGAGTACTACAAGCTCATCGGGGTCCAGAACACCTTCATTTCTGCTGTCATCAGCCCAGAAGAGCGGGATACCGGAGATTGCGGCAAGCCTGTTGAAATCTGTCTGGGAAATCTGCGGAAGATTATATAATCCCTTCTTCTCACAATCATCCTTGGCTGCTGACATAAAAAACAGTGAGATAACAAAAATTGTAAACAAAACCTTCGGTCTGTAATTCATAAAAACCTCCTTATAAGGATTAAACAGAATACAGGTAAAATAATTCCGCTGATAGTAAAAACTGCAAAAATTTTCCGAATGCAGCAGGATTTATACTATTTCCCTTTCAGCTGAGGCACGGATTTAGGCACCGTTGAACTCTTAGGTGAAAATTTGGGTACACTCTTCTTGAACGCATTATCGTCATCATCGTCATCAGAACTACCGCTGCTGGGAAGATAAAAATTCTTCTGGCCGGAGGGAGAATAAGACTTTGCGGCATCCTCTCTGAGTATCTTGCCGTCAGAACTGTAACTGTCATCAGATTTGTAATTATAAACTCCTTTCGGAGACTGATAATCCACAGGTCTGTTCTTAGGAGTAAAGTTCTGCTTATTCAGGTTATTGTACTGATATCCCTTCTCTGCCCTCTCGAAACTGCTCCCCAGCGGATAACTGTACTTGGGAGAAAAGGCCGCATCAGGTTTGTATGAGGGGAGATTCCCCTGCCCGGTCTGTGGTGACAGAACCTGTTTATTGAAATTCGTATCCTTAAGTTTTCCGATATCCCCGACCTGACTCTTGAAATCGGGTTTATAGAGCTCGAATTTTCTCTCCTGAGGTCTGTAGAGATTGACTGGCTTACTAACAAATTCGGTCTTTACAGGCTCTATCTTCTTTGCCGAATACTTTTCTATCTCCTGCTTCGGAGGTCCGTAACTGTGATATGAGTTGTCATCTTCCTTCGGAATATATTTATGAACTCCGGATTCGGAACCGAAGACCTGAGCCCTCTTGTCCTGCGGAATCGCATTGTGCCGGTATTTCCCCGAATTGATCTGCCCTGCTTCGACTATTACCCATCTCTCATAAACGACCGGAGAGTAATAATCTATGTAAATGAACGACGGGTAGTAAGGATACCATCCCACATAAGGCCCGCTATGAATCCAGACAACCCAGTGAGGTCTCCAGATTGTACCCGGAACCCATAACCAGCCGTAATAATCGTGATAAAACCATCTCCCGTAGTGAAAAGGTGCCCATCCCCATTCAAAGTAGCTTATCCATATCCAGCCATATTCGTCAGACCATTCCCATCTGCCGTAGGTATAGGGCTGCCAGCCGGCCCATAGCCCTACAGGCCTCCAGACCCAGACTCCGTAGGAATCCAGATATATCCAGTCTCCGTAAGGTGCAAGTGCGTCATAAAAGACCCCGACCTCAACCGCAACATTGGCATTTGCCTCAAATGGCAGTAAAACCCAGATAACCAGAGCTGCAATCAGAAGATACCTTCTCATACTTCCACCTCCGTAAGAATAATTTTAACACCAAATACATCTGAATTCAAGGAGCTGTATTGAGAAGAATTTTTCATATTTTGTTGAATCCTTTTCAAAGAAAGTCTATCAAAATATAACGGAGGTATATGATGAAGGAAAACTGGAAATCATACTTAGCAATAGCAATAATTGTAGGTGCATTCGTATCATTCAATCTCTTTTACAAAGGTCCGTCTGACGAGGATTTTAAGGAGGCAGGCATATCTGTTTTGAACGAATCAAACAAGGATATCCTTATGTCCGATTCCGATATCCCCGTTATGGTCCTTTTCAAGACAAACACCTGTAATGTCTGTAAGGTTTTCGCCCCGAAATTCATCGACTTTGCAAAAAAGAATAAAGATAAAGCCCGCTACGTCGTAGCAGACCCGAACAATATAGATTTTGACAGATACGGAATAAGGGCATATCCCACCACAAGGATATATTATCAGGGTAGGATTCTCGAGGAGCTTGTAGGTAACGGCTCTATCGGACCGTTTCAGAAGATAATCGATAGTATCAAATGAATTTACCTGAACGGTATAAGAAACCTCTTGCCGTTGATCTCGTTTACCCCGACATAGACATCAATCCCGAATGTATTTTTGATATTTGAATAAGTAAGGACTTCCTCTATTGTCCCGAATTTTACAAGCCTGCCTTTATCAATAAGTAAAATCCTGTCACAGAACTGGGCGGCCATATTCAGGTCGTGAACGGATGCCATTACAATCTTGCCCTCAAGGGATATCTCCTTCAGTATCTGGAAAACCTTAACCTGATTGTCAATATCCAGCCCTGAAAGCGGTTCATCCAGCAGAATAATATCCGAACCCTGTGCAACCCCTCTCGCAACCATTACCCTTCTCCTCTCACCGCCGGATAGCGAAAGAACATTTCTTTTTAGAATCTCTTTCAGCTCGAATCTCTCGATAACCTCCTCGAGCCTCCTCTTCTCCTTCTGCGAAAACTTACCGAAAAAACTGCCGTATGACCGCTGTGACATCCTGAGTATCTCATATACAGAAAAACCGAACAATACTTTAGTCTCCTGCGGAACATATGAGAGAATATCCGTCCTGTCCGTTCCTGTCAGACTGATATCGTTATACAGTATTTCGCCTTTGAACATGGGTATCAGTCCCGCTACCGACCTGATAAGTGTTGATTTTCCTGAGCCGTTTCTCCCGATTATTCCCACGAAGAGGTTTTCACTGATATCGGCACATATATCCCTTATCACAAACTCCTCCGAATAACCTGCTGACAGACCCGAAATCCGGAGCATTACACGCCTCCCCTCTCTCTGTAATAATCCCTGAGCAGAATGACAAAGACCGGACAACCGATGACCGCCGTAATAGCCGAAATGGGCGGCTCGAAGCTGTACAATCCTGACATCACCCTCGAAAGGAGGTCGGACAATACAACGAATGCACCTCCGGCAAAGAATGATAACGGCAACAGATATCTGTTGTTGATGATGCCGGCAAATCTCAGCATCTGCGGTATTATAAGTCCTACAAAACCGATCAGACCCGTAAGAGAAACTACAATCCCTGTCAGTAAGGAGGTATAAATAAAAACCCTCTTTCTCAGATACCCCACATTTATACCCGAAGTACGGGCGATATCTTCACCCAGAGCAAGTATATTGAGCCGCGGTGACTCCAGAACAAGCAAGAAAGAGATAACCAAGACAACTATCGTCTCCAAAAGGATATCATTCAGCGAAAGGTATGGGATATAACCGGAGAGCCAGAGTGTAACTTTCTGGAGCTTTACCGGAGGTATAAATGCCTTGAATATAGTTACGAGAGCCGATACAAAGCCGTTGAAGATAACACCTGTAAGGAGCATATTGACAGGGCTGAGGCCCCCCTGCCGCCGGTTGATGTAGAGTAGCAGGAAAATCGAGCCGATCGCTCCTGAAAAAGAAAAGAACCTTATCCCGAATACAGAATCGGAAATGAAAGCACCCGATACTATCCATATAGTTCCGCCAAGTACTGAACCACCCGAGACCCCGAGAAGGAACGGTTCGGCAAGCGGATTTTCCAGAACAGACTGAAGAGCAGCACCGCATATTGCAAGTGCCCCGCCTGTAATGAGGGCAGCGATTACCCTCGGAAGTCTGAGATTAAACAGTTCCCCGAAACCGGCATCCAGTCCTAAGATTGAACCTGTACTGCCGAAAAAGACCCCGAGAAATACCGAAATAATAAAGATTATCAGTATCAGAAATATCTTCAGCCCTGTATATCTTCCGGAGTTCATCTGTCTTTGCAGCACCTGAATCCGGCACCGGAGAGTCTTACATCAGGCGGCTGAAACCTCTTCTTTCCGCAGGTCATCGTATCTTCATCGTAGCCCGAATTTGAAAATCCGCCACCTTTGATAAGTTTCAGGGAACCAGAGTCGTCAGTGGCATCTATCCATTCCCAGAGATTTCCGGAGAGGTCAAAGACCCCCTTACCATTATCACATTTTCCGAATGTCCCTGAAGGAAGCACTCCGATAACCCCCCTCTTCTTACCAGATTCGAAACTATTGCAGAAATCCTCTGCATATTCGTTCCCGTAGGGATATTTTCTCTTCTCCGTCCCCATACAGGCAAAATCCCACTCCTCAGACTTACATAATCTCTTGCCGGAATTTTTACAGGCAATCTCCGCCTCCATCCAGCTTATGTTATCCGTAGGTGTCATTCCTTTTCCGGCCCTTGCATAGATTTTATCTTTAAGTTCCGATTTATTGAAAATATTGCCGGGGAGAAATTTACCATCCTTTTTTATCACTGATTCAAATACAGGTGTATATCTGTATGACTTTCCATTCTTATCATAACCGATGATATAATTTTCGTATCTGTCGATACAAAAACTCTTAGAATCCAGCCTGAATTCAACCATCTCCGGCGGACAATCCCCTGCCTTACAGGAAATTAAAAACACAGAAAACAGAATAAAAACGAAAAGATTTTGCATACATTCTCCAAAAGTCCTTATGATAATAACAACAAGCCCGTTTTTGTCAAAAGAAATTAAACCGGAATAACGAGGAGAGAAAACAGGAGATGATTGAAGATAATAAAGACTTCTGATATTATATGTCCCAATGAATAAAACGTTATTGATAATCTTTCTTGTTATTTTTCCAATTCTTTCAAGAGGAGAGGAACCAGAAAATCAAAAAACAGAGGTGAAAAAAGGGAATTCAGAATATAAAACTGAATATGTAGAAATTCAGAAAAGAGATTTATCGGTTTATGAATTTGAGCTGGATGCAGAAAATAAGGCAGAGATTCTCGTTGAGACCAAAATTGTGCTTAAAAAGACCGATACAAAAGAGATTCTCAATCGTTTAAAGACATTTTTTGATAAACTTAAGCCCTGTTTTACCAACAATCCGTCAGAATTTAAGATTAATTTTGATAGTAACGGGGAAATAAAGGATACAGAATTTCCAGAAAATGCCGGCGAAAGCTTCAAAAAATGTATCGGGGCGAAAATAAAATTACATAAGAAAAGATTACAGCTATTAGAGCCAGAGATTACTGCTGAATATTCATTGAGAATCAGAAGTGGTATTACGGAAAAATAGATTTCGGGAACCTGTTGAGGTTGATTAGTCCGTTTTTCTGAACTACTATCAGGTCCTCGATCCTCACTCCGCCGATGCCGTAATAATACAGACCCGGTTCGACAGACTGAACCATCCCCGTCCTGAGGTATCCCGGAACGTTTGCAATTCTGAAAGGTTCGTGAATATCCAGACCGAGTCCGTGGCCGGTGGAATGGAAGAACCCTTGCATCCTTCCCTTTATAAGTCCTGTCTTATACCCGAGCTGCTCGAATACATTCTGAACGGCCTTGTGGACATCGGCGAGCAGAACTCCGTCCTTTATCATCGAAAGTGCCTTGTTCTGTGCTGTCAGAACTGCATCATAAAGCCTGAGCAATGCCTCGGACGGCTTACCCACCACGAATGTCCTCGTCATATCCCCGAAATAGAGAGTCTCCATCGAACGGGGGAAGATATCCACAATTATTGACTCATTGGGCCTTATCGGTCCGGCACCTTCGTTGTGCGGGTCAACCGCATCATTTCCGCAGGCAACTATCGTATGGGCACCTACCATATTTTTTTCCATAAGGAAGATGTTAATAACCTTCTTGAGGTATTCGCTCGTCACACAGGTGCCGTCGAAATAAATCCTCTTGCCCCTGATATTCGATTCCTTGAGAATATAGGCTACCTTTGCCATTGCCTCTTCGGTTATTTTCTGGGAGTGGGCAATATGTTTTATTTCATCCTGACGTTTGTATGCCCTCTCCGAGAAGAACGGGTCCGGAACGATCGTTATCTTGAATCCCTTCGAAATCAGGTGCGAATATATAAGTGACGGAAAGGTAGCAGGTACCTCAAAGGACTTCATCCTGAACTTCTTTAAGAGATGCTCGATTATCACCTCGATGGGCGGCATCGAATTCTTGTCTATTTCGGCAGCAGTCTTTGAGAGTGAGATAACCTCCTCCACCTTTGACTGTTTCTTCGCCCTGTCGATCTCGAGGTCTGACATAACCATATATCTTACACCGTTTCTCACTATCAGAAGGAACGGGTCGGGAGCCATAAAGCCGGTTGCATAATAAATATTCGATTCTGTCTCGGGACAGGCATACATTACATAACTTCTCTTCTCCATTTTTTTCCTCCGGTAAATTTGATTAAGCGAGCGTTACTTTCCTGACCTTATCACCGAATTTTTCCTTCAGTGCCTCTTCCACTCCGTACTGAAGCGTCATCAGTGCACCCGCGCAGTGGGCACAGGCACCCTGCAGTTCTACCTTGACTATCCCTGTATTCTCATCATAATCTACAAACTGAATATTCCCTCCGTCCGCAACCAGAAATGGCCTGATCTTCTCTTCGATGTACTTCCTGATATCTTCTTTCATCAAACACCTCCTAAGTGTCTGTTAGTATATATTTCCGATAAAATCCATCAAAAAAGGATTCCAATCATTCATCGACATCCATACAGCATCTGAAACCGTAAAACGGGGATTTCTTGGAACCTGACTCGACCCTTCTGGAGGCACATCTTACCGCCCAGTCGGGCTTGTTTACATAACCTCCCTTGACACCTTTCTGGCCATCCTTCATAAAGACCCATTCGGCAACATTTCCGGACATATCATATACACCGTAGGTGCTCCTGCATTTCGGGAACTGCCCTGAAGCTGCCACCTTCTTCTCTTCACCGGAATTACTCTCGGCGTTACATATAGTCGGGTCGAAGACATTGTCATACGGATATTTGAGCATCGAAAGACCCTTACAGGCCCTCTCCCACTCCTCCTCCGAACAGAGTCTTTTACCGGCGGCGGCACAGAGTTTATCAGCCTCATCGAAGGAGACGGAGGTCTTCGGCATAGCACCCTTCTTGTTGGGATATTCATATCTGTCGATGCAGTATGCGTGTGTATTTACGGAAACAAATGCCGGCTCATCTGCCTGACGCCCCTCATCACCGGGGACCGAGCCCATTTTGAAGGAACCGGCTTTGATATAAATCATATCCTTCGGACACCCGCCCGCACCCTTAACCTTCTCTTTCTCCTCTGTCAACTGCTCCTTTTCGGTCTTCCCCTTCTCTTCCGGCTTCTCCTCCTTTTTCTTCTCCTCCGTCTTCTGCTTCTCGGTCAGCGCTGTACCGCCTGTCTCTTTTTTCTCTGCCTTCTCTTTCTGTTGTTCCGGTGGTCTCTTTTCAGGCCCCGGAGTCAGATCCGATACAGAGGCAGCATCATCTGATGATAAAGCCAAAATATCTTCATAAACCACATCAGGTTCTTCACTGACCGGGATATCCGCTGCGACGTCTTTTCCCGCAATAAGAGGAACAGTTATATCCGCTGTAAGTGAGGTCGTATCGGATCTGAATCTGTCATAGAGAAACAGACCTGTTGCAGTCAGAACTGCTATCAGTAAAAATAGCACGATTATCAGGGCTCTTTTACCAAACAGGGTTTTCAGGGGCTTTTTTTCATCCTCCGCCTTCCGTGATTCGGATTTTTTTCTGATATGAACAAATTTTGTCTCTACTGCAGAGATACTCTGGTGATACTCATCCTTTACTGTCTGGGGGAGTTCATTGTAGATCGAAAGGACTTCGAACAATTCTGCATTAAATTCATTTACATCATTATGCCTTGCGAGCGGGTCCGGACTCGTGGCTTTGCTGATTACAGCCTTCAGTCTCCTGTCTATCTCCTCATTGTATTTGAACAGCTGGATTTTGCTGATATCCTTCTCCTCTGAACCGGAGAGGAGCGTCTGCAGTATTCTGCCGCAGGAATAGATATCACTCCTGTATGATGGTTCATTACCTTCCAGAATTTCAGGTGCCAGATAGATATTCGACTTGTCCTCCTTAATCTGCTTTATGCAGTTGGAGAGCGTAATATAGTTCAGAATAGTCGTATCGGTAAGTTTGATATAGTCGGGCTGAATAATTATATTCGAAGGTTTAAAATCCCCGTGACATATAGTAGGATGCATCTCGTTCAGGATCTCTCCCATCTGGAAGAAGAGAGGTTCGATCTCCTCGAAACTGAAAGGCTTGCCTACCTCCGTCCTGAGTTTTATTGTATTCTTGAGAGACATCCCGTAGATGAATTTCATAGAGATATAGACCCAGCCTTCATGTGAGATATCCGAGTCAAAAATTCTGACCAGATTCGGATGAGAAATGTCTTTAATCCCTCTTACACCCCAGACAAGCCGAGACATCTCTTCCTCATTTTTGAAAACGAACGGCTTGAATATTTTCAGTGCCACCCCGCTGTTGGTCGCCTTGTCTATGGCATAGAAGACCTGTGCAAAAGTACCCTCACCTATAAAACGTGTAATGAAATAACGTTCGTTTATAGTGCTTTTAATCTGAACCAGCAGTTTTTCGGAATCGATCTTCTGTCTGATGGAGCCGGAGGACTTTACAAGAAGCGGCTCTTTACAGACTCCGCATATCTCTGAACCGTCGGGATTATAACTGCCGCATTTTTTACAGAGCACAAACTCCTCCGATTATTTTGAGACAAACCCGGAGATTCTTCCGATATCAATCTGATAGGGACAATCCCCGTAACCTGAATTCTTATTCCGCTTATCTGCTTTGATATACTGTGTAGAATCCCTTACAAGCCTTGAACAGATTTCCGAACCATCGGCAAAACTCTCTTTTGAAGTATAGACCGAACATACATTACAGCATATACAGTCAGCAGAATTCTGAATAATGCGAACCTCCTCGCCGCTTATGATACCGATATTATCCTGCCTGAACCTCTCAATAAATTCCCGGCTGCTCAGTTTTTTTGTAAATATATATTTGGCCAGATGAAGCGCAAAGAGGATTCCGAGAAAAAAGAGCGAATATATAAACTTAAAAAATCTCATAATACCGTATTATAGGTAATAATTGCCAATTATCAAATTTTTTACTCATCTCCCATAAGGGTAATATTCAGTACCTTTTCGGCATTTTTATAATATAACTTCTCAAGGACCGGTTCGGGGAGATCTATTGCATCTATCTTCCAGTCTCCCTGAACAGGGGTCATATGCTCCATCTGGACAGAGACGGTTTCGAAATATTTATAATGTTTTCTGTAAAACTCGACCGCATCTTCATCGTTTGGCTCGGGCTCAAACCCCTTCGAACCAAGCCAGAGGCTGTCGGAATGTATCCCTATATCCGTACCAAAGAGTATCCGGTCCTGATATTTTATAAAAAAGTCGTGCATCTTCTTTGCATTGTGTCTGCCGAATTCCGGCACCCTTGCAGCGATATCGATGTAATAGTTCGGATATTTATCGAGCATCTCACCCACAAAATCAGGATTCTCTGCATAATTGCCGAAATGAACTCCTATAAATGTGGTCTCCGGATGCTTTCTCACGAGATTTTCAAACTGAACCATTAATTCCTCAAACGAAGGATAATCCCTGCCATAAAAGGACCAGCCGGGATGGGCGAGAAGTTCGATATATCTCTCGTTGTCGGGAGTCGGGGGCTTAAAGAATGCAACAGGGTCTGCCGAATGAATCGATACAGGCAGGCCGAGTCTCCCACACTCCTTCCATATAGGGTCCAGAATCTCTTCATCTACCCTGAGCAACCTGCCGTCGGCATATCTGAAACCAAGTCCCAGAGCCTTGAAAATCTTCAGCCCCTTTGCACCCATTGCCTTTGCGCGGTTCAGATTGCGTATATTAATCCTCTGGAATATCTCCGGATTATCCAGATAATACCAGTTGAGGTTTACGTAGTTAATTATCCTGTTCTTTGTCATTTTTGCCAGCGTCTGCATCATTTCAAAATCATAACCGGGGATTCCTCCGCTGAGATTTACAAGCCTTCTGATACCTGCAAAATCCATAATTCTGATTGCCCTGTCGAAGCCGTCATATCCGATATGTGCGTGCGCATCTATCCTGTATTTTACCTTCGAATATGTCACACCCTTTTTGTTTTCAGGAAGAACGGAACCGGTATTCTTTCCCTTGCAGGAAATAAGCAGAACACCCATCAGCAGAAGAGAACAAAAAAATTTAAGCCCCGTTTTCATTTTCCGAAATAACCCTGTAAATAAATTCAATATCATCAAGGGTCAGATTCTGAGGTCTCTTGGACAGATCAACCCTGCCGGAGATCTCGATAAGATACTTCTCACCGAAACGTGACCTGATAATATTTCTCAGACTTTTTCTCGGATAATTGAAAATATCCTGTACCATCCTGTCGAACTTCCTATACAACAGATATCTGCTGACGTCATCATAAAACTGCATATAAACAACAGCTGAATCGACTCTCGGGGGAGGACTAAAGGAATTTCTGTCTGCCCTGATAATAACCGAGGGAGACGAAAGCAACGTTGCAAACACAGACATTGCGGACCAGTCTCTGTCACCGGGACGGGCAGTAATCCTCTCTGCCACCTCTTTCTGAAACATAAGGCAGGCATCCTTAATATAAGCCGCATTTTCAAATAACCTGAAGAGAAATAACTTCGAAAGATTATAAGGCAGATTTGCAGCAACCGTCAGCCTTCCGTATTTCTCAAAATACTTTTCAAAGTCAAACTGCATCATATTCATCTCGATTATTTCAAGACTGCCGTTGCCCGAAAATCTGGCTTTAAGTTTACTTATTACGTCCCGTTCCATTTCAATGGCAATAACCTTATTACATTTTTTTAGCAGATATTCAGTAAGATTGCCCGTTCCCGCCGCAAACTCTATGACAGGATTGCCGCCGGCAGAACTGCTGACCTCCGAGGCAATCGTCTCAAGAACGGTCTCGTTTACAAGCAGATGCTGACCCCACGATTTTTTGAGATTACCTGACCGGGATTTCGACCTTGAATAATTCATATCCGGAATATCCACGGAGGGTATATAATATAATTAGTTAAAAATCCAATGAAAATTAATAACGGCAACCCTATAAATATTCACAGAATCCTGCCTGACAATTTTTATAACTTACCATACCAGTCTCTTTCTGTCGAAATATATACCTTGATACCAAGCCCATTATGCAGATAATTTATTACTTTCTGCAGAACCTGCTACCCCTTCTTTACCCGGCACCTGTCAAAAATTATCCTGCAGCATAACCGAACTAAACAAATATCAATATTGCATACATATTTTGTAATATCAATATGTTAGAAAGATATTCTCAAGTATTACTTTAATATTTATCTGATTGTAAAAACAGTTGTTTTCACGGATTTTCCGGTAATAATTTCACCATCTCTGATAGTGTCATAAGTGCCCAGAATATCTATTTCCCCTGATTTCAGATTACCCCTTGAAGGGTCAGCACAGAGGACTGATTTACCGTTTCTTTTTAAGGATCTCATCCAGCCTGTAACCTGCTCAGTCATTCTGTTGTCATAAAACATATCTCCGGCCAGAATTACATCAAAATAGCTGCAATCAGATAAAAAGAAGTCTTTTTCAGTCAATTCAAATTCCACGCAATTCAGTTTCATATTGATTGAGGACATTACAAGGGCATTGGGGTCGGTATCCGATGCCAATACATATTCTGCTCCGCAAAGTCTGGCCGCTATCCCCTCCACCCCGCAGCCCGCACCAAAGACGAGAACCTTTCTGCCACGCAAAAGTCCGGAATTATCCAGAACAAACCTTGATAATGCCTGACCACCGGGCCAGCAGAACAGAAAAAACGGGTCACTGATACCATATTTTGCAAATTCTGACTCCTTTGCGTAAAAATATTCTGATTTTTCGGTCAGAACACGCAGACGGATCTCGGGCAAAAGGGGGAATGTAACGACCTCCGTGTAATTCATTACAAAGCCCGTTACATTATCAAGATTATCATGCCGGCTCAGACTCATATCCGGACAGATATCCCAAAACAGGGAAAAAGGGAAGAATTAAAAAGTCTGAAAAATTCAAAAGAAGCCAATCGGAATTAAGGATTAAACCTGAATCATATATCCGGTTAAGACGGGCTCAGTTCAGATCCAAACCAATGCGATACCCGGCACACATATCAAAATATTCAATAAATCCAAGTGGTTAAAATGTGTCTTCAGGAAAGTCAGCGAATATGTCTAACTGGCACCGGTTATCAGCACCTGTTACCATACATCTTTTTACTTGCATACTGCGTAAATATGCAGTATTACAGATTTCGTATTATAAGGGAGGTTTTTATACGATGGCAACAGTCCTTACACAAAAGCAGAGGGCAATTCTCGACTTTATCAATCTGCATATACAGACAGAGGGCCGTCCCCCTACCCTCAAAGAGATAGCAAAGCGCTTCGGATATGCCTCTGACAACTCAGTGCGGACACACCTGAGACTCATTCACAAAAAGGGCCTCCTCAAAAAAGAGCCCAATAAAGCGCGTGGTCTGAAAACATCTGAATTTTTCGGTATATCCTCACTCAATTCGGTCAATATCCCCCTGATAGGCACAATAGCGGCCGGCAAACCAATTACTGCTCTCGAAAATCTCGAAAAATATATATCGGTCGACCGTGAACTCTTCAAAGGCAACGACATATTCGCACTACGGATAAAGGGCGACAGTATGAAGGGGGCCGGTATAAATGACGGTGACATAGCAATTATTCACCCGCAGAATGATGCGGAAAACGGTGAAATAGTAGTTGCCATCATAGAAGAGGAAGCCACACTTAAATATTTCTACAAAGAAGGAGACAGAGTAATACTCAAGGCATCGAATCCGCTCTATGCAGACATAAATATAGACTCCACATCCGGCTCAGATGTCAAAATTATAGGGAAAGTTATTGGGCTAATCAGGAAACTGTAAACGGAATCATCTTTACAGATTCTGTCATCTTATGAAGAAAGAGATACTGCACATAAACATACCGTTCTTTCTCTCATCGGTAGAGTCACTATACGACCATTCACTCAAAGGGAGACCTTTTATAATCGCATCCTCGGATTCCCTTTATTCTCCCGTTCTTGAGATATCAGAGACTGCCTACAGGGCAGGTATCAGACGTGATATGACAGTTGCGGAGGCAAAAACACTGGAAAAGGATACTCTCATCATAAGACCAGATAACAGAAAATATACCCGTGTACTATCCGCAATTGAGTCTCTCATAGGCAGATTTACCCCGATATACGAAATACTTCCCACATCCGAGACATATATGGATATCAGAGGGACAGGCAGGGCATTCGGGGCACCGGAAGACCTTGCCCTCAGACTTTTCAGGGAAATATATTACCAGACAGGACTCAGGAGTCACATAGGAATCGGAAGCAGCAAACTTATAAGCAAAGCCGCCGCATCCTTCTTCAATACCGACGCCCTGCTGAGGGTCATAAACGGTTCGGAGCAGACATTCATCTCCCCGATGTCTGTCAGAATTCTCCCCGGCACCGACAAATGGATACTTCAAAGATTCTCTGACTACGGCATATTCAAGGTAGGAGATATCACCAGATTCAGCACAGAAGAGCTGTGTGCAATATTCGGCAAATCAGGTAATCTCTTCAAACTCTGGAGTTGCGGGACCGATATCAGACCGATTTTTACAAAAAACCACCCTTTAATAAGGGAAGAGACGGTTATTTCATACGAAGAAAACAGTTACGAAACTCTCTCAAAAAAGATATTCTTTCTTGCATCGGATATCGGATTCAGGCTCAGGGAGAGAAGATGCGCCGCGGGCAGATTCAGGCTCGTAATCACATATACAGACAATATTTCCGCAGAGGGATACTCAGGTGCAAAACCGAAAATAAATACCGATATATCGATATACCGTCTTCTAAGAGCACTTTTCTACCGCATCAGAACGCGGAGGATAAATATAAAAGACATAACGGCAGAGGCATCTCTCCTCTCACCTGTCTTTGCACAGCAGGAGCTGATAAGCCTTCCGCAAAGCAGGGAGAGAAGGCTCTTCTCCGCTATAGATACCATACGGAAACGATTCGGCGACAGCGCAATCAGATTCGGGATCGAAGACAGGATATGATGCTGATATCTTTCAAATCCTCATTCTCACTACTTGAAGGAGTTCACAGTCCGGAGGAGATAATCAGATATTCGGAGGAGGCCGGATATTCATCGGTACTGATTGCCGATACAAATAATCTCTACGGTCTTGCAGAGATTCTCAGTCTGAGAAAAGAACACAAAAAGAAGATTTTTACAGGCACATATCTTAAATATCCGGACAGAGAGAAGAATCTTTCGGTTCTGGCAATCCCTGTCAGCGATACAGGGTTTTCAAATCTCTGCTATCTGATATCTGTCATAAACACAGAAAAGAACCTTAGCACGGAGGAATTTACAAATCTCATAAAAGAGAGGAACAGCGGTCTCATTATAATCAGTTCCGACCTGAGGCTAAGCAGAATCCTCAGGGACTCAACGGAGAATATCTTCTTCGGTATCGGCACAGGTAATATCAGACTATACCCTCTCATCAGAGCTGAAGGGATAAAACCGGTTATATACCGGGAGACAATCTTTCTGTCCGGCAGAGACATTTTCACAGGGATTGTCCTCAGGTGCATTGCTCATAAGAAGAGATTCGATGAGATGAAACATCTTTATTATCAGCTCAAAGATTCGGTTCTGCTCCCCTCAAAGGTTACAGAGACGAGATTTGCACATATAAAAGAGGCATTCGTAAATATGAACTCAATCGAATCCTTACTCTTCAGGGCAGAATACAATTTTGCCCGCATACTTCCGGGCAGCGACATAAAAGATGCCCCCGGAAGACTTACGCAGCTCGCATTCGAAGGGGCAAAGGCAAGATATAAGGTAATCACAGCCGGAATAGAGAAACGGCTATGTTACGAACTGGATATAATCTCAAAAAAGGGATATGCAGGGTACTTTCTTCTGGTCAGGGATATAGTGGAGAAGAGCCATCTGACCTGCGGAAGAGGTTCGGCCGCCGCAAGTCTTGTATCATATTGTCTCGGCATCACAAATGTCGACCCGGTAAGACATAATCTGATGTTCGAAAGATTCCTGAACCCCGAACGGAGTGACCCGCCCGATATCGATATCGATTTTGCATGGGACGAGAGGGAAAAGGTCATAAACTACATATTTGAAAAATACAAAGACAGGGTGGCTCAGGTCTCCAATCACAACTCATTCTCAAACAGACTCGCGATAAGGGAGGTCGCAAGGGTATTCGGATTCAGCGAAGCCGAGATAAACCGTATCGTAAAGAGAATCAGTCTGCATCACGGGAACAGCAGTAATACTCATTTTGAAGAACCCGAAGGAAAAATCTGCCGGAGAGAACCAGTAAAAACGATATCCGGCATAGCACGTCTTATCTGCAACAATATCCGTCACATATCAACTCACTGCGGAGGGATTGTAATATCAGACAGGGATATAAAAGAGACAGTACCGGTCGGGATAACAGGCGGCGGAAAATATGTAATGCAGTGGGACAAGGATGATATCGAGAATCTGAATATAATCAAGATTGATGTACTCGGCAACCGTTCACTCGCGGTTATCAGAGATGCAAAAGAGATGATAAAAAGGAACTACGGGACAGATATAGACAAAAGAGGAATTATATTCGAGGAAGACCCGAAAACCCTCGAACTGATAAAAGAGGGGAAGACCATCGGGGTATTCTATATAGAGTCTCCGGCGATGAGGCAACTCCAGAGAAAGACCGGCGTCTCCGACTTCGAACACATTGTCATTCACAGCTCCATTATCAGGCCTGCAGCAAACAGATATATCAACGAATACGTGGAAAGACTGAAAGGCAAACCGTACAGACCACTCCACCCCGCCCTCTCCGACCTGCTCTCGGAGACATACGGGATTATGTGTTATCAGGAAGATGTAATGAAGGCAGCGATTCAGGTTGCCGGATTTTCATACGAGGAGGCCGACAGACTCAGAAAGACGCTCTCGAAAAAACACAGGGCTGAAAAAATTCAGTACTACCGCGAAAAATTCCTCGAAGGCGGGAGAAAGAACGGGACACCGGATACCATCCTGACCGAAATCTGGGCAATGATCGAATCATTCGGAGGATATTCATTCTGTAAACCTCATTCGGCATCATACGCACAGGTCTCGTTTATGTCGGCCTACATAAAGGCACACTTTCCTGCCGAATTCATCGCTTCGGTCATCAGAAACAAGGGCGGCTACTACCCGGTCTTTGCCTATATCTCGGAGGCGAGAAGAATGGGAATCAGAGTCAATCCGCCCGATATAAACGTCTCGGAGACAGGGGCCACGGCCTGCGGGGATTCGGTCTGGCTCGGATTCGATGACATAATCTCCCTCTCAAGAGAAGTATCTCATAACATTGTGAAAGAGCGGGAAGAAAGGGGATATTACACCTCACTGGAAAACTTTCTCGAAAGAAATCCGCATATCGACTTCTGTGACATACGAAGACTGATTCTCTCCGGTGCATTCGACAGAACCGAAGGTATAAAAAACCGTCCCGCTATCCTCCTGAAATCCGAAATACTCAGCAAAGGGAAGGCGGGAAGTCTTCTGAAAAATTATCCCCGCACCTTCGCCGAACTCCCGCCTTACTCAGACGAACAACTCATCAGATATGAATACGAGATGTTCGGATTCCCCCTCTCGGTCCATCCTGTAAGTATGATTGGGAAAAAAGACCTGCCCTGCGGGACAATTACTGCAAAAGATATAGACAGAGCAACAGGCAGATTCGTAAGGATTGCCGGATTGCCCATAACATCCAAACCTGTTCAGACCCGCACAAAGGAACTGATGGAGTTTGTTACATTTGAAGACGAGACAGGTATTTTCGAAGCAGTCTTCTTTCCGGATGCATTCAGAAGCTGCCACAACACAATATCGGACGGACTACCTCTCCTCCTCACAGGAAGGGTCGAAGACGACCACGGTGCAGTATATCTGAACTGTCATAAGGCAGAACTCTTAAGACACACGAAAGATACTCTGAAAATTCAGACGGCAAATATAAACAGTGATAAAAATACGGAAATCTTCTAAACTACCCGATATATTCTGTATTCTGCTACGAATTATGAATGACAGGACTGATTTTCATAAAAAAACAGTGATCACCCGTTTTTCAAACTTAATATTCCTTAAGCTTTGGAGGGCAGATTTATCAGGCTCTATCTCAAAATCAGAATTATCCGAAACTATTGCGATCTTATCTTTATTTGCCTCTACTATCAGAGAATAACCCTTCTGATGGCTTATCAATTCGAGAATAATAAAAACCATAATCCTGACAAGAACAGGATTGGAATTATGACCCGTAAATCTGAGAGAACCACCCTTTCTTTGCAGTAAAAGGTCCAGTGATTTCAGAATATCCCGGTATCCGTCCTCGGAAAATCCGTTTGTGAAGAGATTCAGTACAACGGCTGCAGATTCCTCCGAAGCCTTCCTCTCCTCTTCCTGCAAAAAATGTCTGTCATAAACCACCTTATGTCTGTCAATCTCTGATGAAAGAGTCTGAATCAGCCTGTTAATCTGTTCAATAAGTCTCTTGTGTGAAGGATATATACTACCTGTATTAATCAACGGTGTATGCCCCTTTTCAACGGCCTCAACAGAATTCTGAATCTCCGACAAAATCCGTTTCTCCTCGAGGTCAAAATGCCTCGAGACCCAGAACGACAGAAACGCCCCCGCTATAACAAACAGAATGACATACAAAACAAGCAGCCTGTTATTCAGTTTACCCTGATAAGTGTATCCTATACTGAAAAAATCCTTTTCAAAAACCTTTACCAGATGGGCATTGTCGCAAAAAGGCTCTGATTCTCCGGCCTTTTTATCAGAGGGAAGAATACATAGTTTTACGTCCGAATCATTATTTCTGTAAATGCTTAGCGAAATATAAATATTATCTCCCCTTTCAAGGGCAAGAAAGATAAAGAGATTCTCACCCTTTTTCTCTGGAATGATATACCCGAATCCGTCTTCAAGATAGACAATTTTACCGATGTTCTTCTTTATATAATCAGATTCGTCCCCTTCTGATATCCTGTTGCCTTTGTAAAATGATAAAGATTGTTCTTCTTTATTGTAAAGATATACTGCATATGACGGTACATAATTCTCATCCCTTGCAATATTCTGAAGGTCGTACTTCATTGAAATATAAACGGAATTAACGGTTGCCCTGATTTTCTGAAACCTAAGCTGATTCAGTTCCTTTGAAATATCCCCGAAAAAAGCAGAATACAGGGAAAGAACTACAAAGAGTATCAGAATCACAACTGATATAAAAAACGCAGTAAAATATCTTCCGTAATGCATAATAAATATCTATCCCAAAGTTAAACCAATAACAATGAAAAAAATGTTAATACAATTAATTTGACAGATAATTATTCTGATAGTATAAATTATCTGATTTTTATGAGTAATTTATGAAACCAGTTGCCGCCGGTATTACAAATGTAGGAATGAAGAGAAGCCATAATGAAGACTCTTTCTTCATTGTCGAGGATGAAGGGCTCTACATTATTGCTGACGGAATGGGCGGGCACTCCTCCGGAGAGATAGCCTCTCAGATGGCTGTCGAGACGGTAGCCAATTTTTTCAAATCGACCTCCAATGATGACGAAGTAACCTGGCCGTTCAAGATGGACAAAGGTAGGGATTATCAGGAGAACAGGCTTGTAACCTCTATCAAACTTGCCAATCTCAGAATCTACGAATCTGCCCAGCGCGAGGCAAAATACAGAGGTATGGGTACTACAATAGTTTCTGCACTCTTCAAAAACGATGAAGTTATCATTGCCCACGTCGGAGATTCCAGATGCTATCTTATAAGTGGTTCCGAGATGAAACAGATTACAGAAGACCATTCTCTCCTCAATGACTATATCAAGGCCAAAAAACTTACACCCGAGGAACTCGAAAATTTCCCTCATAAAAATGTCATTGTAAGAGCCCTCGGGATGAAAGAGACCGTTCAGGTTGACATAAACCGTATAAGACCCAATCCGGGCGATATTTTTCTGCTGTGCACAGATGGTCTCTCAGGGATGGTCAAAGATGATGAGATGAAGAATATCATACTATCAAACAGAGACAACCTCGAAAAGGCAAACGAGATTCTGATTCAGCGGGCCAACGAAAACGGCGGAGTCGACAATATCACCTGTATATTGCTCAAAATCGTTTAATCCTTGCAGGTTATTAACAATAACACCGGCATAACCACTTAAAATTGTGACACCCCGGAATATCAAAACTCCTTTGTAAGAATATCCGGTCAGCAGATAAGCTTTGCCTCGACCGTCAATAACGAACTCTGATAACAAAGATCTGACAATATCAGGTCATTGATATTTATGTCGGTTCAAGTATGTTGCTGTATGTTAATCTGGGATTAGCAAATCCGCGGATAAATGCAGCTGCCTTCTTCAGGAATTCCTTTATATCCTCATCATTACCGGGATGCTCGCCGTTGAGTTCGAGCGTTACTACCCCCTGAAACTTACTTGTGCGGAGAAAACCAATAATATAATCAAAATCAATATTTCCTTCATAGGGGAACAGATGTTCATCCTCCTCACCGTTGTTGTCGTGCAGGTGAAGTGAAAAGAGATATCTCCTCGCCTCGCTCAGGTCACTCATATAATTGCTGAATATATTGGAGTGACCGACATCGAGACATATCCCGATATTTTCGGTGTCAACCTTCTGTATAAGGGAGATAAGTATATTAACAGAAACTGATTCCGTCGTATGATTCTCAAGGGCAAGGAGAATCCCGTTCTTTACAGCCGCCTCATTAATAATAAAAAGAGATTCCAGAAGACTGTTAATTTCATTTTCATCATTCTTCTCTATTCCGGTATGCAGAACCGCCACCGGTATATTCAGTCTTCCTGCCGCCTCGATGTGTCTCACAATCTCCCTTACCGAATTCGATCTGATATTATTATCAGATGAACTGATATTGATCTTCTTTCTCTCTGTTACCTCCGGTACCCTGTTGAAATATATTGGCAGATGAACCGAATTTATCCTCAGATTCGTCTCTCTCTCCGTCCTTTCGACCAGACCAAAACAATCAGGGTCTGTAATATCGCAGTGTGGACGTTGTGCAAAGAGTTCTACTGATTCGATACCGTTTTGAAGCAATAATCCGAAAAGTAACGGATCTACTTTTTTATCAATAAAAGGGAGTGTCGAAATGGAAAACTTCATAAAAACACCTCGGTTGATTTTTATACTTTATTTATTTAAATTAATCCATATAATTATTACCAATTTTCAGGGAGAATCAGATTATGAATATACTTTTCATTTATAACAATCTCAGTGAAATCAATAATATCGAACAGGCCTTAAATAGCGGCGGACATAGTATCTATACAGCCAGAAATTACAATGAGGCCTCAGAGGTATTACTTAGGGTAAAGATAGATTTAATCATATGCGAACTGATATCGGACAGGATAGACGGGATACAGATACTTCGCCGTATCAAAAACTCGGATAATCTTGCAAATATCCCGTTTGTACTTGTATCATCTGCCTTAAAAGACGAAGAGGACCTCTCCTTTTTCAGAAAACTCGGTGCTATATCAATAATCGAGAAGCCCTTAACCTACAAAAGCATTCAGACTATCATCGAAAAATACCTTACTTCGCAGGAACTCAGTTTCGATTCCCGCCAGAAAGTCCTATCGGACGAAGAATTTGTTGAAGAATACAGCAATATCCTTACCAGACGGATTCAGAAGAGGGTCCGCGAACTCGAAGCCGATCAGCTTTTCATTCACAACCTAATCAACAGCATACCATCTGCAATATTTCTCGTAAGTCAGGATTTCAGAATAACAGATATCAACGAAGCAGGTCTGAAATATCTGGGCATCAAAGAGAAGGAAGAGATCAAAAACAGATTCTGTTATAACCTGATATATAAGAGCAATAAAGTCTGTAACTTCGAGGGACATCGCTGCCCTATACTCGGAGTAATTCAGGAAAAGAATTCAACCGAACACTATTTTGTCACCGAAAACAGCGGTATCAGAAGACATCTGAATATTCACTTTGCCCCTGTTCTCAACCCCCAGAACAATACCATTCTTATGCTCGAGCATATTACTGATAATACCGGGACTATCGAAATCATCAACAAAAGCAAGGAGAATGAATTCAAACTCGAAACAATTCTGAATGAATCCAGATATGGCATAATTCTCATCGAAAAAAACCAGATAATAAACATCAATTCAGCGGCAAAAGGTCTTCTCGGTATACAACATAATAATCTAGATGAACTCATAAAAATCGTCGAATCATCGTTTTATAAGGACATGACCGATGCCATAAACCAGAATGTAATATTCAGAAGAGAGATTTACCTTGGCAGGGGAGAAAATGAGAAGGTCCTGATTTTCGAGGCACAGAAGATATCCTCGGCCGGAAGGGATTTTATTCTGATAATTATTTATGATTATACAGAAAACAGCAGACTGATTCAGAATCTCAAAGACAGTGAACACCTTCAGAGGATGATACTTGAAAACATTCAGGACATATTCATACTTCTCAGAAATAATACAGTTGTGGAAATAAGCAGACAGATTGAAAATATTTCGGGAAAAAAGCGGGAGACATTAATAAAACAGAATATTTTTTCGGCACTGCCTTTTATACACGAATCACACCTTGTGGATACAGGTGCAAAGGAGATTACGGTTAGCTGTGAAGACGGAAAAAAGAAGTTCTTTCTTCTGAAGATATTCAGCATTACAATCAGAGGAGAAAGGCATATTCTCTTACAACTTTCCGATATTACGGAGAAGAAAGAAAAGGAGATGACAGAAAACGCGCAGAAAGAGAGAATCAACTACATCGACCGTCTGGACACCGTTGCAAAAATCAACAGAGGTATAGTACAGAATATCAATAATTTTCTTGCAGGTATCAATAACTTTGCAGAATTTCTTACAAAATCAGATACGGATGCAGAAAAAATCAGACTGACTGCAAACATAATAAAGAAGCTGACGAAGAATGCTGCGGGTGCACTTTCAAAGATTTCAAACCTCTTAAGCGCCGGTTCAGAGGAATTCAGACCTCTCGATATACAGATGGTTTTAGATGAACTCATGGACATTATCAAATATTCTCTCCCCAAAAACATTGAAATCAAATCAGAGAGACTCTCCTCTCATAACTTCGTAATAGGAGATTACAACGCACTGCTTCAATCCTTTCTCAATATCATTATGAACTCAATCGAGGCTATGGAGGACGGCGGAAGAATTACAATCAATACAGAAAATGTAACTGATGCCGGTCCGGAGAACCAGACAGAACAGAAAATCAGAATCAGCATTTCGGACACAGGAAGGGGAATTCCAGAAGATATAAGAAATAATATTTTTACTCCCTATTTTTCCTCAAAGAATACCCCCGGAACAGGTCTCGGACTCAGTGTAGTATATAATACGGTTATCAGACACAAAGGCTCTGTCAGTTTCAAATCAGAACCCAATAGGGGGACAACTTTTACAATTACCCTTCCAGTAGCAGATGCAACCCCCGAAACCCCTGACGGAAAAGATAACGGCAATATGGAAAAGATTCTCATTCTATCTGAAAACAGCCTCGAACGGGATATCATAAAGAGAATTCTTATCAGACATAATTACGATGCATATACAGCCGTAGACTCATATGATGCCCTCGAAAGTCTCAAGGTTACAAAACCTTCGCTAATTATTATGGAATCGGGGCTGTCGAGAATTTCCGATGAGGAGACATTCGAAAAGATTACAGACATATATCCCGATGCCGATATAATCCTCTACACAGGACTGATATTCGATGAAAAGACGATAAATCTATTTCTCAGAGGGATAAAATCGGTAATCTACAAACCGCTCGATATCAGGGAACTTCTGACAACCGTAAGGAATGCCGTCAGAAAACAGGATGAAAAGGCGGCAGCAGATTCAGAATCCGTTACCGGGACCATCAAAAAGATACTGATAATAGATGACGAGGAATATATTCTCTCGGCACTCAAGATGAACCTCTCCGACAGATATGAAATAACAATCGAGACATCAGGCACAAAGGCTCTTGACAGGCTGCTCGGGGGCGAACTCTTTGACAGCTATATCATTGACATAAATATGCCCGACCTGAACGGCCTTGAATTCTATAAAATGCTCAGGGAGGTAGACCCCGGCACCGGCAAAAAGGTCATCTTCATAACGGGCGGTATTTCCGACGAAAAGATAATCAGTGAAATGAACGAACTTAAAAATGAAGTCTTTCTGCTCGAAAAACCGTTCGATATAGATGAACTTATAAAGATTTTATCTTAAAAGCCAGACGAGTAAAAGGACCACAGCCAGAACAATCAGCGATGAGACGACGCCAAACAGCAAATATCTTTTAAGTTTTTTATTTTCTTTGACAGATGAAATGGACTTTACTTCTATCAGTTCGTCCGATTCCTGTTTCTCTCCGGCAGCAATTGTCTTTTTTTCTACCTCTGCAATAGCAGCCCTTATGGCAGTAGTCATCTCATCGGCAGACTGATATCTCTCCTGAGGTTTGGAGGCTATGGATTTTTCAATTACGAGATCGATTGCGGGATTCACATCGCCCCTCAGCTGGCATATCTTTTTGAAATTTCCCTGAGGCACTTCTCCCGCAAGCATTTCATAGAGCGTAATTCCGAGAGAAAAGATGTCCGCCCTCCGGTCTACCCTCTTTGCATCCCTCCTCTGTTCAGGTGCCATATAATGTGCCGTGCCCATAGCCATACCCGAACCTGTCAGAGAATAATCGTTCTGGGCACCTACAATATCGGCAAGTCCGAAATCAGCGATTCTGACATTACCGGATGTATCTATGAGCACATTCTCGGGTTTCAGGTCCCTGTGTATGACATTCTGTTTATGGGCAAACGAGATAGCCCTCAGAATCTGCAATGTATACTTTATTGCCTCGTCAAACCTGAGCCTTCCGTTCTTAAGTTTGTGCCTCAAAGTCTCTCCGTCAATAAATTCCATTACGAAATAGAAAAGGCCGTCCTTTGCACCTTTATCGATAATCGGTACTATATTGGGATGGGAAAGTCTGGCAAGAACCTCGGCCTCCCTGTTGAATCGCAGAATAAAATCCTTCTGCGAAGCAAATTCACTCTTCAATACCTTTATTGCCACCATTCTGTTTAATGAAAGCTGTTTGGCCTTATATACCGAACCCATCCCTCCTTTGCCTATTACCCCTATAATCTCGTAGCCCGGAATCTGCGGTATGTCGGAAAATATAAGGGTCTCCTTCTGAACGCCCTGATGCTCTTCACTCTTTCTCCCCTCCTCTCCCTGCCCGATTGTTCCGTCAAAACTCTCTGACCTCTTTACCTCGAAAAGTATCTGACACTTCTGACAACGTGCCTTCTGTCCCGTTACATAGATAGAGACATCGTTCTGAAAACCACATATAGGGCATTTCTGCTTTGAACTACTCATTTATTCCCGTATTTTTCCCTGAGTGCCTTCTCGACATTAGGAGGCACAATTCCCTTTACACAGCCGCTAAATGTTGCAACTTCTTTCACGGTCTGTGAACTTATATAGAAATGTTCCTGTCCTGTCATCATAAAGAAAGTCTCGATTTCCGGGGCAAGTTTCATATTCATATGTGCCATCTGAAATTCATATTCGAAATCAGATACAGCCCTCAGCCCCCTGATTACCACATTCGATTTTTTTCTTCTGACATAATCCACGAGAAGCCCTGTGAATGAGTCGACGATTACCCTTTTGTCATTTCTGAAAACCTCTCTTGCAAGTCTTATTCTCTCCTCGACCGTAAAAAGAGAATGCTTCCTCGGATTACACGCAATTGCAAGTATAACGCGGTCAAAGACCTTAAGAGCCCTTTTCAGGATATCAATATGTCCGTTTGTAATGGGGTCAAAGGAACCGGGGTAAATAGCCGTCTTTATCATATTTTCTCCTCAAAGATATTTGCGTCGAATGAATAAAAAGAGAGAACCGTGTCACCGAATCTCCTCTGTCTGAACAGATACAGGCTACCCGACTTGTCGGGATATTTCACCTTAATACTGTGTTCAAGAGTAAGAATTCCGTCCGGTTTCAATATATTTTCACCGATAAGGGATAATACCGAATTAGTAACTATCTCCCTGTAAGGTGGGTCAACGTATATATAATTGAATGCATCACTCTGATATTTCATTAAAAAATCGCTGGCATCCATAGTATAAAAGTGACATTTTTCCATTATATTCAGTGAGCGCGCATTCTCCCTCGCAATTGATATAGATTCTCTTGAATTATCCACGAAACTGACACTGCCTGCACCTCTGCTCAAAAATTCAAACCCTATGCCACCTGTTCCGCAAAACATATCAAGAACTCTGACATCATCAAAATATTGTCCGATAATATTAAAATAAGCTTCCTTTACCCTGTCAGAAGTAGGTCTGATTGCCATTCCCTTGAGTGATTTTATAACTCTTCCTTTCAATGTACCAGAAATAATTCTCATAAGTAAATACTCTGCAATTTCTATATTATATTTTTAAAAAAAAATCAAAATATTAACATTTATTAATTTGTCCATCCCCTGTTCCAAATATGATTTTAAAGAAATTTAACCAATAACTTAAATTTCAATCTCAGTCCCGCACACATCAGATTCCCCAAATATCTTCTGACAACTCACGGCTACTACTATTGGTCTCTTATCTGATTTGTACTTAATCTTCGGCTTCAGGTATTTCTTCTTTTTATCTGAATTTCTGGTTTGTCTCATAAAGCGTCTGTCATTCTATCTCGAATGTCAATGTCCCGGAGGCATCAGAGGAATCATCGATGAAGAGATTTATTCTCCATTTGCCAACAAGATTCTGGCTCTGAATCGATGAACCTGCTATCGGCATACTTGTATTTACTATACTGACTCCTCTCATAATAACCGGCTTTGTTATCTTAAAAGGAGTATAATTTTCACCGTATTTTATCAATTTCGGGACAGCTTCCGGCTTATCCACAAAAAGACTTATGCTCTGATATGTAGCATTGTCGGGGGTTATCAGTTCAAACCTCAAATGATGAAAATCGTCAATCACATTGAATCCTGCACAGAGTTCTATATTAATGGCATCATCCTTATTCAGTTTTTCGATCGGACTGTTACAACCGTCAGAAGAGACATAGAAATATACAGGGTAAAAATTAAATGCAGATACGCCCTTTCTGACCTTCGAATAATCGACTACCGGAATATTCCTGCTGAATTCCGGACTTACAATCCTCTCCGGATCTGTCTTCAGGATATAAGAATTGTTCTCAGCACCTGCTGTGAGGACAGAGAGAAGAAAAAATAAAACTATAATTATATTTCTCATATATCACCTCTTATTACTGTGTAAACGGAACCCTGAAGGCGAATACTCTTCCGTCAGTAGTCCCGAAGTAAATATTCTTGAGTGAGGTATCAGCAGACATATATCCTATTGCGTATCCAACATTACGCGTAAACTCAGTACTTCCGTCTGTAAGATTGATCTGATAAAGAGTTCCGGTATTCGAACCCACATAGACCTTATTCCATGTTACAGACAGAAGCGGCGGTGTCGCTCCGGCTATGGAAATATCATAGGCAGTCGATGCGCTGTTACCGTTATCATTAATCTTTATAAGATGAGAGGAGACAGTAAATATAAACCCGTTTGTGAGAGGAAGTATATAGGAGTAATTGAGATTCGTCCCGAGCCCGGGATTATAACTCCACCTGAGTGATTTATCGGATGCATTTATAGAATAGAGAAGTCCTGTCGTCCTGCTGGCAAAATTTACAACTGTTCTGTTATTGCTTAGTGCCACTCCGAAATCAATATCCCCGTAATTAGCCGAGTATAGCAGAGCCCCGTTATTTATTATATCCAGAACCCACAGCGAATTCTGGTTCTGGGCTGCACCTGAATAGCTTGCTGCATACAGCCAGTTGTTGGAGTAATCAACAGTTGGGCCTGCTGCAAAGATATCTACCTGATAAGTGCCTCCCTGATTGAATGTCCAGAGAATCTGACCATTATTCGGATTAATCGCAAAGATTTTATTGGATGTTCTGTCGGAATTTCGTGTTGCAAAAAATGCAAGGTCAGTTGTATATTTTGCCTGATATGTTGAGTTTGTGTACTTTCTCAATATAACGGCGGGCGGAGCTGTTATCATCCCGGTTGTAAGCTGGACGGACCATCTGACTACTCCTGTATCGGCATATATCCCATATGCATAACCGTTCTGTGCGCCCGTCAGAATCATCTTCGTCCCGTCCTCGAGAGGAACAACAGAGAATCTGTTATTTATTGCTCCCCCCAGCAATATCGGTCTGTAATACTCCTCGCCGCTTGACGGATTGAGAGAATTTACTGTCCCGAGGTTCGATGATGTATATACATTTGTGCCCGGGAATACCGAGGGTGTAAAGAGAGAAGATACACCGACCGAATATACCCACAAAGGATTCGGCTCGGCACCGTTTGTTGGCTGGCCCTTTATTCCGTTTGAGGAGGGGACATTGCCCGATGAATATATAAAATAGTCGTTCAGATTGTAAACCTTATAACAGTAGACTGTGCCGTTAGTTACTGAAGTATCAGTAAAGGTACTTGTTGTAGAACCACCTGAGTCTGAATAGGCAACCACAGCATTCCCTATCGACTGGCCAATACTATACTGAACTCCGTCATTTGGCTTTGTATCCGGAGGTGTGCAGGTACCAGAGCTGCCTGCCGTCTTCAATATCAATGTGCCGTAATGGTCTGACGGATTATTCCAGATTAGTTTTACCCTGTTGTTTGCGGAAGCTGTTACCAGTCCTGTTACGTCGGGCGGAGGAGTCGCCACGATAACCGAAACTGTATCATATAAACGGCTCGTTACATTCTTTGCATCAAGAACTCTGGTCTCAAAAGTATAATCTGTTGTAGATGCGGGTTGAGTAGAACTTCCGACCTGAGAGAATAACAATGAAAAATCACATTCCTCATTCTGGTAGATATAACAGCTACTGTTAGTTGTAGTAAACTGATATCTTTCGGGATTGGTAAGCCTCGAATACGTCCAGATGCATCCCTGACAGGATACTCCTGATTGCGTGGCTTTTACCCATATAGTAGTGTTGGGATTATAAATCGTAACTGTCTTGATTCCAACAGCAGATGAGTTCTTTACATTCCAAATCAGTGTCTTGTTGGTTGAATTCCTTAGAACCGACGAGGGGCTTACAATAACGGAATAGGAGCTAATCTGTCCGGTCTCTGTCTGTGAGATATTAGTCTGCATTCCGCCGTCTGCCATTGCCAGTCCCGAATAGGCAAAAGTATTACCTACAGAACCCGTAATAGTAAAATTCCATACAAAAGAGGTGCTCTGCCCCGTAAGCAGTTGATTGACGATTGCCGGCTCAGGTCCCTTATTATACATTGATGTGGCTGTACCAAAATAGCAGATCCCGCCCGGAGAAAGCGGACAGGTTGATGTAGGATATATATTCGTAATCGTTGTTGTACCCCAGTTTGTAACGGTCATATAGACATCTACATTGTCACCTGAGACTATGTTATTCGGGACAACAGAGATAACCGATGTAAAATTACCAATTGATACATACTGGGAGGTCACTGAGGGTGAAGTCCTCGTCGTACCTGAATACGTATAACCGCTAAAACCTAATGTCCCGCTCTGCGTTGCTGTGCAGGAATAGGTAAAATACCCTGTCGAATTGGCGGCGAGCGTGAGATTTGCCGGAGACGGTGAGGAGAGAGTGCAGTTCCCTCCATCGGAAGTATTTTTCTGAATGACAGGGAGTATATTGCTTACCGATGCCGATGTCTTATTTGTAACCGTATATATAACCGTTATGCTGCCTCCGATATTAACGGCCGTAGGAGATGCGTCAATCGATGTATAAAATGAATGCCTTGTATATGTCGGGGTCTGACCATTTGTCCTTGAATAATTCACACAACCCGAATATCCCTTCCCCTTTGAAGCAAGTATCTGAACCGAATCAGTTATATTGGAAGCCCCTGACGGCGGAATAACATTTATTGAGTAAATTACAGTCTCACCCGGATCAAGAGAATAAGTACAATTTGAAGACCTGAACGTGATATCGGGAGAAGCTATACTCTGCACATCCCATCCCGTTGCTGAACCTCCGGTTATTAAATAGCCGGCCGGGAATGTAAACTGAATCTGGCTGATGATATCAGAAGGGTCAGCCGAAATATTCCTTACAGATATATCAACACGGTTTTCGGTCTGCATAATTGTATAATTATATGGTTTAACGAGTTGTAAGGATACAGTGCCACCATATAACCACAATGAATGCAAAACAAAAATGAAAACTATTATAAATCTGGTAATTTGCATTGGCATACACCTCTTTATAGGATTACTTTACATTAAAAAAGATTCAAGCATCCTAACTAATCTTGTATAACATTTAAACAATTACGTCTATAAGGTTAACACCTTATATTTTGGTATTATTTTGTTATAATTGAAGATTTTCGGTTATTCTGGACTTTCAGGCAACCTGAAATAGAACCGGCTTCCCTTACCCGGCTCACTCTCCACACCAATTGTACCGCCGTGTGCCTCAACCGCAAGTTTACAGAAAGTCAGTCCGAGTCCGGTAGAATATTTTTTCTTCTCCTGCCGTATCTGAACCTGACCAAACTTCTCGAAAATCTTGCTGTGATACTCTTTTGGAATACCTACACCGTCATCGATTACCGAGAAAGTTATAATCCCCTCCTCTCTTCTTACACTCACCTTTACAGGATTTTTACTCCCTGAATGTTTAATACTGTTTGTAATGATATTAATAAGAACTCTTCTGATAATCTCACCGTCACACTTAATCCTGAAATCCTCCGGAATATCCTGAATGATCTCTGAATTACTCAAACTTGCAGCAATTGATGAGACTGCTCCGTTAATAATATCCGAAACCGAATAATTTTGAATATTCAGAGGGAATTTCCCTTCTTCAAGCCTTGCCACATCGAGCAGCGAATTTATCATCTCAAGAAGTGAACTCGCAGCAGAATAGCCAGATTTAATGTAATCCATAATATCCGGATTACCGAGCCTTTCACATTCCATCTTTAATATTTCAAACATAGATAATACACCAGTCAGCGGGGACCTCATGTCATGAACAATCATATTTATAAGGTTGTCTCTCAACTCCTCGAGTTCCCTAAGTCTACGGTAATTTCTCTCAAGTTCCGCATTCGTATTTTTGAGTTCCTGCTGCAATCTGCGGAGTCTCAGATGATTATCGACCCTTAGGAGCACCTCTTCCTTTTCAAAGGGTTTGACGATATAGTCAACACCTCCTGCCTCAAATGCGGATTTCTTGTCATCAATTCCTGAAAGTCCACTTATAAATATTACCGGCACATCAAGAAATTCACTTTTCGCTTTTATCTCTTTGCAGAGCGTAATTCCATCCATATCAGGCATCATTATATCAAGAAGGAACATATCAAATTCTGGCCTTTTCCCAAGAATTTCAAGTGCCCTGTCCCCGGAATTAGCAACACTTATTTTGTATCGTTCAGAAAGTATGGCGTTTAAGACATTAAGATTTTCCGGAGAATCATCAACAATTAAAATATTCTCCCTCTTTTCGTCCGGTTGATTATTATTACCTTGTTTCACTGCCATCCTCTGTGCAACTGCCTGAGACATCAGAAAATTGTCTTGCAATCTCCTCAAATTTCTTTTCAAGCTGAATAAAGGCATCAACAATTACAGGGTCGAAGTGCGTCCCCTTTTCTGCAAGAATCTCTTCTACAGCAGTACTATGGTCCTTAGAAGGCTTATATACTCTCTTGCATCTTGTGGCATCATATACATCAGCAAGTGCCATTAATCTTGCCGAAATTGGTATCTCATCTCCCGAGAGACCCTGCGGGTACCCTTTACCGTTATACCATTCATGATGGCTATAGGTAATTTCCCTTGCAAATCTCAGAAAAGATGAATCGACATCAAGTAATGATTCGGCTGCTACAAGCGCATCCCTGCCGATTGTAGTATGCTCTTTCATAATCTCAAACTCTTCCGGAGTAAGTTTGCCGGGTTTGAGGAGAATCTTATCCGGAATTCCAATCTTCCCTATATCGTGTAGAGGTGCGGACTTGAAGAGCAGTTTGATGTTATCCGGGGTCAGCACCTCCTTATGATAACCTCTTGCTGCAAGCTGTTCTGCAAGTATCTTGATATAGTATTGGGTTCTTCTGATATGATTACCTGTCTCATTATCCCTCATCTCGGCAAGTGAACCCATAGCCATAATAGTTACATCCTGAATAACGGATATCTCCTTTGTCCGCTTCTCCACCTCTTCTTCCAGATATCTGTTTTTCTCGAGCAGTTCATCACGCATTCTCTTGAGTGATAACTGTGTATCAACCCTTGCGAAGAGAATAGCAGGATTAATCGGTTTTGTGATATAGTCAACTGCACCAAGGTCAAAACCGGTCTTTTCATCCTCCGCTTCCGTTCGGGAGGTCAGAAATATTACAGGAATCTCGGCAGTATCCGGATTTGATTTGAGTCTCTTTATCGTCTCATAACCATTCATAACCGGCATCATTATATCAAGCAGAATGAGGTCGGGTTTTTCATCCGAATTTGCAATCTCGAGTGCCCTCTCTCCGCTTGTCGCAGCCTTTATCCTGTAGATATCCTTGAAGACATTCCTTATGACATTGATATTTTCCGGAGCATCATCAACAATGAGAATGATATTAGTTTTGTCAGATAATGCCATATACCCTCCTGATTAATCCTTTTTATTATACCGGTTAAGCATTTCGAGTGCCTCCCTGTGTTCGAAATTCTCTATCAGACTTTTTAATTTGTCAACATTATCCTTCCCAATCTCTTTTAGTAGATTACCTCTAATACACAAAAATATTTCAATACTCTCGGCATCACCACCTTCAAGTGCCTCTCTCAACTTTAATAACTTTTCTTTATATAAACCATCTTCAATAATTACAGACTCTCTCTCCTCCTCTACTGGAAGTCTATCAATCTCCTCAGCTGCCATTTTAAACTCAAGGGAGAAAGACCTGAATGCCTCTTCAATTCTGAAATGTGGTGCATTTTCCTTCAAAAGTCTGTCAAGATATATACTCTTTTCATAAAGACCCCTGATACTGAGATTCCCGCTGACACCCTTGATTGTATGTACCAAAGCCTCAGCCTCCTTCAGTTTATTTTCCTTTATATACTGACTCAACCTCTCATCCACATCCCGGTACTTTTCAATAAATTTCCTGAGCATTCTGCTATAAGAATCCGCATCATTCGAAAATCGCTGAATTCCCTCAGAAACATTTACACAGGTCAGATTTTTCAGATAATCAGGCAAGACACTCTCCTTCTTCTCTTCCTGATAATTCAATCCGGCAGTCCTGTTGAAGTAATATTTTGACATAACCTTCAATGCATCCGATTCATCGAACGGTTTGGGGATATGGGCTGACATACCTGCTCTGAGCATATCGTCCACATCGTCCTTGAATGCGTGAGCTGTCATAGCAATAATCGGGAGACTTTTATACAATTCCTTTTCCTGTATAATCTTTGTGGCGGTCTTCCCGTCCATAATCGGCATCTGGATATCCATAAGGACGAAATTATAATAATCGGGCGGCTTTGAGAATATAATATCGACTGCCTCCCTCCCGTTTTCTGCAAAATCAACCTCTGCACCATATTTTTTAAGCAGATTTGCAATAAGTTCCTGATTGAACTCATTATCTTCTGCAAGCAGTATTCTGGCACCCTTCAGCATCATAGGAAGCGGTACAAACTTCTCCTCAACCTCTATCTTATCCTCCGTGATAACCTCGAATTCGGCTGTAAAATAGAATACCGAGCCTTTACCTAAATCCGAATCCACCCATATATCCCCACCCATCCTTTCAACACAATATTTCGTAATTGCAAGACCAAGTCCGGTCCCGCCGAACTTCCTGCTGACAGAGGAATCTGCCTGAGAAAAAGGTGTAAATATTCTCACCTTATCCTCTTCCTTTATCCCTATCCCCGTATCCCTTACAGAGAATAGAAGTATAACCTTTTTACCGTCTTCCGCTTTTTTAACAATATTCACATATATACCGCCTTCATAGGTAAATTTTACGGCATTCGAGATGAGATTTATCAGGACCTGTTCGAGCCTCTTCGGGTCACCGACCAGATAACGGGGTATTCCCTTTTCAACATCAAACTCGAACTTCAACCCCTTCTCCTCAGCCTTAATGCCTGTTATCGACCTGACTTTTTCAAGAGACCTGAACAAATCAAAGCCTATATGTTCGATCTCCATTCTCCCCGATTCAATCTTCGAATAATCCAGAACATCATTGATTATCGAAACAAGATGGTCTGTTACTGTCTGTGCCTTGCGAACTATTGCACTCTGTCTCTCATCAAGGTCGGTCGATGCAAGTTCGTTGATATAACCCTTTACACCCGTCAGAGGTGTCCTCATCTCGTGAGTAATGGTTGCAAGAAATGCGGTCTTTGCCATATTCGCCCTCTCCGCATCCTCCTTGGCAGCCTTGTTTGCCTCCTGAATCTCTATATGCTGTGTAATATCCTCCTTTATAACCACATAATCGTTTACGTCACCTGATGAATCAATAATAGGAGCAACAGTTACTGTTTCAAAGCATCTCGTTTGGTCTTTTTTCTCGAAATTATATTGTCTGTATATATTCTCCTTAGGTTTCCTCCTGATCAGTTGTGTAATTCCTTTATTTAAATCATCTATGTTCATATTTATTAAAACATCTTTGGGGATATCCGTATGTTTTTCAAATGCATCGTTTACATACTTTATATTACCTTCCTTATCAATAAAGCCGAGCGCAACAGGATACTGACCAAGAGCCGTTGCAAGCCTGTTTATCTCCTTAAGTTTCTTCTTCTCCTCTGTAATATCTCTGAAAACAATAACAATACCTGATACTATTCCGTTTTCAACTATGGGAGTTACTATCTTGTTGACACTGATTTCTGTACCGCCTGACCCGAAGAATAATGCATCCTCTCTTTCTACCTTATTTGAAGTTGAAAGCGAAAGATAAAACGGACATTCCCCAATACTGTGTAACTCTCTCTCGGGACCCGAGTGAAGAAGCCTGTGTATATTCATACCCATTACCTCTTTTTCGCTATAACCTGTTATCTTAAGTGCCGCATCATTGATAAATGTAATATTCAGGTCCTTATCTGCTCCTATAATACCGTCACCGGCAGAGCTCAGAACCGACTCATACAATCTGCTCAGTTTTGCCTTGGCAACCTCTGTCATTTTCTGCTCAATAATCGTCCCCAGCTGAATGGAGATCTGCTCGAATGCATCCATAATTATATCATCAATCTCAGTTCCTTTTCGCAGGAAGAATATCATAAACCCGAAATTAATCTCTTTGTATACTGCGGGTATCAACAGAATCTCCTGACAGTTCTCTCTGAATTTTTCAGCAAATTCCGGAAAGAAATTTAACTCTTCACCGTATATTCTTACAGGCTTTCCAATATTTGTATAATTTCTGGCAAAATACTTGAGCACATTTTCGCTGAAAGACTCATAATCCATATCAATATTACAAAGACCACTTCTTATGAAGAAGTTTACATTATAATCATTTCTGCCCGAAAGATAGTATCCGTAAGCCTTAAAATCCATATACTCAGAGAGGGAATATGCTGTCTCCTTCAGTATTTCATCTTCCGATACCAGATTGGTGGCTGTAACAATGATATTCTTTACCACCACAGCCAACTTCTCTCTCTTTCTGCTCTCAGCTGTCTGCCTTCTGACCTCTTCCTGCAAACCCTCGGTTAATCTTTCGAGCTCCCTGTTTGTCCTTAGGATTTCGTTCTGCATTCTGATTCGGTCAGATATGTCAGATGCAATTCCCAATATAATCTTTTTCCCACCAAGTTCTATATATCTCACAAATATTTCAAGTGTTGTCCTGCTGCCGTCTTTTTTCAGAATCTCCTGTTCAAAAGGACCTCCTTCCCCACCCATAATGCTCCTTCTGAAGAATTCAACTGCATCTGACAGCCTGTCTTCCGGAATAAGACCAACTTCAAGAAAATTCCGGCCAATCAGCTCCTCCTTCTTATAACCAACGAGTTTTTCGGCTACCGGATTACCATCAATGAATATGCCGTTCTCATCCTGCAGATAATACCCGACAGGAGCCTCATTAAAGAGTTTTCTGAATTTCTCCTCACTCTCTTTGATCTTAATCTCCGCCTGTTTTATTTCGGTAATATCATTATAAATCTGCAGCTTACATATTTTCCGGTCGGGTGCCCTGTAGGGAATATCAATCAGGTCATATATTCTGCCTGTCTTCGGTGCCTGAAATATCCTTCTTACTACCTCGCCGTTTTTAATCTTCTCCATCTGACAGAATTCACAGGGAGAGTCAAATCCATTGAAATACTCATAACACTTCCTCCCCTCTACCTCCCCGAGTTCCTTTCTGACATACGGATTAAGATAGATGATTTCATATTCGGAATCGACGATATAAACACCAAACGGGGCAACATCGAGTATCTGCCTCAGTCTCTCTTCGCTCTCAATCAGAGCCCTTTCCTTTGCCTTCTTCTCTGTAATATCGACGAAATATATATTCGCATATCCCGAATCAGGAAACGGAACGATATAGGCATTATATACTTTACCGGATATAAAATACTCCTTTTCCGTTTTATTACCGGTCTTAAACACAAAATTAATATCGTTTTTGACATATTCAGGGACCGGACGACCGACAGCAACTTCCCATGCCTTAATAACATCCTGTGCCGAAGGATTGGCATACTGCAAAATGCCGCTTCTTTCAATTCTTACAAGCGGATTCGGATTTTCGGTCGGGAATCTGGCAATACTCTTTATTCTCTCCAGATACCTTCTGTTCTGTATCTGAAGGTTCAGATTGTCAATTCTCAGGGCAATATCCTTACCGATACCTTCCAGTATCTTTAGTTCCTCCTCCGCCAGATGCTTGTTCTCCTTCAAAACAAGAACGAAATTGCCATAAAAGATATTATTTTCCTTAAAGGATGCAATAATGACCTCATCCTCTCTTCTCAGATTATAATATCTACAGCCGGAGCAATCATCTCCCTTCCTCTTGATATTTATTCTTCCATTGCTTTTGACCGAGTCGAGAATACATTCGGGAGTTACAGCATCATCAACCACCTCTGTTCCATTTATATCTATCCTTACAAGTTTCCTGAACTCATCTTCCACAAAAGTAAATGCGTGTATGTCCTTGAATATCCCTGTCTGAGAGAATAATTCAACAGCCTTCTTTACAACCTGAGCCGTATCTTCGATCTTAGCTATCTCACGGTTAATCTCAGTATTTATCTTCAGAAGTAAGTTTATTGTATCTATCTTCTTCTGATTTAGTCTCTCGGCGGTAATATTTTCGAGAATCAGAACTATCCTCTTCCCGACATTCTTCTTGAAAAACTTGGCATAATAAGTTTCTTTATTTTTCCCTACTAATTTCAAAACAATATTTTTACTCTCATCTATTCCTTCCTCATTCTCAAAGACAAGTCTTGTATAGAAATCTATATCCTTATCCGATGCAAACGGAAATGCCTTCTTTATCCAGACATCGAAGTCAGCTATATCCTTCCTTTCATAGCCGTATGTATCTGTAAAAGCCTTGTTGAGGAAAATGATATTTCTGAATCTGTCCATCACAGCCACAGGGAGAGGTATATTTTCGAATATAGCCCTTATCTCCTCCTCTCTTTTAAGAATCTCATTTTCATATCTCATCCGCTCCGATATATCACTTACCATTCCGTATCTTACGCTCTCCCCGCTCTTCTTATCCCTGATTGTAAATCCTCTCAGTTGTATATAAATGTAATCCCCGTCTTTCTTCCTGAATCTTAACTGAGTATCAATATAATCTATAGACGATTCAGAAATAATGCTCAGTTTCTCCCTGTCTTCCGGATGGATAAGCTTTAGCACTTCTTCGGAGGTCTTTGGTAATTCATCCTGACTGTAACCTATTAACTTCTCGGTATTCCCCTCAAAAAAAACCTTTTTTGTATTCAGATTATATGTATAAACTATCTGTCCCGATGCTTCTACTGAAATATAGAATTTTTTAAGAATATCATTTAGTTTTTCACTGGCTCTTGCCCTTTCGAGGGCGAGGTTATAGAGACTTACAAGCCTGCTAAGACTCAGGATATCCTGCTCATTATAATCTCTTACCGAATTTGCAACCGCTATCTGCCCTATGAGTTCTTTACCTCTTAATACAGGGAGAGCCAGAAATTTGTCAATTCTGATATGTCCTTTCGGAATACCTGAGGCCCTTTTATCTTTGCTGACATCATTCGAGAGTATAATCTTCCTGTTTTTCAAGGACCAGCCCCACAGACCCCTGAAATCCTTGAATAAAACCTCTTTATCATCAAGTCTGCATTCCTTCATTATTTCTCTTGAGAATCTGGGCATATAAAAGTAACCGGTCTTTTCGTCGATATATCCGGCATACCCATACCTGCTCTTGGTAACCTTCTTTGCTGCTCTTACAATTACATCTGCAATCTTATCAATATCATTAAGTTTATTGAGTTTAATAGATGCATCTATCAATATTTCATTGACCTCTTTTAGCCTTTTTAATTCTTCACTCTTTCTGGCATAATCGGTAATATCAATCCCGACACTCAACGTCCCTGTTATTCTTTTACCCTCTCTAATCACTGCGTTTGTAAAATGAACAACTTTAATTACTCCACTTCTGCACAAAACAGCATTTTGATATACCGCAAACCGTTTTAATCTCCCATTTATAATATTTTCAAATACTTTGTATATTCTTTCTCTGATATCTTCTGGAAGGAAGTTTTCAAACCAATCCTTACCAATGATTTCAGCTGGTTTATATCCGAGCAGTTTTGCACCGGCATTATTTATAAAAGTTACAGTACCTTTTCTGTCAAGAACTAGTATAAGGAGATTTTCAGAGTTCAGTATTGCCTGCTGAAAGAAAGGATTATTACATATATCTTTGTTTGTTTTCATACAAACCCCTTTAACAGTCTTACATTTTACACAAAACCGGACCATATTCAACAGCATTTTTAAAATACAGCACCGCTCTTTGACATCATAATTCGGAGGTGTTATACTGAATTCAAATACGGAGGTCCTATGAGAACAGCGATCGTCAAAGATAAACTCTTTATCAGACACTCTGCCGGCAGTTTTCACCCCGAATCACCGAAAAGACTCATCGAAATCTACAAAGAGATTGAGCCGCTTCTATCACAGCTCAAAACTATCGATTTAAGAGAGGCAACCATAAAAGAACTTTCAGCAGTCCATTCCGAAAAATATGTCGAACTTATAAATAACCTCCGGGAGAGGGAATTCTCACTCGATGCAGATACCTCCGGAAATAACTTCACTGCCGAGACGGCTTTCCTTGCGGCAGGTTCTTCGCTCGAACTTGCCAGAAAAATCATAAGAGGTGAATACGACAACGGTTTTGCCCTCGTAAGACCTCCGGGTCATCACGCAGAGAGCTCAAGGGCTATGGGATTCTGTATCTTCAATAATATTGCTGTCGCCGCATCAAACCTCATAAATGAAGGTCTTGCCAGAAGGATTCTTATAATCGACTGGGATATTCACCACGGCAACGGGACTCAGCATATCTTCTATGACAGGGATGACATAATTTATTTTTCGACTCATCTCTACCCTTATTATCCGGGGACAGGATATTTCGACGAAACCGGAGAAGATAAAGGGAAAGATTTTACAATCAACGTACCTCTGACCTCACATAAGACCGATGATGACTTTCTGTACATTTTTAAGGAACTGCTTATACCTGTATGTGAGAGATTCAGACCCGACATAATCCTGATTTCTGCCGGATACGATATTTATTACAGAGACCCGCTCGGCTCGATGAAAGTAACAGAAGAGGGATTTTACAGAATTACCGAATTCTTCAAATATCTGGCACATACCTATTGCAATAACAGATTGTCTCTCTTTCTGGAAGGCGGATATAATACGGAGGGACTTGCAAAATCAGTTTACAGAACACTCGAAAGTCTTCTGAATGATAAAACAGAACTCATACAGACAGGCAAACCATCAGAGGAGATCAGGGAGATTCTGAACAGAGTTAAATCATACAACAGGAGATTCTTTGCCTGATGAAAGTAAAAAAGACACCTCATAAGAGGTGTCTTCTGTATAGCCAAGGAGAAAATGAAGAGCTATTTTTTAATTACAATATAAAAGAATGCGCCGTCTCTGAGTATCATAAATCTTGCAGGTTTGCCTTTGGGAATCGATTTGTAGATACTCATAAACTGCGTTGTGTTTTGAATTTTGTTATTATTGAGTTCTACGATTATATCCCCCGCCCTTATGTCGGCCTCTTCGGCAAGTGAGCCCTGCAATACAGACTTGACCCTTATTCCGTAACCGAGTCTCTCCTTCTTGAGCATTTCAGGTGTCATATTCTCAACTTCAATACCGAGTTCACTGCTTTTCTCGACCTGCCCCATTGCCTTCTTCTCGAGTTCCTCATCTGTCGGCATCTTCGATGGCCTCACCTCGAGTGTCAGTTCCTTCCCCTCCCGTATCAGTCTGACCTTGACGGGTTTGTTTATGGCAGAATTCGAGACGAGCCAGCGGAGGTCATCTGCATTATCAATCTTCTTGCCATCATATTCGACAATTACATCATCGGGTCTGATTCCTGCTTTATCGGCGGGAGAATCCCTGAAAACAGAACCTACGAATGCCCCCTTTTTGCTCTTGAGATTAAGATTTTTCATAGTCTCATCTGTAATAAAACCGAGACCTATGCCAAGCCAGGCCCTCTCAACAACACCCTTCTCCTTGAGCTGGGGCATAATTACCTTTACCATATTTATGGGAACAGCAAAACCGATATTCTGTCCGACTGCCGATATCGATTCATTTATACCGATTACTTCCCCTTTCATATTCAGAAGCGGTCCTCCTGAATTCCCCTGATTTATAGGAGCATCTGTCTGTATAAAGTCAGCCAGCATCTGCGGCCCGCCGGGCTTGACCTCCTTCCTCCCTTTATATGAAATGATACCTTTTGTAACTGTATGACTCAGCCCGAGCGGATTACCTATTGCAATCACCCAGTCCCCTATCTCGGCGGCGTCAGAATCCCCGAGCGGTAGAACAGGTAAAGATTTTTTGGCATCAATCTTAATGAGAGCAATATCTGTCTTTTCGTCTGTTCCTACAATCTTTGCAGAATACTCATTTTCGTCGTTGTACAATTTAACAGTTATCTTGTCCACATTTGCCACTACGTGATGATTGGTCAGGATATATCCGTCCTCGCTTACGATGAATCCCGAACCCAGACCCGGCTGTCTTCCCTCCTTTGGCATATGCCTGAATCCGAAAAATCTCTCGAAGAAGTCATCAAAAGGGTCGTCCTGAAAGGGGGAAGTATTAAATTTAGGATACTTATACTTGATAATCTTCTCCACACTTATATTAACAACCGCCGGCATAGCCTTCTTGACAAGCGGAGCAAATGACGATGGCGTATCAGCAGTCAGGGCAGTTATATCCCTTGTAATGTTTTTTGCTGTATCATTCGGGGTAGCCTGCAGGGATTTCTGACCAAACTCCAGACCTGCAAGGAAGGTAACTGCCCCTATCAGTATCACTGCAAAAAAGTATAAACTCTTTTTCATAGCTCAACCTCCTTAAGATATATAACAGATGCAGGGAAAATTTATTCATTCTTTGACAAAATTCAACCCGGAAAGGTTTTTTGGCAAAAAAGTATGCCAGATACAGAAAATTCTCAAAAACTTATAGACAAAATCATATATTTAATATAAAAAGACTGATATGAGCAGATTTAAGATTTCGGCATTAAAGATCGGAATATTTATTTCACTTGTCTTTGCATTTTTCAAATGGATTACCCCTGATATCGAGGACAGAATTGCTGCAATTAATATTCTCGAAAAGAGATTTTTAGACCAGATGTTCATAATCAGGGGACCAAAACCTGTTTCTGATAATATAGTTATAGTAGATGTAGATGAAAAGAGCATCGGCGAACTCGGCAGGTGGCCTTGGAACCGTTCGGTTATGGCAGAGGCTGTAAGGAGACTCCACAATGATTACAATGTAAAAGCTATTCTCTTCGATATAATCTTTGCAGAACCAGACCCGTTTACACAATTCTGTGAAGAGATAATGGATAATATAAAGCAGAATATGGGTATTGAATCCGATTCGCTGAGATGTGAGGATAATGACCAGAGACTTGCAGACGCCATTAAAGAGGCAAAGAACGTGGTACTCGGATATTATCTGAGCAATATCGAGGAAGTACCTGAAGAAATATCCGAAAAGAACAGACCTTACTTCACGAGCAGGTGCCTCAGCACCTCGATAATGGGAGATGCGGAGATATGCAATATCCCCGAATATGACTATGCAATCCCGAATCTCGACAAAATAAAGGATGCCTCCGAATATATGGGGTTTTTCACCATAGAGCCGGATAATGACGGTATGTTCAGAAGAGTTCCACTGATTCTCAAACACAAGAATGAATACTACCCTTCACTCTCGCTGACCGGACTCTCCCTTTTTCTTAACAAACCTATAATTGTGCAGATGGGAGAGGACCTTCTCTACAATGAAGGCAAATGCGTATCGATAAAGATAGGGGATGATGAGATTCCGATGAATCCTTCCGAAGACAAGACGATGTATCTTGTCAATTATTACGGCCCGGGAAGGACATTCAGATATATCAGTTTCTCCGACGTATTTGCCGGACGCGCCGAAAAGAACCAGCTGGAAGGAAAAATCGTTATAGTCGGTGTAAGTGCCCTCGGGATTTACGACCGCAGACCCATCGCCTTTGACTCCGAATTCCCCGGAGTGGAGATTCACGCCAATGTCATTGAGAATGTACTGAAGAAGGACTACCTCGTAAGAATTCCCTTCTATATGCATATCGAGGCATTACTGATTCTGGTTATTGGTATTATTCTTTCACTTCTGCTCTCAAAGACAAGGCTCCAGTACGGGATAGTAGGTTCCATACTGGTTATGCTGGCTTATATGTTCTTTGTATATCACCTCTTTACCAAAGGCTACTATACCAAACTTACCATAAGCACTACAGAGATGCTCCTGCTCATAATAATGATATCAACTTTCAGATATATTACGGAGGAGAAGGAAAAAGGGAAAATCAGGAAGGCCTTCTCCTATTACGTAACGAAACAGGTTGTCGATGAAATAATGAAGGATATCAATCAGCTCAAACTCGGCGGCGAAAAGAGGCTGCTTACGGTATTCTTCTCCGACATCAGGGGATTTACAACCATCTCCGAAAAACTCCCTCCTGAAATGCTCGTAAATCTTCTGCACGAATATCTCAATCCTATGACAGAGATTATCTTCAAATACAACGGCACCCTCGATAAATATATGGGCGACGGAATAATGGCAATATTCGGGGCACCCCTTCACTCCCCCGACCACGCCATAAACTGCACAAAGGCCTCACTCGAAATGATAGAGGTATTGAAGACACTGAAGGCCGAATGGCTCAAGAGAGGTCTCCCGGAAATCAACATCGGAATAGGTATCAACACGGGAGAAATGGTGGTAGGCAATATGGGTTCAAACGTCAAGTTTGAATATACTGCAATAGGAGATCAGGTAAATCTGGGCTCGAGACTCGAGGGGACCAACAAGGAATACGGCACAAATATCATTGCATCGGAAGGAACGATAAAGCACCTTGATAATAAATTTATTGTACGTGAACTGGATTTTATCAGGGTAAAGGGGAAGAAAGAGCCTGTAAGGATATTTGAGGTCATAGGAGAGAGAACACTACTCGGTGAAGACCCGCAATGGATAAAAACCTTTGAAGAAGGGCTATCCCTCTATAGGGCACAGAAATTCGAAGAGGCAAAAAAGAAATTCGAAGAGACCATAAAGATTCGCGGCGAAGATAAACCCTCAAAGGTCTTTCTGGAGCGAATAGAGATTTTCAGGGAAGACCCGCCTCCCCCTGACTGGGACGGGGTATTTATTATGAAGACCAAGTAAAAAGGAGCTGTCTTATGTCCTACGATAACTCACTTCTCGAAAAATACGGCAGAAAATTTGCAAAGAACAGCATCATTTTCAAACAGGGAGATTTATCCCGCGAAATTTTCATCCTGCAGCAGGGGAAGATAAAGATATTCAGGAATATCAGAAACCAGAAGAAGACTCTCGCCGTTCTCTCCGATGCAGGAGACTTTTTCGGGGAGATGTCATTTATCAATAACAAACCTCGCACAGCCACTGCACAGGCACTCGAGGATACCACACTCATCGTCCTCGAACCGGAGATATTCGAAAAGATGCTCTTTCAGAATCCCGAAATATCCTTCAGGTTCATAAAGAAACTCGCACAGAGACTGGACGAGGCCGATATGCAGATCGAAAACATACTTCTGAAAGATCCGGAGAGCAGATTCATTCATTTTCTTATCAACCAGTCTCAGGAAAACTCATTTGAACTGCCTCTGTCCTTAAATGACGTTGCAGAGTGGCTCGATGAACCATACGAAACCCTCAGCCAGAATCTGGACAAACTGATAAAGAAGGGTTTTGCACAGATTACAAACAACGGAATCAGGATACTAAACCGTCAGCTTATGTCCGAATATCTTGAGTTTCTGGAGATGAAGAAAAAATTCGGGGAGGTTTGATTTATGAATATTGAGATTTTAGGTTCGTCCGGCGGAGATTACAACAGATTCAGGTCCACATCCATTCTCCTAAACCGCAGGATTCTTATAGACGCAGGTGCAGTCGTTTCACTCTTAAAAATCGATGAGATACTCGAGATAGACAATGTCATTCTGACACACCCTCATATGGACCACGTCAAGGATCTGGCGATGATGTCAGACCTGATTGTAAAAAGAAGAAAGAGACCACTCTCTATCTGGGGGACAAGACACACAATATCCGTATTGAAAAAGCATTTCTTCAACGACCTTTTATGGCCGGATTTTACAAAAATTCCTTCAGCAAAAAGTCCGACAATTAGATACAGGATATTCGGGAGCGAAAAAAAGAGCAGAATTGACGACGTTACGATCTTTCCTGTCCCTGTCAACCACACCGTAGAGACTATGGGATTTATCATAACACAAAACAACTCGTCCTTTGCCATCAGCGGTGATACCGGACCCACAGATAAACTCTGGGAATACATTAATAAGCAGAAAAACCTGAAGTGTATATTCGTCGAACTCTCTTTCCCCGAGAGCAGAAAAGATATAGCCAGAGATTCGAAGCATCTGACACCTCTCATGCTCAGGGAAGAACTCGGCAAACTGAAAAACCACAAAAACGTACCTGTTTTTCTCTACCATATGAAACCTCTCTTCTACGATACACTTCAAAAAGAGATAAAGAAAATTTTCAATTCCAATGTCCTGCCTCTCAATTCCTCAGACCGGTTCAGATTCTGATGAAATCGCACCCTTTTCTGGAAGAACTCAAAAAGAGAGGAATTGTTCAGGGGCTCGAAAGAGTCTACGACGCCCTTGTAGAAATCGGCAGTCCGCATCTCAGACAAAGAGGGGCACTCGTAGCAGGTACAAACGGAAAGGGCTCGACCTCATATATACTTTACAGACTTCTTCACTCACACGGATTCAGCACGGCACTCTACACCTCCCCTCATATAAAAGAAGTCAATGACAGATATATAATTGATAATGTTCAGATTTCCGATGAAAGACTCGGATACTATATTGAAAATCTTAAATATCTTGCTGTCAGATACAATCTGACGCTCTTCGAATTTGAAACAATTATAGCATTTCAGTATTTCAGCGATATGAAAGTGGATTATGCCATATTTGAAGTCGGTATGGGCGGAAGACTTGATGCCACCAACTGTTATAATCCGGAAATCAAGATAATTACATCCATTTCAAGAGACCATACCGAATATCTCGGCAATACCGAGGAAGAAATTCTCTATGAAAAGGCCGGAATAATCAGACCCAACAATACAGTTATAACAGGGATTGACAAATCCAATCTCCTCTCTCTGACAGAAGATTACTGCAAAAAACAAAACGCAAAGCTACTTATACTTCAGAGGGATTTTGCAATACAGAATACGCGGGAGGAGGATTTTTATGAAATATTCGACTACCGATACAGGGACTATTTCCTAAGAGATATCAGACTCTCACTATTCGGCAGACATCAGGTCACAAACTGTTCACTCTCACTTACATCATTTCTGAAAATAATGGATTCGGACGGTCATAAACCTGACCCGGAAATAATCTGTAATGTCCTGAAGAATATCAGATTCAGCGGGAGATTCGAAATTTATTCGAAAAAACCTCTGATAGTTATCGACGGTGCACACAACTCAGACGGAGTAAAAAAACTGAGAGATTCTCTTCTGGCATTCAACAGGCAGAATAAAAGAGTAATCACAATATTTTCAAGTCTCAAAAACAAAAAGCCTGAGGAGAAGATTAATATTCTGAAGGATATTACCAATAGATTCCTGTTTGTCGAAAACGACCATCCCCTCTCACTTAAAAATGACGATTTTATTATTCTTGCCCGCAAGACAAATTTAATGTACTTTGAAACGATGGATATCGAAACCGCCATACAAAAGGTATTCGGTGAATACAGAGATGACCTGATTCTTATTACAGGCTCGCTGTACACTCTGCCTGAGATATATATGAAACTGGAGAAATACAGAGACTATGGAGAACAATGATAAAATTCATATACCCGATCTGATTACAAGGGAAGGCAGGATATACTCACAGTATATACCTCCGAAGAAGAAGTTCCCCTATATAAATATCATCCTGTTTATCATTACAGTAATCACAACGACACTTGCAGGAGCCGGCCTCGAAGGAGTATCCCTTCTGGAGTTTATCAGACATCCTGTAAATTCTGTAATAAAGGGACTCCCCTTCTCACTGACACTGCTGGGAATTCTGCTCACCCACGAAATGGGTCACTTCTTCACTGCCAGAAAATACAGGGTCGATGCCTCTCTGCCCTATTTTATCCCTGCCCCGTTCGGAGTCGGGACTTTCGGAGCGATAATAAAGATGGAATCACCCCTTAACAGCCGGAAAGCTCTCATTGATATAGGGGCCGCAGGTCCTATAGCCGGCTTTCTGGTGGCAACAGTTGCTATATTCTACGGTATCAAGACATCCACAATTATCAGTATTCAGGAGATACCCGAATATGGCATCAGATTTCAGGACCCGCTTATCGTAAAGATTCTGCAATATTTTATCATTGGTCTTATACCTCAGGGTTATGAAATGATGCTCAACTCGATCGGATTTGCCGGATGGCTCGGAATGCTCGTAACATCACTCAACCTGCTTCCGGTAGGTCAGCTGGACGGAGGCCACATTTCGTATGCCCTCTTTGGCAGATTCGCTATCTGGATTTCAAGATTAACATTTATCGTCCTGATATTTCTGGGTATTTTCTACTGGCAGGGATGGCTCCTGTGGGGTCTTTTGAGTTATTTCGTTATCGGACTCAGGCATCCGCCTCTGAGAAATGATGCAGATATTAATCTTGACACAAGGCACAAAATTGTAGCATATATATGTATTATGATATTTATCCTCACATTTATGCCCTCACCTGTAACGGAGATAAGAAAGTGACGACAGAGAAAAGAGAAAAATTCAATCTTCTTGCAGATTCGCTGAAAAATGATTTTAAAAACGAAAGTCTTCATAATGTTCTGATAGATTACTGTATCGAAAACGATTTGGAGATGGAACTCATAGAATTCTACAAAAGACACACAGAAGAATATCCCGGGATATGTAACCGTATGCTTGAAAATCTTTCCGACCGCTCTGTTGAGAGACTTTACAACAGCAAGATAAAAACAAAGACAGTCGAGGAAGGGAAGAAGACGGCAATCAAGCTGATACTCATTCTTGTTGCAACAATAATCGCAATGTTCTTTATCTGGAAAGGTCTTCTTTCGTCATTCAAAGGGCAGTTTCTGCAATAAAAGATGGAACGTGATTTTCACAAAATCAAAAAGTCTTTTATATCCCTTCTGGGAGAGAGATGGGTATCAGACAAAAGCAGGGATATCACATTCTACAACCGTGACCTCTGGCCAAGGGAGGTAATCTCCTCCAAATTCGGTGTTTTCAGACACAAACCCGACCTGATTCTCTGGCCGAAAGACGAAAAAGAGATAGCCGAAATTGTCAGAATTGCCAACGAAAACAGACTCAATATAATCCCCTTCGGAGCCGGAAGCGGGGTATGCGGCGCAACAGTTCCGACTTCCTCCGTTCAGAATATAATTGTAGATATCAAACGGATGAACCGGATTCTCAATGTAGATTATCAGAGCCTTATTCTGGATGTAGAGGCGGGGGCCATAGGTTTCCCTCTCGAAACCCAGCTCAACAACAAGGGCTTTACGCTCGGTCATTTTCCATCATCCATATACTGTTCGTCGGTCGGTGGCTGGCTCGCGGCAAGGTCTGCAGGACAGGAATCATCGAAATACGGCAAGATTGAGGATATGGTTGTATCTCTGAGAGCAGTTACAGGCAACGGAGAGATAATCGATACATCCGACATAATCTCATCCGATATAGGACAGGACCTCAATCAGCTCTTTATCGGAAGTGAGGGGACACTCGGGATAATCTATTCCGCCTGTCTGAATATCAGCTATCTGCCCAAATTCAAAACATATTCATCCTACCTCTTCAAGAATATCGGGCATGGATTGAATGCCATAAGAGAGATGATGCAGAATGATGTGGGCGGAACGGTCATCAGACTGTATGACGAACTCGACTCATTTATCGCGCTCGGGCATAAAAAGGAAAAAGAGAAGAAGGAAAACATACTCAAAAAATATTTCGAAGACCTAAACGGTGATTTTTCGGACATATTCCTAAAGAGGATACTTTCATTTCCCCAGATACTCAACTCCCTCTCAAATCTGATTACTCAGGGCTGCCTGATGATAATTCTGCACTCCGGCAACGAAAATGACTACGTAAAATACTGTCAGATAACATCACAGAAAATAGCCGAGAAATACGGCGGCAGGGATATGGGAGAAGAGCCCGCTAAAAGATGGGAGAAAAACAGGTATTCAATATCATACAAGCAGCCGCGGATATTCTATGCAGGCGGTTTTGTCGATACGATGGAAATCGCAACAACATGGGACAGAATTGAGGAACTTTATTACGAGGTCAAGAAGGTCATTCAGGATAAGGCATTTCTGATGGCTCATTTCAGTCATGCCTATCAGGACGGCTGTTCGATATACTTTACATTTGCATCGAGAGCCGAAAACTATAATGATGCCGTAAAAAGATACGATGCAGTCTGGAAGAATGCACTTGATACAGTAATCAAAATGGGAGCAACCGTCAGTCATCATCACGGAATAGGTATATCAAAGGCCGAACATCTCAGGAAACAGATCGGTGAACAAACGCAGCTTTTCAGAATACTGAAAAAGACGTTCGACCCGAACAACATTATGAACAGAGGCAAATTCTTTTCGGAGCAGTAATGGATAAGGTACTGAATGAATTTTTCGAAAGACTCAGAGACGAGGGAGTCCAGTCACATTATTCCATCAATACAGGCAAAATCTATATAAGCGTTTCAAAAAACGAAGATACAGATAAAATCAGACCCCTTCTGAAAAAATACAGGCTCAGGCTTTCATTTATTGACTCGGCAAATTCAAATGTAATTCTCGAAAACAGAATCGGTGAAAACGACATATCAGTCAACAGCGAATCTATGCTTCTGACGGCCGGAGCCAGTAGTACAATTCTTCAGGCGGAGACAATGCTCAATAACGAAGGACTTACAATAGGATATTATTTCCCGCCCGTTCTTGCATCTGAAAGTATGACCTTTGCGGACTGGCTTAAAAATTCTCACATACCATCACTCAACTATTACAACCGGGACCTGTCCGGCAATATCAGGGGAATAAAGGGGATATTCACCGACGGGAGCAGATTCGAGACCATAAATGCACCGAGAATGGCAGCAGGTCCTGACGTCATCAGACTTCTTCTGCTCGCCGGACAGAATCTCTTCTCCCCCACAGGTGTCACAATCAGGATAAACAAACTTAAAAATGACATAAATATTCTGTCATTTTCTTCACAGAAGATAAAAAACCTGTTCTCTGCTCTTGCATCACTTGCCCTCAAAAATGTCAGGATAGAATTTGCTACCCTCTATACAAGAGAAGATGAACACAGTGACCCTGTCCTTGAAATAGGATATAATACAAACGGACTATATGATTTCAAGAACTGGATTATAAGGACGGTAAACAACGAAGGTGCCTCTCTGATAAACACGGTATCAGACTATAAGATGATACGGGACAGGCTCGCACATCTTACTAAGAGCGAATGTCAGATAGAAATTCACGCAAAATACAGAAGTATCGGCAGACTCTCGGATATACTCAAGCAGTTTTCACAGAACGTGAATCTTAAGAGTTATCTCTACCGCTACGAAAAAGGTTCATTCTCAATCAGGGTCATTCTGCCTAAAGACCCCTACAGCCAGATCAAGGATAATATCCTTGCGGAGTGCAGTAAATACAGAGGGGATATCAGACTTACAGAGTGCTCGAAGAGTTCATCGGACGAGATACCGCTCCCCATATATTCCCGTATAATTCATTCCTGTTCCTGACTTCTAATCCCTTGTATTGACCTCGATAATCGGTGCCTTCCAGATATCGCTGTTGTATTCGAGTATAGCCCTGTCAGAACTGAATTTTCCCATCCGTGCGATATTCAGGATTGCCTTATGATACCAGATTGCTGATTTCTTATAGGTATCATCTACGTCCTTTTCAGCCCTGACATACGAGTCAAAATCCGCAAAGAGCATATATTCATCATAATTGATGAGGGAGTTTACAAGAGGTGTAAAGATATTACCGTTTCTGCCGTTTATCTCATTTGACATAATAAAATCGATTACGGACCTCAGACGGCTATTGCTGTTGAATATCTCACGGGGATTATAGCCTTTTTTCTTCATCTCGATAACCTGAGATGCATCAAGACCGAACAGGAAGAAATTATCCTCCCCCACAGACTCCCTTATTTCCACATTTGCCCCGTCGAGTGTTCCGATGGTGAGTGCCCCGTTGAATGCAAATTTCATATTGCCGGTCCCTGATGCCTCCTTGCCGGCTGTACTGATCTGCTCTGAGAGGTCTGCCGCCGGATAAACAGGCTGGGCATTCTTCACATTGAAATCGGGCAAAAATACGACCTTTATCAGACCCTTTACTGCCGTATCTGAATTAATCACATCAGCAACTGTATTTATAAGTTTGATAATCAGTTTTGCCATAAAATAACCCGGAGCGGCCTTACCTGCAAATATGAAGGTCCTCGGGACATAGGAGAAATTCTTGTTGTATTTGATATCCAGATATCTTGCGATAATCTGCAACAGATTGAGGTGCTGACGCTTGTATTCGTGTATCCTCTTTGCCTGTATGGCAAACATAGATTCCGGGTCAACGGCCACTCCGGTCTTCTGCCTGATAATCTCACTGAGTCTCCTTTTATCATTCAGTTTTATCTTTCTTATTCTTTCCTGAAACGGCACATCATCGGCGTACTTTTCAAGAATCCTCAGCTCACTGGTATCGACCAGCCACCTCTCCCCTGCTGTCTCGGATATCAGCGAAGCAAGTTCGGGATTGCAGACAACGATAAATCTTCTCGGAGTCACTCCGTTGGTCTTGTTATTGAATTTTTCAGGTGATATTCTGTAGAATCCGTTCAATACAGTCTTTTTCAGGAGTTCGGTATGCAGTCTGGCGACTCCGTTTATCGAAAAACTACCAAGGGATGCAAGATTTGCCATTCTCACATATTTTTCCCCTCCCTCCTCAAACAGCGATACTTCCCTGACAAGCTCCTCATCCCCGGGGAATCTCTTTCTGACATCTTCGAGAAAACGTCTGTTAATCTCGTATATAATCTCTATATGTCTGGGGAGGAGCCTGCCGAAAAGGGATACAGGCCATTTCTCGAGTGCCTCGGGCAGAAGGGTATGATTCGTATATGCAAACGTCTTTCTGGTCGTCTCCCAGGCGTCATCCCAGCTGAAAGAGTGCTCATCGAGAAGAATTCTCATAAGCTCGGCAACAGCAATCGCCGGATGTGTATCATTCAGCTGAATTACATACTTTTTATAAAAATTGCGTAAATCCTTATCTCTCTGGAGAAATATCCTTACCATATCCTGAAGTGCACAGGAGACAAAGAAGTACTGCTGTTCGAGTCTGAGTTGTTTGCCTGCCGCTGGTTCATCATTCGGATAGAGAACCTTTGTAATATTTTCAGAAACGACTTTCTCGTGTACGGCACCATAATAATCACCGACATTGAAACTCGCAAAATCAAATGATTCACAGGCCTCGGCCTTCCAGAGCCTGAGCATTATCGAGTTGTTTGTCCTGTAACCCGGTATACATGTATCATACGGTGTACCCACAACCATTCTGTCGGGAATCCATCTTACCCTGAACCTTCCTGATTCATCGTTATAATTCTCCGTATGCCCTCCGAATTTTACATAAAATTCGATATCCGGCCTCGGAATCTCCCACGGATTTCCCAGATGAAGCCACTTATCTGTAATCTCAACCTGCCATCCGTCCCTTATAACCTGGTCAAATATCCCGAATTCGTATCTTATACCATAACCTATTGCCGGTATTCTCATAGTTGCAAGTGAATCCAGATAACAGGCTGCCAGCCTCCCCAGCCCGCCGTTCCCAAGCCCCGGCTCCTCCTCGGCATTAATAATAGTATTGTAATCCAGATTAAGCAGAGCAAGCGCTTCCTTTACCTGTTCTGTAATACCCAGAGCAAGCATATTATTTTCGAGTTGAGGGCCAAGCAGAAATTCGGCAGAGAGGTATACAACCGTGCGGCTCTGTTTTTCGAAGTATGTATGTGAACTGTATATCCATCTCTTCATCATCCTGTCCCTTACCGTCTCGGCAACAGCCAGATACCAGTCATTAAGCGTAGCAACCTCGGGGAACTTCCCCTGATGACAGAACAGATTATTCAGAATATCCCTTTTTATCTCCGATGCAGAACAGTTTTCAACAATCATATTCTCTCTCGTCCTGAAATCATCTTTCTTGGCCATAAAGTCTCCTTTTGTTGAGAGAATCATATAATAAAAAAGTGCCAAATATCAATCAAAATAATCTAAAATATAATCTGAAAACAATAATATAAGTTGTTTTTCTTTGACAAAGAAGAAGCAGAATATTATATAAAATTCATAAACAGATTAAAAACAGAAGGTTACTGATGTAACCTCTGGAAGAGAACAGAATCAATGAACATATTATCAACGCTTACATATACATCTTTTATAGTTTATCTGGCTTTTGGCATCTACATTCTCTACCTCAACCGAAAAGAGACTATCAACAGGATTTTTGCCCTTCTAAGTTTTGTGCTGGCCGTCTGGTCTCTCGCAGACTCATTCTACTACACGGCACCCGACAAAGATACTGCTATGATATTCTGGAGAATATCAACTGTCGGCTGGGTACTTTCACCGGCTTTTATGCTCCACCTTATGCTCCTTGTAGGAAAGTTCAGAAAATTTACAGACAGATGGTACAAGATTCTTACAATTTATATTCCTGCGGTCGTTTTAGAGATTCTCGCTCTGACCACCAAATTCTATCTCGAAGACATATTTATTACCCCCTATGGCTGGGCTGACCTTATAGACCCTGATTCAGTTACTACAATCTCTTTTCTGACCTATTACTGCACATACTCTCTTTTATCACTAATTGCTGTCTATATCTGGGGGAAGAACAGCCCTGTGCAGCAGGAAAAAAAGCAGGCGGCAATAATTTTCATTGTTTCACTGATATCTCTTATGCCATCATTTTTTACAAATACCATGCAGATAGCATACGGAGTCGATTTCCAGATTCCCTCATTTGCAGAGGTCTTCATACTGATATGGGTAGGCGGAATAATGTATGCTATCAAAAGATACAACTTTCTTGCGAGAGAGGAGGAAATATCAGAGCTAAACGAAAAGATTATGCTGGAGAAAAAGATCGTAGCTATTCAGAGTGAATATATTAAAAACCAGAATTATATCCTTGAAACGCTTTTCGATTACTTCAAAAAAAATCCATCAGATGATATTTATTACTTTATTGCCGACAGGATATATCAGACGGGCGGCATTAAATTACTGATGATTACTGAATATGATATGCACAATTCCAAATTCACTCTTAAATCATTAAGATGTGAAAACACCCTTGAGGAAGAATTCAGAAAACTCATCTCCTCATACCTAATCTCTTCCGAGGCTGATATTATAAAGACCGAAAAGGAACTTATTCTTCAAAAACTACTCTCATCCCATATCATAAAACTCGGGGGTGGTCTTTATGAAGGGATTCTAAGAACGATTGACAAGGAGAAAATCGTTCAATTCTCAGAAAGACACTCGCTCGGAGATGCTTATTCGATCGGATTTAGTTCCGGAAATAATCTCTACGGGGCGGTAACTATTATTGTTGAAAAGGATAAAATACTCGAAAATACCGATTTTCTGGAAATTCTTATAAACGTGTTATCTCTCATACTCCAGAAATGGCACGCAGATACCAGACTCAAAAAATCTGAGGAACTTCACAGAGCCATATTCGAATATTCCGATGACTGCATTTATATTCTTGACCAGAGAGGCAATATACTTTCAGTCAGCCCGTCCTTCGAAAGGATTACTGGATATAAAATATCTGATTTCATTAACAAGTCAATGGCAGAGATAATACATCCCGAAGATATCGAGGAATCCTTCAGTATGCTCAGAAATGTAATAAACTCACAGACTCCCCTGAGGAAGGTAATCAGAATCATCAATTCGAAAAATGAAATTATGTATGGTGAATTTGCTGCAACGAAATTTATTCTCGACAGCGGAGAGACGGCGTTACTCGGGATTGGAAGAGATGTTACAGAGAGAATCAGAAACGAGGAACTGATAAAATCCTATCAGAAAGAACTTGAATTAAAGACGACAAAGATCGAGACTGCCGGACTGATGGCAGCAGGAGTCCTTCACGACCTTAATAATATTCTGATGAATATCTCCTCGAAAGTGGATAAAATCAAAAAAATCAATCTGCCTGACACTGAAATAAACCATTATGTAACCGACATAGACCGTACACTGGAAATGGCAAAGAGATTATCACGCAGTCTTTTCAACATAAGCGGTGGAAAGGTTCCGGAAGATTCGGACTCTTCGCTCAGAAATATCATTAAAGAGAATCTCCATCTTCTGGTACGGGAACCAAAATATCAGGTAAATACAGACATACCCGAGAATATCCCCGATATAGCACTCAGTTATTCCCATTTTACACAGATATTCAACAATCTTGTCATAAATGCAGTTCAGGCGATGCCCGACGGCGGAACAATAATGGTATCTGCATCCGAAAAGGATATCAACAACAGACGCTTTATTTCCCTCTCTGTTTCGGATACCGGTAAAGGTATTCCTGAGGAATTTCATGGGAAAATCTTCGAGCCTTTCTTTACCACAAAACCGGAAGGAACCGGACTCGGACTGCCTACTGTCAAATCTCTGATAAAGTCATACGGAGGAGAGATAGAATTTAGTTCAGTTGCGGGCAGGGGAACAACTTTTACGGTCTTAATCCCTGTCAGAACCGACAGCAAAATCAAAGCAGAACCGAAAGAAGAGAGCAAATCCGGCAATAATAACAAAATTACCACAGTGCTGATTACCGACGATGACGCCAATATCAGAGAGCTTGCAGTTGAAATGCTGAAGCATCTCGGTTTTAGCGCCTTTTCAGCATCAGACAGTACAGAGGCATTTAATTTCATTAAGACAAGTCCGATTGATGCGGTAATCCTTGACCTTCACCTGAAGGACAAATCAGATGCTCTCCAAACATTAAAGCAAATCCGTGAAATGAAAACAGATATAAAGGTAATAGCATGTTCGGGTTCACCGAATGATTCATTTCTTACACGCTACAGTTCGTACGGATTCGACGGGGCGCTTTCCAAACCTTTCAATCTGAAAGACCTACAAAATGCTTTAAAATAAAAAAAGGATACCGCACGGGTATCCTTTATTATGATAGTTGCGATTCTGCTCTATTCCCAGAGACCAACACCCTTTGTCTTGGTGTTGATAAATGAATTTACACTCTTCTGAACCGGATTCGGTACCAAGACGCCATTCAGTTTTGATGCCTTGCTGCCCGAACCTGATGCCGTCCCGTTAGGATTCTCCTGAGAGGCACTTCTTCCGGTCTTGACCTCAAACTTATCATTGAATTCCTTCTTGACCAGATTCTTTACTCCTACTACGTCCCTATAATCGGAAACAACGCCTGACTTTTCTTCTTTTGCATCATCCGTGGACGTAGTGTAGCTGGGTGCTAAGTTTTCGTCCTTGGGATTTGTAATTGCATCTGTCTTGAGCATTATTCTGTTGCCTGTCTCCTTCTGTGCAGGACTTTCGATTCCGTACCCTTCTTTTCCTTTCTGGGTGTTTGACTGGCTCTCGGGCTTGACACCGGTTTCAGAATATGGATTCGTATCCACTTCACCTTTTCCGGACCTGATGAATGCATTATTAAGCTTCTCCTTTTTGGCAACGTTATGAATTGATACACCTGGATATTTAACCGCATTTGGGTCTTCCTTCTCTGACAATGTATTATTGCTTGCGGTCGACATATCAGTTACATCCATATACATCTTCTTTGCGTCACTTCCGGTTGAGGGAGCAGCCGGTGTCTGCGGTGCAGCAGGAGCAGCAGGCTGAGTCACATTGCCGGCCGGCTCAGGAGCTGCCGGTGCTGCAGGCGGACTCACATTCTCTGCTGGATTTGTCTTTGCTACATCTGTTTTGGCCGTTGCACAGCCAAAGGCGATAAGACTGAGAAGAAGAAGCATAAAAATCTTTTTCATTAAAACACCTCCTTAAAAGGTTTATCAAAGCTGGATATATTATATAACTTTACCAAACCCTTTACAATATGTTTTTTTATATGGGAAAAACAGGAATTTTTTGTCATACCAGTTTTTTATAAGGGTCAATTTTGCTTTACTTTTTAACACTTACCACTTAAAGATTGCAATATGAAGATTCGCTTTAAGCTCACACCGGAAGGTTCTGATAAAAGTGCATGGGATTTCTGCACCCTTGCAAGACAGATTTCGCGTTCTGCCAACATGGGTGTATCACGCACCGAGTTTATAAAACTTATATTAAAGATGTTTCTCGATTTTTCGCGGTGCGACTCAACAGAATTCATATCAAGGGAAGAGAATAAATATTTCAGGGGAATTCTTTTGAAAAACCGCAGCCAGACATTTTTATTTGAAATTATTAATGCTGTGCGAAAAAACAATTTTACTGTACCTGATTTCAAAAGTATATCTGCCACAGAAGAGTTATATTCACTGATTCTGTCCGAACAACTAAAGAAATCCGCCAAATATTTTACCAAAAACGGGAGTATGTGGATACCTGATACCGATATCCCGATTACGCTCAATATTATTGAAGAAGGTGAATCTGCCGTTCAGCAAACCATCAATCTGTCAGGTATCTACAAGTCGATGATTATCCTTCCTTTTCAGATTAATATAAGGGACAACGGCCTTCTGGTTCTGAAATCACGTAAAAAACACTTTTTTACAAGGAACGAGACAGAATTCTATGAGACTGTCAGCCAGACAATCGGAATCTCTGTATCAGACAGAAGAGCACAGTTTAGTCTGAGAGAGAGAATTAAGGAACTTTCCTGTCTTTATGACATCAATAAAATAATACAAAACAAGCAGTTCTCTTTCGATGAAGTAATTCAGAATATTGCAGATATCCTTCCTTTGGCATTTCTTTTGCCGCAATATGCTTCAGCAAGAATTATACTCGATTCCAGGGAATACAGGAGTAAGAATTACAGGGAGTCTCAGATAAACATAAAAACGCCTGTAAAGGTATGGGGTGAAGAAAAGGGATTTATTGAAATTACATATGTTTTTGATAAGCAACCCGCTACAACTGATATATTTTTTCTCAAAGAGGAGATTTCGCTTCTTGAAACAGTAGCCGCCGAAATATCCAAATTCGCCGAACAACAGCAACTGGAGGACGAGAAGCAGAGAATATCAGTTCAGCTCAGACATGCAGACAAACTAGCGACCATAGGCCAACTCTCTGCCGGTATTGCCCACGAACTCAATGAACCACTGACAATCATACTCGGTTTTGCACAACTGATAAAGAAGAATCCGGTTCTGCCGGAACAGATAGAAAAGGATATCGATAAAATCATCAATGCAGCCATTTACGGCAGGGAGATTATAAGAAAACTGCTCATATTCGCCCGCCAGATGCCTACCAAGAAGGCAAAGATTAACATCAACAATATGGTCTCTGACCTCATACAGTTCTTTGACCTGCGGCTGAAAAAAGAAAACATTATGCTCAGTCAGGAACTGCAGCCGGACCTGCCGGAAATCGAGGCAGACCAGTCTCAGATAACACAGGTGCTGATGAACATAATCGTAAATGCCATTCAGGCTATGCCAAACGGCGGCACTCTTACAATCAGGACACTTTTGAGGGATTCACACATCTGCATTGTTATCAGTGATACAGGTACCGGTATGTCAGAGGAAGTGAAGAAACAGATTTTTATCCCGTTTTTTACAACAAAAGAGGTTGGTAAAGGCACCGGGCTTGGTCTCTCTGTTGCATTAGGAATCATTGAATCCCACGGCGGGAGAATAGAGGTTGAAAGTGAAGAGGGAAAAGGTTCGGTCTTTTATGTCAAATTACCTTTGAAAAACGAAAAATGAGAGATTAAAGCCATGAACAAAGATTTCAGAATTCTTGTAATCGATGACTCGGCAGAAACGCTTGAGATGATCGAGAGGATTCTCAAGCCGAAGGGATTTGACCTTATTCTCACAGCAAGCGGTGAAGAAGGGATAAGAATCCTCAGGTCCGAAAAGATAAATATAGTAATAACAGATATTAAGATGCCCGGTATTTCAGGTCTCGATATCCTGCGGTTCGTTTCAGAAAATTACAGAGATATCCAGACTATAGTTATTACCGGATATGCATCCATTGATACAGCTGTTACCGCCATTAAGAGAGGTGCAGAGGAATATCTTCCCAAACCATTCACCGATGAAGAACTCCTGAATGCTGTAAATAAAGCAATGGAGAAAATCAGTCTCAAGAATTCCGTCAGCAATACGGAAGTTACCGCAAATGAATTCGGTATAATAGGAGAATCTGCCGGTATAAAAAAGGTGATTACTGCCATCAAAAAGGCTTCTCAGACCAATGCGACTGTCCTTATAAACGGAGAGAGCGGAACAGGCAAAGAGCTTGTTGCAAAGGCAATACACTACAACAGCCCGAGAGCAACCGCTCCTTTTGTAGCCGTAAACTGCGGAGGTATTCCCGAGAGCCTTCTCGAAAGTCAGCTGTTCGGTCATCTCAAGGGCTCTTTTACAGGTGCAAACGAGACACGGGCAGGATTTTTCCAGACAGCTGAAAGAGGTACGATATTTCTGGATGAGATTACCGAGACAACTCCTTCGACTCAGGTAAAACTGCTTCGCGTTCTTCAGGAAAAAGAGATCTATATGGTAGGCTCGAGCAAGAGCATAAAGATAGATACAAGAATAATAGCAGCCACAAACCGTGACATAATGTCATTTGTAAGACAGGGGAAGTTCAGGGAGGATCTGTATTTCAGGCTGAATGTCATACCAATCGACATTCCCCCTCTACGGGAACGCGGAAATGATATTATAATGCTTACAAGTTATTTCCTCGACCTTTACAAAAAGGAATACAGCAAACCGGAACTCACCATCTCAGATGATGTGTTGCAGATCTTCCTCAGATACTCCTGGCCCGGAAATGTCAGGGAATTGCAGAATCTCATTCAGAGGATAGTAGTAATGTCCGAAGGAAACTTTGTGGATATACCCGACTTACCTGAGATAATGCGGTTTACGGTCTCTTCCCAGAAAAGGGTAAATATGAGCCTTGAAGATGTAGAGAGAGAACACATCATAAGCGTGCTGAGACATACGAAGAACAACAAGACCAAAACGGCTGAGATTCTCAAAATAGACCGCAAGACACTAAGAGAGAAGCTGAAAAAATATAATATTGCCGACGAAAACGGGGAATAATTCCCCACCGGAGAGAAATTCCCCACCTTAACACAGGCGTCAGAGAAAAAGCTACCTATAAAACCTCAATGTTTTCAATGGGTTAAACAATATCTGGCCCCAGAATAATCTGGCACACTACTTGCATAAATAAATTAACCTCCGGATGGAGGGCGCGCGCAACAGATAATGCTTAACACCTTTAAGGAGGTATGGTTATGAAAAAGTCAATGTCAAAAGGTCTTTGTGAGACCTGCATAAGAAAGGATGAATGCACATATATCAGAATGAATTCCGAACCTGTACACTTCTGTGAAGAGTTTACATCAGGCTGCAAAGGGAATGACGGATTTGAGTTCAGAACAGAGAGCGAAAATGTATGTGAGGAAGGTTATGCAGGGCTCTGCAAGAACTGTGAAAACAGAAAATGTTGTTCGATTTGTCAGAAGGGAATGCCTGTATGGCAGTGTGAGGAATATATTTAATAAGTCATCGGAAGGAGGCAAATTATGGCAAAGGCCGAAAGAGAAATTAATGCAAAACCAAGAAAGAGGTCGGTTTACGAGTCCGTAAAACTGCAGTTTGAAAAGGCTGCAGACCTGATGAACTTTGACCCAAATATCAGGAAAATTCTCTCGCAGACCCAGAACGAGATAATTGTTCATTTCCCTGTCAAAATGGACAACGGAAAGATCGAAATGTTTACTGGTTACAGGGTCCAGCACAATAACGTACTCGGGCCATACAAGGGAGGTCTGAGATTTCATCCTGATGTGGATATAGATGAGGTCAGGGCACTTGCGACATGGATGACATGGAAATCTGCAATTGCGGACATTCCTTTCGGAGGCGCCAAGGGAGGTATACAGATTGACCCGTCGAAATATTCTATCGCCGAACTGGAAAGAATCTCGAGAAGATTTGCATTTGCTCTCGGTAACAATATCGGACCCGAATACGATATTCCTGCACCGGACGTGAATACAAATGCCCAGATTATGGCGTGGATACTGGACACCTATCTGTCTATGGTACCGGCAAACGAGAGGCAGAGATGTATACATGTCGTCACCGGTAAACCTATTGAGTCCGGCGGCTCACTCGGGAGAGAGAAGGCAACCGGACAGGGAGTAGTATACTGCATCGAGGAATGGGCAAAAGACAAGAACTTTGACCTTTCAAAAGCCACATATATCGTTCAGGGATTCGGGAATGTCGGAAGCTGGGCTGCAAAACTCCTGAAACCGAAAGGTTCGAAACTTATTGCGGTTCACGATGTAACCGGCGCCATTATGAACGAGAACGGAATCGACCCGGATGACCTCGCTGCCTATGTCAAGAAAAACGGCGGTGTCAAGGGTTATCATAACTCAAAACCAATCGATTTCGAGACCTTTATTGCCATGAATGCCGATATCTTTATACCTGCGGCCCTCGAAAACCAGATTACAGATGAAACTGCACCTCTATTGAATGTAAAACTTGTCGCCGAAGGTGCAAACGGCCCCACGACACCGGAAGGAGATATCATCCTCAATAAGAGAGGGATTGACTTCATTCCGGATATTCTCTGCAATGCCGGAGGCGTCATTGTGAGTTACTTCGAATGGTTGCAGAACAAGAGGTCGGAATACTGGGAACTCGAAGAGGTTGACTGCAAACTGAGAAAGAAGATCGTTCCCGCATACAAAAAGGTCCGCGATACAGCCAGGGAATTCAACACCGACTGGAGAACGGCTGCGTATATTGTAGCACTGAGAAGACTCGAGAAGGTATATCAGGAAAGAGGAATCTTCCCCTGATACCGTTATCGTAGACTAATATTCCATTGCCCGGAGTTTAGCAATAAAACCCACAGTCCTCAAATGACTAAACCCGGGCAATGATTTTATATACATCAGAAATCCTTCTTTTCAAATCCAAAAAATTGGAAAATTTAATAGTTGTATAAAGCCTGTTTTGTGTTATCTGATATATTATGAACACAACAATAACGGCTCTGATTCTACTCCTGCTCACCCAAAACAACAGCGGAACCGAATTTAAAATACTGGCTGAAGGAATCGAATACAGCAAAGTCGAACTGAAAAACTACTCCGATTATACAGGAGAGCTTCACCTGATAAGGATAAATCCCCAAATAATCAAACCCCGTGTTCTGATAAGCAAAGAGCAGAACATCAAACCAATGACTGCAAAAGACTGGTGCAATAAGTTTAATCTGAACATAGCAGTCAATCTGGGTATGTATCATAAGGATTTTTCAAGCCATGTAGGATACCTTAAAAACGGTGAGTATATAAACAATCCAAAATTTAACGAATATAAATCAGCCCTGCTGATCAATCCGTCAGAAAAGCATATGCCTTATGCAACAATTATTGACCTCGATAATCCCGACGAAAAGATTATGATAAAAAAATACAACACTGTAGTACAGAATCTGAGACTTATAAAAGGGAATGGCATCAATGTATGGAAGAAGACAGGTCAGAGCTGGCCGGATGCAGGGATAGGAACTGATAAAAAAGGGAATTTAATTATTTTTTTCACATCAACGCCGGTTCTGGTCTATGAACTGAATGAGATTCTTCTGAAGCTCCCTCTGGGTATCATTAAGGCATTTCATACGGACGGCGGCCCTCCCGCCAGTCTGTCGGTTCATATCAGGGATTTTCATCTGGATTTGTCGGGAAACTTAATCTCCAAAGAGCAGGAACCGATTCCAAACATATTAGGCTTCGGAACCAGAGACTGAATCAGGGATAAAGCCCGACACCTCATCCTTGAGAGCCAAGAGTTTCTTTACTTCGCTGTCGACTTTACCTTCCCCTTCCCTGACAACTGATTCTGCATAATTTATGGCTTCATTCGTACGTTCCACAATATCTGTAATCATCTTCCTGAAATCTGCCTCAATCTTTCTCCGGCTCTCGATTATTCTCTGGTTTATATCTCCGTTATATCTCGAACAGTTGGCATATATAAGCCAGTCCAGATAATCTTTAAGTTCACCTTTCATCCTCGTCAATCTGCTCCGCGCAGGCAGAAAGAGATTTATGAGCAAATTCAGCGGTGAGGAAGATGTATATCTCATAAAATGGTGAAAATAAAAGTCGCTCTTACTGCACATTGATGTATCAATACCGGCTATCAGTTCAGTAAAACTGTCAAGATTCACTATCCCCTCAATTCTCCCGATCAGCTTTTTCAACTCATATGCATACCGTTCCATAAATTCGCTGTATAATCTGCTGGAATTGGATTTTATCTCATTAATACACATAAAGACATACTTTTCGGCGATACTATGCATCTGGTTGTAATAATATTCCCTGCCGCTGGAAGGTTTCTGCATAAAACTCTTGAAGAGATTTTCGAATTCTTCATCAATCTCTGCCCTGCGGCTTTCGATAAACTTCTTCTGCTCGATATCTATCAGCTGGGAAATCCTGTCCTGCTCTGCCTGAAACCTGTAACCGAGTTCCCTTAAGAAAATCTCTGACTCTTTCCTGAAATTAAGAAGGACCTCTGCCTGATTCTTTGTCTCATCGAGCGGCTTTTTCAATACAGAAATATACCTGTCTATCTCATATACGAGCTGCTCAGACAACCTCTTAAGTGCATTTTTGTAGCTGACAGAGATTATCTCGGCTTTATTATTGAGCATATTCTCGATTTTGTGATTGAATTTCTCCCAGTCAAAAGTAATTCTGCCTTCGAGCCTGTCTTTGGAACTTAGACAGTAAATGACGGGGTTTTCATCTCCAATCTCTTTTTTCAGAACATCGGCAGTAAACTTTTTTATAGTATTAATACTTTCGGCATTCTCCTTGTCAACCTTATTGATAACAAATATCAGTTCCTTTACCCTGTCCTTTATCTGCCTTATAATCTGCAATTCATCGTACGAGACGGGTGGGTCTGTACCAAGGACGATTACAGCTGTATCGATGTTCTGGATGAAACCCTTTGTTACCATTGTGTTGGATTCGAATACAGAACTTATTCCCGGGGTATCTACGATAAAAAGACCTCTTCTCAGATATTCATTAGGGAGTCTGATATCCAGATAAGCAATATTTTTTATATTGTCCGGATTCTCTTCCTGTGTCGCATAAAGGTAAATGTCACCAAGCTGAATCCTTTCCTCACTGCCATCAAGTTTTTTGAGAATACAGAATCTCTCATCCGAATATCTAATTACAGAGACAACAGCTGTTACAGGGATCAGTCCGTATGGTAGGATACTCTCTCCAAGAAAGGCATTGATAAGAGATGATTTGCCACGCTTAAACTGACCCAGAAAAACAATATTGAAACCACCTTTCAGCAATCTCTCTGATATCTCATTCGAATCCCTCTCGATAAAATTCAGCCTGAGACCTCTGGCAATCTCTGATATGCGGCTAAGTCTGTCGTTGTTTGGTATAATCGTCTGGAATGACATAAATCCTCCTGCTATTTAATAAGCAGGAGTCATCAGCCTCCCGGCGGTTTACGGAGGACTCCATCTCCTGAGTTATTTATTACACTAAATAATAAGCTGTGTCAAAAGTTATTATCTCATTCTTTATTTTTTACCAGATACTCCCCTACTCTGCCAACCAGTTTTTCAGAGGGTTTCAAGGTCGAGTCCCCTTCCCTCCACTTTGCCGGACAGGCCTCATCCGGATGCTTTGAAAGATACAGATGTGCCTTGATTTTTCTGACAAGTTCTTCCGCATTTCTGCCTACATTATCATAGGATATTTCCACACTCACAAGCCTTCCTTCCGGATTAAAAACAAACGTCCCTCTCCTTGAGAGACCGGATTCCTCATCATAGACACCAAGCAATCCGGAAATTCTTCCGGTCGGGTCTGCTCCCATAGGAAATTTTACATTCTTAAGGAGTGGTTCGGAATCCTTCCATGCAAGATGGACAAATTTAGTATCTGTTGAAAAAGAAATTACTTCCACACCGAGATTCTTGAGCTCCTCATATCTGTCTGCCAGATCGTTCAGTTCGGTAGGACAGACAAATGTAAAATCTGCAGGATAAAAGAAAAAGACCAGCCATCTGCCATCTCTCTGAAATTCTGTTGTTCTCTTCTCGGTAAATGCCCTTTCTACAGGGTCATATACATCAAAACTGATATCAGGTAATTTCTGACCGATTTTTAATACATCACACATATCAGACCTCCTATAACAAATAAATCCGAAATTATTTGATTCAGGAATAATAATTAAGTTTCAATTGAAACCAAATTCCGCAAAAAATCGCCTTGTCAGGTGCCGGTTATGATGTAACCCATTGTTATTATTAGTTAAAATAGAAACAAATACTTTCGGGTGCCAGGCAGGAAACATATGTTATGTAACCGGCAGAATTTACCGTTTCCCTCTTTTAAATCTGGAACGAAAATTGCAGAGATAAAGAAAATATTATGCTTGGTGAAGTAATCATACCCGAAGAGATGCCGAGAGAAAGACTCCTGAAATACGGAGAATCCAGTGTCAGTGATACCGAACTGCTTGCTATCATATTGCGCACCGGAAACAAAAAACACGGAAATGTCATTCATCTTGCTGCAAAACTTCTCAAAAACTTCGGAGGTCTTGACGGTCTCGACAGGGCAAGTATCTCAGAACTGACTTCAATAGGAGGAATCGGTAAGGTCAAGGCACTTGAAATCAAAGCCGCACTTCAGCTGGGGAAAAGACTGAATACCAGAAAATTATCCGGCAGTCCGCTCAACCAGAGCTTCAAGGTTTATGAATACATAAGAGGAAGATTCATCAATGAAACCAAAGAGATATTCTGGGCAATAATTCTTAACAACAGACTTATTCCGGTAAAGGAGATATCCCTTACAATCGGGAATAGTTCCAGTTGTCCGATAGACCAGACCTATATTATCAGAGAGACCATCAAGGAAGGTTTCAATAATCTGATTATTGCTCATAATCACCCCTCTTCAGACCCCGAACCAAGTCTCGACGACATTGAATTTACCAGGCGGCTCAGCAAATCCTGCAAACTGATCGGGATAAATCTGCTCGACCATATAATAGTAGGAGGGAATACGTATTACAGTTTTTCCGAAAAAAGAATTCTGACCTGATTATTTCTTATCTACAAGATTTTTGAGTTCTCTGCCCGCCCTGAATACCGGAAGTTTTTTGGGAGCTACAAGAATCTTCTCCCCTGAGTTCGGATTTCTGCCCATATATGATTTGTATGATTTTGTAAAAAATGAACCAAACCCTCTAAGTTCCACACGTCTGCCCGACTGTAATGTCTTAACAATGAAGTCAAAAAATGATTCTACAATCAGTTCTGCCTTTCTGTAAGGAATATTATTTTTTTCACTTATCAGCGCAATCAAATCTGATTTATTCATTTTTGTCACCTCATAGACTTCAATAATGTAAATAAAATATGTTATTGTCAAGATAAAACTCGTTATGCAAAACATTTGATTTCCATTACTGGCCGAGATGAACTATATTATCCACCAAACCGTTAGTCAGACTCATAAAAGTTGACAACAGGCAAATTTGCATCTATTTATTCAGATTCGCTGTTGCGCCCGTAGCTCAACTGGATAGAGCGTCGGACTTCGAATCCGAAGGCCGCCCGTTCGAGTCGGGCCGGGCGCGTAAATAATGAGGTTCTGCGAGAGTGGCGGAACTGGCAGACGCACCAGACTTAGGATCTGGCGGGAAACCGTGGGGGTTCAATTCCCCCCTCTCGCATTTAACGAGGGCTTTAAAAAGGAGTTTATATGAAGGTTAAGACGAAGGAAGTAAAGGTTGAGGAAATCAGTCAGATCGAGAGAAAAATAATCGCAGAAATCGACCCCGGATATTTCAGGGACGAACTCGAAAAGACTTTCAGGGATGTAATCAAAAATGTAGCCATCAAGGGATTCAGACCCGGGAAAGCACCACGCCCTATCGTTGAAAAACTATACGGGGAAGCGATCAGGGAAGAGGTACTCCACAGGATAGAAAAGGATTTTATTTCCGAATATATGGAAGAAAACAATCTTGAGGTTGTATCTCCTATAAAACCGAGCCATACACACGACGAAAAGAATCTGAGATTCGAATATCAGTTCGAGGTCAAGCCTCTTATCGCACCTTCAAATTACAGAGGAATAGAGGTCAAAGGCAAACAGGTAAATATTACCGACGAGGAGATAGATGCGGTCCTGAATGATATTGTCGAGAGATACTCAAATCTTGTACCCAAGGAAGGTGATACCGTCAGTGAGGGAGATTTCATAAAAATTACAATCACTGCACATAAAGACCAGAAGATGGTCAATAAGCCTCTCTATGTGGAACTCAACGAAAAGAAAACAAAAAAGTTTATTATCGACGCTGTCGCAGGCAAAAAACTAAATGAGGAGATTGAAGTGAATGTGGCAGAAGGCTCGGAAGAGAAGATGAAGATCAGAATCGATGAAATCAAGAAAGTGGACAGACCCGAACTAAACGATGAATTTGTCAAAAAATATCTTCAGATGGAATCACTTGATGCCCTGAAAAAGGATATCGCAGAAAAGGTAAAGGAAAGGAAGGAAAATGAAGAGAAGGCAGCAAGATTCGAAAGTATAATAAAGGAGATTATCACAAGAAATCCGTTCCCGGTACCCCCCTCTATGGTTGAAAGGGCGGTCGAAAAATACGTACATGACCTCGAACATTCATCCAAAAGGGAATTTTCAAGTGAAGAACACGATGCAATTGCAAATTCCGCACGGGACAATATGACATACGAGATTCAGAAATACCTGATTATGGAGGCAATAGGGAAACTCGAAGGTATAGATATAAGTGACGATGATATGGAGGCACATTTCAAGAAGATTGCAGACGAATCAGGTGAGAATGTAATTAAGATCAAGGCATATTATGAAAAGAATAATCTACTTGAAGGACTGAGAGAGGACCTGAGATTCAATAAGATTCGTGATTTTCTTATCAACGAAGCCAAAGTTACAATCGAATAGCAGAGGGAGGCAAGATGAGTTCACTTATTCCGTTTGTGATCGAACAGACAAGCAAGGGAGAAAGGTCCTTTGATATATTCTCCCGCCTTCTTAAGGACAGGGTAATATTTTTGGGCGGTCCCATTGATGACGATATGGCAAATGTCATCATAGCCCAGATACTCTTTCTGGAATCCGAAGACCCTGACAAGGATATCTATCTTTACATAAACAGCCCCGGAGGCTCCGTAACAGCCGGTCTTGCTATATATGATACAATGCAGTACGTAAAACCAGATATCAGTACTATCTGCATAGGACAGGCAGCGAGTATGGCTGCGGTTCTTCTGTGCGCCGGGACAAAGGGTAAGAGACTCTCACTCCCGAACAGCAGAATCCTTATCCATCAGCCTATGGGAGGCGTACAGGGACAGGCTACTGATATCGAAATCCATGCCCGCGAGATAATCAAAATCAGAAATGTCCTGAACCATATTATATCGAAACATACCGGTATGGATATTGCAAGGGTTGAAAAAGACACCGAACGTGATTATTTTATGAATGCAGAGGATGCTTTATCATACAGAATCATAGACAGCATCTATACCACAAGAAAGGCATCCAAATAATGAGGTTGTCAGGTGGCAGACAGAAAGAATAACAGACTTGAATACTGCTCGTTCTGCGGCAGAAGTGACAGAGAGGTAAAGAAACTCATTGCAGGACCGGGTGTGAGTATATGCAATGAATGTGTCGCCCAGTGTGAAACAATAATCGATGACTATGACCCATACTCTGCCCTTGAGGAAGGGACATTCGATGTCCCGACACCCGGCGAGATTAAATCTATACTCGATGAATATATAATCGGTCAGGAGAGGGCAAAAAAGATTCTTTCGGTCGCTGTTCACAATCATTACAGAAGGATAAGTCAGGCAGAAAACGAGAAAGACACTGAAGTGGAGTTTCAGAAGAGCAATATCCTACTCGTTGGTCCGACCGGCTGCGGCAAGACACTCCTTGCAGAGACACTGGCCCGTATCCTTAAAGTACCTTTTGCAATTGCTGACGCCACGACACTTACAGAGGCCGGTTATGTCGGGGATGACGTTGAAAATATCATTCACGCCCTGCTCCTTAAGGCCAATGACGATATCGAAAAGGCTCAGAAGGGAATTGTCTATATAGACGAAATCGACAAGATTGCAAAAAAATCCGAATCACCATCAATAACAAGGGATGTATCCGGAGAAGGTGTTCAGCAGGCACTGCTGAGAATGCTCGAAGGCACAATCACGAATGTCCCTCCAAAGGGGGGAAGAAAACACCCTCAGCACGACTATATTCCCGTTGATACCACCAATATCCTTTTTATCTGCGGAGGGGCATTTGCCGGTATTGAAAATATAATTTCAAGGAGGCTTACTAGCAGTGCTGCCGGGTTCGGAGCCAGAGTAATCTCCCGCAAAAGTACAAGACTCGGTGAAATTCTCAGGCATATTACAACAGAAGACCTGCTGAAATTCGGTCTCATTCCTGAACTTGTAGGAAGACTTCCTGTGATTGCCACCGTGGATGATCTGGATGAAAATGCGCTCGTTGAGGTTCTCACCAGACCAAAAGATGCCATTATCAGGCAGTATTCGAAACTTTTCGAGGCAGAAAAGATATCACTCAGATTCACGGAGAAGGCACTCAAGGAAATCGCAAGAATAGCCATCAGCAAAAAGACCGGTGCCAGAGGACTGAGGGCAATTATCGAAAAAGCGCTTCTCGAGACAATGTTCTGTCTGCCTTCAATAAAGGGAATCAATACAATAACCATAGACGAAGAAATTATAAAAAACGGTGGTTATCCGATAGAAATTTTAAGCAGGAGAGATGCAAAAAGTGTCTGAAAAAATATTAAAAAACAATAAAAATGTCCCTTTTATCCCTCTGAGGGATCTGGTAATTTTCCCGTACACCACGGTCTCGATACTCGTGGGCAGGAGATTATCTGTCGAATCCCTTGAGGCAAGCCGCACATCGGCAACCGACAAAAACAAGATAATCCTCACCCTTCAGAAAAATCCCGAGGAACACGAACCTACAATCGAGACTATATATACCACAGGAGTCATAGGCAACATACTGAATGTTTCAAAAACACCTGAACAGACGAATAAGATTGTAGTGGAAGTACTGAAAAGGTGCAGAATTATCAATCTGAAACAGGACTCCTACTGGTCAGCCGACATAGAGGAAATCAGGTCTGCAGAGAATATTATTGGTGAAAAGGAAAAGGCCCTTTTTGACCTCATCTACAAGTCATATACGGAATACAACTCACTTCTTGACAAGCCAAAATCCGAAATGTTTACCTACAGTATGTTCGAGTCGGACCCCGAACGGGTATTATACCTTCTGGCTCATTCACTGAACATAAAGAGTCTTTCGCAGAGACAGTTTCTGATCGATGAAATATCTCTGGAGAAGAGACTCGAAAAATTATACGAAATCATCGAAGCCGAGATCGATATCATCAATATCGAGAAGAAGATCAGACAGCAGGTCAAAAAACAGATCGAAAAGAATCAGAGGGAATACTATCTCAGGGAGCAGATTGATGTAATAAACAAGGAACTCGGCGTTCAGGACGACTTCAAGGCAGAGATTCAGGAACTCGAACAGATAATCAAGAACAAGTCTTTTACAGAAGAGGCAAGGGAGAGGGCCGAAAAGGAACTCGCAAAACTCAGGATGATGCCGCCTTCTTCTGCAGAAGCAACAGTCGTAAGAAACTATCTCGACCTGATTATATCACTGCCTTTTACGGAATTGTCCGAAGAGAAAAAGGATATTAAGGAGGCAAAGAGGATTCTGGATGAAGACCACTACGGACTGGACATCGTTAAGGAGAAGATTCTCGACTATCTCGCTGTAAGACAACTAAGTGAAAACCCCAAGATGCCTATACTCTGTCTGGTAGGACCTCCGGGTGTAGGAAAGACTTCGCTTGGTAAATCTATCGCAAGGGCTACAGGAAGGTATTTCATCAGGATATCCCTCGGCGGTGTCAGGGACGAGGCGGAAATAAGAGGTCACCGCAGAACATATATAGGAGCACTCCCCGGTAAAATAATCTCTGCAATGAAAAAGGCAAAGACGATTAATCCTGTCTTTATGATAGACGAAATTGACAAACTGGCACAGGACTACAAGGGCGACCCGGCTGCGGCCCTCCTCGAGGTACTTGACCCCGAACAGAATAATACATTCCACGACCACTATCTGGATTTCGGTTATGACCTTTCCAAGATACTCTTTATCACCACAGCCAACAATATGGAAACAATCCCCCTACCTCTTCTGGACAGAATGGAGGTAGTAAGGATACCCGGATATACCGATTACGAGAAACTCCACATTGCAAAGCAGTTCTTAATACCGAGGCAGAAAAAATTCAACGGTCTTGAGGCTTACAACATAAATATTCCTGACGAGACCATATACAGTGTAATTCACCAGTATACCAGAGAGGCCGGAGTGAGAAACCTCGAACGTGAAATCGGTAACATTATGCATAAGCTTGCCCGCCAGATTGTTGAGACCGGTTCAGAAAAGGCCAGAGAGGAGAAATTTGATATTCTTCCGGAGAACCTCAAGAGTTATCTGGGTGTACCGAGGTATATCAAGGAGGAGAGACCTCCGGTTCTGCCGGTGGGTGTTGCCACAGGACTTGCGTGGACTAGTGCAGGAGGAGATATTCTCGCAATAGAGGTAATTTCGTACCCCGGCAAAGGGAATATTACAATAACAGGCCAGCTTGGAGACGTAATGAAGGAATCCGCACAGGCAGCATTCAGTTATATAAAATCAATTGCAGAACACTTTGGTATCAGCATAGCTGATATCAACAACAGGGATTACCATATACACATTCCTGAAGGAGCCACGCCAAAAGACGGACCATCCGCAGGCATAACGATTGCCTGTGCCCTACTCTCCAATGTTCTGGGTATTCCTATCAGAAGTGATACCGCCCTTACAGGAGAAATTACACTCAGCGGACGGATTCTCCCGATAGGAGGATTGAAGGAAAAGGCGCTTGCGGCCTACAGAAACAATATCTTCAGAATAATCATACCGCTCAAAAACAGGAAAGATATCGAGGAAATCCCTGAAGAGATAAGAAAATCAATCAAATTTATACCAATCACAGGTATGGAAGAGGTAATTCTGGAGGCTTTCGACAGAAAATCAATAATTGATATAACTTCCAAAAACTCCGGAGACTTTTTTACCCTTAAAGATGTCGAGGCAACCCTCAGCAGGGAGAAGACACAGGAAGGCAAATGGGAGAACATATCCTCATAGTCGAAGATGACCCGAATCTGCTTTCTACACTAAAGGAACTCTTTGAGAGGGAGGGTTACAGGGTATCTGTCGCACCAACGGGGACAGAGGCATTGAAGATTTTATATGGTTCCCAGATAGACCTAGTCGTTTCAGATCTTATGATACCCGGTATCTCGGGGATGGAACTTCTGACATCGCTGACGGAGTCCGGATACAACTGCCAGTTTATAATGATAACCGCATACGGCACAATAGAGACGGCAATCGAGGCAATTAAAAAGGGGGCATACGATTTTATCACCAAACCGGTCAACAGAAGCCAGTTGCTTAAAACCGCGAGACTTGCACTTGAAAGACAACAACTCTTAAATGAAAACAGGACTCTTAGGGAAAGGATTAAAAACCTTGAGAGGTCTGAGTTAATCGGCAATTCTGCCGCATTCAGACAGGTACTCGAAAAGGCAGATAATGTTGCACAGAGTGAGGCAACTGTTCTTCTGACAGGAGAATCAGGGACAGGAAAAGATGCCATTGCAAGATATATTCACAGTCGTAGTCCCAGAAGCCAGAAAAGTTATATACCTATCAATTGTGCCGCAATCCCGGAAAATCTTCTCGAGAGCGAACTCTTTGGTTATGCCAGAGGTGCATTTACAGGTGCGGACAGAGACAAGAAAGGGAGATTCGAACTTGCAGACGGGGGAACAGTTCTGCTGGACGAGATATCAGAGATGCCATTATCCCTTCAGGCAAAACTTTTAAGAGTTATTGAAGATAAAGTTATCGATATCGTGGGAGGCACTTCCAAGAAAGTAGATATAAGATTTATTGCCGCAACAAATAAAGACCTCAGTCAGTTGACAAACAGCGGCAGGTTCAGGTCCGACCTTTACTTCAGATTAAACGTAATAAACATAAGGATTCCGCCTCTTAAGGAACGGACCGAAGATATACCTCTGCTTGCAATGCACTTTGCCAATCTCTTTTCTGTAAAATACAAAAAGGAGATAAAATCAATATCACCGGAAGCACTGAATCTGCTTCAGACATATCACTGGCCGGGAAACATAAGGGAACTTCAGAATCACATAGAAAAGGCAATCATTCTCTGCAAAAACAGTGAGCTAAAGTTAGCCGATTTTACCGAGCTCGATACAGGCCTGATTCCCAGAAAAGAGATAAATATTCCGCTCGGAATGCCGCTTGAGGAAATAGAAAAGATAATAATTTCAGAAACGCTCAAACTCACAAAGGGAGATAAGAATCTGGCAGCCAAATTATTAGGTATAGCAACCAGAACTATCTACAGAAAAATCAATCCCGAAGAATAAAATTATCTCATTCAAGTTTTGAACCACAGGACGGACAGAATTTTGCTCCTGATACGAGTTCCTTCCGGCATTTTGAACAGACAACTTTCAGGGGAGCGCCGCACTCTATACAGAATGCCCCTGCCCCGCCCTTATTACCGCAGTTTGAACAGACGAGAGAAGCCACATTCGGCACGGACTGAACAGGAGGTTGCGGCTGAACCGGTACAGGGACTGCCGCAGGCGGAGGTGCATTTGTGCCCTGCTGAACAGACTGAGGCTGATTATATGTATTAACCGGAGGCTGATTAGGATTTATACCTGCTGCCTGAACCTCAAAAACCGAACCCGGGGCCTTCTGCATCAGAAGATGCTCTTCGTTGTTGAATATAAAATACATTACGCAAACTACCACAGCAATAAACGGCGTAGCAACAAAACTCCCGATATAGGTAATGCTCAGTATTCCTGATATGAACCCGAATATAATAAGCATTACAAGATGCATACCAAATCCGACCTGAGAGACCAGAGCCTTGCTCTTCGACATTGCTTCACCCATAGATACCTTCTTATCGACAATATATACAACTACGTACATCCAGATAGTAGCCAGAAGCAATCCCGGAATAATGCAGAGAAATGTTCCAATTAAAACAAGAATTGTCAAAACAAGAAATGTCAGGAAGAGAGTTCCGAACTGGTCCATTGCAGAAAAGATATCACCTATTTCCGGTGTCTTCTGCTCCCGGACTCTTCTCAAAACCATCTTAATAAGACCACCGTACAGCGGCCCGGCAAGAATCCCGAGAGTTATGAAACCAACGATTCCGGCTATCAGACCTCCTACAATCAGAGGCACAATATCCTTAACAAAGAGTTCCCAGGAATACTTAAAAATTTTGTTAAAATCCATCAGATCCTCCTCTCACTTCTTTACTGCATTGGCAAACATCCATTCGACACAGAATGGTCTTACAAATACCGGGACAAAGTTTATCTTCTTAAATGACCTTCTCAAAATGTCTTTGAGCATATTGATTGTATCAGTGTCATAAACGTCACAGCACTGAATAGAAACCAGCCCGTCTTTGTTCAGATTTCTGGATATCTTTGCAAAAATGTCTCTCAGAAATTTTTCGCGGTCTTTAACTGTCAGCCACTCGGGGTGGAGAGTAAGGTCATAAATGATTGCATCAAAACCCTCGTGGTGTTCAAGAAAATTATTTGCATCATCAATAATTACCTTAACCTTCTTGTTTTCAAACGCGTCGCCGCAAATCGAAGGTAGATGTTCCCTGCACGCTGCAACCACCATTTCGTCGATATCAATCAGATATATATCCTTTGCCCCTCTTTTAATAAGTTCCTTAGCTACTCCTCCGTCACCGCCACCAAGAATAGCTACCTTATTTAAGAGTTTCTTCTCTGCTATAGGGCTTACCAGAGCATCATTATATTCGGCATCACCGATTTCTGCAATCTGGACATCATCATCCAGAAAGAGCATTTTGCCAAAACTGTCATTAAGAATTATATCTATCTTCTGATATTTGGAATGTCCGGAAAAAATACGGTCTTTTATGTGATATCTTGTCTCTGTACCGATAGAGCCATAGGAAATCATCCAGTTGGTGTCATTTATTTCCAGCTCGTCTCCTCTCTTAATCCTGATAGTCCTTGTGCTTGCAGGTTTAAGAATACTTCTGAAATATTCGAGCAGGGCATTTGTAGGTTCGGGTGTCTTCGAACAGGTATAGATATCGATTGATGCATGTTTTGCCTCGGGGAAGGTATGAACAGCCACATGTGATTCACTGATAATAGCAACAACCGTAAGCCCGATAGGTGTAAATTTGTGATTGACCACCTTAATAAGACCGAGCCTGCATTTATTTATGCCTACACGAACCATTTCGGTAATTGTCTTTTCGTCATTCAAATCAAACTTGCAGTTCAAAAACTCACACACAATCTGATTGCCATATGGTCTCATATACTCTTCTCTCCTCATCTCTTTTTAAGGGGATAAAGCCAGAGGTCAACAGGTACCTTGTACCTATAGGGAACCTTTAGAGGGAACTCAATCTTTCTGCCAGTTGCAGCACTCAGATAGGCCGCTATCATAATCTCAAGGACCACCTTCCCGTCTTCTGCCGACTCGATTGGCTTTCTGCCATATAGGATACAATCGACAAAATGCTGCATCTCCTGAGGATAACCGTTCTGATAATTCCAGTCGTATTCGGGGAATGTCCAGCCCATACTTTCTCTCGGATTTGGTGTAAATCCTTTCTCTGAAAAACATTTTATTCCGCCGCCCCTTAAGAGGTCGGAATAAATAACGCCCTCCGTGCCATAACATTCCATTACACTGTCCATTCCGCCTTTGAGTGCCCAGCTTGCCTCGAGATTGGCAAGAACCCCGTTGTCGAATTCTATAAGAACTATTACATTATCGTCCAGTTTTGTAATCTTCTTATGCAGGACAAGGTCAACCTGAGCATAGACACTCTTTACTTTGGGTTTATTCAGAAACCATCTCGCAAATTCAATGGCGTGACACCCCATATCCATCATTATCCCGCCGCCTGCTGTCTCCCTCTTAAAAAACCACGGAGAATAAGGCCCTGCGTGTTTCTCCCACTCCTTTATCATATATGGCTTACCTATACCGCCTGCATCCACAATCTCCTTCGCCCTTACAAACTTCGGGATAAAACAGAGCTCCTCGGCATAAAAAGCAAATCTTTTATTTTTTCGGGAAGTCTCGATAATCTCATCGGCGTCTTCGAGCGTAAGGCATAAAGGTTTCTCGATTATTACATGCTTACCGTTTTTTAGACAGGTCACTGCAAAATCCTTGTGCAGATAATTGGGAACACCCAGTGTAATGATATCCACTTCATCAGACTCAGCCATCTGTTTGAGTGTCTCAAACCGGTATTTCAGCCTGTTCTTCTTTGCAAATGCATCTCTGCGTTTCTTATCAACATCTGCAATGGCAACCACCTCGGCTCCGTTTACCTTCGAAAAGGCATCAAAATGTACCTGACCGATAAATCCCGAACCGGTTATTCCTACCCTTAATTTTTCCATAAAACCTCCGCTTAATGATATCCGATATTGCCAAAGACAATATCAATTGTTGACATAACTTGCTATTTACCCTGCATCAGGATGCATCGAACTCTTTTTTGTAATACTGTATCTTATTCTGATTTCATTTGTTTTGTACTTTTTCCCGTCATAGGTTTCGAATTCCATATACAGAGTAATCTCTCCTTCGGACTTTGAAGGGAGTTCTGAATAAAACTGCGGGAGCTGAAGATTCCTGAAACCCATATAAAACTCATCCTCAATATTCTTGAGTCTTCCTATATCATAGACCTCATTCGGAAACGGTTTTTCATTCTCAACAGGGGCTGTGCTGTATACAATCAGGTCCTCGTAGACATCCAGTTTTGCACTGAGTCTGATGACCTTTACCGATGATTCCGGCAATGCATGGATATAGGATATATATCCGTACATCCAGTCCCAGTTACCATATCCCATATCTTCGTAATATGTAAAATTGACCTGTGAAGGTGTGACCGCTGTAAATACCGGATTGGTTCTGATCTTATCCCTCAATGCAGAATACACAGTCATTTCATAACTCTTTCCGGGCTCAAGTCCGTATCCGAAAGATTCAGCAAGCCCGGGAACCACAAACGAAATTGCCCCGTTTTCGCCTTTATAATATCCGAAAAGCGAAGGGAAAAAATAATTTTTCTGACTCTGAAAATCATATTCATAATATTCCCCCGAATAGGCGAATTCAAGTTCTGCCTTTTTATCCTTCGTTACAGATTGTTCTCCGAGAAGGGTTGCAAAGTTCTTTCTCTCTCCTTCAACCATCTTTCCCCTCTCGAAATAGTAAGCCTTCAGAGTACCGGTATTGGCTATTTCATATTTAGAAGCCTTAATATCGGTTATCTCAAAGACATTAAACCCGATTCTGGCGATTGGATTTATTTCGACATTAACAGAAGTGTCTTCCTCTATCGTTAGGTCACTGACCGAACCCCTGAACGTTACATTCCCATCCTGTCCGATAGTCTCTACCACTACTGACCTGTCGGTACCCACAGGAACGCTCACCGGGATAATTACTTTTGCAAACATACGGTCACCATAATTACAGTTTGGCGGAAAATATGTATCATATTCAAAGAAACCCTCGCTATCGGGTTTATAATACCCACCGTCGCTCAGGCAGACCCATTCAGGTACAGAAGGAAAATCTATGCTCTTCTTTACGGGCGCCATATTATTGCCATATACAGAGACAACAAGTTTATTTGCATATTTCTGAATGAAACTGTTAAGCCCTCCCTCTCCCTGATGCTGGAATGCTAAAATGAGCTTCAGATTCTCCTTCTCCTGATTACAGGCGAAATAGATTCCAAAAATCAGAACCGATAAAAGAATAAAAGCAAAATAAATTCTTTTCATTGTTCACCTCAGTAGTTGCTGGTATCTATAAAAATATTGACATCGACCTTCTTGGCATTTACCTCTCCTGTAAAGTCCCTCGGCGTCACGACACCCTGAACATCCTGCTCTCTGAGAGGTTCTGTCAGGCTCTGTGAATATGCACTCCTTCTGGCAATATCCTCTTTCTCTGCTTCCCTGATGCCCAAGATGAGTTTTTCTTCAAAATTGCCAAATAATGTTTTTGTATCCGGCATCATACCCGAACCCTTTTCGAGCGTTTTATTGAGTTCGTTTTTAATCATGGCCATAATCGAGGTCTTCTGGTAGATATCCTGCAAAACATCAGGAGGAATAGGCTGGGGAGGAGTCGGAGCACTGCCTTCCTTTATTTCCGAGAAAGTTCCTTCAGAGAGCATAATCTCCGGCAGGTCCATCTTGTCTCTGCTGAAAACACCCACAAAACCATTTATAAGAAATACTCTTGTCGTTCCGTCCTCTGCCACATCAAGTGCCAGATGAGTACCCCTGACTCCTGCTATTGCAGTTTTGGACTTAAACTCAAATTTGCTTTTGCTGCTCACCTGCTTCTTTACAACAGCCCTGACTTTCCCTACAAATGTAAGAACAGATGCCTCCCTCTTATCCTGACTCTTGACCAACGATTCAATAAGAATCTTTGTCTTGGGAGCTATGCTTAGTATCGTTTGGTCAGAGAGTTTTACTACGGCCTTTGAGTTCTCTCCGGTAGAGAGTGTGGCGTTCAGTGCAAGCATTGTCCCTATCTTGGCGTCTTCCGGACTTTTGGCCGGATATTCAACCTTGACTGTCCCTTCCACCCATGTAATCTCCCCGACCGGATTCTCCTCGGCATAAAGAGTTGAACTGATAATCAGAAAAAGCGGAAGCAGAATTACAAATTTGTTATACATAATGATTCTCCTTCTCAGAATTTAAGTTCCCAGAAAAGCATTCCAAGATGCCTTTTATAGTCATAGATTTTGGTGATATTGGACTGATTAAGAATAAAACTGTATTTCAGACCAATCCTTCCTACTTTACCCAGAATAAATTCAGGTCCGGCATTAAGAGAGAGTCTTTTATCGGACCTCTCTTCTACTACGCCATCCTCCATTACATATTCAGAATCAGAAAAGTCCCTCATGAAATAATCGGCCAGAAATCTCAGGTCGATTACAGAAAGCGCAACAATGGAAAGTCCCAGACCGAATCTCAGCCCTGAATATCTCCACTGACTGCCGTCTGCATTACTCTTATCGTATTCGAATCTGAACATCAGTGTATCATCTCCCATAAAATACAGCATACTCTCAAGTCCGGCACTATGCCCGGTGCCGCTCATCGAATTCAGAGACGAATCCTCAACACTCTGGTGGTAAAAATCCATTCTCAGTCTGTAGTAAGGCTTCAGAGTCAGAATATTTGCAAGTGAAAAAGAAAGATTCGGTGCTACCATAACAGACGTAAGATAAAAATTCGGGCCACTATCTGCACCTTCCTGATGAACGAATGAACCAAACTGGTCTGTAAAGAGATTCAGGACACCCGTCTCGAGCCCCGGAGAAAGACGATTTTTATCAAATATGAAATCATAGCTGTATCTCGCCCCTGTATAAACAAACATTATATCATAATAGTTTGCATCGAATTCGCTTCTCTTTATCATTGCATTCACAGGGAGAAAATGGAAATTACTGAAATATGTGAGTGTTGCGTTTGCTTTATGGCTGCCGTTCTTAAAATTAACTCCGCCGGACAGTTCAAGGTCGGTTCTGGCTCCCCATCTCATAGAAACGCTTCCGAGGTTTGTAAGATATTTGAGATTCTCATCCTCATTTTCGGCCATTTCAGGGACATTCGTATCTGCGACATATGTATTTCTGATCTTGAAGAAAGGACTAAACATACTTTTTGACTTCAGCTTCTCCTTATCCCCTGCAATATTATTTAGGATTCGTGCAGCCTCTCTTCCCTCCTCCGAATCCTTGTCGGCAGCAGCAGATTCAAGGTATTTCAGCGACTCATTAAGATTTTTTTCTTCCTGCGAAATAACGGCCAGATAATAAGCTGCTCTTGATTTATATGCTGCGGAAGATGAATACAGATCTGCAAACAATGGCTTTGCCTCCTTAAAATTCTGCATAGCCATATTCAGTGTTGCTATCAGGTATTTTATACCATCCTTATCCGCCACCGTATCCTTTACAGAATTCAGATATTCCTTTGCCTCCTTATATCTCTTGTCCTGAATATAACACTGGGCAATATCGGCATAGACATTATCCCTGTCCTTTTTTTCGAGACCTGAATCAATCTTCTTAAAAATATTGAGTGCCTCGGTACAGTCCTTTGAATATACAAATGACTTCCCGAGCATAATCAATGCCTCCTTATCCCCCGGATTTTTCTCCGTATATTTTCTGAGGACAGGTATCACTTCCGAATATTTTTTCTGGGAATAGAGGTCCAGTGCCTTCAGCAGTTCTTCCTCCGTCTGTAAATCTCCCGACTGGATACTTCCCGAAGGAATTACCTGAGCCGAAAGGCCTGAAACAACCAGCAAAATGGTAATAACAAGCGAACTGATCTTCATATCTCTCTCCTGATTTACTTATATTTTACACTGATTATATATTGAATCAAGCTCATCAGATAGTTTCTTCATCCTTTTTACGACTGATTCAAGCCTTTTTGCTACTTTCTCGGACAGGTGCAGGCTCTCCCTTATCCATTCCGTTGCTTCTCTCTCGAGCTTTGAAATCTTTTCCTTTGAATGCAACACCTTATAGATCTCCTGCATAGTAAACAGCTTTTCCTCGAAGGAGTTAATCCCTTTCAATATATCTCTGGCGTCTTTTGTGCTGTTTATATAAGATATAACCTTTTTGAATGTCTTTTCATCAATCTGAAGCAGGACAGATTCCTTCTCGACCGCCTCTATCTCGTCATCTGTCAGATTTCCGTCAACGCCCAGTACCTGTAAAATGATTGCCATCAGCTGAACATTATTGATCTTCATAAATACTCCCTGAAAAATGTTGATTAATTATAATATACATAAGCAAAAATGCAAACAATAAAATTCCCCTTTTCCTCAAAAGACGGCAGACCAACAGGTAAGATAATGAAAATTGCGGCAAACCAACAAATTTCTTTACATATTGTTAAAAATGAAATAATAGACACCTGATATGGGAGAGAAAAGAAGAGAAGAGAGAATTTCCGTAGAACTCAAGGTTGGTTACAGAACAATAGGGTCATTTATAACCGATTACATAATCAATATCTCAAGGGGCGGAATATTTATTAATACATCGAAACCGCTTCCTGTCGGGACCAAAATAAGAATTCTCTTTTCAATCCCCGATATCCCCCTGCCATTCGACCTCAACGGTATTGTGAGATGGATTAATCCTGTCGGTCATTCAAGTCATTCACTCCCCGGAATGGGCATAGAATTTCTGGAAGTTGAAGAGAACGTCAAAAAGCGCATCGAAAAATTCATCAGTCAGCAGATAAAAAACCAGAAATAATGTTCTCTTTTCTGCTACAGCTCTTCGAGAGACTCAACAAGAACGGAATCAGTCTTACGACAGATGAAAAAAGAGATATCATCTATTCGCTTCTGAATACGGATATCAGTGACAAAAACAAATTCAGATACGCAGTAATCAGCAACGCATCACATAATTTATCTGACAGGGAAAAGGTATTACAAATACTCGATAATATCTCCCTTCCTGAACCAGAAATCATCGCTGATATAAAAGAGACGGGAGACAGAATCTCGAATGACATAAAAGCAAGAAAGGAATTCTTCAGAACATTATTCGGGGACAGAAATCTGCTTGAAATATTTCTCAATAATCTGAAAGACAGAAAAATGATGGAAGAGAGTGAATTTTTAGACAGGCTTTATGACGCTCTCGTCTGGGAGAATAAGGAGAGCGATTTTTTTGAACTGATCAGACAAAACGGACTGACAGACGAATCGATAGATTTGTTACTGAAGATATCTCACGGTAAACCGGATATTGCCGGAAGTTCAAAGGCGGTTCAAAAAACCAAAAGACCTGATATCAGTTTTGTCGATTTCCGGGATATTTCCAACGAAGACCTCGATATTCTCAGGCAATCCATCAAATCCGCAGCTGCAAAATTAAGAAAAAAAATCCATAATAATTACAGACAGGGGAAGACAGGTATACTCGATATTCACAAGACATTGAGGGCAAATGCAGCCTGTGAGAATATCCCCTTCAAACTGAGATTCAGAAAAAAGAGGCTGAAAAGACGTGATATTGTAGTTCTCTGCGATATGTCCCAGTCAGTAAGAAATTCAGCTCTCATAATGATATCTTTTCTTAATGAACTTAGTCTTATATTCAGAAAAGTAAGAAGTTTTGCATTCGTAAGTGATATAACCGAAATTACACAGTATGTCTCAAAAAAAGACCTTCACAGTATCATCAATTCACTCTTATCCGGGGGCATCAATAATATCTTCGGAAATTCAAATTATTCGCTCGCCTTCTATAAATTCTTCAGCAAATATCAGGGGATTCTCGACAAAAACACAGTTGTCATAATTATCGGAGACGGAAGAAACAATTTCAACGAACCAAACCTGTCTGACCTGAAAAACATCAGGAGAAGAACAAACAGACTCTACTGGTTTGTACCCGAGCCGAGAGAACTATGGGGGAAGGGGGATTCACAACTCCCTGTATATCTCTCTGTCTCGGATAAAGCATTCACGACTACAAACATTGCGCAGCTCAGCACCGCCATTATGAAAATATCTGTATGAATAATTATTTAGGGAGATATGCGGAAGGGGGGACTTGAACCCCCATGGCTGTGAACCACTAACTCCTGAGGCTAGCGCGTCTACCAGTTCCGCCACTTCCGCGCAGGCAGATATAATATTTATAAGCGACAAAATGTCAAGAAATGATTACCGGAATAAATCTATAGTAAAACATAATTCAGCGCATTTCTGGGGATATAGCATTTTACATTATTGGAATCTTCATCGTGGGGATAGAAGAAGAAACCATAGGATTTGGGAGAATAACCCGACTGAGTCCCCCACTGACACTCACCGTCCTTAAATTCAACAAAGAGATTCGAAGGGTCTGCCTCCTTGACGAATCCCTGTCTGTCTACCCTCGAAGGGTCACCTATGAGATTCTTTACCCAGAAAATAGCCTTAAGGTCCTCCATAAAATAACTTTCAAGCTGACCGGTAAGTGCATTTCTGATCGTAAATCTGTCTACACCAATGTTAATATCATTTACAATTCTTTTGATAATCTTTCCGCTGAAATATCTGATGACAATTCTTTCAAATTCACCTTTCAGTCTGGTAGAAAATCTCGTAGCAATACTCGAATACAACCACCCGGCCGTCTTCATATATGACCTTACAAGACCAAAATTAATATTATCATTCAGCTTTACGGGTGTCTTTATGTCGGGAAATATGTTCCTGTCATTCAGCATTGTCCCGTATCTGGATTTAAGGTCGGTCAGCCAGATTTCTGTGGAAGAGACCAGATTAAGGACCGCATGCTTTTCGGATACGGTAGGATGTTCAATATACAGGTCACAATCACTTTTAGAGCCGATATAGATCTGTCTGGGGTTATTCAGTTTGAGATTGACCAATCTGTATTCCATAAGGTCCACAGGCGTCTTCAAAACAACCTGAATGATTTTCTTGAACTGTGAGATATCAATATCACCGACAGGTGCTCTGGACGGAAAACAATAGCAATATACTATACCGTCAAAGACCGAACAGAACTTCTCCTTTGGAAATTCAATAAAATAAGGTATTACATCTTCAACCGATAAACACTTTACTTCTCCCCCTGAATGATTCATCTCTCCCCTCCTTCAGAAAGTCATTCACTCGGTTTATCAGACAAAAATCCGAATTTACCGTAATTGGGTGAATCGGGTGTAGGTTCAAGTCCGTCATTCTTGAAATAGTAGTAATCCTTAATTCCGCAGGAAAGGGTCTCGATTATTCTCTCTTTTCTGTCATTGAATGTAATTGATGTGACCTTGTGGTCCCTGCAACTCGGATATGTATAGGTCAGAATCTGAACAGTCCTTCTCTCAATCCTGGAATGAAGCGGGTCCCTTGTACCAAGATAAATCGCCACACCTATTGAGATACAAAGGGCTACAATCATAAATATCCAGAGTGTAATATTCATCTGAATAAAACCAGGTCTTGTTCCTCTTTTTTCAAAAACCGGCATATCTAATCCTCCTTACAATTTATAACCAATCATTCTCAGAAAATCTTTCCTCTTCTTTATATCATCGTCGGACTCCACACCCTTTGGCGGGGAACCGTCAATAACACCAAGGATTCCCCTGCCCTTCTCTGTCTCCGCAATAATAACCTGAAGCGGATTTGCCGTGGCACAGAAGATATTCACGACTTCCTGACACTGTTTAATGGCATTAAGGGCATTTATCGGATATGCATCTCTCATCAGAATTACAAATGTATGTCCGCAGGAGATGAGTTTTGAATTTTCGACCGCTGTTTTAACAAGCTCGGGGTCATTTCCTTCCTTACGGATAAGGCAGGGTCCCGAGGCTTCAGAGAATGCAATACCGAATCTGGCGCAGGGGATATGAGTCTTGAATATCTCGAAGAGGTCCTCTACTGTTTTGATAAAATGGGACTGACCAATGATAATGTTTGCATTTTCGGGTATTGTTATATCGATTACTTTCAGTTCCATAGTATCTCTTTACGGTTATACCTTTTCAAAAATAATTGCCGATGCCTCTCCGCCGCCGATACAGGCAGTTGCAAGGCCATATCTGTAATTTTTATCGTTCATTATATGCAGCAATGTAGTAATTACCCTCGAGCCGCTCGCCCCTATAGGATGGCCGATTGAAACTGCTCCACCCCTTATATTCACCTTGCTTGAGGGCAAATTGAAAGCCTTCATTGCAAGTATCGTCACTACTGCAAAGGCCTCATTTATCTCCCAGTACGTGATATCTTCTACCTTCATATTTGCCTTTTTGAGAACCTTTTCAATTGAATAAACAGGAGCAATCGTAAACCAGTCAGGTACCGTAGCTGCCGAAGCCTGTGCAACAATCCTTGCAATCGGTTTAAGATTGTATTTTTTTACAGCATCTTCCCCTGCAACTACAAGTGCCGCCGCTCCGTCATTGATTGTAGACGCATTACCTGCTGTAACCGTACCATCCTTGTTGAAAGCCGGTTTGAGTGTCCTGAGTTTGTCCAGTTTATCGTTTTTAGGTTCATCATCTTCTTTAACCAGTATTTCGCCTTTTTTGGATTCAATCTTTACGGGAACAACTTCCTTATCAAACTCTCCGTTCTTCCATGCCTGAGAGGAACGTCTGTAGGATTCCAGCGCAAAGTCATCCTGTTCTTCTCTCGAAATATTCTTTTCCCGGGCAGCCTTGTCCGCAAACGAACCCATATGCTGCTGATTATAGACATCCCAGAGACCATCTTTAATCATAAGGTCTTCAACAACGTCATTCCCCATCCGAAGACCTCCCCTTGCCTTGGGAATTGCATAGGGAGCATTACTCATTGACTCCATACCACCTGCAACAACAATATCCGCATCCTCGCACATAATCGCCTGCGCGGCAAGCATTACTGATTTCAGTCCCGAACCGCAGACCTTATTGACTGTAATGGCACAGACCTCGTCAGGGAGACCTGCAAATCTGGTAGCCTGTCTGGCCGGCGCCTGCCCTTCTCCACCCATAAGAACATTACCCATAATCACTTCATCCACCATTTTCTTTTCGATACCCGCTCTTCTGACAGCCTCTTCGATAGCAATCGCGCCGAGTTTCGGGGCAGAAAAAGATGAAAGAGAGGCCATAAAATTGCCAACCGGGGTTCTGGCCGCGCTTATAATAAAAACATCCTTAAATTTTCCCATAAAGCCTCCTCGTTACTTTTTTGATAAAAACCTGTTGTGTGCAAGTATTTTTATACTGTTCTTGAAAACCACCTCGATCTTATAATCTTCCAGTACATATCTGACCACACCTACACCGAAAACAGGGTGATTTATAAGGTCGTTTTCGAAGTACTTATCCTTAATATTATAGTTCCGTGCAGTTGCAGGGTCTCTGCCCAGCATAAGGTCCTCCCACATCCGGTAACAGTACTGCTGCATCTGCTGTTCTTTTCCCTGTTCTACCTCAACATTCTTCTCTTCTTCCATTCTTTTTTTGAGAGCCTGAATCCTGTGATAATTATATTCCGATTTGCAGACCTCACACCTGACTCTTCGAATTTTCTGCCCGATAAAACCTGTAATCACATTGTCTGTCTCTCTCTTGCATCTGGGACAGAAGAGCAGGAGGGTCTTCTTCTCCTGTTTTTTTACTGTCTTCTTTGACTTTTTTTCTGACCTGCCCTGATCAACCGGAGTCTTACTAACCGGTTGCTTTTTCTTCTCCGGTCTTTTTGATGCCGCTTTCTGTGAAGAAGCCACGTTCTTTTTTGCTACTTTTTTAGGGGTCTTTTTGTCGTTTTTTCCAGCCATCTTGTCCTCGGATTAAAAATGGTGGAGCTGAGCGGGTTCGAACCGCCGGCCTCTTGAATGCCATTCAAGCGCTCTCCCAACTGAGCTACAGCCCCACATAATTTATTTCTTCTTCTTCTTCATAACAGCTGCTTTTTTAATATTCTTAGACAATGCCGTCTTATTCTTACTGATGTTATTCCCTTTAGCCTTTTGGGGTGATGACTTCTTCTGGTTTACATTCTGCTTCAAACCAGCCGTTTTAGCTGCCTTTTTACCGGTTGCGGCTGATTTCTGAGCGGTATTCTGGGCCGGTTCTTTTTTGATATTCTTCCTCTCTTCCTCGAGGTGGGCTATCCGTTCGATTATTTCCTTGGCAGCCCTGAATGTAGTCTGCATAATTGCCGGTGCAAATATTCTGCCCTGGTCTATCATCTGAAAGACCTGTTCTCCCAGCATCCTGAAAACCTTGTCCTTTTCAAAAAGTAGCTGCTGCAGATCAGTAATCATATGATAGTGCTTTGAAGCAATCTTGATTCCGGCCTCAACACCGTTTTTGATAACATCCGACAGCATCTCAATATTACTGTTTTTTTCTTTCTCCATTACCCCTCCTGAGACTTAGGCTTGATAACAGAAACTATAAAAAAAGTCAATATTTTATTGATAATATCAGATAGATAGCATATATTGAAACTTCATGATAAGGTTATGAACAGATTATACAACATCCTCCTACTTTTTATTTCTGTAATTGTAGGCTTAGTATTTTCTGAACTGATTTTCCGAAGCTTTCTGAACGTAAAATATCAGTTTAAGGAGAAGCTTCCGGGTATGAGAATCTATCCGTTTCCCGGTCTGGCCTATGATATGGAAGAATGCAAAGAATGTACTATAAAGATTAATTCGCTTGGTCTGAGGGGAGGGGAAATAAGTATTGCCAAACCTGAAGGCACAGTCCGCATATTGATAATAGGGGATAGTGCTACCTTCGGGGCAGGTGTTGAAAAGGATGAGGAGACAATCCCCGGAAGGCTTGGCAAGCGGCTAAAAGATGAACCCTATATCGAAAATATGAAATTTGAAGTAATCAACGGTGGTATCCCGGGATACGATATTCAGGAAATCTACCTTCATTACAAATATAAACTAAAACAACTGAAAAGTGACATTGTAATATACAATTTTTTCCCGAATGATTTTCTAAATGCCAAGTATAAGGTTGAAATAATTGATGGTAAACCTACACTTATAAGATTTGTGAATGCCGAAAGTCCCGGATTACAGATAATATCTTTCCTTCCCGAAAGACTTAATATAGCTTTAAATGAAAATTCACTCCTGTACAGATATGTATTATTTTACTTTTCACAGCTGTTTTCAAAAGACAACTCTGAGCTATCCGCATATCTGGGTAAATTCCAGACAACAAATATAAAATATATGGATATGCTTATGGAAGAAATCAGAAAAGACAACTCAGAATTTGTATTGAGCAGCGAAATATATTCATTCTGTGCAAATTGCAGGGAACCGCTGACAGATACAAATTGTCCGGAGGAACATGCATGCAAGTCGGTTTACAACCTGATAAAATGGATTGAAAACGAAATGAGGAAGAAGAATACTCCTTTTGTCTATCTATCCGAAGCCGTCGCTGATATCGAACTGAAAGAGATTATGGTAGATAACTTTGCACATTATACAGGAAAGGCAAACGTAATTATGGCCGACAGGCTTTATGACTTCCTGATTCCCGTCATAAAAGACAAATATAAAGCAGGTAAGGTACTGGGCAGATTCTAACCATTATCAATACTTCCCTGTTGCACGGACAAAGAAGCCGTGATGGTTATAATCCCTCAGACGATAGAGATTGTCCGAGAAGTCAGTAAAATTGTAACCGAGTGCGAGTCTGAAATATCTGTTAAAGTTATAGCCCAAATCAATTAGAAAACCGCTCTTACTTTCATTATCCAGCACCGACAGCAATCTGTACTCAATACCTGCGGCAAACATCCTTTTATAGAAGTTATAGTTAATACGGTTTACCCACAATAAGGAATCAAGGGATTCTGAAGTCTGAACTGAGTAGTCGTTAATATATGAGCGTTTTAGGGCAAGCTTTTCAACAAGTTCAAAGCCATAAGGAAGTTCAAATACCGGGATTATGCTGAATATATGAGAATAACTCTCAAACTCGCTCTTTTGCATAAAATCATACCTGTCCTCATACACATTTGAGAACTTCAGAAAGAGATTTACCCAGTCAAAATCCTTGGGTCTTAGTGCCAGACCGAAACTGTTTTCGGAGAATCTGTATTCATCTCTTTTGTGCTCCAGATTATTGACCGCCAGATAATGCCCGGTAAAACTAAGACTTATATCTCTGGAAATTCCCCACATCAAAGAGAGTCTTATAAGGTACTGTATCCTGTCCTCTCCCCCAAAATTCTCATCATTATTGTCAAGTCTGAACTCTGTAAAGACTGAACCCTTGAGATTTTTCAATTTGACATATTCAACCGAGCCCGAAACGACATCACGCTTATTATCTCCCTGTGCAAAGCCCAGAGGGTAATTCAGTCCCATATATTCATAGATTAGGTCGTTGTTTATCCCTAATTTCTGGGTATACGAATATCCGTAAAGAGGTCCCCTCTTTTCATTTGAGTATGAATAATTCTGAACAGTCTGAAGGTTGGTATCAGTAATAAAGCCGGGTTCCTGATAGTTATATGAGAGCTCTCCGTTTGAAACCACCTCCGTGTGCTCATAATTAATCAAAGCATTGAGGCCATCTGCCACAGCGAATCTACCTTTGGTTCCGAGTATCGCCCTCGAATTCAGTTGATTTGACAGGGTATCAATCTGGTACTCCCCGTAAGAGCTTATACCACCTGAGAGCTGTTCTTCTGCACCAAGGATAGAAGTTGCAACGAATTCACTTCCAAAACTACCTACTCTCTCACCGAAATAGACACTCCCTGTTTCAGAGACGGGTATGCGTGCGGATATCTGAGTATAATTGTCAAGATTCAACCTTAGTGTATCAGAAAGGGTAAGATACAGTTTTGGTTTTACCTTGTATGTAGAACCAACCGTTATGTATAGTCTGTCTGTAATCTCATTAAACTCCTTTTCATCACCCCAGAATACTGAATGGAGAGAGCCAAATACGTTTATCTTCGGAGTTACCTGATAATTCGTGCCTATACCCAGAATATCCGTTGAATAACTTTTATCCACAATCTTTGTGTTAAAGTCCGAATATGAATAAATATTTTCGGACAGCAGATCGAGTCTCTCTGTAAGTCTGTATTTCAGCTTCTGCTGGGACATAAACAAGGAAATATCGCCCATCTTCTCCATATTAGAAAGTGAGAGAGGCTCAATAAAGTGTCCGTAAAAAGTCGCAGATGCCGAGAGGCTTTTGTCAATATCCTTTGAAATCTCGAGACCGGTACTCTTAATACCCTGACTGACAAGGGTATCCGAGCTTGTGAAATACGGTGTGTTCATTCTGAAAAAGAGTCTGTACGACAATAGCCTGTCCTCCTTTAATAACAGGTCTGCAATATCACCCCTTGTCTCTATCATTGCAGAATATCCGTCTTTTGATTCCACTGACAGGGAGCGACCGCTTATACCTCCGTCAGTTGATAAGAGATAATCGGAATAACCGTATTTACTCGCTGCAAACTCACCCTTTACTGATGAATATTTCAGATACTTCATCGAAATACCGACACTGTATAGTTTGTACCTTGTATCTCCGGATTCGAATTCATTGATTATTCCCCCGCCTATATCCAGTCTCTTGTCAAAATTCTCCTTAACATATGCACCGACAGAATAATTTTCATCTGATTTAAGACTGAAATAGTCATATTCAGCCAGAAGATAAACACTCCCGGAAGGATTCCCCGAAATACCGACGGATGACGGGGTCTCAATATAGGAATTCAGGGGCTGATTCAGTATCAGAGTACCTGTTGAATAATTCATCGAATAGTCGGTGTATCGCACGAGTGTCTTTTCATATAAAGTATTACCGGTCAGCATATCTCTGACAACTATCCTGATATTCTCGGAACCGTTTATTATATCAGAGACACCCAGAAAATATACAGAACCACCTGTTGCCTTCAGAATCGTCCTCTTGTGTCTGGAATACTCAACGGGGATACCGGCAAATAATCTTGAATAATTAGATGTGTGATACTTTTCAAATGTATTGTCAAGAGTGAGGCTCAGTCCGTATAACCGTTTCTCGTATCTGAACTGGTCAAATCCCGCTATCTGTGTATTGAAATTGCCAAAGAGCAGTCTGTTTCTGTCCGCATCAATCCTCAGGTAGAACTTATCAACCGAATCCACATCCTTGATTAAAGTCGAACTATCCCCGAAGGTCGGGAAATACATATAATCGGCTATGCGGTTTTCAAAGAGATTGAATTCCCTCTCCCTCATCTTTGAGGAGTCGAAGTGCAGGGTCATATCGATATCCTTAAATCCAAGGCGGTTTTTCAGATGATGCTTTGCATAGATTACTGCCTTTGAGTCAAGACCAAACCCTGCGGCCGTGATATGCGTAGAAGGCAAATATCCGTCCGGATAGAAATCAGAATTCGAAACAAGTCCGGTAAAGTACACCAATAAAAACGGCTCTCTCTCCTTTCTTTCTATCTCAAAGAATACCGCAGATGCCCTATTTTGTGAATCTACTATATCAATCACAACCTTGTTCCTGCCGTACTCGAGCGGAATCTCGAATCTGAAACTGCCGTCTGATGTTTTGATTTCGTTGTTTTTATAGAAAATCTTATTTCCTGAAGCAAGTTTTCCATAAACGACAGCATACTCGGAGGTTGTGACTTTCTCCTCTGGTATGAAGATGATATTCTCTTCGGTCTTTACCTCTTTGCTTCTGTCAACAGGTGTAGCAGTGGCTTTCTCTGATATTGCAGGAGCATTGGCAGAAGCATCCGTCTTATTACTACTTGTTTCAGAAGGAACCTCTGTCTTTACCTCTTTTATATTTGCATCCTGTTTAGATACTTTATCACCGGCATTCTCTCCGCCCTTACTAATATGTATCTCTGCAAATCCGGTATCTGTTCTGTAAAAATCCGAATCCTTTATAACCCTCTTCTCTGTTTCACATACAAGAGGAAAGTTTATCCTTGCAGGCAATCCGTTTGTAAAATACATATCCACACTCTCATAGAGCGGTTTAGTACCTGCCGGAAGAGAATTTCTGTCGAGTTTTACTATATGATAACCACTGTCAAGCTGAGGGAAGTGATAGAGACCATACTGGTCTGAAACGGCAATAAATCCGGTATCCAGCATAACTTTAGCAGATGAAATACCAACCTCACCTGTGTCGAATCTTTCATTATTGTTTTCATCACAGAAAACGCGTCCGAAGAGCATTGAGTTTTCGAAATCGTAATCTTTCCTTACATATACAGTATTATAAGCCGTCTTCACTACCCTGCCCGATTTCTCGAACAGAGTTGCCCGGTTAGATAGTTTCATAACATCGTAATCAAAACCTGCATAGACAAAGTACTTTAATACCTTAGTCTCATTAGCCGGAACACTGAACTCATTTGTTTTATAAAGCAGTTTTGATTTAAACTTCTCTGTCTTAACGCCAAGTCTTCCGTCCGGCTTCAAACCATTATCCTTCAGAGTACCAAGTGAAAAATCTTTCGATTTTATTATAAGCCCATTATCTGGTTCATCCGAAATATAGAATGTTATATCTTTCGAGGTCCCGTTTCTGACAACGAGAGAATATTCTATCAGCTCACCTTTTGTAACAACACTTTTATCTGCACTCTTATAGAATGTTATCAGCGAAGAGGAACTGTCAACAGGGAGATTATTGTTTACCAGCCTCAGTTTGCCATTTTCGGCTTTGCTAAAGTCAATCTGCGTCAGATATTTCTTGTTTTCTATTACCTTAGGTGCAAAGTCATTTGACACATAACCTTCTATATCGGGTTTGATATTATTATCGGGCAAAATAAGAGCAGAAGGGAATACATAAGAACCATCCGATGATACAACATCGAATTTATAGGATTTGTTATCAAAATCAAACCAGTAAATACCGTATCTGTCCGTTATAAACTCCTTCTTTATCCCGTCATTTGCCGTAAGTATTACTTTAAGATTTTCAACAGGTAAGTATTTTTCTGATGAATACACAACACCTGTTGGGACTATTGCAAATTCGACATTTGAGAGCGAGCCTTCGGAGAGGTCAATATCCTTTACACCAATCAATGAATCCTTTTCATTGTAGGCATACAATCTGTATCTGCCCTGCGTAAGGTTCAATATTACAAACTTTCCGTCACTGTCCGTATAATTTTTGTCGGCCGGTTTGAATTTTGGCGGCGGAAGAATCTTATCCTGTGAATCATCTATTCTCTCAGCAACAACCTTATAACCCGAAAGCAAGATATCTGTATCATATATGAATTTCTTTTCATCTCTGTTCATCTTTCTAAAAAGAATCCCTTGAATCGAAACGGTCCCGATCTCCCCTCCCACAGTCAGTCTTACTGTATTGGACTCGAAATATTTATTTTCCTGAGTATATAAATACGCCTTATTTTCAATCAAATCCCCGTATTTTGCATCCTTCTTTACACTGACGTTGAAGATAATTTCCGCTCCCTGCAACTGAGATGAACCAAACTTAAGCCCTTTTACAATTATCAGACCATTATTATATCTTCCCGAAGGCGGCGGTACATAATTGAATTCGGCACCTTCCGGAAGAATTATATCCGATTTCCTGCCCGAAAACTGGACATACATAGGAATATCATCCATAAAGGTCACTTCATCAACCCTGCTGTTCCCCTGACTTGTAACAGAGATTCTGAATGTAATCTTATCAGATGGCTCTACCTTTCCTCCGTTATTATCAGTGGCTGTTTTATAGAGCTCATAGTAATTCTGAGGCAGGTCGCAGGTAGCGACATAGGTCTTCTGAATCCCGTTTTGGGGATTCCCATCATAATCACTCAAAATTTTCCCATTGTCATATACAAGTTCTGCCTGATTCAGAAAACCTCCGCAGACATTCACAACTGCATCAAAGGTTATCAGGACATCCGTTGAAGGTGGCAGGTCATTTATAACAAACCTGTTTGCAACCTGACCATTTATAGTGGCAACCTCTCCTTCATCTGAGTCAGATTCATCGGTGAGTGTCTTTGTAACCGAATTTATCATAATCTTCATCGTTCCCGCAAGATAGCTCGCCTGAGAAGGTATTATATCCGTAATCTCAACCTTTTTGGCTGCTGAATTTCCCTCATTTCTGAACCTGAGATAAAACCTTAGATTGTCTCCTATATCCGCAACCGAATTGCCGTTTTTGTCTGAACTAATACTATATTCCTTAACAAGGGTAGTAATGAGCGGCTTATCCCCAACCGGAATCTGAATCTCGGGTATCAGATATTCACCACCCTTGAATGTTATCCTTGCACCGTTTTTCATAACTGAGACATTCTTTGGAACGATTGCAGAAAATTCCACTAATGCAATATTCTTCTCAAGCCCTCCATCGGATATTGGTGATACAACCCCTTTATTGCTGCCAGAACCCTCATATTTTGCCGAGTTTATCAGAAGCCCGCTCTCGAGAGGAGATTTACCGCCAATATCACTTACAACAGTACCGTTCAGCTTAGTAGAGCCTTTTACATACTCCCAGCCATATCTTGTTATTTCGTCATATAGTCTTGTCTCATTAGATGCAGTATCACCCGAATTGATTACCGATATCACAAAATCAATCTTATCACCGTATTTTACAGGCTCAGTCTTTGCGATATACTCTTTCTTGGATGAGGCGAAATAAGGTCCGCTATATCTTTTGACAGTCACAATAGTCGGGTCGTTCTTTTTCAGGGTTCTCGTATCGTCGCTCACAAAAACAGTCTTTGCATTCGAACACTCAACAGCAGCCTGATTTATTATCTGTGAATTATCCTCTACATCGATATTCACCCTGACCTTATACCAGAGCTCTGCACTCTCACCCTTCCTCAGAACTTTCAGGGCGGAAATCGTATTGTAATCAAACTTTATCTCGCTTCCGTCATAATCCCCGCCGCTCATTACCTCTGTAACCTTGACTTTGGATTTATCCGGACTGTCTCTGATTATTATATCCCTTGCATCAATATCAGAATCATTTCTGACAATAAGTCTGTATATAAACTCTTCATCCGGATATACATACTCTTCCGTCCTAATAATTTGGCTGCTTAGTCTGTAAGGAGTCTTTGAGATATAAAGTTCGGGTCTGTTTATTACAAGGACGGAGGTCTTATTTATTCCGTCAGATTTATCTGCATTATTATCGCTCAGAATCTCAGGCGAATTAGATGCTCTAAGTCTGCCTTGATTAGGAAGTATTGTGCCATCAGGGATATCCGGGCGGAGTTTTACTGCAAAATCAAATCTCTTATAATACTGCGGTGCAATACCGAGTTCTGAGAGAGTAAATGTAAGAGTGTGATTAGAGGCATCGTAACTACCCTCCCCTTTTGTCTGAACATCATCAATATGCTGATACATCTCGTCAAAAGTGTCTGTCACAACTATATCTCTTCCAAAATCACTCCCCGTATTCAGGACCAGTATGCTGTAATTAATTACAGAGCCCGGAGCAGTCTCCAAGGCATCGGCGGTCTTAATAATATAGATTTCAGGACTGCTCTTTACTCTGAACTCCGTCGGGTCATCCAAAACTGACGTATCCGGGTCATCGGAGAGGAGCCTCCCCTTGTAATTTATGGCCTCAATATATGCCTGATTCCGGATCATACTCCCATCTTTAATTGGAATTTTAACCTTTGCCTCTACCCTGATTGGAGTCAGATTCTTCAATTGTTTTGTACTTAATGTCAGAGTATTCTTATTTAGAATGCCTCCGGAACTCGACAGAATCTCAAGTGAATCAGGGAAGACATCAGTTATTACTGCATCACAGAGAGAGATATCATCTGTTGTAAAACTAATTTCATAAATTACCTTTTCATTTACGGTAACTTCTTTAGGGGATAAAAGTTTCTTACTGAATTTCCCCTTTTTAGCTAAATTATCAACAACAAGTTCGAGATTATTCGATTTTACAGGATTGAGAATCTCTCTCGATGTAGCCTCTGCATAATTAATAATCTTTCCCGAAATACACTCTCTGACTCTCGCCCTAAAAGAGAGAGTCTTTTTATAGGTCTCGCCGATGTTAATATCCGGAATATTCCATACGACCTGATTACCTGAGACAAATCCGCCGTCATTAACAGAGAGAATCTCCAATCTGTCCTTATCGATATAATCTGACACGACCACATCATTTGCAATACTGTTGCCGGTGTTTAATATCTCCACGACAAAATCTATCTCGTCTGATGGTCTTACAGGACCAATAATCTCCTCCCCGTTCTTATTTATTGCCTTGACCTTTAAGACAAGATAGGGAGATGAAGAGACGGTTATTAAAAGCGGGTCAGGTGATAGAGGCGTATCTGGGTCATCACTCAATACCTCTTTGGTTTCATTGGAAATGATTTTTGCCTGATTATAAATAGTTGCACCGTTCTCGAGCGGGCTCTTTATCTTACCCTTAAATGATACCGTGCGGCTTTCATTGGGGTTCAAGAGTGGGATACTCCAGACGACCTCGTTGGAAATCAATACCCCGCCGTCCGATATATCGCTGACAGATTCTATCTTACTGTCGAGCGGGTCTCTTATCTTTACCTGATTTGCAGGGACAGGACCGGAATTCCTGACGATAATACTGAATACAAGTGTATCTCCTGCATTTGCATTATGTGTCCGCTTTGCATAATCTCCGTCATAAGAGGCATATTTGAATGTATTTGACAGATTCGGTTCATCATAGACATAGACAGTAACCGTATCAGTGTTCTTACTGTATGTCGTGCCGGCTATTATCGTACCAAAATTACTAATTACAGTAGAAGGCTTGGTAGGTGGCCTTACCTCTGCCCTGAAAATAAAGGTCTTCTTCTCCTTATGGTTCAGAAGCGGCACATTCCAGTTTATTGTCTGGTTGGCATCCACAGAGCCGCCGGGAGTTATCAACTCTACATTCTTAAGGAGTTTCGAAACAGAATCAGACAGAATCAGATTTTTGAGCGGTCCGGGCGAATCATTTTCAAACTCGAGAGTAAATGTGAGGATATCTCCTCCATGAGCCCATATACTCTTCTGATTATTGACAAATTTTAAGGCATTTTTAATCTGAGGACCGAATTTTATGGTTATGTCTGTGCTGTCACCAAGGACTGATGTAACCGGGTCATCACTGAATATCTTTTTGATATCCTGAGAATAAAGACTTGCCTGATTTTTGATGACGTAATTGTTTTCGATAGGGATATTTACCGTTGCAGAGAATCTGAGTGTCCTCGTTATTCCGACTCCGATTATAAGATACTCCCATACTATTCTGCCCTGAGAGAGTTTTCCGCCATCAGATATACTACTTGGGTCTACTGTCAGATTTGAATCGATTATATCCTCGACAACTACATTATTTGCGGCACCGTTACCAGTGTTTCTGATTGTGATATAGTAATCGATTCTATCTCCGGGTTTTCCGGTCCTGACCTCTGCCCCGTTTATCTTTGCACCTTTCTGAAAGAGAGAAATATTCGGTCCTGAGACAACCGTCAGGGAGGAGGAGACATCAATGAAATAATTCGGTTCATCAGTCGAATAAATCCGGGCTGTGTTCTTAAATTCCACAGAGCCCGGCGGGATTGCATAGCTGATTCTCACTCGGTATCTGATAGTAGCCGTCTCATTTGTGGCAAGTGAAAAGTTATAGAAGATGAGTTTATTTGCTCCGATGCTGTATTTCATCTGTGAGGGACTCATTGAGTCCACAGCAATGAATTCTGCATAACTCGAGAGGGTATCTTCTACCTGAATACCTACTGTGCGTGTTCCGGTATTCCTCACATTTATCGTATACAGAAGCTCGTCACCGGGTTCCGGATTACCTCCGTTAATATCAACGACAGATTTGGAAGATGAACTCAGATCAGAGCCATATCTTACTGTAACAACTGTCGGGTCTGACGGAGCAGGTGTTGTGGGGTCATCGGAGAGATAAACCCTGTCGAGGGAACCACCCGACAGAGTACCCTGATTCTTTATCTGATAGCCGTTTATCGGATCCGAATTCCCCCATTCGGAAACCGTATCCACCCTTAGAATATAACGGATATACTGTGATGCATACGGGTCAAATGAGATGTTCTTTATCACAATCGCACTCTGCGTTGACTCATTAATGCTCCCCGGCGGATTGTTAACACTGACAATTCTGGTATGTTTTGGAATAATATCCTCAAATTTCTCGATAGTTATAGGGAATGACGAATTGCTCTTTATTCGTACTTCGTAATTGATGCTATCCCCCGGCTCCAGATAACTCTTCTGCCTGCCATAGGAGTCTGTAATTGACAGAATCTTTTTGGTAAATTCTGATACCGAAGCCAACTTTACAAGTGTTGATACCCTGTTGGTAGTAAAAGGAGAAATCTCACTGCATTTTATCGTAGCACTGTTGTAAATGTAGGTCCCACCGGAGGTATTCTCATTGATTTTCACCTTAAACTGAATTCTCTTCCGATAGGTAATTCCGACCTTTACTGTACCTATATTCATTCCGGAAAACAGCGGCGAATTACCGCCGACATCCGGAACAAGCGAACCATCCAGATATGTGGAATTAGGGACATAAGTGGTATTTGCCGGAAGGGTATCTGTAATAATTACATTTGTAGCATCCTGTGAACCTGTGTTAATGACATCGATGGTATATGTCAGTATCTCACCGGCAGAGGCCTCCAGTTTATCTACATGTTTCTGGGAATTTTCAAAAATCGGTGCAATAGTATCCAGACCGAGTGCTATAAATCCTAAAAATACGCTCTCACCACCACCGGCTGCGGAATCATTGAAATCAGGTGCATTCTGATTGCCGGATACAGGATGGACCGGGAACCCGTCCCCTACACCGGCCTGTACAATAAGTGAAGTATCACCGGGCCTGAGGACATTTAATCCTCCTACCCCTATGTTGAAGGTATCTATATCGATTCCTACACCGTTTGCCTCGACACCGGAATATGACGAATTCCATATGTTTTTGGGAGGACTTGCGCTGTTCTGAAGATAGATATAATCACCGCCGGGCCTTTTTACTCTTATAAAATCGTCACAGGTAACACAATACAGGGGGTCTGTCTTCGGAAGCAGAGATTGTTCGGGCTCACCAAGCTGAGAGTCACCCTCAAGTCCGAAGAAAGTCAGTTCCACATAAGCCGGATTACCAACTACAAATCCGTCGAGTGTAAAAGGAGGTGCAATTCCCGCAGAACTTGTAGTCTCATCCAGATGATAAAACCCATCGTAGATTACAATGTCTCTGTAGCGCGAAAAAGTCTGCGATTCCCATATTACAATCATCGACCATCCGGCATATCTCGCCTGACAATGAGGGTCGATATTGCAGTTTGATGAGATAAATGCATCAATGGAACCAACTGTGTATATATCGCCCCTCTTTACGGATAACCCCTTTAGCTGGCTTGTAACATCTGCCCGGCAGTAGTAGAAATTACCGAGGGAGAGCGGAAGCATCGTACACTGGGTCGTAGAAATATTATGAGTCTGTCCGTAAGGTGTTTTAATCGTTGCCGTGTTATCCGCTATCGCAGGATAATCATAGGTAGAACCCGACCAGAAGAGATAAGCCTTCTTTATCTTGGCATCATTTGGAAAATCCTGAACGAAAGAGGCTGATGCCTCAGAGAGCAGATAGAAATTGTACATCCCGTATTCATACTGGTCTGCGAGTGTGAGAGTCGAACCGAGCGCGGCATAAGAGCCTCTGAGTTTATTCTCCTGATAAATCTTCGATGGGACATTACCGTCGATGTCGGCAAAAAGATCCGCAGACCACAGCCCACAGGTCAGCGCAGAAACAATAATTATAAATACCCGGTTCACAAGAGGTATATTTTAACCAACAAAAGCCAAAATGCAATAATAAATAAAACAATATCTGTAATAAATGACTCATATTGCAGGACAAATATTAAATACCTATAACTGAAATCTTTATCAGCACACCGGTAATCCCTAACGCATGTTAGGACCTAAATATCCAACAACGGTTTACGGATTCTATTACGGATTCTGTTTTGGAATAATCACATATTTCTTCATTTTACCCTTGACAAAACCAAAAATATATCTATATTAAACACTTGTTTTAAACAGATGTTTAATTCTGCATCGGACAGAATTGCATCTGCTTATACCTTTCATAGGGAGGTCTGTTGTGAAAAAAGCAGTTTTAATGTTTTCTGCCTTTATCCTTATTCCTTTCTATCTGGCAGCGGAGAGTTTTACTCTCGATGAGCTTTATGAACTTGCAATTAAAAACTCCAGAAGCATACAGATATCAAGACAGGATACCGAGATTGCAAATTACAACAAACTGTCCTCACTTTCCAATATGGGGCCGAAATTCTCAGCCTCCGCCAAATACCTTCACTGGAACGAACCAACCGACATATCCTTCGGTTTTCAGATTCCTCCACAGTTTGCCAATATGGGCATAAGCATACCGGATAAAATGCATGTAATGGATCAGGATACAAAGGATTTATCACTCACAATAACCCAGCCTATTACCCCGCTCTACTCTATGTATCAGGTTTACAGAATCAACAAACTCAATGAAGAGGCATCTTCGCTCGACCTCAGCAATCAGATGAAGGAGATAAAATACAGAGTTGCCGAGGCATATTTTAATCTTTTAAAACTTCAGAAGACAAGAGAGAATCTGCTGCAGTCTATCAGACTTATTGAAGCATATCGGGAAAAGACAGAGCAGTTCTACAAAAACGGGATGGTTCAGAAAGATGATGTTATGAAGGTAGACGTAAAGCTTGCTCAGGTAAAAGACGGACTAAATGAAATCAATTCCGCTATCGAAATCCTGAAGGCATCACTGAATATACTCACAGGAAGGGATAAATATGCCGAAATAGAACTGAAAGATACATATACAAACGAGCCGGCCTCTTTTGATTACAGGCTCGACGATTGCATTGAGAAGGCGCTTTCAAACAGAGCAGACCTCAAAGGACTCAGGCTCAGGATTAATATGCTCGAGGCAAAAAGACAGGCAACGATAGGGACTCTTATTCCTGCCGTGGCAGGCCTCTTTACATATTCGCATCAGTGGGGAAATGCCTTTCAGAAGGAGGAGAGCTGGTTTATCGGGGTCTCTTTAAGCTGGACTTTCTGGGAATGGGGGACAACATATTTCCAGCTGAAGGCAAATTCCTCAGAGATACAGAAAGGAAAGAACGGGCTTTATGCAATGTCCGACGGAGTGGTTCTGGATGTAAAAAACGCATATTTCAGGGCAAAGAATTCATTCGAGGCAATTGCAAGCAACAAAAAATCAATCGAACTCGCTGAAGAAGTTTACAGAATCTCTGTCAAAAAATACGAAAATGCCCAGATTACTGCAACCGAGGTTCTGGATTCGGAAACGATGCTTACGACCTCAAAGATAAATTATACAAACTCACTTTATACATATTTTCTGAATCTTGAATACCTTAAGAAGGCAATAAACGAGAAGGAGGATTTATGAAAAGAATTTTTGCAGTACTGATATTATTAACACTCGTTTCATTTTCCTGTAAAAAACCGGACAGAGCCGGCAGTGAAAATACCGATAATCCGTCGGAAACTCTGACCGTATCTGCAATAAGGGCAAAGGATATCAAATCCCCTGACTATATCGAATATTCGGGGACCATCTTTTCCGAGCAGGATGTAACGGTTATGCCCGCCGTCTCCGGTGTAATCGCAAAGATATATACCGAAGAAGGGAGTTTCGTGAAAAAGGGAGGACTGCTCGCAATTCTCGACCAGCAGGAATTCGAGATAGGACTATCGCAGGCAAAAAACCAGTATGAATCTGCCAGACTTGCCTTCGAGCAGAGCAAGATCGATTTTGAAAGAACACAGAAGCTGTTCGAATCAAAGAGTATATCGGAGGCACAGTACGAAGGGATGAAGCTCAAACACCAGATTACCGAGAATCAGATGAAGATGGCACTCGACGGACTCAATATGGCCAAAAAGAGATTCGACGATTCATTCATCCGTGCACCGTTTGACTGCTATGTAACACACAGGCTCGTATCTCTGGGGACAAGGGTCAATATGATGCCGCCCACTCCTATGTTCAGAATCATCGACATAAATAACCTCCTCTTCAAATTGTCAGTTCCTGCTTCAGAACTCAGCAATTTCAGGGAAGGGGAGAAAGTAGAGATTACACTCAGCGATATATCCAGAAAGATCGAGGAACCGGTTTACAGGATTGTAAAGGACGTAGACCCGAGGAGTATGTCTTCACAGGTGATTATCAGGATAGACAACAAAAAATACAACCACGAACTCAAACCCGGGCTATTCGGGACAGCCAAAATTTTCTCGGAATCAATCAGAAACACATATATTCTGGACAAAAAATATATTTTATCGGCCGAAAACAGTAAAGGGATTGTATTCGTCTCAAACAGTAATACTGCAAAAGCACGTGAAATAAGCTTCAAGGAACTGAACTCTGTATCAGTGAGAATTATTTCCGGTCTTTCGGATGACGACATCATCATAACATCGGGGCTGAATGTCCTCAAAGAGGGGCGGTCTGTAAAACCAGTAATCAAATAGAGGTGATTTATGAAACTTGCAGAGATATCCATAAAACGCCCCGTATTCACCACAATGATGATACTGGCGATTATTACCTACGGGGTATATGCATACCTGAAACTTGCAATAGATATGTTCCCCAATATTGACTTCCCGATAATAACTGTAACCAGTATCTACCGCGGGGCGGATCCGGAGACCATCGAGACAAAGGTTACCAGAAAAATCGAGGAGGCTGTCAATCAGATAAGCAATATAAAGATGGTAAGTTCGCAGAGTCTCCAGAACGTATCGAACGTAGTCATACAGTTTGACCTTGATAAGGACATTAACATAGCGGCACAGGAAGTCAGGGATAAGATTACTACTGTTCAGAGAGAACTGCCGTCCGACCTTGACCCGCCCGTAATTCAGAAAGTGGATATGGGTGCAATGCCGGTTATATCTCTTGGAATAATCAGTGAAGGCGGAATTACCGAGACAGACCTTTATGATTTTGCAGATAAGGTGGTAAAGAAACAGATCCAGATCATAAACGGAGTCGGCAATGTCGAGATTATAGGAGGCAGAGAGAGAACAATCTGGATAAGACCCGAAGCAGATAAATTAAACGCACATAATCTTACAATCGATGATATTGTAAGGGCACTCGGGGCGCAGAATATAGATATCCCTGCCGGAAATCTTAATATTTCAGATTATGAGATATCTGTAAAATCCAAAGGCACAATAGATAACCTCGAGCAACTCAGAAACATAATGGTAACAAATATAAACGGTTCGATAATCAGAATAAAGGACCTTGCAGCAGTCGAGGATTCACTTGCAGAGGAAAAATCCCGTTCTATTCTTAAGGGTAAGAAGACCCTCTCTCTCGTGATAACCAAACAGCCCGGTACAAATACCGTTGAGATGGCAAGGAAAATCAGAACAATTATTCCTGAGCTCAACAAAATTGCTCCGTCAGGGGTAAAGGTAGAAACAATATTCGACAATGCCGTATTTATAGAGAATTCGATAGATGACGCCATCTTTGATTTGTATCTGGGAGCACTCCTTGCTATTGCCATTATCGGCGTCTTTCTGAGAAATATCCGTATGACAATAATTGCCGCGATTGCAATTCCCACATCTATTATTGGGACATTCGCAGCAATAAAGGCACTCGGTTTTACCTTAAATTATCTCACAATTATGGGACTCTCCCTCTCAGTCGGTCTCGTCGTGGACGACGCAATAGTTGTGCTCGAAAACATATTCAGACATTTTGAGAAGAAGAAGAACAGAATGGATGCGGCATATTCAGGGACAAGCGAGATTGGACTCGCCGTTATGGCCACCACATTTTCCATAGTTGCGGTCTTTCTTCCGGTTGCGGTTACACATGGTATGGTCGGCAGATTTATGAAACAGTTCGGAATAACTGTGGTTGTAGCGGTTATGATTTCACTTTTTGTATCATTTACTCTCACACCGATGCTCTCTTCGAGATTTATGAAACTGCCTTTGAGAAATTTCTTTACGATCAACGTCGAAAAGGCTCTTGACTGGCTCGACAGATTCTACGGAAAGATTGTAGGATGGGCACTCAATAACAGAAAAACCACACTCTTTATAGCTATAATATCTTTTGTCCTTACAATGTATATGGCCTCCTTTCTGAAGCAGGAGATGATGCCGATTACAGATCAGGGAGAATTTCAGGTAAATATCGAGACAAATGCGGGAAGTTCCCTCGAACATACCGCAATGGCAGCTCAGGAGATTTCAGATATCATTTCGAGAAGAGACGATGTTCTCTTCATCTTTTCCACAATCGGCGGAGGGAAACTCGAAAAGAAAGAGACTGCCTCGATAGTCGTAAAACTGAAACCCATTAAAGAGAGAAAGAAACGTCAGACTGAGATTATGGACGAAGTCAGAGAATCACTCAGATATTATGACAAGGCTACAATATCAGTTGTACAGAGGCAGGCGGTTGAAGTAGGTTCTTCTGCAGCAATTCTGCAGCTGAATATTCTCGGCAACGACCTCTCCAAACTAAAGGAGATAGCAGAAGATATCAAATCACAGATGATAAAGGCCGGAGGTTATACAGATATCGATATATCATACAAGGAATCCAAGCCGGAGCTCTCCCTGACTATCGACCGTGAAAAGGCGTCTCAGATAGGAATTCTGCCGGCAATGATAGGTTCCTCAATGAGACTTATGCTCGCAGGAGATAAGATTTCGGAATATAAAGAAGGCGGCAACTCTTACGACATACGAATAAAACTCGATGACAGGACCATTTCCGATATCAATAAGATCAAAAAACTGAAACTGAGAACTATGGCCCAGTTCCCTGTGGAGATAGGAAATATCGTCAGCGAGACTCCCGGCACATCAGCACAGAGCATCAACAGGCTGTTCGGGCAGAGGGTTGTAACCATATTTGCCAATTTTACAAAGGAAAAAGCCCTTGGTGAGGCTGTAACCGAACTCAATAATATGCTCAAAGGGAAACTTCCCGAAGGATATTCATACAGATTTACAGGACAGGCTGACTTTATGAAGGAGAACTTCCAGTCACTCTTCGAATCACTCTTACTCGGAATTATAATGATCTATTTTATTCTGGCATCCCAGTTTGAGAGCTTCATCCATCCCTTTACAATTATGTTTTCGCTGCCGTTTTCACTAATCGGAGCCATAGGCCTGCTTCTATTTTCGGGCTATAATCTTTCAATGACGACTATGATCGGATTTATTATGCTTATGGGTCTCGTGACCAAAAATGCTATTCTTCTCATAGACTTTGCACTAAAGGGCAGAGCAAGCGGAATGCCTCTCAACGAGGCCATTATCAGTGCCGGTACCATAAGACTCAGACCTATCCTTATGACAACCTTTGCCATGATTTTCGGTATGCTCCCTGTTGCACTCGGGAAAGCACTCGGTGCGGAGATAAGGGCGCCTATGGCAATTGCCGTTGTAGGAGGTCTTATTACATCTACCATTCTGACTCTCGTAATAGTTCCGGTGATATTCTCCTATTTCCAGTCTTTTGCCGAAAAATTCAAGGGAGTTGACAGTAATGGCCAGTAAATCCGAAAACCTGAACGTAAGAGAAAGAATCCTCTGCTATGCCGAAAAGCTCTTTACCGAGAAAGGATACTCAAACACCTCCATAAGAGATGTATGCAGGGCAGCCAATGCAAATATTGCCCTTGTCAATTACTACTTCAACAGCAAAGAGGAGCTTTATAAGGAACTTATCAAAACCAAAACCGAGCCAATGTTAAAAAGGCTTAAGGAGATAAGTGAGAATGACCTGATTTCCTCAAAAGACAAATTCTCTGCCCTGTTTGATGTCTATGAGGAATTCTATGAAAAGAACCAGAATCTGCCGCCCCTCATTGCCAGAGAGATTGTCACCAATACTGAAATCTCCCGGTGGTTTCACAAGAATATAATAGCAAAGGAACTCAGGCTGATTAAAAAGATATTCGAAGACGCCCAGAGGGAGGGCATAATCACTGACAGATATGACCCCGTAACACTTATGAATTTCAGCATGGGCGCAATTATGTTCATACTCGCAGGAACCAATATGGTACATAAGGTGCTTGGCAAAGAATTTATGGTCAGGGGAACCATAAGAGAGAAGATCGAAAACATCAGAGAACTACTGATGAACGGAATAAAAAAGACAAACCGTATCTAAATACTGATTATCCCCATCTCCACAGCCCTTCTTACGACCTCCGAGCGTGAAGATGTACCGAATTTTCTGTAGATTTTTGAGAGAACAGTCTTCACAGACCTGTATTTAAGACGCAAAGCCTCGCTTATCTCTCGGTTTGTCAGCCCCCTCGCAAGAATCCCGATTACCTCTATCTCCTCCCGGGTCAGTTCAACAGACTGCTCCTCTGTCTTTATTTCCCTCTTACCCGAAGAAAAATAGTTCAGAAATCTCCCCGCCATATCAGGAGATATGACAGCACCACCCGAGAGAACCTCGCTTATTCCGTCTTCTATATACCTTGCACTGTTATTCTTTGTTATATATCCGGAGGCGCCAAAGCGGAGAGCCAGAAAGAGTTTATCTTCATCAGTATAGGTGGTAAGAATTATAATTTCTGTATCCGGAGAACTGTTTTTGATGAACTGAATCAGGTCAATACCGCTCCCGTCCGGCAGATTGATATCCAGCAGAACGATATCATAAACGGAAATATCAGATACCCTCCTAAATTCGGTAATTGTACCAAAGAGATCTATCTGTACAATCTGCCTGTTTGTCCTCAGATATTTTCTTATCTGCTCTGCATATCTCTTACTGTCTTCCACAATTGCAAGTCTGATTTCATGCATATTCAGAAATTCTCAATTTCCTTAAGAAGTACGTCGATTACCTCTTCCTTCAAAACCTTTCTCAGAATCCTGCCTTTCTTGAACAGGAGGGCATCATATTTGCCGAACGCAATTCCAATATCTGCCATTTTTGCCTCACCGGGCCCGTTTACCTCGCACCCCATAACCGCCACCTTAATATCCTTACCGATATTTCGCACCCTCTTCTCAAGTTCACCGGATATCCCGATAATATCCCCGTTCGTCCTTCCGCAGGTGGGACAGGAGATTATATCTACTCCTCCCCTTCTGAGTCCCAGAGCCTTGAGCATCTTCAGTGCGACATCCACCTCATAGACCGGGTCGGCACTGAGCGAAACCCTGAGAGTATCCCCGATACCTCCAAAAAGAAGAATTCCTATGCCAAGGACAGATTTCACCGTACCTGATAAAAGTGTTCCTGCCTCCGTAATACCAAGATGCAGAGGAAAATCATAAATCTCAGAGAATCTCTGATAGACCTCTATCGTCTCCAGAACATTACTGCTCTTAAGGGATACCTTAATATTTTCATAACCGAGAGAAGAGAAAAGGTCGATATACCTTCCTGCCGCAAGAAGAATTGCATCGGTTGTGCTTGAAACATTAGCAGAATCATGCGGAAGAGAACCGCTGTTAACACCTATTCTGATGACGGTATTGTGGTCTCTTGCAGCCCTGATGACCTCTTTTACACGCTCCTTCGGACCGATATTACCGGGATTTATTCTGATACCATCTGCACCTCTTTTGATTGAACTTAGGGCAAGCCTGTAATCGAAGTGGATATCAGCCACAAGCGGCACATCAGGCAACTCCTTTTTGATATCGCCGACTGCCTTAGCGGCATCATTATTGTTGGCGGCCACCCTTACTATATCACACCCTGCCGATACGAGCTCCTTGATCTGTCTTAACGTCTCTTCCAGATTCTCAGTCCGGGTGTTACACATCGACTGAACTGAGATATCCGCATCTCCCCCGATAAGTATCCTGCCCAGTTTAATCTGACGTGTCTTCCTGCGGATTATCAATATTCCTCACCGCCTTCATCAGCATTATTCTCAAAACCCTTCTGCATCTCCATTACCTTCTTCTGCATTTCAATAGCCTTATTCTGCATCTTCAGCATCTGCTTCTGTGCCTCGTCGAGGGATTCATTCATATCGGGTTCGGTTTTCGAATCGGACTTGGGGAGATTATACGGATTCTCATTATTTATTCCGCTCCCCTGCGGCTGGGAAAAATCCCTTGCCTTGGCGGGCGCCGCTTTGAACTTTACCTTCTTTTCAGATGTCTTATCTAAAGGTTCCGGTTTTGACAGAGGTTTATTATACTCATCGATTGCAGCAAGAATCTTTTTGAGTATGTCCTTTCTTATCTCAGGGTCAAGGTCAGATACCTTAATCTGTTTGGTCAGGGCATAAACCGTCGTAAAAGTCTTATTGATACGGTCCTTCCTCTCCTTGTATTCCTGTGTAGTAAGTTTGCAGGTATTGTAATCATTACAGAGGCTCGTCTGCTGGTCTTTTAAGAACTGCATAAATTCACTCGCCTCCTGCAGAACCTTCGTCTCGCTCTTATATGAACCCTCTGCTGTCGCAATCTGTGCAGCAGAGACCTTCGCACCGACATTTAAGTCCTCGGCCTGATATTTGATGACATTTTCACGGCAGTTCTCCCTTACAATCATACCGATTGGTTCAGGACACTGATATTCGGAATACTGAAACTCGGCAGGAACGTAATTGGGCGACGGACAGGCAGAGAATGCCAGCAGGGATATTACAATAATGATATTTTTCATATTCAAAACCTCCTTGGAGCGTTTTATAGCACTCCTGAAAAACATAGTCAAAAACTAAAAATGTTCAAATGAGTTATACCTCTTTTTCAATCCTCTTATTCTCAGACCCTTCTTTCTGACTATTTTACCTATGACAAAGAATCCGTTTTCTTTAATGAGTTTTTTGGGGATATTCTTTCTGAGTGTCACGAGTAATCTGTAGTCTTCGCCGCCCGAGAGTGCAAAATGAAAAATATCCTTCCCGTTCTCCCTGCAGTAATGCCGCAGTTCCTCCGAAACCGGTATAGAATCTGAGTCTATCTCCGCCCCGCACCCGCTGCTCTCAAGAATATGCCCCAGATCACCTGTCAGACCGTCACTTATATCAATCGAAGATGTAACATAATCCCAGAATTTTCTGTTTCCGTAATATACGATATCGGGACTGAAAAACGCATCGGTGAGTCCCCGGTACCTTCCTGCAGGAGCTCTGTCCTTACTCAGTATCTCTACTCCGGCAGAGGCATTGCCAAGCGTGCCGCTTACGGCAATAATATCACCCGCCCCTGCTCCTTTTCTCAATCTCAGATTTTTACCATCAACCTGCCCTATCATTACAAGATCAAAGAAGAGGTCTGACTTTACGGAAGAGACATTCCCCCCGATGAGCTGAATTTTATTAATATTGAGTTCGGAAATTACCCCGTCTATATATCCGGGGATAAAACTGCTCTGTTTTTTATCGCTGAGTCCGACTGACAGAAGTGCATACTTCGGAATTCCTCCTTTTGCAAAGATATCGGACATGTTTACCCTCACAAGTTTTCTTCCCAGATATTCGGGTCTTCCCCAGTCCCTTCTGAAATGAATATTCTCTACCTGTGAATCGACCGTAACAAGGAGTTTTTTACCGTTATCTATCAGCGCACAGTCATCACCTATCCCTATTATAACGTCATTTGATCTGACCTTAATCTTTCTGTGTATCTTTCTGATAAAATCAAATTCAGCCATAGTGTTCATTTATATAAAAAAATCCCCAAAATCAAATAAAGTTTTCGCAGGTTTGATATTAAAACAGCAATCCGGTATTTACATCAATGATTTTCTGACCTCATCCTGATTCTTTCTGCACTCATATTTATTCTTGAATTTTTTCTAACATACGGATAAATTGTAATTTACCTTTTATGCAAGGAATATTTGGTATGAGAAAAATTCACATTATTTTTTCTGTTACGGTAATTCTTACTATTCTCTCGGGTTTTATCTGCACGAAAAGAGAGCTGATGGCAGAAAAGAGCAGTAACCCTTCAAAGCAGGAATTACCTGCAAATACCGTAAAGACAGCCGAGTCCGTCAGATATTCACCTGAGGCGGAAGAATTTATCAGATATTATGAGAAGAACAGCAGTACACAGAATACGAAAGACCTTTTGAAAAGACTCTCGGAACTTGCAGACAGAATCAAATTCGAGGAAATAAAAAAACTGACGGAAGTGACCCACAATGAGGCAAAAGAGGTCTTAAGATACAGGTTGATCAGATATTATCTCCATTTCGGTGAGACATACAAACTAAGCAGTGAGATAGCCACGTTCAGAAAAGAATTTCCCAATTCTGCATTCATAAAGGAGATTTCGCTCATAGAAAAGAACATTCAGAGCATAGTAAACGTCTCTCCGAATAAAATCGGCATTCTGCTCCCTCTTTCAGGTAAATACAAAACCTTCGGAGAACAGTTTATAAAAAATCTGGAGCTCTTCAGCGGCTTTCTTAGGGTCGAGAATCCCGACGAAAATGACCTGAGATATGTGAGCAATGACGGTCTGGAACTTGTATTCAGGGATACTGAAGGTGATGAGAACAAGGCAGAGAAGGCAGCCAGCGAACTTATAATGAAGGAAAATGTTTTGGCGATATTGGGGCCTGTATTTCTTCAGGAAAGCGTAAAAGTTGCATATCTTTCGAATAAATACAAAGTTCCGGTAATGATACTCTCCAGAAAGGACGATATAACCGAGACAGGTGAATACGTATTCAGAAACTGCCTTACCAACAAGATGCAGGCAACATATCTGGCAAGATACGCCGTAGAAAAACTCAAACTCGAGACATTCGGGATAATCTATCCGAACAATAACTACGGCGTCGAACTCACAAACTACTTCTGGGACGAGATAGACAGAAACAACAAGGAGATTACCGGCGTCGAGTACTATGAGGTCGACCAGACCACATTTACTGCCCCTGCAAGAAAAATCACAGGTAAATTCTATCCCGAACTCCGGACCAAGAAGAAGACGGAAGATATAGAACTGCCTAAATGGGCAGAGGGGTTATCAGGTGCAAGGCTGGAGGCTCTCTTAAAAAAGATGAAGGCCAACTTCCCTCCAATTGTCGACTTCGATGCACTCTTCATTCCGGACTACTACGACAAGGCCTCGCTCGTTGTCCCGGCTATTGCCTATGAGGATGTTATGTTTACCAATGCCCGCAAAAAGGAACTCGAGAATGCCCAGAAGGTTCTCGGTATAAACAAGATAAAACCTGTCCAGCTTCTGGGAGCAAACGGATGGAACTCCGATGAACTTATAAAGAGAATGGGCAAATATGCCGAAAACGCAATTTTTATAGACGGATTCTTTGCTGATTCGGAGAACGAGGCAACCAAAAAGTATGTATCTGAATACTCTTTAAGATATCAGACAAAGCCCAACCTGATTGACTCTCAGTTTTACGACTCGATTCTCATTACACTCAATATTCTCCGCAACAAAAAACCCCAGACGAGAGATGAATTCAAAGATGCCCTCAAAAATATTCAGGGTATTACTGGTTCGGCCGGAGAACTCAAAACCAATAATATCCGTGAAATTGTCAGGCCACTGAAAATCCTGTCCGTTAAGGACCAGACAATAGTCGAAATCGACGAAATCAGATTCTGATGTCTCTTTATATTTTTGCAAATCTGGCTGCAATGATGCTTTACGGCGAGACATACTATCACCTCAGGGTCAGTTCAGGTGACGAAAATGAGACCGAGAGCTGTTACAGCTGTCATACCTCGCTCGTACTCGAAAAGAAGGATTTTATGCCTGTTATTCAGGAACGGCAGTCGGTACATTTCAAAAACGGCAAATTCTGCACCAGCTGTCATAAGGAAGAGACTTATATCCTGAAAAAGACGGAGAGCCCAAAAGACAGGATATTCTCCGCATGTCCGTTTTACAAAAAACCAAAGTATGACAGGCATAAAATAAATGAGATATGCGGCAACTGCCACAAACAGGAATATGAAGACCTGCTAAATGGTGTTCACAAGAACAAACTCGACTGTGTATACTGCCATTACAGTCACGGAATAAAAAAGGCAAGTCTGGATATAATCAGACCGGACAGGTGTTCATCCTGCCACCGATATCCGGATATCGCTCCGGTCAAGGATGAGTTCAGAAAGGCTGAGACAATACTACTCGCCACAGAATCGCATCTTAACAGATTCCGCTCCGAGATGCCCGAAATCTACGAGAAATATACGTCCAAGATAAATCTGTCACGTGAAAACATGAAATCACAGCGTCACAGATTCATAAGAGCCGATATCTCCTCAAACTCGAACTACATCCTCCTTCTCTCGGGACATATAAGGAAGGAGATAAATTCGGAACTTGAAAGGATAAAGGTCAGAAGACTTATTACAATTGCCATTGCAATTATAATTATGCTTGCCATAACGGGGGTTTTATACTATCTATACCAGTATTATAAGTGGAGAAGGACTTTGAATAAAAAGTAATTCCATCAAGGAGTCAACAATGATTAATTCAACCAAGAGACTTATTATTCCCTTATTTATTCTCCTTTTTGCCTCTGTTTCGGTTTTTGCTCAGGAGGCACCGAAGAAGCCGGTCAAGCTCACAGAAGAGACAGTAAACCAGATTTCAACTGAAGCAATCAACAAGTTCTTCTCGGAAGAAAGACCGAAACTTCTGGAGGAAAACAAAAAGGCAATCGAGGAAGCAATAAAGACATCACAGGAAGAAAACAAAAAAATACTTGAGGAACTGGAAAAGAGGATACTCGAGACCACAGATAAGAATATTCAGGAAAAGGCCAAATCCATATCTGAAGAGACAGTAAAAGCAAAAATCGACGAATACGCAAAGCAGAGAGAAGAGGCGGAAAAGCTGAAGGCAATCAACGGACCCGGATTTGTCTATGACGAGAATACAGTATTCAGATTCAGTTTCGAAACACTCATCAGGGGTGAGCTTACAGACAATATGACCGATTACAACAGTGCAAATGACGACTCTGAGATGAGGATACTCCAGAGGTCCGTATTCGGCGGAAGCGTCAGCTATAAAAACAGGCTGTCAGCCACCTACAAACTCAGACACACACAGGTCTGGGGAGACCAGAATCTGAACGTTTTTACCGAGACAAAGACTACCTCACTGAAAGTACCTCTGGATACGGTTTACAACTCACTATACAAGGGCAATCACGGTCTGGGCACATATGAGGCATCCGTGGAAATCGGTAACTTCAGGGATATTCCTCTCACACTTAAGGCAGGACTTTTGCAGCTTAATTACGGAGACGGCAGATTCCTTGGTGCAGATAAAAAATGGTTCATTGAGTCAGAACCCTCTACAGCCGCTATCCTGAAATACAGCATTACAAAGCACGACTTTCACCTTATTTACTCTAAAATCAGGGAATCCGAAGTTCTGAGAATCAATAACAAACTCTACAAGACACCGGGAGATGACCTGATAGGGCTATATTATTCCGGAAAGATAACCGATGATATAGTTATAGATGGCTACGGCTTTTACAACCGCGTAGGTCCGGATGTAACATCCTCATCAGGTGAG
>Ga0067045_1002417_pt1 | contig 140325 bp, 132 predicted proteins | sample TerdegcTABiofilm_FD_59184 | JGI IMG/M metagenome (GOLD analysis project Ga0067045, IMG submission 59184) | Combined Assembly of (Gp0054472, Gp0054536) Wastewater bioreactor microbial communities from Singapore -Terephthalate degrading...
CGGACTCAAAATCCGCCGGGGCTCACACCCCGTAGGGGTTCGACTCCCCTCTTCGGCACCAGCTAATTTTTAAGCCTTTCCAGGCTCGCTTACACGGGCAGCAGGAAAGGCTTTTCAATGTTTATTGATGCTTTTTATTCATTAACTGAATAAACTTTGTCACCAGCTGCGGATCAAATTGAGTACCAGCACACCTTTGCAGCTCATGTACAGCCTCCTCATGGGTCATGGCTTTGTGGTAAGGTCTGTCGCTGGTCATGGCGTCATAGGCATCCACAATTGCCAGCATGCGGCACTCCAGAGGTATTTCTTCACCCTTGAGCCCAAGCGGGTACCCCTCGCCGTTCCACCATTCATGGTGTTTAAGAATCCAATCGGCAATTGGAGCAAGATCCGGCGCGAGGACAGCAATACGATGTCCGATTATGCAGTGCCGCTGCATTTCGGCAAACTCCTCACTTGTAAGAGGACCTGGTTTAAAAAGTATGCTGTCCGGTACTCCTACTTTACCGATATCGTGAAACTGCGCCAGGAGGCGGAGGTCGGTTAAACTGCGTTCGGGCAGGCCCATAGCCACAGCTAAATCTACCACCAGGGCCTGCAGCCGGTCCGTGTGCTCCTCAGTATGAAAATCCCGTGCTTCCAGTATCTTCATGAGGGTTTGCACCACAACGCTGCGGGTGCTTTGGGTACGGTGAAGTTTTTCCCGGTACATCTTGTTGTCAGCTTCTTTAAAGAGCTCACTTACATTTATCGGCGCTCCGCTTCTTGCAGCAAACCCTACAGATATGTTCAGCGGCAGCTCCGGCTCTGTCGCGTTATATCTCGCTACTGCATCCCTTATCCTTTTACAGGCGCTCTCAATAGTTTTTTCTTCACTGTTCGGGAGTATCACGGCAAACTCGTCACCCCCGATTCTGGCTACCACATCATTTTCACGAAAGGAACTTTTGATAATATTGGCAGCGGTCAAAAGCAACGTATCCCCGACCTCATGCCCAAGCGTGTCGTTGATAAATTTAAGTCCGTCCACATCACAAACGATAATACCGGCCGAAGTATAGCGCCCATCCTCCACCCGCCGCATTTCCTCCTCAAAATAAGCACGGTTATGGAGGCCGGTGAGCGGATCGTGCAGGCTCAAATACTTCAGGCGATCCTCCATTTGCTTTTGTTTAGTCACATCCCGGATAATCTCAATGGCACCTACGATATTCCCTTCTTTATCAAAAAGAGGGGAGGCCGTTCCCCAGATATAGGCTCCCTTTCCGCCATACATTTTGGGCAAAAAAGATGCACAGTGCAAAACATCGCCTTTTCTCTCAAAAATATCGTAGAACAGGCTCGGCTGGCTCTCTGGATCAAAAATAAAATCAGCTAAAACCGGACGCGGGTTTTCGTAAAAGGGTATCGAGTACTCATAATTACCCTTACCCAGCATTTCTTCTTTTGGTACCCCGGTCATCTCCTCCATCGCCCGGTTCCAGGCAATAACCTTCCTCTCGCGGTTAATTACAAAGGTAGCGTCGGGAAGAAATTCAATGATATCCTGGAGCCGCTGGTTGGCTAACGCCAGGTCTTTCTCTTTTTCCTCCAATTTTTTATACTGCTGCCTGAGCTCCTCCTCTGTAGCCATCAGCTCTTCATTAATAGCAGTCAACTCCTCATTGGCTGCTATCAATTCCTCATTGTTCATCCGCAGCTCTTCTTTAATCCGCTCACGCTCGGTTATGTCTATCCCCGTGGCTATAACATACTCCACCAAGCCGTTATCACCAGGAAGTATGGTAGCTGACCAGGCAATCAAACGTCTGTCCCCGACTTTTGTTAAACAATAACTGTCAAATAGCTTTGGATACAGGCCGTTACAAAGCTCCTCGAAAGCAGCCATCACCATTTCCACCTGTTCCGGTATTAAGAATAACTCCCAGAAGCACTTATCTTTTACCTCGTTGAACAGGTAGCCTGTGATTTGTTCGCAGGTCTGGTTGAAGCGGACTATCCTTCCTGCTGGGTCCAAAACTACTACCAGGCAACCGGCCACATCAAGGACCGCTAAAATGAAATCACGCTCTTTTTTGAGCTCACGCTCGGCCTGCTTTCTCCCTGTAATATCAGTAATCAGCCCCACTGAGCCGGCAAAACGCCCATCCCTGTCACAAAAGGGGGCGGCAGACACTATTGCCCATAAGTCTGTGCCGTCTTTCCGGCGGTACTTACAATCGTATTGCTCCGCAATACCCTGCTTGCGGCGCTTCATGACGGTCCTTACAGCATCATGGTACCTTTCATCAATAAAATCATATATTGCCCGGCCGATCATCTCCTCTACGAAATAGCCCAGCATCTCGGCCATCTTTTCATTAACAAAGGCTACCCTACCGTCAGCGTCAATTACCAGGATACCTTCGTTGGCTGTTTTAACTACCCAACGGTACCACTCTTCATGTTCCGCCAGCGCCATCTCCACCGGTTTTATTTCAATTTTATTAAGTTGCATAATTTGCAACATTTCCTTTCATACCTTCCTGACAATGGAACAAATCTTTAACCTGGTTTCTGAAACCCAGGCAAATATGACCGCCTGAATTCCTCTCCCGCCAGTCAAGTGGGAGATTAGGGTCACAGAGTTCAATCTCCGAATCTGTGACTCGCCCCAAAAACCTTTTCCTTTCTTGAAATAATTTATTTATAAATAATTTATTTACCTAATATCGATTTGCCAAATTAACAGGTAAATGATAGGGTATTGGTATTTTTTTCGACAATGTTTACCGATTACCTGCTACAATTATCGACAATTATCGAGAAATTCGACTTTAAATATCAGTAAATTCTGACTTTAATTTATATTTTTCTCCTAATAATTAAGTTGTCCAGAAAGCACTGCCAGCTAACTGGACAACTGAACTCCCACTTGTTTTTCATACCCCAAAACAAAATCCATATAAATCAATTAGACAAATCTGGAGCGGGTGATGGGAATCGAACCCACGTACCCGGCTTGGAAGGCCGGGTTAACCTGTTTTAACTCCTGAGATGTTGGTGCTACTAGACTACCCTAGTTTCACCACCCTGCCAGCGTAACCGGCTAGGACTACCTGCTATATGTCTCACAAATAGCCAGGCCGGTGGCCTTAGTTGATCTTATCATCTTATTATTCGTGGGTCAAGATCTTTATATACCGACCTGTACCTCGTTACTCTGCAGCGACCTGTTTCCTTTCTTGTCCACACTGGTCATCACGAAGTAGTACTTTCCGGCATGCATGCTCGCCAGAGTGTACTGGCTGATGTTCCGCTCATTGATTATATCAGCTATGAAGTATGGCCCTCTCTTCCTGTAACTTATCCATATCTCATACTTCACGACATCCGCAGACCGCGACAGTCTCCACTTCAGCCTGATATTGCTGGTGTTAGTTATATACCACCCCTGTGCTGCGTGTATCAATTAAACCACCAGCCTGCATATGATGTAATCCCCTTCTTCAACCGGGAAGTCTATATGCAGCTTTCTTCCTTCAACTGTATAGTCACTTTTGCTTACAAGTATCCCGTTGCGAAAGACCAGTATCGAGCCATACCATGGATTGAAGTCAAGGTCGAAGTCAACCTGGTCTGTTGATGTGATTGCGAATGTATTCTCCTGTTCTGTTTCTGTCCACAGAGCCATGATAAATCCCTTCCTTAATTATGTGACGTACCCTACGCCTAAAGGCATAGGGCTTCTCGCTTCATCCTATCTAGCGGTAGTCCACGAAGGCTCCGTCCGAGCCTAGTAATAGTGGTACCTAAGCTGCTTGCATAGCTAATGCTCTCTGAAGGATGTTCCTGGCAGCGTTAACGTCGCGGTCTATAGAGAGCCCACAGTATGGGCAACAGTGCCAGCGGTCATTAAGGGTTTTGGGCACAACGTTACCACAAGCAGAGCACTCCTGGGATGTGTTGCGTGGGTCAACTGCGACTACTTGCCTATCAGCTAGGCAGAAACTGAATGATTTGTAAACGTTAGTTACGTAATGCCTGGCGAAACGCTTCTCGCTTCTGTATATCCTCGATAGTTAGTTTCTTGTTTGACCTTTGTGTACTCATATATCTTTGAAACTCGATTGCGATCTGCGCTTGTTGTTTTTTTAACACGCAGAAATGGTTGAATTGCGCTCAGGAATTCCATTGCTTGCATCGACATAATTCGCCAAGCCCAGCAAGGGCGTCGTCCTTTCCTGTTGCGGTAATGCGAGTTATCAGAAATGTGTCCTCCAAATGTAGTGTGAAGCCATTCTATTAATTCTCTGTCTGTGTTGGTAATGCTAACTTGTAGCCAATAATGTGGGCTCTCCGTGCCCTTTTTAGGCTTACTGACACAAATAGTAATTGAGCCTTCGCCATCGAATAAACCTACAACATAAGCTAAGGTTAAGGAAACGACTTCAAGCCTCTTCTCTTGCTCCGTATTCGGGTAGAGCTTGTACTTGTACAGCTTGAGCATCCTTCTCCGCCTCCCTCCTGAGTACATCAATGACATACTGGTGCATGGACCTGCGTCTAGCGAAGGCAGCACGCCGTAGCAACTCGTGCAAGTCTGGAGTTAGGCGGAGAGGAAACTTAACCGTCTTCTCCATAGGTACACCTCCATTTGGCTATTATGGACCTCCATTACTATATAGTACCTATAGAGAGCATTGTTACTTCGCTCGTACTGATGACTTTAGTACCGCCGCTTTCATCCCATCCCCTAAAGGAGATGGGTTTTCCCGCGGCTGTGATATAAGTACTTACACGCCCGCTATTGTATATGCCATGTATATACCAGAGGAGTGCAGGTCTTTTTTCTCACAGGCGGTATTGATTATTATACTGTCATCTTTATAGGAAATCAGGTCCAGTTCCTCCAGAGTTGCCAGCGCTGGCTGGAGCACTTCAGCGTAGTTTCCAGCGATCCTGTTTAGCCTGTTGGTGTAGATTGCCTCGTAGATGATGCCTATCAGATTTCTGCTGAGACTTATATGCTGTGTGACCGCCTGAACTATTCCCTTGGGTTCCAACCTGTCATTGTAGTTATTAATGTCAAGTGTAAGGGCAATGTCCCAGGGTTTCCTGACTGAACTATATGTATCACCGCCGCCAAACCAGATGAACCATGTGTTGTCCAGTCTGAACCGGATGTGCTCGCCCGTATTTGTCTTGCTGAGGCACGCTGGGTTTGCCCGCCGGATTAGGAACACCGGCTGGGGGTTACTGCAACCGTACGGCTCCAATATCTTAAGCTGAGCAATCTCGTCCATATTGCCAGCGTCCTTAGCTGTGATGACAGCGTCAATATTTACAGCCGGCGGCTTTGGCAACGGAAGTATCTTATTTAGCACAGCCCGCAAAGTATCTACTTTGTCCGGGTATACATTTACTCCTACGGCCTGCTTGTGGCCGCCGTAGGAGGCCAGGCATTCTTCCGTTTGCCTCAGCGCGTCTATCAGGTCATACCCGCCAGGCGCCCGGCCTGATCCCTTCCATGCATCACCATGTTCACCAAGCACTATAGCCGGCCGCCCGTAGTGGCTGCACAGGTGACCCGCCACCAGACCGGCTATACCATGAGGTATATTCTCGTCAGAGACGACTATTATCCTGTCGTCCTTTGTGACACTTAGTCTTTCCAGTATTGATGTCTTTATCTCCGCCACCAGCCGCCGGCGTTCCTGGTTGAGTTCTACCAGCCGTTCTGCCAGCCTGTATGTTTCACGTACGTCATCGGCAATGAACATTTCAAGGGCAACGTCTGGACTGCCAAGGCGGCCCGGGGCGTTAATACATGGAGCTACTATATATCCTATCGACTGTGCGTCCGGCGTGTCCAGTTCCAGCACATCCCGCAGGGCTGTTATACCCGGCAGGCTGACCAGAGGCCACAACTCCAGTCCCTGTTTGACTATATACCTGTTTTCATGCTCCAGGGGCATTATATCGGCCACTGTGGCTACCGCAGCAAGCACAGTCATTTCAGGGGGTATCCGCATCTTGAGTTCCTGTCCTATTTCTTCTATAAGCTTGTAGACCAGTCCCGCCGCACAGTAACCGGTAAACTTCATCTGTCCGCTATAGTACTCGGGATTGACAAAGCATGCAACCGGCGGCCGGCCGTACATCGGCTCGTGGTGGTCCACGACTATGACTTCAATACCCCTGGCCCGGGCCTCCGCACATGCTTCAATATCATTGGTGCCGCTGTCCACAGCTATGATCAGCGTGGTACCTGCCTCCGTTGCCTTTTCCACGGCATACCTGTTAAACCCGTATCCAATAGAGCGGTCGGGTAGGTACCAGTCGACGACACCTCCCAGCCGTCTCAGCCACAACACCAGCATCGCTGTAGCGCAGATCCCGTCTGCATCGTAGTCGCCTGATACAAGTATCTTGCCATCTCTTGTATGCCTTATCACCAGGCGGCTCGCGTCCTTAAGCTCGGGAATGGCTGACGGGATCGTCCTCTTGTCCGCTGATATATAGTCGTAGGCATCCTTGCTGGACCTGAATCTGCCGGCCAGCACCTCGCTGACCAATTTGCCGACGCCATCTGCCGTTAGCTCCGCAGGGTTAAAGTTCCGCTTGTTCAGCCGCCAGATCGGGTTAGACATGTTATCCCCCCAGGATAGTTCCTTTGAACTGCTGTTCGCCGGGTATCTCGTGAATTACTTTCAATATGACATTGGTTGACTGGGGTAATCTGGTTCCCCTGTCGGCCAGGTAAGCCGTCCTTACAGTCGGAGATGTCTGCATCACGTACCACGGTTCCGGATCTTCGCCCACATATAGCCTGAACTCCGCCGAACACGTGCCGGTGCCACAGAATCCTATGAGATACCTGATTCCGTCTGCTGTCCAGCGGCAGATCTCCTGTTCTACATTCGGCGGGATCGATATGCCGGTATTATTTCTTGCCAGCATGCGGTTCTCCACCACCCGCTAGCTTTAGTTTTGCTTCGTTCCGTATCCTGCGCACCTTTGTGGTGCTGAATCCAAATTCTTCGCCTATTTCTCTATCCTTCCATCCCTTATCATAGTACAATGCAAGTATTCTCCTTTCAAGAGGCGACAGGTTATGGAATATCTCTGAACAGGTGTCGCCGTTAATCCAGTTTTCGTCCAGCGGCGTATCCCCTTCATCTATCAGCGCGAGGAGCGGTTCATCTACTCGAATCTGCTCTACCAGGTTCGCGTCGTCTTCAAACTCGTCCGGTTCCGTTACGTTGTAGTTGCGGGCGATCATTGAAACCGGGTCATTTGTCCAGGCTGACAGTCTCTTGTAAGCTCTGTAATGAAAAGCTTTGCTGACGTAAACATGAAAAAAGCACCCGTTGTCGTTGTGGTACTTCTTGGCCATAGCCAGAAGCTCGCTGACCAGCTCCGACCGGATGTCTTCCTCGTCATAGGGTGAGAACTGTTTTGTAATCATGTTAACCATTATGAAGATTAGCTGTTTTGCCTCATTGTCCTTATAGTAGGCGCTTATTACCTTGTATCTGTCCAGCCGATTCCTCATGAACAGGGTTATAAAGCGCCTGAGGCATATGTTCCTGATATCTATTACGCCGTTTTTGATCAACTGCACGAAGTTTTCTATAAAACCGCTGAATGCCTGGATAAGCTTCAGGGCGGCCTCGTTATTGCCGCCCTGGTAAGCTTTTACCAACCTGTCCACTTCCTGATAGTCATATCTCTTTCGTTGTGTTCTCTTTAATGTCATGTTGCTTCATCCTTTTGTGGGTCGTTGTGCTTTTGGACCTGTGGTTTTTCCTTCCTTTGCCATCTATCTGGTTGTCACCCTGCATATACATATGCAGGATAGCGATTGCATCGGTAATGTCGTCCGCATGGGGTTTTTCTTTTATGCAGTCAAAATCCAGCTCGCCACTGTAGAGCTCCACCACAGCCCGGGCCACATCTTCTTTGTTCGCATTGCCACGGCCGGTTACCGCCCTCTTCACTTTGGCTGGCGGTATTATAGCTACCTTCACTCCATACCTGCTGGCCGTCAGCATTACGGCGCCATGCACAAGGCTTAATTGGTAGGTGGTTTTGGGATTACAGGCTGTGTAACACCCCTCCATAGCTATCTCATCTATCTTATGCTTTTTGATCAGTTCGCCTAGCCACTCGCTTATAGCCAGTAACTTGTCCTGCAATGGTCTATTTTTGTCCAGAGTAAATATTCCTGTTATCCATTTTTCATCGTCACAAATTGCGTAGCCACTGTGATTGAGTGCCGCATCAATGGCGCAAACAGTTTTCAGCATTTGCCCTCCTGTTGGCCTATAATTATACCAGTGCTTATTCGCACCAATTGTCATACCTGTCACTGTTTCTTATGCCGGCGTAGAAGCCATCTACGAACGCCCTCATAAGGTCTATTGTCCGCTTGTCGGTCGGCATGTTGGGAAATCTTTTACTCAGTTCTTCTCTTAATATATAGTTGCCCCAAAACTCATTAGTGGCTTTTATGATGAATTCACAGGTAATTGCGGCTGGATGCCCCCGATTTCAATCGGGGGAGGAAAGCCGCCTAACCTCCCTTCTATGCAACGTATTTGTACCTCCAAGAGGCAAAACATACAAACTTGCAATCATCTGGTTTAGCCTGTTGGGTTAGTCTCTTGCCAGTATTGATGTCATGCAGACTTATTCTGTTGTTTATGTGCCCGCCAACATAGCACAGGCCGTATTTTGGGTGCTTAACGTAACTGCCACGTTTGAAGCCAAGTGACCTTGTACCACATGATCAGTAAGTAATTATCTTGTCTCTTTTGTACCACCTATTGCATTTACTACACAAAACCGAAAGATTTTCTAATGCAAAAAGTTGAACTATTTCTTGTTCGTTTTTAGCTGTTGACAGTGGAACTTTATGATCTATATCGAAATTATTCCAATCAATTGCTGAACCACATATTGGACACTTGTAATTATAGCGTTCCATCTCTCGTTTAATATGAGCTACAAACTCTTTTTTGGTATATGGTAAACAATTCCAACTTTTGCCTTTTAGATACTGTCGTAAAGCTACACGCAATCTATTAATCATTTTACCTTCTGGAGTTTGCCGCCATCTCCTACGATACTCTCTGTTCTTTTTACACCTCTTCAAAATTCTTTGTTTATCAGTTAATAGTGGTAAATATCTAGGACTTAGTCCCATAGATTTACATCTCTCATTATGAGCCAACAGAATTTGTTTCGCTTTTCCTGGATTACGATTTCTATTTATAACAATTTTATTCTTGCACGTCTTACATGGTTTTCCTTCGCTAACAGAACGCTTCTGTACTTCATAAACCTTCTTACAAATTGGGCATAAACAAACTACCAACTTATGGCTGCCATTGGATAGTTCATTAGGATAATAACCAAAACGTCTTTTTGTTTCCTCATTCAAGACAATTCCCATTTATCAACCTCCCTTACGTTGCTACCGCCATCGCAAGCCCCCGAATTTATTCGGGGGTAGTTGACTGTCTGCCGGATACGGTTCTTCTTTGAGTTGCTCTTCCATTTCTCTTTTCTTTCTTCTGAGAAACTCCTTCAGGCTTTCCCTCGGATAAGAAGGTTCTTTGTGGGAATAGCTGCCTGCCGGATCTGTCTCTTCCTGCAAGCACTTTACAAAGTGTTTGATAAACTCATCTTCTCTTTTCTCAAAGAACTCCTCTAAGCTCTCTGCCATCGAATGATTCGCCTCCACTCTTAATCTGACTCGCCGGTCATCGCCAGGTACTGGTTCCATTCGTCGTCTGAATATGCCTCAGACTTGAAGGGAGGCGGTTCCTTTTTAAACTGCTTGTAATGTTTGGAGAGGTGGGAATACGCTGCTTTCTTATCAGGGGGCGAGGTTTTCATAAGGAAACTCATTGCAGCTTTTACTCCTCCCCAGACTACGTAAAGCGTACCATTCTTGACATCGTGGTGAGGATATTTATATGACCCGAAGTTTTCTGGATCTCCATCAACGATCAGGAAGGCCTTTTTATACTTTCCCCAGTTAATCTTGTCCTTTGAACCGGAGCCATCACTGCTTGCCCATTTGGCAATTCTCGCTCTTGCGGCGGCCGCGTCCCAGCTACTACTGTCATCGGTTGGCCCGCTGCTATAGGGGACTACGCCTTCAGTTGCGTTTCCTTCAGGCTCCACATCCCCGGCGGCAAGTTCGATTTCCCTGACCATCTGCTGGATTTCTTCTCCTGTCGGTATCCTACCCTCGTCTGCAAACTCCTCCATGGCCTTCCTGTATTCCTCGGAGATTACCTTAATAGTGCCATCGTCGTGTTCCTCGATTACTGTCTGTCCAGTTTTGGGGTTAACGATTCTTATAAATCCCATTTGTAGTCCTCCTTTTGGCTAATTAGCTAGTAACCATTTCATCTGTGCGCACAGGAAGTAGTATGTGCATCTATCGCAGTCCCGGCCGGCCGCCGGGTAGTAAACCCTGCGCCCTATGCTGTCGATTACGCTGTCAACCACTACTTCTGTTACCTTCAGGTCTTTGCTTCCTATATTGATTGATTCAAAGCGCCCCTGTTCAATGTAATATACGCCTACCGCGTTGAGCGGCTTGTTCAGCAGTTTCCGGCAGGCGGCGCTGGCCGCTATCACCGAGAGGTCAGCGCTGACCAGTTTGCGCTGTTGTTTGTTCTTGTCCTGCTGCAGCATGACCAGTTCCAGTTGGCGGCCTCGTTTGACCACTGTGTCTATTACTCCAGTTACTGCCCCATGTTTCAGGTCTATTGTATATTTGCAGTTTATCAGCACCGGCTGGCCTCCATATTGTTTTAGCTGCTCCTGCATGGCAACGCACTGTTCGAGTCCCCGTTTGAGCGCGCCCGGGTCAAGCTTCTTTCTTACAGCAGAGAGATGTTTAAACGTGGACTTTATAAGCCTGTTGTAGGCGTTCTTGACCTCGTGTTTATTCGGGTATGAACCTCCTTGTGCGCTGTACATAATAAAGTAAAACACCCGCCTGATACAGGTATAGTGCAGGTTGTCGCTGTCTGTTTTCACACCTGCGGGCGTTTCATGTTTGTAGTGGTAATATAGTGGGCAATAGCAGTAATCTTTGATCGATTCTATATCATACGTTTTCTGCTCTGCGTTGCACACCATACGGTATTGCACTGCCCATCTGGCCACCCGGCACAGATCGATCCAGTATGTCTTCTACTTTATTGCGCACACATTCCCAGTGAATGCTCCACTTTCTTTCGTATGCGGCTACCCGCGGGTCGCTTGAGTACTCCGTAATCTCCTGCTTACACCAGATGCATTTCTGCATTACTTCAACTCTCCTTCTGTTGCCTTGTTGGACTTCTGGTAGTTTGCCAGGGAAATGATTAGCTTGGGCTGGGGCTTGTTCTTCATAAGCCACCTCAGCCTGAACCAGTTTGTGCATTTGTAAACTCCGTACCAGGTGATTACCCTATGCCTTTTATCGCTGCAAATAAAGTCCAGCACTTTCAATAAACCTCCAGATATCTTCCAGGTCGTAATCAGGATATATGCCGAGGAGTAGGGGCTTGTCTTGTTGGAGGATAATCAGCGTCGTTTCTTCCGGCTGTAGCAAGATATTGTATCTTACGGAAAACCTGTTGTCGTCGATTGAGTTTATATGTGTAATCAGCCCGGTCTGTATGCGGTATTGATCGTTCTCAGGCCACGACACCGCTATTATTTCCTGTAATGGCCTAAGGGATTTAGCTGTCGCGTCATCACACAGCTCAAGATAGTAGTTGTATTTTACGTCGTCCAGTAACCGTACAAGGCAAAGTTTCTTTGCTGCTTTCCTGTCGTCTACTGCTTCTACGCAGCCTGGTATCACCCTCTGTACCGGGATTAGCCCTTTCTCGCCCGGCTCATACTGAAGCATTGTCACCGGTATTATGTTTCCCTGCTGCAGGTACCCCGTGCAGGTCAATACCCTGGTAATGTACTGTGTGCCGTCGGTTGACGGCCTTGAATCTATCACGGCTCCCGTACTTCCGCCGGCCGTCACTACCGGATAGAGTACATATTTATAATAGTCATCTCCTACGCTCTCATCCTGGGGAAGGAGCATTAATTTTGCCCTCCGCCCGCTTCCTGGTCCTCCTATAGTCAATCCCTCCTTTCTACTTATGTCTGTGAGCTCTGTTGGAGAAGTTTTCCCGCCTGATCATCAATTCCCTCTCTTTCTCTGTGTGGTGGCATACGGGAATCTCGCACCTCTGGCATTTGACGAACAGGTGAGAGGCTTTGACCATGCACCTGAAACATATAGGACAGGGGGAGTAGCGCGGGCAGTTTACCCGGGCCGCTTCCTCTTCCCATATTCTTCTGTTTGATCTGATGGTGAATGTATCAGACATTTGTACTACACCTCTTGATCGCTGTCGCCGGCTTGTGCTTCTTGTTCCTTTTTTATTGGGGAACCTGCCTGACAATATTGCTCCAGTCGTTGCTGGATTGCCTTGTTATATGCACTTGATCTTCCAGTATATGGCCCACTGACCATCCCTATCTTGTAAGTGATTGCCGTGTCTACGATTACTTTATCTGTGTCAGCGTCCATGTATAATGCCGGTTCACTACAGTTGGTCAGGTCAAAATACATTTCACACCCATATTCATTTGCACATTGGATTACAATGTCGCATTCATCTGGCCATACAGGGTATCTATAATATAAGGGAACCCAGATTTTGATTGTGTTGTTCTCTATTGCTACTCTTTTAATTGACCCTGTGAGAGTGCTATAAACTACTTCGTCTTCGCTCAGCACTATGACATGGATATCTGCTGATCCGTATGTTACGATGTATGCTTCGTTGTTTTCGTGGTGACCGTTCTCCATTAACTTATCTGCTACCTCATTAAACCTATCAATAAGCGGCCACCTGTTGTATTTTTCATCATCACTACGTGGTTCGAGTTTTATCGGCCCGCTGATACCTTCCCGCCCGCCTGTAGTTTCATCACTCTTATCTGGTAATGGTCTGATATATGCCAAGAGTGGGTCTTTTTGTGGAACTACCGTATAGCCGCATTTTTGGCCGAACTCAATTATATTTACCCATGGGAACCCGTCTATTAGTGTGTAGTTGAGTAACCTCCCTTTTATTGCTAGCTTGAAACCATCCCATTCGAGGACTTCCCCAGTGATACGCGCCAGCTGGTGCGCATGTGCCAGGTAAATCGCTATCTGGTCTTTTTCGTTGATTCTGATATATGGCTTGCTGATAGCCGCCATACCGACAACGTCGGCCAGCTTGTTGTCGATTTGAATGATTCTGATATATGGCTCGCTGATAATCGCCATACCTGTGCCTCCTATCTATTTTTACTGCTGATAGTATCTAGGTACTTCCGGTGGGTCGCATCGTCGGGTTCCTGGAAGTATGCCAGCTCGGGAATGAATTCAAAACAGATGCGCCCCTTGTAGGAGTTAAACTTGTTCTTTGCTACATGGGTCTCGAAGACGGGATATTTGGCCACGTCGTTGGGCAGGTAGAAGAAGACGTCGGCGTTCTCGCCCCTGCTGCCCACGTCGTTGTAGCACAGGAGGATAGACTTGGCTTCGTAGCGGATCTTGACTGACTCCCGGATATCATCCAGCACTGGTCGCCGTAGACCGTTTAGCTTTCTCAGTTCGGCAGTGCAGACTACCGGAATATCAAGTTCGTTGGCGGCTTCAGAGAGGGTTTGCGCTATGTAGTCAAACTTGCTGTTCTCGCTGGATGTCTTTATATCGGGCAGGATATCGTGAAAGCTGTCGACGAATACTACCAGCTGCATGGGCTCTTCCAGGGCGAGCAGGTCAACCCGCCGGCTTTTGATTAACTCCAGCAGCTGCCCGATGTTGCCCGCCTGGGCCCCGTCTATTATTTCATATTTAAGTGCCATCTGTTTGAGAGTTTCTACCACGCTTTTTACAGAATTGAACGGCCCAGGCTCTCTTTCTTTGACTACACCCGCCCGTTTTACCGTGTTTATCGGCAGTCCGGAGATGTGAGCTATCAGGCGGCAGTACTTCTCAAACTTCGTATCATCCAGGGTAACGTCAATGATGTGTATGTTGTTATTGTAATTAACCATCTGCCAGGCCAGCTGGTTGATAAACAAGCTTTTGCCGGAGTTCGACTCAGCGGCAACAATATGAAGGCCCGGCTGGAGTCCATTTAAGGCTCTGTCTAATCTGCGCCACCCTGTTTTGAGCCCTTCCCTCCCGCTTTCTATTACGGTTATGAACTCCTCAAGGTCGCCTATTGCGCTGTCCATCCAGGGCAGTACTGCTGCGTTACTTGCCAAACCTGCATTCCTCCGGTGTACACAGGGCTACCTGTTTAAAAGTGCGGCACCCAAATTTGTAGTCGTGCTTGTAAACAGAGTTTACCGAACGCACTACCTCCCTGCTGTCAAGGCGCGGCTGGCACATGGCCCTATTCCAGTCCAGCAGTCTGGCTGTGGCCGTTTTTATATCCATTCCCGTCTGTTTGAAGTAGCTGGCCAGCGCAGTTGCAATGTTGTTTCTGGTTCCTTTGGAGGCAGTTGTGGTCAACACATTCTTGACACATGGCGGCATATACTTCAGGGTGCCGGCTTTTCTACCGCTGCTCACTTCTCTGTTATCCCTTATTTCGTTTACCCTGGCCAGGGCGCGTGCTACAGCTGTTCCAACAGGCGGCGGGTCTTCTCTAGGGTTTTTGGCTATAGCCTTGATCTCGTCAAGACCCAATCTGAGCACCTCATCATGCGCAATCCGCACTTTGTACAGCCCGCTCTTTTCGTGCCTGGAATTGACCAGCCGCCACATGCGCACCCGGTCGTATATCCGCAGGTCAATACTGTCCAAGTGCCGGCCGGGATGACAGGTGTGGATATCGGAAGCGATCTGGTGAAAGATGTCGTTCAGGTTTTCGCACGGTTCCAGACCGAAGACCTTTGACGGAATCAGCACGCTCAGCCCCTTACAGCCGGAGAAGTACACGGCAGTATGGTTTTTCTTTATCCCGTAGTAGGTATCAAGGATAGCCATCAGGTAGAGAAAATCACGCCGTAGCCTTTGCCATGCTTCTTCCCCACCTTCAAACAGGCCGGGCATGTCCAGGTCGATATAGAAAAAGGGAGCATAGATCCTGCCCCTCTTTTCCATGTTTGCATACCTGTAGGCGGTTGCAAACACGCCGGTGTTGCCGTACCTGGCTCTCAGCGTTTCTATATCTTCCGGCGTAACCATGATATTACGGTGGAATCCGCTTTTGCTTTTAACACCAAACTCAACCCACCGGAATTCCTTGTCCTGCTGCATATACTACCCCCTACTTTAATGATATACTGTATCTCAACTTATGTCAATACCGTGTTACATAGTTTGTAATACTAACTTACCCGGCCTGTAATATTGACCCGACAAAAAACCCGCCTTCTGGCGGGGTTGCAGTAGCATAATATTAGATATAGTCTGACGAGCTGTCTCTGTAGTATAGCTCAATGCGTCTTAAGACCGGCCGGTATAGCTGGCTGTCAGTTGTCATGGAAACCTTCAGGTTGAGCCTGCCGTCCACGATGTCAGCGGGAAGGTTGTGCGGTTTTATCGTTGTGCCTCCCGAGGCGATTTCCCATTCTATATAGTCGGGCGTGTCAGGGACGATTTCCACCTGTTCCAGTTTCCACGGCGCTACGCCTGCCATATCAACAGTAGCAGTAAATATAGCCTTCTCTTTTGTGGGCACGACCATTTCGACATTGAATGAGGCTAGCCCAAGATGATATACTGGTCCCTCTATGGAATACTGCGGCGTAGACTGTTTGAGCGTTACCCTTACAGCCTGTGCTGTCTGTTGAGGTACGGGAATAAGAATCATCCCATTATCTCCAGGCCAGATGTTTTCCACTGTCTGCCACGTTGACTGGTTCATATACTCGACCTTTTCTACACTGACTGTGTAGAGCGGAAAGGTGATTATCCTGATCTGGTTGAATACTGCTCTGTCCAGAACCTCCACCGGCAGCTGAACAGTATAGACAGCCGTGGTGCTGTTTGTCTCACTGTCACCTGTTACCTGCCTCCACCACGGCATATTGCCGTATATGGCGCATAATGGATTTGTTTCTGTACCACCATAGCCGGCGTCGGGGGACACATCCACTTTAAGCGCCTGCGGCGCCAGCACAGTACCGTCCTGCGCCGTGACAGTCAGGAGTGAGTTTTCTGCCTCCGTTCTTAGTGTGGCAAGGTTGTAGCCGGCCAGGATTAGACCATTAATGTCAGGAAATAGCGCAGCTGCCGGCACCACCTGCCGCCATAAACCGTCGGGCTGGAGCACTGGCCTCTCCAGTTCACTCTTGAGAGCCCGGACCTTACTGGCCACTGCCGCCTCCTGTATTCTGGTTACGGCAATCATTGTTTCCATATCAGCTTCAAGCTGGTTGTATTTTTCGTACAGCAGGTTTATATCACTGGTCACCTGCCGATAGAACTCGTTAAGGTTGTGGCTTTGGCTACGGAACGGGATGAGCTTTTCCTGCATTAATATACTCCCCCGGTATTATGAGATTTTCTATCTGCTTTACCTTCGTGCACAGTTGCTGGGTATGTTTTTCCAGCACTGCTATGTCGCGAGTTATGGTGTTTTTGATCTGGTTAACTTTATAACTCTCAATCGGCCCACAAAAGCGCATGTTTACCAGGCGCGAGTACAGAGTCGGCATCTGTTAATTACCTCCATTGTATAGTGTAGCCGGTTAGAATCGGGCTGAAATCGGGCGTGTCTGTGTCCATACTGGCCATAAACCTGACTAGAGCGCCGGTGCTGCCCTGGATGTAGTACCGGCAGAGGTAGCGCATAAAACCTGTCGATTTTGCTGGATAGTTGACCAACAGCATGCCATTGTGGTAAGCAGCTATATTTAGAACTGGACTACTTCCTGTATGTTTCATATTCTCCAGGGAAACTATCTGTGCTGGTTTTTGAGACAGACAAGTAATGGACGCGCTGTCTTCAAGGTACAGCATTGGGTCGAAGAAGAATTCTTTATCCGGTGTCACTATTATCTCAATAAGGTTCCATCCATTGTACAGTTTGAGGTTGTATTTGTTGTTTTCCTTTGCCTGTTCTATGCTGTTCACATATACATTGCATGCTGCACTTGCCGGGGCCGGCCGCCAGTTTTCTATTACTGCCCCGTCGGGCATATCTATCAATGCATAGGTGTAGAGCCGGTACATCTGGCCGCTATGAACGGTCAGGCCGGTGGACATTGGTATGTAGCGATATATAGTCGCTCCTTGTCTCAGTTTAAACCAGTTCTCCAGCGTGGGTTCGCCATTATCTACTGTGACATTTTCTACTGCCCACATATTTAGACCGGGGTATAACTCGATACTGCTGACGTCTGGTTGTTCGCTGAACTGGTAGAGTACATAGATACCATTCTCTGTCTGTACAGGTGTATCAGTAGGATTATACGAGATATACTCGGTCGTTTTGTCTCCAAGCCAGGGTATTCTTACCCATTTGCCTGCCGAGACAATCTGCCAGTGAATGCGGCGGTCCTCTTGAAAGCCTATATGGTATGTCACGCTAGTTCCCTCGGGCAGGCTGATCTCCGGTTTTACCCGGACCTCACTACCTTCAATCTCCACTGCATGTGAGACATATGTCCCATTGTTTGTGTACTTGTTGTACAGCAGGGTAATATTGCGTATGCAAAAGTAATGTTTCTTGCCCGTGTCGGTGTCGTAGTTGCTTTTGGTAATAACTAGCTCTATTGAACTTACAGGCTGGGTGGAAAATACCCACCAGGTCTTGTCCTCGTTGACAGCTGTTGCTTTATTGCCGTTTACCAACACTGATATATCGTCATACCTGCTAATGATATCAACAAATACAGTATTACCAGTAACGGCTCGCCGCGGCCTGACTGTAATAACCAGCGTCGCTGATGTCGTGTCGCCCGCGGAAAGTACCCATGCCTCATCGTTGCCGGCTATAATGCTGGTTATACTACCGCTCTGCTTGGTAGGGCTTTTTGCTGGCTCTACACGCCATAGCATATCACTATCTGATATGTCCTGTTTGCTACACCACCCATCTTGCTGTTGGAGGGTGACACACATGCGTTGAAAGTCGATTTCGCAGTTTTGTTCTGGAAGTTCTTCTGCTTCTTTATCAAACAGATAAGATAGATGGGTGAATCTCTCTACAAAGCTGCCGGTAGCGCTGTCTGTCTTGATGCTATTCAACCCCTCGACGTACGCCAGCTGTCTCTTTATGTACTGCCAGTCATTTTCAAGACTGCCACTTTCCAGTACGGTCAGCTGTCGCCTGATGGCCTCGAGGTCGGTATTCAGGTTTTCCAGGGCGGTTTTCCACTGTCCGCTGCTGGCTGTTGTTCCCGCTTCAATGGGCGGGCAGGCTGTCAGATAGGAGGAGCGATCTCCTGTTATATTCCGCACATACTCACTTACCAGCACACCCTCTGGCCGCGTGCCGTGTTTCACTAACCAGCTTATCCCATTGTTCGCCAGCAGCTTGTTTTGTTTGCTCTTGACTGCCAACCCTACTCACCCGCCCTGGCCTGTTCGATGATAATAGTGTACTCACTCACTACTGGTGTAATATACTGGGCATAGCTAATGTCACCGTCACCAGGTCTGGCCAGTTCGATTCTCACCCGCAGTGTGTCTGGATGGCCATTCATATAAAGAGTATCGCTGTTACGCATGAACTGCGGTACATACTTGCCAAAGACAATGCGCCGCGGCAGATGGAACAGGGTGGCGTCCAGATCATTGCCGGCAATGTAATGCCAAGTTGCGCAATCGTCTACACTGAGACTGACTTTGACAGGCTGGCTCTGGCGCAGTGTAGATGGTACGGTATAGTCTACGTCCAGTTGTACTGAACCAATTCCACCCGGTATTTGATACAGTTTTGACACGTACTCAGCCTCTTCGTTGTACATGTGTGCAAGTAAACTTATCTGTTTCAACCCAATCTGGTACCTCAGGGCCGGTGCCATTTCTGCGGTGGGCAAGCTGAACAACTGTTCTATGACTACCGCCTCGTCAATAGTGGTTGTGCTGTTGGAACATTCAGGCTGAGAAATAAGCCCGGTAGCCGGATCGTATTTCATGCCGACTATGCTGATTGGGTATGGCTCCACTGGTACTCCAATCCATGTCTGGTAGCTTGTGTCTTGGGTTAGCAGTGACCTTGCTTTTCTCGTTAACTGGGGTATACAGGTTATAAACTTGGTCCGGTCAAGCACGGTGTATGCCAGCTGCTGTCTGGCGCCCCGTCCATCGTCAATGATAATGCTGTCAAGTTTGGCCGGTTTGTAGCCGGCAATTGATGGTATGAACGGCTCAACGACCACAGCTCCTATTACTTCAAGACTGTCCAGTTCCAGTTCCAGGTTTACAAACAGGCCGGCCGGGTCAAATTTCAGCCAGTGCAGGCCGCCGGAAAACATCGTATTGTGGTACCTGTTGTCTCTCAAGCCGCGGATCTTTTCGTATTCAAACCAGGTGTCGGCATTTCCATCCACAATGTGCCAGAGGTTTGTATGTAGTCCATCCCTGGCGTGATACATAGCGGTTTCTCTGTATACCTGGTGGATATTGCCCGGCTGGCCGTTGCCGTCGAGAATTCTCACCGACGCCACTGCAGCCTCGTGACTGACGGTACGCCCCAGGGTTAGCATGTTATAATCCGTAACTATCTCCGCTTCCTGTTTGTGTATAGCCATGCGGTCGTAGCTCTTATCGTCTACAAACGGCTCGTGAATGACCAGAATGTTGCCTGCGCCGGTATCAATGTCTGCCATATACACTTCATGTTCCAGTTTTGTGAGGCGGCAGTCTATCTCCGCCTGTCTGATGTTTGCTGTGTCGTTCCAGCGAATAACAGCCGCGCGTATTGCGTTTACCTCTTCTACCAGATTGTCTATCTTTTCTTTCGTTTCAGATAGGAACTGTAGAAAGTCCTCAGAGAGCGGGTAATCGTACAGCCGCATGATTGACTCCTTTCTCTAGTGCATAATTATCTTGATGCCGGCAATTTCAGGCGTGATACCGGTGAGTTTTCGACTGTGGCGCAGGAGTGTTGCTCTGACTCTCGCCCTTTCCAGTGCCTTCCAGTATGTCACGGTGATTGTCGAGTCGCCGTCAATCTTCTGGTCAAAGGTGATTGTCCTACCCGAGCAGGTGTAGTTAATTTGTCCGGTTACGAGAGTGCCACTCCTGTAGGCGGTCACGTTGTAAATTCCCTCGCCGCCGGCTGTTGCCGGCTGGGTAAGCACCCGGCCGTCGGGTGTGCGTATACTTACCTTTATCGGCACATACTGGCTATCCAGGTAGGAGGGGTTCCAGTCATCCGGAAGTAGCTCGATCAACCTGTTATTGATATATACATTGGCCGCGAGGGTGATCGTTTTATCCTCGTTTGTGCCTGCGAACTCTTCTGTAACCTCTGTCAGATGTTCGCCTGTTAATAAGTTGACTGTCTGTGCTGACTCATCGGGATCATATTTTGCGGTCAACACCCCAGGATACCTGGAGTGAAATACTATTGTTCTGCTGTCCACCAGACTATAGTCTATTCCTGGTTTCAGCATGACATGGTCGCAGTACACAGCCAGGTTGCCATTGACGGGAAAACGCAGTATGGCTGTGCGCTTTTCGTCCCCACCAGATATTCTAAGCAGTTCACGCTCTACCCTGGTCTGCCTGGCGGGTAATATCGGAAACCAGTTATACCCGTCTACAGATACGTCATATTCAATAGAGGTCTCCATATTGGCCGCTATGTTGGTGCCCGGATAGATCCCGTATTCCTCTACGGTTTCTATCTGGATACTATTGATGATGCTGTTGTTCTCTATTGGAGCGGACACCCACTGTCCTTCCGGGTGGTAGTCTATGGCGCCGACAAACAACCTGTCCAGGCTGAGTTCATACTCATACCAGACTCTTCTGGTTGCAGCATCTTCCTGTTTTGTGTAGTGCCTCTGGTTTAGCAGCAATGATACTCCAGTAACCGTTTTGTAAGGGAAACGCATATATACTGGTGTAAACATTACCGTACTATGCCAGCCTATATTCCACCCCGCGGGTGCAAGCAGTACCTGTTCGTTGCCGTCTGGTTCGTACAGGCTGACCGCTATCAGGTCCATTGGAAACTGGCTTGCTGGAGTGATGGTAATGCAGTTTATCCTGTACGGCTGGTTGAAATATATGTTAAGCAATAGGGGCGCTCCGGTTGTGATGCCGTAAAACCCTTCAGTTGGTTCAATAACCGTCGGCCTGGTTACCCGTGCTACTGCTCTCCACTGTTTTCCTTGCTTCAGATTCTCTATTCCACTGTCCTCGGTGTGGCTACCGTGTCTGTATCCAAACTCTAACCGAGCCTTGGGCAGGTAATTGATACTCCTGGCCTCTGGCAGTATGAGTTTGCCGTTCTCGTCCGGATGTATCATGCGGCAGGTGTACAACTCCTGGTCGTGTTCCATATCGCTGCTGAAATCTATATTCCCTGAGTTCGCTATGTTCAGTGCAACCTCTATCTGTTTGAGTCTCTGTTTGTACCTGGATACACTGTTCATCTCGTTGTACTGCTGCCTGTTTATAGCCATTTCCAACTGGTCTGCGGCAGCATACAGGCTTTCAATACTACTTCTGATTTCTTCCCAGGCAGTGGCAATTTCCTCTACGTCTATCAGCCCGCTGAATTTGTGTTCCCGCATCTGGTTTTCAATTCCCTGGGGCAGGTCGTAGTTGAACAAGTCGCCCACCTCTTTATATAGCGTCGGGAGCCCCGGCCTTCAGGCCGGGGAAGGAGACGCTATGAATTTTATACCCATACCCGTCGCTCCTCGCTCCCCGGTAACGTAGCCCCGTCAGACTTACACCTGGTGGCTGAGGCTGGTCACGGCCAGGCTTGCTTTCGCAAGCCCCCCGGGCTTTAGCCGCGGGGTCCGTGACCTCTACTTTAGTTCCCGAGAATCATATATACATAGTCCAGGTACACACCAATTTTGCCTGATGGTAGGAATTCTACTGCCAGCTGCCCGCCCGCATAGCTGAAGGTTAGCTGCACAACGGCATATCCACCCGCGCCAAACGTGTTGCCGCTTATATCGAGACTGGCGATCAGGTTGCTGTTCTCCGTAACATTTATAACTCCAACTGCCTCAGAGGTGGGTACTTCAGGGCGCATACGAATGTATAGCCTGTAGGGGCCTGGGCAGATTTGTATCTCCTCGCCCGGACAATCTATTACATTTGTTGCAGTCCCTGCCGGTATGTACACAGCATTGTACGCACCGGGGTCGTCAGCTGGGACTGCCGGCGGCAGATAGACATCAACCCCTGGCCAGAGATGCGCCGCTTTGACCCTGTCTTCTGTGGTTTCCGACCACTCCAGGTTTCCGTCGATCTTGAGGTCACAGTTGAGGATCAGCCTGTTGTCGGAATACTCCAGCATACCGCCCCCTACCATGATTGCCCCTTGGGTAGAGCCGTCTCCGCATATCACAGCCGGCGAGTCCGTTCTGGTGAACTGGCCGCTGAAGAAAGTGTACCTTTCACCTGCATTTATATGCCCGGGAAGCACGGCGCCAGTGCTGATGTTGCCACTTCCTATCACCAGCGGGCTGATGTTTAGACAAGCCACAGCCTCTACTTCTTTGGCTATGTCCAGGCCAATATCATAGGTACACGATGTATTTTTGCTTGCCATCAGAAACTGGAGTATATTCCAGCCAGGGTTAAGACGGATAGTTACCTGCTCCGAAGTACCTTCCACGTTATTGCCAGACAGCATTGCTATTTTGTTGCCATTGTGATAAGTTACTATATAATCCTCGTGTATTACCGGAAGAATTAGTTGCCTGGCGGCACTGGCGTAAATGCTTATGCTGTAGCGGCGCATTGTGTCGGGACCAAAGGTCGTGTCAGGTGTTCCTTTCAACCTGGCCCATGGGAAGTGCTTATACCCAATAAGCTTCTTATCCAGCGGGGTCGTGTCGAAAAACTCGTTCTTGGGGGGTTCATACTGGTGATTGATTTCTTCCATATAGTAAGCCGCCAGCATGGCATTGACTTCGCTCCTGGTATAGTAGCTGTCCAAACTGGCACCGCTGCTGGATTCCAGCGCTGCAAGACGTCCTTCTATGGCATTTATACTGTTTGTGATACCATTTAAGGCGGCGTTTATATTGTTAATACTAGCAGAGATGGTATCTATAGTCTGTGCCAACTTGTTATGCTGCGCCTGAAGAAGGTAGCCAAACTCCACCCGTTCCTTTTCCTCTATCTTGATACGCTCGTACAGCTTGCTCTCCACTGGTGTGAGGGTTTTGATATAGACGCCATCTGCTATCTGCTGCACTCTCAAGATCCTGACACCTCTTCTCTGGTAATCTGCACACCGACCACGGCATCCTCTGCGGTTCCATCGGCATAGGTATACGGCTGCCAGGCAAGCGTGGTCGTAACTGTTGTGTCCGGAGCAGTCCTGATTGCCTGTACTAACCGTTCCCCTTCATAAACCAGGTCCACCACCCATGCAGGTGCTTCTATCTTGACCAACCTGTCCTCCCGGTTTGGGTCACGGGTAAGTTTTATGTATCCCTCGTCCGGCCGAAGTTCGGGCGGCAGGTGTTCCCACCACAGTACGTTTTTGACCTCCTGGACAAGATCTATCTTGTCGTTTTCGCCGGGCTCACCACTATGGCTGTGTATTTTCGGGTGATGGTCGTCCGGCCCTATTTCTAGAAGCTCGCTATGGTACAGTTGCGGTTTTGGCAGGGGCGAGACAGCAGGCGGCGGCAGTGTGGGATCCTCAAAGTCCAGGCTGACCTCTTCATGTTCATCGAGGTTGATGTACAGCGTTGAATCGTAGTACAGCACACCCCAGGCGTCAAGACGCGGGCCGGCACTCTGTGGCTCTCTCTTAAACTTTGCTCTCAAATAGAGCCTGCTCCCATCTGTCCCGAGCTGTACTATTTCTCCGGTGTTTGGCGTTACCGGGAAGAAGTCTAGGCCGTTGTTGGATAGTTCGTAAGCAATCTCGTCTCCTGCTGGGATGTAGTCTCTTACAAACAGCATGACCTTCTTGATATTACACCTGCTGGCTGGCACATACCCTTTGCTGGTCATATAACCCAGCATTGCGTCGCCAGTCATGCAGACACCATACTCTTCCTGGCTATAGACTGTTGACAGGCTGTTGTGCAGGTCGATGTACTGCCCGCTCTGTAGCAGTTCGACCCACATAGAGTTCATGTTGGGGTTGTGCTCAAAGGTGTCTACCAGCATACGGATAAAGTCTTCGTCCTGCTGGCGAAATCCCTCTTTTTCCAGGCGCTCGACCAGTTCCTGCAGTTTGTTTATGTCTGCCGCAGTGACAATCTGTCCTGTGTTGTCTATCTTGGGTGTAAGATCGGTAAAACGCCCAATCTCGTCTCTGGCCATGGTAAACCTCCCCTAGATCACTTCGACATCGACTATCTCTGGCGCCTCCGGCGGTATCAGGTCGGATGTGTCAACGGTTATGACCGCTGCTTCTGAGATATTCTCTGCTGCGTCTATAGCGCACACACTGTAGGTGTAATTCATATATGGCATTACCGTTTTGTCGGCAAACTCCTGCTCAGTCGTCTCGCCAAGCACAATCTCGTTACTACCATCTGTCCGTTTTATCCTGTATCTGACCGCGACGTGCGGCACCTCCTCCGGCCCCACCGCGACCGACGGGTCGGACAGCGCATCCAAAGCTGATCTGGTGATCACTCTGTACATATGGGTTATGCCATTGTCAGGCGCGGGTGTGCTCCACATAAGACGTACCTCACCTGGAGTTTCCCTATCTGCTGGTATTACTTGAGCGGACAGATCCGCCGGCGGGGCGGTGGGGCCGCTGAATTGCGGCATATCCAGGACGAACAGCTCCCTGGTTTCCTTGAAGTTTTCCCATGTGGCGCCTCCGTCAGTGGAGCGCTGTACAACGTAGGGCACCTCGCCAATACTCTGGTTAAGTGTGGCCGACATTTCAGTTGACGGCCACGACCTGTTGCCTCTCGTATCTGCTGCAACCACGAAGTACCTATACGTTGTTCCTTCTGTAAGTGGCGGCTCTTCAAAGGATATCCTGGCCAGCTTTGTCTCTGGGTCAAGACTGATGACCGGGTTCTGCACGGGTTTCGGTGGGTTTCGGTCTACTGCCGGCGGGGCAACTCTGGTCACACCCGGCGCCGCCATGGACGTGTCTACCAGTTCTACCCCGTCGTACCAGTAGGAAGCCGTTACCGCGCTGTCCGGCTCGGGCAAAAAACTGAAGCGAATCACGCCGTTGTGGTAGTCCACCATAACCGGTTCGATAACCTGGTCATCCACTTTGACCTCTATGCTTCTGTCCTCGATTATGTTGCCGTGGCTTGTATAATACACATCTCCAGTTCTCTGCAGTATGTCGCCGGTTACCCGTATCAGGTTGACTTCCGCAGGGTGTTCCACGATATACGCCAGCACCGGCTCGTTCGAACCGAGCGCCCGGTAAATCAGGTACTGCTGTGTCACGCTGTCCTGATTACGGTCAAAGGCGATTTTGACACGTTGCATGATTCTCCTCCAGTCTGTTATATTTCCTTGACATACTCCCATGAATAAATTCGCGGGATTCTGGTTCATCGAAGGACGCCCGCCGAAGCGGGCCTTACTCCTTCTCCCGCAAGGGTTGATGCCCCAACCCTGAGAATATTTATAGCCGCATTGAGATCCCGATCATGAAGTAATTGTGCCCAGTATGAGGTGTTTCGGCGGCGCAAAACCTGTTTCTTCCGAGATCTCAACCGTATCAATAACTAGCCGCGCCGGTCGGTCTGGGTATCTCTCCTCGGCGTCCCAGTAGTCTACCAGTGCCAGGTTGCCCGATACCTTGTGTTTGTTGACCTTCTGCTTGACCAGTTCCTCGGACCAGTACGGCTTGGATTTGAGCCTTTCGGGTAGGAACACCTTTGCTGCTCCACTAGCCTGCCACGGTTCGCCGTCCCAGTACCCGATATCGAAGTAATGCCTGCTTTCAGGTTCAATCAAGGCAGCTTGCGGCAATAAGTCTTCTCTGATACCGCCGCCGCGACTCCTGGCATCGTACAGAACGGCATCTTCGGGTTTGCAGTCGGGAAATACCCCTACCCGCCCGAGGTACAGCCAGTCTTCGTTATCTATCTCCTCTTCGCTGTGGAAGATATAGTCCTGCCAGTTGTAGGCCTCCTCGATGTGCCATTCTTTATCGTAGTAATAGTAGTCGGCGTAGTAGTATTCCGGCATTTTACCGGCAGGGTCAGGAATGATGTCAGGGTTATGGATTATAATGACGTTCTGCTCTGTTTCAGACCATGTCCAGTATACCCTGCCGTGGCCGTACGGCACCTCCTCATTGTTGCTACGCCTGTAGACTTTGGTTTTCCTGTCTTTGGCGGGAGTGTTTTCTAACCGTACGTACCACAGTATCTGCTTTCTCTTTCTGCCTGTTTTGAAGGGAATAAGTCGCTCCTGGTATGTGTACCCTGTATTGCTCAGCTTGGCGCTTGGCCGTGCGTAAATGTGAAATTCCCGGCCTATGCAGCATGTTCTTTCGGCCGGGTTGAGGTTTAATTCCCTGTATTCGCCTGTATCTGTATAACCATGGTATTCTGCCCAGTCCACCCTGTATGTGTAGCTGGCTGTCACTGCGCTTTTCGACCCGGCCTGTGTGTTTATCTTGGCCAGCCCGCTGGTTAGGTCGTACCACTCTACTTCTGTGGGCTTGTCGTCAATGAAAACTGCCAGCCCGGCGGGTTGACCGTTTACTGTCATACCGGTTATAAGCGGACTGTGCCTAAACTTGATTAGGCCACCATCAAACACTCCTACGGATATGTTGTTTACGGTCTTAACTATAGGTTCTTCGGCCAGCTCGTAGAGCAGCGCAGTGTTTCCATCTACAATACGCACCATCCGGCCGCGTTTGACGCGTACGTACCACGGTGTACTTAGCTCCTGCTCGGGGACATCGATCTGCAGGGATACGTTTTTGGTCAGTTTTACTCCATACAGGTGTACGAAACAGCCAGGCCTGTACACTTCTCTAATTTTCGCCACTACCTGCCCTTCCTGTTTTACCCTGCTCCACTTTACCGCCAATTCCCCATTGGGCCCGAAACATTCTTGCCCTCCCACGTAAAGCTGGATATCAATACCCACCGGGCGGTTGGCAAGCTCAATCTCCAATACCGCATCTTCAGGTATACCTGGGAAATCCTCGGGCCTTATGGTTATCTCCCTGCTGTCAAACCCATAACTGCCTTCGATATCATAGATACGCCATTTTACTGGCCTATCATTTATAGTTACAGTAGCAACTACTCTTACGTCTCTTTTAATATCCTTGAATCCTAGGTTTGCCAGTGATTCCTTAGTATACTCAATATACCTCCACTTTCTGCCCTTCTGTTGGACTATGGCCGGCGGCTGGCCAGTGTTGACCTCGGTATATGCGTAGGGAACGCTTTCACCATCCGGCCGGCAACTCACCTGCACATACTTGTTGTTAGAGAGAACGCTATACCTTATGACTGTGTCCGGATCTGAAAGCACCTCCTTGCCGATGAGCGGCGCCATGATGTCGTTGACCTTTCTATTGTCCAGTATCTTGCGGCCGTTGTTATATATAGATTCGTCTATATACGTAAGGCAGGCGGGGTTAAGGACTGTTTCCGCCTGCCATGGTGTTTGGTAGACTATCTTCTCGCCATTACTCTTTGTTGCCTCTGCCACTATCGAGTAGCGGAATGCTACAGGATGCCTGGTGTCATGGATTATGCTGTCATTCACCGCAATCCTGATGCTGCTCGGGGTGCCGGCTCTGCTGACTGTATATGTAAGACCCGCCAAACCCGGCACCTCGCTGGCCGATAGCATACCAACAGGTTGTGGGTACAGCGCTTCTGTGTAATTTGGGATTACCCTTTTCCTTCCGCGCCTGTCGGTGATTTCTGCGGTATAACTGACTATATACTCGTCATCGTGCAGAAAGTTAGTGTACACATATACCCTAAACAGCTTGCCGTCATTCTGTATGTCAACCAGGTACTTGTTTTCCTGCGGCCATTCCCCGCCGCCGGCAAGCGATACTGTTACGCCTGCCGGGTCGGGGTTGGGCGTGGGCAGATGGGAGACGTGGAGATAGAAAAGAGGCTTGTCTTCGCTGAACACATCCGTCACGTTTGCCCATATTGCCTCATGTTCTCTGTTCCACTGGTAATCGCACAGAATTCCAGCCGGGGAGGGAAACATCTCCACAATTTCTTCCGCTTCCTGGCTGTCGTCAAACATACTGTCACAGGTAACCACAGAACTTGAGGTTATATGAGGCAGCTTATAGTAGGCCAGCAGGATATCACCCGGCTCTTTCTTTTGTTTAATTGCCAACTCCAATGCTGGTATTGAGCTATGCGGTCTGGTAGCCTGCATGTTACCAGCCCTCCAGGTTACAGATTTCTACCTTTATTGCTGTAGTTTTCGCAGCTAGTGACCTCCTGGTTGTTTGTGGTTACTTTGGCCAGTAATGCTCTTGTCCTCGTGCTTGGCCGCATTATCGAGTCTATAGTAAACTGTTGCCCATTTTCGTCGTGTTCAAGATATACATACATCGTACTGTTTGCTGGTAATTCAATTTTCTTTGTCTGTGAGATATAGTACCAGTCACCCACCCAGCACGGTACGCCGGGCGGTACGAAACAGTACAAACCCGAAGACGGCATTACTGGCAGCATTATACTTAAACTACTGCTCCATGTGGTGCCGTCTGTAGAACTTCTGTAGACGATACCCTGGGCTTCTGCCCAGGAACCTAGCATATACGCCGTTCCCTGAACTTCATATACTGTACAATATGAGCTTCCCATTACAGTTGTCCTGCTTTCATAAGTTATTCCATCTGTCTCTAGCACTGCTGCTACGACATGCGCCCAACTAGTAAAATAATGCCATATCGCAAGCAGTATCTTGCCGCTGCTGAGTACACATGCGCCTCTGACAAATATATGCTTCAGATGTGCCGTCGTGCCGCTGTAGCCGGTCACAACAGTGTTGTCCAGTATTGGATTACCGTTGTTCAGCAGTGTGAAGTTTAGACCGTCTGCGCTGCTTGCCGCATAGACCTTGTATATGTTATCGCTTTTATCCCTGGCACTGAAGTACATCATATAGCCAGAGGCAGTCTGGACTACTGCAACAGAACTGTCATATCCATTCCCATACTGCGGATCTATATATGACGTAAAAGGTGGCCCGTCGTATGCAGATCCGGCTGGTACTCTGTACCCGCTCTCGCGCGTCCACAGACCGCAGTCAGATGACCAGTAGCTGCCGCCATCCCGGGTATACATGCGGTATCCTCCTGTTACCCGTATAATAGAAGTACTATGTGTACCAATATATATATCGGGCGGTGCCTCCCCAGGTGTGCTAGGGTTGGTCAACGTGAGCGCCCTGTCTTCGACTATCCATGTGCCGGGCAATCCTGTCTGGCTTGTTGCCCTTAGCGCGCTATAACCATGCCTGGTGCTTTGGCCGAGGAAATACATTAGATAGGTGTTGTCATGTTTTTTCACTACAGTTGGTCCTGCCACGCTTATATGATAGTATGACCCGCCGTCTGGAGTAAGCATTATTTTGCCACTGGACACGGTATCTATAGGCAACGGGAATTGGCTGCTGTCATATATATATATTTTGACACGGCTTGTTTCATCTTCTATTAGAAAGAAGTATGTCTTCCCGCTCTCTATGAACGATCTGGCGCCACTGTACCAGTACCATCTTTTTGAACTCAATTCAGGCGGCCATTCGACAAATGTAAAGCTTGTGCCGGTATCAGAGTAGGCGAAGTGGCGCTCAGCGTGGTCTACGCCATTGCTATCTCTGTAATATATAACTGCATGAAGGCCATAGCGCGTTGGTGATATTTTGAAATAGTTAGTCCATATCATTCCCTTGCCATGTGCCCGATAGAAATAAGGCGTAAATGATGAATCCTTGGTATAGTATGTTTGTGCATTTGAAGCATTGGCAACCGTGGTGTAACTGCTTGTATCCCAGGTAAGTCCGTCACTGCTGGTGAACCTCTTATCAAGGGCGAAAGCGACCCAGGTACTTTCTTCTCTGAATACCTGTCCGTATCCAATGCCGTTTCCTGTGGCGATTGGGTTTCCGCTGTTGTACCAGTTCCAGTTGCGCGCATCGCTGCTGGTGGCGCAGTAAAGCCCATTGTCGCCGATGATTTCACCATTTGAACCCGTCTTTAAACTACACAAGTATAACCTGTATGTCCCGTCATCTAATTTAAACACAGAAGATGGTATCAGGTGCAAAGAACTGTCGCTGTGTTGAAGAAACGGGGCCGTCTCAGGTATCCAGGTTGAGTTGTAGTCGAGTTTTTCAGTCCAGGCTATAAACGGCCTGTGCGTCCCACTGTCGCTGCCGCCGAAGAAGATTAGATATCCCCCTTGCGGGTCGGGTAGTGCAGCTAGACCAGAGATATTGAAGGCAAACTCAAATGTACCAGAGATGTGCATCTCTCCGGTCCCGTCCACATTTATGAAGGGATTGTTGGGAAGCGGCAGGAAGTGTTTGCTGTTTTCCACTTCGGCGGACCATTCGGTTTTTTCCTGGTCAATTGCTGTGGCCAGGTCATTCTTTGTGGCGAATTTGTTATCTGATTCTGTCTTAGTGTAAATATCGGTTTTCAGAGGGTATCGGTAATCCGATTCCGTCTTGGTATAGACATCGGTTTTAGTGTATACGTTAGTCTTTAGTGGATATCTATTGTCTGATTCCGTCTTGGTATAGACATCGGTCTTTAAGGGGTATAGATTATCCGATTCGCTTTTGGTATATACGTTAGTCTTTAATGGGTATCTGTTATCTGATTCCGTCTTGGCATAAACATCGGTCTTTAGCGGGTACCTGCTGTCTGACTCTGTCTTTAAGTAAACACCAGCTAGCGGCGCGAATTGCGCATCTACCTCTTCCTTGGTATAAGTACTTGTTTGGGTGGCGAACTTCTCGTCTGACTCCGTCTTGGTGTAAACATCGCCCTTCAGTGGATATCGGGCATCTGATTCAGTTTTCTGATAGTAGATATTGTCGTGATCATGATTGGACAGGGCAAGGTCGGCAGACCGAAGGCCGCCGACCATTTCTGCGTTAAGTCCTGATTGCAGTGTGCTGTCTTTTGACACATGTGTATTGGTGTCATTCTTATGTTCCTCCAGATCCTCGTTGCGACACAGCGTATCTATAATGTCCCAATTTTCGTTGTAACTCTCCAATAGCGTCTGGCGTACAAAATCCTGTGATTCTGTTTTATTGAGGCCCAGACGTGAAGTTTTGACAGCCATAAAGCTCTAGATCCTCCTCTTACAGCCATTCTGGCGGCGTTACGGCAAGCGCCGTAATATCGTATGTTCCAACGCGCTTAACGGTATAGTCCGCGGGAATATCCTGCCAGCGGTTTTCAACCCGGGGTATAATATCAATCGTTTTATTGACATAGATCGGCACCGAGTATTTTATCTCCGGATGATCTGCCAGCCACACCTCTATAGTATCTATAAGGTTTTCTGTCAAAGGAGCAATATAAGCAAAGACAGCTTCACCGGACACATCTGTGAGGGCCTGTTTTTTAACAAAGGAACCATGTGTACAGGAGGCCGCTAGTTTTATTTCAGGCACACCTACCGTGTTGTTTTTAATTACTGTTGCTATAATTGTTAACCCTTCGCCTGCCTGGACAGTATCTCTTTCTGGTAAAACCGATAGAGTTAGGCGCGCCGGTGGCGGCAGTATTGTGAGAAAAACGGTACTACGTATATTCTCGTATATGCCGGTAATCTCCAGTTTACCGGTTATATATGGTGGACTGAGGTATGCCACAGCTCGTCCGTATTCATCGGTCTTGACGGCTATTGGCCCGTTGTCTCCGATAATGACTGCTACCATTTTCTCATCCAGCGGCCTGCCGTTTTCTGAGCTTAATAAAACCTCGATTGACACCTGTTGCAGTGAGTCTTCTTCCACTATATCCGGCTTGACAGAGATATCTATTCTGGCAGGTTTGTCGTCGCTGCGGCTGAGTACTAGAAAGCCATCGCTGAACGGAGTAAATAGAGGGTTAAGGTTTAGTCCATCCCAGTAGTGTATTCCGTCTGTCGATGTTTCATAGTAAACATTGATGGTATCGCCCGGGTTAATTCTACCGCTGTGCACTAGAATTGTTGCCCCATCTTCAGGGTTATCCAAATCAACAATGAAGGAGTCTATGAGTCTGTAGCGCACTTCCAGTTCGTCTGCCTGCATTAATTTGAAGGGTAGTCTCAGCTTCTGCCGGCATAACTGGAACCTGTATACGCTAAACCAACTTGTACTCCCGGCAGGTTTTATATGGATCTGCAGACTTTCCGGATCGATATCGCGGTAAGCAAGATTGATGGTATCGCTGCCGTCTCCTTGTAATATTTCTACGTTTTCTATCGAGGGTCTGCCGTTGTCGTCAAAAAACGGGGCGTAACGCAGCGGTACACTATCTGCTGTTGTGACTGTTACAGGAGCCGGCCCTGCTGGTTTGGGATATACCACCGCTGTCCAGTCATCTCTAATAGTTACTATATTGGAGGTGACTGTTTTTCTTTCAGCCGTTCGGGCTTCTATAAATCCCGTTCCTGCTGGGTCATACCTAATCTGTATGTCCTCGGGACCAATTATTTGTTTGACGATAACACATTCCAGCCGACCGTCCCCTTTATCCTTTTCGAACCATGGCGTATGTTTAGTCAGAATAGTGTAGATATCCTCATACCCGAGGGGATGCCAGTTGCCGTCTGTCTCTACAAAACCACTAACGACCGTATCATATATCCTCCATTTGTGTGAGCATAAATCTTCTATCGTACTGTCCTCAAAGAAGCTTGGTATCGCAATGTGCGGAATATCTATCACACGTTCATCTTCGTCTGATACCACTATACCGCGTACTGCAACTGTTATATCAGTTAAGATAGACCTTGCAGGTTTTGGGGTGCTACCTGTACGACAACTGCCGTACAGGTAGCGTTCTTCCCCACGATAATAGTAAAATCCCGAAACAGAAGCAACCCGCCAGGGCATGGTGGTTTGGCTGAGACATTTCGCCGTTACAGTGATGCAGTATACTCCTTTATCATCCGCCGGCTCTACTTTATCGACAACAACTTCAACGCCAGGCTGTAACGACCGGCAGATATAATTCACATCACGTAGTATCCCGTCTCTTGCTGGATCGTATTCTATGTCATATGCTGGCGAAGGTACGGTGAGAATCGCTGAAACGGTCTCGCCAAACTGCACTTCCTGTGGTGTAGTGTAATAACATTGAGTCCCGTACCACTGTTTGCCTATTTCTTTTACGATCAGCTTTCTGCCGCTGATAATCAGTTCATCTGATTGATCTGCAGTTTGTTGTCTGCCGCTTCCGGCAAAATATGCCTCTATATTATCGTCCGTTACAATTTCAAAGGTGAAGCTTTCCGGCCTTGCCCTGGGAGTTATGGGGACATCCACTTTTACGCGTGCTCTACCGTCTACATCAACCTCATGCCACGGCCCGGTATTGCTCCATGGTTTTTCGGCTACAACTGCGTGCGCGCCTACAATAATCTCATCATGGCCATCTGTTATGATTGCGATCCGGTCACGAGGCAGTTCTGCGCCTGTGCTACCCAGTATCGTATAAATATTGTCGTCGCCGCCAGGTTTTATCACAAAGACCGGGGCCGACATGTTGTTGCTTTCTGGTATGACCACAGACGGTACTATCGTCGCTGGCGATGAGGTTGTTGCGTATCCACTTAAGTTTTTCGCCAGCGTTGCTGTCGTGTGTCCAATGACTTCGTCATTGCCAGTAGTAGTGTCGCTGTCGCTGTTTCGCCACCCTACCTCTGTCTCCTGGGATTTTGTGATATCGCTTATCCGCCATGATGATGCCTCAGTTGGCTGGTTATCTTTGCCGAGCGGCTGAAGTTCTGAGGTCCTCACCAGTGTTACGGCTTCTTCATAGGCGTACAAATGTTTACTGAAGTTCCAGGAGGTATAGTAGCGACTTGGCCTTGTGGGATATGCCAGTACCGGCGCGTTTCCGTCCGGATCTGTTTCTACTACCCCATCGTCGCTATGGCTGACAGCTCTGTATTCCCTGATGGAATAGGCGGTTCCCGCAAACTCTGGAGTGCTGTCTATAAATGGCGCTAGCAGCTGTGCCGCCGTCTCCGATGTCACTGTCTGGGGCGCCTCGGCGGATGCGTGCTCGTCCAGTATTCCTGTGGAGAGATTGCCTGTTTTGACGGTCAGTGTGGCATACTTGGGTTTGTATGTTGTTGCCGAGATACTTGCACATAGGGGCGCCGAACCGTTGGTATTCGGCAACGCCGTAATACCCGCACTGGTGAAGATGGAGTACTCCATAAGGGTACTTCCGGTTAGTCCCATCTTTCTTGCCTGCAGCTCTACTTCCGGGCAGGCAATATAACTCAGGGTGTTGCCCGTAATGTTCCATACCGTATTTGGACCGCTTAAGGCACAGGAACCTGATATAACCTGCCATACCTTGCTTAAGGCATTGCCGTTGCCGTCTATACCGTCTAACCTGCACCAGGCGCTCCAGCTGCCTGCAACCGGTGTGTCGCAGGTGTTGGCCATTCTTGTTGAGTGAGCATAGATATATCCTTCCGGCAGTGATAGTTTGAAGTTGGCAAAACACGCGCCTGCTTGAGACATGGTGACTGGTCCAAAGCTGCCCTGTGAAATAGAACTATCCTCTACATCGCACTGAAGCATATTATTTACCCAGACACAGATGCGCTGTTGGAAAACCTCAACCTTAATCCTGTACCGCTGGTTCCATGTCCACGGATGCGGGTGAAATCCTGTCGCGAGTACTGTCTGCTGGCCGTTGACCATTTTGGCTAACTGCATGTGCGTGGGGAAGCTCAAGCCGCCGTTTACCGAACCATTATCTATCATGAAGTAGTAGAAGTTCTTTTTGTCCTGCCAGCGGAACGCTATGCCGATACCGTCGTCGTCGCCGGTGATGTTTACCCATGCTTCAGCCTCAACTGTGTAATCCCTTAAACCGAGGAAAGCATTAGGACAAAGCCCACTGAAGCCGTTCTGGTTGGCGTTATTGACCAGGGTTCCCGTAGTCTGATCATATATCCATGATCCCCTGTTGCTTGTGTCGGTGTCCCACTGGGACCACTCACCCCAGTCGCTCCATCCGCCGGGCGAGCCAATATATGCCGCCACGCCCCTGGTTTGACCTTCCACACGGCAAGCGGTAAGGTCAAGCAGACCATAGTCTTTTTCATACCACGCTGCCATTCTGGCGTCCCGCGGCGGGGTGCTAGGTTGATCCGGCAGCCCGTAATACCACCACATACACTCATTCCGGCCATAGTTGCCATTGCCGCGCAGTATTGGATAGGCTGTTGATCCGTTTATTGTGACCGCAAGCTCACAATCGAAACATCCTGCATCACCACCAGTGTTTTTATACCCATTGTCTACCAGCACCGCTATCCTGTTCCTGCCTGCAGTAAGATACTGTGCAATGTCATAGGTGTAATCCCAGTAGTGCCAGCCGTGAGCATCGCTGGTTTTATCGGCTATGAGCATACCGTTGACATATAAAGCCATGCCGTCGTCGCTGGCGATATAGATAGTAGCTGATGTGGGAGCTGTTTCCAGGTAAACGTCCTTGATAAAACAGGCTGTCGATGGCGCAACCTCTAACACCCCGGCCGTATGTACACCCTGCTTAAAACCGTTAAACGGGGTGGAACCAAAGCGCCAACCCAGGCTTGTGAGGCACCTGAATTCACTGAGCGGCCTGTGGCCTGCCGGTACAGCGGCGGCGGCAATAGTTGAAGCCGGCTGCGACGAAACAAGAAGTGGATTGGTGGTGGTGTGGTTTCCATTTACTGTCCCTGATACTCTTGTCCGATGCTGCGTTAGCAGAGTATTATAGTCGCTTCTGTACCACCGTATGAAATCAAAACCATTGGGCGAGCAGGTAAATACATTGAGAGCGCCGCCGCTGGTAACCCAGTATTTGACCGGCATTGCGCTTATTACCTTGGGGTTGCCTGTCTTAAATGTGTTGATTACCTCTGCTATCAACTCGCTGCAGGTCTTGTTGCTTTTCATCGCTGTATCCGGCCCGATACAGCCTGCCGGCGCACTTATATTGAACGATGCAGTGGAGAAAGACTGTCTGGAGGTAGAGGTCAGAGTGCTGTACGCCACAATCTTCACGTCGCCATCGTCGCTAGCAAGGTTGCCATTGCTAAGTCTGGCATAGATGCCGCTTTTAAGTGATGGTATAAACTTATAGGATGTTATCGTGTTATAACCAGAAGTCAGGAAATTGGTCGGTAAACCAGCCTGCCCGCTGGCTATGAAGTCGGATATAATCTGTGCTATAGTCTTTGAGTCTGCTTCGGTGTAACTATTGCCGTAAGGCGCTGTAGTTTGCAGCAGGCCCGTTCCGTTCTGGCCGCTTCCGAGTGTCGTCGTAATCGTAACTCTTGCGCGGATGTTATTTACCAGCTGAGCCAGGTTGGCGCCCCAATCATTGTTACTGATACTTATAACAGCGCCTCCCGTAGCGTTGGCCATATCCGGGTATGGGTAACTGTCACTCAAGTTACAGATACAGCTAAAGACGGTATTGTTGTTTTTCAGCGTATTGATGACGTTGTTAATGTCGTAGGAGCTACTATCATCAGCATCTTCGTCTGTGAGTATAACAAAATACTTTAATGCATTAGACCGAAAGCTGTAATTGTTTAACGCAAATAAGGTAGCACTGATACCATTCTCGATACCGCCGGTAGTGGGTATCTGTACCATTGAGGCAAACTCACTGGCGCTGGTGGTCCAGTCGCCTGTGCTGCAGGTGCGCTTGCTTGCCGACGTTTCATAGCCGACAACTGCCAACCGGTAATCAATATTATTGCTGTTCAGGCTGTTTACAAACGAGGTGGCGTTGTTAGCTACCTTGTTCATATAGGAACCCATTGAGCCGCTGTAGTCTATAATCCAGATAATGTCGACAAGGGCGCGGTACTGAGGGTCAGTGCTTTCGTAGGTAATTTCTACCTGGTAGTTAAACGGCGTGTCCTGACCATATGTGATGTCAGCTTCGCAGTGAACCTGATAGGCATCCTGCAAAGGCGCTGCAGAGGTGTTTTCCGCATACCCCACTATATCGGCCTCAAAAGGAATTTCCATGGTGTAGCAAGCCAGGTAGTCGACATCGACCTCGACATGGTACTCCACTTCGACCGGCTGGTGTACTTCGGCAGTTACCTTAAACTCCACATCCTGCCGCGGCTGGGCACTGATTTCCAGCTCGTAGCGGCCGTAATCTATCTCGTGCTCTTCCGTTCCCTCTGCTAAAAAACGCACCCTGCAGTGAGCCGGCTCTTCTATCTCCACTTCCTTAACTGCAGTTCCCACGGCCTGCGCAACCAGGCTGATCTTTTCTCCGCCGTATTCCAGGCTGGTTTTCAGGTCATCCTCATCGCCTATGCCGCTGGCAAATCCCTCGATATACCGCGGTACAGGCGGTAGCTCCTCATACGGCACAATCTCAAAGTCGTCGCCCATTGTCACCGTGGCAGTGACCGGTATGCTCTTGCGACCTGTACTATCCTCGGCTACTAGGATACGGGTATAAGTTTTACCGGGCTCCAGTTCGTACTCGATGTAACTACGTCCTGTGCCGTCTACTGTGGCTATAATGTCACCGGTTATGTCAAGCAGGATGAAGCGCGCCGCTTTCCCCTCGTATTCCCAGTTCCAGCGGGCTACCTTCTTGCTTAGGGCTTCGCCGGTGAAGTTATACGGCATGGACACTACATCGCGGTAGCCGCTTGGTGTTTCTATTGTGGCGAACACCGCCTCGCCGTAGAGCCCCTTCCTTACAGCCCTTAATCCTCTGGTATAGGAAGTGGCCGGCTTAAGCTTCTTCTCCTGATAACTTATGGTGCTAGCCGGTAGGCGTACTATCACATTCCCGTCCTGGTCGATCAGTTCATACTCCTGGGCCAGCAGTACATTGCTCCATACCCAGATAATAGTGCTGGTGCCAGTAGCAAACCCGGTGAATACGGCGGGGCTACCCGGCCTGATTACTGGCACATAGACTGAAGCCTCTACCGGTGCTGACTCCCCGACACGGTTATACGCTACCAGCCGCCTGGTGACGGTGATGCCGTCGTCAACAATGAGTTCGCTGTACTGGGTGGAATTAGGAGGGAGCGAAGCCACCAGGTTGCCGTTTGTGTCGTACAGCTTGTACCCGTTTTCGATGGCCGTAACATCGCTCCAACTCCAGCGGATATAACCACTGTCCACGGTGCCACAGAAGTTGAGCGGGGCCTCCGGCGCTCTCGGGGCACTCTTCAGGTAGGCATATGTATAATAGTTCCCGTACTGGGCGTAGACTACAGGCTCGCCCGTATCAAAGTACGTCTGGGCAAACGGGTCGACCGTCCTGGTCGTGTAGGCGTAGACGATCAGCCCCTCCGGCCCCATGCCAAGCTCGCTGCGCTTCTGCGCGACCAGGTTGTACAGGAGATCGCGGGCGACAGTGCCGTTAACCAGTTTGCTGTTAGAAATGCTGTTGTTCTGCAGTTCCAGATAGTCGCTGAATTCTCTTGATATGTCAATTGCCTCAATAGCCTGTTCGTATACCCCGGCGAAACGGCCGCCCTTGTTTTTGCAGACCACTATGCCATAAGAGCCGCTGCTGATATAATCTACTGCGTCTGTGTAGTTAAACACCACTGCCCCGTTTATGCTGACCACAATCCTGTTGCCGGACAGCTCTATGGAGATCATCTGCATGTAGCCGCCGGGCAGCTCGCCGGCGTTTTCAGCCAGGATCTGGGGCACGCCACCGCGCACCTTGACGAGGCGCTGTTTCCTCTCCCATCCGAGCGTGTTCTGGTCCCACATGAAGTAGTAGTAGTTGTTTTTGTCATAGACCCTGAAGCACACGCCGATGCCGCCAGAGGCAACCTGCGGGGCTATGACCGGCACGGTAAAGCTGTAGTCAGCCGCGGCCTGCATGCCGGGACGGTAAAACCCGGCCACCGCTGGCAGGTCGTTCATGCAGGCCAGCCAGCCCTCCTGGTCGACAGAAAACTGCGGCGTAACGGCGGAGAGTTTCGCCCAGGACGACAGTATATCGGAGGGCGTTCCGTAGCACTGCCCCATGTGGTAGCACTTTGCGGTTATGTTGTAATTGAATGTATAGCTCATTTGACACCACCAGAAAGATTAACAAACCCGCTTACGTCAGCGTCATACATGTTCGGCAATAGGCTGTACCCGCCGCTGTCCCAAAACGCGTCGCCCCAGACGAAGTGATCCCACTTGACGGGGGCCAGGCGGTCGATCTGCTCCTTCAGAGCCACCGCTTCCTCTGTTGGAAAACCTTCCTGATCAAACAGATAAGAACTTACCCACGGGTCAGAAACATCCCAAAGCTGGTGGACCCTTATACCGTAGGCATAGGCAACAGTCCGCTGTCTGCCGGCGTACTCGGCATGGCCGCGAAGTCCCACCTGCCCATTGGGACCGGTTATAATATCCTCCTCCGCAGCCAGCTCCCCGTCAACCATTATTGTCTCCGTATTCACGTGCTTGTGCGGGACAATGAAGTCCTGCGCTCCATCGTGCCAGGTAAATGTCTCAAATAACCCAAGCTCTTTAGCCAGGGCTCTGACGTATCCCCGTAACGACGCGTCCCCGCCCAATCTAGACGCCGCCACGAGGCGCAACTTGTATGACTCGTTGTCCTCGCCGGGCAACCGCGGAGTATTCAGTAGAATGCCCAGTTCATCAAAGGTGTTCCATAAAGGCTGGCGGTGCAGGGGCGCCTTAAATTGTGCAATTATCTCTCCCTTGCTGTTGCCTACTGTAACCTCTACGTAACCGCAGTCATCATTTGAGGCATTGTAGGCCCGACGCAGGTAGATGCTCCTGTCGTCCGGGTCCAGGTAGCCAATATCATGCTGGTAGAGGTGCGGCACGCCGAGTTCCGGGACTGGAGCGGTCAAGAACGCGAAGATGTCGTCGACGAGCACGATTACCCGGCCCTCGCCGGCGACCCTGACACTGTTGTCGCTCTCAAAACATATATAAGGAAGCCTGGCCGCATAACACTCATAAGGCTGCCGCAGGTCGGCCGTCTGGAGATAGCGGTTTTTGAATACGTACCTGCTTATTTCCTGCGCCTCGTCGAAGTTGCGCCCGATGACTTCGATCAGCTGCCAGCCGACGCTGGCCTTGTCGTAGCGCATCCTGAACCATGCGGGCAGTTTGTCTCTTATCTGCTGTGCAGCCTTGCTGGGCATATACTGCTACCTTCCTTATATGATGTAGTTTACTTTGATGACTGCGCCGACCGGCGGCGGCTCGTTGAAGATTATCGTGCTGCCGTCAACTATATAGTCATTGTCCGGGCCCGGGCTCAGGACAATACCGTTCATGATCACCTGCACGGAACCAATCAGCGGCAGGCGGTTTAAAGTGAAGTATCTGTTTGTGCCGTCCACTGCCCCGCCGGGTACTTCGTTCCAGATGTGGGTGTGGTTGACGGCAACAGACATGCCGCTGCCCGCTCCTTCTATCCTGAATATTACCTCCGTCCCGGCCGCCAGCGGCTCGTTGAACATGATGGTCGTACTGTTGAGCTCGACGTAGCCGCCCACTTCGCCGGGTTTTTGGAGCATGCCGTCGACGTAAACCTGGAGCTGCCCTGTGCCGGTACGGAAACTCTTGTTTACCGTGAATACCTGCTGCCCCTCGGTGGCGACGGCCTCCTGGTAAAACGGCACGCTCATTGCCTGCAGTTGCTCGCTGAAGTCACTGTAAGATATATCTGTCGCGCCAATCCGGTAGACCGGTATCTTGCTGGTTGGCATTTAGTTGTCACCCCACTACTCACTGTTAGCTCTGCGGTATTATTTCTATCTGGCTATCATCGGCGCCCATGACTAACTTGAGGAACTCGATGCACTCATCCGTGGATGCGAAGTCGGTACCCGTAAACGGATTAAACAACCGTGCTCGCTTCTCCGAGCAAGGCATAAGCGGCTTCTTTCTCTTGTCCAGCACAAAAACCATGTTCCTTCCCTTCCTTTCGGAACCCCTTACGGGGCCAGTGACGGGTCCAGGCGGACTCTCCTGGACCGCTCCCCTCGCCAATGTCGCCAGCCGGTCATCTGCTCCGGCCCGTTTCGCCCACACCCCAAAGGTTGTCTGCAGCCGTAGCTTCCAGGGTCCGGGACTGGGGAAGCATCCCGGAGTGGGTCTTTAGCCTGCCAGCAACATAGCGACTTCCTTGTCTTGTCCTTCGGCTCAGCCGCTTAGGCTGGTCATAGACAGGCTTGCGGGGTCATCCCAGCAAGCCCCCGGCTTTAGCCGTGGGGTCTATGACAAGCCTCGGACTTCAGTCCAGGGTGATTGACCTCAATTCTATATAGTACCGTCTACGCGAGCAGGAGAGTTTCACAGAGCAAGGAGCCCCTGTTGCTGTTCGGGTGTGAGTGAGGCCCATACGGTGGTGTGAACCTCTGTAGTTGACGTATCCTAAACATGACTCTACACCACCCTTACCCCGGCAATGCCGTCCTCGACAAACCGCTCGTTCCAGCGGCAGCTCTGGTTTTCTACTTTCACTCCTTTGCCGTCGCGGGTAAGGTTGAGGATGTGGACTTCGGCGATGTCGTCCGCGCTGTAGAGCCCGGACTGGCGGGCGATCTCGTCGATGCTTTTCATGAGCACCGGCTGGCCGGGGTATACACTGTTGAGGTAGGCTGCTATTGCCATCGCCGCTGTGCCCCTTATGGTCTGTTTGTCCATATCGTTGATTCCACTTTTGAAAACCAGGGCCAGCTTTATTCCAACAGGGATGAGTTTGGGCGTCAGCACTTCCACTCTTGAGCCGCTGCCTTTGGTTTTCTCTATATTCTTCCTGACCGCCGCCAGGATATTTTCTTCCTGTTTGATATCGTCAATGACGCAGTACACCGCGCAGGAACCCACGCCCAGGGCGTATTCGTGCAGAATAACATCCTTGACCCCGTCAACAGACAGGGCCGCCAGCCGGATTGCCATATTGTTGGCGGTGGCATCGGCCAGGGCCTGCTGGGAGATCCTGTACCTGTACTCGCTGTCGGACTCTCCTGACAACCTCTTGCAGTGCACAATATCGCCAAGCAGGTCGAGCATATCCCCTTCTGCTGTTGACACATAGCTGGCGAAGTGTTGTGTGCTGAGGTTATCGTAATAATCGGCCAGGTTTGAGTTGATTGCCGCCAGAAGCAGGCGCACTACCTGGCCGGGGCCAGAATCTTTTATCGGTGTATTCTTGAGCAGGTCGAGCGACCTGCTCTGTAATTGCTCCATGGTTTTGGCAGGAATAAACATACGGGCTATCCCCCTTTGTTTCAGGAAACTCTACTGACCGCCACAGTCCCGTCCAGGTCAACATCCACTTCAAAACCGACCAGCCCGTCTACACCCTCCAGCTTGAGAAACACGAAAATGCCAATCACCGTCCTGCTCAGGGGCGTGGCCTTGACCAGCAGTTCGCTCTCGCTGACCAGGCCGTCTGATGTCAGGGTGGTCCTGATCCTGTCGGTAACCGCCGCCGCTGTCTCTCTGCTGTTCGGTCGGCCGAGGAAATCTTCCAGGTCGGCTCCGGTATTGTCGTAGAACCAGTTCACGGTCACCGATTTCAGTCTTGAGTAAACCGATTGAATAACAAAACCCGGCCCGCTGACTGTGGCCAGGTCTCCGTTTTCGTTCAGCATCAGATCTCCGTCGCTGGACAGCATTAAGTCGCATCCACTGTATTTTGCCATAAAAACCTCCTTGACATACTCCCACGAATAAATTCGCGGGATTCTGGTTCATCGAAAAAAGGGTGGGCTTTTCCGGCGGGAGATTGTAAATTAGGCAAAGTCGTACCTGGGAGCGCTAAACTGTATATGCTTTTTCGAAGCCAGCTTAATCTCGCCCCCAGCATTTACGGTTACACTGCCACTTGCATTGACTGTGATATTCCCATTTGTGTTTACTGTAATGCCGCCCTTGCAGTCTACTGTAATGGCGGCATGGTTCACCAGGTGATATCCTCCCGCAATCTCCACTTTGGCGTCGCGGCTGATCCAGCTGCGCAGGCAACCTAGATGCTGGAGTAGATTGTTAGTGCAGGTGTCGATTGTCTCGGTGTTCGGGTCAATACGGAATCCCTGGTGGTCGCCTACAAAAATGTCAATAATCCCGTTATCTCTTAGTTTTACAATGCTGTGGTGATATGGATGGCTGAGCGACGGTTCAAAGCTGGTTGGGAAACGCACCTCGTCGGCCTTCTTCTCGAGACTGTTGATAGGATTCTCTATTGTCTTGTTTTCAAGGTAATCAAGCTGCTCTTTCAGGCTCATACCCTGCCCCACCCCGGGCCGCCGCTCTCCCATTTATACCTGCGCGTGGAAATGCTGTCAGGCAGGCATGCGCCGCGGCTTTCGTGCGTCTGACAGTGCTCTCTGGTTGTAGTGTGATAAGCCCGCTCTATGACACCGATAATCACAGGACTGCCATACTGGCCGTCGATGAAGTCTATAAGCACTCTCTGGCCGGGGTACGGCCCGCAGTGGTTCAGACCGTTGACCAGAACGACGGGCACATCGGTGAGCACCTGAGTGTTCATGGTGCAGTTCATGTTTACTATATATATATCGGCGGTATTGGTTTCTTTATGGTAAGCCATGATTATCCCCACGGTGAGGCGCGGTGTAGAATTGATAACCGGCCTCACCACCTCATCTATCAGCGCCTGCCTAAATGAGTTCAACAGATCACCCTCCCATAACCAATGGTGGTAGGTACGGTAAAATGTTCATCTGCTGGCCGTTTATGATCAGCTCAATATGCAGGTGCGGCCCACGAGCATTCCCTGTGTTGCCCTGATAACCAATCACCTGTCCGGCTTTTACAGTGCTTCCGACACTGACGTTTATACTGCTCAAGTGAGCATACAGGGTGCTGATATTCTCGCCGTGGTCGATTACCACGTAGTTGCCGTATCCCGCATCATACGTTGCTTTTGCTGCAGTTCCCGCCTGTACTGCTGTGATTGGAGCGTTGTTTGGATAGAAAGCAATATCTACTCCTTTGTGCCGGTATGTTTTGTTGTATTTTGGTGGTTCTCTCAGTTCGTCGAACACACTGGTTACCGTACCTGCCCTGTCGGATGGTGCGCCAAGATACATTCCATTGGGCAGGGCCTGTTGTCCTGCTGTGCCGTTTATATACTCCATATTGCTACCGCCTGCGCTTCCTTTAGTATCGTTGCTTCCCTCGTCAAAGGCAACCAGGTTCTTTGAACCGGTTATGCCTGCCACAAAGTATTTATCCTTCAGCATCAGCGGGTATATCTTCACCTTGTTCATATTGGTGAAGACCTTTTCTATACTTTGGAGCAGGCCATCGATCAACCCGAATACCGCGATCTCAACGAGTGCCGGAACAATGGTTACCCTAGCCACCTTTGCAAAGCCGCCTGCGATACTCATGGCTTTTCTAAGTTTTCCACCCATCCCGGCCGCTCTGACAACATCTGCGACCTCATCGGAAGCATCCGCTGTTATTTCAACGTCTCTGAACTTATTGAGAAACCCCTCAATACCTTCCGTCACCATTGCCTTGCCTTTCTGTGCAAACTGCAAGGCATTCTGGCGGAGAACTGCCATCTTCTCCATGAACTTTCCGCCTGTCAACCTGGTCCTGACCATGAATCTTAAAACCCTGAATAAGACGTATGTACCGGCGGCAATTGCGTGGGTATACAGCCTGTTCCACTGTTCTGTCAGTTCAATATGTCTTGTAATCAGGTCGGGCTTAACCATAGAAATGAACCCGGTCTGCGGCGAAATGGAATGCACCACCTTTCCTACTTCCGCCAGACCGAACATACACGTGTAGGTGTCGTCCAGGTAAAACAGGTCGTATGGCTTGACAGACGGTGTGCCCCGCACTATCAGGTTGTCTTTGTACATGTTGCGCATCTTCTCTACAAGATGACTCTGTGCGAATATTATCGCCCTATCCTCGCCAATTCTTTCTCCAAAATAGTGGTACACCATATCCGGCCCGATTATATCCTGGACGGTGCCTGAGTCTACCAAATCCGTCTTTTGCAGGTCAGCTCGAATCGTCCAGTCCGCCATCACTACCGGACTGGTCACAGCTTTGCCACCTAGTGTGTATATCGCCGCGACATTGGTGGCGATATCCCTGGCGCTGGCTTTTACGCTGTTATACAGGATATCGGTATGCGAAGAGAACGTGTAGAACTGCTGCAGGGTTGTGTAGACACACTCGTAGGACGCTTCGCTCATCACGCTCACTGCTTTGTCTTTGGAGGTATCTCTGATACCAAGCAGTCCTTTAATACCCTCCCAGGCGGCGCCGGTATCATCCAGCATTCCTACAGCGTCTGGTGTCTGGTTGTCACCTGCGCTTGCTGTATTTGCCGGAGGGGGTACATTTCGTTTTGTCCATTTATACTTGATGCACATAGGCCACCAGGGTAGACCGAAAAAGAAGGTAGACCTGAACTGGAACGGCACCACCGATATTATGTAGCCTGTAGTGCATTTGGCGATTATACTGAAAATATCCCACGGAGTCTTCTTGCCGAGCCATACGCCTATGTTTCTTTCGCCAAATATCTTACTCCTTGTTTCCTCCCACTTACTGCTTAAAACGTCCAGTCCATGTTCGATTCCTCTGACTGCTTCCTGTATTTTTGTTTCTACTTCCTTCTCTACCATTTTCCATAGCTTTGTTCCCTTAATACCTTCCCAGGCATCGCTGGTATCATCCAGCATTCCTACAGCGTCTGGCTCTTCAGACTCATTCGTGGCAACCTCTGTAGATGTATCCTGTGTTGGCTGTTGTGTGCCTGGCGATTTCTGGGCGGCGTAGTCCCGCCAGATTTTGTTCAACTCGCCGATTTTGATATTCGTGGAGTAGACGTTCATCAGCACATCAAAGGTGGCTACATCATTGCCCCATACAAGAGGGCCTTCTGGTTTCTTTACTGTTCCGAAATGCTCAATCCCGTAAGGACTTGAGGCTCCGAAAGAATATCCCTTGCCGAACTCGCTCGGCACGTCGCCGATCATCCTGCCGATAAGGTTTTTCAGCATATTTGACTCAAGGTGAAATCCTATGCCGCGCTTAGCCAGGATGCGGGAGATTATACTGGTCGGCTCTGTACCAGTATTGAAAAAACTGGTCTTGTCGTCGGGGCCGAAGTTGAGCATTTCGTTTAGGAGTTCATGACCGTCACCCTGGGCAACAAATGTGGCCATTTCCTCCGCATCCACTTCAACTATTGTCCCGTTGAATACAACTGGCAACCCGCTGGCCTGACTACTGTAGCCCATGCGGATATGCACTCTAGCCCCGGGCCGGATCATAAGATCCTTAAACAGCTGCCGGCGCATCTCCAGGCTGTGTTGGGTTATTGCCGGGAAGAGCCTCTGTATAGTGCGGAGTTTAGTTAGATTAGGCGGCACGGTATAGTGGTTTAGGGCGCCATAGACGTTGGTGAGTTCCATATATGCTAAGTCAGCTGGATTGCCGCGCTCCTTGACTATATCCAGGCTGACCATGGAGTGGTAAAAGTAAAAGTTATTCCACAGCTTGCGGCCGCCCACCCACTCGCCTTCGTCTATAAACATCATAAGAAAGGTGGGGAAAGCCTGTACCAGCCGGCCGCGCTTGTCGTACATAGTGTCGTTATAATGCATCAGGTTAACGATGTCTTCAGGTGTATACTCTGCCGGGTTGATCTCGCTGTTGAGATCGTCCTGCCTGTCCATCCGCAGAGGTTTGGTAAAGTAACATTTGCCTGGCTGGGTTGGATTAAACCATTCCGGTTTACTGCCAAGCGATCCCCTGGTGGTAACAGATGATTCCTGGGAAGTTCCGCTTCCTTCCCACTCTCCAGACTCGATAGATTGGTAGATACTCCATACGTTCTGGGCCCACGTAGCCGGATCGTCCGGCCTGTGGACCTCGCTCACGAAGGCCAGTATGGCATTGTAATTGACACCACCATACCTTCTCAGGTACATGCTTAGCGAGGCAATCCACGGCAGGCCAGTATAACACATGCTTGTCATAAGCTGTTGTTCAATACCTGCGGCCGAGGCTAAGCGTGGCCCTTTGCTTGGCACTCCAACGCCAAGAATGTATCCGTCCCTACCGGCCCCTTTTTGTCCCCAGTTGGTTTCCTGCCAACCAATAGCCGCTATAAGCTCCGGAGGGACATTATATTGGCTGCCATATTTCTCTAGGATAATCCAGTCGCTTTGCGGCACAAAGTCTGGTTTCACCAAATTATGCGGCACCGGAAACCCCAGCGTTTACGCCTGGGGAGGAGGCGCCGCGCCCTCCCTTCGTATATCCGTATCCATCTGCCCGCTGAAGCAAGCGACAATACCTCCACCAATCATCTTCCGGCGTCGGGCGCCCCCGGCTTTAACCATGGGGTCTATGACTGGGAGGATATGTCGCCCCAGTGAGAGTAATCAATGTAGAAGTCTGGGTCTACCAGTATGTTGGGGTTTCTCTCGACAGCCGGATTGGTATACATCTGGAAACTGAGCGCCGGCAGGCCATAGGCGTTTCTCTGCTGGTTAATCTGGTCTATAGCGGCTGCCAGTTGGTAATACGTGGGCAAGGGCAAGTCCGGGTACAGGTCAAAACCGTCCAGCATTTCCTCTACGAGACATGCGTGCTCTATTTCGGTCATATCGTTTACATTCACGCCTGCAATTGTTTCCAGGGTGTTGTTTATGTATTTTAAAGCCTCTGTCTGCTCATAGTTTCTCTGCATACGGTCGAAGCCAATCATTGACAGTGCGACCCTGAAAAGCCCCGGCATTCCTTCTATAGTATCCACCTGTATTGATTGAACCATGGCGTATTTCATACCGAACAGGGCGGCAAGCTCGTTGTTGAAGCCAACAAAGCCGCTCACAAAGCGGTTGCGGTATTTGATGCTGTAGTCATTGGTGATTTCAACCATTTGCTGTAGCAGCAGAATTGCGTCCCTGTTTGGTGTCTCGAAAGTGGCGATGATCTGTTTTTCCATACTTCCGAGGTACTGGTGACAGGGCATGGTATATGACTGGACGTTGAGGTTGGCAAAGCTGTTCCCCATTCCTACGACCATATGCGTCAGCACAAGGTCATCGGGCAAATCGATCTGAACCATGTTGTTGCCAATATCAAACACCCCACTACCGTCGCTTCCGGTGCCGCTTTTACTGAGCGTGATAACCCCGCTGTCGTCCCAGTCAACCCTATAGCCAAGCACTTCGCCCACCTGGCGTACCAATACCCAGGCAGTGCCGTCCACTATTTTGTACGGCCTGAAACTCTTCCCGCCGATTATTACGTTTGGGCTTTTCCACTCTATCGTTTTGCCCAACAGGCTGGCCAATTTCCGGGCCGGCATAATGCTGCGATCCAGTCCGTCGATCTGGACGATTTCGTACCCGCTACTGATTTTCACAGGTGCCGACGGATTGAGGTTTGCTGTGTTTTCAAGATTTCCACCAGCGCTTCCCTCTATGAGCACCGATTCGTCCAGGACGGAGAAGATATACCTCTCAGTCATGCATGGTTCGGTTACCTGTTCGAGGCACTCTACATCCTCGCCGGTCATGAGCCGCTGGTAATACCACCTGAAGATGGGCCAGCAGATGTAGTCGGCCAGCTTATAGTCAGGAATGTACATGTAGGGTTCTATGGTTGTTTTATATAGAATTAAGTCAGCTTCCAGCGCTCCGGGAAAGTCGGGAACGGTCTGCACGACTATATTGGATAGAATAACTGTGTATATATCGTGCACGTCATTGAGTAACTCGTTGAAAACAGGAAGTATTGGGGTGCACCTGAACTGCGCTATCAGCGGGCGCAGGCCGTCCATCCAGTACCGCCTTCCTCCTGGACCGGCCACTTCCACACCATTAATATCGTTCAGGTCGTTAAACCAGAGTTTTACGCGTACTTCAGTTTGAGTGAAGCCGCTGTTGGTCAGGATGCTGTTTTTCTGCCGCAGGCCCTGGTAAGAATGAATACTATTCACCTGTTTGACGCTTATACTCTCTGGCGGCACGCTGAATACGCAGTCGCCGATCTGAAGGTGATATATGGTCATATTTCTTCTTGTGGCTGGCAGAAGATCGTCAAATAGCTTTATCAACGGTACGGAACTCAAGATCGCACCCCCTCGTCGTCCTTCGTACTCTTTATAGTACCTGGCAGAAAACCAGGGGCGCCAGATTGTGGCGCCCCATTTTGTTAACTGATATAGCCGTACTTCAACAGTTTGGAGAACATATCTTTTACCGACTGCTCGTTGATTGCCCGGCGGTTGTCCTGGGTGCTTATGTTAATGTTGGTGTTGATGCCGAGCGTGTCGTTGACGGTTGCTCCTATGGCATTTGACACAGTGTCGTAGTCTATTCCGCCGCGCCTGCGGCCGCGAACTCTAATACGAAGTCCACCCGAACCCTTCTCTTCTACTGGTATTGCCCGGGCCTTGGGATAAGCCTCTTCTGCAGCGGGTTTTAAGGCTGCTCCTTTCTTGCTGCTGGTGTATGCCCTGCTGTCCTCTGAGGTAATTTCGTCGCGGTCGCGCGGCTTTAACACTATAGACAGCCCAAGCCCGGTAGCTCCCAAGCCGGCTATGAGTTTCCAGTTGCGAGCAAGGCCCCGGCCTATTGCTTCCAGGTCGGTTTTCAGCGTCCTGCGACCGATCCCCTCGCCAGCTTCGGCCTGTCGCAGGATTTGTCTTCTGGCTGCCTCTTCCTTGATTGCTTCATTAAGATTCTTAACAGGACCTTCCCCTTCGCCTCCCGCCGCCCTTCTTCTGGCCGCCTCTTCTTTGATTGCTTCGTTCATATCTCTGACAGCATTACTACTAGTACTTGTATCTGTGGTAGAAGGGGCTGTACTTTCGGCAGCTGCAGCTCCCCGGGTCTCAACCGCATCAGTAGAAACTATGTCGGTAACAGGTGCTGCACTAGTAGGTGTTGTACTAGTAGGTGCTTGTTGTAATTTTGGCTGCTGATTCTGTTGCCAGAGATATTGTTCGATCATTCTACCTGTTCTTCTTGCTACTGCTGAGTTTTCATCCTGCAGGACATTGGCTATTTCCTTAAGTTCGTCTGGGGAGAACTCCCCCAGTCGCCGCATAAAGATGTCCTGTTTCAGTTCTGGCGGGCCAGGCACTGGTATAATGGCGTCTTTCGTGATGACATTGCCACCGGAAGAACCCGGCGACGGCCAACCGAGCGCCTCCCATGCGCCCCAAGGCTGTGGAGAGGCGGCGTAGATCTCTGAACGCAGGCGACCGCTGAGAGTGTTAATAAGATCATCTAAACCGTGCCTATAGCGTAGAGAGCTTATCCTAACCCTATCACGAGTTCCTGCTCTTACCTGTCTGACCTTATCATACAATTGTTTAACGAGATCGGGCGATTTTAATCCAGTGCTGTCAAAAATAAGCTCTTCACCTGGCAGACCGGCTGTAAGTGTAAATGTTTTGACAGCAGGATGTCTGTGTAGTCCAGCTAATCCTCTGTCTTCAAGTTCAGCCATTGCCTGCTGGTATTTTTCAGCGCGCGCTCTCAAGACAGGATGTTCGGCAATGCGTTTTTCCACTTCTTCTGTGGTTATCCTGCCTGTCTCTTCGTCGCGTACAACGCTCAGGTTTGGAAGGAGCGCCTCTCTTCTTGCCGCCTCAACAAACTCCTCGGCCAGTTCGGGAGTGTTTATCACAGGTATATGCCGCGCCTCTGCCATTGCAGCTGGCAGTTTTTCTTCCCTTGCCGCTTGATATAGTATTGTGCTGAGTGCGGTCGGGCTGATGGCCGCACCCGTCTGTGCTATACCGCTTTGCTCTAAATGCCGCGTCAGGCCGGCAAAAATATCTTCAATTCTCTTTCCGCTCTCCCTGGCTGCTCTATCCATAAACCTCCTGATACGCCTCTCTATGCGCTCAGGAGAGGAAGCGGTGATGACTATTTCTTGGGGTTCTATGTCCGGAATTTTGGGGATACCCAGGGAATACATACCATGCCGGGGTATCATTACTGGTTCAAGCCCATGTGAGGTGATAAATTTGCTCCTTGTTTCCTCTACCTGTTTTAGAACCTCTCCGATGGGCGCCTCTAGTACGCCAATCGCCTGATAGCGCCTGGCATCGTCGATGATTCTAACGTAAGCCTGCCCTTCTGGACTTTCAAGCCAGTTCTTTACCTGGGGCCAGGCGCGTCTGCGCATCCGCCCGGCTTTTGTCCCGCTCAGCTCCTGTTTTATGAACTCCTCGCTGCCTAGTGTAGGTTGACTATACGCCGATGTGTCCCTTGGAGGTTTATATCCGGCGCCAAAAAGCAGTTCCTCAGCTGGAGTCAGCGCCACGCCGCTTTCGAGTTTATCTCCAACCCTTGCATATTCCCTGCTTAAAATGACAGCCGGGCTGGATTCAAAATCTCCGCTTCCCAGTTTTGACACAGGGAGCCCCTGTTCTAGCCATGTAACAACTTCACCCAACTTTTTGGGTTGTCTAACTGCTTTCAACACTTCGCGGCGGGCATAGTCCTCGACAAACTCGTTGTACATCTGCCTTGCCGCCTCTTCACTGGGTAAGTATTCATATTGTTCGTGGAAGCGGCGTGCCAGTTCCAACATACTCGGTGCATGGATGAATTCTACCGCTCCGATCTCAACTGGTTTGCCGCCGCTATCGAATTCAACCCTACTAAGAGCAATTTTGTATCTATCTTTATCCTTGATTATTCCCCCGTACTTGAATACATCCCTTACCGGTCGTCCTTCTTCGGCGCTGGCAAACGCGCCACCTGCACGAGATACTTTGTGTCTGGCTGCATACCCTCCAACAGGTATTGGCCTTAAATCTGTCGTTGCTGGCAGTTCGCGCCCCACATGGCTGTACAGCACAGCCAGCTCCGTCTTTATATCTTCCAATCCCCGGTGGGCAGCTTCCCCGGTAACGCCAAGCTCCCTTATTATGTTAGCTGTTTTGACTGGCGCGGCGTCGTCTGCCTGCAGTATCGGCTTTACATATCTCTCCACCTGGGCTTCTATTGTGCTTGGGCCGCGCTGCCCGGCCAACACTAACTTGTCCAGGATTATGAGCTCCGCGCGCGGCATGTCGAAAAGCTTCTCTACTTCCTTTTCAAACTTTGCTCTCACCTTGAGGTCTTGAGCCATGCCGGCAAACATTTTGCTCCACTCATATTCTGCCCTGAGCATATTCTGGCCGAACAGGATAGGCCGCGAGCGCGTGGTCTTTCTGGCTTCTTTCATCAGTTCCGTCAGCCTTGCCAGCCCCTCGCCGAGTTCTACCCCGTGTTCGCCGAGGTATTTTACTCCACCCCGGGCTGCCTCAATAAGCTGCCGCGCTGCCTGGCCATCAAGCTTTACATAGCCGCCTACCGCCTTGCCCGCTGTGCGCCTTAAGATTTCATTATCCGCAAACTTGGCAATGTTGCGCATGAAATGGAACTTCTCTTCCTCAATGGCAACACTCCCTTTGGCAATGGCCTCTTCAATTTCGCCTGTTACTCTCTCAAGCGCCTCTACCACTTCTGTTGACGGCTTGAACAGAATACTCTCTTCAGCCAGGTTTTCACGGCTGAATACTCCACCAGGCTCTTTCCTTAGTTTTTCCGCGACAAAACCCACTTCTGTTGGATAAAACGGCAGGCTCCCGCCAGGTAGAGCGGTGGTTTCCCAGTCAAAACCGATAAGAGTTTTAGAACTCCCGGATCTTATCTTTCTCAGCTTATGTAACGCTGACAGTGAGATATCCGGTATGTCCTCCAGGTAGATACCTCCTCCCCCTTCCGACAAGGTGATCAGGCTCCTGAAGTTGACACCCGGTTGCCGCACGATGGGCAGTTCATCCGCTGGTACGCCCCTTATTTCCTTGAATATCCTGTTTTCGTATTTCTCGAAATAGCCAGCGAGGCTGACCGGTTCTGTCGCGGTGGTCTCTGTTACTGCCACCACCGGCCCAACTATGTAACGCCTGTTTGTCAGCTGGTTGGTAGCAATAATATCGTGCGTGCCCTGCGCTATAGTTATGGGCTGTTTATCCTCTCCGGCAAAGAAATCAATCTCCAGTACTCCACCCAGTTCCCGCCGTAAAGCAAGCAGATCCTTAATCCGCCTGAGCGCGTTGTTTTCGCCTAACCCGGCAAGCTCGACGTTGTACTCCATATCAGGAGCAAACTTCCCCTGTGGTTTTATCTTTAGGGTTTTCAACAGCGTCATCTTGTCCAGGCCGGTTTGATTCGTAAATGACTCGGTCAGTTTCTCTATTATCCGTTTGCTTTCATTGATATCTCTGCTTTTTTTGAGATCCGCTATCAGGTCTTTGTTCTCCATGAGAAACTGCGCCACAGCCTCTTTATTTCCTATCAGGTCCTCTGTAAGCATATCTTTGGAGCGCAGTTTGTTGGCTACCTTATCCAGTCTTACTGTAATAGTCTCCTTGGGATTCTGTCTAGCGGATTCAACCATCTCACCAAGGATCTCCGCAGTGCTCATATCCGATATATGCTTTAAGTGATGCATGGCGCTGGTTGCATTCCCGGCCTCATCGCTTAATACCTTCTTCGCGGCGGCTTTCAACAGCCTGACAGTCTCCAGGTCTGTGAGTTTGTGCTGCATTTCCGGCGACTCGATAATGCGCAGGTTTTCCTTAATATAGTCGGTCAGGCTGGCGATACTGTTGAAGGCGCCCGACGACTTGATTTCACCAAATATCTCGTCAAGCAGGGACCGCTCATAGACCCTCTTGGCTCTTTCGTGTTTGAGTATCTCTTGCAGGGTATTTGCGCTGAAGCCTTCTTCGGTGACCGCTATGTCTCCCGGGTAAGCTCCGGCTGCTTTGTACATGGCAAGCATGCTCATGTTGGCCAGTTCTTCTTTCTCTATCTGCTTGCTCGCCCACGGAGCGTGAGCGATAGCTATGTCGTAGAGCACTTCGCTCAGCTCGCGCCCAGTCCCCGCCGCGCCCGAAATTATCCTGTTTATATCTGCGACCTGCACGCTGCCGGCGATCACGCTGGCGGTCCTTTCAAAGAGCTTCTCAAGCTTGTCCGTTCCGATTGTGTGTTTAATCTCTTTTGCCAGTCTGGATGCTTCCTGACTGCCGCGCAGGATACGCTCGAACTCGCCGGCGCTTACCCCGGGCGCCAGTCTGATGGTGGCGGAAATGTCCTCCGCTCTTATAGACATGGGTTTGATGGTCGCGACCTTTCTTTCGGGGGTTACCGTCACTACCTCGTACGGGACCGCGCTCCCCGGCACATGTATCGGGTACCGTTCTTTCTCCGCCATTGCAGTCTGCCATTCGGGGGTGTGGTCTGCAACTCTGTGCTCTTTAGGAACCGGCTCCTGTCCGAATTTGTACACCCTGTATGACTGGTCTATCCCCTCGCTGTAGTGCTTGCCTATGGCGCCCCGCATAGCCTCCATGCCGCCGGCTTTATCGCGCCATGCAGCAATCGCTTCTACAGTCTCCACAGTTTCTTCGGCTTCGCGCACCCCCTTTCTGGTAACGTGCTGACGCAGGCTGTCCACCCCGCGGGCGAGCTCTATACTTGCCTTTACCTGGCGTGGGTCGCCGGTGACATCGCCATGAAGCACTCTTGGGATCTCCGGCATTTTGTACTTCTCTGTCGCCTTCAGCACCGAACGGTATCTTTTTATCTGGCGCTGGTAGGCCCGCATGAGCTGCTCCGCCTCTGCACCTTTTATGCCCGTAGGCCGGCCGCCGGCAAAGAGTTCAACTTTTCTATCCCCTTTGCTCTTTCTTACAAGCGTAAGCGCGCGTCCACCCAGAACATCCTCAAATGCTTCTTCAGTCCCATAAAACATAGACATATCCACTTTCAGCTTCTTCGTGGTTTTAGCGATATTCCGCAATGCTTTCGCCCTGAGTTCTTTTGCCCTATCCACTGTGCGCCTGACTTCTGATAACGACTTGCCTTTGTAAACAGTCTCAAGACCGCGTGTCCCGTAAGAGCTGACAGTGAGTCCACTTTCCTCAAGAGCCGCGCTTATGGCGCTGTTGAAAATCGTAAGTTCTTTGGTCAGGCCGGCCTTGATGTCGCTCAGTTTATGCTCTACATCATATATCTGCCTGATCGGATCATCCGCCAGGGTGTAAATGTTAAACATATTATTCAGGTCGCTGTACTTTGCGGTAATGGTGATAAAGTCATCTTCCATGGTTTTTATCTTCTCTAAAACACCGCCCCTGACGAGGTTCTGTCGAAGTCTTTTCTCCACCTCTACTTCTTTGGGTGTCGCCCTTCCCGTCTCGATCATATTCTCCAGCTGTCTGTGTTTGTAATACGTATTGAGCTGTCTTTTTTCCAGAGCATTCCTGTTTTGCAGTTCCCTCAGTTCATTGAGATACATACCAAGTCTGTCAAGCAGGTTCCTGTTTACATATCCTTCGGACGGAAGCTTTACCGTTTTGTCAAACAGGTCGCTTAATCCCTGATGAATACCGTAGATGCGCTCGGCAGGTATGTGTTCTGCAGTTTGCAGGCTGACATTGGCAGCATGCTTCATCAGTTCGTCTACGATATCCCGCAGGGCAATAGTTTCTTTGCCATGCAGCGTGGAGAAGAAATCGTATATGCGATTGGAATGGGCAGGCGACGAAGCCAACACGCTTAGATCATGGTAAATAGACCTGCCGATCTCTTCTGCAGCATACTCACGGGTAATTCCCTGTTCCGCAGCTTGCTGAGCATCTGCATAAGCCTCTAACAGCCGTTCGTATTCATCTCTACCTGTAGGCATGTGATGACCTCCGTTAGTCTTTCAAAAGCATAGTCGGATCGTTGTTTATTAATCCGGCGATTTCATCAGTAGGGTCAACCTCTATGTCCAGGTCAATACTTATATCCCTGTCCGCTGGAGTAACCAGTATGTCCATGTCACTTATTCCCATACCGCTCAACAGGGAATGCAGCCTGTCCCGCAGCCGGGCGCCATGCTCAGCTGGTTTGAACGGTTTTGGGGCGGGAGTTTTCAGCTGCGCTGCCCTGGCCTCATCGTCAGGCCAGACATCAAACTCCGTCTCATCCATTGCCTCATGTTTCACAATCTTCACTTTTATGTCCTGTAGGTTGATATTGGGCAGCCAGCCTTCCCACTTTTCGTCAGGCAGGAAGTGCTTCTCAAAGTATTCCTCCAGCTCGGGTTTCTTGGGAGGCTTTTCGCCGCGCATCGGAGCCAAACCATACAGTATCCAATCCGGGACCACCTCTTTTAACTTCTCATACTCCTCTTTCGGCATCTGCATGAAGTATTGGAAGTAGCGGCGTTCCTTCTGGGGCAAGGCCCGCAGGAAGTTTACCAGCGGTTCGCCTGGTTCATAGCCGTACATGGTCTGTTTCATCAAGTTGTAATATTCCAGGGCTTTTGAAGCATGGGGTGGTAGCTGGAACAGGGGTTCCGCCAGGGCCTTGGACAGTTCGCTTAGCTCAAGGTTGATGCCGCGCTTGATCCGCTCGATATACCTCTGCCGGCGCTCGTGTCTGTTTTTCGGTTTCTCTTCATCTTCTTCTTCCGGCGGCAGTGTGATGTGGTACTTCCCGACCAGCCTGTCCAGGTTTACGCGCTCTCCTTTTGTGTACAGCAGGCGCTTGGCGCTGAGCAGATCCTTTGTTCTTTTCTTGCGCTTATCTTTGATCTTTCGCAGAGTATCCAGGTAAGCATTTACATCGAAGTCTTCTTTCTGTTTGGCCTCCCTGGTTTCCCTTTCAAACAGACGCCGGTATTTGACGTACTTGAGAATATCGACATATTGCTCTATCTCCCACTCTTTCCTGCGCCTTTCGGGTATCCATTTGCGGCCGCTGACAAGTTCGTAACCCATACGGTATAGACTGCCGGCACCAACCACAGCGCCGCCGACGAGTGCTCCGATGATGCGGCCGTAGCGGCTTCGACCGAAGAAACTGCCCAGGATCATGCCGCTGGCTACTGCCAGGAACGGGCTTCTGGCCATGAAAGACTGGTAGGTAGGGACGATGTAGTCGCTGACTGGACGTTCCCATGTCTGGAAATCCTTGCCATAAACTTGGCGTCTTACCCAGTCCTCATAGGCACTGCGCACCTGGAGAAGCTTGGTATGGAAGAAACTGTCAGTGTGGGCAAAGCGTTCCCATAGACTGCCGGTGAGTCTCTGAAGCCAGCTGTACCGTACCTGTATTGCCGGGGCAGAGTAGTCGCTTTCCTTCTCGTGTGCCCAGCCGCGCAGCAGAAGGGCGCGGTTGAGGTTGAAGCCGTTTACCCACACCGCGGCCCGGATGGTACTATAGGTGTCTTCCTTGAACTTCTCTTCCGGGTCGTACCCAATCCTGATTTTTGTGCCAGGCTTTAAGACGCTGTTTAGCCACTCGCCTGCCTGCCGGGCAACCTTGTCGGTTTTGCCGGCCGGGACGTGTATGCCGGCCAGGCGGACGGGATGTTCAGGATATTCTTTAGTCAGGATAGTGTTCTGGTCGATTACCTTATCTACAGTTACCGTCTCGTATTTGAGATCTTTATATCTAAACCTGTACGGATACAGGCGGAGCGGCTTCTTCCTCTGCCTTACCCGTTCTCTTATCTGCTTGACCTCTTCCCGTTCCTCCGGCGTGAGCTTCATCTGGCTCATCAGTTTACTGTACTGTTTGTACTCTTCCGACCACGGAGCTACTGCCGCGAGGATTCGGAAGCGGTTCAGCGGGTCGTAGAACTCAAACCTGTTAATCCAGCCCGCCCTGTCCAGTTTGGCCAGGAGTGGGTCTTTCTTGATCATCTCGACAATAGGCATATGGTGTAAGGCTTCATAGGCGCCGCCGGGAAGCAGAAGTTCGCCATAACTACCAGCTCTGGAGTATGGATCGCCTGTATGAAAATCAACAAGAGCATATTCTGGACCGGGCAGCCACGACGGCATGGTATTTATGATCGGATCGTAGTAGTCCTGCCACTTCTCTCTGCGGCCTACGGCGCGGCGGAGGATTTCGTTCAGTTCGCCGCCCAGGCCGCCGATCTCCGTCTCCCAGAAGCGCCTTCTGTGCGACTCCATAGCCCGCGAATCTGCGATGTATTTCTGGGCTGCGTTTGTCTTGTATCTCGGCTCACCCCAGACGGCCTCTATAGCAAAGCCGTAGAAGCCGCCCATCTCCTTGACATTCTCCCAGAACTGCCCCAAGCGTCCGGCAAGACTGCCCTTATTGGTAACTTCCCTGTTGTACTCGTCAACTATCTTCCGGTTTACCAATCCATTGACCTGGTTTCCGAGTTTGTTGGCTATATAGTTCAGCAAAAGCAGGCGCTGTGCTTCTATATTTGAAGCAAGGATGTCAGCCTGGGTGGTAAGCTTTTCCTTCTGCTTCTCGTCAAGATCTCTGGCCACAGCTACAGCCATACCCATGTCTATGCCGCCGGCCCCATAGATTTTGTCCTCGCCTGGCGGCCCGAGGTCTTTCGCCGAGCGCAGCATGATGTATCGTATCTCATCCGGACTAAGATCCGGCCGCACGGCTTTGAGCATGGCTGCGGTCGCCGCCACGAACGGAGCCGCCATAGATGTGCCCGATAGGGCCGTGTACCCCTTCCGCTTCTTCTCCTTTTGTTCAGATGACAGTTCTTCGGGATACGTGCTCACTATGTCGGAACCTGGAGCAGCGATATCAATACCCAGGCCGTAGTTGGAGTAGTATGCCTTCTTAAGCTTACCCTTCTCATCTCTTTCCAGGGCACCAGTAGAGATCGCCTCGGGCCAGATAGCAGGCGTACCGGAAAACCACAGGTCTTCATTACCCGCAGAGGCCACGACGGTAATTCCGGCATCGTGCGCCTTCTTGATGGCTTCGGCATGGGCCGGCGTGATCGCCGCTATACCAAGGCTCATATTGATTACGCTTACCCGTTCACCGTGCGGGCCGCGCCACTTCATAGCATAATCTATAGCCCTGTCGATATCCTCGGGCCTGCCGGTACCGCTGTTACCAAGAGCCTTAATGGGCAGGATTTTTACAGCCGGATAGGCGGCACCTGCAATACCGCGGCCATTATTGCCCATAGCCGCGATGATGCCAGCGACGTGAGTACCGTGCCCCGCTTTGTCCTCCACATTGGAGGTTTGGTCTATCACGTTATACCCTTTATAAACCTTGTATTTGAGGTCTGGATGATCGGTGTCCACGCCGGTGTCTATGACAGCCACCACTACGTCCTTCTTTGACTCAGGCAACTCTTTCCACGCCTGCCTCGCGCCGATAGCCTCCAGACCCCACTGCTCTCCAGCCAGCGGGTCTGCACGCCTAGTTTGGACAGCCTGCGTCTTTTCGCCGGCCGCGTCAGCAACAGGATAAAATGGGAGATTTACTTCAGGAGGCATGAGGTAATCCTGCTCTGTCGACACGCGGCCTTCTTTCAGTTCCGCAGGCGGTATATAAGTCTCCTTTGTCGCCCCTTCCTGTGGGATAATGCCGCTCTCGATGAGCTTCCACACTTCGGGGTGCATCTTTCTCTGAGGCTTGAACAGTCTGCCGATAAAACCGAGCAAGGGGCCAATCAGGGGCGCCTCTTCCAGTTCGGGGAACCCACCGGTCAGCAGGTATGGACGGTCATAATAGTGTTCTTTCTCAAGTTTATATGGATCAAGCAGGTATCTTTTCAATGGCGCAAAAGGGTGTTGTGGCGTAGGAAGCGGGGCATAGGCGAAGTACTCGTCCTCACTTGCGTATGTATTGCCGGCATATTTCCACTTTGACTTGAGCCGCCTATACCAGTTTGGCACCCAAGTCTGGATACGACTACCACTATAGGGAGTATTTCCCAAGGGCCAGTAGCGCCCTTTCCTTATCGGCTCCTCACCTTTTTTCCAGTAGTCTTCCATCTCCTCTTTGCTCTTACCCATCCAAATGGTGGCGGAGCCGACAAGCGGCAGTTGCGACAGCTGTTCGCCGCCCGGGAAGAGCTCCTTGGCCTTCTTCAGCGCCGGGGTGAAGCCCAGAGCATCACTTATACCGGCCATTTCCTTAGTCCAGCCGACGTAAGCGTCAGCGGCAACGAACTCCGGCCTGACACCAGTTATGTTCTCCATCTCGTAGTTGAGGTAGTGCCAGCCGAAGGCGAGGCCGCCAAGGATCAGTGCCCTGCGCAGAAACATATTGTAGAAAAGGTCTGCGCTTGAGCCTGCCGATTCAATTGACACACCCGCCCCCATGCTGGCTGCGGCCACGTTCATGCGGCCGAAAAAGATGTACGGCACCAGCGTAAGCGGTGTAACGCTCGTCATGTCGTGGCGGCCGGCTGTAATCTGCTGTGCGATTTTCCCCAGCGAGTTAAATTCCGCTGCATTGATATAAATGTAGTTCTGTTTCAGAAACTGCCTCATCATCGGCGTTATCGCAGCCGACTCCCAGGGTTTTGCCTTATTCCAAAAAGCATTGGACAGTTTGCTGAATACAGCATCTATGCTGGACACTGTGATTTCGTCAGACACCAAGCCCACTTCGGGATCGGTCCAGTTATATATATCCTGGTAACCCAAATCCATTGCGCGCATGACACGGGAGTAAAAACCGCGCGCGCCCTTCATGTACTGCTTGTGCTCTCTCACCGGGATCCCGGCCATCTGACGCAGGTACTGCAGTGTGATGAACTGCTTATTGTTAAGGAGAAAACCGGTTCTGCCTTCGTTCAGGATATTCAGCCCGCCGGCTATATTAAGCGGGTTGCTTATGTCATAAACCTTTCCGCCGGCAAACAGGGCGGTGTCTATCGGCTTGTTACTACCAGTCAGGAATGGCTGCAGCTCGCCCTTTTTTAAGAGGCCGATAACAGGCCTGTCGCCGAGCCTCAGCAGTTCATCGAGGTACATAAGGCTTAAGGGGTTGAAGTTGGCAAAGGGAATTACGAAGTGCCTTTCCAGCGCCTTTATGGTATCAAGCATAGATCCACTGGCATAGCGTATATCGATCAACTGCCCGCTCTTATCGACAAACAGCGCCTTGTCGAGGCGGATCTGTGCATTAGTCAGCTTGTTGTGGACTAAAAGGTTCTTCAGCCTCCTGAACTTTGGATCGGTGGAGACCATGATGTCCTGTGGCGTGGCGAAGCGCACGCCAAGCTCTCTTAGCATCCTCTCCTGTGCTCTGGTGCTGACGCCTAACTCCTGCTGCACAGTATCAAGCATAACTTTTCTGATCATCCCGATGCTGCGATCAATTGTATGCGTGTTGGCAATGCCATGTCGGGCCAACCACTCTGTCCTCAGTTGGCGTAGGATGCTGTTCATATTGGCCAGCGAGCTTTCTGCTGTAAACCGCCGCAGTTCGCGCACAGACATGTGAGCCCGAGCGCTGTGTTCTACGGTATCTTTAAGGTCTTTGATTTTATAGGTTACCGGCACCTTGCCGAAGTCCTTGCGCGACCATTTGTATATGCCGCGCGTGATATCGTGCGCTACAGTCGGCTCATAGCGGCTGGCCAGCACTATTGACCGCTGGATGATGGGGCGCAGGAGGCCTGTGCGCAAGGCTATAAACCCGCCCCCCCCGACAGCCAGGATATTGCCGGCCAGGCCGAGGAGTCTGCTCTTTGGTTTCTGCTCGTCGTTGTAGTAGTAGTTTTTATATCTCTCGTCAAACAGGGGCATACAAAAAGCGCCGTACTTAGCGTACGGCTCCTCCTTTACTCATACTGGCTGGTGGTATATTTGTGTTTGCTTCTACTTTCGTCTGATACACTCTCCATCCGCCCACACCAACAATGAGCAAGTCGTGTATCATCTTTGGCTTTAGTGTGGAGGGGTCTAACAAGCGCATTGGGTCTATTCCCCGCTTGCGCAGGTCTGCCGGGTTTGGTTTCTGTTTGCCCTTTTTGTCCTCGGACCTATCAGTGCAGGCAAACTGCACAGGGAGGTGGTGGATATTGTTCAAAACCCACTCTGCCCGTACGGCGTAGTCAATCAGCTTCGGCAACGGCCAGTCTGTCATTTCCTCAAATCGTACCTGTGGGAAGGCGGTAGCGATGAGACATTCGGCCTGTCGCTCAAAACTACTCATACTTTCCCTGAAGCGGCCTATAAGACTCAGGATGCGCTCTGTATCGCCAAAGCCTGACTCGGAGAGCACCTTCCCGGCAAGCTGTGTGACTATTCCGCCCGGGAGCGTGTAGAAGTCAAGACCTTCCGGGTAAAGGACCGCTAAGCTGCAGATCTCGCAGTATATATCGCCGACCTTGTCTTTCTTGATGGCCAGCTGGTAATACTCACTCCTGGCTAGGGGACGCCAGATAAAGGTATGCCTATTAAAGGTCGATATATATAAGTACTCGTGTTTCCGGCATAGCTCGTTAATCAGGCTGTCAAGTGAGTTCAGTCTTTTTGCTAAAGTAGCACGGGAGGCTCGTATGATTCGACGAACCCACTGGCCTCCATGATCTGCTGAGCCAGCAACGCCGGTATTCCGGCTTTGTCTTTGGCCATCATTTCGTAGTTGTAACCCTCGGGCCACAGCACGCATGTCTCGCAAATGATCTCCTCCCGCTGCAACGGGTCGGTGTTGGGCAGGTTGACAATCTGCTTGTACTCGTAACGGGTCAGCGGCCGCCAGACGAACTGCTGATTGCCGAACTGGGAGACGTAAACCTCCCCTTCTTTGAATAGGTTCCCCTCCATATCGGTTACGCCGAACTGTTTCTTCCAACTGGTTATCTGACTGACCAGCGGTCCTCCTGGGAAAATCGGGCTATCTTCGGGCGGCAGGTCTTTAAGTGACATTAAAATCCTCCTCGGCTTGAGTTATAGTATTTATATTGGCCCGCCGTGGTCCGCTTCGTGCAGATGCTTCCGCATATCGAGAGGCGTGGCGGGCTCTGTCCGGTTAACAACTAGTCCATATCTCTTGCCACAAATGTGTACACTTCCTCAACCGGTTTGCCTGATGGGTCGAGAATCTGGCCACAGCCGGTGAGCTGCACGTTTCTTATGGCTTTTACCGTAGTGTTGTACGAGATCACATCAGGCAGGACGTTCAACCTCTGTTTGACATGGTAAGGCAAAGGGCCGTATGTTATGTAGATATCAAAACCGTCTTTTTGCAATAGCTGTGTGTATTCGCCACTGTAAAAGTACGGCAGGTAGTGTCTGTATTTCGACCTGTCCTCTGTAAAAGCGTCTCCCCATATTTTACTTTCGTAGTCGGCCATACTTGTCTCAAACCGACTTCGTGTATTCCCGCTGCTGTTGGTTTCAGCGGTTTTAGCCGGGACAGTGACTACGATGCACTCGGCTTCCTTAACCCATGCGACACCATAGTTGAAGTTTTCCAGGACTTCCCTGATGTATACGCCGTTGTAGGTTATCTTATCGAGGATTATGCGGTCGAATTTCCGCCCGTTAATATATATACTATCACTGGCCACCTCTATCTTTTCGTTATTTTGGCCTGTGTATATGCCGGCAATCTTGCACAGGGAATAAACGTCCATCACGGCTCTGTCTTCGTGAGGAAGAACAATAAACTCTTCTGGCTTGAGAAGAATACAGTCGCCTGGACAAATGATGATAAATTCAGTTTTGGGACTCCACCAGACTTTATAGCCAAACGCCTCTGCCACAAAACGGACATACACATATGACTTACCGTCCACGACTTTGTACGGTTTGAATGCCCTGCCGTTAAATAACACCATTTCCCTGTCGTTATCCCACTCCACTGTCCAGCCAAACCGCCGTGCCAGGTCGCGTGACCACATGATAGCCCTGTCCTCAACAGGTATTACTTCGTATTCAGACGGGCTGATGAGCACGAACTTCGGAGCCGCCTGCATGATGCCGCTCTTGCCGCCAAGGATATCCTCAATAGTCTGCAGGGCATCCGCGTGCCATTCGGGCACATCCGATTCCCCTCCGAGAAGGTGAGCCAGCGTGGGCGCTACCCTGCCGCTCAGCTGCCCCAGATGGTCCAGCACGCGGTAGAGATAGCCGGCCTCGGTAAAGGCAATCCTGAACTGGCCATTTACAAGCCTCACGCCGCGTTTAACCACGTCCCAAGTATATGAAGCATACCCATATACTGGACGCACGTGTTCAGCCAGTTCAAATTGTAGGCCCGTGATATCAGCAAGCCACGTGTCACCAAAGTAAATGACTACGTCAGCGCCCGAGAAAAACTCCTCAGGAAACTGCTGGTACTCGATCTGCTGTCTGGTAAAGGCAACCCCGCGGGGCGTTTGTTCCCACGCCATCTAACGATCTACCTCTTAACATACAAGTCTGAGACATTGAACTTGCCCATTAGCTCGCCGTTCTGGTTGAACTCACTGCCACCCTTGAGCGGTGGGAAGGGCTCTACCATATAATCGTTGAATTCCAGCGGTTCTATGTCACGCGCCATATAGCTCCACACATTCTCCGTAAACATATCCTCAATAGATATAACCTTACCCTCTTCGAAGGCTACAGCCCCGTAGATGACGAGCCTGGCGACCCGGCCGTACTCGCTTCCGCCGGTAATAACGATGTCAAACGGAGGGAGTTCGTCACCCTTCAACCTCATAATCTTACGCAGGTAGTCCACCTGCATGCGCAGGTTGTTTACGGTGTGCTGCTCGAAGACGGTGAAAATAATTGTCCCAGCTACCCGGCGCTGCCCGCGGGCGTGACCGCGCACCGAGATCCTGCCCAGGGTGCGCACCTCCTGTACATCACGCAGGATGGAGTATGTAACAGTAGAACACTCTCCCACCACATACGGCGGCGAACTGGGAAGCAGAATGCTTACCACCATGTCGACGCCCGAGAAAGTGCCGTACCCATAGGGCTTGGTAACTATTCTGTTATCCTTAATTAAAGACTCGAATATTGGCTCGTTATTAGTAGTAGCCATAGAGATAAGCGTCCCGGGGGAATACCCCGGGACGCACCTGCCTCCCCGGAGTTAGGTTACAACTGGCAGCGGTTCGAGACTGCCGGTCCCGGAGTAAACCCCGCTGATGATAGGAGAAACGCGGCGTGCGACAAAGGTCATCTGGCGTTCCATAACGATGGTGTCCACGTTAACACCGCTGCCTTCATTTAAGATCTCGGCGTCGTAGATCTTCTGGAACGCCGCCTGCCCATACTCATTGGAAAATGTCATCATAATATCAAACGGAGGGACAGTATCGACGTACAGAATGTTTTCTGGCCTAATTAAACCAAATCCAGGCGGGACATTGATCTTCTCGTATGTCCTAAGATCTGAGCCGACAGTTTGTGTTTGCTTCTCGCCAGTAGCACTATTGGCTGCGTTATTCCAGCCGGACATTTCCAGCGCATTGGTCCTGTCTTCGACGCGTTTGATAATGTTGCCGGCGGCTGTGAACATGGTTGGCGGAGCAAAGGATTGCCAGTTTTCTTTGTCCTCCACCAGGGCCTGCAATAAGGCATCACGGTTAAACACAGCAAAGATCAGAGCACTAAACCCAGTAATTTCTTACCGGCGTGGACTATACCTTCACCCACCACTTAGCCCCGCATGGCTTAGGTGGGGTGCGGCGTTTATGGCGCCCATAGATTAGGTTATTCGCCCAAGGTCACCATCCAACTGGAGGTAGTTTTGGCAGATCTTATACTTTCGTGCAAGATAGAGTGTAGTACCATCATATAACCAGCCAAGCAACTACTGGTGTAAAGGGTCTAGTAAACTGGTTATTAACCCTTCATAACTACCTCCGGTTAAGTCTCTACATGCCTTAAGATGGAGAAGTGCGGTAGTCCATCTTTTAGCACTCGGTATTACCATACCACTACTACTAGCGGGTTAGGTTTCACCGATAGAGCCGCATTTTACCTTAAGGATTGCTCCTTAAGGGAGCCTCTATCTTGACCCAGCAATTCCGCGTTTACCCAAGTACCTCCACCCTTTCGAGTGGCTCAGAGTACATCACTATCCTGGACGGGAGCAGCCCGGGATACGGTGCGTATTATAGCGATACATAGATTTGGGCTGTGTGTAGAACATATAACCCAGGTATCACTATACGAACAGGCAACATCTGTGAGAAGACACTGGAAACTCCCAATCACAGACTTCCTCCTGTTCAACTCGTTGCAGAGCCGTTGCAGTCGGCAGTTAGTTAATTAACTGCCCGTCGCACTCCTCAGGGTTGCCGTGGGTATGAACCTTTAGGTTTCCCTGATGTAAGCACCGTTTTCCATACGCATTACTGTATATGGCCGCAGTTATCTACGGCTGAATGAACGCGGATCGGGCGATCCGAGGGTATAGCAAGTGCCCTCTTGTTTCCAAGAGGCTTGGACTATATCACCACCTGCCATAATGACAGGGCGCTGCATATTATGCATGGCTACCAGCAAGCCGCTGCATCCTGCTTTGCACAGTTACTTTGAATCATTACGGGATCAAGTGGATTTGCAACTGCTCTTGACTGGTAATTTCCCGTAATAGCAATCGTGCAAATACACAGAGTCTCTACGGGGCCAATTACGGCTTCCCTCGGGGTTACCTACCAAACTGATGCATGGTTTGGGTTTCCCCGATATTAGCAGCGTTATTCAAGCAGCGTCGCCACTGCAGGCCGCCTACTTGACGGGTACTTTTTCCCTCTGGATGTTCCATGTAATCTGCTGTAGTTCGCCTATGACACGCTTCCCGAAGCTGACGATAAGGTCGGCTCCGGAGAAGCTGGTCAGCGTCCTTGTGTATTCCTGGTTAGTAGCACCAGCCATATCTTGTTTTCCTCCTTTACGGCGCCGTTTAGAGAGCTGGCGTCAGGTTAACCACCACAGTGATCTGACGCAGCTCGAACGGCGGCACGATGGTTAGTTCGATTCTGGCCTTACCTAAAATCTGGTCGGCCAGAGAAGCAATGATATTGAATCTATAGTCGCTTATATCGCCTGCTTCCTTCATCTTAAGTAGCCGCTTGTCGATGGCGGCCGACATCGCGTTGCGGTTGGGGACGTTGTTCGGCTCGCCAAGGAATGGGTCGCAGGCGTCTTTGACGTTGTCCACCGCAACCTTAACTGCCCGGCAGGTCGTCGTCCTGGTATAGTCGGAACCGGGCTGTGCGCAGGTCATGGAGTCTTCCACGGCCGCGGTCGCACCGTTGTTCTTGGTCTTATAGGTTACAAAACGGGCCGCGGTGAGTCTGTCGCGCTGGCTGTTGCTGAAGGTGTAGCGCAGACCAATAATGCCCGGCACCTGCTTGTTCAGCGGCGATGAGCCCGGTCGCATGGTGCTCATCATGGCCGCGAACACAGCCGCGCTGTTGGCGGTGTACGCGCCGAACTTGCTGTTATTCAGGATTACGTCCGGCCCCGCCAGAACGTGTACGTATTCCCCAATGTCGAACTTCTTGCCTTCGCTGTCGGTAATCGGGTCGCCGAACTTGTCCACAACGAAGTAATCGTTGGGTTTGGTGAGCAGTTTGTTGACATGATCATCAATGTCTTTCAGGCTGATGTCGGCAACTGGTTTGGTAGCGATAACGCCGTAGGTGGTATGCTGTCTTACGGAAATATAAGCACAGGCCATGGCAAGCTGCTGGGCAAAGTTCTTTTTGGGATCGGGCAGCTCATCGTCAGCGAACACGCCAAGCGGCACAATCCAGTCCACGGTATAGTTCTCCAGGAGTTGGTACGCGCCAAGCTCAACTAGATTGCCGCCGGCATCCCGTTTGCCGCCAAGCAGCTCGTAAAGTTTGTTCTTGGACAGCTTAATCTCATCATCCCCGCCGGTGAAGTTGACACCGTCGGCGGCCGTAACGGACAAACTATTGGACAGCACATCATTGTATTCAGTATCTACTGAAGCGCGGAACATGTTGTTGTTCGCGTCGCTGTTGATAGCCCGCACCATGCTCTCCAGCGTGGGATAATCCAGCGAACTGTAAGTAAGCGGAGGCTCGGTGGAGCTGGCTTTTTTACTCTCCGGCTTAAACAGTTTGAGTCGTTTGCCGATTACTGTACCATTGCTGATAATCGCCTCGACAGCAAACTTGCTTTCGTTATACAGGTCGCCGCCGTAGGTCGTGGTAATATTGATTCCCCTGTCGCTGACGCTGGTAATAACATTGGCCAGATACCTTACGAGTATTGCAGTTCCGAGAGATGCGGCACCGGCAGTAACCGTCAGGATTTTGCCATTGACGCTGAACTTATCGGCCGCAAGAGCTTCACCGTCCGCATAGACCATCATGCTGTCGGCGATTGGTGTCTCGGACAGGGTAAAGGTAAGACTACTTCCCTGCGCCACCTTAGTGATGGGATACGGCAGCGGTTCTTCCTCGTTATCCTCGTTAACCAGCATGCAGTTAAGTACCAGGGTCGCCCCGGCAGAGCAGACGTCGGCATTAACTGTAACTGACGTTGTGCCTACAGTGTAGGCATTAGACGGCAATGCAAAGCCGTCAGCCGTAATGCTGACACTGCCCTCGACAATTGAGTAACCGGAGTATCCGCTGCCGAGTTCTGTAATCACATTGATGGTCATGCTGGTGTTGCCAGGCATTGTCCCTGCGGCTTCCTCGATCAGCTTTTCCTCCACCAGACTGAAGCTGTCACACTTGGCCACTGCAGTAGCCGGCTTGCCGGAGATCCGCATTAGACGGATATCACGGCACCCCGCCTTCCAGGCTTCTTCAAAACCGACCATCAGCGTGGCTCCGTTTGGCAGGCCGTTTTTGCCTATGGCCTTGCCGAAGACAGTCTCGGCAGTACTGGCGTCAACAGCCACGGGAGTGCCCATAGGCCCGTCAACAGCAGTGCCCAACAACAGGATACTCTCGGTCGCCGGCGGGTTGGGATCTGAACGCAGTTGCAGCCCGCCGTCCTTAAACTCAGTGAGTATACCAGGTAAGTTTGGGTACAAGTTAAGCATTTTCCTTCCTGCCTTTCCAGATAATTAACTAACTGTCCTGTGTGTCCTTAACCTTGATAAGAACCTCTTCAAGTACCTTGCCTCTAACAATATGGACCTCTTCAATTCTTAAGAGGTAAAACAGGGTACATACAGAAGCAAAACCAGTATCCAGGCCGGTATTACCCGGTCCTTCCTCGCCCAGGAAGATGAGCTCAGAGAGACCGTGCTCTTTGAAATAGCCTGTATAATAATCAATAAAAGCCTCCAGCCTGTTGGCTAGATGCCTTGCCTCACGGTTTGTCTGCGCATAACAACGGAAAGCCGCCTTGCAGTCATACCACTTGCGCCAGACCTCTACGTTGTAATTCTTGTAGCAGGGGTCTTCAAATGACTCGTAGAACTTCTTCTTGAGTGGAGTCAGTTTTTCGTTGGGCCGTCTGGAGAGCAGATGAAACACTATCCTGGGCATCTTAACCCGCTCGGGATCATTGTAAGTAGTTATTTCCTCGGTCAGTTCTCCCCAGCCCGCTCCCCAGGCCGTATCTAAAAGCCTCCGCAAATTGTCAATTAAGTGGTCAATTGTAACACACGAATACCTGGTTTCGTCCGGGAAACCAGGTAGGGAAAGCTCCTGCATCTGCATCCCCCGTTTAAATAGCAATGCGCGTGGTTACGCTGATATCTTCAACTGCATACTTTGCTCTAAGCGTAAGCTCAATGGTACAATTGGCCGAAAATGGCTGGGTTTCAACAGGTTCGATCTGCACGCCCACATCATATGACTGAATCCTGCCTTCCTGCTGTATGCGCGAAAGCACATCCCTGGCTACCCGCTCAATTGCGCTGCCAATAACTATAGTACCTCTTATTTCGCCAACATAAGGATCAAGCGCATTGCGCAACAGATGTACAGCATACTGCGCAGTACGTACATTAGCAACATACCTTAGTGGCCCGTCAGAAGCTGATGCTGTGACGCCGTTGTAGACAGACAGCCCGTTTTTCAGCGACTCGTAGAAAACTACCAGTCCCCGTCTAGCGGCCCCGCGCAGCCAGTCGCCGTCCAACTGCGTCCTTTGTTGGGTTATATTGCTCACAGGAAGACTGGTTGTGGTCCCTGTTCCTGCAGCCGCAATCAGCGCGGCATAGGCGGCGGCGCCGGATATATAATCGCCATCCATGAACAGATCGCCAAGGACCACAGATAGATAATGCCCTCTATCTGCAGTCTCTCCGGCAATTCGCGTCTCCAGGCCGTACCTGTCGGCAAAACAGGTAGCATTCAGCAGGTCGGCCAGGTAATACTGCTGGGATTCTTTTATCAGATTCGCCTCAGGCATAGGGCGCATACCGATCACACCATGAGCCATCAAGCCGCGGCTGAACTGCCTGAAACAGAAGTCAGCCAGCTGGCCGTGGAAGGTGACCCTCTCTCCGTTAGCTTCCAGGGTAAGGTAGTCATCCTGTGCATAGTAATCTGACGCTCCATACAAACTCCCACTGGAACCATAGATATATGGGATTGCCACATCATTAAAAAAGGCGCCCAGTGGAACGACAATATCAGTACGCATTCCCTCAAGGCTCCTATATACAACATCCAGTTCTTGATACATGTCGTTTTTGCTGATATCCAAACCATCCGAGCCGCCGCTTAATACAGCCTCTCCCTGGAACTGTTCATAGAGCAGTTCAGATGGGATGGTAATGTCTTCAGTCGAAGCGTATACCGGGGAGTACCCTTTTAGTGCGTCATCGTTGATTTTGTTCACCAGTGCGCCTGTAAATGGAAACTCAGTAAAACTGTATATGTTTTCATAATCCTCGTGGTTTATAATCAGGGTAAGGCCCGCGCCCAATGAGGCGATGCGCACCCGGACGCTGTTATATATACCACTGCCGCCGATCGACCATAGCCTTAAGCCGTTGACAGTGGTGTCATTGTATACCACGGGTATGTTGAGTTCAGCGTGTCTCCCGCCAATCCTAACCAAGCGATAGACGGCGCCTGGATTAACAGTATAGGCCAACCTATAACCATTAAACAGGGTGCCGTCGGTACCAAAGAGGCGTTTTGCATGCTCGATACCTGCTACGTCTACAGGTTCATTACAGGGGCCGTTGCCGGCTGTTCCAATCAACACGACAACATTACCCGGGTTATCTTCGCCCACCCTGCTTCTCGTTGGCAATTTACCCGCGGTCCACATAACTACCCCCGCACCTCAAGTGAACTTAACAACCGGTTAAATCTGTCCAGTTCGTCGGGCCTCAGAATCCCGACAACACTGGTATATTCCACGCGCCCAGAAAGACCGCGTATGTTTTCATAACGCATTACCTTGTATACCTCTATTACTTTACTGGCGCGGCCATTCAGCCATCCTACTTTAAGTACATAGTCATTCGTATTAATCTTGGCGTCATGTTTGAAGTAGAATGCTTCAGCGTCAAACAAAGAGAGTGAGTAGTCATCAGCCTGCTGGTATGCTGGTCTTGTAATGGAAGTTGCCGAGATGGGCACGCTCCTTACGCGGTGCTTGCTAACCGTGTAGGCATAACCGGTACCGAAACAGGCAGTACAGGACTTGTCCGGCTCGGCCGTCGTGCTGGACCAGCAGACCGGACACTTAAGCCGCTTATCGTTATGTAAGAGAACAACGTCGTAGCCCCAGGTATCAAGGATGTCGGCAAGCTCCCTGCGGAAATCGAGCAACTTGATCGCCGCCTTATTGGATTACTCTCGAATTAAATGGATATGGATATTTCTTCCCGCCGCGTATAGCAGGCAGAATTCCAAACTCTTCCCGCAATCTCGACTCCCAATAGGCAACCTCCTGCTTCAAGTTGGCATAGGCTATGTTAAGCTCATCCCTTAAAAGCGCGGGGCGCCTCTCTACAGACAGGTCTGCCAGTTTCTGAACCACAGTATCGCGCCCCTTGTACGTCACCTGGCGCATCCTGGTCAGCAGGACATCGTAAGCCGCCTTGTAGCGGGTATATTGACGCATGGGAAGCGTTGGTATCTCAGGTATCTCTTTATTTACACGCTCTAGGATGTCGTTGCAAATGAGACTCGCCTGGACAAGGAAGCGCAGGCTGGTTACCCGATCCAGTTCCTCTTCTGTGAGACCAGTGTCTATCAATAACTGCTCGTAGGAGGAGTACAGCGGCGAGCACTTCGTGACAAACTGCCAGGTAAACGTCCCGGAAGGGGTGGTAATGCTTAACTCATAGACCTGGTTTTGTTTCAGTAGAGACATGGTCGTCAACCTACCTTGAACATCAACTCGGCACCGGCCGGGAGCGGTTCATTAAATCTCACCGTCCGGCTGTCGACCTCTATGTAATCGAGAACCGGATAAGCCCTGAGTCCGTTAACATATACTTCAAGAGCACCACTGTCGGGGGTATATGTCAATTCGTTTAGTGTAAAGCCGGTCTGCCCTTCGGCGCTTACGGCATATTCTCTGGCGTTTTTAACACCTGCACGTCTTAACACAATAGCCACAGGTTACGCGGCGTCGGGAGCCCCCGTCTTTAGACGTGGGGAGGAGACGCCACTCTCTCCTTTCGCATACTCGTATCCGTCTGCCCGCTGTAACAGATGCAGGTACTTTGGGTGGACGTCGAAACCGTTGAGCTCGAAGCTTGGGCGAAACCGGATCGCGACACGACCGATATGCATACCGGCATGTTTACCGTTTGGGATCAGCGCTTTCACCAGATCACCGGTGCGGTAGCCCATGAACCGCTTTGCCCGAGGCGCATGCCGGATTGGGAAGCCGTATTTGTCCGTCCCGCATCGCTGGCGCTTTCCGTATCCCTTGGCGGTTATTTGCAGCACTTGCCGCGGAAGGATCAGTCTATCCGGGGTGCTAGCTCCGACACAGGCGGCATCTATCCAGTGGGCTTTCGGCAGTCCCAGTCGAGTTCGGTTGTATTTGGTGCGGCCACCAGTTCCAACTTCAATGGGGATGTTGAAGCCGGTCAGTCTGCGATACAACTCCCAGCGCGTGGCGTTAACGGCCGCCGCGTCTTTCAGGGGAATCCGCGCCCTGGCCTGCACTTCGGGATAGCCAAACTCCTCCGCCGTCCGGTTCCCCTTGGCCTGGTTGCAAGCACGGCAGGCCAGCGTTAGATTAGACACCCGGTTGCTGCCGCCGCGGCTCTTGGGAACGATGTGCTCGATCTCCAGCGGCACGTTCTCCGCGCCGCAGTACGCGCAGCGGCGTCCCCATTTCTCCAGCAGATACTCTCGGACTTCATAGCCGAAGAGCTCGCCCCGCTGGTACTCCACGCCAGCGATCTCCGGGGTCTGGAGCGCTTGCGTATCGAACCGGACCAGCTCCACCGACACCGCCGCTGCGGGCGCATATCGCTGTAGACGATCCACCCAGGTCAGTACGTTCGCAACCCGGCTCACCAGCGACGGCGGCAACCAGCCCTCCGGCCGGCGGCGGTTGTCGAAGCGCGGCTTCCGGTGGCGCGTTTTGCGATTCCGCCGTGCGCGTCGCAATGCTCTGCGCTCCAGGAGCCTGCGCTTAACCTGTTCACCCCGGTGCTCGACCTCTGCCGCCCATATGATGCGGTTAGTGTCTTCACACACGAGGGCCAGCCCCGTCACCTTGGAGCCGGGGTCGATCTTGACCCGGTGCGGGTGGACGATCGATCCATCCAGCGTCCGATCTCTGAGAATGATGGTGAACGGGTAACGGCGAAAAACCGCAGCCCTGCCGGAGCGCAGGAGTTGCCGCGCTCTGGCCGGGTGACAAGGATCAAGCGGCTTTTTGTCCCTATCCAACACGAATACTCTCAAGCAAATACCTCCTTACGTCGGCTTTCTCGGGTTTCCCCGGTCAAGTGAGCCTCGCCAAGGTTATCCCGGCTTTTGCATCCAGCACACTGGCTTCAACCCCGTATGCCTGTTTAATGCCGGACGACAGAGCCTGGAGCTGGCTCGCGCACCCCAGGGTGTCGTGACCGGGATAACGTAGCATCCTCGTCGCCTTGTCCTTCGGCTCAGATGCTGAGGCTGGTCATAGCCGAGCTTGCTTGTAGCAAGCCCCCGACTTTAGTCGTGGGGTCTATGACAGATCATACCTCCGAGATCAGGAGGCCGAATTTGTGCTCCGTGATCGGCACATACGGCAAATCGGCCGGCCGCTCAATCTTTAACCAGAATGTTTTGACCCCGTAAGGTTCCAGCACATCAATAGTTACACTCTCTGCATATTCTCCGGGCGTCCCGTCTACATCCGGCGCAAACCGCACCCACTCGTAGCCGTGATAACCGTGGTACATAATTCCCCTGACGACAAGTCCGCTGATAGCAGTGTCGGATGGGTTTTCTATCTCAAGTTTCTTCTTGATAAAGCCTCCCTCCAGCGGACCGAGGCTGGTTTCAAGGCTGTAATCCAACAGGTTTCCGTCGAGATAGACGTTAAGGTTCAGCATGTTGTACCAGTAGATATTGCCACCGGCAATGGTCGTAAGCCCGGTAGATGCCAAAAGAATTCCACCAGCATCGCGCAGTTCAATCGTACCATCGAAGATCAGAGCAGTCTGAGCCGGCAACACCGCTGTCCCGTTGATGACGCCGGCCAAACAGATTGGCTGGCCCGCACTGTCGTACACGATCGCAGTCGCACCTGCCGGCGCGTTGCCTATATAAATACGGTCGTCCTTTGTTAGGGAAAACCTGCTAACTATGGCCGTAGATGTTCCTTCTGCGTACAATCCAAGTGTCATGTCGGGTGATACAAAAGCAGTGCCTATTATCTCCCAGTAGCCTTTTGCGCTTGAGCAGCCGTATGCCTCGCAGCGGTCATTAACCGCTTTTATACGGAGTCGCTCGTACGGGTCTCCACCTGTTATCACAGAAAGGTAAAGGGCATCGTCAGGCGACGCCCACAGGGTAAGGCCGGCGCCGTCATCCGCGCCGGCCGGACTGTACTGTACCTGCACTTCGCAGACATACGGCTGCTTAATAGAAGAGCAAAGAGCCAGGATCGCTCGTCCACCATTCGCGGCAGGGTTCATAAACAGGCCGCCTGAACTAAAAACAAAACAGTCTTTCTTGTTAGGCGAAAGCACAAAACTGCCATCGTCGATTGAAAGGTCAGTGGTATAAATAAGCCCGCTTTCAATCAGGTCAATCCTGGCCATCTACAGCCCTCCAAGTTAGCCGATCTCAAGTACCGTGTGAGTGTCTATCTTTTTGCACAACATGATGGAATCTGTGTCGATCTTCTTAGTTAGAGTTTCGATAACCCTTTTCGCCTCGCGTAGCGACCTGTAAATACCATACAGAACCCAGTAGCTATGTATTGCGCTAATAGTCTGATAGCCCAGATCGCTTTGTGGCCTGACGAAAATACAATACTGCACGTCCTGCAAACCTTACACCTCCAAGAAATACTAAACCCTGTCGCTCAGCCTATGTGACGTACCCTATACCTAAAGGCATAGGGCTTCTCGCTTCATCTTGCCTGACGGCAATCCACGAAGACCCTGTCCGGGCCCGATTTTAGTACTATCGCTTTCACCCCACCCCTAAAGGAGATGGGTTTTCCCGTGGCAGCCTATATAATCTGGTGCCCTTGTTTTTGCCTGTATGGTGTAGCTCATAGTAACGCATGAGCATGTCAATAAGCATATCGAGCGCCTCAGCCCCGTTTGCGTTGCCGGGTCTCTCGACAACCTCGGCTGACCTGAAGATTACGTTATCCACACTGATGGCGTTGATTTCCACGCGGTCGTCGTCTGAACCGCCCTCGAATTCAAACAAGATGGAATGCTCACCCGGGGTAAATGTCGCCTCCACCCTGCCAAAGGGGACGAGCAGATAGCTCTTGTCTTTTCCATCCACGTAGAAACGCAGCTGCAGGGATCCAGACTGGTCGAATACCTCCATCGTAAAGCCCAGCGTGGAGCGGCAGTAATTTGTAACCTTAAACTCTATTAACGCTTGCCTGCCGCTGGTGGTATAGGTACGTCTGTCAAACGGCAAGCTGGTGTTGATGCCCCAGTTTTCAGCCCGCGCTATATATTTCCTGTCGTCTGCCGGCAGACCATCAACGATGTTATACGATCCCTCGCCGGAGATCCAGCTATCGTAACTCCTTATCAACCAGTACTCGCTGGTGTTTACTATTACGTATTCGCCGTACCACCTGGCATGTCTGAAGGCGCGCATATACTCTTCATACTTGTAGTCCATGAATCTCAGGTTGTTGTAGAGTCTGTCCAGCGCCAGCCTTACCGCATCGCCACCAGACATCTGTTCGTACTGGAGACCGTGTTCTTTCCTATCCCTATACAACAACAAGATGATGTCTCTTAAGACCCACAGGTGCACGCCGACTATCTTGAGGCCGACGTCAGCATATTTGCCGACGGGGTGAGTTCCGGGGAATTCTACTCTGACCTCGTTCCTGTCGATGGGGCTCAACGGGTTATATGGCAGACCGGTATTAGGATTGTATAGTTTAGACAGATCGTATACGAAATCAACAGTAGGCAGTTGCAGCCTGTCTACCTTGGGGCCATAGTCGCGGTACCAGTCAAATATCTCGTCCCACGTCACGCCGGTAACACACGCACTGGCTATCTCGCGACTGACCCTTTTACTACTTATAGTACGCCTCGCCAAATCGACCTTGCCGCCGCTTTTGCGTGCGGCTACGGAGTATTGCTTGATACCTTTCTGTTTTGACCTGACAAATGGCGTGCTATTTACAGGATCGGCCGACCTCTGGTGTCCGGAGACGGCAGAGGTATCTATCTTAGTCAGCCTACGAGAGGTTTTCGTAAAGCCATACGAGTTGATACATAACCGCAGTGCCGGCCGGGCCAAATGTGTTAATTTGATGCAACTGGACAGTATATCAACAGTCCCAGGAGCCTTGTTTAATTTTCTACCTGCTAGCAGACCTGTATCGTGGGCTGCACTGTCAAATACCTCCATCTCCACAGGTCTATATGCCTGTATAGCAGATGTGTCAAACCTGAACTGATCAATTAGCTGTGCCGGAGTAGGGGCTATATCAAGGTCGGTCCATTTAACGAACAGCTCTATCGGTTTTTCCACTCTGTTCAGTTGGAACTGGTAGATAGACTGTATTGGCTTAGCAACCTTTTCAAGTTCAACCTTACACTGTTGTCGTATTGATCTTGTTGTCTTGTTCGCTACCCAAGTAGGTATAGCAGAGATTATCTGTTTAACTTTATTCAGTGAAAACCTGCAGGACATATATACAGGTTTATCAGTCTTGGCAAGCCGAGTAGCTCTGGTGAGCTTAGTTTGTCTAGTAGTCTTTTCAAGTTCGACCTTGTATTGTTGTTCTATTACCCTGGCTGTCTTGCCCGTTGCGCCATATCTAACCAGTTGCGCCAGATGAGTAACTATGTTCAGCCTGTGCTGCCTGACCGGCTGTATGGAATTATTTAACCTGTCCAGTGCGGTATATACGGTTTTGCTGGTATGTTTAGCTTGGTTGCCCAGTTGGAACTGACAGAATGTGCTAGCGACCGACCTGTCAAACTTGCTGAATATAGCCTGATCAATTAGCTGCACCAGTTTATCCGTGGTCTTATACCTGGATAACTCAAACTGCCGGATGAGTTTAATGTACTTAGCGTCGCCGTCTAGTTGTGATGTACATGTATAGCAGGCAAAGTTTGCTGTCTTTTCAAGTTTATACTGGGTGTTACACCTTACCCGCTTGCCAACCACATCAACTTGCTGCTGTCCGGTCGTGTGCAATAACTTGGAATTGACATTGAAATTCTTATATCTTAATAACCATATATTGTCACGTGCATTGCCAAGAGACAGTTGGTCTATAGGCTTTCCTAACACCGACTCTGCAGGGTCGAATTGCAGTGCAGGCAATAACCATACAGATAACTGTCTTCTATGCACACTCGTCAAGTTGCACGATCTTGCGCAGGATGTATTACTTCTCCGCACAGATCCTGCCTGCAATACTACACTATATCTGTTTAGCCTGGTAACCTCAGCGCGTGGGCTTGTAGATACATGGTTAGATAATCTGTTTAACTGGACGACATGCCGGCGCCCAACAGGAATAGGTGTGTTCCTGCGCAACCGGGCAGCCTGTTGCGGTATTATTACCCGGGACTTAACCTTGACCTGTTTATAGTCGATACCACTGACTTCCCTTATGGACCGACAGGAACCTTGGGTTTCTCCATGGATCTGCGCAGACCTGTCAACCCTGTGGATCTGATCGACAATATGTTTAAACAGACGCCGTGAGAAGATGTGGTCGAGGACAAAAGGTAGAGTATTGTAATACCGCCTTTTAGAGCGGGCAAACCGTAACGGCAAGTAGCTCTTTGAGGTTATCCGCGGCCGGCGGGCAAGCAGTTTTAGCTGGTTGTCTGCTATGCTGTATGGACTCCCGGCACGCCCAGCTGACACATAGAAGTCAGGATGGACAACCACATTACTTCTCCTGTGAGAATGAACAATGCGAACATTCGTCAGACAGTAGCTTCTTGCTCGCTCGCCGGCAGTCTGGCACACGCTTGTACAAAACCTATCCACTCTTCTTATTGTTTGCGTATAAGACAGGCTAAGCCGGAAACGATCTCCCCACTCCACTTCAGCCATACTATCCTCTATGCCAGACCGGTAAGTTACCCTACCCGTATATACCGGCGTGTTATCACACAACTTAGGGGACGGATTGCCGGTAAGCAGTGATACGGGATCGCTGAAGACACGACCGGCAACGTAGCTATCCCAGGTCGGCATGTCATGTACGGCACACGGTGTTTTCATATACCCGCTGGTATACACCGGAGCCGAGACAGTACGGCTACCTATGACAACGGCCGCAATAGGGGGCGGCAGGTAGTCAGCAGCAAACACCCGGTAGGGTAAAAACCCTATCGGGTAAGTCAAAACGCTGTCACCAGTATAATGTTTCAAGAACCACAGCTTCGCATAGCCACTAGTTTGGTATGTGCAGACGTACAACATACAAACACTACGCTTTCTTTACAGCCACTCCGTAGAAGCTGTTCGGCCCAGCAGTAAGAAAGCTATAGGGCGCGTTGATAGCGAAGAACTTATACATCTCTTCGTTCGGCTTGCCCTTGTTCATGACCAACTCGTCAATCGGCGCAAGTCCGGTAGCGTTCACCGCCACCATGTCATCCAAGGTCCCCCGCTGGCCGTCGAACAGCGGGTGCACCACGCTGATACAGCTGACGTGGATTTTCCCGGTGTAGTTACTCGGGTTAAACCCTACCTTGGTCATCGTTTCTTCGTGGGCGTGGTACTCTACTCTGTGTTGCTGGTAATAAGCCCCACCGCGGGTTCGGTACATACAGATATCTGTTACACCGTTAGCGGTACCTTGGCCAAAGTTGTCAGGATAGTTGACCTGCAACACAACGCCGGTCTTGGGATCTCGCCGCACGCCCTGCACCGGTGCGCCGTTTGGCGGTGGGGACTCGTTAATGACCACATAACTACCGTCGTCAATAAATTCTGTAGCGGACGGATCGCTAATAATAGCAATAAGACGGTAGTTACTTATGGTATTTACGAACGCAAGGGAGTTGTAGTCATACGGATAGATAGAACAACGGTATATCTTATATGCCAGAGCGCCGTCGGGAATATTTACAGTAAGCTTGATCGAACTGGTGTTATTATTATTTTGTGTTGTAACATACTTAATATCACTTGGCTTCGACTCACCTTCAGCTGTGACGAAAGTGACCGCGTAACCGTACATATTAAAACCAAGAGACCCACCAGATGGACTGGCAACACAACTTGTAATCTCGGGCTTCCCAGCGGGAGCCTTGCCAATCCGGCACGGTATAGTCGAAGAACTGACGGTAATGGCAAAGTTACCGAAGGTATCGTTGACACTGTCTTCATGCGGTTTTATCCTGCCGATATAGGCCATTGAGAGCAGGTAATTGTTCGGATCAATACTGGGTTCTCCCATCAGTGTTATAATAGCCCTGTCATTGTTGACGCTCACAAAATGCCTGATAGGAATCTCGTCCAGTCCAAATGGAACTTTAGTCTGGACGAGCAGAGACCCACTGGCTATTTTGCTGTCATCATTGAGATTTCTGTTGACAAACGACACAGGCGCCTCTTCCCAGTCCCTGAACCAGGCAAACTTGCTCCACGGCGAGACGGCAGCGCCGCGCACGAGAAGCCTGCCAGAGGTATCGTAGACGGACGGCGTAGGCATCTCGGTCACTGGATCCCAACTGTCGAACATACGCACGTTGACGTAGTGGTGGTTTAAATCCGTGCGTATATACATACCGTCGGCGTCTTTATAATATTCCATACCAAGTTCAGGGTTTACCAGCCGCTCCGGCTTGTAGAACTCGACGTACATCGTTATTGAAGTGACATTGAGGCGCTCGTCCTGGTAAAGGTTCTGGAGTATCTGCTCCTCTGTGAGCTGCACCGGGGTAGTGGTGGTCTTCACGACCAGGCGTTCTTTGGTCGCCGCAATGGCCTCCTCAAGACCGTCGGTATAGTAGTTGTAGTCCACAGTTAGCTGATCGGTCGACTCAACCGGCTGGTTCATGACAATCATACCGAAGGCGTAATCTACAGTATACTGGTCGCTATTCACGACAGCGCCGTTTTTATAGACAACTACGCCGTACTCGGCAATAAGGTTGTCATGTGTTGTATTATAGACCTGGTTGTTTACAGGGGTAAGTGTCTCATTCGTCACATTGATTATGGTACCATAATAGCTGTAGTCGGCGGTAATATAGTTTATCCTCGGGCAGAACGAGAAAGAAGCCTTGATGACGTCGCTTGCACTCTGCGCGGTATTGAATATGATAAGGCCATTCTGTGCATCAACGGTATACTCGGAAGGATCCACTGCCGTGTCGTTGCGCTTCACGGTCATGCTTTGCGCCAGGACGTTCTGCTGGCCAGTGCTGTAGATGATGTAGTTGGTTGTCTGGAGTGTGACATTCTGGAGCGTAACAATGTTCTTGTAATAGGCGTAGTCTGCGGTAATCCTGTATGGCGTACCGTAATACCTGTAGTCGACGGTAATCTGATCGCTCGCATTCTGCGCGGCATTGAACGTCACTGTACCCTGCTGGTAGTTAACCAGGTACTCTGAAGAACTGACGACGCTGCTATTGCGGTAGACAACTACAGAGCCGGGCACCAGCGGTGTATAGCTTGTTTTGTAAGTCAAATAGTCCTGGGTGGTCATTACCTCCTGGACTATGCTTACCGTGCGCCGCTGGATAGTGTTGAAAGTGATGGTTCCGTTTGTCCGGTTTAGCGTGTAGTCAGCAGGGTTAACCAGGTTGCCATCGCGGTATACGTTCACCTGGGCCTCGAAAGTGATTGGTTTATGGGTTGTGCTAAAGGTAATATAGTCAGTAGACGCCAGATCCTCACTACTTGCATAAGCGACGTTGCTCTGACTCACACTAAACGTGATTATACCGTTGCGTCTGTCAACTGTATATTCAGTGGGCGTAACGAAAGTCCCGTTACTGTACACAGTTGGTTCCTGGTCATAGACGAAGTTGCCGTTCCTGGCGGCAAAAGCCAGACCGTCGCTGGTCACTAAAGCTTCACCGGTCACAGACTTAATGTCACTGAAATAGGTGTAGTCTGCAGTGATGGCATATGGATCGCCCAAGTAATCATAGCTGGCTTTAAATACGTCGCTTGCATTCTGCAGCGCTCTGAATCTGATCAGGCCGGTCTCCCCGTCGACGATGTACTCAATTGGTTCAACAAGCTGGTCATTGCGGTAAACATTAAGGGTGTTGACCAGTATATCACCATGAGCCAGTTGCAGATCAATGTTGTTGGCACCAAGTGTAAGTGCCTCGTCTATTACGCTTTCGACTTTGCGCTGATAGGTCTTAAACAAAACCTGGCCCGCGGCGGCATCGAAGGAGTATTCACCGGAAGCGACGAGAGCGCCGTCGCGAAAGACAGTGATACCGCTCTCCCGTACCACGGGGCCGTTTGCCAGTTTATACATCTGGTAGTCAATTGACTCAAGCACTTCCTGCGTAACCCTGCGGACACTGCGGTGTTTTACCGGGTTGGGATAGACAAGTTGCCAGTTTTTATCCGGCATGATATTCCCGCTGTTGTCTCTATACAGTGTACATAAATTACGCGCTATGGTCTTGAGTATTTCGTTTGAAGAGGTAAACCCTTCTACCCATGCCATTGATTAAACACCCCTAATCCTGACTTGCTAGGCAATCGGAACAGCAAAGTTAAAATCCGCCCACACCACTTTAGAAGTATGGCTGTTATTGAAAAACTCCAACCTCAGAGGTATTCCCTGAACCAGCTTTACAGCGCCAAAGTTCTTGACCTGTGAGATTTCTTTAGTATAGACCGTCTCACAGGCTATACGGCTGTCTATATAAAAGTTCCAGTAATCCAGGTCTGAATATCCGGTACACCCTACTTCAATTGAGAGGAGCTCCATTTCGCCTGGAACTGCATATTCAATGGGATATATGATCTGTCCGTCGTCCGGGGTGGCTGGTATATCAAGCCTAAACCCCTTAACAAAGGGACGCGGGTAGGTAGCAAACAGATGAGGGGGCGGGACTACCTGTACTGGATTACCAATCCGGCGCACCAGATCGATGATGCCGCCCGCCGGATATGTAATATTGAAACTCATCAGCTGCCACCCCCAGGCTCGATATGTTCAGTGAGCGTAATTACAGTAATGCCGCCATTACTCTGGACGGCGGTATCTACACTGACTATTCCGCGATCCGACGTGACATCGCCGGAAATATCTCTCCCAACCAGTCTTACGCGCACATCCTGGGTATCTATTAGAAAAGGTAGTTTTATGGTAATGGACTCCAGTGCGGGATTGACATCAAACAGACCGTCGGGTAGTACCAATTCCGGTTGAGACATGGCAGTACATGTACCAGCAGCTCCGTCATCAACCTGTCCTATCTCTCCTCCCACAGCAGTGTCGACCGCAAAAGAGCACACAGGGGACCACTCACCGGCTGTGCCATCACTTCCCGCAGCCCGCACGCGCCAGAAATAGTTGCCGCTGGCAAAGGAGTATGATGCGGTAACTTCGCTATCCGTTGTGACGGTATTCCATAGCAACGGTTCCATTTCGGGGACGGCCGCCGCCTGTATTTCATAACTAACAGCATTCTCAACAGCCAGCCACTTGAACGTAACAGATGTATTATTCAGGACAGACAGATTGGCTGGCTGAACCGGCACCGGTGACGGAAGCGCCTGCGAGCCAGCAGTGGTAAAAGTAAATACATGAGCGCCGGCCATCGGGTATCCAAGTATAGAGAGCACACCCGACGGCTTGCCGTCCTCGATATTGCTGTCGCCAGCCACAATTACCGTGTAGGAGGTTGCCGGGTCAAGCGACCTGGAAGGAGTGAAAGTAACAACCCTGTCTTTATAAGAGATGGTACCATCTACCTTCCGCCCACCGCTCGTCGTCTGGACGACTATATTGCCCGGCAGCGTCGCTGCATCCATATCCGTGCTGAAGGTAATAGATATGTCCGTAGATGTCGGTACATCTACGGACATATTCAACGGACTGGTTGTCACCACATACGGCATGAATTTATAACTCATGACAGGTTACTTCCTTTTGTTCGCCTGCTTGGCCTCTCCCTGTTTCCCGTCATCCTGCTTGGGCTGCTCTTCCTCAGGCAGGGGATCAGTTGCAGGCGGCTCAACCTCTTTTGGTTCGACTACTTCCTGGCTCTGGGTAGACTTGCTGCTTACCTTACCGAGGACGGTACCATTTACGTCAATGAGGCGACCACTCTTTATAGCCTTGACTACATATTCAAGGTTTGCATCCAAAGGAAGGCTGCCTTCGACCTTTTTCGGGTACATGAGGTGCATGCGGTTTATCGGATCATAAAAAGCCAACATCCCAGGGGCCAGGCGTACTACATGTTTATCGGCCATAAGACAACACTCCTTGCCCGGGGATTAAGCAGATATCGTTCTGATAGTCGGAGGCACCGGGTAGCTGGCATCAAGAGCGACATTCTTAGCAACGGCTATGGCTCTTCCTTTGTACAAAATACCAACGCCGTAGCGCTCTGTAAGCTTGACGTCCCTGATGTCGCGGGCAGGGTTGTCGAACTGTTCGGTTTGAATATCCTGGCGCACCAGCAGAATACCGACATTGTTGCGGTCCACGCAGTACATGTCGAAGCGCTTGGACTCTTTGTCAAGCGGCACGAACGGCGAGACCATCACTTCCAGGCCAAACGGAATCCGCCCCTGTATGCTGTCCGGCCCGATGCTGAACACCTTGCCGGGCTGGTCGGGACCGCCGGGATACATCTGGGCGCCGAAAGTGAGCGCGCCGTACAGCTCGCTCCTGGCAAACGCCGACCAGGTCAGCGGGTGAACGATGATCGTAGTCGGAGTAAACTCGTTGGCCATGACGGCCAGAACCAGGTCGAGGAAATCCTCTACCGACATGGTGTCGTTAAACTGAAGGTCCTTGCCCAGGCCGGTAGTGCCGGCTTCTGGGTGATCCGCGCGGATGCTGTTGTCAAAAACAGTCCACCCGTGCTGGGAAAAGGCGCGGAAGATTTTCTGCTCCTTGTGTCTGGCCAGGGCGCGGCCGGCTTCCTCCAGCATCAGAGAGACGATATCCCACATGCTGTCTTCGATAAGCTCCTTGGAGACCTGAACCCGCACGCCGCTCTTACCAATGCGGATCTCCAGGGCTCCTTCGTAGGTCTGCCAGTCGACGGATTCAGCGGGAATCTCGGCGCCCTCCGGCACGTCATACGCCCTGATCGGGCCGATAGCCGGAAACACATACATCTGGCCGGCATTCTTGGCCCGGACGGTCTTCAGCAGCTTGCTGCCGAGATAAACCGGCTCCGCTGCCCGCCGCACAGCACCGATAATCACTTTAGGGAGCAAAACCTGCGCGGACGGCAGGGCTGTAAACTCCTGAATGGTAGGCGCGCCAGCCACGTCTTCACCCCGCATGGCCGCGTCCACACGCTTAATCAGGTCCACTTCTTCCTGAGAAAGTTTATAGTTGTTCAAATCTATCTTCACCACTTGTCAGCACACGCCACATACCGCATGTGCTGGTTCCTCCTTTCAAGCTAAGCTGTAATGGTTGTCGCTACTTAAGCAGAATCCTGACTACACCCACGGCTCCAACATAGTCCCATCCCGGAGGGGTGCCGTACATATAGGATTTATAGGTTATACTTCCGGCGGTTGCGTCTGTGTAACCTTCAGGCAGTGTGATCGTCACCGAGCCATTCTTGTGGTCAATTGCCAGATTATCAGCAGCCACAGCCCTTCCACCGATGGCAACCCCAACAGAACCGGGGATAACATTCTTGTAGCTCAGGTTGACAATGAGTTTGTCGCCTTCTGCTGAGCCAGCTGGAACGGTGAATGTTTCAGACCAGTTCGTACTCGCCCGTGCGCTGCCGTCGGTAAGTCCCTTAATACCCTTGGGGTTGAGCATATAGGGGTTGTGGTAGTGGTCGGTATCAATAGTGCCGTCCCGGTAGGCGGGTTCATACGGGTAGCCGTTGTCGGTAGGAGTGGCGTTCTGAGCCCACGCCGGCTCAACCTTATCCTCGTTCCTGGCAGTCTCATCCCACATGACCCACTTGAACCATCCCCACGGCTCCTGTTCGGCTTCAATGGCAATAACCTGTCCAACTATCTGGGCAATACCATTGCTTTCGGTCCATTTGGTCAGGTGACCTTTATTACTGGAATCGCTGGATACGGTAACGATATCGCCTTCCTTCAGCTCCCCGTAGACAGCCCCGTACTTCACTGCGGCACAGTCGGCAGCGTTGGGGATATACGGCAGCTCAATGTAGGCATTGCGGATAAATGTGGGTTCATTCCCCACTAGCTGGTCGTTGTATTTCTTGCAGATGTTGTAAGGCGCAATACCAACATAGGGATTGGCTCCCGTGGCAATGGTCAATACCGGCTTCTTCTTGCCGGTCTCGAAGTCCACCTGTGCCGGACCTACAGCCACGGCTAACCCTTTCGGTATGACTACCTCCGTCATGCCGGGCCAGCCGAATGGATACTTGATGAGTATAGGCAAATCGGGATCCAGGAGAAAGGATTCAGGGAGCTGGTCGGTACCGGAGACAATCAGTCTGGAATTGGCAGACCGGCTCTTGAGTTGATAATTCATTCCAGGTATCAAAGCCATATCTTATTAATTCCTCCTTAAAAGCTGTAAACGTGTGACGACTCCCGGGACTGAAGTCCGAGGCTTCTCGGTTCTTCTAACCTGCTACCGCAAGACTGTCCCTGAAGGCCCCGTCCAGGCCTGTTTTGATTCTTTACAGCAGCCAGTATTTTCAGCTTTGCTACTGTACGTTTTCATCCCCGGAATAAATTCCGAGGTTTTCCCGCGCCATATATATAACAACGGTTAGCCGTTTTTGCTTCCAAACAGTCTCGACAGTGCATCTTCAAGATCTTTGATGGTATATTCCTTATTGCCGTCTTGGGTTGACTCGACGGGCTTTTCAACACTCCTGCCCTCGCCGCCGGGAATAGGAACACTTTCAGTCCTACGCTGCCCGACCTGCGCAGAAAGTTTAACAATCTCCTTGCGCAGTAAAGCCACATCGAATTCTTTGGCCTTTTGCTCGGCTTCCTCTCTGTTTTCAAATAAACCAAGGCTGGCAACCAAGTCGCAATAGTGCTCGACCATCTCCTGGTGGATAACCCTGGCCAGTTCGGCATTCTGTTGAGCGAGCAGGTTATGTTTTTCCACGGCTGAATTTAGCTGGCTGGTCAGTTGAGCAAGGTTCTGCTTTAACGACTCAACTTCGGTTTTCAATATATCAAGCTCGGGCGATTCCTGTTTGGTATCTGGAGCTTCAGCCTGCGACTCCTGGCCGGTGTTGGTGTTCTCAGCGATATTGTCGCTGTTAAACGCGTCGACTATATCTTTAGCAAGTTTGTCCATCGCTTGATCATCTTTCCTTTCATCTTGCCTGTTTGGGTTCTCACGACTTATAGTACCCACACTTTCGCCAGTACTGGATTCATCAGCACTAACCACCCTGGCATAGGGATCAGCGGGATGGTTGACAAAAGATACCTCGTAATGCTCGTCGATACCCAGATCCCAGTAACATAATTTGCCGTCATATACCTTGCCCTTGCGGTGCTCGCAGTAATCGGTCGCCCAGTCGGTCTTGCATATGGAGCAGACAGCCCTATTTATTATCGTGCCGACACTTACGGTGCTATAACGCCCGTCGGCTATCTTTTTCTGCGCTTCCTCATCTATAATCGAACATGTAAGTTCCACGCAGTAGGAGCCGCGCTTCAAATGGCTACGCCCAATGCTGGACTCAGTGACTCTGCCGAGCGGGTCACTGTAAATATTGTGGTTTACTATCACAGGTTTGCCGTACGGGCCTATCCATGTCTGAATAGCCTTCTCCAGTTCTTCCCTGGAATAGCGGTTGAAGTTCTTGGTAATGCCGCTATGAATGGCCTCCATTTTAACGGTAAGAGACATCAAGCTACCCTCCTTTTCGGAGCAAAAGTAGACAGTACTTTCTCCACAGCCACACGAGGACTCATATACTCGCCAATAACCAGCTTTTCTATTAGTTCTATATTAGCTGCCGCGGCCAACTCAACAGAATCAATACCAGGAGCATTAGTTAAACAGATCTCATAAGCGAGGCGGTAGGTCTCTACAAGCATGTCGCTCAATATGCCGGTATCGGCATCCTCGGACTTACGTCCAGGTTTGCCTTTCGGTTTCGGTGTGTTCTGCGGCTGGTTGCGATTGACCACGTCGGCCGGCGACATTGAGACATTCTTGCCGGTCCCCTGGGCAATTGGTATTGTCACCAGGTTGTAGAACATCCTGGAGCGGTCGGAAATCGGGTCACGACCGAGCTCGGCACGCATCTCGTCCTCTGTAATGCAGTTGGTGATGTACTGGTAGATGATGTGGTTTTCGTGCTTAATCTTCATATCCAGATCTATCTCGCGGAAACGGAAATAGACCGCAGATTGCGGCTTGACAAATGGATCATAGCCACCCTCCATCAGGAGTTCCTTAATGATAAACTCATTGATAAAGGTCTCCATAACTCTCTGCATAGCCTTTACTGTCTCGCGCAGGTCGAAGTATTGAGACTCCGCAGTGGCACGGCTGGCCGAACCGCTACGGCCCATAACAGTTTCGGAGACGCCCAGGCCGGTGAATACCCGCTGTTCAAAGTAGCGAAGGTAATTGTTGGCATCGATCACCTGATCAAGCGCGATGGGCACTATCTTATGCCGCTCGGTAGTTACAAGACCAGCCTCGAGGTCCATGTTTTCTATTTCACTCTTGGCCTGTTTTACCTCGTCATCGGTACCCCCATAGCCTTCCTTGTCAAGACCGACAATATGATGCAGGAGCGGGTAGAGGTTGCGGTAAATCAGCTTGAGGACGTTTTCCTCCACCTGGCGGAGAGCGTTTATATCCTCCATGACCGCGACAAGGTATGGGGTAGCAAAGACTTTATTCTTCTCCCGCTTGTAGTAGAAGTGAACCACATCATCTGGTTTTAACTCAAGCGGCTTACTGCTGTCAGGGAAGTTGACGCGCCAGCCGTAGACGTTGCCAGCACTGTCGCGCTCTACCTCTATGTAGTTGACATTTACCGGGAAGTAACCCACCACAGGGTTCTTGCCGTTGACGCCGACAGCCTTAATGCCCTTGGGCCACTCGACATTCTTGCGCACCTTTATGACTATGCTGTTCTGGTACTTGACCAGGTCTTCGGCGATCTCTATCAACAGCTGGTTAGTGGGTATCTTCGTCATCTCGGCGATCAGGAAGAGGCGTTTCTTAATATAGTCCACAGAATTAGCATCATCGCCGATAAAATCCCACCCGGCCTTGAACATCAGTTCAATGTGCTTATCTATAGCACGGCGTACAAAGGCTTCGTTGTTATAGAGAGAGTCGATGCTGGAGAGATCCACATCCGGCGGCTGGAACTGCCTGCTTGTGTTTGAACTGCCGCTGGGCACAACCTTAACAACGGCCTTTGTGTCTCTTTTTATACCTGGAGATTGCAATGCAGGCGCTTCCTGTGAGCGGACTACCCCCAGGATACGCTTGAATATATCTAAAAGACCCACTAAAAGTTACCCCCAGTTTAGGGTGTTTACTGCTTGCCAATATTAGCGGCCGCCTCTTGAATCAGTTTAGCCAGGTCATGCACATAGTTAGATCCACGGCTTATGGCAAACAACGCGATCAAATTAGCCAGCACATTGGCGGTTGTACTGTCGAAAATACGCAACGGAGCAGCCGCAACAAGTGCAGCCGATATCACCACGGCTATCACCTGTTTAGCATTCTCATTCATCTTTGCCTCCACGTCATCTGGCAAAGCCCTCTTTACACCTTCTGTAAGCGCTTCAACTACAACCGCAATCATCGCCAGCTGGCCAGCGTACGGCAGTAAAGCGGTAAAATCAAACATACACATGCCTCCAAAATAAGTACATTAATGTTGGAGCCGCCAGCAGGACTCGAACCCGCAACCTTACCCTTACAAGAGGTCTGCTCTACCAGTTGAGCTATGGCGGCGCTGGTATTACTAACGGCCTAGCAATCTCAACAACCTATCCAAAACAACTGCCAGCTGTGCCCGCGTCACTGGATCCTCCGGCCGGAAGTTGCCGGCCTCATCCCCTTTTAAGAGGCTCAACTGGGCCAACCTGTCAATAGATTCCTTGGCCCAGTGACTGTTTGGAACATCAGGGAACATTCCTGTAATTACCTCCTTGACTACATCGACCGGACCTTTACCGGCCTTGATTTCTTCCAGCGGATAATACCGCCCAGGACAGGCTGTGGCATTTAACTCTCTATGCCCTACGACACGCGCGCCCGGGTAAATCTGTTTAAGTTCCTCTACCAATTCTAGAATTGCCTGCCACTGCTCTGGAGGCATTGATTCGTTTTCATAATCGCCCTCGGCGCAGATACCAACAGAGATGCTGTTATATCCCTGGCAGTGTGCGCCTATAGCCTCGCGCGGCCGGCCGCGGTAGATACTGCCGTTTTTACGGACGTAGTAATTGTAACCACAACCAGACCAACCGTTAGCAAGATGCCAGCGGTGGATATCCTCAACCGACGCCTGGGCCGCCTCAGCGTGGTGCAGGACAATATAGCTGGTTTTGGAACGATAACTCAGGGGCCCGTTAAATTTGAGGCCCACCTCGATTATCTGCACTTGCAGGCACCTCCTCGACAGATTCTCCTGCGACAGGTTGCTGACAATAGTAGTTATTGTACGGTATTTGCTCGGCTGGGCTGATATTGCTCCGCCTCGACCACGGTAGCGGCAGATAGCCGAGAGACTTGCCGCCAACAGCAATCAACAGCGGGTAGCTGACGACAAGAAAGAAGTCCACCTGGTTGCCGCTTAGTTCATTAGCCAAAGCAAGTTTGATAGCCACGTACATCCATATAGGGAGAACAACCACGACAACTACGTCTGCCAGGCTCCAGCCGTCCGCATCGTTCCACCACCCGCGCGCAGCAACAGACTTTATAGAAGCTGAAAACCTCTTCAGCACTTACTACTCACCACGCCTGGCTCGCTCCAACAGTTCCTCCAGCATAGCCTGCTGGCGGGTAAGCGAAAGCTCCATTGCCCTGAGACAGTCTGTCAGCTTCTCAAGGGCAGCAGTATTGTTCTGAATTAACTCGTTCAGGTTGCGCTGCCCGGCAAACTGGCTGATAACGTAACCCACCAGACCTATCGCCAGAGCGGCAACGCCGTACTGGGCTAATTCGGTCAGCTGCAAACACCACACCCCATTTCTGTTTGGCAATCAGCCGTCCTTTCTATTACTTGCAACTGGCTGCTGTGCGGCCGCAGGATATCTTTTATTACCTGGTAGGCAACCCAGGCCTTGCCTTCGTAACCACAGGTAAATATGTCTACTGCAGCATAACCATACTCCGGCCATGTATGAACGGACAGGTGGCTCTCGGCCAAACCGACCACTACGGTAGCGCCCGGATGGAGAGTACGGGCGACAACACCTATAACCTGCATGTTGGCCCTCTTGGCGGCCGCAAGAGCCACCTTCTGGAGCCATTCATGTCCTTCGGGCAAATACTGACAGCGATTGAGATCTGCAACAATATGGGTACCCACCCGCTGCCGCACAACAAACCACCTCTTTTCTGTTTGATTATCCGGCCTTAAACAATGCGGCACTTGGCAATGCCGTAACAAAACCAGCTCCGGTCGCTACATCTATACCAACGTCCGCCGCATCAACAGTCATGCACCTTATCAAAGCAGTCAGCTGGTCTGCTGTCGGCTTAACCTGGTTACGCCGGACGAACTTCTCAATCATACAGGCAGCAAATCCTGACACCCCAGGAGCGGCCATGCTTGTGCCGCTCATCATTACGTAACGCCCACCGGGATACGTGGAAATAATGTCAGCTCCCGGCGCCGCAACGTCGACAAGGTTATTTGTATCGGTGAAGTAACAGGCGTTTAGTTTTAAGTCAACAGCGCCGACGGCCAGGGCTTTCTTGCAGCCTGCTGGATAGTCGATCTCTACGGTTTCCTTTTTGCCGTCGCCGGAGTTACCGGCCGCGCAGACTACCAGAATATCCCTGTCCGCAGCCAGGTTTACTACCTCTTCGAGTGCCACACTATACTCAGGACCGCCAAGGCTCATACTGATGACACTTACGCGTTCGCCATTAGGGCCGATCCAGGCTATAGCATATTTGATAGCGTCGATGATACGGCCCATATCGCAACTGCCGTCAGCCCCAAACACCTTGAGGATAAGCAGTTTAGCGCCGTAGGCGCCACCCTTTATCCTGCCATTGGCCGCAATCGTGCCGGCTACATGTGTACCGTGGCCGTTATCGTCCGTCACATCCTCGGCCGGGCGGCCGGGAACAAAGTTGTGCACGCCGATAATGTTACCTTTCAAGTCAGGATGGTTTATGTCGCAACCGGAATCAATTACGGCCACCACTACGCCGCTGCCTGTGATTTCCGGCCAGAGGTAATTGAAGCCCATGCTCCTGATGTTGGGCAAAAGTTCTGGCGCCGGCGGTGCGCCGTTAAGCTCCTGCAGTTTGTAGTCGTAAAGATGCATGCAATGACCTCCCGATGGAGATAGGCCGCACCGTGATGGTGCGGCCTGATGCGTTAACGTATATAGTTGAACTATCTACAGGTTACTCGTTCTTGTAGTACCTGAAGATAACCTTGACACCGGCGGCCAGTTCTTCAGGCGCGAAGTCAACGCCAGTACCATTGGACAGCTCGGCATAGTTCACGCCGGCCTCCTGCAGGATACCGTCGACATACACGTCCAGGCTGTTGTTACCGGGCACGAACACCGGAGCGCCTTCGGGCAGGTTAACTACAGAGGTAGGTGCGCTAACAGTCGTGACATACTTGTAGTGTACGTGCTTGCGAGCCGCAAGAGTACCTTCAACAGCAGTCAGGCGGCCGTCGAGCGCACTGTCCGCAGCCTGGCGGGCGCTGGCCTCGTTATCTATAGCGGTCTGCAGGCTAGCGGCCTGCGAGGTGATATTGGCATCAATGGCGTCCAGCCGGGCATCAAGATTTTCATAAGTGCCGCGGGCCGCGGTAATCTCGGCTTCTACCGCATCGAGCCTGGAGTCAAGTTCGCTGATGCTGGTAGTAGAACTCCCGCTCAAAGTGGCTATGTCATTTTTGAGTTCCAGCAGGGCGGCTTCCACTGTAGTAGCAGCAAATTTGCCGGCTGCATCCTCTATACCGATCATTGAAGCACCCTTGCCGGCAGTAACAGAAGCCAGGTCAGTGATCAGGTTGGTAATCGCCTGCTGGCGGGCAATGGCTTCAGAGTTAATATTGGACTGCAGAGTGCTCTCGGCGTTCTGAGCACGCGCCACCTCATTGGCGATCTGATCGACGAGAGAAGTGGCCAGGTTGGCATTGCCGTCACGGTCCAGGCTGTAGCCGGCGCCATAGATATCTTTGGCCAGCTGGACAATATTCAGGTGAGCGGTAACATCGGCAGAACCTTCTACGAACTTCTCATTTGCCGCAAATAGCTCGTCGATATCCGCCAGATTGAACCTGCGGGCGTATTGAAAGTCAATGACCAGGTCGGCACCCGGCGCAAATGCGGTTTCAGTACCGTCATTGAGATAGAACAGTTTGAGTTTGAAGGCGTTGTTCTCAAATATTACCCGGCCGTATACTTCAGCATTATTGCCTGCCAGTACAGGCTCGCCGGTAGCAGCATTACGGATGGCAGCCTTATTCTTTGGGGCGTCGATGATCACGCCTTCGGTTTGAAGATCATTTGAGGCGGCCTGCGGGTCAGAACCCGGGATCTTGCCGATAGTAGTAAGATCAACCTCCGAACTGTTTGCACTTACAGTTACGCCGTTGACCTGCACAAAATCCACCAGCTTGCGGGTCTGCAGCGCTTCATTGTAATGCGCTTCCCAGTTAATACCGAGTTTTGACTCCTGAATAGCCTCACCAATGTGCTCATTCTTAATAGCACCGAGTTTGATTTGGCTACCGCCAATTCTCATTAATGGCATACTGACATAACCTCCGTATATTGATTGACTTTTAGAAGTACTTAAGGCGCTGTTAGACAACGAAAGGGGGCTTGCGGGTTATGAACCGCAAGCCCCAATCTTGCTCTAGGCAGGATTTGCAATTGTCTTTCGTTATATATAGTATCTCTGGTTGCGCCATTAAAAAGTTGTATCAACCAGTTTGCGGTCGACGTACAGATCGATTTTAACGAGCCCCGGCTGCACGGGCGGCAGAGCCATCATATCCGCGTATGAACCCGGCCAGTCGAGCAAGCCGCCAGCAATTATATACCACCTGCAGATTGCCTCGACACTGTCGGTGTCGGTGTTTATATGATAAAGCGTGTCCCTGTGCACAGCCTTGTCGTGCATGTGCCCCATAATATAGATGTCCGCCGCAGCTACATCTCTCAGCGCGCGCAGCGCATTCAACCGGCCGGCGGGCGTTTTTGACATTGATCGCCCGTGTAGAGTCAGTACCCGGTAAACGGTGTTGCCCGCTATCCATTTGTGAAATGCCGTGTAGCCGAGATACGGCACCTCCAGCGCCTTCGCGAGCATATAAATCGGGTCCATGCCGACGGCCAGGGTGGCACGCATCTCATGGTTGCCAGTGTGCAGGCCAAGCAGCTTACCCGCTCTTGCCAGCGGGCGCAGGATTTCTTCTATGCGCTCGTATTGCTGAGGAAAGTGGAAATCCTCTTCATACATACCAAGCCCGACAGACGTCCTAGTAGCACACTCGATGTAATCACCCAGGCCGATAGCGTAGCAGTCAGGAGTCTCGATTATATATGTAATGTAATCACACAGGAGACGGTAATTGTGTTTGCGCGCGCCCATGTGCAGGTCAGTCAGGGGTACAATTGAAACATGGTTGTCGCTAGGTCTAAAAACGCGTACGTGCAGTTTGGGTTCTTCAAGCATGCAGGAAGAAAACAGAGCATTATTCATCTGAAGCAGAAAATACCCCTTTCTAACTGATTAATTGCAAAGACCCTTGTCCTGGCTGGCAATAAACCGGCCGATCATCTCGCCCTGCCTTCTTCTCTCCTGTGGCGGCGCTGTAAAGTCAATCGCAGCTGCAATACTGTCGACCAACCCAACAAGCTGTCTTATCTGTTTCCTGGCGGTAATGTTTGTCAGTCTTGCCTCCAGGTTCATCTTTTCCATATTCTGCGCCTTGGCCAGGTCAAGAATTGTAGTATCAAGGCCGCTGTCAATAACGGTAAGGCCGGTCAGCGAATGGTCCACCAGGTTATACGCCGGCGATTTGTCGGAATCCAGCGCCAACTCCTTCAGCCAGGCAGCTACTTTTCTGACCGCATTGAGCCGCAGCCTGGCCAGGGAAACGGCCGTATCATGCAGGTCCTCGATAATCTGCTGGTTACCATAGAGACGGTCCTGTTCGTTCAGGTTAAGCTCCTGCCGGGCGAGGTTTCCAAAGCTGGTCTTCAGCACAGTACCGATACCGTTAAGAACTTCCGCGTCCGCCACCGCCATCTCCCCAGCTACCGACTCCACGCTGCCGTTACATGAATCGTTTGTGCTAATCTTGGCAATTCCAATACACCTGTCCAGGACAGACTCAAAGGTTTCCAGGCGCTTCTTCACCTGGTGTTTCAGCTGCGCCTCGTAGGCCAACGCCAGTCTGTCGACCGAGCCGGGTTTCTTGTACTCCATATAAGCCAGGTCGGTATACATCTTTTCTTCAAGCACATACAACTCCTGGGGAAACTCGGATGTCACGGGGACGATGTTCTGGGCGGTAAACTGCCGGACATGCTCAATCCTGCCCTGTAGGGATCTAAGCATACAGTAGAGTTCACCCTGGGTGGAGCCATTTATATCCGCACTGTGGTAATCCTCGAATACCCTGGCCATCGCATAGTCGTCCTCTTCTACAGCCCTGTCGTAGTCATCTGCACTCACGCCGTTATATTGAGTATTGCCGAGACATGACTTCAGGTTGTCAAGGGTCTCGCCAATCTGGTCGAGCAGCGCATCCGCTCTGGCCAGCAGGTCGCTGGCCAGGATCGAAGCGGCATCGGCCAGCTCGCTCGGCACCTCATACGACGGTTCATATTCCTCTCCCGTCTCTTCAACCTTGAAGGAAAGAGCCCGCCTGATATCAAAGCGCGGCAGATAGGTAATGTAGTTATTCTCGTTCAAGTACATGTAAGCACCTCAAAAAATAGATCTGGACATTGACCGGCTGAATGAACGTCTGAAGGTATTCATACTGCGGCTGCCTACCATGCTCATCTTTGGTTTCCTCTTGGGTTTGAAAACTTCCTTGTCGGCTTTGGCTATGATGTTGGAGACAGAAACTATACCGTGCCCCACTTTGACCCTGCAAATGTCTGAGAAATGGGTCAGGAGACCATGAACCGCCAACCCCACGGCATCAATAATATGCTCGTCCTCATCTGAGTAGGTCGGCTGTCCCTGGCTTGTATACCCCTTGACACGGTAGTTGTAGAACTGCCTGGCCATCACCCTGTCGTCGGGAGGCATAACGATCCGGCCGCGCTCGAACAGCACCTGCAGGTTACCGATGATCCAGTGCTTGAGCGGCTTTTTGACCAGTTCCCTGGTGAACGGGTCCGGCACCTTGATAGTGTCGCCAAACGTCACGCCCTTGACTTTCTCGTGCAGCCTCGTATGGGGATTTTGCAAGCCGTACTTGTGCAGTGTTTCGACTTGCATTTCACCGTATCCCCGGTCTACATAGATATAATCAAGGTCGTACAGTTCGTTTAGGAGAATAATCCTGCTGACAGCGTTGTCCAGAGTAAACTGGGAGCGCGGGATTTCCACCCTGTATATCGGTTTGTACAATCCCAGGGTCTGGTCGTATTCAACGATGGCTATGTTGGTACCGCTGCTAAACTTGTCCCAATCGCAGCCGAGCACTCTTGGGCCCTTCCTTTCAGGCGGCGCGTCGCTGTATTTGAGCCCGATATCCCTGCCACGCTTGATGGCAAGTTCCACGTACTGACGCAGGAAGACACCTTTGTCTTCCGACCCGAACTCCGCAGCCACTTCCAAAGTGTATGCTTCACCAGGGAGTTCTTCGCGTAGCTCGGCTTCCATCTCGGGATTCCAGTTGGGGTTGACCCACGAGGGATAGTGAAATTCATGCCAACCGAGATCTTTGTTGAGGCACCACCGCTTAAAGTGATCCTCCCGCCCGCTTGGAGTCGAGGCGGCGATAATCTTAATCCTCTGGGGATCCTGCAGTTGGATAGCCAGCAGGGTATTGACGTCTTTGTCTAATAAATAAGAGGCTTCATCAAGGACGAGCAGATCGGCTTTTTGGCCCCTTACGTTGGCAGCCGCCTTGCCCGTTTTAGATCCGGCGCTCATACCACGGATGATGGAGCCGTTGGCAAGTTCAATCTCGTGCGGGTTTCTTACATCCCGGACAACAGAGGCAAGGAGGTTTTCGCTATTTGACATCAGCTCCCGTATACGCGAGAAAAACTCGTTGACCTGCGACTCATAAGGAGCAATATAAAGGACCCGGTAGCCCGGGTCTTTGCCTCTGTTTAGCTGGATATAGGCATGGTAAAGGGCAAAGATGCAAAGTGCGTCAGTCTTGCCGGTTCTTCTTCCAGCTCTTACCACTATTTTACGGGATTTGGAAGATAAGATTTCTTTCTGGTACCACCTGGCATCCCAGTCTAACTCCACCTTTGCCCACAAGGCTGGGTCGGAAAGGATAGTCAGGAGGTCGAGTTCTTCTTTAGTTAGTTGATACATGGCTGTCCACCCGCGATCCAGTAAAACTTCTGCCATCCGGGTTTTTCCATGTACCAACCACAACTACGATCAACAGAGGCGGTGGCCACGGCCTTGTGGCTGCGTGTCAAGAGCGGCAGATAGATGTCAGATGTCGGTATAATATTGCCAGTTAGATCGCAATCGTCGAACAGTAACAAATCAGGTTGATAACCACGAAGTGACGGTCCGCTCGCCATACGGTGCACCTGAATAATAGAGCCGTTTGCAAATTCGATATAGCCAGGCATACCCGAATGCTGTCTTTTTACTGCGCTGTGAAGACTTAGACTACTATTAATACATGACATAAGGAGACTAAACAACCATATGTGTACTCCTTGTATATAAACTATCTTACTACCTGGTGTAGTATCTGCTGTATAAAGAGCCAGCATAGCAAGCGTGGAAGTTTTGCCGGTCTGTCTGTCGCCAAAGATTATTATCCTGTCTGAACTGGAAAGGAGAACCTCCTTCTGGTTCTCCGTCGGCTGCCACCCGAACTCGATACCAGCCCATGTGACAGGATCAATGATATTGGTGAACGATTCCTTCTGGAACTGATCAGTATTCAAAGTAACCACGACTGATTCGACGCGCCTCGCTTCCTAACACGGAATTTACCCTCATCTTGGAGTCCTGCAGGGCCTGCACGGCCCGCTGACGCATGGTCGCCTTGGGCTGTGTGTCCATAAAGAAACCACTGCCGATGCCGGTTCTGTAACCCGGGCCAGGGACGTTGGTAATCGACTGCCACCATAGATTACCTATTCCCTTGCCAATCGCCGACGCTACATCTTTCAGGCTCCAGGCCAGAGCAATGGGAGTAGCATACTGCCACAAAGCGAAAGTAAGGGCACCACGCGCAAAAGCACCGACAGTCGAAGCGTCTTTATGCTCTCTTTTGTATTTGTAGGCATCCGACGCGGCTATGCCGACATTTATTACACTGCCGACAGCTGCACCCCCGGCCAGCCGCTTAGTAACATATCCACCAATTAACCTGATCATCCGGTAGCAATCCCGCCTATCATCCTGTTAGCGGCAATCTTCCCTAGTACATTGGGTGCATAATGCCTTGCCAGCATAGCCCCCGCTCCGATCCCGCCACCGATAAACGCACCGGTCATGAAACCGCTACCTCGTCCGTCTGGCGGGGCGGCAATAGCACCAATAACACCGCCGGCCAAACTTGCAGCAGCTGCATGCTTTAAAATGTTGGCCCAGACCGGATTCTTCTCAGCCCATATACTTGCAGAAGCAAGCATGTTATAAATACCCATGAGAATCCCCCCCTTATCTACTTCCTCAACTGGTGCAACGCCAAAGCAAGAGAACCATCGGCGCCCAAATTGTCGACCCAATTTGGTTTGATCTGTTGGTTGTAAAGCCCTGGCGTAAGGGCTTCTCCAGTCAGAGAAGTCATTGGGCCATAATTAACCAGACCCACCTGGGCATTCCGCATACCGCCCAAAACACCTACGGCCGTGGTACCCCAAAACAGGACATCGCCAGCACCCGAGCGTACCTTCCAGCCAATAAGGTTGTTTTCTTTCTTAAGAAACGGCCTGACAAATGGCTTGGCCGCAGCTGTGGCAGCATCAATATAACCGCCGGCTCTTTCTATACCTCTAAGAGTATTTTCCCCAGCTGTACTAGCTGCAGTTTTTACAACGCCAGTAACAAAGTTGCCAACGCGGTCAATTGTAGTTTCTCCAGGAACATTTCTTACAGCCATCGCGCCAGCTATTTTAGTTCCCTTGAGAGCCGCCTGTGCTCCTTTGGTAATGCCATAAATGAACGGTTTACTGAGCAAGTCAAGAATAAACATGTACAATCAGTCCGCCTTACACAAACGGTATGCCGGCTATATCAAACTGCCCACGGTCATTGGTAAATGGGCCACCCTGACCAGTAACAAAACGCCATCCTGTGCCCGCGGCAAACAAGCTGCCTGCGGTCATTCCCATGCGCTTGCCCCAGTTGGTCCAGTCGCCACGAGGCGAGAACCAGGCCTTAGCGCCGCCCCATGCCGCCTTTACCGGAGAGGTCAACGCTCCCCCAGCGGCCTCAAGACTTAACATAGCGTCATCTTGAAGCATTTTGGCCCGTTGTTCTAATAGATCAGCTACATACCCCCCGCCAATAGCCCTCTCAATGCGTGCTTCGTCGAGCAGTCTCTTAGCCTCGGCATTCATTTGGGCAGCCGTTCTCAAGCCTCTGCCCGCTCCTCTTATTCCACCAGCAGCAGAGAACGGGGCAATACCTTCTCTGACTGCCGCAACAGTTCCACCAACCGTTTTGTTTGCCGCAAGCTTCTCGATAACACCACTGGCAGTTTGTCTTGCTTTCTTAACTACTAAATCTGCAAAACCACCAAAATTAGCTACTAATCCCATAATAAGCTAACTCCCTTCTTGTTGCTGTGCTTTGACTTCAATTGTCTTATACAGCCCCAATTCTCTGGCTTTTGATATAATCTCCGAAGCCAGCGAACTCGGATCTCTCTTTACTTGCGAACCCTCACGATCCTTCCGCGTGGAGTTCAGGAGTTGGAGGATGCGGTGGCGCTCCCGCCGCAACCGCTCCTTATATTCCACCACACGCGCTATCTCTGGCTTGGTAATAGGCATACCGTCATCGCTTACAAAATAGACCACGTCCTCGACGAAGTCGGGATTGGCGGCCATGTAGTGGTCGGCCCGCATCAGCTGCACATCCAGGTCTACCAGTTCCCTGACCAGGCTAAGGTCCACTATATCGTCCTCTCCGACATCCAGGTAGCCGCAGTATTTGTCAAACAGGGTGAGGATCATAGAGATTTCAATTGGGCAGCGCCCGTTCTTCGGCCTCTCTTTGGGGTCTATGTAGCACGTTGAAGCATAGGGGCAGTTGGAGTTGCGGCAGATGATGGGCACCTGGGCCATCAGACCGTGCTTCAACCTGTGCATATAGTTAGCTCTGGCCACACCGTTAATTGAACTCTCGTCTATTCCCCATACCTCGGCGATCAAGCCGAGGTCTTTGACGTTGGCCGTAAGATCGACTGCTTTTGCTTTTACATCTAAGGCCTTAGACATAAACGAATAGACAGGGAGCTACCCTGTCCCAAACCTCCGTCAACTTATTTGTTAACCCACGACCGCGACGTACTGTGGACCGTCACTCCACAGCCGCCGCCGAGTGTAATACAGTCTCCAACTCTGTGAACCGGTATGCCGTTTACAAAACAGTTCTCCGAATGGTCACGCGCCCAACCGACACCGCAGTGCGGGCAGGTCGTTTTACATTTGTCACCACGCCGCACCAGCTGTTTCCCCTCTGAGTAGGCATTATGACTGCCCTCGACAAAATGTCCCGTAACAATGTGCGGACAGCACTTTCCGCCATGGTCGCAAATACCTATAATAGTGTCACCGACGCGCGCCTGCAGACCGAAATCACTACGCGGAATCCCTTCCTTAAAACCATAACGGCACGTGTAGCGTGTACACTCGCTCATAACAGCACCTCTAACATCTATAGTACCAGCGAAAGTTACAGGCGCGCGTCGGTGTTATGCTTTAACGGAACTAACTCTGGTAGTTAACTTTGTAACTGCCGTTGGCGAAAAGTTTCACCTGCACAGTTGAGTTATTGGTGTAGCGATAAGAGAAATCAACATACGGCTGGGCCAAGTCCCACGAGCCAAGCATATCAAACTGAGCGCTCAGTTTGTCCGTCGCCGCTGCATCGGTAGCAGCATCCATCTCCAGGTAGTAACCGAACCTGATCGTCTTGCTCGTCCCAATAAGGGTCATCCAATCAGTGGATGGTATGAAGTTAAAAACATTCGGCGGGATACCGTTTGCCCTGACTTCAGCCAGGTTGTTATGGTTGATGGTGCTCCAGGTTCCATTGCTGTAGGTCTTCCAGGTAACGCCACCATCCACGCTGACTATCAGCCTGATTAACCCGCTGCCCGACTGGTTATAAGTTAAAATGAAGCCGTCTATGTTTTCTATATAGTCCAGCCGGATATCTCCAGAGGCCAAAAACTAATTTAGGGTATGGCGTAGCCGTTAACCTGCATGTCTTGGAATTGGTTCCATCAGTCCAGACAAGTAGCTGCGGCGCAACAAGAGTGGAGATATTAACACCAACTAAAGAATCCATTCCATAAGTATCAAACATGGTCTGAGTCACCGGTGCCGGGCCCACATCGACCCAGGTGCCGTCAGAGTATCTTTTGATAGTATCACCATCTTGGAAGAGATATTTAACTGTTTCAAAGTATATCTCCTGTGTATAGGTGTCAGAAATACGATGCCAGGTCACTACAGCATAACCCATGATATCACCCCCATAAGTGGCATAATATACTTTTTGTCTTAACCGAAAGGAATTGCACCACTTGAGCCAGCCGTTGTAGGATGCAACAACACTACGATCACGGTCGGTAAGTTCTTTCTTCCCTAACAGTGGCATAAGCTTGCGCTTCATCTTCTTAAGCGTGGACTTGCGTAGGAGCGTATAAACTCCAAAACTGCGGTAGCCGACAAAATCTATCCCACGGATACGGCTCGGGAAAACCTGCCAGTTTTCCTTGATTGAAAGATTGAGCCTGTTTTGCAGGCATTCAGCAATCTCTAGTCGCAGTTGATCTGACATTCTCCCACGGCTGAAGCCGTGGGGTTCACGGGTCCAGCGTGGTGCAGACGATTTTATATTTCGCGGATGCCCATGGCAGACCTAAGCGGCTTGCCTGAACGTCCCCTGTTCACGGCCTTTTAGGTGTGGTTTTCCTCCACACGAACAGGTTGACCGCAGGGCGTGCCAGTGCGCCCACTACTCCCGACCGTTCCGGCAGTGCCAGACCGGCCTCACGGAGATACCTTTGCAGAATATTGTACGCGCCCACCAGGTCGGCGTTGAAAGCTCGACTGCAGTGGACAAAAAAGCCCCCGGTATATACGGGCCTTTTTAATCCTCTTGCCGCACGCCGGGCAGGTTGTGCTGGTGCTTTTCTCCGGTGCCTTGATAACCCGGATGCCAGCTAATGCCGCCTTATAAGTGAGCAAGCTTGTTATCTTGCTGAACGGCCAGGTGTGCAGCTTCTGGTTGCCGGCGTCTCCCCAGTCTTTATCCGCGCGAATACCTTTTAATTCGCCGACGAGGATGACAGAGACGTTGCGGGCAAGCGCCAGGTTGACCAGCCACCTGGTCAGCACGTGCAGGTAGTGGTTGCGCTGCCTGCCCCACTTGGCGTTCAATTCAATACAATGCTTACTGGAGGACCTGGAGCATTTGACCTTTTCCTTCTGGAAGTACCGGTCGAGCGCCAACAGTTCCCCGCCGGGGACAATAAACGAATAGCCGTCGGATATAAGTCCAGCCGTGATGTTCACGATGCCCAGGTCGAGGGACATGATATTTTCGGTTTCACGGTATTTGATCTGAACCTTGTGGGTGATATGCAGGCGCCATTCCCCGGTCTTAGGTTCGTACACCAGCTTGACCTGCTGCACTTTGCCCAGGACGGCGTCCGGAGGAAGCCGGTATTCCAGAATAATTTCCCGCCTTTCATAGGTCTTGGGCAGTTTCAGTTTCACCTGGTTGTCCGGCAGCATTTCGAAGGCGTTTTGTTTGAAGGTTACGGTGCTCAGCGAGTCCTTCTTCCTGAATCCCGGCGGATTGGCTTTCTTGTCACCGTTCTTCCGGTGTGAGAACCACGAACGGTAGGAGTCGTCCTGCTCGCCCAGGACTTCCTGCGCGGACTGGGATGGTAGGAGCCTGTACCAGCGGTTGCCTTTGAGTTCCCGGCACTGCTCCGGAAAGCCGGGGATCTTGCCGGTTTCGCTCCAGGCGGCGCGCCGGTGGTGGTTGGCCACGTTCCACAGCTTTGTAGCAGAAAAGCCCAAGAGGCCCAGGAGCAGGGCGTCCTGGTCGGAAAGGCCGACGACCTTGGTCCTGGCTGTGAGAGTCTGCGTCGGTACGTCATTATTGGACTTCTTCTTCCGGGTCAGTTCAATCACCCTCTTTTCTTCTGCATTTCGATGTACTTCCGGATGGTGTCGGAGGAAACATCGCCGGCGGTGGACACGAAGTAGCTCCGCGTCCACATGGACGGCATCCGGGCGATGTGCTCAAACTCCCGGCGCAGGTGATGTGAGGATACGCCTTTAAACCGCGCCACGATATCGTGCGGCGCCAGATTCGGCGGTGCGTTGACGAACAGGTGCAGGTGGTCGGGCATGATCTCCAGGGCCAGGATTTCCAGTTCCAGCTTCTCAGCCACCTCCTGGATCAGTTCTCTCAGCCTGGCTTCGACGGGACCGACCAGCACTTTGCGCCGGTAGCGCGGGCACCAGATAAAATGGTAGTTTACCAGTGATACGGACGTGTGTTTGTGTCTATATTTCTGCTCCATAGCTATATTATAGCTGTTTTAAAACAAAGGAGCAACATATGTCCGGAAATATAAATAAGCCGCGCTTTCATCCCACGGCTGAAGCCGTGGGCTTTCCCGCGCAGTTGATGTAAGAACGACTTATCGCCATGGAGGATTACCATGTCATCCATATAGCGAAGGTAGTATTTAATACCCTTCTCTTCCTTCAACCAGTGGTCAAAATACGTCAGGTAGAAATTAGCCAGGTACTGCGAGGTATAGTTACCAATTGGTAACCCCTTGCCGCCGGGAATACTGTCAATGATTTCATCCAGGAGCCAGAGAAGTTCTGGATCTTTGAACTTCCTGCGCAATAGCTGCTTCAAGATAGTGTGATCAACACTGGGGAAGAACTTAGCAACATCCAGCTTTAAGCAGTACTGCGAACCATCCCTGTCGCGCATAAAGGAATGTAACATTTTAAGGGCTGCATGAATTCCTCTTCCCTCAATGGCAGCATAAGTATTATGGATAAACGTATTAAGCAAAGTGGGCTTAATGACGTTCATGACAGCATGATGCACAATCCTATCGGGATAGTAAGGGAGCTTGTAGATTTCCCGCTCTTTGCCGCCATCGTTAATAATGAATATCTTGTACCTAGAGGTACGATAGGTGCGATTGAGCAGTTGCCGTTGGATTTCCAGGAGGTATCTGTCAGGATTCGCGTCCACCATTTTAACTTCAGTATAATAAGATTTGCCCCTACGAGCCCTGGCGTGGGCTAACCGCAGGTTCTCAACGTCGCAAATCCTGGAATAGAGATTGCCGTATCTACGCAAGCCTTACCTCCAGTTACTTTGTGCCTTTTCGCCGAGCCTTCGAGTATAGAGCCTACCAGCACGGCTTTTGACAGGCTTATGTTCTGCCAAGAGGCACAGTAGTTATCCGGGTAAACATAGAAAAGCACAAAGCAAGGTGCCTGCCGATATTCGAGTTCACATTCGAGGCGGTGTAGTTGACATTCAGGCAAAACGCGCCCGTGTTCGACGCGTTAGACCAATTACCCCTGAAGATCGGAAGGTAGGACGCGTAAAGATTACCGTTGAAGCCGGATAACTACTGGAAATTAGTTAATAAACGAGGCGCCCGCCGACAGCCGAGCTCACACTCGAGGCGGCGTAGCTGACATACAGGCAAAACGCGCCCGCGTTCGACGCGTAAGACCAATCACCCCCGAAGATCGGAAGGCAGGACGCGCAAAGATTACCGTAATCACAAAGCTTAGTGGTGGCGCTGCCGCCACCGACCTTAATAATAAACCCAAGCGGTGCATCGGGGAATATGTCAGTAATATAACCACTAATATTTGCGACAAGGCCTGTATTGTAGACGGCGTACCCGGCGCCTGTATTGTTGAATCCCTTGTTGCCGATACAGATCTGTCTTGAGGCATTACAGTATAAGCCATCTACCCACTTGTGAACATTACCCCAGAAGTTCTCTATTCCCCGGTAGGACATGGCGTGCTTGTCGTCAGTACCTAGATTAGCTTCGTTACCGGTATGGTTGCCCAGGGAGAGGGTTCTGCCGGTGGGAATGGTGGCAGTGTTGCCGCCTACAAACCCACGGCCTATTTTGGTCTGACTATTAAAGTGTGCATATTCTACAAGGTACAGCATCTGGATAGCGTATAGAAGATTAAAGTCCAGCTGGCCCCAGCCGTTGCCGTTGTTCTTAGCATAGTTACGGAAGGTGCCGATAGTTTGGCTGACTGTAACGGTTTTATTAGGCAGGCTACGCAGTCTGTTGGAACTGTCTACCCATCCCTCGAAGGCACCGATATAGCGGTAATCCACTTCGGGGACAGGGTCGCTGTTTTGTACATCGCACAGCCTGTCCCGCTGGCGGTAGAAGGCCGGGTGGACGACATAGCCGTCTTTGGGTTGATTTGAGACGCCGAAGACCATGTCGTCACCGTTGGCATACTTGGTGCACCAGAACTTAGGTATCTCCACCATACAGTTTTGGCCGGCCGACTCCACGGCAGCCCAGTCTACCGCAGTCCCATCTTCCTTCTTATTGGAATCGTTAGGGTCAAGATAATAGGCGACCGTGCCGTTGGGATTGAGAATACATCTTCTCATCCATACCCAGGGAAGGTTCATGTCAAATGGGGTGGCCATTTAAAACACCTCCACTGTTTCAACAGTTTTAAATTGAGTTTTATCAATAATAAGTGTCCACAATCTACCCGTACCTAAGATGCCACCGTCAACCATTGGTATATCATAAGAGGTTTTTAAACGCATTGTGCCATCGAAGATCACCTGTGAGTCGGCCCCCTGGAAGCTGGTGGCATCGGCGTTGTTAAACTCACAGACAGTAGTAATCTTGTCCCGCTCGCCGGGAGTAAACTTGAGTACCTCTATAGGGATGCGCCGAAAGTCCTGCGTTGTAGGTATAGGTATATCAACGACATAGGGAGACGTCTGGCTGGCGGTAATATTGAGTTTGGTGACCTGAGATACATTAACCGTACCGCTGCTGGTGGGGAGCGTAGCCAGGCGCTCGGCCAGGGTAGGTTTATCGCCCCTGGCGGCGGCGATCTCGTCTCGTATAGAGTTTAGTTGTACGCTGTGGATCTGGTAGTCCTGAATGCGGGTAGCAGGCATCTATTACACCTCCATTAAGCTAGAAGACGCTTGCGGACCGATATTCCGGTAATCAACCCGCTAGCGTTGTAAGTATAGGTCGTGGTAATAATCAGGTTGCCTTCGGTGACCACTTCCGAGGCTCGGTACCCCTGTTCGTTGTACGTGTACTCTATGGTTTTGTTGACATCTCCAGTCCAAATCTCACGGACGACGCGGTTCTGTCCGTCGTACTCAATGGAGATGTCTACGTTACAGTCGCCGAGCTGAGAGTTGAGCCTGTGAGCTATAGAAGTATAACCGCCGGCAGCTGAGGATTCGGCGGCCGTGGTGCTCTCCATGATGAACTTCACCCTGTCGCCGTCAGTGAGAGGATAGTTAAATGTTACAGCGTATTCGCTGGTCTCCGTATAGTCGTTGTCGGGGCCGGGTTCGTACAGGACGCCGTTGACGTAGACGCGCAGCCTGTTTTGGCTAACAGGATAAGGGTAGGATAAGTTGAATAAGGTCTGCCCCGGGGTTGCCGTAAATGTCTCGGTAAAACCCATTCCAGGGACCAGGTTTTCACATACGAAGCGTACATTTTGGCCGGCCGACAGAGGGTAATTAAATGTGACCGTATATGCGTCTGTCTCTATATAGTCGGCGTCAGACCCCTCTTCCATCAGCACACCGCCTACAAAGACACGCAGCTTCTTTTGTCCAACAGGATAACGGTGCTGGAGGGTGAAGGTCTGCTGGTTTTCGGTTGAGACATGCGTCTCGCTGAAAGTAAAACCGTTGATTACGTCGTCAAGAGAATCCAGCCGCTGGTCGAGTGAAGCATGATTGCCGCGGGCCTCGCTTACCTCGCTCTCCACCACCGTGAGTCGGTCACCGATGGGGCCGTATCCTTCGCTGACGGCGTCTATTTCACCCTCCATGGCCTGCAGCCGCTCGCTCAGGGTGTCATAACCTCCGCGGGCATCGTAAACCTCTCCTGTGGCCCCGCCCTTCTGCAGGAAGGGCCGCAGATCGGATACGGTGACATCCGCGGTTGTTTGGCCGGTCGTCACCGCGCCCAGGAGCAGGCTGTCAGCATCCTGCAGCGCCTGCACGGCGGCTATAAGCGTCCCGTCTTTTTTCAGGTATATGTAGTAGACAGTCTGCGGCTGGGGCTGGTATATATGGCAGGTCAAAACAGAATGCGCCAGCACGGGAACATCGTCTATAAACGCAAGGCCTGGGTTAATTTCTACGATAAGAGAGTCGCCGGACGGATAGACGGATTTTATCTTGTAGTCGGACAGAATACTGTCGAGGCGTTCCTTGAGTGTGGGATATTCCCCGCGCGCGTCTCCTATCTCCTGCACGACACCATCGAGCCGCGGGCTGTTTATCTGGAAATCAGATATCCTGCGCATTAATATGTATCCTCCAAAACCGAACAGGTGGACAGACGTCCTCGCCTAAAGGGAAGAACCTTCAGAGCTACCCGCCTGCCGCTCTCGCCTATTACTTATAGTACCGCCCGGGCGGCAAGACTGTTGTTAGATAAGGAGAATTGTGGTATCATGGTGAAAAAGGGAGATAACCAGAGGAAAGGGGAGATGTGAGAAACCAAATGTCATCAAATCAATGATAGCCAACTTATTTCAGAATTCACCAGTCTGGAGGGATGCATATTGGAGATCATAAAGAGGATTATGGGACTGCTTATAACGCTGGCGGTAGTTGCGGCACTCCTGCCGCTCCCGGCGGTCGCTGACGACGGCAACGACGGCATTCTGTCATACGATGAAATGCCGAAGGTAATATGCGAGGGGTTTGTCAAGCCGCTGAGAGTGACGCTGGGAGACGACGGCTCCATTTATGTACTGGACGGCATGGTGCTTAAGAAATACAAAGACGGCCAGGTGAGCGAAGTGGCAAGCCTGCTCAATAGCGGCCAGTACTTCGACAAGTATAACCTGGGGGAAGTGGAGGACCTGTACACGTTCAGGCCGGGCACCATGGTCTATGCCCATGGGGCGGTCTTCATGGCGGGACTGATGGTGGATAAGCACGAACCGAGACCGTATGGCGAGTGGCGCCGGAGTTATCTCAGCAACCAGTACAGCATCGGTTCGGCGTATTCTGTAATAGTGAAGGTAACCGACCATTTCGAGCCGATACTGGTCGAGGGGCAGGAATCGGATCTGGCCCTGAACGAAAGCGAGCTTCAGGGATTGATGATGAATGATCCATCTTACACCGAAGATTGGATGTACGAAGATTACACGACCCGCTACAGGAATCTCTACATTCCAAACCTCGTGCTGTTCCCGGACGGCAACATATATGTCATAAAGAATACGGCAATCAAACACAGGGACACCGACAACACAATTACATTAACACACAGGGGAATAGGGAAATTATACGACCCCAAAGAACATTACATTTACAGCTCGTGGGGCGGCGCCCGGGCTCTCTACAAAATATACCCCGACGGAAGCCAGGAAATCATTGACGAGGGCACATACAACATGCTCAAGGAACCTGACAAATGCACGCTCGGAGACTTCGTGATTTCAAACAAGTACCTGCGCGAGATGAACGACGCCGACCCAGACAACGACACCATCTATGTCCTGCCGTCGCAGGAAGACCCCGAAAACTCGGTCATCGTCTGCAACGAAAGTTATATCTGGAAGTACAACTTTAAGGAACACACTTACAGACAGGTGGAATTCATCCCGGGCAACGCAATGCCCAGCGGCAACCAGATATTCCTGATGCCCGATCACGTATATGCGCCCACTATGCCACGCACCACGAAGACGCTGGGCAACTTCTTCTACGCCGGCAAAGTCTGGCGTCTCTACGCCGACAGGTACTACCAGGACTTTGGCGATCTGGGGCTTAAACCTTATGAAGAGTACGGGAGTTCAGTAATTGACTGGACAATAGACGAGGATAGAAGGATGATTTACGCGCTCCTGGACAGCGGTAAGGTGACGGCGGTCAATTTCAGCAAGTACGTGCGCTACGCGCCCGGGCAGAACGAAGATTACCAGATGCCGGGCGGCACAAACGATGACACCGCCTTCAAGGTGATGTTTGACCAGAACAGGCAGGCCATCTACTCGGTCAACGGAAGCAAAGGGCCTTATGTGAAGGACGGGACGCTTTACGTGCCGATTGACCCCGTGGTCTATCTCCTCGGCCTCAGCGTGCATGAAGACACCCTGTGCCAGACGGGCACCGGCAACAACTACGCCATAAAGCTGAGCAACCCCAACTTCAACACGTCAGAGTATGTCTGCGTGGAAATCAACAGAGAGGGCAACGTCATCCAGAAGCACGCCAAACTCTGGCACCTGATGAACGTGATATACAAGCTCACCGGAATGAAGTATAACACCAGGTACGACGTGACCACCAACACGCTGTACATCCAGCCGGACGACGGGGCAATACAGCTGTTCAAGGGGCTGTGGAATTAATGCTATTGACCATTATCGTTCTCCTTACTGCCGGCGCGATCATCTCTGCCTGCGTCACCTGCAAGGAAGTATTCTCATTCTTATATAAGCTGTTCTGCGTGTTCCGTATGCTGGTGATCATGCCGCTCTTCATACTTGGAGGAATGGCTTTCGGAGAATACATGGAGCGCCTGAACGGCACAGAAGACCCCTCTGCCGACATCTGGTACGGTCTTGCTGCAGCCGTTCTCTACTTCGTCATTATATTCATTATAGATGCCGCAGCAGAAAAGATAGCCGAGAAGCACGGTATAAAGCTTTGATACATGGAGGTATGCAAGTGCTTCAGTTTATTGGGTGCGCCTTCCTGATCGGCGTGTTCGCCGGCTTCCTCTTTATTCTCATCAAGCTCGGGGTCGCGGCCGCCATAATATTCCTGGCCGTTCTCATGGCCCTGGGGATTTTCTCGAAAGGTAAAAGATAAACAGATAAGGCATAGCAGGTGCCTGCTATGCCTCGCTTATTTCAGGTACCAGGTGGTAGCGATATCACTTGTACTTCTAGAAAATCTACTCACGATCTTACTTAAGCCATTCAATAACATGGCCTTTACGCGTTCTCCCAATGACATTCTGTTTGCCTTAAGCTTGTACATTTCGTCCTTTACTTTGTTGGCGGTCCGGTCCTTCTAGATAAGCAAAAACCAGCCGCACTCATACAGCCGGTTCTTTGTTCCTCAGTTCCCACAACCGTCTCTTTATTTCCGCTATACACTCATCCTCATTCTGTTTGCTCAGGTAAACTGCCGGAACCCCCCGCCGCCGCATTTCAGCCATCACTGTGTCATACAGCGCATGGCTTATATACCCTGTAATGAAACACACGACTTCTGCGTAGGCTATCATTGACGATTCATATGGATCGTCAGCCGCAATAATCCTCCACAAATCAGGCAGCACCTTTTTCATGCGCGCCGCCCAGCGCTGGTGACCCCCAATTATCACTCCCCTGACGAAAGAAAGATCGGTATCTGGTATCTCTTCGTCCTCTTCCGAATAACCAAATAGCCCTTGTTCCATCTCCCCCAGCCTCTGCCGCAGTCTTTCTATCTCTTCCCAAAGCCGGCGGTTTTCCGTTTCCAGTTCTTTTACCCGGTCAATATACTCTGATCTTGCCCTGCCATACTCTTTCTCCAGCTGCGCCCTCAACCGTTTTATCTCAGTATCTCTCTGTTTGAGCAATTCTTCCAGTTCCCCGGCCCGGGTTTTCGCTTCCTCCGCCTCACGCCGGGCCGCGCTCTCCTCCAATTGGTACACCTCACGGCTGGTCTTGAAATACAGTTGTTTCGCTTTCCTGTAGGAACGCAGGACAGCCCTGAGCATATGCCCTGCTACAAGGAACTTCTTCACCTCATCCGATTCGACCTGCTGCTCACCGCCGGCACAGACAAGCGCCGCTACCACCTCATCTACCTCATACTCGGACAACACCTCGTCCTCGACAATGCCGGTCGACATTCTCTCCAAGTCAAAGATAAAACCAACAGCATCAAACCACGTCCTGACAACAGGGTCGCGGCTACTGATATAGGAGTTTATATAGTGGTTAATCTTGATACGGTCATACACGTCCCGCCTTAGTTTCCGCACCTGCCGGATCAACTTCTTATCCAAAGCCTTCCACGCCAACCGGTTGACCCCATATTCCCATTTTAACCTGTCAAAGCAAACAGAAGTGATAAACTGGTTCCCGGGATCACCCGCGTCCAGTTCCCTTCCCGATATATTTGCAACTATAATTGTCAGTATTGCGGTGGCGTTTAAATCATCGTTCTTGAGCCGGTCAAACTGCTCCCGTCGTCGCACACCAAGTTCCTGGTAAATCAACTCCCTGACTGCTCTGTCGACACTTATCTTTCCTTCCTGCTTTCGCACCCACTCGTAAACATACGGCCAACCCTTCCTTATAATCTTCAAAACATCATCATCCCGCCCGGCGGCAATCAACCCCAGGACATGCTTGGCCACTATCTCCCTCTCCAGTGACTGGCCGGTAATAAACTCACTGTCATACCACTTGCTCGCCCGCGCCGCCTGGTAATACTTTACCGCATCAGCCATATAAAGCTCACTGATCAACTTCCATACCGTCCTGTTAGATGAGATTATCTCACACAGGAACGGTACAAAAGACACCTCTACCGCTTTCTCCTCCATAAACACACCTACCCGTTTTATATATAACTGCCACTATTTACCCCCGAACTCATACCCGCAGAAACGGCATACCTTAGCCCGCGCCCGCACCATTTCCGCACACTGCGGACACTCTTTATACTCCACACCGCCCGCCGCCGCGGTCTCCTGAATAACACTGACCTCGCGTTCCAACAGCTCCTGTTGGTTCAACATATGACGCTGGTACATTTCCTGCTGCCTTTCAATCTCACCCTCAAACACCTTAATTTCCTTGTTCAGCTCATCTATTTCCTTATTAAGTTTGTCTATTTCACCCTGCGCAGCCGCCCGCGCCTCTCTCCCCTTTTCAATAGTTACCGCTCCCCACAAGAGCGACACAATGCCGCCAATAGCTATAAATAAACCAGCTGCAGCTACACCACCACCCTCCCCGGCAAACCCGAGAAACGCAAGTGGTACGCCGACAATAATGGCCAGCCAGCCAATCACTCTGATCAGTGTCCCTATGAACACCGTAAAAGAACCAGTAAGCTCGAGCGTATCCACCCGCGACTTCTTCTCACCTATAATCTTTTTCTTATCACGTACTCTCTCCTTCAACTGCTTCATCTTTGCCTCAAATGCCGCGGAAACATCTACAGTCCTGATCAGTTCCTGCAAATCAATCCCTCCCAATTCTAACAAGTTATTTCATGCTGCCTATTATTTCTACAATCTCCCGCGTAAATCCTTTTAGCCAGTCTCTACACGAATGCATGGATGTGAATAAAGATAGAATTATTTCCTGGAGGGCCTTTTTAAGGGAAAATGTGCAGCCATTTCCTAGAGGGGGTAGGACTACAGCACATGACAAATTGCTGCGTTTGATGCCCATCCCGGTTTGAACGCGGCAGGCAAAACAAAGGGAGGTGAATGTAATGGCCCAGTTAACAGTCAAGAAGTGCGTCCGTTGTGGCAGAGAGATTGTTGCTCTCGTAAGAGAGAGCGAACCTATCTGCCAGCATTGCCAGCCAAAGAGAAAGCAGGGTTTACTGGCCCTGCTTTTTTCTTTGCTGGTTGGGTAGTTTTCTTCTTTCCAGGAGCCTCTCCCGGCGGGGCGGGGGCTTCTGGAGGGGACCCGCCGGGGCAACCGCGTGGTGGAGCGGTAGACCTGGGCAGGGACCCACGGTGTTGGCTCCGGCCTTGGGGTTGGGGCCACAAGGGAAGCGGTGTAGGTTTTCGGATAGCCGGCACCGCTTGTCCCCGCTTCCGGTTCTGGAGGGTTGCCGGGTTGACAAAAGCCCTCTTCCAGCAGGTCCAATCCTATGACCTTAAACTGGGACTGCAATACACTGGGGCAGCTCCAGTGGGCTTAGCGGGCCGTCACTGCTGCGCTGAGCCGCACTGATACGGTGGAATGGATGAGATGAATACATAGTCTCCTCTGCAATGAAACCGCATCAGTCACCCGGTGAGGGGAGCGCTCCTGTTGCTGTGTGACCAGGCGCAGGACAGGAGGTAATAGCGACGATGGCGCGAGCTGAGCTGAGAGTCTGAGGCGGAGAAGGAGGTGTTAACTATGTTGAACTGGCTGAAGGGACTGTGGGCCCGTTTCGCCGCCTTCGTGAAGAAGGTGGTGGAGCGGGTTAAGTCCGTTGCTTTCGCTGTCCTGGAGAAAGGCAAAGACGCGGTTGCCCAGGCTGCTGTCTGTGTCGCCGCCCAACCTGCTCCTGTAAGAGTGGCGGTAGCGGTAGTGGCTGGGGCGGTGACCGCTGCAGCAGCATTGGCTGTGGCTAAGGCGGTTGCTGTTCCGGTCCTGTTGGCCGTCCTTATCGTTGTCCTGGCGGGACTCAAGTTCCTGCCTTTCCTCGCCGGGGCGGCTGCGGGCTACTATCTCTATCACCTCCACACTAGCATACAGTGCTAGCGCGGAGGTCCCCGGTTCCGGGGTGTCTCCGGGTCAACAAAAGCGCCCTTCCAGTAATTAAACCTGATGAGGCAGGTCTGCCATCCGATCTGCTTAGGGCTATAAGGAGGTGATGAGGATGGCAGTTAAGTTTGCGGATGTTGTTGAGGAGCTCCGGGAGCGGTTTCCGGAGCTGCGGGCTGTCCCCGTGTATGTGGGCAGCTCTGTCTGTCACTTCTATGGCCCCTGCTTCCTGTTTGAACCAGGGGCCGAGCTGGCCGAGAGGTTGCATGTCTTCTATGGCCAGCTTTTCGAAGAGGCCGACAGCACTCCTGCCATGGGAGTGCTTAGGCAGCAGTTTGAGGGGGTGATGGATATCCTTTCCGCTGTCCAACCCGGCGTCCACCTGCCGGAGGATATGGACTGGGTGCAGGAGGCGGTAGAGATGGCCGCTCAGCTCCTTGCGGAGATTGGACTGGACCCTGGTGAGGCTAGCCTGGTGTCCGGCCAGCTGGAGGCTATTGCCTCCCGCATACGGGCTGCTGGCCTGGAGCCCACCGAGGAGGTGGTGGCCGAGTTTATAGTCCTCCATGAGACCGGTCATTACTTTGACTACCTCAAGACCGGGGATCCAGAGGTCTGGCGATTCCGGGTTAATCTCGCTGTGGTTGACCTGTTGTGTGACGATGGTGACCTGGCTGCTGGCTACCGCCAGATGGAGCATGAGGTCAGGGCCGATGAATTTGCCCTGGCTAAGCTGAAGGAACTGTATAGGCCGCGGCGCTCTCTTCTGGGCGCCGTGTTACGTTTTGTCGGGAAAGGAGGTGACAAGTGATGAGTGTTGTTGACAATTTGTTTATCGTCTTGCAGGGCTGTCTGAAGATGGCCATGCTATGGTCTCCGGCGATTGTTATCGGAGCTATTGTTATTTATATCTTTGAAAGGAGATGAGTAGTGATGAAGGATACTTTGTTCTGTTTGTTCCAGGAGGATATTCGTGAGAAAAAGCAGGCGGCCAGCGGTGCGCGGCACCGGGCTTCCAGGGGCAAAAAGCCGGTGTCTGTTAAGACACCGGCGGACATGATTGACGGCCGGACTAAAGCCGGCCGTGCCTACAAAGGCGCTTCCCCGGTCACAGTCTACAGACTGGACCCCCTGACTGGGGAGCTGATCTTTGTAGGGATAGAATAGCACATTTGGCGGCTGCTGTCAATAGATGGCGGCCGCTGTTCTGTCTTATTAATTAAACAAAGGAGGGGATTGATTTATGCTGTCTGTTCTGAAGGAGTCCGTTGATGTTAAACTACTGGAGGGGCTGGTGTTGAAGCTGGCGGCCAGGATTAAGTCGCCCAAGCCCTGGCCGGATGAGCCGGCTGTCTATGATATGGCCGGCTTCAGGGTCTGGGTGGGGGTCACACCGGAGCAGGGCTTCCGCCGGGTGGCTGTCACCCATCCCCAGGACCGCAACTGGACTATGGTCCTGGTGGACGCCAACCCTGAGAAAGTCAGGGCGGCTGATAGGAAGGTGATGGTTTACCTTTCTGTCGCTGCCCATGCTCAGTCCTGGTGTGTCCGCCGCTATGTGGGTCAGGTGAGGTTTGGCGGGGTGCGCCCTATCCTGGTGTGGTTTACTTCCCAGAGGAGGCAGACTGCACCGCGTGATGATCGCGCCGGCGCAGTTTCCGCTGACGCTTCAGTTCGTTGAGCATATCACGGCGGCCGTCCTGGTAGGCCTGGACCTTGATGTACTCTATAACTGTCTTAAGTTCCCGGTCTTTCAGGCGGCCGTCCTTGCCCATCCGGATGACTGTTCTCCGACTGACTCCCAGTAGCTGTGCTATCTGTTCCACTGTCAGTGTCATCGTATTCCTCCCTGTTTACTCTGTTGGGTGTCAAAGTGTTGTGTTAGTCCAGTGGACTCGACCGACACTCTGACACTCCTTTCACCCCTCTATAGTATCTCGTTTGACACTGGCAGCCTTGGAACCCGCGTCGCTATTGGGTTTCTACTGTTTCCAGCAGGTAAACAGAGGAGGGTGTGTCTGTTGGAAAACTGCATGGAGTGTCAGAATGCCGTGTTAGTCCATGTGTTTAAAGAGCGCTACTGACACTCCCCAGCCTTCGGCTACCGGGGTTGTCCGGTAGTAGTACGATAGATTAATACTCAGGAGGTGGCGTTATGCTTATTCTCTGTCGCGCCGGCGAGCGGGTGGAAGCCGACATTAAGCTCCAGATCACCCGCTCCCGCAAGGGCCTGCCGGAGGGTTGGCTTTGGGCGCCCCAACTGGCCCCGTCACCGGAACTGTTTAGAGATTACCTCCGGTGGCGGGACCGTGGTGAGTGGCCCGCTAGGTGGCCCGAGTACCGCGAGCGGTTCCTTTCTGAAATGCAGGGCACTGTTCCCCGTCGGTATCTGGAGAGGATCCGGCAGAGGCTGGCGGAGGGCAAGACCGTGGCCCTGGCTTGCTTCTGCCGTGATGAGCGGTACTGCCACCGGTCTTTGGTGGCAGAGTTGGTGAGGAGATGATAGAACGAGAAAGAGCGAGATTGGGGGCGTGAGAAGGAGTGTGAGGACACCCCCCAATCTCATCGTCCACTTCCGCTTCCTGTTCCCATCCCATTGTCGCCTGCGTGCTGTCCCTCATTTGGCATAGTACGCAGGCTGTACTTTTAATGTATGGAGGTGTCTGTATGTTTGTAGAGACTGTTGGGGACTTGTGGGATCTTGCCCGTGGTAGTGTGCTGGTTATTACCACTAACGGGTGCATTAACCGCCACGGTGCGTGTGTCATGGGCCGGGGGATTGCCCTACAGGCGAAGCAGAGGTTTCCCGGTGTCGCCCTGAAGTTGGGTGGTTATATTCGCCAGTACGGGAACCGGTGCTTCAACCTTGGGGTGTGGGAAGGGTACCGTCTGGTGTCTTTCCCTGTAAAGCATCAGTGGGACCAGCCGGCGGATCTGGAGCTTATTGAGCGTTCCGCTCGTCAGTTAGTGGAGATGGCGGATAAGTTTGGCTGGGAGTGTCTCTATATGCCCCGGCCCGGGTGTGGCAATGGAAGATTAAGCTGGAGCCAGGTGCGCCCGGTGCTGGAGCGTATCCTGGATGAGCGCTTCGTTGTCTCCAGCGGTGTTGGGAGGGGGGTGTTATCGTGAGGATAGCTATCATTGGTACCCGGCGGCCTTCCCGGGAGATGGCGGAGTTGTGCATAAAGATAGCCGCCGCCTTCCGGGATTTGGGGTGGGGCTTGTCACAGGCAATGCGGATGGGATAGATGGTATTGCTCGTGATGTGTGGAGCGAGCGTTACTCCGACAGGGTGACGCTGGTGCTCCCGTGGCCTGACTACAATCGTGATAAGGTGCGCTCCGGGAATCACGTCGTGGTTTACCAGGGCCAGCGGGAGTGGCTGGATAGTGTCGTCCGATATCATCCACCGGGTGCATTCTTGAAGCCCGGCGCGGTCGCGTTACACGCCCGCAACTACGGGATAGTAGAACTGGCTGACGTTGTTATTGCCTTTCCGAATGATGGAAAGGAGGGCGGCGGCACGGGACAGGGTATAAGGATTGCCCGGGCGCTGGGTAGGGAGTTGTTTATCCTGCCTGGTGATTTGGACAGGTTGCGTGGGTTTTATGCTTCTCACCGGCCCTTAACTTAAGCCAAAGGCCGGTGATTTAGCTTATGATAAATATAAAGGAGGTTATGGTTATGTGTAGCAGAAGCCCACATAGCATGAGCGAGTGGCCGATGGGGGCGCTGCCGCCCATCGTGTCTATGAGGGTAACAGGGGGTACATTTACCTCCCCGTTTGGTCCTGGGTTTAGGTTCCGGGGCAGGGACGCGGATCTGGAGATTGTCTCCGTCCGCCAGGCTTTGATGAAGCTTGAGCAGGGAGCAATTTCCGTCCCGGTGTTTGTTGTCAGGAAAGGGGATGGCTCGGAAGTGCAGGCCCGGCTGGGGCATGTACTTCTATATGCCGCCCCGCTGAAGCCGGTGACTGTGGGTACTCTTCGGATTGTGGATCCGGAGACGGAAACTATTTGGAGAGTCTCTGCAGGTGCCCGTGGGATGTTCGCCACTCAGGCGACTCCCGATCCGGACCGGCCCGGTACTACGTCCTGGTTCCACTTCCTTGACAGTTTCAACCAGGATGTGACGCCCTATGTCCATACGGCGGTAGCGTCCGTGGCAGCGGGGCTAATCGGTTTTCCGGTGAGCTCGCTGAAGGCACCACTGGACAACCGTGCCCAGTGTATCACCTGCAAGGCGTTTCGGCGCCTGCGGGGCACTGATCAAATACTGGGCGATGCGGAGGCCCAATATGCCTCCCGTAGTACTTCTGTCCAGAGGACCGAGGGACCCTGGGCGGAGGATGCGTTCTGGTGCTCTGCCAGACAGGAGGTACCGCCGGATGTTGCCCGGTTGGTGCGGGAGCACAACGCTCTTGCCCGGCGAGGATATCACGACCCGGTGCTCCCGCTCGACCGGGCAGGTGAGGACTGCACTTCCTACCTACATCAGAATACAGGTAGGAAGAAGCGGAACTCACTTCCTCCCTGGGATGTACCGGCCGCGGTTGTCGGCAGTCCGGTTATCCGCTCCACTGGCGGTCGAACCGTTATCACTTCTCTCGGTGCCCAGTGGGAGGTTTCCGCTTCACTTCCCTTGTAATCTCTCAATAAGGGAAGTGATTTAGCTTATGATTATTAAGAATAATGCGCCCTTCGTACTGCTACTACGAAGGGCGATAACCAAGGAGGTATAAGTTATGAAGGATATCACTGCCTACTACGGCACCCTTGTTTCCTTCAGTGTCCTCGACGACTTCACGCTTGTCATCTCTCGGGAAGATCCCGCTGGCGAGCAGTGGCGCATCTGGGAGCCTGTCGGCAAACTCACACCTCCCGGTCTTCGTGAGGTGGTAGTGGAGCAGTTCCCGTCCGCCCCACAGGTGGAGGATCTGGAGGTCGCCGCCGGTGCCCTGCCCGATGAGACAGAGCTCCAACCGGACCTGGAAATGCTAGGGGATGGTGACCCGGGCGACCGGATCCTTCCTCTCGATTATATCACCTCCGGGGATCCGGTGCAAGACCTGGATCTTCAGGAGGACGTGCTCGATCCGGGCATCCGCGAGGACGCTGAATTGCCGTCGATAGACGGCAAGATATATGTGGATTACAACGTCCTTGCCCAGCGTAACGCCGGGAATCCTTATGGCTCCCGGCACAGCTTCGCCGGGGTGCGCCCGAACTTCGAGTGTACCCGCGGCGGGCAGTGCGCATCATGCGGGGATGAGTGGAACCCGCCGCCCTGCCAGAGAGCCTGGGATCGCCACCCGGTGTCCTGGGAGGATTCCCAGGTGCGCTCCCTGGGATTCTTCTGGGTGGTCGGCGTGTTTCCCAGAAGGGTGCGGGCGGGGGCGTTCCGGGACATCCGTACCCGTGACGGTCGGGTAATCTCCGTTCAAATGAAGGAAAACCCGGTGGTACTCGTCCGCTGGCTGGACGAGAGTGATCTCCAACCGGGGATCATTGATCCAGTTACTGGTGAGCGCCACGAGCGCTACTCTATTATGCCCGCTTGGGCTTTGCTGGACGTTGCTACCGGCGAGCCCTTCCGGTATAAAGAGGAAGAGGCTCGCGTAGCGGTCAGCCCGCGCCGCCAGCAGTTTCGTAAGCGCGTGGTTGCGCGTTTACACAATGATATTTGGGTGGATGGGCTCATTGTTCCCCGCAAGCATCTAAAGGCAGAATGGTGGAAAGTTGATCTCCAGTCCGAATCCGCCACTGTCCATGTCTCCTACCCTGATAAACGGGTCACCGTTATCTGGGTGGAGATAGTAGATGGTCGTCCGGTTCCGCTTGGCGGGAGCTCGGCAGAGCGCCTGTTCGCCGCCCAGGCGGTGGACTGGAAGCTCGCCGAGCTGGCCGAGATAAAGGCGGGTGAGCGGTAGTGCTTACCCGTGAGTATATGGAAGATAAACTCCTTCAGTGGAATCCTCACTGGAGGATTTCTACAGTCAAAAGTTGGCATAACCGCCAGCTCTACGCTATTTACAGAAAGGAGCAGGCAAAGCTTTTCCCTGGTCTCACGGTTATTCCTTACAAGCGGTCTGCTCCGCCCTCGGTACAACTTAGCCTGGATCTGTGATTTAACTGAATCGTGAAAGATATAAAAGATATATAGAGAGGAGATCGTCATGGAAATCTTGGCTGTAAAGCTTGAGGGTAGGATTTATATTAATACTACCCCGCATCCTATCACTTTCCAAGACTCACAGGGAGGAGTTGTTACTGTTCCTTCCTGTGGGCATCTGGTTAACGCCCGGCCAATCGAGGAGCCGGCCGGTGGGCGCGATGGCGTTCAGTTTGTTCGTACCCGATTTGAAGCCGATGAGGCTTCTGTTCGGATATTGAACGAGATCGAGCGCCAGTACCCCGGTGCGTTTATCATCGGCTCTATCATTGCTGCTCAGGCTTTTCCCGGCCGGGTGTTGGCAATGGTGCCCGTACCGGGATTTGAGCGGGTGCCGCCCGCGGAGAAGCGTATGCGGGTGGACAAGTTTACGGTGTTCTAGAGGTTTATCTTGGAGCTGTGCAGAATCTACACCCTGCACGGCTCTCTTTTTTTATGCTCCTCGGTCTTGGCTTTAGCAGGCAGTGGCCTGGGGTAATTTTATCTACCAGATAAAGGGAGGTTAGGATTATGTATGTAAGGTATTTCAAAAGCGGTGAGGTATTTGCCGCTGAGCATGTGAAGGCAGATACTTCTGCCGTCCGTTACTTTCGTATTGACGAGGACGGCTTCACTGTCCCTGCTCCGGATTGTGGCCGTCCCGGCCTCACCGGTGAGGAACTTCTTGCCAGTGGCTGGGAGGAAGTTCCCTTTGCCGAGGTTCGTCAGCTTGTACACGGCTCGCTCCTGTGACATCCTCATTTCCTCCGGTCTGCTTAAACTGTCTTCATTACGACATAATACCGCTATTCATCTCCTGGTTTTAATCAGGGGCATTCTGGCGGATCTCTTTGTAAAAGGAAGGTGACATTGATGTTTGCTAAGATCTGTCCAAAATGTGGGCAGTGGTTGTTTTCCGCTGCCCATAACTGCTATTGGGTTTGCTCCTGTTGCGGGACTGACCTGGCGCTTGAACGACTCTATGACTCCTCTGAATACCATTCTGCAGAACACGGGGAGCTAGAGATCTTAAACTGAAAGGAGGAGCGCCGTGAAGTCTCGATGAGTAGGTGTCCTTATTGTAATACCTTGTTTGTCCTCCGCCCGGTTGAAATCTATATTCCCTGGCGTGACGATACTGGCCCTGTTCGTATTGCCGGCCGGGACGTACAGGAGTATTACTGTCCTGCCTGCGGCTACTCTTCTTTTACCCCACAGACCCATGATACGTTCCGCTGGATTATGGACGAGGTTCAGTCCTATGATGCGGAGCGTGTCCCGTATAATGTTCTATGGTGATTTAACTTAGTTGTGATACAGTGTATGTATCTTATTGACATACACTGTATCCTGTGTTATAGTTATAGTAGATATGAGGCGTCGAGCGGCGCTACTTCGAATATACTTAGGACGAAGATGACCAGAAACTAAATAGGGCAACCCCTTATTACTATTTGCGTCACTCATAACTTCCTCATATCTGTTAAGTTTAAGTAGTTGGCGGAGCGTAGAGATGGGTTACTCTGTTGGTTAAGCCGTATCATCTGTAAGGAGGGAATATGTCCCGAGCTACCTCTATGTTTTCTTCTGCCGTACCTCGGCCTGATGCTGTGAACCGTGATGGCTATCCTGCCTACCAGCGCCCACTGGAGGAGCAGTATCTTCAGGTATTGCTTACCAACACATTGAGTAATACCTTTTATGCCTCCAGTGACCAGCTGCTCCAGGAAGTCGAACAGGTGCATGACACAATGCTGGCGGCCGACCCTGAGTTTATGGCCAAAGCCCTTGTCTTTGCTAGGAATGAGGGCTTTATGCGGCTCCAGCCTACCTTCGGCCTGGCAAAGTTGGCCGGTGTGCGGCCTGACCTGTTTGCTCAGGTGTTTGATAGGGTTATCGTGATCCCTAGTGACCTGCAGGACTTTATGACTATTCTGAGTTCCATGGGGCGTGGTGAGGGTGGCCGTGCCGTGAAGCGACAGGTGGCCCGCTGGCTTAATGAAAAGCTGACCGAGTACTGGGCCATTAAGTATAATGGCCGCGGCAGGGGATACTCGCTGGGCGACATCGTTCGCACTGTTCACCCGAAACCTGCTGGCCCTAAGCAGTCTGCTCTATTCAAGTATGTAGTTCACGGTGAGGGTGCAGGAGATTTCCTGCCTCAGATACAAGCATATAAGCTACTGAAACAGGCAGATCCCTCTAGCCGTGCTACGCTCATCAGTGCAGGTCGCCTGCCCCATGAGGTTGTGACCGCGGTGGGTGATCTGGATAAGGACTGCTGGAGGGCACTTGTTCTGCAGCTGCCTGCCATGGCCCTCCTGAGGTATCTGACCGCCCTGGAACGCCGCGGCGTGCTCGATGAGTTTCAGGACTACATCACCACCCGTCTCACAGATCAGATGACTCTTAAGAACGCTAAGATTTTTCCCTTCCACTTCCTTAAGGCTTTCCAGCAGGTCCAGAAGCCCTGGGTGAAGGACGTTCTCCGGCAGGCTGTAGAGCTGACTGTGGCCAATATCCCGGAGATTTCTGGCAAGACCGCCATCTTTCTGGATGTGTCTGGATCGATGGGCGGTGGGCCTCTTCTCATCGGATCGGTGTTTGCCCTGGCCTTATATAAGCGCACAGGCGGCACTGCGCTGTTCTGGGCGTTTGATACTAAGGTTTACGAGCAGTCGCCGAGTATGGTTGATTCGGTCTTGTCGCAGGCCGAGCGCATCTGCGACCTTGGTGGTACTGATACCAGTGCACCAATACAACGGTTGGCTGACCGCCGCCTGTTTGTCGATAACATTATTATGATCACAGATGAACAGCAGAATACAGGTTCGCCGTTCTACGGCGCCCTGGCACAGTACCGGCGGAAAGTCAATTCCAAGGCTAAGACGTTCATTGTTGACATTTCATCTTACCGTTCAACTATGGTTCCCCTGACTGACTCTCTTACTCACTATATCTTTGGCTGGTCGGATCAGGTGCTGCACTATATCTCCCGGAGTATTCAGGGGTATGGCGGTCTGGTTGAGGCCGTCAGATTGATATCACTTTAGCGTTAATTGGAAACACTATCTCTTATAGGTCTAGCTTATTGCTAGACCTTCTTTTTTTGCCCCAGCAAGTATAACCATAAGTGGCCTGTTAGGTTTCTTACTATGATTCAACATGTATAAGGAGGTATTTTCGTATGATTGATGTGAAGCAGGCTAAGCTGTTTGGCGGCATTGGAACGATTATGATTATGTTGGGGCCTATTCCGTACATCGGCTGGATAGCTGCTGTTGTAGGTCTTATCCTGCTCGGCATATCGCTGAGCAATCTTGCTACTGTTACTGGGGACAGGTCCATCTTTACTAACTTTGTTATCTCGCTTGTGGTCGGGATAGTTGGTGGTGTCTTTGTCCTGTTCCTGTTCTTCGGCGCCGGCCTGACCGGCCTTTCCACCTTGGGCGCCTTAGGTGGCGGGACAACTTATATTCTGTCTGTTATATGTGCCTATTTTATGTCCCGAACGTATCGTACTCTTGGTACTCGCCTTTCCACTGCTTTGTTTAACACTGCTGCAACTCTTTGCTTCTGGGGTGCGGTCGGAATACTTGCCTTTGGCATTGGCCTCGTAGCTATCCTGGTTGCCAACATTCTTCTGATCGTAGCGTTCTTCTCCATCCCGGACAGCCTGCCGTCTGTTATCATTGGAAATGATTTAACTCAGGATTGAAAATATGTCAAGGAGGTCGAAATGATGAACAGCAAGACTATCGTTGTACTCGGGCGTGTGGGTAATGTACGGGTGTTCGATGGGGAAGATGGCCGTAAAACGGTAGTTTTCGGCGTGGCTGTTGATCAGCCCAGACGTGGCGAACAGGCGGAAGGCGAGCAGAAGCCGCCGGCTGTGTGGACGTCGTTTAGAGCGGTTAACGGGACAGCCGAGATGTTGGCCCAGTACCTGACCAAGGGCCGGCTGGTACATGTTCGTGGGTACCAGCCCGCGGCTCCGCCAGTACGAGACCTTGCGTACCATTAACATTAAGGGTGTGGGTAATGTCCAGTTTAAGGACGTCCAGACGGCGGAAGAGTACATCGTCGTAGACTTCAAGTTCGCCGACGCCCCGCGGAGCGATGCAGATGGACAGCTGGTCGGTGAGGTTGTTGCCGGTGAGCCTGCTGGTGCTGCCAGCGGCGACGCTGAGGTCTCATCCGCTGCAATGTTTGATCTTAAAGATATTCCCTTTTAAGGTTTCCAGCCGTTACGGGTCGGGGCAATCCCGGCCCAATTCTTTTGATAGAGGTGATAGTTTGTCCAGGTTGATTCCTGCCGCCTTGAGCTTTATCCTGCCCGGCTTGGGTCAGCTTTATAATGGCCATACACGTAAGGCTATCGCCCTGGGCGTTGCCGTGCTGGCCTCTCACCTTGTCCCTGTAGCTCCTCTTTCTGCTGCTGTGAGGCTTGGCGCCTGGGCGTATGGCATCTGTGATGCGTATAGATGCGGATCTAAGAATGGGATACAGTGATTTAACCTACTGGTTGACATTGTGTCCCAATATAGTATATTATATGTTTGATCGATTAAGGAGGTGGCAATGGTGTACGTTAACCAGGCTAAGAGACATTTGGCCGCTTTGATCCAGAGAGACGGCGTGCCACCGATCATGCTCTGGTCTGCCCCGGGATGCGGTAAGAGCAGTATAGTCAAGCAGGTGGCGCAGGAAGCAGGCATTGGCCTCATCGACGTGCGCCTGCTGTATTTTAATCCAATAGACCTGCGCGGCATCCCGCGGGCTAACCCGGAGACGAAGGTGACCGAGTGGTACCTGCCTGACTTTCTGCCTAGAGTGGAGCGTGACGGCGAGCGGGGTATCCTGTTTCTTGATGAACTTCCTGCTGCTCCGCCGGCTACTCAGGCGGCCAGTTACCAGCTTACCCTGGATAGGAAGATCGGTGATTACGAGCTACCTACCGGCTGGAAAGTGGTGGCCGCTGGCAACCGAATGACCGACCGGGCCGTTACCCACCGCATGCCAAGTCCCCTGGCTAACCGCATGCTTCACTTTGATCTGGATGTTTCGCTGGATGACTGGAAGGAATGGGCTATCGACGCTGGTGTCCACCCTACTGTAATTGCTTTTCTTTCCTTTCGGCCGGAACTGCTGTACAAGTTTCCCGATGGGGCACCCGAGATCAAGGGTTTCCCGACGCCCCGCTCCTGGGAGTTTGTTTCTAGTCTGATCGGTGAGATTGGCGACAGCTATGAGCTTGCCGCCAGCGCTGTGGGCGAGGGGGCGGCGCTTGAGTTTATGACCTTCAAGAAGACTGCTGACAAACTACCCTCGCCGGAGAAGATCATCGACGGTGAGCAGGATTTCAAACCTGACAGTCCCGACTTGATGTATGCTCTTTCCAGCGGTCTGGTCTCTTATATTATGGTGAACTTCACCAAACCCAGGGTCACCCGTCTGTTTGACTATATCTCCTTTGCCCTGCCGGTGGAGTTTCAGACCCTGGTGATAACTGACCTGCTCCGCACTAAATACCATGCTAAACTGTACTCGCTGCAGCCATTTTTGAAGTGGGCTAAAGACAATGCGTTTATTATTAATGCGGCGTAGCGGCTGGCCCCATGGAGGTAGTGGTTTGCCTTACTACGAACTTATCTTGTTTGAGATTCCCGATAGCCTTACTCTTGACTTGGTTGTTGCTATCCTTAAGCTTCACAACCTGTATGTCCTTGATTATGGCAATAGCGTCCTCTACTCATATATCCACTTATCGTTTGAACCTGGCTTTGAGTCAAGGTGCAAGTCTGTCCTTCGTGATCTATTTGGCGCTGATCCTGGGTTATCCTGGTTTCTGTTTACTCGGACTAAGCCGGTTGCTTTTTAGGTGTAGTGAGACTCCTCGTGACTAAGGAGGTGCTAGTTTATGTCTGCTACGGCACCGCAACAGATGATCTCGGCTGCCCGTACTCAGCTTGTCCTGCGGCGGCCCTTTTTCGGTACGCTAGCTTTGCATATGCCAGTAGTGGAATCTGTGTCTATTCCAACAGCCGCTACGGACGGCCGGTCTCTCCTTTACAATCCTGCTTTTGTTGAGTGGATTGTAAAGCAACATCAGCTGGCCGGCTTACAGACTATTATTGCTCATGAAGTAATGCATGCTGCTCTCCACCACTGTTTCCGCCGTGGTAGCCGTAAGCCCATTCTCTGGAATGTAGCTACTGACCTGGCAGTGAATGACCTGCTACGACAAAGTGGATTCTCTATTCTGCCTGGTATGCTCTATGACCGGCGCTTTGCGGATATGTCTGCGGAAGCTGTCTATGATCTGCTTCAGAAAGATCCTGGCTGCCGGGTATCTGTCTTGCAGTCTGCCGGGAGTAGTAGTGATAACAGCGGTGATCATTCTCTATGGGGTAACAGCCAGAGCGCCGCCGACCTTGAGGCTCAGTGGAAGACCGCCCTTTCCAGAGCTGTCCAGGCTCAGAAGATGTCTTCAGGTCACGGCAGTCTACCTGGTGTGCTGGAGCGACTCATAGAGGATATCCTCTATCCTCGCCTTGACTGGCGTCAGGTGTTGGCTTCATTTCTCCAGCCCGTTAAGGCTGATTACAGTTTTCTGTCTCCAGACAGACGGTTCGATGATATCTTTCTGCCAGACTTCAACGTGGATTCCGTTGAGGAGGTGGTAGTAGCTATTGATACATCGGGTTCCACCTATAAGTGTGTGTCTGCCTTCCTTGCTGAGGTTCGTGGTATTCTCGCCTCCTTCCCACAGGTGAGTGGGTATCTTGTCCAGTGTGATGCCCAGATTCAGGATTGGCAGCCGCTGGATGAGTACGAGCTGCGGTCTGCTAAACTTAAGGGCTTCGGCGGCACCGACTTTAGACCTGTATTTGAGGAAATTGATAAAAGAGGCATTGATCCTACTGCTCTTGTCTACCTGACCGACGGCTATGGTTATTATCCCGCCCACCAGCCCCACTATCCTGTCCTGTGGGTGCTCACCTGCGAGCCGACGGATGGCTACCATCCTCCGTTTGGTCAGGTGATTCAGCTTAACCTTGGGTAGTTATACAGGGAAGGGGTGTTTCTTCTGTCTCACCTATCTCTTTTTGACGTTTTTAGTACTACTGCTCCGTTTGACTCGTATTTTCCTGTACTATTCCAGCGGCTCTCTTCTCTTGCTATTCCCTGGATAGCGCCTGAGGCCTGTCGCTCCTATTCGTTACATATATATTCACACCACTTTCATGGTTATTCTGACGCTAATTTGGCTTGTCTACTTCCAGTATATCCGGTGTTTGACAGTGGTCTTATCGGCTACTGCCCGCACGCTACCTCTCAGTGGCTGCCTGACTATTTGGCTAGTGGAGGTGAGAAGTTTACTCCTGAGTTTCTGCCACTGCTTTCATCTATTTACAGCTTTGCTCTTTCTATAACTCGTGAGTACCGTCAACCTATCGGCCGCTCCGCTGCATCTTCTCCCTCACTTCAAGCTATCTTGTTAGGGGTTGATGCTTCGCACCTGTTATGTCTTTGCTCTATTGTACATCTAAAACGTCACATACCGGGTCTACTTACTACCCTAGTCGTGCTTGATTATATTCTCAAACAATCGTGTGGCTATCTGTATGATTTTATGTCCTTTTATACCTATCCAGAGGTTTTGGCTGATATCCTCTTTTTGATTGCTCCTATAAGTAAGCCGCCTCTTCCCAATGAGACTTTTTCATCTATTTATCGTTACATATCTGACGTTGATCCAACTCTCCTGTCTTATTTACTACTACCGTGGTTTCGTACTGTTCCTTTGAAGTCATTCGACTATATACTCGCTGATCTTTTTAATACGTACCGGTCTAGGCGATGGCTCTACCGTTCACTGTCCCGTCTCCTTTCCCTGTTGGCTGTCACTCCAGACTGTCCTGCTGATATCCTGGAGGCCCTGGGGAAGTCGCCGTTCCGTACAGCTAAACGCCTGGCCCGCCTGCGTGATCCGTCTATTTCGTCATCCTACCTGATGCAGGCACTTGGTACATCGTTTGGCAGCGTGGCACCTGACACAGTTTCTTTCTACTGGGTTGCTGCTCTTCTGCACCCTAATTTCCCTATGGATGCATTGTCTCTTTTACTCTCTACTTCTCCTCTGTGTGCTGATGATTTTATGTCTGCTCTAGAAACTGCCCGGCAACGGGTACTTTCAGGTTCTGTTGATCCTGGCTTAACTGACCTTGCAACTGCTTGTTAAGCATATAAAGTCTAGGAGTGGAGGTGTTTATTGTATGTGGTGATTTAGCCTGAAGATTGCCGTTAATTAATTAAACCAAGAAAAGGAGGTAGTTATTCTGGATTCGCTTGTCTTCTATGATGAACTCTGTAAGCTTCTTAACAACGACCTGGACGAGCTTCGGCTCACTACCAAGTTTCCCGGCAATGGAAGTGTACTTCTTCAAGCTGATGCTATCTTCAAAGACACTGGCCTCGTCCAATCTGACCCGTTCCTAACTTCTCTTGATTCCTGTGACTCTGCTACTGGGGTTCCTTATCTGTTTCTTGCCTTACTCCAGGTAGTAGCCCGTGCTTACCGGTTAGAGAAGACTAAACTGGTCCTTGCTGGTGACGGTATTGATGATGACAACATCGACGAGGAAGACGATCAGGACCTGGATGACTTTGATGAACCTCAAGGTTCTGATGATGACGACGATGGTGACGATGATGACGATGACGGATCTCAGAACTCTGATGAGCTAGAAGCCCAAGATCTGCAACAGCGTTTCCAGACTGCTCTTGACGAACTGGTCCATGAGCGGTCGTCTGGGGATCATATTTGTCAGAGTTGTCCTACCTGCGGCCAGCCCGATCTGTCTTCCTGGCAATACCGCCCTGATTGCTCCGCTCACCTGGATCATAACAGTATTACAACTGCCTGATAATTCTAAAGGAGGTTTTATTCTATGGATAAATGGACAATTCATTACAATGGTATTACTGTTAATGCTGATGCAGACCTTTCTGTTGATCAGATTAAGACTGCTATGGCCCGTGTTTATCCAGCTGTGGCTAATGCCGTTGCTGACGTCGACCCCGAAAATAAGGTTATTAAGTTTGTCCTGCAGGCTGGCACAAAGGGTTGCTAGGTTGTCTTATGTCCTGAGAGGAGGGGAATCTCTCCTCTCAGTGCTGATTCTTTTGTGAGGAGGCTGAGTCGATGCATATCAGATGTAATCTCTTATACCGTGATGCTGCGCTTCTTGCTAACCTGGCTCGTACTAAGTACCGGAGGCGCCTGCGTAAACTACCGGGTGATATCTGCTCCGGTGAGTCTTGTAATTCTACTCCAGGTTCCTGTTTTACCGATCTGTTTTCTTATGCTGCCAAGCTCTGTCTTGGTTTATGTACCTGTGAGCTTGCCTCAATTACTGGCCATTCTCCTCTTACGTCTATTGCTTTACGCAGTAGAGCTAAGCGTGTATACCGGCTCGTTATACCAGCCGGTCTACTAAGTTCTATTGCCCAAATGCCGCAGTTAAGCTTTTCTGATGATGTGATGATTTCTTATCTTGTATCTCTTCTGCAACAGCGCTGTCAGGCCAATAGTGTTCCTGATGTCTCTATTTCTGTAGCTACCGGCGATACTACAAAATGCTATTCTTATTCTGAGGCTGTGGAACTTGTTGTTGCTATTATCAATATCATGTATGTTCTTCATTACGGCTGCCTGCCTGCCTCTCGCACTACTGCCATGTCCGCTGCGCGCATTGTTAGTTCTGTCTCGTTCTTTTCCACAAATCTACAGAACTATACTTGTTTCATCTTGCCAGTTTCCCCTGATGCTTATGCTTCCTCTCAATGTTCCTCTTTCTCCGGGTGCGATCTGAAGTCTACTCTGCCTACTGTATTTGTGTTTCCTGTTGGTGACTGTTACTCTGTTGAACATCTCCTCGCTTCTCGACTTGGACCTCTCTTCTCTATACCGCTGGTGCTATACTATTTCTTGTTCTGCCATTTCCTGTACTTGCTTACTGAGGTACTGCCCGTTTTCCCGGCTCTGGTTGAACGGCTCTTTGCCCTGTCCTATCAAGATTCTCAGCCTGCTGCTACAGAATTGGGTACTGTCTTAAGCGAGGCTGTATATATGGATGCTCAAGCTTTGTTTGATCGTGCTGTGCGATCTGTCCTTAGCGAGGGAGTGTCACTACCATGATCAACCCAATTGAACTTTTGGAACAGCGACTCTCTGATTTCTGTCACCTATCAGGTATCTGTTGCATGAATGATGATTTTCCTAGCCTTATTGATAGGTTGCTTATGGATTATGCCAATCTTCACTCTCCTAACTCGTGTTTAGATTTTCTTGTCTTTAAGCTTCGGTCTGCTATCCACAATCACCGTCACTCTTCCTGTGTCTGTCCTGATATCTATGTCTAGGAAAGTTGAGGTGTCATTCTTGAACATATCTATTGAAGATGGGGCCGTCTTTTTAACACATGAGAACACTATACGTTATATTAAGCCTGATGATTTTATCAGCATCCTTTCTGATGTCCTTGACAAGCGTGCTTACAGCCCGGGCTTACTTCCTCCCGGGACCCGCCAGGTATGTATATCCTCAGATTCGGCTGTTTATGTTATTGAGCTACCTCAGTCTGTCCAGCCGTTAACTGTGGCTGTATCTAAGCACACCCGGTTTACTGTGCCGCTTGTTTTGCCTCCGATGCTGTTCGTCGTGTCGATGAAGAATACTCGATCTAAGGGCGTATCTTTCTCCGGCCTCCGTGCTTTCGCTTTCCAGTACCCGCTGACTTTGGATTCTATGTTATATATCCCACCGTTGCCGAATGTTTTTATCGATTCACCAGTCTGCCGGGTGTGTACTGGTGATATTTCTCCTTCTCCTGCTGGTGACTATAATGCTGTAGCTATATATGTTGTATCACACTTTTTCTCTTCTACATTTAATACCGACTTATCCACTCATCTATCCGACTACCTGTATAAACTTGTCCTCCTTTTTGCTGATGACCAGGGGGTCGCCCTTCTTAATTCTGATACCCCTATTGGGAGCCGCCTGTTTGAAGCTTATTCCCAACAGGGGTCTGGCGGGTTGTGGAGGTGTCTGTTTTCTACTGACCTCGTGCGTTTGTTCTGTCAGCATTATGCCTGCGACACTGACCCTGATCGTTTTCTTTCTTCCGTTACTTGGCCTAGTTTCTCATACTCTTCTGATACTGATGTTAGAACTTTATTTAGTAGCTATGTTCAATCTCTGTCCCAGGCTTCTCGCTTGTTGTTCACATATCTTGTAATGTCAGCTCTGACTACTTATCCATTGTCAGTTTTGTCTTCTGTTGGCACTTATGGTTCTATTGTTACCGAGTTGCTTGGTGAATGAGGAGGTATCCAATATGTTCTCTATTCCAGGTCTTGTTTCTCATTACTTCTCTCTCGAGGATGCGCTTGCTGCTGCCACTCCTGTATCTTATGTATTTGGTTCGAATGGCATTATGACTATTCACCGTACTAACTTTGGCCGCCTGGGGGTTTTAGGCGCTAGCAAGGATATCCCCGGCCTTGAACCTCTCCCCTCTTACCTGATTGAATGGTCCATACCTCAGATCCCGTTTGATCTGTTTGTCTCTGCCGTTAGTACTCTGAAAGCTGCCTATGCCTCGTATCAAGCGGAGTCGCTAATATTTATCTGCTATGATGGCCAGAATTACTTCCTGTATGTTCCTGAACAGGAAGTTACCTCTGCTTCAGTTAACTATGAACTAGATATACCGTCAGAGCATATTGTTATGCATATTCACTCTCACCCGGGTAGTATGGACCGCTTCAGTGGCACGGATGATAGAGATGAAACTAATGCTGGTTTTTATGTAGTTTTGAGTAACCTAACAGCCTCCTGGCCAACTGTTACGCTGTCTCTATGTGTTGGTCAAAATAGGGTTACTTTATCTTCGTCGTCCGATCTGGCCCAGGTTTTCTCTATTCCTGCGTCTATGGAACCCCGGCTTGATATGTTATCCAAGATTCGTCCTAAAACCCTCTATACCTCGTCTGCTCACACTAGATATAGGCCATCCTATGTATCAGCTGAACGCTGGAACCTCTATGATGATTGGGACGATCATACACTAGGCGATCCATATGCCTACCGCCGCTCTAACCTACCTTCTTCTAAGGAGGAGTTATAATGTATAGACTGCCCACTGTTTATCCGTTTGGCTATCCTGATGCCCTCTTCTCTCGGCCTTCAATTATTCTTGTTGGCTGCGGTGGCACTGGTGGTTATGTAGCTCCTCATATCGCCCGGCTGGCTGCTATCAGTGGTAACATCAGTTCTATCACTTTCATTGACTTTGATACTGTTGAGGAGCGTAATCTTGAACGCCAGAATTTCCTGCATGCTGACCTGGGGACAAACAAAGCATATACTCTGGCCCGCCGCTACTCTATGGCTTTTGGCATCCCGATTTCCTATCACACAGAACTACTGGATGCGTCCAATCTAAATCTCCTGTCTTATTCTTCGCCTGTCACAGTAAGCTCTGATATTGTGGTTATCTCATGTGTAGATAATCACTACACTCGGGCCCAGATTGCTGATGCTGTTCGTCGTTACTCTTCTCAGCGTGCTATTTTCTTGATTGATGCTGGCAATGAGTTATATAGCGGTCATGTATCCCTGGGTCATTTGGCAAATCATCCCGCTATTCTACCTTCTATTGAGTCAGATTTGACTAAGCCGCAACTCTTCTCTCTTCCTCTTGTTACGGATATCTTTCCTGAGATACTTGAGGCGAAGAATGAGCGGCCGGCCTTCTCATGTGCTGAGCAGGCCCAGGGCGACCCGCAAGCTATCTCAGCTAACCTGACCGCCGCCACTCTGGTAGTTAATTACCTGTATGCTCTGGTTTCCAAAAAGCCAATTTACTCTCACCTGGTTATGTTTGATGTGCTCAATAATGCCATGGAGACCAGACTGAACACTATGGATAATCTGACTGCCCATCTGCGCTCATGTCCACCATCACAGCCGTTTGAGATGTGTAATCTTCCGTCCCCAGCGTTAACTTTGGCATCATAGGTCTGTCTTTAGCCTGTGATTGGCAGAGGTGATTCATTTTAGTCTGGAGGTGTTTTTTATGTTAAAACCATTATTCGAACTAGGCCGGACTGTGGCTACTCCGGTTGTGTTGCAAACTCTTACTCCGGATGAACTGTTTAGGCTTCTACAACGTCATTCCTGCGGTGACTGGGGAGACATGAGCGAGGAAGATCGAAGAGAGAATGAACTAGCTCTTAAGGAGGGTCTCAGAATCTTCTCATCTTACCAGGTGCGCGGGGAGAAGGTCTGGGTTATAACTGAGGCTGACCGTAGTATTACTACTGTCCTTCTCCCTGATGAATACTAACCCTTGTATTGTTGGAGGGAGTGTTACCTATGCCGTATGGAGAGGCTTATCTCCCAGCCAGGCAAAGCCTGATGGAAAAGTATCGCCTGATCCTGGCAGACCCACCCTGGCCCTATAACGACCAGGGCACCCGTCTCTCTCCTGCCTATGAGGGCAGGCAGCGTAAGAGTGGCAAGCATTATGATATCATGACTCTTGACGAGATTGTCGCCCTTGGGGAATGGGTGCGGTCGATAGTAGCTGATGATGCGATCCTGCTTTTGTGGTCCACGCATCCAATTAAAGAGACTCACCCGTGGCCGGTGATAAGGGCGTGGGGATTTAAATACAGTACGGCTATTCCATGGGTCAAAGCACGGTGGGACCAGAAGCAGAAGCGGTTCATCTACCAGATAGGCGGCGGGAAGACTATCCGGTCCTGCAGCGAGGAGCTTCTGGTCTGCACTCGCGGGCGTGGCGCCAGCCTTGTTAAAGATCGGGGTATTCCGGGGGCTATAATAGCTCCGCGTACTACCCACAGCACAAAGCCTGCGGAGCAGTATGAGATTGCTGAGCGTATGGTGCCAGGTGGGCCGTTCATTGAGCTGTTTGCCCGTTCCCGCCGGCCAGGCTGGGATGCCTGGGGTAATGATTTGCCCAATCTTTGAGCTTCTTGAATTAAGGAGGTGCGAGTATGACTGATTCGCTTGGTAGGCAGATTCTGCTTAGTCAGTTGAGGTTTATGAGTGACCATAGGCATACAGTAGAGTTGGATCGGCTTGATGCTGCTGAAGTTGAGATCTGTGCGAAGTATGCTTCTGCTCTTGATATCCCGGCTGATCTGTTGAGTACTTTCTACGCCTACTGCCTTGAGTACATTGTTGCTTATTATGATCCTGCTTACCTCTCTGGTATATTCTTAGATACTGATGACATTCTGAAGAGCACCTATAATAAGCTGTACTACTTCTACAGTCCAATATTTGATCTGGTTAGAGACCGGACAGGCGTTAATGTGAACTTACGTATTGAGCCGAGCTATGAGGATTACAGCCATATTACTGCTGTAGTTTACTCATACAAACATGAATCTCTTTTGCTTCCGTTTGTTGCATACAACTATGCCTTTAAAACATGGTACCCGCTCTTTGACTGTGATGCTGTTGCAGATTCAGTGTATGAGTTCCTTGAGGAAGTTTACCACTCTACTGTAAATACGATTGAACTTGGGGTTCGTGCTAACCGTATGATCGCAACCAGCAGTTAGAACCCACTTTTTCTCTATGGGGTTTCCCGAAATAGGAGGTGACCGTATGTTGCACAAGAATAGGGTTTGGGGTGTTGGTAATATTGAAGATCCTGAGCACCTGGCTGATATGCTTACCAGCTATACCTGGACTCTTTGCACCGGTTTTCGGTGTGGAGGGTACCTGTTTTTGAATGACTCTTTCTCCGAGGACGGCGCTCAGGAGTATGGCATCATTAATGAGTCTACGGACATGCAGGTTGAGTCAATTACCTTCTCCTGGTGTAGCTATGCTAATGCTCTTATGCATATCAATTCTGTGGTTGCTGGTTATTATGATAACCAGTCTATACCGGGCGGGATTGATCTCACCACTCAGATCGAGCCGGCGGATAAACATGAATGCTATCTGTGTCGTTAGTCCTGGTTTCCAGTAGGAGGTGTTGCTGATGGCTGACTATACCTGTGTTTCGAGGACAAGTTATTTCAGGGTAAAAGACGAGGAAGAGTTCAGGAAGGTCGTCAGTTTTATCTTGGCCGATGTGGATGTATGGGAGCAGGTCGATGAAAATGGCGTGAAAAGGTTTGCCATTGGCGGCTATGATAATATGACTATCTTTAAGTGCACAGATAATGAGGATCCAGAGTTCTATCAGAAGTTTGGAAATATAACAGAGACAGATGAAGCTATACAATTGTGTCTGCCTGAAGGTGAGGTAGCTATAATGTTTGAGGTTGGCCATGAGAAGTTGCGCTACGTGGTTGGCTGGTGTTGTCTGATTACGCCTGGCGGGATACGCTATTTGGACTTGTCTACATGGGCTGCGGAAATGTGCGAACAACTGGGCGTACCCATACCACAAATGGAGTATTAATTAGTCATTTAGGGAGGCGATTGGGGCAAGCTGGGAGAACCTGCCCCGCGAATATGTTAAAAGTAATAAATCCGCCAGGGCCCGCTACAACGTACTGTGAGCGCTGTTTTGATGATTTTGATTATACCTCTGATGGTGTAAGTGTCCCGGTGTTCTATGACCATTGTCATAAGATGGGCGGTTTCTTTGCCCCACCCATTCCCGATATGGTAAGAGCGATGGCCAGCAAGCTGGGTATGAAGGTAGCTGAGATCGAAGTAATCTATAACGAGTATATGGAAGAAAGCGATTAATAGAGCCGTCTAGCCTAACCTAATTCCGGTGAAAGGAGGAGGTGTAGGGTTCTTTGAAACGGCAGGAAGCTGAAAAGCTTATCGGGAAGACTGTTTCCTGTTGGACTGCCCTGCGTGGCTGTTACATTGGCGAGCTTCTGGAGGTTACGAAGGATAGGCCGTGGCGGGCTAGAGTAAGGATCCTGGCGGTGACTGAATACCCGGTTCAGGGTCTAAGTCAGTTTTCCATTGGTTACAGGAAAAGAAAGCCCGCTGATTATGGTGACGTCTGGGAGTTCGGTAATTCAAGTATTGTGCCATACGACGGCGTGGTGCCTGATTACCGCGACTCTCTCGTCCACTCGGTGGAGCAGAAGATAAGTGAACTGGAGGGTGCGATAGCTCATCTTGCCGCTACAGGGAGGCGTGACGCGCTTTTGGAGCAGTGGCTGGACGTCTTGCGCGAGAAATTACAGGAACTTTGTTTGGGGGAGGACTCGTAGTGTTACAGGTTTCTTATATTCCTGATCACTCTACCTTTCGTGTCAAGTGCAACTATGCTCCGGACTATGTGCGGCGGCTTCGCCGGCTCCAGGGAGCGAGGTTTGATAGGTCGACTTCCACCTGGTCTGTGCCCCTTGATCAGCTTGGTGAATTTGAGAACCTCTTTAGGGGTGAGATCGTCTACTCCACTCCCCGCTTTCTTCTAACTGGAGAGCCCGATTTGGATCCTGGGTATTACAGTGATGTTAGGTCTGTTGACGAGATAGAGACACGTCTCCCTCTTTACCAGTTCCAGAAGTTTGGTGCTTCCTTTCTGGCTCAGCGGGCTGTGGAGCATGGCTTTGCGTTCTTGTGCGATGAGACGGGTATTGGAAAGTCGGCCCAGGCCCTGGGCGCCCGCCTCCTCCTGATGAACGTGCTGGCGCGTCGTGATTTGAAGACTCTTATAGCCTGCCCCGCGGCCGTTAGGCGCCAGTGGGTGGTCAATACGGTGCCAAAGTTTCTTGACAGTGCCTCCATGGTGGAGGTGTGCGGCAAACAGAAAGAAAGGCTGGCACTCTATGGGTCTGCTGATATCTCCGTCGTTAATTACGAGGCCCTGATGCGCGATGCCTCTCTGCTTCTAAAGAAGTTAAAGTTTGGCCTGGTCATACTCGATGAGGCCCAGAGGTTAAAGAACCGTACCGGTAAGACGCATAAGGCTGTCTTTAATATGCTCAAGAAGATGGGCCGTCCCTATGTCTTCTTTCTCACGGCCACACCGGTAATGAATGATCTGGATGAGCTATACGCCCTGTTCCGCCTGGGCGATCCGAATTTCTTCGGCACTTATACGTCGTTCAGAGATCGGTATATGCGTGTGGATTACTCGGCCGGGTACCCGCGGCTCATTGGTTATCGTAACCTGGACGAGCTTAATGAGAAGGTGGGGCCGTTTATCCTGCGCCGCACATCGCAACATCCTGAAGTAGCCTCTTCCCTGCCTGACTTGGTGGTGCAGAATTACTATGTCGAACCCAGTCCGGTGCAGAAGGAAGTCCATGCTGGGCTATATGCCGACTGGGTTAAGGCCACTGCTGACTGCCACGCTACCCGCTCCTGGACTGATCGTGAGCAGGCGGAGGCGCTGTGCCGCGGTCTAATCGTAATGATGCAGGGGGTTGCCGACCATCCTCATCTTCTGCTGATGACCGACTCTAAGCTGGCTAAACCTTATCAGGGTACCTGCCGCCTGGCCAGGGGTTCTCCGAAGCTAGATCAACTGTGTGAGCTTGTGGATGATATAGCTCCTGACAATAAGGTTGTCATCTTTACCCAGTTTGAGCGTATGGCCAGGTTGATTCACAAGGCTCTCTCGAAGTACAATCCTGCTCTGTATGCTGGCACTAATCTTGACACAAGGGAGGGTGAATTGGAGCGGTTTCGTACAGACCCGCTTTGCCGTGTCATTGTGATAACTGATGCTGGCGGAACCGGGATTGACCTGCAGGTTGCCCGGCATCTGATCAACTTTGATCTCCCCTGGAGCCCAGGCCAGCTGGATCAGCGCTATGGCCGGATTAAGCGCTTCGGGTCGGCCTATGATACTATCTTCGCTATAAACCTGGTCATGAGTGATTTGATCGATGAGCGAATTCTCCAAGCATTAGAACGTAAGGAGGATGTTTTTAAGGCCGTGGTTACGGCTACTAATTCGGTTGTGTAGGAGGTATTTCTGGTGACAGTACAGGAGCTGTTGGAGATTTTGAACAATAGGGACGAGATACCCAGTCCGGAGTACGCGGAGTTATGCTTCTATCTTACAAAATCCGCGCGGGAAAGCCTGCGGCTTCAGCCGTGAAAGGATGAACCCTATAGCTTTAGCCGTGGGAGGATGTCAGAGTGCTGATAGGAGGAGTGACTGATATGTCTCATGCAACTATCTGCTCGGTTCATGATGATATCCTGAAACGTGCACAGTGGATAGTAAAGTATTCTAGTGACCGTGAGGCTGTGTATGAAGCTGACCATATTATTTCCCTTGTCCTTGAAGCAAAAGAAATGGGTCAGCGGATGGAGAATGCGCTGAGAGCTAGGAAGGAAATGTTGAAGAAGGTTTACGGTCTTATCGAGCGTGCCTTTAACTATATTGAGGATGCACTGACTATTCTGCAGACCGTCGACGAATAGGCTTAGTAGGAGTTGATACGATGCTGTCTGCTGATGAAATTCTAAATACTACCGAGCCCGGGGATCTTTTTACCGGCAATACTGATATGTTGAAAGAGGAATACAGCAGGCTTGTTAAGGTATGGCACCCGGACCGTAACGGTAATTCCAGAGAATCCAATCTGGTAATGTCTCATATCAATATGCTCTACCAAAAGGCCCTGGAGATGCTGCGCTCTGGGACCTGGACCAGGCCTGGCTTTGTCCGTCTCCAGGGTACGGATGGCCGCAGGTACGAACTCAGGTTTCGTGCGTCTTATGACTTTGAACTAGGCACGATGTACATCGGTGATGGGATGGTGGCCTATCTTATTTCCGATATGTACCGCGACCTGTTTGCCAATGCCAGGAAGGTCATCAGAGGATTCAGGTATGCCAGCGACACTATGCGCCAAGAGGTGTCCCGCTATCTCCCCCGTATTGCCTCTACCTTTGAGACTAAAGATGGCCGCCTCGGCATGGTGATTGAGAAGACGTCGGATCTGATTTTGCTCCGTGACGTACTCGGTTATTATAAGGGCAGAATTCCCGACCGTCACGTGGCGTGGATTCAGAGCACCCTGCATAACCTGACGTGCTACCTTGACTATGCAGGACTTTCACACAATGCGATATCCCTGGACACATACTTTATTTCTCCCCAGTTTCACAGCGGGGCGCTGCTTGGTGGTTGGTGGTACGCCGTTCCCCAGGGCAGTAAGCTACTCGGGGTTCCGGCGGCTACTTTTGCCATTATGCCACCGATGGTCAAGAACAAAAAGGTCGGCAGTATCCTGACCGACCTGGAGTTGATTCGGCTTACCGGTAGAGAGTTGCTTGGCGATCGCAATGGAACCCGGCTGCTTGATATGAATGCTGCTCCAAGGCCGATGGTAGAGTGGCTCAGGGGTGCACCTTCCGCCAGCGCCGTAGAGGATTACTCACGCTGGAGACAGGTTCTGACTGCCAGTTTCGGCCCGCCGAAGTTTGTCGAGATGGCTTTGACGGCTGACACGCTTTACCCTAAAAGCTGTGAAAGATAACTAACTAAGGGAGGCTTAATGGAATGAAAACTCTGGCGCAAGTATATGAGATGTATAAGTCCAACGCTATTGATGGAAGGGACTTGCACAGATTGGCCCAGTTTGTCCCGGAAGAGGACTTGCCGAAACTGGGACTGGAGTTGAAGGATGAGTATAAGTGCAAACACAAGCCGATTCCTTTCACAAGGGAGAATATCCTAAAGCAGTTGGAAGAGGATGTAGCTTTTGGGTTTGAGAAGGCATTAAACAAGCGGGGTATTTCAGCCAGCCTTATGTTTGAGGTGGTTAGAATGTGGAACTGGATTTTGGAAGAGGGTTAGCAGCAGTTAAATAATTATATAGACATATATAGAAAAACGTAGTATAATGTGCTTATCATGGAAAAACTTTATCCGATGCACGAAGCAGAGAAGATACTGGGAGTATCCCTAAGGACACTCCAG